>Ga0102592_1000033_pt1 | contig 518689 bp, 429 predicted proteins | sample AraplaCol_mMF_r2_FD_76861 | JGI IMG/M metagenome (GOLD analysis project Ga0102592, IMG submission 76861) | Arabidopsis root microbial communities from North Carolina, USA - plate scrape MF_Col_mMF_r2 (SPADES assembly) (version 2) | ecosystem: Host-associated > Plants > Roots > Endosphere...
TAACCGGTTCGATCGAGCTGCCAGCCGATAAAGAAATGGTTATGCCAGGCGACAACGTGTCGATCACCGTCAAGCTGATCAACCCGATCGCGATGGAAGAAGGTCTGCGCTTCGCAATCCGCGAAGGTGGCCGTACCGTTGGCGCCGGCGTGGTTGCCAAGATCATCGGCTAATAGGATGCCGGATTGCCACCCGGGTGACCGGGTGGTATAATCGCAATCCTTTGTAGTTTTAAGGTTTATGTAGGGGCGTAGCTCAATTGGCAGAGCGTCGGTCTCCAAAACCGAAGGTTGGGGGTTCGAGGCCCTCCGCCCCTGCCACCGAATCTGGTGCAGGGCACCGAAAGTAAAATATAAATGTCTAATCAATCCGTGCAGACCGTCAGCACGTCGAATGACAAGATTAAGGTTGCACTGGCAATTGTCGTTGCAATCGCAGGCGTGATAGGTTTTTACTACCTGTCGGACAAACCAGCTCTGGTACGCGCAGGCGCACTTGTGGCTGGTTTGGCTTTTGCCGTTTTGATCTTGTGGACTTCGTCGACTGGCCGTGATTTCCTGAATTTCGCCAAAGAAGCCGTTCGCGAGACGAAAAAGGTCGTGTGGCCTACCCGTCGCGAAGCAACCCAGATCACGGGCATCGTGTTTGCCTTCGTGCTGGTGATGGCGGTGTTCCTGTGGGGCACGGATAAGACTTTGGAATTCCTGTTGTACGACGTCATTCTGGGAATACGAAAATAATGAGCGAAAATGTGCAAGACGACGCTCAGGGCGCAGTCCCTGAGCAAGACGCTGGCGCAGCGCCAATCAGCGTACCAGTGAGCAACAAGCGCTGGTACGTTGTGCATGCGTATTCCGGCATGGAGAAAAGCGTGCAGCGTGCGCTGACCGAGCGCGTCGAACGCGCCGGCATGCAAGAGCAGTTTGGCCAGATCCTGGTGCCGACCGAAGAAGTGGTCGAAGTCCGCAATGGTCAAAAGTCGGTTACCGAGCGTCGTTTCTTCCCTGGCTACGTGCTGGTGGAAATGGAAATGACCGACGAAACCTGGCACCTGGTGAAAAACACCTCGAAAGTCACCGGCTTCATCGGCGGCAAATCGAACAAGCCGACCCCGATTCCAGCGCGCGAGATCGACAAGATCATGCAGCAGATGCAGGAAGGCGTCGAGAAGCCACGGCCGAAAGTGCTGTACGAAGTGGGCGAGCAAGTCCGCATCAAGGATGGCCCGTTCACCGACTTCAACGGCAATGTCGAGGAAGTCAACTACGAGAAATCGAAAGTGCGCGTCTCGGTCACCATTTTTGGCCGCGCAACGCCAGTCGAACTCGAATTCGGCCAGGTCGAAAAAGTATAAATACCGTTCGCCAGAACGGGCGACGGTGTCAAAACCCTAGTTAATCTGGCAAAAGAGGAGCCCCGCCCTGCAGTTTTCGCATGGTGGGGCGCTACTACTCATATCCAAGACAGGAGCCATCATGGCAAAGAAAATCATTGGTTTTATCAAGCTGCAAGTGCCAGCTGGTAAAGCAAACCCATCCCCACCGATCGGCCCAGCACTGGGTCAGCGCGGTCTGAACATCATGGAGTTCTGCAAAGCGTTCAACGCGCAGACCCAAGGTATGGAACCAGGCATGCCGATCCCTGTGGTGATCACCGCCTTCGCGGACAAGTCCTTCACCTTCGTGATGAAGACCCCACCAGCGACCTTCCTGATCAAGAAGCACTCGGGCGTGCAAAAAGGTTCGGCCAAGCCACATACCGACAAGGTAGGCAAGCTGACCCGTGCGCAAGCTGAAGAAATCGCTAAACTGAAAACCCCTGACCTGACCGCTGCCGACCTGGATGCTGCTGTACGCACCATCGCTGGTTCCGCACGTTCGATGGGCATCACCGTGGAAGGTCTGTAATCATGGCAAAACTGTCCAAACGCGCACAAGCCATCAAGGCCAAAGTTGACACTACCAAGAACTACTCGTTCGACAGCGCTGTTGCGCTGATCAAAGAACTGGCTACCGCCAAGTTCAACGAATCGATCGACGTGTCGGTCCAACTGGGTGTGGATCCTAAGAAGTCGGACCAGGTGGTTCGTGGTTCCGTGGTTCTGCCAGCCGGCACCGGCAAGACCGTTCGCGTAGCTGTGTTCGCTTCGGGCGACAAAGCTGAAGCCGCTAAAGCAGCTGGCGCCGACGTGGTTGGTATGGAAGACCTGGCCGAGCGCGTCAAAGCCGGCGACATGCCTTTCGATATCGTCATCGCTTCGCCAGACACCATGCGTATCGTTGGTACCCTGGGTCAGATCCTGGGCCCACGCGGCCTGATGCCTAACCCGAAAGTCGGCACCGTAACCCCTGACGTCGCTACCGCCGTGAAAAACGCGAAAGCTGGTCAAGTTCAGTACCGTACCGACAAAGCCGGTATCATCCACGCGACCATCGGCCGCAAATCGTTCAGCGATGCAGATCTGAAGACCAACCTGGTTGCTCTGATCGACGCCCTGAACAAAGCCAAGCCAGCCTCGTCGAAAGGCGTGTACCTGCGCAAGGTTTCCCTGTCGTCGACCATGGGCGCTGGCGTCCGTGTTGACCAGGCTACCCTGGCTGCTTAAGTTTTACAGTATTAAGCCCTCATGCTGAAAGGCGTGGGGCAGTTCTTTGGGATGGTCGCCGTGCAAGCGGCGGCCGCAATCAAAGACCGTTGGGCCAGGTGCATCAGGCAGGCATCCGGTTAATTGAATGTTTCACCCAACGCAGATGGTGTTCCCGATCAAGTTTTGCAGTCCATTGGACTCCTAACCTCGGACGCCGTTGTTCGAACCGATGGCCGGCAATTACGCTGGTTATCATTTAAGGAGATTGACCGTGGGTCTCAATCTGAATGACAAAAAGGCCGTTGTTGCCGAAGTTTCCGCAAAAGTAGCAACTGCGCAAACTATCGTCGTGGCCGAGTATCGTGGCATCCAGGTTGCTCACTTGACGCAACTCCGTGCCAAAGCGCGCGCTCAAGGCGTGTACCTGCGTGTGTTGAAAAACACCCTCGCTCGTCGCTCCGTTGAAGGCACGCAATTTGCCGCCCTGGCAGACAGCATGACCGGTCCGCTGATCTACTCGATCTCGGATGATGCCGTTGCAGCAGCTAAAGTCATCGCTGACTTTGCTAAAACCAACGACAAACTGGTTATCACTGCTGGTAACTACGCAGGCAAACAGCTGGATAAAGCAGCTGTTGCAGCGTTGGCGAGCATTCCTAGCCGTGAAGTCCTCATCTCGCAGCTGTTGGGCGTTATGCTGGCTCCGGTGTCGGGCTTTGCACGTGGTCTGGCTGCTCTGGCAGCGAAGAAATCCGAAGGCGCTCCAGCTGTTGCAGCTGAAGAAGCCCCAGCTGCTTAATCAGCGGCGGATTTTGCCTCAAGTAGCATTCTGAATTAACGAATCAAAAAATTATTGGAGTTTCAAATGGCAATTAGCAAAGAAGACATCCTGAACGCAGTTAGCGAAATGTCCGTGATGGACCTGAACGAACTGGTCAAAGCTTTCGAAGAAAAATTCGGCGTTTCGGCCGCTGCAATGGCTGCTCCAGCAGCTGGCGGCGCAGCTGGCGGCGCTGCTGCTGCTGAAGAGCAAACCGAGTTCAACCTGGTTCTGTCGGAAGTCGGCGCGAACAAAGTTGGCGTGATTAAAGCAGTTCGCGAAATCACCGGTCTGGGCCTGAAAGAAGCCAAAGATCTGGTTGACGGCGCTCCTAAGACCGTGAAAGAAGCCCTGTCGAAAGCTGACGCTGAAGCCGCTAAGAAGAAGCTGGAAGAAGCTGGCGCCAAGGCCGACCTGAAGTAATTCGTTGTACCGGCAGCTAACAGCTTATAGTTAGCGCCACGAGCCAAAGCTGCGGAGGTTTCCCCTTGAAAAAGGGGAAACTTTCGGCTTTGGCTCCTTTGTCGTCTGTGTCGTATTTGTAGCGTTTTCCCGACGTTGCAGTTCCAATTGAATCAGCTGGAAATGGTAGAAGTTTCAGGTTTCGTCTGTGTGACAGACAGCCGGAGCACAGGCAAAACCTGAAATTTTTTCCCTTTCTGTCACTCACGGAGTGTCCATGCACTACTCATTTACTGAGAAGAAACGCATTCGCAAATCATTCGCGAAGCGCGCCAACGTTCACAACGTTCCGTTCCTGCTGGCTACCCAGCTCGAGTCCTACCACAGCTTCCTGCAAGAAGACGTTGCCCCGTCCGCGCGCAAGAACGATGGCCTGCAGTCGGCCTTTACCTCGATTTTCCCTATCGTTTCGCACAATGGCTTTGCGCGTCTCGAATTCCTGTCGTACGTGCTGGGCGATCCTGCCTTTGACGTCAAGGAATGCCAACTGCGTGGCCTGACGTTCGCGTCGCCGCTGCGCGCCAAGGTGCGTCTGGTGATCCTGGACAAGGAATCGCCGACCAAGCCGGTCGTCAAAGAGATGAAGGAACAGGAAGTCTACATGGGCGAACTGCCCCTGATGACCTCCACCGGTTCGTTCGTGATCAATGGTACCGAGCGCGTCATCGTTTCGCAGCTGCACCGCTCCCCAGGCGTGTTCTTCGAGCACGACCGTGGCAAGACCCACTCGTCCGGCAAGCTGCTGTTCTCGGCCCGTATCATTCCTTACCGCGGCTCGTGGCTGGACTTCGAGTTCGACCCGAAAGACATCCTGTACTTCCGCGTCGACCGCCGCCGCAAGATGCCGGTATCGATCCTGCTGAAGGCGATCGGCATGTCGCCGGAACAGATCCTGGCCAACTTCTTCGTGTTCGACAACTTCCACCTGCGCTCGGAAGGCGCGGAGATGGAGTTCGTCGCCGAACGCCTGCGCGGCGAAGTCGCGCGCTTCGACATCGTCGATCCGAAGACCGGCAAGACCATCGTCATGAAAGACAAGCGTATCAATGCCAAGCATGTACGCGACATCGACGCTGCCGGCCTGAAACACATCTCGGTACCGGAAGACTATCTGGTCGGCCGCGTGCTGGCCAAGAACATTGTTGACGCGGACACCGGCGAGATCATCGCCAACGCCAACGATGAGCTGACCGACGAAGTGCTGGGCCGCCTGCGCGAAGCCAACGTCACCGACATCCAGACCCTGTACACCAACGATCTGGACCAGGGCGCCTACATCTCGCAGACCCTGCGCATCGACGACACCGCCGACCAGACCGCTGCCCGTATCGCCATCTACCGCATGATGCGTCCTGGCGAACCGCCAACGGAAGAGTCGGTGGAAGCGCTGTTCAACGGCCTGTTCTACAGTGCCGACCGTTACGACCTGTCGGCTGTGGGCCGCATGAAGTTCAACCGCCGCATCGGCCGTGATGAACTGACCGGCGCCATGACCCTGTCGAACGAAGACGTGCTGGCCGTGATCAAGATCCTGGTGGAACTGCGCAATGGCCGCGGCGAAGTCGACGATATCGATCACCTGGGTAACCGTCGCGTCCGTTGCGTGGGCGAACTGGCCGAGAACCAGTTCCGCGCCGGCCTGGTGCGCGTTGAGCGCGCCGTGAAAGAGCGTCTGGGCCAGGCGGAAGCCGACAACCTGATGCCGCACGACCTGATCAACTCGAAGCCGATCTCGGCAGCGATTCGCGAGTTCTTCGGTTCGTCGCAGCTGTCGCAGTTCATGGACCAGACCAACCCGCTGTCGGAAATCACCCACAAGCGCCGTGTCTCGGCCCTGGGCCCTGGCGGTCTGACCCGCGAACGCGCCGGCTTCGAGGTGCGCGACGTGCACCCGACCCACTACGGCCGCGTCTGCCCGATCGAAACGCCTGAAGGTCCGAACATCGGTCTGATCAACTCGCTGGCACTGTACGCCCGCCTGAACGAATACGGCTTCCTGGAAACCCCATACCGCAAGGTTGAAGGTTCCAAGGTAACCGACCAGATCGACTACCTGTCGGCCATTGAAGAAGGCCGCTACATCATCGCCCAGGCGAACGCCAAAGTGAACGATGCTGGCCAGCTGGTGGACGAATTGGTATCGGCACGTGAAGCCGGCGAAACCATCCTGGTGTCGCCAGAGCGCGTGCAGTACATGGACGTGGCGCCAGGCCAGATCGTGTCGGTCGCAGCTTCGCTGATTCCATTCCTGGAACACGATGACGCGAACCGTGCACTGATGGGCGCCAACATGCAGCGTCAGGCTGTACCTTGCCTGCGTCCTGAAAAGGCGCTGGTCGGTACCGGCATCGAACGTACCGTGGCAGTCGACTCCGGCACCACCGTGCAGGCAGTCCGCGGCGGTATCGTGGATTACATCGATGCAGGCCGTGTGGTGATTCGCGTCAACGACGACGAAGCGCAAGCTGGCGAAGTCGGCGTGGACATCTACAACCTGATCAAGTACACCCGTTCCAACCAGAACACCAACATCAACCAGCGTCCTATCGTGCAGCGCGGTGACCGTGTCGCTAAAGGCGACGTGATCGCCGACGGCGCATCGACCGACCTGGGCGAACTGGCGCTGGGCCAGAACATGACCGTGGCCTTCATGCCATGGAATGGTCTGAACTTCGAAGACTCGATCCTGATCTCGGAAAACGTCGTCAAAGACGACCGTTACACCTCGATCCACATCGAAGAACTGAGCGTTGTTGCACGTGACACCAAGCTGGGCGCGGAAGAAATCACCCGCGACATTTCGAACCTGGCCGAGAACCAACTGGCTCGCCTGGACGAATCCGGTATCGTGTACATCGGCGCCGAAGTGCAAGCCGGCGACACCCTGGTCGGTAAAGTGACGCCTAAAGGCGAAACCCAGCTGACCCCGGAAGAGAAGCTGCTGCGCGCCATCTTCGGTGAAAAAGCATCGGACGTGAAAGACACCTCGCTGCGCGTGCCTTCGGGCATGGTCGGTACCGTGATCGACGTTCAAGTGTTCACCCGCGAAGGCATCGTGCGCGACAAACGTGCACAGCAGATCATCGACGATGAACTGAAACGCTTCCGTCTGGACCTGAACGACCAGATGCGTATTGTGGAAGGCGATGCCTTCCAGCGTCTGGAGAAGATGCTGATTGGCCAAGTGGTCAACGGCGGTCCGAAGAAGCTGGCCAAAGGCGCCAAGATCACCAAGGAATACCTGGACGATCTGGACAAGTACCACTGGTTCGACATCCGCCCTGCGGACGACGCCGCTGCTACCGCGCTGGAAGCGATCAAGGAATCGATCAACGAGAAGCGCCACCAGTTCGACCTGGCCTTCGAAGAGAAGCGCAAGAAACTGACCCAGGGCGACGAGCTGCAACCTGGCGTGCAGAAGATGGTCAAGGTCTACCTGGCCGTTAAGCGCCGCCTGCAGTCGGGCGACAAGATGGCAGGCCGCCACGGTAACAAGGGTGTGGTCTCGCGTATCGTGCCGGTGGAAGACATGCCGCACATGGCGGACGGTACCCCGGCCGACGTGGTGCTGAACCCGCTGGGTGTTCCGTCGCGTATGAACGTGGGTCAGATTCTGGAAACCCACTTGGGCTGGGCAGCCAAGGGCCTGGGTATCCGTATCAGCGAAATGCTGGCACAGCAGATCAAAGTGGAAGAGATGCGCAAGTATCTGACCACGGTCTACAACGAAACCGGCCGTCCGGAAGATCTGGACAAGTTCGACGACGAAGAGATCATGAAGCTGGCGCACAACCTGAAAAAAGGTGTGCCGTTCGCAACGCCGGTGTTTGACGGTGCGCACGAGTCGGAAATCCGCCGCATGCTGGACCTGGCGTATCCGGACGAGATCGCCAACCACCTGGGCATGACCGCCTCGAAGAACCAGGTCACCATGTACGACGGCCGCACTGGCGAAGCCTTCGAACGCAAAGTGACCGTGGGCGTGATGCACATGCTGAAACTGCACCACTTGGTCGACGACAAGATGCACGCGCGTTCGACCGGTCCATACTCGCTGGTGACGCAGCAGCCGCTGGGCGGTAAAGCCCAGTTCGGTGGCCAGCGCTTCGGTGAGATGGAGGTGTGGGCACTGGAAGCGTACGGCGCATCGTACGTGCTGCAAGAAATGCTGACCGTGAAGTCCGATGACGTGAATGGCCGTACCAAAGTGTACGAAAACCTCGTCAAGGGCGATCACGTGATCGATGCCGGCATGCCGGAATCGTTCAACGTGCTGGTGAAAGAGATCCGTTCCCTGGGTATCGATATCGACCTGGAACGCAACTAAGACATCGGCCGCCGTCATCCCGGCGTAGGCCGGGATCCAATACTGAGTGCTCAGCATTGGGTTCCGGCCTCCGCCGGAACGACGGCATTAAAGAATTTAATCACTACCTGGAGTGATACATGAAAGCACTGCTCGATCTATTCAAGCAAGTACAGACGAACGAGACCTTTGACGCGATCAAAATCGGTCTTGCTTCGCCTGAAAAAATCCGTTCGTGGTCCTACGGCGAAGTTAAAAAGCCGGAAACCATCAACTACCGTACCTTCAAGCCTGAGCGCGACGGTCTCTTCTGCGCCAAGATCTTTGGCCCGATCAAAGACTACGAATGCCTGTGCGGCAAGTACAAGCGCCTGAAACACCGCGGCGTCATCTGCGAAAAATGCGGCGTTGAAGTCACGCTGGCCAAGGTGCGCCGCGAGCGCATGGGCCACATCGAACTGGCTTCGCCAACCGCCCACATCTGGTTCCTGAAATCGCTGCCGTCACGTCTGGGCATGGTGCTGGACATGACCCTGCGCGATATCGAACGCGTGCTGTACTTCGAAGCATATGTCGTGACCGATCCAGGCATGACCCCGCTGAAGAAGTGCCAGATCATGTCGGAAGACGACTACGCCGCCAAGTACGAAGAGTACGGCGACGACTTCACCGCCTTCATGGGCGCGGAAGGTATCCGCGAACTGCTGCGCTCGATCGACATCCACCGCGATGCCGAAACCCTGCGCGTGGAACTGAAGGAATCGAAGTCCGAAGCCAAGATCAAGAAATACGCCAAGCGTCTGAAAGTGCTGGAAGCGTTCCAGCGTTCGGGCATCAAGCCTGAGTGGATGATCATGGAAGTGCTGCCGGTGCTGCCACCGGAACTGCGCCCACTGGTGCCGCTGGACGGCGGCCGTTTCGCGACCTCGGACCTGAATGACCTGTATCGCCGCGTCATCAACCGTAACAACCGTCTGAAACGCCTGATGGAGCTGCGCGCTCCAGAGATCATCACGCGTAACGAAAAGCGTATGCTGCAAGAAGCGGTAGACTCGCTGCTGGACAACGGCCGTCGCGGCAAAGCGATGACCGGCGCCAACAAGCGTCCGCTGAAATCGCTGGCTGAGATGATCAAAGGTAAGGGCGGCCGCTTCCGTCAGAACTTGCTGGGTAAGCGCGTCGACTACTCGGGCCGTTCGGTCATCGTGGTGGGTCCGCAACTGAAACTGCACCAGTGCGGTCTGCCGAAGCTGATGGCGCTGGAACTGTTCAAGCCGTTCATCTTCAACAAGCTGGAACTGATGGGTCTGGCGACCACGATCAAGGCTGCCAAGAAACTGGTTGAGATTCAAGAACCAGTGGTTTGGGACATCCTGGAAGACGTGATCCGCGAACACCCGATCATGCTGAACCGTGCACCAACCCTGCACCGTCTGGGCATCCAGGCGTTCGAGCCGGTCCTGATCGAAGGTAAAGCGATCCAACTGCACCCACTCGTCTGCGCGGCATTCAATGCTGACTTCGACGGTGACCAGATGGCAGTTCACGTACCGCTGTCGATCGAAGCACAGATGGAAGCCCGCACCCTGATGCTGGCTTCGAACAACATCCTGTTCCCATCGAACGGCGAACCATCGATCGTTCCTTCGCAGGATATCGTGCTGGGTCTGTACTACGCGACCCGCGAAGCGATCAATGCGAAAAACGAAGGCATGCTGTTCCCGGACGTGTCGGAAGTCATCCGTGCCTACGACAACAAGGAAGTGGAACTGACCACCCGTATTACCGTACGTATCGTTGAGCATCCAAAAGATCCAGCGACGGGCGAATTCGTTCGCACCGTGACCCGTTACGAAACCACGGTTGGCCGCGCCATCCTGTCGGAAATCCTGCCGAAGGGCCTGCCGTTCAGCGTGCTGAACCGCGCCCTGAAGAAGAAAGAAATTTCGAAGCTGATCAACACCTCGTTCCGTAAGTGCGGCCTGCGCGCTACCGTGGTGTTTGCCGACCAGCTGATGCAGTCGGGCTTCCGCCTGGCGACCCGCGCCGGTATTTCGATCTGCGTGGACGACATGCTGGTACCGCCACAAAAAGTTACCCTGATTTCGACTGCAGAGTCGGAAGTCAAACAGATCGAGCAGCAGTACGCTTCGGGTCTGGTGACCGCTGGCGAGCGTTACAACAAAGTGGTCGACATCTGGGGCAAGACTTCCGACGAAGTCGGCAAGGCCATGATGGACCAGCTGAAAGTGGAAGACGTCATCAAGCGTGACGGCACCAAGTCGACCCAGGAATCGTTCAACGCGATTTACATGATGGCTGACTCGGGCGCACGTGGTTCGGCAGCACAGATTCGCCAGCTGGCGGGTATGCGTGGTCTGATGGCGAAACCGGACGGTTCGATTATTGAAACGCCGATTACCGCGAACTTCCGCGAAGGCCTGAACGTTCTGCAGTACTTCATCTCGACCCACGGCGCTCGTAAAGGTCTGGCCGACACCGCACTGAAAACCGCGAACTCGGGTTACCTGACCCGTCGTCTGGTCGACGTGACCCAGGATCTGGTGGTGATCGAAGACGATTGCGGCACCAGCAACGGTACCGTGATGAAGGCCATGGTTGAAGGTGGTGAAGTGATCGAAGCGCTGCGCGACCGTATCCTCGGCCGTGTTGCTGGCACCGACATCGTCAACCCGGAAACCCAGGCGACCCTGTACGAAGCCGGCACGCTGCTGGACGAAGACATGGTGGAAGAGATCGAACGCGTCGGCATCGACGAAGTGAAGGTCCGCACCCCGCTGACTTGCGACACCCGCTACGGCCTGTGCGCCAAGTGCTACGGCCGCGACCTGGGCCGCGGCCTGCTGGTCAACGCCGGCGAAGCAGTTGGTGTGGTGGCAGCGCAGTCGATCGGTGAGCCGGGTACCCAGCTGACCATGCGTACCTTCCACATCGGTGGTGCGGCATCGCGTGCAGCAGTGGCGTCGTCGGTGGAAGCCAAGTCGAACGGCACCATCCGCTTCACCTCGACCATGCGTTATGTGACCAACGGCAAGGGCGCGCAAATCGTCATTTCCCGTTCGGGCGAAGTGCTGATCACCGACGACCACGGCCGTGAGCGCGAGCGCCACAAAGTGCCGTACGGCGCGACCCTGATCGTCAAGGATGGCCTGGCTGTGAAAGCCGGTACCGCCCTGGCAACCTGGGACCCGCTGACCCGTCCGATCATTACCGAGTACGCCGGTACGGTGCGTTTCGAGAACGTCGAAGAAGGCGTGACCGTAGCCCGTCAGGTGGACGAAGTAACCGGCCTGGCTACCCTGGTGGTCATCGATGCGAAGCGTCGCGGTTCGCTGACCAAGACCATGCGTCCGCAGGTGAAACTGCTGAACGAAGATGGCAACGAAGTGAAGATCGCCGGCACCGAACACGCTGTAGCGATCGGCTTCCAGGTTGGCGCGCTGATTATGGTGAAAGACGGTCAGCAAGTGTCCGTGGGTGAGGTTCTGGCGCGTATCCCGACCGAATCGCAGAAAACCCGTGACATTACCGGTGGTCTGCCACGCGTTGCCGAGCTGTTCGAAGCACGTTCGCCGAAAGATGCGGGCATGCTGGCGGAAGTTACCGGTACTGTTGCCTTCGGTAAAGAAACCAAAGGTAAGCAGCGTCTGGAAATCACCGACATGGACGGCAACAAGCACGAGTTCCTGATTACCAAGGACAAGCAAGTGCTGGTCCACGACGGCCAGGTGGTGAACAAGGGTGAGATGATTGTTGACGGCCCAGCCGATCCACAAGACATCCTGCGCCTGCTGGGTATCGAAGCGCTGGCGCGCTACATCGTTGACGAAGTGCAGGACGTGTACCGTCTGCAGGGCGTGAAGATTAACGACAAGCACATCGAGGTGATCGTTCGCCAGATGCTGCGTCGTGTTCAGATCGTCAATGCCGGCGACACCAACTACATCGTTGGCGAACAGGTGGAGCGTTCGGAACTGCTGGAAGAAAACGATCGCGTGATCGCAGAGAACAAGATCCCTGCGACCTACGAAAACGTGCTGCTGGGTATTACCAAGGCATCGCTGTCGACCGATTCGTTCATCTCGGCAGCATCGTTCCAGGAAACCACCCGCGTGCTGACCGAAGCGGCGATCATGGGCAAGCGCGATGGTCTGCGCGGCCTGAAAGAAAACGTCATCGTTGGCCGTCTGATTCCAGGCGGTACCGGTCTGGCCTTCCACCGCGCTCGCAAAGAGAAAGAGCAGTGGGAAGTCGAAGAGCGTCAAGCTCTGCTGGCAGCTGAAAAAGCCGCCATGTCCGGCGGCGATGTGGAAACCACGGAAGTGGCTCCACATAGCGACGAAGCGTAATTAATCAGCGCTAAATAAAAACGGCACCTTCGGGTGCCGTTTTTTTTATTTGAATTACTTGAATTATTTGAACAAGCAGTTTTGGGATTCTTCCCGCTGTACCGCAGCCAGCGTTGGTTCGCCGCCCGGTTCGCTTACAAACATTTCCAGTTTGCAGTGATCGGCCGACATGGAATAACGAATAGTGTGCAGCATGCCCGGTTCCGGCGTAAACGAATAATCGCCTTCGCAGGTATAAGTCACCATATTCCCGTGTATGCGCGATTGAATATAGAAAAACGTCTTTTTATTTGAAGGAATACGGAATTGTTTTTTACTGGGCGAAGTAATCTCGGTACGTTGCCCGCAAAACCCCTCCTGGCCTATGGTAAAGCGGTCAGCGTCCCCAACCACCGCGACGATGGCTTTGGGGGCTTGCTCGTCGGCCAGGGCAGCACAGCATGGCGCCATCAGGGCGGCGGTGAGCAGCAGGGGAGTGTATCGTTGGAACATGGGCCAGGAAAATAGTTGGAATGTCTTATTATCAACTATGCCGGTCTATCTGTGTAGATGAAAGTACATGCCAGAAAGTGGTGCGTTCATGCTAAGATTTGGCTATGATCGCTCAAGCCCTCTTCACTCCCGCCCAGCAGAAACTGCTGGGCTTGCTGTTTGTACGTGTGAATCAAGGATTCCACTTGAATGAGATCATGCGCCTTACCGGTTTGGGCAGCGCATCGGCGCAGCGCGAGCTGAAGCGGCTGCATGAGTCGGGCGTGATCGTGTCGGAGCGGATCGGCAATGTGCGCCGTTTCAAGCCGAACAAGGATTGCATCGTGTTCGGCGAATTGAGCGGCCTGGTGAAGAAAACCTTCGGCCTGGTCAGCGTGTTGAATTCGGCGCTGGCGCCGCTGCAGCATGTATTGAATGTGGCTTTTGTTTATGGCGCCACCGCCAAGGAACACGAGGGCATGGATACCGCCGTTGAATTATTGCTGATTGGCGATAACACCAGCTATGGCGAATTATTATCGCGGCTGCCGGTGGCCGAGCGCCTATTGCGCCGCAAAATCAATCCCAACCTTTATTCGATTCCCGATTTTAAACGCCGGCTGCGCGAACAGCAGCCATTTATTCTCGAAGTTCTACGCGGCCAAAAGATTTATGTGTTGGGCGATGAAACCGATCTGGAAAAAGTCAGCGGCGACGATTTAAATCAATTGGTCGGATAAGGGAACGACAGCGCAAAGCGCGTATATTTTCCCGCCTGCGATTCGCATTGAATATTGCCGCCAAATGCGGTAATCACTTTACGGCAAAATGCCAGTCCCATTCCCGTACCGCCGGTGCTGTAAAACGGTTCAAATACATGCGGCAATACATCGTCCGGAATACCCGAGCCGGTATCGGTAATCATTAATTGGCGGCCCGTCAGCCGTATTTCCACTTCGCCCCGTCCTGCCGCCTTGATTGCATGCAAGGCGTTCTTGAACAGGTTGTACAGCACGTACACCAGCAGCACGTCGGAGCCGAAAAAGGTGAAGTCTTCCGAACCGCGCACCCGGACTTTTTCGCGCATTGATGTTTCAAACGGATAACTGGCCAGGGCTTCATCCACGCATTTCTTAATGGAATGGTTGGCAAAATCGCTACGCGCCAGCGTGCCGGCACGCGCCGAGGCCAGCATCATGTCGACGATGAAATTCGAGCGGCTGATCTCGTTTTCGATGTACTGGTTGATCTGATGCAAATATTGCAGCTGCGCCATCGACAGCGTCGGCGCCACCAGCTGCGCTTCCACCGCGCGCTGGTAGCCGGCCAGCAAGTCCGGCAGGCAGCGGCTGAGGATGCGCGACTGGTTGCGGATGGTGGCCAGCGGCGTGCGCATTTCGTGCGCGATGGTGGCGGCCACTTCCAGCGGATCGGCCAGCAGGTTGTAGCGCACCATGGCTTGCGCGATCAGCCCGAGGCTGGTGGCAACGAACAGTACGCCCGGCGGATAGAACTGCACGCCGTAGTTGCACAGATAGTCCACCGAGGCAAAGAAGTAGATGAGCAGGCTGACCAGGCAGTAGCGCAGCCGGGTGCGCTCGGTCGACAGCGCCAGACGCTGGCGCCGGTACAGCAGCCACAGCCCACGGCCCACCACCAGCGCCGTCTGCAGCAGGTGCAGCGGATGCAGCAGGCCGGCGCGCGGGTAGAAGCCGAAGAAATAGCGATGCAGGCCTGCCACCAGCCAGTCGCTGGTCAGCAGCAGCAAGCCCAGCACGCCGGCAGCGCCGTAGGACAGCGCCACCCAGCGGCCCTCGCCGCGCTGCGCCGTCAGTTCGGCGATGAAGTGGTAAAGCGTGGTCGGCAGGAACAGGATCATCAGGTAGCCGAGCTTGGCCAGCGACAGGGCGGCCCTCTCGTCCTCCATCTGGAACAGGATGGCCCAGGTGAATTGCCAGCAAAAAGTGGTGGAGCACAGCAGGAAGAAGGTCAGGCTGATGCGGTTGACGCCGCGCGAGTGCAGCACGTAGGCGCCGTAGCACAGGAACAGCAGGGAAACCACGGCTGGCAGGAGGGAGTGCATGGTACGGATTCCGAACGAGTGAGGAAGTCAGACAAGTATTGCGCTTGCCGAAAACGTTTGCTCATCTATCGCAACAGCCTTTGCGCCAGATCAAACTTCTAGCGCGCCAACTCCCGCGTAGTGGTGCTGCCCGGTTGCCGGGTAACCCACTTAAGGAGTGTCACCATGCTGATGCAAGTCACCACCCAAACCTTCACCCACTCGCTGACCATCTATCTGAAGGATTCCAATGCCTACGGCAATACCTACTTTGCCCGCTACTTTGAATGGCAGGGTATCTGCCGCGAAAAGTGGTTCTTCGAATGCATTTCGCGCGACATGCTGCAGCAGCAGGGGGTGTTCATCACCAAGCACGCCGAGCAGGACTATTTGCAGGAGACTTTCCCGTTCCAGGAGATTTCCTGCGAATTGAACGCATATGACGTCAGGAAGTGCTCATTCTGGCTGGAGTTCCGCTTTTATGCCGACGGTAAGCCGGTTTCGGTGGGGCGCCAGCAGATTGTGTTTGCCAATCACGCCAAGCAGATCACGGCGCTGCCGGCGGCGGTGATTGAGCGCGTCAAGCAGTACGCGAAGTAAGGAGGGAAGGCGGGCCGGGTGGCCCGCCCTGTGCAGCAATTACTGCTGCGAGGCGATCCAGCGATCGACTTTTTCTTCCAGCAAGGCCAGCGGCACCGTGCCGTCGCCCAGCACCACGGCGTGGAAGGCAGGCAGGCTGAACTTGTCGCCCAGCGCTTGCTCGGCGCGTGCGCGCAGTTGCTGGATCTTCAGCGAACCGACTTTGTAGCCCAGCGCCTGCCCAGGCCACGCCATGTAGCGCTCGGTTTCGGTCTTGGCCACCACGTCATAGCCCAGCGTGTCCTTCATGTACTGGATGCTTTGTTCGCGGGTCCAGCCCTTGGCGTGCATGCCGGTGTCCACCACCAGGCGCACGGCGCGCAGCATTTCATCGTTCAGGTGGCCGAAGTATTGGGCCGGATCTTCAAACAAGCCCATCTGCTTGCCCAGGGTTTCCGCGTACAGCGCCCAGCCTTCGGTGAAGGCGTTGTTGCCGCCGAACTTGCGGAAGTTCGGCAGGTTCAGTTCCTGCGTCAGGGCGATGTGGAAATGGTGGCCCGGCTTGCCTTCGTGCAGGAACAGGGTGGTCATGCCGGTGCTGCCGTACTTGGCCGGATCGTTGACCACCGACCAGAACACGCCCGGACGCGAACCGTCGCCGGCTGGCGCGGTGTAGTGGTCGGACGCGGTGGCGCGGCTCAGTTCAGGCTCGAGGCGCAGGTCGAGTTTGGCTTTCGGGATCAGGGTGAACAGCTGCGGCAGCTTGGTGTCGAGCACGTCGCTGAGCTTGTGGTACACGGCCTGCACTTCCTGTTCGGTCTTGAACGGGTAGAACTTCGGCTGCGCCGCCACCCACACCGGCAGGCCGGCGGCCGGGCCGGTGTAGCCCAGCTTCGGACCCACCACGGCAAACTCGGACTGGATGCGCGCCACTTCTTTCAGGCCGATCGCGTGGATTTCTTCCGGTTTGAGCGACGTAGTCGTCGCGTTGGCGACACGCGCCTGATACCAGGCGGCGCCGTCCGGCACCGCGCCGAGGCCGGTCGAGGTGCGGCAGGCCGGCACGTATTCTTTTTCCAGGAAGGTGGACAGGCGCGCCAGCGCCGGCATCAGCTGGTCGTTGATGGTCTTGCGGTAGGCCGCAGTCAGGCGCTGCTTGTCGCTCTCGGAGAACGAAGCCGGCAGCTTGGTGATTGGCGTGTAGTAAATGCTGGCTTCCGGCGTCGCGCTCACCAGCTGCTTGAATTGCGGCAGGGCCGAAATCATGATGGCTTGCGGTTGCGTCACGCCTTTTTTCATGCCCTCGCGCATATTGGCAATGGCCTGGTCGATCCACGCCGGCAGCTGCGATACGCGGCTCAGGTAAGCCTCGTATTCCTTGACGGTGCCGATCGGCTGCGACGCTTCGCCGCCGGCGTAGTTGGCCAGCGTTACTGGCATGCTGTCCATCTGGCTGATCGGCAGCAGGTGTTCCGGGAAGCGCTCCATCGCCAGCAGGCCGTGCAGCTCGTACTGCAGGATGTCGTAGTTGATGCGGTCTTTGGCGTCCAGCTGCGCGCGCGGAATGGCTTGCAGGCGCCGGGCAAACTGGCGGTACAGCTTGAACTGGGCGGCGCGCTTGGCCGGCGCGATGCTCATGCCCAGCTGGCCGTCGAACCGGTTATCGCCGTTTTCGGTCGCACTGACAGGCTCGAAGCGGGCGGTCGCGTCGTAGTACTGGTCGGCAATGGCCAGCAGGGCTTTGTGGGCCGGTGCGGCGCTCGTTTGCGGCGCGGCCGCTGCAGTCGCAGCATGGACGGCGCCCAGCGGGGCAAAGGCCAGCGCGATGGCAGCGGCCAGGGGAGCGATGATGTTGCGGCGATACGTCATGGGGAAATCCTCGGTGTAACAAAGTTGGCCGACAGCATAAGCCATCAAGGGGCGGACGCGGGGACAAATTTTGTATCAGCGACACATTGTTTTGTGACGGCAAGACTCGCTACCAAATTGCTATTTAATTTGTCGATCCGCTATCGGATGAGGAGTAATATGGATTTCCGCAGCACCCAAAAATAGAACAAAGGGGGATGTATGAACGGGTTGAGGAAAGCAGGCCTGGCGCTGGCCCTGATCGCGCCGCTGCAAGTCTTTGCAGCAGATACCGTCAGCTGGACCAAGTGGGCCGACGCCAGCACCGGGCAGTTCATGTACGGCATGAGCAACGTCACCGTCACCTACACCGGCGAAACCTTTGGCATGGACCCGGCGGCATATATCTACAACGTGCCGTCATCGTTCACTAACGCCGAGGTCACGAATACCCCCGGCACCAACGGCACCATCCTGATGCAGGGCGGCGGCCCGACCGCCGTCAACAATTTCCACTTCAGCGCGCCGGTAGTCGATCCCTACATGGTGTTGATCAGCGTGGGCCGCGATTACCAGCCGGTCAACTTCGTTTTCCTCAATGGCAGCTTCAGCATTCTGGCGCAGGGGGCGGGCAACTGGGGCGGCGGCCTGCTGACCCAAAGCGGTATGACCGTGACCGGATGGGAAGGCAATGGCTTGCTGAAATTTAAGGGTACTTACACCGACATCAGCTTCATCACCCCGGATGGCGAGTATTACTACGGCGCCACGGTGGGCGGCCTGATCGCCGGCGTGCCGGAACCGGCCACTTACGCCATGCTGCTGGCAGGCCTGGGGCTTACGGGCGCACTGGCCCGCCGCAAGAATAAGCAACAATAATAGTGTGCTACGCCATTGGCCGCGCCACGTGCGCGGCCTTTTTTTTTTACGCGGCCGCTTCCGCGAAGCGGCTTTCATACAGCGCCGCCACCAGGTCCGATTGCGTGACGATGCCGACAAACCGCTGTTCTTCATCGACGATGGGGATGTGATGGAAGCCTGAATCCGCCATCAGCGGCACCAGGTCGACGATCGGTGTGTCGGTTCGCGCGGTGGTCGGATGGGCGCTCATGATCTGGCCTACGACCTCGGCTTTTTCGGTGTGGGTGACGCCGCTCTTGCGCAGGAAGCGCCGCAGCTGCTGGCGGATGCTGCCGTAGTCGTCCAGGCCGCCGTGTTCAAGGAAATCGGTCTGGGTGACGATGCCAATCACGCGCCGCGCGCGGTTCAGCACCGGCAGCGCCGCCACGCGGTGGCTGCGCATCTGCTGCCACGCGTCCGCCAGCCCGGTGCCGAACTCGGCGCTGATGATGTCGCGCGACATGATGTCGGCGCAGTTGATGATGCCGAAGCGGCGCTGGTAGGCGCGCTGCTCGGTCTGCATGAACAGCGATTCGAGATCGTCGCGGCTGATGTCGAGCACCTGGTTGTGCTGCTGCAGCACGGCGTCCAGGTCTTCCGGCTTGAAGCCCAGGCGCACGGTGGGCACCGCGTCCTTGGTGGCGTGCGGGTTGAGGTGCGACGGCTGCTGCACATGCGGATAGCTGCGCCCGGTCAGGTTGTTGTAGGTGATGGCCATCAGCACCAGCAGGATAGAGTCGGCCAGCACCGTCATCAGCACGAATTCAAAGCCGGCCGCTTGCACCGCCGCGCCGCCGATCACCGTGGTCAGCGCCACCGCGCCGCCGGGCGGATGCAGGCAGCGCATGATGAACATGGCGGCAATCGCGCCGCCGCAGGCCGCGCCGGCCAGCAGCGGCAGCGGCAGAGTGTGGCCGAGCCAGCGCACGCAGGCCGCCCCCACCAGTCCGCTGATGACGTTGCCGCCGATCACGGACCAAGGCTGCGCCAGCGGGCTGGCGGGCAGCGCAAACAGCAGCACCGAGGAGGCGCCGATCGGCGCCACCAGGAAAGCGGCAGCGTGGGTTGATTGCAGCAACAGCTGGCTGAGGATGGCGGTGGCCGCAATGCCGAGCAGGGCGCCGGTGGCGGCACGCAGTTGTTCGCGGCGGTTGGCGGTAGGGGCGCTGGGCAGCCAGCTGGCGAAGAAGGCGCGCATGGGCTGAATCAAGTATTTAAAAGATGCATTATCGCATTTCCGCACCTCATTGGTGCGAGACCAGTCCCAGCGGCAGCGAAGTGGTGATCTTGATCTGCTCCATCGAAAACGCCGAAGAGACGCCGTTGAGCTTTACGGATTTGATCAACTTCTTGTAAAACCTGTCATATCCTTCGATATCACTGGTAACCACTTTTAACAGGTAGTCGACGTCGCCGCTCATGCGGTGGAATTCCTGCACCTCCGGCAAGGCCGCAACGGCATCGGCAAAGCGCGCGAACCAGTTCTCGTCGTGCTGGGTGATGCGGATGCTGACAAACACCGTCACCGGCAAGCCGACCTTGCGGCGGTTGATGATGGCCACGCGGTTCTCGATAAACCCGTCCTCCTCGAGCCGGCGCAGCCGCTTCCAGCAGGGCGTGGAGGACAGGCCGACCTGCACGCTGAGCTGGGCAACGGACAGCGTGCCGTCGCGTTGCAAGGCGTCGAGAATGGCGTAATCGTAGCGGTCAAGTTCGTTCATTCTAAAAATCCGTCAATAAAAGCATAAAACATCTACATATTAGGTGTTAAGGCGAAACTTTGGTACGTTTATTTCGGCGCCAGTGCGTAAGCTATACGGATGACTACTGAAATTTATCTCGACAGCAACGCCACCAGCGTTGTCCTGCCCGCCGCCATCGAAGCGGCCACCGATGCCATGCGCCAGCGCTATGGCAATCCGAGCAGCACGCACGCCACCGGCCTGCAAGCCAAAGCCATTGTCGATGAGGCGCGTGCCTGCGCGGTGCGCCTGCTGGGCGTGGGCGACGGCCGCCTGATGTTCAACAGCGGCGCCACCGAAGGCATCCACACTGCCGTGCTGTCGGCGCTGGTGTCGCTGCGCGAACGCCGCGACGCCGGCGAGGCCATCGGCTCGCTGCTGGTCTACGGCGCCACCGAGCACAAGGCCGTGCCGGAAAGCCTGGCGCACTGGAATCGCCTGCTGGGCCTGAACCTGACGCTGCACAAATTGCCGGTCGATCACGACGGCGCGCACAGCCTGCAGGCGCTGCGTGAAGCCGCGCCGCAAGCAGCCCTGGTGTGCACCATGGCGGCCAACAACGAAACCGGCGTGGTCAGCGACCTGGCCGGCATCGCCGCGGTATTGGCCGACAGCAAGGCGCTGTGGCTGGTCGACTGCGTGCAGGCGCTGGGCAAGCTCAAGCTGGATCTGTCGTCTACCCGCATCGATTACGCACCGTTCTCCGGCCATAAACTCTACGCACCGAAAGGCATCGGCATGCTGTACGTGCGCGCCGGCGCGCCGTTTACGCCGCTGATCACGGGGGGCGGCCAGGAAGCGGGGCTGCGCTCGGGGACCGAAAACATGGCCGGCATCGCCGCGCTGGGCGCGGTGCTGGCGGCGCTGGAACGCGGCGACACCTTCCGCAGCGCCGCCGAACTGTGCAGCTTCCGCGCCCGCCTGGCCGAGAGCCTGCGCGCAGCGCTGCCGGGCGTGGTGTTCAACAATCCGTTCGACAAGGCCTTGCCGACCACGCTGAATTTCTCGGTGCCGGGCTTGTCCAGCCGCGAACTGATGGATGTGTTCGACGCGGCCGAAGTGCGCGTCAGCGCCGGCAGCGCCTGTTCTTCGTCCAAGTCCGCGCCCAGCTATGTGCTGGATGCGATGGGCGTGCCGCTGTGGCGCAGCGCCGGCGCCATCCGCATGTCGTTTGGTCCGCTGGCCGACGAGGCCACCATTGCCGCCGCCTGTGAGCGCATCGCGCGCTGCGGCGCCGCCTTGCGCGCCAGCTGCCTGATCCCGTCCGAACGCAGCGCCGCCCCGCAGGACGGCCTGCTGCAGCTGGGCGTGGAGGGCGCCTGCAGCTGGATGGTGCTCGATGCCGCCAGCCGCAGCTGCATCGTCATCGATCCGCTGCCCGATCATGTGGCGCGCATCGAGTCCTACGTGCGCTGCCAGAACTACCAGGTGCAAGCCATCGTCAGCACCTTGCCGAACGCCGGCCGCGCCATGCTGATCGACATGCTGGGCCGCCACTACAATCGCCATGCGGAAGCGGACCAGTACGGCTGGCCGCTGCAAGCCGCCAGCATCGCGCTGGACAACGGCGCCAGCGCGGCGGCCATCGCATTGGGCGAGCAAGTGCTGGCCTGCCTGCCGTGCGGCACCGGCGACGAGTTGCGCGCCTATCTGCTGGGCACGGCGCAAGGCTCTGCGCTGCCGGCCGCTGCGGTACGCTTTGCCTTCAGCGCGCGTCCCGCCTTGCCGGCGCTGAACGCGGTGAGCGGCAAGCAAACCCTGTTATGTCCGACGCGCGATGAAGCCAACCAGTTCTGCACCATCGCCGCGCCGGTGGCGGCCTTGGCGGCCGACGCCCAACTCGACCGCGCCGCGCTGGACGCCTTCCTGCAAGCCCATCCCGACGCCTGCCTGGTCGACGTGCGCGAACCGTACGAATTTGCCGCCGCCGTGGCGCCGTCGCCGGCCGGCCGTGCCGCCGTGAGCGTGCCGCTGAGCCGCCTGGCCGAGCACGCCAGCGCGTGGCTGCGCGCCGAGCACACCCCGCTGGTGTTCTTCTGCCGCAGCGGCAACCGCAGCATGAAGGCGGCGCAACTGCTGCGCCGCCTCGGCCACCCGCAAGCCTACAGCCTCAGCGGCGGCCTCGCGCTGTCGATGCCGCTGCCGCTGGCAGCCTGAGGTTTTCCGGGGCCGCAGCAGCGGCCCTTTCTTTTTGCTGACCTCGTGTGTACGCCATCGCACAGTCGTGCGCCGGGCCTTCCGCTACGATGGATGGACAATTCGCAGAACCCAAGCGAGGTCCAACTTGAACACGTCCAACCCCCTGCTGCGCGAGCTGGCGCTCGGCTTTCGTGAATCGCCTTCCGGCTCGCTGCTGTCGGACGAGGACGATGAAGACCTGCCGCTGCGGGCGGAACTGTTCAGTGCGGCGCAGATGGCCGCGCACGGCAAGACGCTGGCCCACCATCACGAGCTGAGCAAGCGCGGCGGGCGCGACCGCCTGCTGTCGCGGCTGTCGGAAAACGCGGCCGTCATCAGCGCCACCTGCGACGAGCTGACCGCCGCCGTCAAGGACGGCCGCCAGATCACCCCAGCCTCGGAATGGCTGCTCGATAATTTCTACCTGATCGAAGAGCAGATCCGCATTGCGCGGCGCCACCTGCCCAAGGATTACAGCAAGGAGCTGCCGCGCCTGGGCAAGGGCGCGCCGGACGGCTGCCCGCGCGTGTACAAGATCGCGCTGGAAATCATCGCCCACGGCGATGGCCGCGTCGATCCGGAGTCGCTGAGCCGCTTTGTCGACGCCTACCAGGAAGTGGCCACGCTCAAGCTGGGCGAGTTATGGGCCATTCCCATCATGCTGCGCCTGGCCTTGATCGAAAACCTGCGCCGCGTGGCCGCGCGTGTGGCCGAGAACCGCGTCCAGCGCGACCTCGCCAACAGCTGGGCCGACCAGATGACCGACGTGGCGGAAAAAAATCCCAGCGGCCTGATCCTGATGGTGGCCGACATGGCGCGCTCCAATCCGCCCATCACCAGCGCTTTCGTGGCCGAACTGGCGCGCCGCCTGCAGGGGCAAAGCCCGGCGCTGACGCTGGCGCTGACCTGGATCACGCACCGCCTGGCCGAAGCCGGCCAGACCATTGAGCAGCAGATCCAGGCCGAGATTCAATTGCAGGCCGCCGAACAAGTTTCGATCGCCAACAGCATCGGCAGCCTGCGCTTCCTCGGCACCATGGACTGGCAGGAATTTGTCGAGACCATGAGCGTGGTCGAACAAACCCTGCGCCAGGACCCGGCCGACATCTACGGCAAAATGGAGTTCGCCACCCGCGACCAGTACCGCCACGCCATCGAAAAAATCGCCAAGCGCTCGCGCTATTCGGAAGTGGAAGTGGCGCAGCAGGCCTTGCAGCTGGCGCTGGATCATCACGGCAGCGGCGACATGCGCCATGGCCACGTTGGCTTCTACCTGATCGGCGGCGGCCTGGCGGCGCTGGAAAAGCAGACCGGCATGCGCCGTCCGTGGCTGGAAGCCTTGCAGCATACCTCGCGCGCCTCGCCGTTGACGTCCTACCTCGGCGCGATTGCCGCGATTGCGCTGGTGTGCACTGCGCTGCTGCTGGAGCGCGCCGCATTCCACGGCGTGCACGGCTTCCTGCTGCTGGTGCTGGGCGTGCTGGCGCTGCTGGGCAGCAGCCAGCTGGCGCTCAGCCTCGTGAACTGGTTCGCCACGCTGGTGACGCGGCCCAATCCCCTGCCGCGCATGGATTACAAGGACGGCATCCCGGCCGACGCGCGCGCGCTGGTGGTGGTGCCGACGCTGGTCTACAGCAAGGGCAACATCGACCAGCTGTTCGAGCAGATGGAAGTGCGCTTCCTCGCTAACCGCGATCCGAACCTGAAGTTTTGCCTGCTGACCGACTTCGCCGACGCCCGCGCCGAAAAGCTGCCCACCGACGACGCACTGGTGGAGCACCTGAGGCGCTGCACCGCGCACCTCAATCACAAGTACGCCGAACACCATCCCTTCCTGCTGCTGCACCGCCCGCGCTTGTGGAATCCGCAGGAAGGCGTGTGGATGGGCTATGAGCGCAAGCGCGGCAAGCTGGAAGACCTCAACCGCTACCTGCGCGGCGGCGCGCGCGACAAATTCTCTGTCGTGGCGGGCGACACCAGCGACCTGGAAAGCATCCGCTACGTCATCACGCTCGATACCGACACCCAGCTGCCGCGCGACGCCGCCGCGCAATTCATCGCCACCATGCAGCATCCGCTGAACCGGCCGCGCGTCGACATGCAGCGCGGCCGCGTCAGCGAAGGCTACGGCATCCTGCAGCCGCGGGTGGCGGTCAGCCTGCCGAGCGAGCACGCCTCGCGCTACGAAAAACTGTGCGGCGGCGAGCCGGGCATCGACCCCTACACCCGCACCGTGTCGGACGTGTACCAGGATGTGTTCTTCGAAGGCTCCTTCATCGGCAAGGGCATTTACGACGTCGACGTATTCGAGCAAGTGCTGGGCGGCCGGCTGCCGGAAAACAAAATCCTCAGCCACGATCTGCTGGAAGGCTGCTACCTGCGCGCCGGCCTGCTGAGCGACGCGCAGCTGTACGAAGAATACCCGGCGCGCTACAGCGAGGACGTCAGCCGCCGCCAGCGCTGGATCCGCGGCGACTGGCAACTGGTCGGCTGGCTGGCGGGCCGGGTGCCGGGGCGCGGCGGCAAGCGCGAAAAGAATCCGCTGTCGCTGCTGTCGCGCTGGAAGCTGTTTGACAATTTGCGCCGCAGCCTGATCGCGCCGGCGCTGGTGCTGTCGCTGATCACCGCGTGGCGCTGGCTGCCGTCGCCGTGGATGTGGACCGGCGCCGTGCTGGCGGTGATCTTCGTGCCGCCGCTGGCCAGCCTGCTGCACGACCTGTGCCGCCGTCCGCGCGACACCTTGTGGAGCCAGCATGTCCGCGCGGCGCTGCGGCGCGGCGGCATCCAGTTTGCGCACGCCATCCTGGTGCTGGCCTTCCTGCCGTATGAGGCTTACTTCAGCATGGACGCCATCCTGCGCAGCCTGTGGCGCACGCTGGTGTCGCACCGCCGCCTGCTGGAGTGGCGCGCCTCGGCGCTGGCGCGGCAGGCCGACGGCGTGGCCAGCACCTGGCGCACCATGTGGTTCTCGCCGGTGCTGGCGCTGTTCGTCGGCGGCGCGTTGCTGGGATGGCGTCCGGCCAGCCTGGCGCCCGCCGCGCTGTTCCTGCTGGTGTGGCTGGTGGCGCCGGCGCTGGCCGACTGGATCAGCCGCCCGGTCGCGCGCAAGCACGCGCAGCTCACGACCGAACAGCAGCAATTCCTGCACACGCTGGCGCGCCGTACCTGGGCTTATTTCGACCGCTTCGTCGGGCCGGACGACAACTGGCTGCCGCCCGATAACATGCAGGAGCATCCGGTGCAGGTGGTGGCGCACCGCACCTCGCCGACCAATATCGGCATGGCCTTGCTGGCCAATCTGACGGCGACCGATTTCGGCTACATCACGGTGGCGCAGCTGATGGCGCGCACCGCCAATACGCTGGACAGCATGGACCAGCTGGAACGCTACCAGGGCCACTTCTACAACTGGTACGACACGCAAACCCTCAAGCCGCTGCACCCGGTCTACATCTCGACCGTGGACAGCGGCAACCTGGCCGGCCACCTGCTGACCTTGCAGCCCGGCCTCACCGGCCTGTATGACGCGCCGGTGCTCGGCCCGCAAATCGTCGACGGCATCATCGCCACCGCGCGCGTGCTGGACGAGACGCTGAGCGAGGCCGGCGCCAGCAACGTGCTGAATGCACTGCTGCCCGCGCCGGACGCCGCCAACCTGCAGCAGCTGCACGGATGGCTGCATCGCGTCGCGGCAGCGGCGGAGCAGATGCTGCCGCAGGCCACCGCTCACAGCGAAGCCGGCGCCGCATGGTGCCAGTCGCTGGTGCAGCAATGCCAGGCCGCACTGGATGAGCTGGCGCTGCTGACGCCGTGGGCCGCGCTGCCGGAGCATGCGATATTCGACACCAGCATGACCCGCATGCCGACCTTGCGCGAACTGGCCGGCCTGGCGCGCGCCAGCGCCGCCGTCGCGGTCAACGATCTCGCACCCGACGAGCGCGAACGCCAGCAACAACTGGCGCAGCTGTTTGAGCAAGGCAGCAACGCCGCGCACGAACGCATGCGTGCGCTGGCCGACCTGGCGCAGCGCTGCGGCGCGTTCGCCCAGCTGGAATATGGCTTCCTGTATAACCCCACCACCAATCTGCTGGCCATCGGCTACAACGTCAGCGAGCGCCGGCTGGACGCCAGCTACTACGACCTGCTGGCGTCCGAAGTGCGCCTCGCCAGCTTCATCGCCATCGCGCAGGGGCAGCTGCCGCAGGAGCACTGGTTCGCGCTGGGGCGCCAGCTGTGCATCGTCTCCGGCAAGCCGGTGCTGCTGTCGTGGAGCGGGTCGATGTTCGAGTACCTGATGCCGCTGCTGGTGATGCCGAACTATCCGAACACGCTGCTCGACCAGACCTACCAGTCGGTGATCGACGCGCAAATCGACTACGGCAAGCGCCGCAACGTACCGTGGGGGATCTCCGAATCCGGCTACAACACGGTGGACGCCAGCCTCAATTACCAGTACCGCGCCTTCGGCGTGCCGGGCCTGGGCATGAAGCGCGGCCTCGGCGACGACCTGGTGATCGCACCGTATGCCAGCATGATGGGATTGATGGTGCAGCCGGAAGCGTCCTGCGCCAACCTGCAAAAGATGGCGGAGCTGGGCTTCATGGGCCGCTACGGCTTCTACGAAGCGATCGACTACACCGCCTCGCGTTTGCCGCGTGGGCAGAGCTGCGCCGTGATCCGTTCCTTCATGGTCCACCATCAGGGCATGGGCTTGCTGGCCCTGAGCTACCTGCTGCACGACCGCCCGATGCAGCGCCGCTTCGAGTCCGACCCGCTGCTGCAATCGGCACTGCTGGTACTGCAGGAACGCAGTCCGCAGGTGGGCGCGTTCTACTCCAACACGGCCGAACTGGCGGCCATCCGCACCACCGCGCCCGACCAGTCGATGCCGATGCGGATTCTGACGCAGCATTCCACCCCGGTGCCGGAAACCCATCTGCTGTCGAATGGCCGCTACCACGTCATGGTCACCAACGCCGGCGGCAGCTACAGCCGCTGGAAGGACCTGGCAGTGACGCGCTGGCGCGAAGACAGCACGCGCGACAACTGGGGCAATTTCTGCTACGTGCGCGACGTCGACGACGGCGCCTACTGGTCCACCACTTACCAGCCGACGCTGGCCGAGCCGCGCAAGTTCGAAGTGATCTTCTCCGAAGGCCGCGCCGAGTTCCGCCGCAGCGACCACCACATCGACCTGTACACCGAAATCGTGGTGTCGCCGGAAGACGATATCGAATTGCGCCGCACCCGCATCACCAACAAGAGCGACCGCGTCCGCACTATCGAAGTGACCAGCTTTGCGGAAGTGGTGATGGCGCCGGCCCCCGCCGACAACGCGCATCCGGCCTTCAGCAAACTGTTTGTGCAGACCCAGATCCTGCGCGACGAAAACGCCATCCTGTGCACGCGCCGTCCGCGCGGGCAGGGCGACGTCATGCCGTGGCTGATGCACTCGATGATGGTGCACGACGCGCCGGTGCATGACGTCTCGTTTGAAACCGACCGCGCGCGCTTCATCGGCCGCGGCAACACCGCCGCCACGCCGGACGCCATGCTGCGCGAGGGGCCGCTGAGCGGCGCCGAAGGCTCGGTGCTCGATCCGGTGGTGGCGATCCGCTACGCCATCACCCTGCAGCCCGACCAGTTTGCGACGGTGGACATCGTCACCGGCATGGCCGAGCAGCGCGAAACCGCGCTGCACCTGATCGACAAATACCAGGACCGCCACCTGGCCGACCGCGTGTTCGAACTGGCGTGGACCCACAGCCAGGTGGTGCTGCGCCAGCTGAACGCCAGCGAGGCCGACGCGCAGCTGTACGGCCGCCTCGCCAACTCGGTGATCTACCCGAACGCCGCGCTACGCGCCGACGCCGGCACGCTGATGAAAAACCAGCGCGGCCAGTCCGGCCTGTGGGCGTATGCGATTTCGGGCGACCTGCCGATCGTGCTGCTGCAGATCAAGGACCCGGCCAACATCGAACTGGCGCGCCAGATGGTGCAGGCGCACGCCTACTGGCGTTTGAAAGGGCTGGTGGTGGACCTGGTGATCTGGTACGAAGACCAATCCGGCTACCGCCAGGCCTTGCACGACCAGATCATGGGGCTGATCGCCTCCGGCATCGACGCCCAGGCCATCGACCGCCCGGGCGGCATCTTCGTGCGGCTGGCAGACCAGATCGCGAACGAGGACCGGGTGCTGCTGCAATCGGTGGCGCGCGTCATCATCAGCGATGCGCGCGGCACGCTGGCGGAGCAGATCAAGCGTCCCGCCGCAGCGTCGATGCGCATGCCGCCGTTGCAGGCCGATAGCCGTGGCGAGTATGCGAATGCTGGTCCTTCGGTACATCCGGCGCGTGGGCTGGTGCTGGAAAACGGCATCGGCGGTTTTACGCCGGATGGACGCGAATACGTCATCACGGTCAGCGACACGCAGCGCACGCCCGCGCCATGGTCCAACGTGCTGGCCAATCCGCAGTTCGGCAGCGTGATCTCGGAAAGCGGCCAGGCCTACACCTGGCACGAGAACGCGCACGAATTCCGCATCACGCCGTGGCACAACGACCCGGTCAGCGACAGCAGCGGCGAAGCTTTCTATCTGCGCGATGAGCAAAGCGGCCAATTCTGGTCGCCGACTGCCTTGCCGGTACGCGGCAAAGGCGTGTACATCACGCGGCACGGCTTTGGCTACAGCGTATTTGAGCACATCGAGGCCGGCATCCACAGCGAGATGACCACCTTTGTCGCCATCGATGCGCCGATTAAATACACCGTGCTCAAAGTGCGCAACGACTCGCTGGTGCAGCGCCGCCTGTCGGCCTACGGCTACGTCGAGTGGGTGCTGGGCGACATGCGCTCCAAGTCCGGGATGCACATCATCACCGAGGCCGATCCGGTCAGCGGCGCGCTGTTTGCCCGCAACGCCTACAACACGGAATTCGGCGGCCGCGTGGCCTTCTTCGATTGCGACGCGTCGCTGCGCAGCGTCAGCGGCGACCGCATGGAGTTCATCGGCCGCAACGGCACCCTGGATGCGCCGGCCGCGCTGCGCCGTTCGCGCCTGTCGGGCAAAGTTGGCGCGGGCCTCGACGCCTGCGCGGCGATACAAGCGCCGTTCGACCTGCTGCCAGGGCAGGAGCGCGAGATCGTGTTCGTGCTGGGTGTGGGCGGGCGGCGCAATGCGGACGCCAGCAGCCTGGTACAGAAGCACCGCAGCGCCGGTGCGGCGCATGAAGCGCTGGCCGCCGTGCATGCGCACTGGGAGCAAGTACTGGGAGCGGTGCGCATCGAAACGCCGGAGCCGGAGCTGGACGTCCTCGTCAACGGCTGGCTGATGTACCAGACCATCGCCTGCCGCATCTGGGCGCGCAGTGGCTACTACCAGTCGGGCGGCGCGTTCGGCTTCCGCGATCAGCTACAGGATGCGATGGCCACCGTCCACACGCAACCGCAGCTGCTGCGCGATCAATTGCTGCTGTGCGCCGCGCACCAATTCCTTGAGGGCGATGTGCAGCATTGGTGGCATCCGCCGTCGGATCGCGGCGTGCGCACGCACTGCTCGGACGATTATCTGTGGCTGCCGCTGGGCGCATGGCGTTACGTTGCCACCACCGGCGACAGCGCCATCCTCGATGAGAGCGTGCCTTATCTGGAAGGCCGTCCGGTCAAGCCGGAGGAAGATTCCTACTACGATTTGCCGGCCCGCTCGGGCGAGCAGGGCACGCTGTACGACCACTGCGTGCGCGCCATCCGCAACGGCCTGCGCTTCGGTGAGCATGGCCTGCCGCTGATCGGCTCCTGCGACTGGAACGACGGCATGGACAAGGTGGGCGAGCATGGCAAAGGGGAGAGCGTGTGGCTGGCCTTCTTCCTGTGCGAAGTGCTGAAGCGCTTTGCTGAAGTGGCCGATATGCGCAACGATGCCGAGTTCTCGGCCGAGTGCCGCGAGCAGGCGCGCCGCATCGCCGCCAACGTCGAGCAGAATGCGTGGGACGGCGAGTGGTATCGCCGCGCCTACTTCGACGATGGAACGCCGCTAGGTTCGCACACCAACGAGGAATGCCAGATCGATTCGATCTCGCAAAGCTGGGGCGTGCTGTCAGGTTCTGCCGACCCGGTGCGCGTGCGCGGCGCGATGGAGCAGGTCAATGACCGCCTGGTGCGCCGCGACTCCGGCATCATCCAGTTGCTCGATCCGCCGTTCGACAAGGCCGGCCCTAACCCCGGCTATATCCGCGGCTACGTGCCCGGCGTGCGCGAGAACGGCGGCCAGTACACGCACGCCGCCATCTGGACCGCCATGGCGTTTGCGCGCCTGGGCGAAACCGAACGCGCATGGGAACTGGCGCGCATGATCAGCCCGGTGCTGCATGCATCCACGCCGGAGAAGAGCGCGTGCTACAAGGTGGAGCCGTACGTGGTGACGGCCGACGTGTACGCGGTGCCGCCGCACGTGGGACGCGGCGGCTGGAGCTGGTACACCGGTTCGTCCGGCTGGATGTACCGCCTGCTGGTCGAGTCGCTGCTTGGCCTGACGCGCACCGCGGCCACACTGACGCTGGAGCCGCGCCTGCCGCAGACCTGGAGCGGCTTCTCACTGGAATACCGCTATCGGGACACCACCTACCAGATTCGCGTGGTGCGTGGCGACAGTGCCGTGCCGCAGTTGACGGTGGACGGCGTGCAGCGCCACGACATGGCGATCGAGTTGACCGACAGCGGCGGCGTGCGGCAGGTGGAACTGCTGCTGCCGCAAGCATCGCAGCCGGGCTTAAACGCCTAAGCTGGCGCCTGCGCCAAGCAGCGTGGCCACGCCCAGCGCCGCGAAGATCAGCGCCGCGATGCCATGCACCAGCTTGAGCGAGACCTTGTTGGCGATCTTGTCGCCGAAGTACACGGCCGGCACGTTGGCCAGCATCATGCCCAGCGTGGTGCCGGCCACCACGGCGGCGATGCCGTGATAGCGCGCCGCCAGCGCCACGGTGGCAACCTGGGTCTTGTCGCCCATCTCGGCGAGGAAGAACGCGATCAGGGTGGTGAGGAACACGCCGTACTTCGCCAACTCGGCTTCGTCGTCGTCGAGTTTATCGGGCACCAGCGTCCACGCGGCCATGGCGAGGAAGGAGACGCCCAGCACCCAGCGCAGAATCTCCGGCCCCATCAAGCTGGTGATCCAGGCGCCGATGGCGGCGGCAAACGCATGGTTGGCAATGGTGGCAACGAAGATGGCGGCAACGATAGGCAGCGGACGGCGGAACCGGGCGGCGAGGACAAATGCGAGCAGCTGGGTTTTGTCGCCGATTTCTGCGAGGGCGACGATGCCGGTAGAGACGAGGAAGGCTTCCATGTGTGTGTGTGCGTAAAAGTGTGAGGGCCGGAGTCGAAAACCAATGACCAACGCGCGGCTCCGGCCCAACATGGCCGCGCAATGATCATGGTCTCGTCAAGCCTTACAGCCACCTGCACCACGGTCTGCGGACCGATTATGTTGACACAGGTTCTTGCGCCGGGGCGGCGCAAGCCGACTACTCCCCAATTACGGCCCGGATTCTAACACATGCCAGAAACATGGCTGTGCTATTCTGCTCGGCGCTAACGACAATATTGAAAGTTTCGCCATGATCAAAAAGACCCTCTCCGCCCTCGTGCTATCCGCATTGACCGCGCTGGGTGCTCACGCCGATCCGCTGAGCTACGCCCGCTATGACCAGGTCCGCACCACCGATCTGTATCTCGACCTGAAGGCGGATTTCAGCCACAAGATTTTGTCCGGCTACGCCGAGCTGACGCTGAACTGGATCGACAAATCCGCGCGCACGCTGGTGCTGGATACGAATGAACTCAACATCGCCAAAGTGCAGGTGCTGAACGCCAACGGCAAGTGGACCGCCGCTTCCTTCATGCTCGACAAGCTCGATGCGGAGAAAGGCCGCGCGCTGCGCATCGCCCTGCCGTTCCAGCCGCAGAAAGTGCGCGTGTACTACCGCACCGCGCCGTCGGCCGCCGCGCTGCAATGGATGTCGCCGGAACAGACCATGTCCGGCAAGCGTCCGTTCATGTTCAGCCAGTCGCAGGACATCAACGCCCGCTCGTGGGCGCCGATCCAGGACACGCCGGCAGTACGCTTCACCTACAGCGCCCGCGTCGAAGCACCGGCCGGCCTGCGCGTGGTGATGAGCGCCGAGAACGACCAGCAATCGACCGGCGCCGGCGGCTGGAAGTTCAAGATGGCGCAGCCGATTCCATCCTACCTGCTGGCCATCGCCATCGGCGAAATCGAAGTGCGCAACCTCGGTCCGCGCACCGCCGTCTATGCCGAACCGGCTCGCATCGAGGCTGCCGCGTATGAACTGGGCGACACCGAAAAAATGATCGACGCGGCGGAAGGCCTGTACGGTCCGTATCGCTGGGAGCGCTACGACATGATCGTGCTGCCGCCATCGTTCCCGTACGGCGGCATGGAAAACCCGCGCATGACCTTCCTCACGCCGACCATGATCGCCGGTGACCGCAGCCTGAATGACCTGATCGCGCACGAACTGGCGCACTCGTGGTCCGGCAACCTGGTCACCAACGCCTCGTGGAAGTACACCTGGATGAACGAAGGCTTCACCACCTACGTCACCACCCGCATCGTGGAAAAACTGTACGGCGCGGAGTTCGCGCAAATGCAGCAGCAGGTGGAGCAGGAACAGGCGCTGGCATCGCTGGCCGGCATCCCTGCGGTCAAGCAGGCCTTGGCCACGCGCGGCCCGGACACCGATCCGTCGGTCTACGCCGACGGCAGCCTGATTTATCCGAAAGGCGCATGGTTCCTGCACACGCTGGAGCAGCGTGCCGGCCGCGAACTGTTCGATCCGTTCCTGCGCGGCTGGTTCGACTCGCACGCCTTCCAGTCGGCCACCACCGACGAATTTGTCGCCTACCTGAAGAAAAACCTGCTGGACGCGCATCCTGAATTCATGTCGGCCACCGAGCTCGATGAATGGCTGTACGCACCGGGCATTCCCGCCACCGCCAAGCGCGAAGCTTCGCCGCGTTTCCTCGCGGTCGATGCACAGCGCACCGCGTGGCTGAAAGGCGAACTGCCGACCGCGCAGCTGAACGGCAAGGCCTGGGTGGCGCTGGAGTGGATGCACTTCCTGAACGATATCGACGGCAAGGCCACCGCCGCGCAGATGCAGGAGCTGGACCAGACCTTCGGCCTTGGCAAGAGCGGCAACAACGAAATCGCCTACCGTTTCTACCTGTCGTCGGTGAAGGCCGGCTACAACGTGCGCGAACCACTGGAAAAATTCCTGATGAGCGTGGGCCGCCGCCTGTACGTGGTGCCGCTGTATAAAGCGCTGCTGGCCAATCCGAACGAAAAAGATTGGGCGAAGACCTTGTACAGCAAGGCGCGCTCGCACTATCACCCGATCACGCAAGTGGCCGTCGACAAGGCGTTCAAGAAGCAATGACACTCAAGCAGACTTTTGCAGCAGCCGCGCTCGCGCTGGCTGCCGCCGGTGCGTATGCGGCGCCGGCATTCAATCTCGATGCGGATGCCAACCGCGTATTGAAAACCTTCGACGTGCCGGGCATGGCGGTCGCCATCGTCAAGGACGGCAAGGTGGTGGCGGCCAAGGGCTACGGCGTGCGCAAGCTGGGAGACCCGGCGCCGGTGGACGGCAAGACGCTGTTTGAAATCGCCTCCAACTCCAAGGCCTTCACCGCCGCGGGACTGGCGATGCTGGTCGACGAGGGCAAGCTGGCGTGGGACGATCCGGTCACCAGGCACCTGCCGGGCTTCCAGATGTACGACTCGTACGTTACCGGCCAGATGACGGTGCGCGACCTGCTGGTGCACCGCAGCGGCCTCGGTCTGGGCGCCGGTGATTTGCTGTGGTGGCCGAGCACCACCTTCAGCAGCGACGAGATCATCTCCAGGCTGCGCTACATCAAGCCGGCTACCAGCTTCCGCGCCAGCTACGCGTATGACAACCTGCTGTACATCGTGGCCGGCAAGATCATCGCCGACAAGACCGGCAAGCCGTGGGGCGAGGCGATGCAGGAGCGTATCCTGACGCCGTTGGGCATGACCGGCACCAGGACCAGCGTGGCCGAGATGCTGGCCACCAGCGACTATTCCGCGCCGCACAGCAAGATCAATGACAGGATCGCAGTGGTGAAGCCGATGCCGGTGCCGAACGCGGTGGGCGCGGTCGGCATCAACACCAGCGCCGAAGATATCGCGCGCTGGATGACGGTGCTGCTCAACGAAGGCAAGATGGAGAACGGCAAACAGCTGTTCAGCGCAAAACAGGCGGCCGAGATGTGGACTGCGCAAACGCCGATGCGCATCCGCGAGCCGAAACCGGCGCTGGCCGCGACCAAGCCTAACTTCTTTGCGTATGGCCTGGGCTTCCAGCTGCGTGACTACAAGGGCCGCAAGATCGCCATGCACGGCGGCGCGCTGCAGGGTTTTTATTCGACTGTGCTGATGGTGCCGGAGGAGAAGCTCGGCATCGCCATCCTGACCAATGCCGAGAACAGCCCGGCGATGGCGTCGCTGTACTACCGCATCCTCGACCAGTACCTGAAGGTGCAGCCGACCGACTGGATCCAGCTGTATGCGGACCAGGAAGCGGCCATGCACAAGGAAGAACTGACGCGCCAGGGCAAGGAGCAGGGCGCGCGCGTGGCGGATTCGAAACCGTCGCTGCCGCTGTCGGCCTACGATGGCGAGTATGAAGATGCGTGGTACGGCAAGGTGAGCATTCGCGAAGAAGGCGGCAAGCGCATCATGCGTTTCGAGCGCACGCCGGACCTGAGCGGGGAGCTCGAGCACTTCCAGCACGACAGTTTCATCGTGCGCTGGAAGGAGCGCAACTTCAACGCCGACGCCTACGTAACGTTTGCGCTGAACCCGGACGGCAGCATCGAGCGCATGAAAATGGCGCCCATCTCCACCGAAACGGATTTCAGCTACGACTTCCGCGATCTGAACTTCACGCCCGTGAAGTCCGGCCAGCTTTAACTTGCACTAGCTCAGACTTGACCTGAAACACGCCACCCGCTTGGCAGCAGTATTCCCCCGTCACCCGATATTCTTGAACAGTTCAGCCGTCCAATCGGCAAACGCTCGCATAGCAGGAGAGAGAAAACGGTGATGGGGGTAGACAAGTGATACCGGCACAGGTGGTGGCCGCTTATCGGCCAGTACCTCGACTAATTTTCCGGTCCGCAATTGGTCCGCCACCAAAAATTCAGCCAATTGCATCAGACCGAGTCCATCGAGGCCAAGCCTGATGTACAACCCGGTCTCATTAACTGCCACTGTGCCGGGAACTGAAACCGTGACGCTGTTTCCGGCCTCCACGAAATGCAGCTCGCCATCCCGGCGCGTCGTGCTGGAAAAGTAGTGCACAGCCCGATGCCGATGCAGATCCTCCAGCTCATCGGGAATCCCCTTTTCGTCCAGGTAAGATGGCGCCGCGCAGGTAATCCATCGCAGCTCCCCCAAGCGGCGCGCGACCAGGGCCGAGTCATGCAGTCTGCCGGTGCGGATCACACAATCGACTCCGTCCTGGATCAGGTCCACCTGACGATCATTTATGCCGATCATTAAATAGATATCGGGATAGCGTTGTTGGAATTGCTCCAACCGCGACAAGATAACGGCATGCGCAATGCCGCCTGGCATATCCACCCTCAGTCGTCCCTGCGGGCGTTTCATCGAGCCATTCAGACTGGCTTCCGTATCCTCAATCAGCTCAAGTATCTCGCGGCAGCGGCTAAAGTATCGCTCCCCCTCTGGCGTCAAGCTAAGGTTTCTGGTGGAACGGTTGAGCAGGCGTGTCTGCAGATGTTTTTCAAGCCGTTTGATGATGCCGGTGACCGATGACGCCGGCAGGCCCAGGGTCTCTGCGGCTCGGACAAAACTTTTGCTCTCGACCACGCGAAGAAAAACCTGCATTGCTTGAACGCGATCCATGTGTTGTCCCGAGAGCGAGATAGAAAACGGAACTATACCCCAGGATTGTTCGCGCTTTCTGCATGATGAAAACCTCCGGGGCTACTTTTTCCGTGTCATCAGGGTTGCTACAGTGCAGCCACTTAAACCACAGAAGTGAACAACATGTCCAGCCAAGACCACCAATTGTTTGTACCTCTCGCGATGAACCAGGCAGATCCTGACGCCATGTCTCAAAACATTCTCGTACTCGGGGCCGGCGAACTCGGCCTGCCGGTACTGCGCAGTCTTGCGCGCCGCGCGAACAGCATCGACGGTGCGAAGATCAGCGTCCTGCTGCGCGCAAGCGCCGTCGAGTCCAGCGCCCCGGGTAAGCAGCGTGATATCACGGAGATTCGAAATCTTGGCATCCAGATTGTCGTAGGCGATCTGGTGAAGAGTTCTATTGACGAACTCGCCGTCGTATTCGCGCAGTACGATACGGTGATCGGCTGTGCCGGTTACGCGGCGGGAATCGACACGCCAATGAAACTGGCGCGAGCTGCCTTGAAGTCAGGAATCCCAAGATATTTTCCGTGGCAATTCGGCGTCGATTTTGACGTGATCGGACGTGGCAGTCCGCAGGACATTTTCGACGCCCAGTTGGACGTGCGGGAGCTTTTGCGCAGCCAGCGCCAGACTGAGTGGGTCATTATCTCGACCGGTATGTTCATGAGCTACCTGTTTGAGCCTGAATTCGGCGTGGTTGACCTGGAAAACGACGCCGTCCACGCACTGGGCAGCCTCGACACCGCAGTGACGCTGACGACACCGGATGATATCGGGGTGCTGACTGCGGAGATCGCGTTCGCGCAACCTCGAATCCGGAACGCGATCGTCTATCTGGCTGGCGACACCGTGACTTATGGCGAGGTCGCCGACAAGCTGGAGGCAGCCCTTGGCCGCCCCTTCAGCCGTTCGGAATGGAGTGAGGAGTATTTGCTTGGCGAACTGGCCCGCGACCCGCTCAATATGATGAGCAAGTATCGTGCTGCATTTGCTCAAGGACGGGGTGTCGCCTGGGATAAGGGCGGCACGTTCAATAGCCAGCGCGCCCTCCCTGTTACCGACGTGGTCGCATGGATCAATGCAAACCTGATGTCCGGCCGCGGCCAGTGAACTTGGTGCTCCATCCGCAGGACGCGATGATGACTCAACGCGTGCGACCGCAGCGCCGCCCCGACGCGGCCGTGTAGCGCGTCACGCCGGCCGTGCGCCAGCCGCGCCTCCCGCGCGCTCCACGCGGTTGCGGCCTTTGTGCTTGGCGCTGTACAGCGCCTGGTCGGCCGCATGCAGCAGGTTATCCAGCGAGGCTGCCGGCCCGCCGGTGCTGGCCACGCCGAAGCTGGCGGTCACCTGCAAGGCGCGGCCGTCGGCCAGTTCGATCGGCTCGGCGGCGATGGCCTGGCGCAGCCGCTCGGCCAGCTGGATGGCCTGCTGCGGGCTGCATTGCGCCGGCATCACCACAAACTCCTCGCCGCCGTGGCGCGCCACCAGTTCGCCGTCGCGCAACTGGTCGCGCACCAGCGCCGCCACCCGCCTCAGCACCAGATCGCCCGCCTCGTGGCCGTAGGTGTCATTGACCGCCTTGAAGTGATCGATATCGAACAGCAGCACCGACTGTGAGGCATTGCTGTCGTAGGCGTGGCGCAGCCGCTTGGCCCCGGCCGCGGTGAAGGCACGGCGGTTCAGGATGCCGGTCAGGTAATCGGTGTCGGCGCGCAGGCGCAGTTCCTGGATCAGGTGCTGGCGCTCTATTTCCAGCTGCTGCCGCTCGATGCTGTTGGTGCGCAGCGTCGACAGCGCGCGCACCATGTCGCCGATTTCGTCCGGCCGCTGCGAGCCGCCGGGATCGCGCGAGTAGTCGCCATTCCCGAGCCGGATCACCGCGCGCGTGGTGCGCAGCAGCGGCACGATCACGCGCCGCCGCACGATCAGCACCAGCAGCGTCAGCGCCAGCACAATCGCGATGCAGGACAGGCTGGCGATCAGCAGTTCGCGGCGCGCGTGCCGATGGTCGCGCTGCGCCTGCTGCTGCGCCTGGCGCAGCAGTTCGTCGCGCAGCGCCAGAATCGGCGCCATGGTCGGCACATAGCGCTGCGCGAACTGGCCGGTGTCCATGCCGTAGTCGCTGCGCGCGCGGCTGGCTTGTTCGATCTCCGCCACCAGCTGCTGGCCGCCGCCGAAATACACCTGGTCCATGCGGGCGATGGCCGCCATCAGCGCGTCCGCCTGCTCGTCGCCGGGCGTCTGCATTTGCTGGCGCAGTTGGGCGATGCGGCCGCGCAGCGTTTCCAGTTGGGCGATGCGCGCCTCGTCCAGCGGCTGGCGTGTGGCCAGCGGCACGGTCAGCACGGAGCCCAGCCGTCCCGCATACTCGCGCAGCTCGACCGCATAACGTGCCTTGATCAGCGTGCGCGTGATGCGCGGATAGGCACGTTCCGACGCCAGCGTGTAGCTGGCCACCGCGTCCAGCGCCAGCGGCACCAGCGCAAACATCTGCTCGACCGCGCCGCCCAGCCGCTCCGGCGTGCGCCCGGCCGGCGGCTGCGCGGCCAGCTGGTCGACGCTGGAACGCGCCGCCGCCAGCGCCTGCTGCAGCGGCGCCATCTGCATCGGCTGCGGCGTGCCGAAGTCGGCTTGCAGTTCGCGCTGCAGCTGCAGCAGCGCCAGGTCGGTGGCGGCGCGCGCCATCAGCAGCCGTTCGCGCCGGGCCGGATTCGGCGGCTGCTGGTCGCCCAGCACGGCGTTGACCGGGCCGCGCTCGAACGACAGCTTTTCCGCCGCCACCATGGCCCGCTCGGTCAGGCGCAGCGCCTGCAGGCCGGCGTTGGTCTGCTCGTAGTGGATCCAGCTGTTGCGCGTGATGTGGCCCAGCATGCCCAGCACCAGCACCGCCGGCAGGACGGTGGACACGGTAAGCAGGCGGGTGAGTTTCATGAAAATAGTGGAAGACTTTTACTAGAGGCAATATGCCACAAAGCCTGCCACTGCGGCTAGTGGCAAACACATGGTGGTACAATGCCCGCCTCGCGTCACTGCCGTTGCGTGGACAGGATGCAAAGTTTGAATGATTACTATCGAGGAAAGAAGACGATGCAACGTATTATGCTGCGCTCCAAGCTGCACCGTGTGACGGTGACCCAGGCCGACCTGCACTACGAAGGTTCGTGCGGTATCGACGTCGACCTGCTGGAAGCGGTGGACATCAAGGTCAACGAGCAAATCGAACTGTATAACGTGAACAACGGCGAGCGTTTCGCCACCTACGCCATTCCAGGCAAACGCGGCAGCGGCGAGATTTCGCTGAACGGCGCCGCCGCCCGCAAGGCGCAGCTGGGCGACCTGCTGATCATCTGCACCTACGGCCCGATGACCGACGAGGAAATCGCCAGCTACACCCCGAAAGTGGCCTTCGTCGATGCAAACAACAAAATCACGTCGATGAAGAAGTAATTTTCCGCATCAAATCCCCCATAATGAGCGTATCCGCCGCGCAACGCGGCGACGCTCGACACGACGGGGGAATGCATGGCGCAAGCACTCAAGGTACTGGTAGTCGATGATGTAGAAACCATGCGCAAGGTGACCGCCGGCCAGCTGGCCGCGCTCGGTTACGGTGCGGTGGACCTGGCGCCCGATGGCGCCGAAGCCTGGCGCATGATCGAGCGCAAGCGCTATGACCTGATCGTCTCCGACTGGAACATGCCGGCCCTGAGCGGCATCGCCCTGCTGCAAAACATGCGCGCCAGCCCGCGCCATGCCCACACTCCCTTCATCATGATCACCGCCGAGGCGGAGCGCAGCCGCATCGAGGCCGCGATCGCCTGCGGCGTCAGCGATCTGCTGGTCAAGCCTTACACGGCGGCCCGGCTGGCCACCAGCGTCAAGCGCGCGCTGGCGCACCATGCGCCGCCGCCGGCACCTGCTGCAGCGCCCGCAACCGCGCCGTATGTGGTGCCCGCGGTCGAAGCGGTGGAGCAGCCTGCCGGCGCGGTACACCTGGCGCCCAAGGAACCGCCGCCGCCCACGCTGCTGCTGGTGGATGACACCGCCGACAATCTGCACCTGCTGGCCAGCGTGTTCAGGGGCCAGTACCGTATCAAGGCTGCGCATAACGGCGAGAAGGCGCTGGCCCTGTGCTGTTCCGATATCCCGCCCGACCTGGTGCTGCTCGACGTGATGATGCCGGGCATGGACGGCTTCGAAGTGGCGCGCCGCATGCGCGAGCATCCGAGCGCCGAGAATGTGCCCATCATTTTTGTCACCGCACTGACCGACGAGGCGGCGCGGCTGCAGGGCATGCAGCTGGGCGCGGTGGACTTCATCACCAAGCCGATCAACGCGGACCAGCTCAAGCTGCGGGTCGAGAATTTCATGCGCTATGTCGAGCTGCGCCGCCACCTGCAGGCCGACTACGACAATATGCTGGCCATGGCGCGCCTGCGCGACGATGTGGAGGCGATGACGCGCCACGACCTGAAAGGCCCGCTGGCCGGCGCCATCGGCGTGGTGCAGTCGCTGATCGATTCCGGCGACCTTGACCGGCGCCAGAACGAGCAGCTGCGGCTGGCCGAGCAGGCCATGATGCAGGTGATCGACATGGTCAACCTGTCGACCGAGTTGTACAAGATCGAGACCGGCAAGTATGTGCTGCGCGCGGCGCCGCTCGATATCAGCGACATGCTGCGGCGGGTGGTGGAAACGGCGCGCGCCACCTATGCGGGCAAGCAGCTGGTGATTGCGGTCGATACCGATATGGATGTGGGCACCGATCCGCCGGTCGCGCTGGGCGACGCCATGCTGACCTATTCGCTGCTCAACAACCTGCTCAAGAATGCCTGCGAGGCGGCGCCGGAGCGCACGCGGGTCAGCGCCACGCTGTTTGCCGGCCAGCCGCTGCGGATCGAGATCGCCAACAAGGGCGTGATTCCGGAGGCGATACGCGCGCGCTTCTTCGACAAGTTTGTCACCGATGGCAAAGCCAGCGGCACTGGGCTGGGCACGTATTCGGCGCGCCTGCTGGCGCGGGCGCAGCATGGCGAGGTGGTGTTTGCGGTGGACGATGACGCCGGCACCACGACCCTGATGATTACCTTGCCGACGTCAGGCCAGGGCGTCTAGCGCATCAAGCGCGATAAGGGCGGCGTCGAAGTCGAAGCGTTCGATTTCCTGGCTGACCTTGCGCAGCTGGCGCGCGTGGGCGCTGCCTTGGGCCAGTGCTTCCAGTTCTTCCACCAGTTCGAGGGCGGCGGTGTCGCTGTCGTAGAGCAGGGCGCGCAGTCTGGCCATCAGTTCGGCGGCTTGCTGCGGCAGGGCGGCGTTGCCGTTTGCTGCGGTACTGCTGTCATCACCGCGTTGCGCGGCCCAGGCGTCCAGGCCGGCCAGCACCGGAGTCATCGCTTGTTCTACTGCGGTCAGCAGAGAGGCGATGTCGGTGTCGCCGGCGTTGGCTTTGCATGCCAGCTCCAGTGCGGTGGCGGCTTCCGCCAGCGGATGGGCACCGATGTTGCCGGCGGTGCCGCGCAGCGTGTGGGCGGCGCGTGCGGCTGCGCTGGCGTCGTCGCTGGCGCGCGCTTGCGTGAATTGGGCGGCGAAGTCGCGCTGCTGTTCGCGGAAGCGCATCAACAGGCGCTGGTACAGATCGTGGCGGCCCATGGCGGTCGCCAGCCCGGCGCGCTGGTCGATGCCGGGCAGGTCGGCCGGCGCCGCATTCGTGCCGGTGCTGGTCGTTGGCGCGACTGCGGGAACGGCGGCCGGCCGGCTTGGGCGAATCCAGCGCGCCATGGTGGCGAACATGGTGTTGACGTTGAGCGGCTTGGAGATGTGGTCGTTCATGCCGGCCGCCAGCGCCAGTTCGCGGTCGCCAGCCATGGCGTTGGCGGTCATGGCGATGATCGGCAGATCGGCAAACTGCGGCTGCGCACGCAAGTGGCGGGTGGCGGCGTAGCCGTCCATCACCGGCATCTGGCAGTCCATCAGCACGCCGTCATAGCGCTCCGCGCCGGCCAGCGCGTCCAGCGCCTGCTGGCCATTTTCGACAATGCTCAACACAATGCCCGCGCTTTCCAGCAGCTCGCGCGCCAGCTCCTGATTCATCTCGTTGTCCTCGGCCAGCAGCACGTGCGCGCCGGCCAGCGCGGCCTGGTCGGCATGGCTGCGGTCCTCGCGCTCGGCCTGTCGCGATTCGCTCACCACGCCCTTGCCCAGCGCCACGCCGATCGCTTCCAGCAGCGTCGACGGCGTGACCGGCTTGGTCAGCACCGCCGGCAGCTGCATGTCCTGCCGCAGCGCCGCCTCGTGCGCCTCCTCGCGCCCGAACGCGGTCACCATGATCACCGCCGGCACCTGCTGCAGCGCGCCGCCCTGCATGCGCTGCAGGGTCTCGATGCCGTCCATGCCCGGCATGCGCCAGTCCAGCAGCACCAGGTCATACGCCAGCTGCTTGTGCTCCGCTTCGGCCAGCATGCGCAGCGCTTCGGCGCCGCCGTTGGCCACGTCCACTTCCAGTCCGAAACTGCGCGCCATGGTCGACAGGATTTCGCGCGCGCTGGCATTGTCGTCCACCACCAGCACGCGCAAGCCGAGCAGCTCGTCGGCATGGAACATGCGGCGCGGCGCGACGTCGGTCTGCACGCCGAACCAGGCATGGAAGTGGAAGGTCGAGCCCTTGCCGGCTTCGCTGTCGACCCAGATGCGGCCCGCCATCAGCTCCACCAGATTTTTCGAAATCACCAGTCCCAGCCCGGTGCCGCCGTACTTGCGCGTGGTCGAGCTGTCGGCCTGGCTGAACGACTGGAACAGGCGCGCGCACTGTTCCGGCGTCATGCCGATGCCGCTGTCGCGCACCCAGAAGTGCAGCTCGACGCGGCCGTCCGCCATCGTCACCTGTTCGGCGCCGACCACCACCTCGCCCTGCTCGGTGAACTTGGCGGCGTTGTTGCCCAGGTTGATCAGGATCTGCCCCAGCCGCAGCGGATCGCCAATCAGCGCGGTGGGCAGGCTGGCCGGCGTGGCGATCAGCAGTTCCAGTCCCTTGTCCTCGGCTTTCAGGCCGATCATGCTGGCAAAGTTGTCCAGCACGTCCTCGAGCCGGAACGGCACCTGCTCGATGCTCATCTTGCCGGCCTCGATCTTGGAAAAGTCGAGAATGTCGTTGATGATGCCGAGCAGGTTCTCCGCCGAGCGGTTGACCTTTTCAATGTAGTTGCGCTGCTTCTTGTCCAGCTCCGTCTTCAGCGCCAGGTGGCTCATGCCGATGATGGCGTTCATCGGCGTGCGGATCTCGTGGCTCATATTGGCCAGGAAGTCGCTCTTGGCGCGGGTGGCCTCCTCGGCGATTTCGCGCGCGCGCCGTACCTCGGTTTCAGCACGGCGGCGTTCGGTAATATCGCGCACTGAGGCGCACACCGAGTTGCCGCGCCCGGCCATCGCCGGCAGCCGCGACAGCCCGATCTCAACCGAGAACTGGCTGCCGTCCTTGCGTACGCCCTGCAGGTCGGCGCCGGCGCTGCCCATCTGGCGCGCGGTGCCGTGCGCGATGAACGCGTCGCGCAGGCCGACGTGGCGCGGGTGCACCTCGGCCGGCACCAGCACTTCCAGCGGCTGCCCGGCCAGCTCGCCGGCGGCGTAGCCGAACAGCGTGTCGAGCTGGGGATTGGTCAGCACGATGTGGCCGCGCTCGTCCACCACCAGCATGCCGTCCGGCGCCGCCTCGATGATGCCGCGATACCAGGCCTCGGTGGCCTTGAGCGCGACCTGCTGCTGCGCCAGCGCTTCCGATTGCTGCGCCGTGCGTTCCAGCAGCGCCTGCACCGCGCGGTTGCGCATCTTGATCTCGATGGTCATGGCCAGCTGCGGCAGCAGGCCGTCCAGCAGCGCTTCAGCGGCCGCCTCGGGCGCGGCCAAGCTGGCCAGTTCCAGCACACCCATCAGGCGGTCGCCGTGCAGCAGCGGCAACACCGCCAGATGGCGTGCCGGCGCCTGCCCCAGTTGCGAGGCAATGCTGGCGTAGTTGTCGGGCAGGGCGTCGAGATGGCGCGGCTGGCGGTCTTGCGCGCACTGGCCGAGCAGCCCGCTGCCCAGCGCCACGGTAACAGCCGGTGGCTGTGCAGCCGGTGTGGCGTAGCTGCCGGCCAGCTGCAATTGCTGTCCCGCTTCGTCCAGCGTGTACAGCACGCCGCTGCCGACCTGCAGCAGCGGCGCCACGCTGGCCAGGAAGCGCTGCGCCACTTCTTCCAGCGAGTCGGCCAGCTGCAGCCCGGCCAGGATGGCCGCCTCCTGCGACTTGATCCAGCGCTGGGTGTCGAGCTGGCGCGCCTCGGCCTGCAGCAGGGCGATGGCGCGCGCCAGGTCGCCGGTCTCGTTGCGGTAGTCGGTGTGCGGGATCACGCTGTCGAGACGGCCGCCAGCCAACTGTTCCACCGCCGTCCGCAGCCGGTTCACCGGCCGCCGGATCGACTGGCTGGTGGCCCACGCGCACAGCAGCGCAAACGCCAGCCCGCCCAGCAGCAGCGCATAGGTCAGCTGGTTGCTGGCGACGGCGAACTGGCGGATGTCGAAAATCGTGCTGCGCACGTTGGCGTCCTTGACCGCCGCGATCTCGGCCATCTGGCGGTCGGCTGCGTGCAACGCCTGCTGGAAGCGCTCGCTGTCGAGCAGGGCCTTGGCTTCGGCCGGGCGGTTCAGGCGCACCTGCTCGAGCGCTTCCTCGGCGGTGCGCTGAGCCCGCGCCAGCATGGTTTCAAATACGGCCAGGCGCTGCTGGTTTTCCAATCGCAGCAGCGTGGCGCGCGACTCGTCGACCGCGAACTGCAGGCGCTCGCGCACCGTGTCGAGCTGCTGCAGCGCTTCGTCCTGCGCCACCGGATCGGGCGCGCCGGCCACCTTGTACAGCAGCAGTTCAAACTGCGCCAGCTGCACCCGCGCCTCCTTGACCTGCACGATGCCGATCATGCCCTCGCTGAGCAGGCGCTGCATGTCGAGGTTGAGGCTGGCCTGGGTGCGCAGGCTTTGCACCCCCAGCGCCAGGACCAGCAGCAACAGCACGCTGAAGCCGGCCACCAGCTTTTGCCGCAGGCGCAGCCGTTCGAGGTAGGCCAGCGGCGATTTCATGGGGCTACTGCTGCGGCGTCACGTAGGCCATGGCGGTGGCTTGCTTGGCCAGGTCGTGGTCGCTGTCGGCAAAGCGCGCGGCGATTTCCTGGAAGCGCGCCATATTGGCCGCGAAGGCGTCGAGCACGTCGGGATCGAAGTGGGTGCCGCGGCCTTCGAGAATGATGCCGACCGCCTTCTCGTGCGGCATGCCTTCCTTGTAGACGCGGCGGCTGATCAGCGCGTCGTACACGTCGGCCACCGCCATCAGGCGCGCCGAGATCGGAATGGCGTCGCCGGCCAGTCCTTGCGGATAGCCGCTGCCATCCCATTTCTCCTGGTGGCTGTAGGCGATTTCCTTGGCCAGGGTGAGGAAGTCCACATCCATGCCCAGCTGTTCCTCCGCATGCGCGATGGCGTCGCGGCCCAGCGTGGTGTGGGTCTTCATGATCTCGAATTCTTCCGGCGTGAAGCGGCCCGGCTTGAGCAGGATGGCGTCCGGGATGCCGACCTTGCCGATATCGTGCAGCGGGGCCGACTTGAACAACAGCGTGATGGTGGCGTCGTCGAGGAAGTGGCGGAAGCGCGGATGCGCGCGCAGGTGCTCGGCCAGAATCTTCACGTAGTGCTGGGTGCGGCGGATGTGGTTGCCGGTCTCGTTGTCGCGCGTCTCGGCCAGCGATGCCATGGCGTGGATGGTGACGTCCTGGATGGCGCTGAGCTCGCGCGTGCGGCGCTGCACTTCGCGCTCGAGGTAGGCGTTCTGGTCGCGCAGGAAGTCGGCCGCATCCTTGACCTTGAGCTGGGTGCGCACGCGCGCCAGCACGATGGGCGGGCTGATCGGCTTGGTGATGTAGTCGGCCGCGCCCATTTCCAGCCCGCGCGTTTCGTCGGCGGCGGACGCCATGGCGGTCAGGAAGATGATGGGAATGCCGCGCGTGGCGGGATCGGCTTGCAGGATTTGCGCCACTTCATGGCCGGTCATGCCAGGCATCATCACATCAAGCAGGATCAGGTCGGGTGGCGGCGTGTCGCGCGCGATGCGCAGCGCCTTCTCGCCGTTGTTGGCGGCCTTGACGGTATAGCTCTCGCGGCTGAGCAAGTTCGCCATCAACATCAGGTTGTCGGGGGTGTCGTCCACCACCAGGATTACGGGTTTGGTCTTCATGCCTCGCGCTCCAGATAATCTTGACAAGACTATATCTGAAACCGAGGCATGCGTAACGGAAAATTTACTTGCTGCCGTCCTGGCGCAGCAGCTGCGACATGTACTGCGGCGTGATGCCGAGGAAGGACGCCACCACCTTCTGCGAGATGCGCTGTTCCAGCCCCGGGTACTCGCGGCGGAAGGCGTTCAGGCGGCCCTGGGCCGGCGAGGCGTTCAGGTACAGCCGGCGGCTCTGCTCGATGATGCTGTTCTGCGCGGCGGCCAGGTAGTAGTCGCGCAGCTGGCTGTTCTGCTGGTACACGGCGCTGACTTCGGACCAGTCCAGGCGGTAGCCGTGGATGGCGGTCTCGGCCACCACGAAGTTCAGTGCCGGCTGGGCGTCGCGCGCGCGCAGCAAGTCGTCGTGCGCGGCCACCGGTTCGCCGTCGGTGATGAAGTGCAGCGTGACTTCATTGCCCGACTCGGTGATGAAGCCGGTGCGCGCCACGCCGCTGTGCAGCCAGTGCACGTATTGCGCCGGCGTGCCGATGCGCTGCAGGTACTCGCCCTTGCGCATGCTGAAAGGCGTGGCGAGCGGCGCCAGCAGGCGCGAAGCTTCATCGTACAGTTCGGGCGTCACGCCGTAGCGGCGCGACACTTCTTCGCGGTATTTCGCGCGGTGTTCCAGGAATGCGTTGCTCATGACTCAGTGGTTTAGGAATGCGTGGGGATGCCGATCCAGCAATGTTGTATTTTAAATCCTGCTATGTAAACGGCCGTACAAAACGAAGTTGAAAGTGTAAACGTTTTCACAGCCAAAGGTGCAATAATTGTTGCAGATTAGAATGAAAATTAAAATATATTTTAAATTTCAAGAAGTTGAACTGCTCCCCATCGCTGCGGGATCGCGTTACTATTGAAGAACAATTCGATAGGAGACGGGCATGAAAATTTCTGATCTCAGCATTGGCAGGCGGATGTCGTTTGGCTTCACCGTCATTCTGGCCATCCTTGTCCTGAACACGGGGCTCGGCATTTATCGATTGCAGGGCGTGGCCGAATCCACGCGCGAGATGATGGCGCAGCCGCTGGCCAAGGAACGCCTGATTTCAGACTGGTACCGCATGGTGTTCTCCGGCATCCGCCGCACCACCGCCATCGCCAAGAGCGCCGACCCGTCGCTGGCCACCTTCTTTGCCGACGAAGCCAAGACCGCCACCGCCTTCTCGCAAGGCCTGATCAAGCAGATTGAAGCGCTGTCCGACGAGAGCGACAAGAAGCTCATGGCCGAGCTGGTCGCCACGCGCAAGATCTACGTCGACTCGCGCGACGGCCTGATGAAGGCCAAGGCGGCCGGCGATGCGGCCGAAGCGACGCGGCTGCTGGAGCAGGTCTACCTGCCGGCGTCCAAGGTGTACGAAACCATGTTGCAGCGCATCCTCGACACCCAGCGCAAGGCGATCGACGACGCCGCCGCAAAGATCGAGCGGGTGGCCGAGAGCAGCCGCAACCAGCTGGCCTTGCTGGCGCTGCTGGTGATCGCGTTTGGCATCAGCTTCGCCTGGTGGCTGACCACCGGCATCACGCGCCCGATCAACGAAGCGGTGGCGCTGGCCGAGTGCGTGGCCGGCGGCGACCTGGTCGACCATAGCCACCGCAATCCCAACGACTACAGCAAGGACGAGCCGGGCAAGCTGCTGCATGCGCTCAACCGCATGTCGTCCAGCCTGGTGCGCATCGTCAGCGACGTGCGCAGCGGTACCGACACCATCGCCACCGCCTCGTCGCAAATCGCTTCCGGCAACCTCGACCTGTCGTCGCGCACCGAGGAGCAGGCCAGCTCGCTGGAGGAAACCGCATCCTCGATGGAGGAACTGACCAGCACCGTCAAGCAGAACGCCGAGAACGCGCGCCAGGCCAACCAGCTGGCAGCCAATGCTGCCGAGGTGGCGCAGCGCGGCGGCGCGGTGGTGTCGGACGTGGTGCAGACCATGGCCTCGATCGACGCGTCGTCGAAAAAGATTGTCGACATCATCGGCGTGATCGACGGCATCGCCTTCCAGACCAATATTCTCGCGCTCAACGCGGCGGTGGAAGCGGCGCGCGCCGGCGAGCAGGGCCGCGGCTTCGCGGTGGTGGCGTCGGAAGTGCGCAGCCTGGCGCAGCGCTCGGCCAGCGCTGCCAAGGAAATCAAACAGCTGATCGACGATTCGGTCGGCAAGGTGGAAGCCGGCACGCGGCTGGTGGGCCAGGCCGGCAGCACCATGGACGAGGTGGTGGCCAGCATCCGCCGCGTCACCGCCATCGTCGGCGAGATCAGCAACGCCAGCGTCGAGCAGACCCACGGCATCGAGCAAATCAACCTGGCCATTGCGCAGATGGACCATGTGACGCAGCAGAACGCGGCGCTGGTGGAGCAGGCTGCCGCCGCGGCCGGCTCGATGCAAGAGCAGGCTGGCAAGCTTGCCGAAGCGGTCAGCATTTTCAAACTGGAAGAGACGGCGCTGCAGCTGCGTCCGTCATCGCGCGCGCTGCTTGCATAGCTAAAGATGATGCAGTTGCGCAACAAGTCACTTGCAGCATGCATTCTGTTGAAAACAAAGGAGCCCTTGCACAGTAAGGCGCGCGGCAAGGCGGCTTCAGATTGTTTCAGTTTGAATTGTGTCGCGACATGGGGATTTGTGGCCGCTGAGCCGTGAAACTACAGCTACAATGGTTTTCCCAGCCACGCTCAGGCGAGAGGGATTTTGGAGACTAAAACGGAGTGGCATCCAGTGAATAAACCAAGCATTGCAAATAGCAAAATGCTAGTGCCCTTCGGCTTTGCCGCTGCGGGCGCTGTGGGGACCGTGGTAGCCGGTTGGAGCGCCTACGGCTGGTACACGCTGATCTGGGCTGCGCTGCTGCTGGGCGCGGCCGCGTGGCTGACCCGCGATGCCGGCTTCGGCACGTCCGGCGCCAGCGGCGACAATGCCATGATCGATGACTACCTGGCGGCACGCGAACGCTTTGGCGACGCCGTGGTCCCGGTGTGGTGCCGCCACATTGAAAACTCGCGCAGCCAGATGGAGGACGCGGTGTCCGACCTGGCCTCGCGCTTCTCCAACATCGTCGACAAGCTCGACAACGCGGTCCATGTGTCGAGCGCCGACTGCGCCGGCGGCGCCTCCATCACCGACGTGTTCAGCCACAGCGAACAGCGGCTGGGCTCGGTAGTGACCTCGATGAAATCGGCCATGAGCTCCAAGCACGCCATGCTGGCGCAGATCAAGGACCTGGAACGCTTCACGCGCGAACTGCGCGGCATGGCCGAAGGCGTGGCCAGCATTGCCGCGCAAACCAACCTGCTGGCGCTGAACGCGGCGATCGAAGCGGCGCGCGCCGGCCCGGCCGGACGCGGCTTTGCGGTGGTGGCGCAGGAAGTGCGCCAGCTGTCGATGCGCTCGGCAGAAACCGGCAAGGAAATCACCAACCGGGTGGGTTTAATTAGTAGCGCCATCCTGGCCGCCAGCCAGGCCGCCGACCAGTCGAGCGAGGCGGAAGGCAAGTCGATGCAGTCGGCCGAGGGCATGATCGACGCCGTGCTCAGCGAGTTCCGCCAGATCACCGATGCGCTGGTCGAGCAGTCCGAGCAGCTCAAGCAGAACAGCGTTGCGATCCAGGGCGAAGTGGGCGAGGCGCTGGTGCAGCTGCAGTTCCAGGACCGCGTCAGCCAGGTGATGGCGCACGTGCGCCACAACATGGAACAGCTGCCGGCGCTGCTGCGCGAGAACCGCGATATTTACGTGGCCGGCGGCCAGCTCGCGCCGCTCGATCCCGACCGGCTGATGCACGAACTGCAAAAGACCTATGCAATGGCGGAAGAACATGCGGTGCACAGCGGCGCCAGGCTCGCGGCCCCGGCCGCGGCGGAAGCCGACGAGATTACTTTTTTCTGAAGGTAGGTAGAACATGGCAAAAACCATTATGGTGGTCGACGATTCGGCCTCGCTGCGCCAGGTCGTCGGCATTGCATTGAAGGGCGCAGGCTACGATGTGATTGAAGGCCGCGACGGCGTCGATGCGCTGTCCAAATGCACCGGCCAGAAAATCCACCTGGTAGTGTGCGACGTCAACATGCCCAATATGGACGGCATCACCTTCGTCAAGGAATTCAAGCAGCTGCCGCTGTACAAGTTCACCCCGGTGATCATGCTGACCACCGAGTCGGCCGAAGGCAAGAAGGAAGAAGGCAAGGCGGCCGGCGCCAAGGCATGGGTGGTCAAGCCGTTCAAGCCGGAAGTGCTGCTGGGCGCCGTTGCCAAGCTGGTCCTGCCATAATCCACGGAGGCGGCCATGGCTGACGATGTAACCCGCATTGCAATCGACGGCGAGATGACCATTTACCGCGCCGCCGACCTGAAAACCCTGGTGCTGGACGCGCTGCGCAAGACGCGCGTGCTGGAGATCGACCTGTCCGCAGTCACCGAGCTCGATACGGCCGGCCTGCAAGTGCTGATGCTGGCCAAGCAGACCGCCGCCGCCGAGCAGCGCGAGCTGAGGCTGCTGCAGCACAGCCCGGCCGTGGTGGAAATTTTCGATATGCTGGACCTGGTCGCCTTCTTTGGCGACGCCGTGCTGATCCACGCCTGAATCACTGCATGAGGGAGTGCCCATGAACCTGGACGAAGCGCTACAGACATTCATTGCCGAGAGCCGCGAACTGCTGGAAGAAATGGAAAACGCGCTGCTCAACGTCGACCTCGCGGGCGACCAGAGCGAAGCCATCAATGCCATCTTCCGCGCCGCCCACACCATCAAGGGTTCGTCCGGCCTGTTCAGCCTCGATCACATCGTCGCCTTCACCCACGTGGTGGAAAGCCTGCTCGACAAGGTGCGCGACGGCAGCATCACGCTCAACGACGAAATGGTGGTGCTGCTGCTGTCGTGCTGCGACTACCTGTCCGGTATGGTGGACGGGCTGGCCGCCGGCCGCCTCGAGCAGGATCCCGACACCGCGCCGGAAGGCGAAATGCTGCAACAGCAGCTGCGCCGCCACATGGACGGCGAAGCGGCGGCGGCGGCGGCCGCCATCCCGGCGCTGCACGCCGAGCCGTCCGTCGAGCGCATCGACAAGGACCGTGGCGACAGCGACTACTGGCACATCTCGCTGCGCTTCGGCCGCATCGTGCTGCAGAACGGCATGGACCCGATCGCCTTCCTGCGCTACCTGGCCAAGCTGGGCCGCATCGTCGGCATCGCCACCATCCCGGACGCGCTGCCGTCGGCCGATGAAATGGATGCGGAACAGTGCTACCTCGGTTTTGAAATCGCCTTCGACAGCACGGCCGACCGCGAAGCGATTGCCGGCGTGTTCGAGTTCGTGCAGGAGGACTGCGAGATCCGCATCATCCCGCCGCACAGCAAGGTGTCCGAATACGTGAACCTGATCCGCGCCTTGCCGGAGCAGGCGGCGCGCCTCGGCGAGATCCTGGTGCGCTGCGGCAGCGTAACCCAGCAGGAGCTCGACGGCGCGCTGCACCAGCAATCGCACAAGGAAGAGGATGCGCCGGCGCAGCAGTTGGGCAGCATCCTGGTCGGCGCCGGCAATGTGCCGCCGGTGGTGGTGGAAGCGGCGCTGGCCAAGCAAAAGCAGGTCAGCGAGCAGAAGGCGCAGGAAAGCCGCTCGATCCGCGTCGATTCCGACAAGCTGGACAAACTGATCGACCTGGTGGGCGAGCTGATCATCGCCGGCGCGCGCGCCAACATGATCGGCCAGCACATCCAGAACACCGAACTGCTGGAATGCACCTCGACCCTGACCGGGCTGGTGGAAGACGTGCGCGACGCCGCGCTCGAGCTGCGCATGGTGAAAATCGGCGCCACCTTCAACCGCTTCCAGCGCGTGGTGCATGACGTGGCGCGCGAACTGGGCAAGGATATCGGCCTGATCGTCGACGGCGAGGATTCGGAACTCGACAAGACGGTGGTGGAAAAAATCGGCGATCCGCTGATGCACCTGGTGCGCAACGCCATGGACCACGGCATCGAGCCGGCCGAGGTGCGCGTGGCCGCCGGCAAGCCGGCCAAGGGCATGATCAAGCTCAACGCCTTCCACGAATCGGGCAGCATCGTGATTGAAGTGAGCGACGACGGCGGCGGCCTGCGCAAGGAGAAAATCCTGGCCAAGGCGGTCGAGCGCGGCCTGGTCGATCCCGAGCGCAAGCTGACCGACAGTGAAATCTACAACCTGATTTTCGAAGCCGGCTTCTCCACGGCGGAAAAAATCACCAACCTGTCCGGGCGCGGCGTCGGCATGGATGTGGTCAAGCGCAATATCCAGGCGCTGCGCGGCAGCGTCGACGTCAGCAGCAGGGAAGGGCAGGGCACCACCGTCACTGTGCGCCTGCCGCTGACGCTGGCCATCATCGACGGCTTCCTGGTGCAGGTCGGCTCCTCGGTGTTCGTGGTGCCGCTCGACATGATCGAAGAGTGCATCGAGTATGCCACCGAGCCGGGCCAGGACTACACCAACCTGCGCGGACAGGTGCTGCCGCTGGTGCGCCTGCGCGAACAGTTCCGCATCGGCGGCACGGCGACGCGGCGCGAGAGCATTGTGGTGCTCAAGTTCGGCAACCACCGCGCCGGCATGGTGGTCGACACCCTGCTGGGCGAATTCCAGACCGTGATCAAGCCGCTGAGCCCGATGTTCAGCGAAGTCAAATGCATCAGCGGTTCCACCATCCTCGGCAGCGGCGAAGTGGCGCTGATCCTGGACGTGGCCGCGCTGATGCACACCGTCGGCGGCAAGGGCGCAGTTGCGCAAGCCGCCTAGAGAGGAGCTTATGAGTGCCGCAAACGACGCCAATGTAGTGACTTACGGGAGCAGCGCCATCGTCGCCCTGCAAAGCGGCGCCGCGCTGCCGAGCCAGTTCCTGACCTTCATGCTGGGCGAGGAGCAGTACGCGGTCGGCATCCTGCACATCAAGGAAATCATCGAGTACGGCAGCCTGGCCACGGTGCCGATGATGCCGGACTGCGTGCGCGGCGTGATCAATCTGCGCGGCGCGGTGGTGCCGGTGATGGATCTGTCGGCCCGCTTCGGCCGCGCACAAAGCACCATCGGCAAGCGCAGCTGCATCGTCATCGTGGAAACCGAGGGCGAGGACGGCGAGAGCAAGCAGGTGCTGGGCATGCTGGTGGATGCGGTCAACGCGGTGGTGGAAATCGCCGCCGCCGATATCGAGCCGGCGCCGTCGTTCGGCACCCGCATCCGGCCCGATTTCATCGCCGGCATGGGCAAGCACAATGGCCGCTTCGTGATCCTGCTCGAGATCGGGCGCGTGCTGTCGAGCGAGGAAATCGTCGAGATGGCGCGCGGCACAGCCGCCGTGGCCTGAACGAGGTGCAGCCCGATGCCCGTCACCATGATTACTGACCGCGAGTTTACGCAGTTCCAGCGTTTCATCTATGACGCGGCGGGGATCACCATGGCCAACGGCAAGCAGGCGCTGGTCAGCGGCCGCCTGGCCAAGCGGCTGGCGCACTATCAGCTCAGCAGCTATGGCGATTATCTGAAGCTGCTGGAAAGCCGCGCCGAGCCCACCGAGCTGCAAATGGCGGTCGACCTGCTGACCACCAACGAGACGTACTTCTTTCGCGAACCCAAGCACTTCGCGCTGCTGCGCGACCTGGCGCAGGATGCCGGCGACAAGAACCGCGCGCTGCGGGTATGGAGCGCCGCCAGTTCCAGCGGCGAGGAGCCGTACAGCATCGCCATGGTGCTGGCCGACGTGATGGGCGAGGACGCGCCGTGGGAAGTGCTGGGCACCGATATCAGCACCCGCGTGCTGGCCAGCGCGCGCCGCGGCCACTACCCGATGGAACGCGCGGCCCAGATGCCGCAGGCTTACCTCAAGCGCTTCTGCCTCAAGGGCCAGGGCAGCGAGGCCGGCACCCTGCTAATCGAACGCAATCTGCGCCAGCGGGTGCAGTTCCAGCACCTGAACCTGAACGCGCCGCTGCCCAAGGTCGGCATGTTCGACGTGATCTTCCTGCGCAACGTGATGATCTATTTCAGCCTGGAGACCAAGCGCCAGGTGGTGGCGCGGCTGCTGGCGCAATTGCGCCCGGGCGGCCATTTCCTGATCGGGCATTCGGAAACCCTGAACGATATCAACGATACCCTGGTTCCAGTCGCACCTTCGATTTACCGCAAGCCATGAGCGACAAACTGATCGACATTTTCCTGATGCCCGGCGAGTACTTCGTCGGCGATGCGCAGTACCGCGTGCGCACGCTGCTGGGCTCTTGCGTGTCGATCACGCTGTGGCATCCGGCCATGCGCATTGGCGCCATGTCGCACTTCCTGCTGCCGGGCCATGGCCGGCGCCAGAAGGACCGGCCGTCCGACAAGCCCGGCATGTACGGCGCCGATGCCATGCAGCTGCTGGTCGATGGTCTGACCCGGCAGGGCGTGCCGCTGGCCCAGTGCCAGGCCAAGATCTTCGGCGGCGGCGCCATGTTCCCGCGCAGCGCCAAGGTGCGCGACATCGGCATGCAGAACGGCGACTACGCGCGCAGCATGCTGCAGCAGCATGGTATCCACGTGGTGTCCGAAAGCCTGTTCGGCGAAGGCCACCGTCATCTGATTTTCACCATCCGCAGCGGCGAGGTGCTGAGCCGCCAGGTTCCGCCGGAGCCGGGATGGGGCAGCGCAGGAGCCCGGACCGCATGAATCCCATCAACGTCATGATTGTCGACGATTCGGCCGTGGTGCGGCAGGTGCTGAGCGCCCTGCTGAACGCGGCGCCCGGCATCACCGTCACCCACGCGGTGGCCAATCCGTTGCTGGCGATGGAGCGCATGAAGACGCAGTGGCCGGACGTGCTGGTGCTGGACGTGGAAATGCCGAAGATGGACGGCATCACCTTCCTGCGCAAGCTGATGGCCGAGCGGCCGACGCCGGTGGTGATCTGCTCGACCCTGACCGAGAAGGGGGCGCAAACCTCGGTGGAGGCGCTGACCGCCGGCGCGGTGGCCATCATCACCAAGCCGCGGCTGGACCTCAAGCAGTTCCTGCACGACAGCTCGGACGAACTGGTGTCGGCGGTGCGCGCCGCTGCCGGCGCCCGTGTCGGCAAGCTGGCCGGCCGCCCGGCGCCGCCGCCGGTGACCGCCAAGCTCAATGCCGACGCCGTGCTGCCGCCGGAGACGGTGCGGCCGATGACTGCCACCACCGAGCGCGTGGTGGCGATCGGCACCTCCACCGGCGGCACGCAGGCATTGGAAGAAGTGCTGACCTCCCTGCCGCGCGTCTCGCCCGGCATCGTGGTGGTGCAGCACATGCCGGAAAAATTCACCGCCGCGTTTGCCGCGCGGCTCGACAGCGTGTGCGAGGTGAGGGTCAAGGAAGCGGCCAATAACGACCGCGTGCTGCAAGGCCAGGTGCTGATCGCGCCCGGCGGCAAGCACATGCTGCTGCGCCGCACCGGCGCGCAGTACTTTGTCGAAGTGGTCGACGGCCCGCTGGTCAACCGCCACCGGCCCTCGGTCGATGTGCTGTTCCGCTCCGCCGCGCGTGCGGCCGGCGGCAACGCGCTCGGTGTGATCATGACCGGCATGGGCGACGACGGCGCCGCCGGTTTATTGGAGATGCTCAAGGCCGGCGCGCGCACCGTGGCGCAGGATGAAGCCAGCTGCGTGGTGTACGGCATGCCGAAGGAAGCGGTGAAAAAAGGCGCGGTCGAGAAATCGGTGCCGCTCAATGCGATCTATCGCGAAATCCTGCAGCAGCTGCAGTACTGACCATGATGAATACCACGCCCGCCGCCGTCGCTGAAGCCGTCCCGTCGTGGACCGGCCGCCGCGTGCTGGTGGTGGAAGACAGCGTGGTGCAGCGCGGCTATCTGGTCGGCCTGCTGCGCCAGTTGAATTTCGGCGAGGTGCTGGAAGCGGGCGATGGCAACGAAGCCTTGCGTGTTCTGGAACAGCAGGAGCAGCCGCTGTTCCTGGTGCTGACCGATCTCGAAATGCCGGGCATGGACGGCATCGAGCTGACCTGCCAGCTGCGCGAGCGGCGCCTGACGGAAAATCTGATCGTGGTCAGCGCGCGCGATCCGCGCCTGCTGGAGATCATCGAGAGCATGGCCTGCGAGGACGCGTCCATCGGCCTGCTGGGCACCCTGCTCAAGCCGGTGCAGATCGATGCGCTGGCGCAGCTGCTGTGCAAGGCCAGCGACCGTCCCGGCGATTGCGCGCCGGCGCCGCATGCACTGCCGCCGCAGGCTTCGCTGGAAGAACTGGCGCAGGCACTGACGCGGTATGAATTCGTGCCGTGGTTCCAGCCCAAGATCAATATGCAGAACGGCCACCTGAAAGGACTGGAAGCGCTGGCGCGCTGGAAGCATCCGCAGCGCGGCCTGCTGTCGCCGGCCCACTTCATCGACACGCTGGAAGGCCACCCCATCATGGCCGACTTCACGCTGGCGCTGGTGCAGCAGGTGCTGGAGCGCATTCTCGACTGGCAGTTGCACGGCCTGCCGCCGCTGACGGTGTCGGTCAACCTGTCGGCCGACAACCTGGCCGACCGCGGCTTCATCGACCGCCTGATGGCGCAGGTGTCGGCGTCCGGCGTGGCGCCGGCGGCGCTGGTGTGGGAGGTGACCGAGACCAGCGTGATGCGCCAGCTGTCGCAGGCCCTGACCAATATGGGACGCCTGCGGCTGGCCGGCTACGGGCTGGCGATGGACGATTTCGGCATCGGCTATTCGTCCATGCAGCAGTTCGCGCGCTGCCCGTTCACGGAACTGAAGATCGACCGCGCCTTCGTCAACGGCGCAGCGCAATGGCCGAACCGCCATATGGTGCTGAAAAGTGCGCTCGACCTGGGCCAGAGCCTGGGCGTGGCCACGGTGGCCGAAGGGGTGGAGACGGTGGAAGACTGGAAGCTGTTGCGCGACCTCGGTTGCGACATGGCACAGGGGTACTTGCTGGCCAAGCCCATGCCGGCCGAAGAGCTGGTGGGCTGGATCCGGCAGGACCGGCGCCGATTGCGGGCGCTGGCAGGGGAAGAATAAACATAACCACAAGCTGGAGGGGATTTTAATGCTGTCGACTTTGCAGGTACGGACCAAGATTCTGATGTTGCTGGGCGTGGCGGTTGCCGCGCTGCTGACCGTGGTGCTGATCGCGTTTTCAGGCATGAAGACGCAGGGCCTGATGCTGGCCGAACTCGGCGCCAACCGCCTGCCCTCAGTACAGACGCTGCTGACCATCAACGAGGCGCAGACGGCGATCCGCTCGGCCAGCCGCGCCATCGACGCCATGTCGGCCACGCCGGACGACGTGAGCGCAATCGCGCATGAACTCAAGCGCAAGCAGGAGGGCTGGGACCGCGCCAACAAGGCCTGGGCCATCTACGATCCGCTGCCGCAGGCGCCGGAAGAGGAAAAGGTGTGGAATGTGTTCGTCAAGCAGTGGGACGCGTGGAAGCAGCGCGACGCCCAGATCAGCGAGATGGCCAGCCAGATCGCGCGCGCCGAACCGGCCAAACGCAAGGAACTGTTCCTGCAGCTGCATGCCGCGCTGAAGGACACCAGCGCGGCCTTCCGCGAAGCCGAGGAAAGCCTGAACAAGCTGGTGGAGCTCAACGTCGGCTACGGCAACGACGCGGTCAAGCACGCGGACGAATCCTCGGCCAAGGCGCTGAACACCATGTACGTGGCGTCCGGCGTGGCGCTGGCGTTGCTGGTGGCGATCGGCCTGGTGATCCTGGCCGGCATCATGAAGCAGCTGGGCGGCGATCCTTCGTATGCGGCCGAGATCGTGCGCCAGGTGGCGGACGGCGACCTGCGCGTCGACGTCGAGCTGAAGGCCGGCGACACCGGCAGCCTGCTGGCGGCCATGAAGGGCATGATTGAAAAACTGTCGCACGTGGTGCAGGAAGTGAACAACGGCGCCGAAGCGCTGGCCTCGGCCTCGGAAGAGGTGAGCGCCACCGCGCAGTCGCTGTCGCAGGCGGCCAGCGAGCAGGCTGCGGGCACCGAAGAAACCAGCGCCTCGGTCGAGCAGATGACGGCATCGATCGCGCAGAACACCGAGAACGCCAAAGTCACCGACGGCATTGCCAGCAAGGCGGCGGTGGAAGCGCAGGAAGGCGGCGAGGCCGTGAAATCGACGGTGGCCGCGATGCAGCAGATCGCCAAGAAGATCAGCATCATTGACGATATCGCCTACCAGACCAACCTGCTGGCGCTGAACGCGGCCATCGAAGCGGCACGCGCCGGCGAGCATGGCAAGGGCTTCGCGGTGGTGGCGGCCGAGGTGCGCAAGCTGGCCGAGCGCAGCCAGATCGCCGCGCAGGAAATCGAACAGGTGGCGTCGAGCAGCGTCGAGCTGGCAGAGAAGGCCGGCAACCTGCTCGATGAGATGGTGCCGAATATCCGCCGCACCTCCAACCTGGTGCAGGAAATCACGGCAGCGTCGGAAGAGCAGTCGGCCGGCGTGGGCCAGATCAATGCGGCGGTCACGCAGTTGAGCCAGACCACCCAGCAGAACGCATCGAGCTCGGAAGAGCTGGCGGCAACGGCGGAAGAGATGAGCAGCCAGGCGGAGCAGCTGCAGCAGACCATGTCCTTCTTCAAGCTGGCCGGTTCCTCGCCGGCGCGGCGCGCGCCGGTGATCGCGGCCCGCAAGCCGGGCCGTGGCCGCGCGCCGGTGAGTGCGCTGAGCAGCCGCCGCATGAGCGAGATGAACGAACCGGATGAGTCGCACTTCGTCAAATTCTAAGCGAGGCGAATGATGAGCACCTTGACCGTAGTTGATGCGCCGCCGGCGGAGCAGCCGGTGTCGTCCCAGTACCTGAGCTTCATGCTGGGACAGGACATGTTTGCGATGGGGATCCTGGCGGTGCGCGAGATCCTCGAATACGCGGGTGTAACACCGGTGCCGCAAATGCCGCCGTCGATCTGCGGCGTGATCAACTTGCGCGGCACGGCGGTGCCGGTGCTGGACCTGGCGCGGCGGCTCGAGCGCGAGCCGTCGGCGATCAGCAAGCGCACCTGCATCATCGTGGTCGAGGTGGACGGTGAAGAAGGAGCGTTCGTGATCGGCATCCTGGTCGATGCGGTCAACGCGGTGCTGGATATTCCCGGCGGCGATATCGAACCGGCGCCGCGCTTCGGCGCGGTGAAGGCCGATCTGCTGCACGGCATCGGCAAGGTCCATGGGCGCTTCATCCTGCTGCTCAATGTGCAGCACGTGGTGTCGACCTTGCATCTGCAGGAGTTTGTCGCGCAAATCGATTAGGAGGCCATCATGTTTGCAAATATTACAGTCCGCACCAAGATCCTGACGCTGCTGGGCGTCGCCGTGCTGGCATTGCTGGTGGTGGTGATGATTGCCTTTATGGGCTTGAAAAAACAAGGCGAAATGCTGGCTGAAATCGGCCGCAACCGCATGCCCTCGGTGCAGGCGCTGATGGACATCAACGAGGCCCAGACCGCCATCCGCTCGGCCAACCGCGCGGCCGACGCCACCGCCATGACCCCGGAAAACGTGGCCGAAATCACGCAGCAGATCAAGCGCCGCGGCGAAAAGTTTGCGCAGGCCGACAAAGCCTGGAAAATCTACGAACCGCTGCCGCAGACCACCGAGGAAGCGGCGGCGTGGAAAGTCTTCGTCAAGGCCTGGGATGCGTGGCGCAGCAAGGACGCGGAGTTCGGCAACCTGCTGGTGCAGATCCAGGGCGCGGACGCAGGCAAGCGCAAGGAGCTGTTTGTCGCGCTGCATAACAACCTGAATGACAACCGCGCCAACTTCCACGACGTCGAGGCCAGTCTCGACAAACTGGTCGAGATGAACGTCCAGTACGGCGACGACGCGGTGACGGAAGCCGACATCGCCTCGGCCGCCGCCAGCTCGCGCATGTACACCGCATCCGGCGCGGCGCTGCTGGTGCTGGTGGCACTGGGCTTGCTGATCCTGCGCGACATCATGAAGCAGCTGGGCGGAGACCCGTCGTATGCGGCCGATATCGTGCGCCAGGTGGCGGACGGCGACCTGCGGGTCGACGTCGCGCTGAAGGCGGGCGACACCACCAGCCTGCTGGCGGCCATGAAGGGCATGATCGATAAACTGTCGCAGGTGGTCGATGAGGTGAACAACGGCGCCGAGGCGCTGGCCTCGGCTTCGGAAGAGGTGAGCGCCACCGCGCAGTCGCTGTCGCAGGCGGCCAGCGAGCAGGCCGCGGGCACCGAGCAGACCAGCGCCTCGGTCGAGCAGATGACGGCATCGATCGCGCAAAACACCGAAAACGCCAAGGTCACCGACGGCATCGCCAGCAGGGCGGCAGTGGAAGCGCAGGAAGGCGGCGAGGCGGTCAAGTCGACCGTGGCGGCGATGCAGCAGATCGCCAAGAAAATCAGCATCATCGACGATATCGCCTATCAAACCAATCTGCTGGCGCTGAACGCGGCGATTGAAGCGGCGCGCGCCGGCGAGCATGGCAAGGGCTTCGCGGTGGTGGCGGCCGAGGTGCGCAAGCTGGCCGAACGCAGCCAGGTGGCGGCGCAGGAAATCGAACAAGTGGCCAGCAGCAGCGTCGAGCTGGCGGAGAAGGCCGGCAATCTGCTCGATGCGATGGTGCCCAACATTCGCCGCACTTCCAACCTGGTGCAGGAAATTACCGCGTCGTCGGAAGAGCAATCGGCCGGCGTGGGCCAGATCAACGCGGCGGTCACGCAGTTGAGCCAGACCACCCAGCAGAACGCATCGAGCTCGGAGGAACTGGCGGCGACAGCGGAAGAGATGAGCAGCCAGGCGGAGCAATTGCAGCAGACCATGTCCTTCTTCCGCTTGTCCGGCTCCCTGCACAAGCCAGCGGCGCCGGCGCATGGACCGGCCAAACGCAAGCCCGGCAAGCCGTCTCGCCTGGGCAACAACTTCGCTGCCCGGCGCATGCCGGAAATGAGCGATCCCGACGAAACCAACTTCGTCAAATTCTGAGGGGCGGCAGGCTGAATGCAATGGAAAACCCGGTCCGTGGCGCTGCTGCTGGCGACACTGGCTCTACCGATACCTGCGCTGGCGGCCAAGGGCCCGCTGCGCATCCTGGGCGCCGACGCCGCGCCGCTGTTCTTCCGGCAGAATGGCGTGATTACCGGCTTTTGCGCCGAAGTGGTGAAGGACATCCAGCGCCGTATCGGCGACGCCACGCCGATGCAGGTGGTGCCATGGGTGCGTGCCTACCGCACCGCGCTGGCCGGCGAGAACGTGGTGCTGGCCTGCCCCAAGCGCACGCCATCGCGCGAGACGCGCTTCAAGTGGGTGGGGCCGCTGCTGGAGACGCATACCAATCTGTACGCACTGCGCAGCGCGGGCCTGCATCTGCAGACGCTGGACGAGGCGCGCACGCTCGATGGCATCCTGCTGCCGCGCGAATTCTATTCCTACGATTACCTGGCGGCCGCCGGCTTCACCAACCTGGAGCCGGTAGCGACCTCGCGCGTCATGCTGACCATGCTGCTGGCCGGGCGCCGTCCGGCGATGGTGACTGACAGCGAACAACTGGACACGCTGCTGAAACAAGCCGGCGTCTCCGCCGGGACGGTGGTGCCGGTGCTGCCGGTGATGAAAACGCAGAGCTACCTGACCTTCCCGCCCGACGCGCCCGAGGCGCAAGTGGAACGCTGGCGCCAGGCGCTGGAAGCCATGAAACAGGACGGCACTTTTGCGCGCCTGCAGAAGCAATGGCTGCACCGTTAGTATTGGTGAGAATTGCGGCGAAATATAGGTTCACAATGGTATGGAGGAGGATATGCCATGCTCAATCGAATGAAGATGGAAACCCGCTTGCACGCCGGCTTTGGCGGCATCGTGTTGCTGGTGATACTGCTGGGGATAATCGCTTTTAGCAAGCTCACTTCACTGCACGATCACTGGAACGATTTCGAAACCGTCACGCTGGCGCGCAAGAACGCCGTGCTGGAAGGCGTGACGGCGCATGGCCGCGCCGTGCGTCACTTCAAAAATTACATCCTGCGTGGCGGGGACAGCAATGTGCAGTTCCGCGCTGAGATGGCCGCCATCGAAAAAGAAATGGCAGCCTACCGTGCTGCCGGTGATCTGACGGCGGAAGAGCAGGTGCTGCTGGGCGAGGTGCAGGCCGGCGTCAAGAGTTATGACCACAGCATGGCTGAACTGGAGGGCATGCGGGAGAAGGGCATGACGGCGCTGGAGATGGACAAGAACATCAAGGGCGCCGACGAAGCCATCGCCTCCGCTTTCCGCAAGCTGCTCAAGGTGAACGATGCCGAGACGCAGAAGGAATCCGAATCCATGCGGCAGGTGACCGATTCGGCCAAGCAGATTATCCTGGCGGTGGATGTGCTGATCGCCATTCTCGGTTGCGTGCTGGCGGTGTGGCTGGCGCGCAGCCTGTCGTCGATTGTGCGCGAGGTGCAGCAGGTGGTCAGCAGCCTGGCCGGTGCATCGCAGGAAGTGAGTGCGACCGCGCAGTCGCTGTCGCAGGCGGCCAGCGAGCAGGCAGCGGGCGTGGAAGAAACCAGCGCCTCGATCGAGCAGATGACGGCGTCGATTGCGCAGAACACCGAGAATGCCAAAGTCACCGACGGCATTGCGACGCAGGCCGCATCGGAAGCGGCCCGCGGCGGCGAAGTGGTGAAGGCGACGGCATCGGCCATGAAGCAAATCGCCGGCAAGATCGGCATCATCGACGATATCGCTTACCAGACCAATTTGCTGGCCCTGAATGCGGCCATTGAAGCGGCGCGGGCCGGCGAGCATGGCAAGGGCTTCGCGGTGGTGGCGGCCGAGGTGCGCAAGCTGGCCGAGCGCAGCCAGGTGGCGGCGCAGGAAATCGGCGAGGTGGCGGCGGACAGCGTGAAACTGGCGGAGCAGGCCGGCGAGATGTTCGATCAGCTGGCGCCGAATATCCGCAAGACGTCGGATCTGGTGCAGGAGATTTCGGCGGCGTCGGAAGAGCAGAGCTCCGGCGTGCGGCAGATTAACAGCGCGGTGATCCAGCTGAGCGAGACCACGCAAATGAATGCGGCCAGCGCCGAAGAACTGGCCGCGACCTCGGAAGAGATGAACGGCCAGGCGGATCAGCTGCGGCGGCTGATGGCGGTGTTCAAGCAGTACGCGGTGGATGACGCGGCGCCGGTGGCGCGGCGGCCGGCGGTATTGAAACCGGTGGCCGCACGCCCGGCGCGCAACATCGGCCTGGCAACTGAGCGCGCGCCGGATGAAACCAAGTTCACGCGCTTCTAGCTTCCAGTATTACGGCTTGACGAACTTCAGCGTCATGCGGTCGCTCTCGCCGATGGCCTGGTACTTGGCGCGGTCTTCGTCGCCGTTGGTGTAGGTCGGCGGCAGCGCCCACACGCCGTTCTTGTGATCGGCGGTGTCCTTCGGATTGGCGTTGACCTCCGACTTGGCCACCAGCTTGAAGCCCGCCGATTCCGCCAGCTTGATCACGTACTGCTCATGCATATAGCCGCTGCTGGCTTTTTCGTCCTGCGTCTTCGATGCCGGCAGGCGATGCTCTTCAATACCCAGCACGCCGCCCGGTTTCAGCACCGTGTACAGGCTGCCGAACAGCTCCTTCATCTTCTCCGGCCCGAGCGGAATCCAGTTATGGATATTGCGGAAGGTGACCACCATGTCCACGCTGTTCGGCGGCGCCATCTCGTACTTGCGGCCTGGCGAGAATACGCCGATCGCCACTTTGTTGTACACCTCCGGCTTGGCGTTCAGACGCGCCATCCAGCGCTCCGCCGCCTTGCGTTCGTTCTCGTTCGGCGAGGCCAGGTCATTGCCGCCGGTGATCAGCTTGCCGTTCGCGCGCAGATAAGGAGCCAGGATCTCGGTGTACCAGCCGCCGCCCGGCGCCAGTTCCACCACCGTCATATTCGGCTTGATGCCGAAGAAGTTCAGCGTCTCATACGGATGGCGATACACGTCGCGCTTCACATTGTCCGGCGTGCGCGATGGTGCGGCGATGGCCGCTTTCAAGGCGTCGTTGGCCTGTACGGCGCCGGTCGCGCCGAACAGCATCGTGGTGGCCAGTGCGGCCAGTACGTATCGTTTCATGCACAGTCTCCTGAAGTGTTGGATGGGAGCGACGCAGCCGCGCGCCCAGCGCGATGATCTGCGATGCTTGCAAACAGGTCAAGCAAAATGGAGGACGCCGCACCCGCTCAGTGCGCGGACAGTTGGCGGACACTCCCCGGACACTGCGCGGACACCGGAACGGACACTCCGGACGCAAAAAACAGGCACTTGCACAACCTTGGGCGATGGCATACATTTTGCAATCTGCTCCGATCGGCAACAGATATTTCGATGTAACGTAAAGTAACAGTATAAAAAAAGCTCATGGGCGGCTGGCCCACAAACAACGTTGGAGAGAACATGGAACGACGTGCATTCCTCAATATCAGTAGTCTGGCTCTGGGCACGATGCTGCTGCCCTCGTTCGGCCGCGCCATCGCGGCGGAAGAACTGCTCAAGCCAGTGGATGTGAAATTCAAGAAAGCCCTGGCCGATACGGCGATGGGCGCTGCAACCCAGGCCGGCGCGTCCTACTGCGACGTGCGCATTGGCCGCTACCTGAACCAGTTCCTCACCACGCGCGACCTGAACGTCGAGAACGTGGTCAACACCGAGTCGGCCGGCGTCGGCGTGCGCGTAATCGCCGGCGGCGCCTACGGCTTTGCCGCCACCAACGACATGACGCCGGACGGCGTGGCTGCCGCCGCGCGCCAGGCGGTCGCCATCGCCAAGGCCAACGCCAAGCTGCAAACCGAACCTGTGATCCTGGCGCCGGTCAAAGGCGTGGGCGAAGTGGCTTGGGCCACGCCTATCGTCAAGGACTGGCGCACCGTCGCCATCAAGGAAAAAGCCGACCTGCTGATCGCCGCCAACAAGGCCGGCATGGACGGCGGCGCGAGCTTCATGCAGTCCTTGCTGTTCCAGGTGAATCAGCAGAAGTACTTCGCTTCCACCGACGGTTCCTACATCGACCAGGACATCCATCGCCTGTGGATGCCGTTCTTTGCCACCGCCGTCGACAAGAAGGAAAACAAGTTCCGCACCCGCCAGGGCCTGTCGGCGCCGGTCGGCATGGGCTACGAATATCTGGACGCGCGCCCCGAGCACAAGCTGCAGGCAGCGGGCGGCGTCACCACGCTGTACACCAAATCGTATGACCTGATCGAAGATGCGCGCCTGGCCGGCAAGCAGGCCAAGGCCAAGCTGACCGCCAAGTCGGTCGAACCGGGCAAGTACGATCTGGTGCTGACGCCGGAACACCTGTGGCTGACCATCCACGAATCGGTGGGCCACCCGACCGAGCTCGATCGCGTGCTGGGCTACGAGGCCAACTACGCCGGCACCAGCTTCGCCACGCTGGACAAGTGGCAGTCGAAGAGCTTCAAGTACGGCTCGGAGCTGGTCAACATCGTCGCCGACAAGACCACCCCGGGTTCGCTGGGCGCGGTCGGCTACGACGACGAGGGCGTCAAGTGCAAGAACTGGGACATCATCAAGGACGGTATCCTGGTCAACTATCAGGCCACGCGCGACCAGGCTCACATCATCGGCGAAAAAGAATCGCACGGCTGCTCGTATGCGGACAACTGGGCCAACGTGCAGTTCCAGCGCATGCCGAACGTCTCGCTCAATGCAGGCAAGAAGAAGCTGACGCCGGACGAAATGATCAAGGACGTCAAGAAGGGCATCTACATCGTGGGCGACGGTTCGTTCTCGATCGACCAGCAGCGCTACAACTTCCAGTTCGGCGGCCAGCTGTTCTACGAAATCAAGAACGGCAAGATCGGCCAGCAGCTGGAAGACGTGGCTTATCAGTCCAACACCCAGGAATTCTGGAATGCGTGCGTGGCCGTGTGCGACGAGCGCGATTGGCGCATGGGCGGTTCCTTCTTCGACGGCAAAGGCCAGCCGCCGCAAGTGTCCATCGTGTCGCACGGCGCGTCCACCACGCGCTTCAACGGCATCAACGTTATCAATACCGCCCGCAAAATCGGCTAAGCACTGGAGAGAGACAAGATGAAATTCCTGACCCAAGAAGAGACCAAGCGTATCAGCGACAAAGTGCTGTCGCTGACCAAGGCCGACCAGTGCGAAGTGACCATCAACGGCTCGCGCAAGGGCAATATCCGCTACGCGCGCAACGCCGTGTCGACCGCCGGTTTGATCGAAGACACGCAGCTGGTGGTGTCGGTCGCTTTCGGCAAGAAGCAGGGCACCGCCACCATCAATGAATTCGACGACAAGTCGCTGGAAAAGGCTGTGCGCCGCGCCGAGGACCTGGCGCGTCTGGCGCCGGAAAATCCTGAGTTCATGCCGACGCCGACCAAGCAAGAGTACAAGGCCACTGAAACCTTCTTCAAGAAGACCGCCGATATCGATCCCGAGTTCCGCGCGCAGGTGGCGGCCTACAGCATCGAGAATTCGCGCAAGAACAAGCTGGTGGCAGCGGGCTTCTTCACCGACGGCACCTCGTTCACCTCCATCGCCAACTCCAACGGCGTGTTCGGCTACCAGCAGGATACAGGCCTGGACTTCACGCTGACCGTGCGTACCGAAGACGGCCGCGGTTCCGGCTGGGTCAAGCGCAGCGTGGGCGACGCCAGCAAGTTCGATGCGCGCGCCGCGTCGGATATCGCCATCGAGAAGGCCATGCGTTCGGTCGATGCGAAAGCGCTGGAGCCGGGCCGCTACACCGTGATCCTGGAACCGGCTGCGACTTCCGACGTGCTGGCCTATATGTTCAACGCCTTCGACGCGCGTTCGGCCGATGAAGGCCGCAGCTTCCTGGCCAAGAAGGGCGGCGGCAACCGCATGGGCGAGAAGCTGTTCGATGAGCAGGTCAACGTCTGGGCCGACCCGTGGGACAAGGACGTCGCCGTGCTGCCGTTCGATGCGCAAAGCATGCTGGCGCGCGAGCGTCAGGACATCATCAAGAACGGCAAGATCGCATCGCTGCAATACTCGCCTTACTGGGCCAAGAAGATGGGCCAGCGTGCAGTCGGCACGCCGGGTAACATCATCATGGCGGGCACCAACAAGTCGACCGAAGAGCTGATCGCCAACACCAAGAAGGGTATTCTGGTCACCCGTACCTGGTACATCCGCATGGTGGATCCGCAATCGGTGCTGCTGACCGGTTTGACCCGCGATGGCACCTTCTATATCGAGAACGGCAAGATCAAGCACCCGATCAAGAACTTCCGCTTCAACGAAAGCCCGGTGACGATGCTGAACAACATCGACGAAATCGGCCGGCCGGAAATCCTGTCGGGCGATGAGTCGCAGTTCCAGTTGCTGATTCCGGCGATGAAGGTGCGCGACTTCAACTTCACCTCCCTGTCGGACGCGGTATAAGCGTTACCACCCGCGTCGTCCCGGCGGAGGCCGGGACCCAAGCTGCGCTTCATAGCAAGCGTTCTATGGGGTCCCGGCCTGCGCCGGGACGACATAGCAAGGATCTAGGAGAATTTTGTGGAACGTCGTACATTCTTAAAAGTAGGCGCTGCCGCTGGCGGTGCCTTGCTGGTGCCGGTCTTCGGCAATGCCATCGCGGCGGAAGAGCTGCTCAACCCGATGGCGGTGCAATTCAAAAAGTCGCTGGCCGACGCCGCCATGAATGCGGCGACCAAGGCCGGTGCCACGTATTGCGACGTGCGCATCGGCCGCTATCTGAATCAGTTCATCGTCACCCGTGACCTGAACGTGGAGAACATCGTCAACACCGAGTCCTCCGGTGTCGGCGTGCGCGTGATCGCCAACGGTGCTTACGGCTTTTGCGCCACCAACGTGATGACGCTGGACGCGGTGGCCGACGCCGCGCGCCAGGCGGTCGCCATCGCCAAGGCCAATTCGAAACTGCAAACCGAGCCGGTGGTGCTGGCGCCAGTGAAGGGCGTGGGCGAAGTGGCGTGGGCCACGCCGTTCAAGAAGGACTGGCGCACCGTGCCGATCGCCGAGAAGGCCGAGATGCTCCTCGCCGCCAACAAGGCCGGCATGGAAGCGGGCGCGAACTTCATGCGCTCCATGCTGTTCCAGGTGAACCAGCAGAAGTACTTCGCTTCCACCGACGGTTCGTACATCGATCAGGATATTCATCGTCTGTGGTCGCCGTTCACCGCCACCGCTGTCGACAAGGCCAGCGGCAAGTTCCGCACGCGCGATGGTTTGTCGTCGCCGTCCAGCATGGGCTATGAATTCTTCGACTGCAAACCGCAGAACCGCGTGCAGGCCGCAGGCGGCGTCACCACGCTGTACAAGGGCGCTTACGATCTGATCGAAGATGCACGCGCAGCGGGCCGCCAGGCGAAAGAGAAACTGACCGCGAAAACGGTCGAACCGGGCAAGTACGATCTGGTGCTGTCGCCGGAGCACCTGTTCCTGACAATACACGAATCGGTCGGCCACGCCACCGAGCTGGATCGCGTGCTGGGTTACGAGGCCAATTACGCCGGTACCAGCTTTGCTACGCTGGACAAGTGGAAGAGCAAGAACTTCAAGTACGGCTCGGACCTGGTCAACATCGTCGCCGACAAGACCACGCCGGCCTCGCTGGGCCTCGTGGGCTACGACGACGAAGGCGTGGCCTCCAAGCGCTGGGATCTGATCCGCAACGGTATTCTGGTGAACTACCAGGCCACGCGCGACCAGGCCGCGATGATCGGCGAAAAAGAATCGCACGGCTGCTCGTATGCGGACAGCTGGAGCAGCGTGCAGTTCCAGCGCATGCCTAACGTGTCGCTCGAAGCGGGCAAGAAGAAGCTGACGCCGGACGAGATGGTCAAGGATATCAAGAAGGGTATCTACATCCTCGGCCGCGGCTCGTACTCGATCGACCAGCAGCGCTACAACTTCCAGTTCGGCGGCCAGCTGTACTTCGAAATCAAGAACGGCAAGATCGTCAACCAGCTGGAAGACGTGGCCTATCAGTCGAACACGCAGGAGTTCTGGAATGCCTGCTCGGCGCTGTGCGATGAACGCGACTGGCGCCTGGGTGGCTCCTTCTTCGACGGCAAAGGCCAGCCTAGCCAGGTCAGCGCCGTGTCGCATGGTTCGCCAACCACGCGCTTCAACGGCATCAACGTGATCAACACTGCCCGCAAGATCGGATAAGCCATGAAGATGCTGACGCAGGATGAAGCAAAGCGTATCTGCGACAAGGTGATGTCGCTGTCGCGCGCGGACGAGTGCCGCGTGCAGATCAGCGGCAACCGCCGGGGCAATATCCGCTATGCGCGCAACGCGGTGTCGACGGCGGGCCTGCTGGAAAATACCGAGCTGACTGTGAGCGTGGCGTTCGGGAAGAAGCAGGGCACGGCGTCGATCAATGAGTTCGACGACAAGTCGCTGGAAAAAGTGGTGCGCCGCGCGGAAGACGTGGCGCGCCTGGCGCCGGAGAATCCGGAGTTTCAGCCGGCGATCAAGCAGCAGGCGTACAAAGCCTCTTCAACGTTTAGCGAAGCGACTGCCGCCATCGATCCCGAGTACCGCGCGGAAGTGGCGGCCATCAGCATCAACGCGGCGAAGAAGCAGGGTTTGATCGCTGCGGGCTTCTTCAGCGACACCACCGGCTTTGAGACGGTGGCCAATTCGAACGGCGTGTTCGGTTACCAGACTCTGAGCAATCTCGGTTTCACGGTAACCACGCGTACCGAGGATGGGCGCGGTTCCGGCTGGGTGACGCGCTCCGCCAACGACGCCCGCAAGTTCGACGCGCGCGAGGCTTCCGAGATCGCCATCGAGAAGGCGGTGAAGTCGGTGGAAGCCAAGGCGCTGGAACCGGGCCGCTACACGGTGATCCTGGAACCGGCGGCGACGTCGGAAATCATCGGCCGCATGTTCGGCGCCTTCGATGCGCGTCAGGCGGATGAGGGCCGCAGCTTCCTGTCGAAGAAAGGCGGTGGCAATCGCCTCGGCGAAAAGCTGTTCGATGAGCAGGTCGACATCTGGGCCGATCCGTGGAACCCCGACGTGCCGGTGCTGCCGTGGGACAGCCAGGCCATGCTGGCGCGCCAACGCCAGGACGTGATCAAAGGCGGCAAGATCGCTTCGCTGGACTACACCCGCTACTGGGCCGAGAAACAGGGCCAGCGCGCAGTGGGCCGCCACGGCAACATGATCATGGCGGGTGGCGGCAAGTCGACCGAGGAGCTGATTGCGTCGACCAAGAAGGGCATCCTGGTCACGCGCACCTGGTACATCCGCATGGTCGATCCGCAGTCGCTGCTGCTGACCGGTCTGACGCGCGACGGCACCTTCTACATCGAGAACGGCAAGATCAAGCATCCGATCAAGAACTTCCGCTTCAACGAAAGCCCGGTGACGATGCTGAACAACATCGATGAACTGGGCAAGCCGGTGGTGATCGGCGGCGACGAGGTGCGCTATCAGATGATGATCCCGCCGATGAAGGTGCGCGACTTTAACTTCACGTCCCTGTCGGACGCGGTGTAAGGGCTGCTGTGGCCTCGTATGATTTCTATTTCACCCGCCTGACTTACGAGTCGGGCGACTGGGATGTGGATGTGCGCATGCCCAGCAACGTGCTCAATTCGCTGGTCGAGTACACGACCTTGCGGGTCGATCCCGTTGAGCGCATCGTCGCGCTGTCCGACCCCAAGATGCTGGAAGCGCCGTTCTGCTATTTCGCCGGCCACAAGCTGGTGCAGTTCACGGCGGCCGAGCGCAAGAACCTCGAGCGCTACATCAAGGGCGGCGGCTTTCTCTTCGTGGACGACTGCAACCACGATATCGATGGGCTGTTTGCGAAATCGTTCGAGGCCGAAATCGCCCGCATCTTCGGGCCGAAGGCGCTACACAAGATCCCGAACAACCATCCGATCTATTCAAGCTTTTTCAAATTCGAAGACGGTCCGCCGAATACCACGGTGGAGCTGAATGGATGGGGAGATGATCTGGTGCACGACTATCTGAAGGCGGTCGAAGTGGGCGGGCGCGTGCGGCTTTTGTACAGCAACAAGGACTACGGCTGCGAGTGGGACTACGACTTCCGCAACAAGCGTTTTCTCGCGGTCGACAACACCCGCTTTGCGGTCAATATCATTCAATATGCGTTGGGAGCGTAGTTATGGCTGAAGGTGTCGCCTGGAGCGAAAATGAAATCGGCGAACTGACCGCCAAGGTAAAGGCGCTCAAGGCCAGCATGGGCCGCGTGATTATCGGCCAGGAGAATGTGATCGATTCGCTGATCATCTGTCTGCTGGCCGGCGGTCATGCGCTGGTGGAGGGCGTGCCGGGACTGGGCAAGACGCTGCTGGTCAAATCGCTGTCGCAGGCGACGGAGCTGGACTTCCATCGCGTGCAGTTCACGCCGGACCTGATGCCGTCCGATATTGTCGGCACCGAGATTCTGGAAGAGGACCATGCGACGCGCAAGCGCGAGTTCCGCTTCCAGCAAGGGCCGGTGTTCACGCAGGTGCTGCTGGCGGACGAGATCAACCGCGCGCCGCCGAAGACGCAATCGGCACTATTGGAAGCGATGCAGGAGCGCTCGGTGACGTTCGCGGGCCAGACGCACAAGCTGCCCAAGCCGTTCTTTGTGCTGGCGACGCAGAATCCGATCGAGCAGGCCGGCACCTATCCGCTGCCGGAGGCGCAGCTGGACCGCTTCCTGTTGCGCATCGATGTGGTGTATCCGACCGAGGAAGAAGAGATTGCGATGGTGTCCGCCACCACGCACGCGGGCCTGAAGGATGCGGAGCCGGTGATGGACGTCGCTACGCTGCTGCGCTTGCAGCAGCTGGTGCGCGATATCGAGATTGGCGATCATCTGGTGGCCTATGCGACGCGTCTTGTGCGTGCAACGCGCCCGGCGTTGACCACGGTGCCGGCGGTGAAGAAGCATATCGGCTGGGGCGCGGGGCCGCGTGCCGGCCAGGCGCTGGTGCTGGCCTCCAAGGCGCGCGCCTTGATGCACGGCCGTCTCGCGGTGACGCGCGAAGATATCGGCGAGATGCTGCTGCCAGTGCTGGCGCACCGCGTGCTGCGCAACTTTGAAGCGGAAGCCGACGGTATCGCCATCGCCGACATCCTGCAAGCGCTGCGCGAGCATATCCGCCCTGACTGATGCAAGCTGCCGCCACTACTGCCATGATGGCCCAGACCAAGGATCTGGACCTCGTGATCCGTCACGTGCTGGCGGGGCTGGGCCACGGCATTCACGCTGGCCGCGAGCGCGGTGCAGGTGTCGAGTTCTCCGAGTACCGCGCCTATGCGCCGGGTGATGAATGGCGCCGCGTGGACTGGAAGCTGCTGGCCCGCGCCGACCGCTATTTCGTGCGCGAGGCGGAGCGCGACAGCCACGTCGCCGTCTGGCTTTGCCTGGACGCCACGGCTTCCATGTCTGAGCCCAGCCGCGAAATCAATGGCATCGACAAGCTCTGGTTCGCGCGCACCGTGCTGGCCTGCGTTGCCGCCATCGCGCAGCGTCAGGGCGATGCATTCGGCCTGCTGGTGTGCACCGATGGCAAAGTCGAATTCACGCCAGCCTCGCGCGGGCCGCGCCAGTTGCAGCGCGTGCTGGCGGCGCTTTCCAGGGCGGAGCCGCGCGGCCAGTTGCCATCTGCAGAAACGCTGCGCACCAGCCTGCACTTTGCGCGCGCACCAAGCATGATCTTCGCAGCCAGCGATTTTCTCGATTGGCCGTCGCCGCTGAGCGAAGCCTTGCTCCGCCTGCGCAATATGCGTCACGACGTGCGCTTGCTGACCTTGCGCACGCAGGCCGAGGTGGACGCCAGCTTCAAATCCGGCGCCGGCTATCGCGATCCGGAGCAGGCGGATGGCCTGCACCGCATGAGCAACGCCGACCGCGAATCATACAAGCAGCAAAGCCGCGCGCATTTCGATGGCGTGGCGGCGAGCTGCCGTCAAAACAATATCGTCCACTACGAGGCGCGCATCGAGCAGCCTTTGAGTGGCGTCTTGCGCAGCTGGCTGCAGCTGGCGGGAGCGCGGGCGACAAAATGATGCTGAGTTCTTATCCCTTGTGGTGGCTGGCGTTGCCGGTGCTGTTGCTGCCGGTGTGGTGGCATCGGCAGAAGCGCCAGCGCGTGAAAGCCGAAGCGCTGGCGACGGCGCGCTTCCTGCCGTCCGCGCCGCCGGAGCAACTGCGCGTCTGGCAGTGGCGCGACAAGCTGCTGCTGGCGGTGCGGTGCATGCTGCTGGTCTCGCTGATCGCCTGGCTGGCCGCGACCATCTTTCCGTGGCACGGCGATACCGTGCTGGTGGATGCCGGCGTAGACAAAGCGTGGGCAGAAAAAGAAATCGCCGCAGCAGGCTTCAGCAATGCCGCGCGCATCGAGCTGCCGGAGGATGCGCTATCCTGGCTGCGCACCAACGAACGCGATTGGCGCGGCGACGCCAGACTGCTCGTCATCGCTCGCGCCGGCCAAATCGCCATGCCCGCCCGCGTGCCGCAATTCAGCCACCAGACAACCATCCGCACGCAGCCCGCGACCGTGCCCGCCGTCGCACCGCCAGCCGCGCCATCCTCGCCGCAGCCGGCCGCCATCGCGGCCGAGCAGCACATCGCGCTGGCCGCACCGGTGACCCGCGCGGCCGCATGGCGCTCGCTGTTCATAGCCTTCGACAGTGCCGGCAACGCCGCCCGCCGCTACAAGCTTTCCGCCGAGCCGGACGCGCAAACGGCGCTGATCGTCTGGGACACGCCCAACGCCACGCCGCCGGCCACGTGGCGCGCCGCAAACTGGTGGGTCGCAGCATCGCCGGGCACATTCCCCGAGCTGGCTAATGCTACGGCATTGACGATCCATGATGTCACATTCAAATATGCCGACTCGCCGCGCGGCCGCTTGTGGACCTCGGACGCATTCCCGCCGCGCGACGCCGAGACCGCACGCGCGCTCTACGATGCCTGGCAATTGCTGGCCGCCGCACCGGCGCCGGCTTACGCCATGCCGTCGCAAACCTTCAGCGCCGCACGCGGCGCGCTACCGGCCATCACCGATGCCAAGCCGGCGAGGTGGCTCGCCTTCGCCCTGTTGGCCCTCTTCATGATCGAACGGATACTTGCCCATGCCCGGCGCCACTGACCACCTGCGCAGCCGCCTCTGGACCGCCATCCTGCGCCGCCGCGCGCCGCAATGGCTGCTCACCCTCGCGCCGCTCGCACTGGCAGCCTGGCTGCTGGCCGCCGCCGGCGCCGCCGCAGCCATCGCCATCTGCATCATCTGGATCATTGCGGACGCAGTGCGCTGGCATCGCCGCATCGCCCAACAATGGCCGTCGTGGCTGGACGCCGCCATCCCGCAACTGGAAGACAGCAGCACCTTGCTGGCAGCAGACGCCAAAACGCCAATTGCCAAACTCCAGCAACAACGCCTGCAAGCCCGCCTCGCCGACGTCCTCACCGACGCCGACTACCAGGCCATCGCCCGCACACGCAGCAAACTCGCCATCCTGCCGCTCGCTCTCAGCCTGCTGGCCGCCGGTGCAACATGGGCCTACCACGGCCGCGCCTCCGTGGCGCCAACGCCGCCACAAGCCGCGCAAGCGAACAAGCCCATCATCGACGGCGAAGTCCACATGCGCGTCACACCGCCAGGCTACACCCGTGTCGCTCCATTCGAAACCGGCGCCCGCGACATCGTGGTCCCGCAGTTCTCCGAAATCCGCTGGTGCGTCAATAACCCGCGCGGCGCGCAGCCCGCCGTCGAACTAGGCGACGGCCAAACACTCGCCATCGATAAAGACTGCGCCAAACTCCGTGTTGAAGACTCGCTGTTCTGGCGCGTGCGCGGCGCCGCATCCACCCGCTACAACATCCGTGTGACGCCAGACCAGGCGCCGGAAGTGACCATCGTCGAACCAACCGAGTTAATCCACCTGCTATCCAAAGACGCCAAGGCCGTACAGATCTCGGTCGCAGCCAAAGATGATTACGCCATCACCCGCGCCAGCCTGCACATGACACTCGCACGCGGCAGCGGCGAAAACATCCGCTTCAGCGACAAGGAAGTCCCGCTGCCGCAGTCGGCCGACCCCAAATCGCGCCATTGGAAAAAGCAATGGACCTTGGCGGAACTTGGCATGGAGCCCGGCGATGAACTTTACTTCTTCGTGCGCGCCACCGACAACGCACCAAGCCCGCACGCCGCGCAATCGCCAACCTACACCCTGCGCCTGCCTGGCCCGGACGCCGAGAGCCTCGACTCCACCGCGCTGCCCACCGTGACCAAGCCGGAAAACCTGCGCAGCCAGCGCCAGATCATCCTCGACACCGAACAACTGGTGGCAGACCTCAAAGCACATCCGGACATGCCACAAGCCACCCTGCGCAACCGCAGCGAAATCATCGCCTCCGACCAGGCCAAGCTGCGCCTGCGCTACGGCCAATTCCTCGGCGAGGAATCCAGCCTGTTCGGCGACGAAGAACATGAGGAACATGAAGAGCACCACAGCGCCGGCGGCGCAAGGCCAGGCAGCGAACTCTCCGTGATGAAAGCCTTCGGCCATGCCCACGACCAGGAAGACAACGCCACCATCTTCGACCCGCAAACCAAAGCGATCCTCAAACGCGCATTGGCCGCAATGTGGGATGCAGAAAAATCCCTGCGCGCCATTTCGCCCAAGACCGCACTGCCGCCTGAGTACAAGGCGCTGGACGCCATCAAGGAACTGCAGGCGGCAGAACGCGTGTACCTGCACCGTACCGCCTTCGTGCCGCCGGCGCTGAAAGAAGAGAAACGCATGAGCGGCGACATGGTCGGCGCCATGAGCTACAAGCGCGCGCAAGGCGCGGCCAGCGACACCGTGCCGGCCGAAGTGCGCGAGCTGATACAAGCCTTGTCGCAGGACGGCATGCTGCCCGCCTTGTGGAGCAAGGCCGCGCGCGACGCCATCGCTGCACGGATCAAGGACCAGGAGCAGAAACTGAGCGCGCAGCGCGCGGTGCAGGATGTGCAGGACGGCTGCGTGCCGTGCCGCGCCGAATTGCGCGCCTGGCTGCGCGGCACGCTGGCCGATGCGCCGGTATTGCTGCAGGCGCGTCCATCGGCGGATACGCCGTTCCGCCAGGCGTGGAGCGGCAAGGAGCAGGTGAAATGATGTTATCGACCGATTTTGCGAGCCTGGCCTCGGCTGCCGCTGCGTCCTCGCTGGCCCAGCTGGCGCCGCCGTTGGCCGCCGTAGCCACCGGCGCAGTGAGCGCGGCGCTGTATGCGCGCAAGCGGCAGTGGCTTAACACGGCCCTCGCCGGCTTGGCCGGTGCCGCGCTGGCGACAGCGCTGGCCGATATCCGCCTGCCCGCCGCTGCTGCCAGCGCTGCGCCGCTGGCGGTGAGCACCGAAGCAGGGCGCATCAGCGATGCCCACCGCATGGCGATTCCCACTGCCGCCGCCATCGCCTTGAGCGGTGACGGCGTGCGCGAGGCCGAGTGGCGCGACTTGCCCGCGCGTCCGCTGCAATGGAAGCCTGCCGCTGCAGACTTGCTGTGGCTGGACTTCCCGCGTGCGATCTCGCTGGGCCGCATCTTCACGCTGTCGGTGCGTCGTCCGCCTGGGCAATCGGGATGGCGCTTGCAGCTGCTGGCTGAGAACAAGCAGGTGCTGGCGGATTCCGGCGTGTCGAATGCCGCGCAGTTGTCGGTGCAGTGGCTGCCGCCGGTGGCGGAGGCAATGGTGCTGCAAGCGCGCCTTCTCGACGCGAATGGCAAGACCATCGCGCAAGGCCCGATACCGTTGCAGGTGAATGAGCCAGTGCCTTTGCAAATTATCGGCCGCTTCGATGCGCCGTCGTTCGATGCGCGCACCTTGAACCAGCTGCTGTCGGACGGCAGCGCGATTCTTGACTGGCAGGTCGCCTTGGGCAAGGCGATCACGCGCAGCGAGACGGCGCGTGAGCCTTTGTCTGTACCGAATGCGATGTTTGTCGATGCGGCCTACGTCGAGCACCTGAGCCCATCGGCACGCGCCGCGTTACTGGCGCAGACCGGGAAGGGCGTGCCGCTGGTGATCCTCGGCGGGAATGCCACTGATGCCGGTGTATGGCAGCGCGATTTTGGTTTGTCGCTGCACCAGCAATCGCCAACCACGGAGAAGGAAGATGTGCGGCAGTTTGGCGTCGCCTTATCCATGCCCCCGGCTGGTTTGAATCCGGCCGATAACGCGGCCGAGCCGTGGTCTGTGCTGGCGCGCGATAACAAGAAGCAGCCGTGGATATGGCAGCGCAGTGTGGGACAGGGGCGCGTGGTGTGGATCGGCGTGGCGGATTGGCACAAGCATGCGATCAGCGAGCCGCGCTCGCTGGCCTTGTGGTGGCAGTCGGCGATGGATCTCATTGCGCTGGATAGCGCGCAGAAAACCGTTTGGCAGATGAATGATCCTATGCCTGTGCCGGGATTGCGCAGCGAAGTGTGCGCGCAGGGCGTGAAGGCGGGGACGATGCTGGCGGCGGAAGGCTATGCGCCAATGCAGCTGGCTGCGCGCGCCGACAAGGCGGATGGCGTGTGCTCGGCGTTCTGGCCGCAGAAGGCGGGATGGCTGAAGTTCAGCGCCGAAGGGATGGCGGCGCAAGGCATGGAGTACGTCTACGCGGCCAGCGACTGGCCGGCGTGGCAGCGCGCGCTGCGCCGCGATGCGACGGCGCTCTATGCGGCGCGATCAAACGCGGCCGACCGCAGCACCGGGACGGCGGATGTCAAAACGGAGCAGCCGTTGCCGGTCGCTCCGTTTGGTGTGGTGTTCGCGTTGTGCATGCTGGCCCTCTGGTATCGAGAACAAAGCGCCCAAAAAAGCCCTGCACGCGAGGTGCAGGGCTAAAGCCGGTCCAGACTTCGGGCCGGCGTCCTTGGAAGGACTTAGAACTTGTAGTTCAGGCCAAACAGCACGGTGCGGCCGTACTTCGCATACTCCAGCTGACGATCCTTGCTGTTGGCGTAGGTTTCATACGCTTCGTTGGTCAGGTTGTTCACCTGCAGCAGCACGCCCAGACCTTTGTACGCGCCTTCGTTGAAGGTGTAGCCGATCTGGAAGTCGACCGGGTGGTCGCCCACCACGTAGCGCAGCTGGCGGTCGCCGGCGAAGTTACCGATCTCGCCCACGTAGTCCGAACGCTTGCGGGTGCTCACGCGGGTCGAGAAGCCAGCCTTCTCGTAGTACAGCGTCAGGTTGGTGACGTTGCGCGACAGGCCAGGCAGCGGGATTTTGCCGATGGTCGAGTTGACTTCCTTGATGTCGATATGGCTCTCGGTGTACGAGGTCGAAGCCAGCACGCCGAAACCATCCAGCGATGGCGACAGCATTTCAAACGGCACCGATACCGACAGCTCCGCGCCTTTCAGGATGCCGCCATTGCCGTTGTAGGCGGTGGTGTACTGGCCCTTGTTGGTGATGGCGATGGTGCCAGCCGTGTACTGCGAGAAGTCGCGGGTGTCCGAGAAGGTGTAGATGTAGGTGTCGAGCTTTTTGTAGAAGCCCGCCAGCGACACGTAGCCTTTCTTGGCGAAGTACTTCTCCCACGAGATATCGATCGCCTTGGCCTTCCATGGATCCAGCTTGGTGTTGCCGCCGCTGCCGCTCGGCAGGCGGGTGCCGGTATCGACGGTGAAGTTGAAGCCAGCATTCAGCTGGTCTACGCGTGGACGGGCGATCTGCTTGGCCAGCGAGAAGCGCACGGTGTGGTCGTTCGGCAGGCCGAAGGCCAGGTTCAGGCTAGGCAGCACGTCGTTGTAGGTCTTGCCGTCGCTGATCGGGTGCGCCACGCCGCCGTTGTCCGCGTACAGCGATTCCGACGACTGGTCGGTGTGCACCAACTGCGCGCCGAAGTTACCGCGCAGCGTGACGTCGCCCATGGTCGAATCGATGTTGGCGCGGGCGAAGCCGGTGGTGATCTTTTCGGTCACGTCCCATGCGCGGCTGATGGTGCCGGCGTTGTTGGCCAGGCTGTAGTTGATCGGATCGAAGTACTTGGCGATCACGCCCGGCACGTTCCACGACGGGACGATGCCCGAACCGGCGAAGCCCAGATCCACCGGTGTGTACAGCAGGTCGCTGGAGATGGTTGGATTCCCCTTGGCGAACAGCTGGCCCGAAGGCTGGCGCTTGGTCTTGGTGCGGTTGCTGTGGTTGATGCCGACGTCGACGTTATTCAGGTAGCTGTCCAGCGCATCCGGCACCGGCAGCGTGGCCACCAGCTTGAAGCTCTTCAGCGTGTCCTTCAGGTGCGGCGAGTAGGTGCTGCCGTAGCCGTAGATCGAGTTACCGGTCAACAGCTTGGTGGCGTCGCTGTAATCGAGCTTGCCGGCGATGGTGGCGAAGTTACCGGTCTTCCAGCCGACCGTCATCAGCGGATCGTTGAAGGCGCCGCCGGTAGCGCTTTGCAGCTGCAGGTTGTTTTCGAGGTAGGTCTCGTCACGCTTGGCCTGCGAGTAGTTGGCGTCGGCCAGCAGCGACCAGCTGCCGAAGTTGAAGCGGTTGGCCCAGCCGACGGTGCGGATCTCGTCCTTGCGGTTGTTGTACTGGCCGCGCACCAGCGGGTAGGCGCCGGTGGCGGTGCCGCCCAGCAGGGTGCCGTTGACGATGTTGGTGGTCTGGTAGCTGAAGCCCGCCGGGTTGTTGCTGCCGTTGTAGCCGCCCAGGTTCACTTCGAACTGGTTGTTGGTGTCGACCTGCTTGAACTCCGACGCGAAGACGTCGACAGTGCTGGTCCACATTTTCGATGGGCGGAATTCCAACACGCCGATCAAGCCGGTGCGTTTCAGCACGCCGCTCTTGGCCAGCGATTTCACGCCGGCGGTGATGTAGGTGCCGGCCGGGACGCCGGAGACGGCGCTTTGCGAGAACGGCTCGTAGGTGCCGGTTTCGTTATCGAGGATAGGCGATTCCAGGTGGGCGATGCCCAGCGCCAGGCCGACCGTGCGGTTCGCAAACTGGTCGATGTAGGTGGCGCTGACGCGGTGGCCGGTGTCCTTGGCGTTGGCGATCTTGCCCATCGAGTTTTTCTCGCCGCGCACGTTGAGCGAGATATTGCGGCCGCTGAAGTTCAGCGGGCGCACGGTCTGCATGTCGATGGTGCCGGACAGGCCCTGGCCGACCAGGCCTGCGTCCGGGGTTTTGTAGACGGTGACGCCGCTCAGCAGCTCCGATGGGTACTGGTCGAATTCGACGCTGCGGTTGTCGCCGGTGCTGACCTGTTCGCGGCCGTTCAGCAGCGTGGTGGCGAAGTCCGGCGACAGGCCGCGGATCGAGATCACTTGCGCGCGGCCGGCCACGCGCTGGCCGGCCAAGCCAGGCAGGCGGGCGATCGATTCGGCGATCGACACGTCCGGCAGTTTGCCGATGTCTTCGGCGGAGATGGATTCAACGATGGAGGTCGCGTCTTTCTTGACCGAGATGGCGTCTTCGATGCCGCGGCGGATGCCGGCCACCACCACGGTGGTTGGCTGCGCTTCGGCGGCTTGCGGCGCGTCGGCCGCTTCGGCGGCGACGGCACAGGCTGGGGCGGACAGGGCGGAAATCAGCACCGCACAGGCGGCTGCGACAGGGCTGAGCGGGAGCGCGGCACGCAGGCCGCGCTCTGGGGTGTTGAGCTGCATTGTAGTCTCCGTAATAGTCGAATGGGGCGTTCTTGCGACGCTTGAACTCGATCTTGTATTAAAACTAGAATGCTAGTCAAACAAAGTTTTCCGAAAACTCACCAATAAACCGGTTTTCCCGCCCTGTTTCCCTCTGAGTGTTGATCTGGTTGTATTTATACTACATCATTACTACTGTTTATGTAGTCGAACTACATAATCTGGCGTAGGCAGCGTGCAGTCGTCCGAAGTTTCTGGCGGCAGCGTGGTGCGGGCAAACGGCAGCACGCCGGCCCAGGCTGGCCAACTGAGGTCTTCCTCGTCGTCGTGCGGGCCGCCGCTGCGCACCTTGCATGCGGCTTCGGCCAGCGAAATGCGCAGTACGGTGGTGGCCGCATATTCCTTGTCCGAGCCGGGCCGGATCTCTGCCTGGCGGCCGGGGACCAGCTGTTCCATGAACGCTTCCATCGCGTGCCGTGCGGCCGCGCCTTCCACCACTTCGAAGCTGCCGTACACCATGGCCGAGCGGTAGTTCATCGAGTGACTGAACGCCGAGCGCGCCAGCACCAGGCCGTCCAGATGCGTGATGGTCACGCAGCACTCGCTTTCGACCAGGCGCTTGACCATGCGGCTGCCGTTGGAGCCATGGATGTACAAGTGGTCGCCCTCGCGCCAGCACGCGGTGGGGATGCAGTGCGCGCCCTTGCCGTCGCTGAAAGCGATGTGGCACAGGTAGGCCTCGTCGATGATGGCGTGCAGGGTGGCGGCGTCGTAATGCGCGTTGGTGGCGACACGGCGGATGCGGGTGCGGTCCGATGGTGGCAGATTCTGTGGCTGGTTCATGGTTCCCTTTCTTAAAACGCCAATATAATGAGATGCTGGCTCTAGAAATAGATCCAAGGATTGCTAATTTTATGGAGCCACGAAATGGACTTTTCCCTGCTGGTCAACGGCTATGAAGAGCAGCACCGCCACCGCAACTGGCCGCGCCAGCGCATGCTGCATGAATGCCTGCGTGCGGCGATCCGCAACGGCACGCTGGCTGCAGGGACCAGGCTCGCCGCCTCGCGCGCGTTGGCCGAGGAGTTGGGCGTGGCGCGCAATACGGTGCTGTATGCGTACGATCAGCTGGCCAGTGAGGGACTGGTGACGAGCGACCGGCGCGGCACGGTGGTGGCGGCGGTGGCGCCAGCGAGGGCACGGCCCCGCAAGGCGGTGGCTGTGCCGCTGGCCGGCCTGTCACAGCGCGTGCGCCATTTGCGGGCGGTGCCGGGGCCGGCCGACCGCATGGGCGCTTTCGTGCCTGGCGTGCCGGCGCTGGAACAGTTTCCGATGGCGCTGTGGCGCCGCTTGCTGGAACGCGCGCTGCGCGGCATGACAGTGGTGCAGCTGAACTACGGCGACACCGCCGGCGAACCACTGCTGCGCGCCGCCATCGCCGACCATCTGCGCGCCTCGCGCGGCGTGGTGTGCGAAGCGTCGCAGGTGTTCATCACCGACGGCACGCAAAGCAGCCTGGATCTCTGCATGCGCGCCCTGGCCGACGAGGGCGACGCCATCTGGATCGAGAACCCCGGCTACGGCGGCGCCATGGCAGCCGCGCGCGCCGCCGGCCTCGCGGTGCACGGCATCGATGTTGACGACGACGGCATGGCGCCGCAGGCACAGGACTGGCTGCTGCGCCCACCGCGCCTGATCTACACCACGCCTTCGCACCAGTACCCGGTTGGCAGCGTCCTGAGTTTGCGCCGCCGCCTCGCACTGATCGAGGCTGCGCGCGCTGCCGGTGCGCTGATCATCGAGGATGACTATGACAGCGAATTCCGCCACGACGGCGCGCCGCTACACGCCATGCAGGGCCTGGCCCCGGACGCGCCGGTGCTCTACCTGGGCACCTTCAGCAAGACCATGTTCCCCTCGCTGCGCATCGGCTTTGTGGTGGTGCCGGCGGCGCTGGCCGAACCGTTTGCGCAGATGCGCGAGCAGTCAGCGCCGCGCGGCCGCGTGGCGGAACAACTGGCGCTGGCGGAATTCCTGCGCAGCGGCCAGTTCCTGGTGCACCTGCGCCGCATGCGCAGGCTTTATCGCCAACGCCGCGACGCGCTGGTGGCCGCGCTGGAGCAGCATCTGGGATCGGTCGCCACGGTGCACGGCGGCTCGGCGGGCATGCATCTCTCGCTGCGCTTCAAGGATGCGCGCATCGATGATGTGGCAATCGTGGCGCAGGCGCAGGAATATGGCATCGCCGTGAATGCACTGAGCACGCACGCGACCAGGGGAGATTCGGAATGGCGGGGATTGATGCTCGGCTATGCACAAGTGCCAGCCGAGCAGATGGAAGGACTGGTTAAACAGCTGGCCGCATTGATACACCTTGCGGCGTACGCGGCCAACCGTTCCGGCTCAATTAAAACGCCGTATCAGCACGCACGTACATCGAGCGGCCGTTCACGCCGATAGGGCAGGTTTCCCAGCAGCGGGTAAAGCCCAGTTGCGGGAACACGCCGCCGTTGGTCCATTTGTTCGGCAACTGGTCGAACACGTTGTTCACGCCCACGCTCAGGAAGGTGCGCTTGCTGAAGCCATAACGTACCGACGCATCCACCAGCCAGCGCGCATCCCACTTCTGCAGAGGGCTGAAGTTTTCAGCGTACACTTCGCCGAAGTAGTTGGCGCGGGTGTTCAGGTTCCATGCGCCGGCGGTGTAGTCAGCAGCGACCACGTGGTGCTTGCGCGGCTGGCCGCGTTCGATCAGGGTCACTTGCGACTGGTCGAACAGCTTCTCGCCGCTCAGCACCGACGACGTCGAGTGGCGCTTGGTCACTTCGGTCTTGTTGAAGCCCAGTTGGCCCGACAGCACCAGCTTCGAGGCATCGAACTTGGTGGTGTGCTCCGCCACGATATCGAGGCCGCGGGTGCGGGTATCGACTGCGTTGGTGAAGAACTGCGCCTGGCCTACGCCCAGCGGTTTCAGGATGTTGGCGATCGGGCCGCCGCCGGCTTCCGGTGCGATCTCGCTCGAGAACACGATACGGTCCTTGATCTTGATCTGGTAGGCGTCGGCGGTCAGCGACACGTTCGACGCCGGACGCAGCACGATACCGCCGCTGAAGCTGGTCGAGGTTTCTTCCTTCAGCGGCTTGATGCCGAAGGCCTGGGTCACGGCGCTGCCCTGGCGCGCGGTCAGGGTTTCGGTCAGCACGCCGTTATTCAGGTTGGTCGACACGGAGCTGTAGAACTCCTGCTGCACGCTTGGCGCGCGGAAGCCGGTCGAGGCGCTGGCGCGGAAGCCGACTTCCTTGCTTGGGTCGAAGCGGGCACTCAGCTTGCCGGTGACGGTGTCGCCGAAGTCCGAGTATTTTTCGTAGCGCACCGCGCCGCCCAGGGTCAGTTCTTTCACCGGCTTGGTTTCGGCGTCGAGGAACAGGGCGATGTTGTGGCGGCCCGAATCCACGGCGGTGCCCGGGGTGTAGCCCGGGAAGCCCTGGATGCCGGCGCCGGCGGTGGCGCCGCTCGGGGTCTTGATGACGATGGCCGGGTTGTTGGTGCGGCCGTACTGGTAGGAGATCGGATCGCCGGCGACGATCTGGTAGTTGTCCTGGCGGTACTCGAAGCCGGTGGCCAGCGAGACGTCGAGATCACCCAGTTTGACCGGACCCTTGATATCGGCGTTGAAGGTCAGCTGGTTGAATTTCAGCGTGCCGGTATCGGCTTCGCGCGCCGATTCGGCGTAGATGCCGCCGCCCGGTTTCGGCTCGTACCAGTACGACACGTTCACGCTGTTGGATTCGTGGAAGGCCAGTTCGCTCTGGCCGTAGTTGATGCTGACATCGGCCTTCCAGTCGCCGGCCAGGTCGCGGCGATAGCCGAAGGCGAACGAAGCGTCCTTGATATCGGTGCCGATCGCCGGCAGGAAGCCGTTCGGATAGATGGCCGGGATGGCGCGGTCGTCGCCGGCAGGGCGGAAGAAGCCGAACGAATCGCTCTTGCGCTGCGAGATGCCGCCGAAGGCGTAGAACTCGCTGCGGGCGTCGATTGGCAGGGAGCCGTTCCACCACAGGTAGGCGTCCTTGGTGTTGCTGTCGCCGATGTGCTGGGTCACGCGCGGCGGGTTCACGCGCGCCGAGTCAGGACCGGCGCGGTTGGTTTCGCCACGCTTGCGCCATTCGGCGGTCAGGTTGATGTAGCCGCCGTTTTCGCCGAGGGCGAAGCCGCGGTTGACGCTGGCCGAGTAGTTATCGCCATCGCCTTCCGAGGTGGTGCCCACCTGGCCGCTCAGGGCGGTCTCGCCGATGTTCGACTTGAGCACGATGTTGATCACGCCTGCAATCGCGTCCGAGCCGTATTGGGCTGCGGCGCCGTCGCGCAGGACTTCAATGTGGTGAATCGCCGCCAGCGGAATGGCGTTGATGTCGGTACCGGCCGAGCCGCGGCCGATGGTCTGCTGCACGTTGACCAGCGCCTGCTGGTGGCGGCGCTTGCCGTTGATCAGTACCAGCACCTGGTCAGGACCCAGCGAACGCAGGGTGGCGGGACGGATCGAGTCGGTGCCGTCGCTGATGAAGGTGGTGGAGAAGTTGAACGACGGGTCCAGCGTTTGCAGCAGCTTGCCCAGTTCCAGCGGGCCGGCGGTCTGCAGGTCTTTCAGGCCGATCAGGCCGACCGGCGAGGAGGTGTCCAGCGCGGTCTTGGCGACCGAGCGCGAACCCAGAACCACGACGGTTTGTTCATCGGCCTTGGCGCTGCCGTCGGTAGACGACTGCGCGAAGGCGGTTTGCGCAGCCAACAGCAGGATAGCGCTGGCCAGCAAGGTGCGTTTGAATTGTGGTGCTCTTTGCATTGTCTTTTCTCTCTTGGTATTTGAAGACGGCCAGCGGGGTAGGGCCGTTGAAAAATACTAAAGGTTGCACGCAAAGGGCGACAACGCGGTGTGCACCACAATGTTGCAGAATGTGCACAATTGCCAATATTCCGTGCACTGTAACGCAATGTATCGTAAAGTTACCGGCGGCCCGGAACGATCCTGGTGCAAAGCCGCACAAAAGTGTGGCGCGCCTGCATCGGTATGAGGCGCTTGCATATCGATATGCGGAAAATTACTGGTGGTCGCGCATCCAGTTTTTCAGGCCATTGACCCAGTTCTTGGCCGGCAGATTCAGGGTTTTCCTGATTTCGCCGGCACGCTCATACAGCTCGCTGAAGTCCAGCGCCGGCGCATTTTTAAAGGCGATGACGACGATGTTCGCATCGTGCACTTCGGGCAGCCAGACCACCGCGTCGAACACCAGTTCCATCGTTTGCAGGTTCTTGTCGTAGTTGGTGAAGTCGTCGCCGAAGACGTTGGTGGTCATCATGCCGCCGTCGCGCAGCACGTCGGCGCAGCCCTGGTAAAACTCCTGCGAGTCCAGCACCGGGCCGCGCGCTTCCTCGTCGTACAGGTCCACCTGCAGGATATCGACCGTGTTGCGGTTGGCCGGATCGAGCACGAAGTCCATGGCGTTCATTTCGCGCACTTGCAGGCGCTCGTCGTTGGGCGGCAGCGCGAACTGCGATTCGCACATGGCGATCACGTTGGGATTGAGTTCGATGGCGGTCACGCGCGCCTGCGGCAGGCGGCGGTAGCAGAACTTGGTCAGCGCCGCGCTGCCGAGCCCCAGTTGCACGATGTGCTGCGGCTGCGGGTTAAACAGCATCCACATCATCATCATCTGCACGTATTCGAGCTCGATGTTGTCCGGCTTGGCGATGCGCATGGCGCCTTGCACCCATGAGGTGCCGAGGTGCAGGCTGCGCACGCCCTGGAATTCGGTGATGGTGGCCGGCGGATGGCCGGGCTGGTCGAAACGGACGGCGTTAGGAGATGACTTGGACATCCCGCTAGTTTATCAGGCCAGTGGCAGCAGCATGGTGACGGTAAGGCCGCCGCCTTCGCGGTTGGCGAGGGTGATGCGGCCGCCGTGGGCTTCGGCGATTTCGCGTGCCAGCGCCAGGCCAAGGCCGGTGCCGCTGCGTTTGGTCGAGTAGAACGGCACCAGTGCGTTGGTCAGCACGGTGTCACTCATGCCGGGGCCGCGATCCTGTACGTCGATGCGCACGCCTTCGTGCAGGCTGCGCACTTCCAGCGTGACTTCGTCGGCAGGCGAGCCGGATTCGTGGGCGTTCTTCAGCAGATTAAGCAGCGCCTGTTCCAGCTGGGCGGGATCGAAGGCGCACGGTTCGGTCGGCGCCTCGCCGATCTGCCGGAAGATGACTTGCTCGCCCAGTTGCGTCAGGAAGGCTTGCCACTGCTGGCTTTCCAGCCGTGGCGCCGGCAGTTTGGCAAAGCGCGCGTAGCCGAGGATGAAGCTCTCCAGGTGGCGCGTGCGCTCTTCGATGGTGCCGAGGATTTGCGGCAGCCTTTCGGTCTGCCCGCGCCGCACCAGCTCCGCGCCGGAATGGGCCAGCGAGGTCAGTGGCGCCAGCGAGTTATTCAGTTCGTGGCTGATCACGCGGATCACCTTCTTCCACGTTTGCACTTCCTGCCGGCGCAGTTCCATCGTCAGTTGGCGCAGCAGCAGCAGTTCGTGTTTGCGGCCATTCAGGTTGAAGCTGCGGCGGGCCAGGTGATAGACGTCTTCTTCGTCTTCGCCGCTGGTGGTGAACAGGCCGTCGCCGCCGCGCGCCAGCGCTTCCAGCAGGGCGGGCGAGGCCTGGTTCAGTACATCGGCGAGCTTGTGGCCTTCCAGCTTGCGGCCCTGATTGAGCAGCTGGCGCGCGGCCACGTTGGCGTAGACGATGGGACCGGCCTCGCTCACCAGCAGCATGGCCACCGGGGTGTTCTGCACCATGGTGTCGAGCAGCAGTTCGCGCTGCACCAGGTCCAGCCGCTGCTGGCGCAGCACGTCGCCCAGCGCGTTGTGGGCGGCCACCAGGTCGCTCAGTTCATCGTTCTGCGGCCAGTGCAGGCTGAAGGAAAAGTCGCCGTCCTTGTAGCTGGTGACGGTGCCGGTGAGGGCGCGGAACAGCGACAGCATGCGTTCCAGTTCGGCGCGGATGGTGATGATGGAGAGCGGCAGCACGCACAGCAGGCAGACCGCGACCACCAGTCCGGGATTCTTCGGGAAGAAGTGGTCCATCGCCAGCGCGATCAGGATGCCGACGGTGAGCAGTGTGCCCACCAGCGCGGTCCAGCGCGTGAGCAGCGAGAGCCGCAGGCCTTTCATCACGGACGGACGATGCCGAGCCGCTCCATGCGGCGGTACAGCGCCTGGCGCGACAGGCCGAGTTCCGCCGCCGCTTGTGCTACCACGCCGCCGGCGCGGCTCAGCGCGAGGCTGATGGTGTCGCGGTCCGGTTCACGGCTGCCGTCTTCACCGTGCGCGCCACCGCCGCTGCCATTACCAGCGCTGGCGGAAGGCAGGCCAAGATCGCCGACCCGGATCACATCGCCGCTGGCCAGCAGGCCGGCGCGCATCATCACGTTTTTCAGTTCGCGCACATTGCCCGGCCACTGGTGCGCCAGCAGCGCCGCCTGCGCATCGGCGTGCAGCTGCTTGCCCTCGCCGAGGAAGTGCATGGCCAGCGGCAGGATATCCATCGGCCGCGCCGCCAATGGCGGCAGGCGCAGTTCGATCACATTCAGGCGGTAGAACAAATCCTCGCGGAAGGTGCCGGCCCGGATCATGGCCTGCAAGTCCGCATTGGTGGCGCTGACCACGCGCACCCTGACCTGCCGCTCGCGGTTGGAGCCGAGCCGCTCGAAACGTCCCGTCTCCAGCACGCGCAGCAGCTTCATTTGCCCTGCCAGCGGCAGGTTGCCGATTTCGTCGAGGAACAGGGTGCCGCCGTCGGCTGCTTCAAACTTGCCCTCGCGCGCCTTGGAGGCGCCGGTGTAGGCGCCCGCTTCGGCGCCGAACAATTCGGCCTCGATCAGTTCAGACGGAATCGCGCCGCAGTTGAGCACCACGAACGGCCCGTTGCGCACCGAGGAATTGGCCTGGATGATTTCCGCAATCCTCTCCTTGCCGGTGCCGTTCGGCCCAGAGATCAGCACCGGCACATCGGCGCGCGCCACCTGGCAGGCCAGGTGAATCACGCGCTCGGTGGCAGGGTCCTGGAACACCATGCCGCGCAAGTCATGGCCGCGTTCCAGCTCGCGGCGCTGGCGCATCTCGCCCTGCACCCGCTGCTGCAAGGCGCGCTTGGCCTGCCCCAGTTCGATCAGGTTGTTGACGGTGGCGATCAGCTTGTGATCGTCCCACGGCTTGGCAAGGTAGTCGGCGGCACCGGCCTTGATCAGGTCCACCGCCGCGTTCAGGTGCGTCCACGCGGTGAGCAGAATCACCGGCAGGTCCGGATGGCGTTCGCGGATCGCCTTGAACAGCGCCGTGCCTTCCTCGCCCGAGGTGGTGTCGGCTGTGAAGTTCATGTCCTGGATGACCAGGTCCACGCTGTGCTGTTCCAGCATGGCCAGGCCGGCTTCGGGCGACGCTGCGCGCAGCGCCTCGATATCGTGCAGCGAGAACAGCACGTCGAGGGCCACGGCAACGGCGGCATTGTCGTCAATGATTAATACGGTAGGCATGCCGCAAGCATAACATTGTCGTCCCGTACATTACGCATTACGCGCTGCGCGTGGCGGTGGCCGGCGAAATGCTGGCCGCGCGCCATGCCGGGCCGTACACCGCGATCACGCCCAGCGCCCAGAAGATGGCGGCGCCGCCCAGCAGGTAGCCGGCCGGCAGGCGCGGCATCTCGAGCTGGCTCACCAGCAGTTGGTTCAGGCCGAGCGCGATCAGCAGGCCGGCCGCCACGCCGGCGCTGGTGATCATGAAGTTCTCGGTGATGAAGTAGCGCAGGATGTCGACGCGGCGGGCACCCAGCGCGCGGCGCACGCCGATCTGCTTGCGGCGCTGCGTGACCCACAGGCTGGCCATGCCGACGATGCCGCTGGCGGTGATCAGCAACAGCAGCACGCTCACCGTGACCAGCATCCATGCCAGCGCGTTGTCGGCGCGATAGCGCTCGGCGCGCATTTCGCTCACGGCGCGGGTGCGGGTCACCACCGGCGTTGGCGAGACGGTGCGGATGGCTTCCGCAGCTTCCTTCATCACCCGGTCCAGCTGGCCCGGCTCGGCGCGCACGGTGTAGTGCGTCACGGTGATGCCGGTCAGGCGCGCCGGCGTGATGATCGAGTATTCGCCGGTGTCGTCAATCTGCGCACCCGGCGATTGCAGGCGCTCCACCACACCCACCAGCTGCACGCTGCGCGCCTTGGCGCCGGTGCCGAAGTACACGGTCTTGCCGACGTAGCTGCTTTGGCCCGGCCACATTTTTTCCGCCAGCTTGCGCGTGACGATGCCGACTTTAGGGAAGTCCTCGCTGGTGGTGACGTCAATCTCCGGCACTTCATTCGGCAGGAAGTCGCGGCCTTCGACCAGTTTCAGGCCCCAGGTTTTGACCAGCGAATCGGCGGTGTGATAGGTGGTCGACTGCACCGTGCTGGCGGTCTGCTTGCGGTCCACCGCGAGGCCGGTGTAGCTGCCGGAACGTGACAGCGGCATCTGGCTGGTCTCGGCCACCGACAGCACGCCCGGCACGGCGCGCAGTGCGGCCGTGTCCCTGCGCTGGGTGGCCAGCTGGTCTTCGTGGCCGCCTTTTTTCAGGTGGCGCGTGGTCAGCGCGAACACGTCTTCTTCGCGTTCCAGCCCGGACGGACGGGCCGACACGGCTTGCCGCACCTGCACGATGTGCAGCGCGTTGGCCAGGATGCCGAGGCTGAGGGCGACCTGGATCGCCACCAGGATCGGGCCGGTTTTACTGCGCAGCAGCGCAGACAGGATAGGACGGATTTCCATGATGGCGCTCGCTTATTGGGATTTGAGTTGCAGGGCCGGCGTCACCTGGCAGGCGCGCCAGGTCGGCAGCAGGCCGGCCAGAATCGCCGACAGCACGGCCAGCGCGAAGGTGGTGAGCAGCATCACCCAGTCCATGTGCGCCACCAGCGTCAGCGCCTTGGACTGCATGGCAATCAGCGCCAGCGCGCCGAAGGCCAGCAGCAGGCCAAGCACGCCGCCGACCAGGCCCACCACCGTGGTCTCGATCAGGAACTGGGCGAAGATCTCGCGGCGCGAGGCGCCCAGTGCGCGGCGGATGCCGACTTCCGCCGCCCGCACCGAGAACTTCGCCAGCAGCAGGCCGATCGTATTGACGAGGCACAGCACCAGGAAGCCGAACGACAGCCACACCGACAGCTTGTTGTCGTTGCCGACCACCTTCATGTAGTCCAGCCATTCGCGCACGTTGTACAGCATGTTCGGCGCGGCGCGTTTCAGGCGTCCCAGCTTGCGCTGTTCGATGGCGTAGGAGTCGAGGAAGCTTTGCAGTTCGGCGCGGTCGGCGGCGCTGCGGGTTTCGATCCAGCCCTGGATCCAGGTGCACTCGGAATCGAGGAAGGCCTGGAAGCCCGGAGCGATATCCTGATAGCAGCTGGTGCTGCCGTCGCGCGGGAACTCGTGGCGGACGGCGCTGGCGAACGGGATGAACATTTCGTCCTCTTCGCTGAAGGCGCCGTCGTTGTTGCCGATGATGCGGTGGAAGCGCGGCACCATGCGCCACGTATCGAGCACGCCGACGATCTGATACTGGAAGCCGCCCATGGTCATGCGCCGGCCGACCGGATCGGCGTCGCCGTACAGTTTTTCCGCCAGCTTGCGGCTCAGGACCACCACGTCGGCGGCGCCCTTGTCGTCGGCCGGGCTCCAGCCCTGGCCATGCAGTAGCGGGGTTTCGAACATATTGAAGAAGTCCGCGGTCAGCGCCAGGCCGCGCACGTTGAAGGCGCCGATGTCCTTGCGTTCCGGCTCGATGGCGACGGCAACGCCGAAGATGGCGGTGCGGCGTTCGCCTGCCTTGCTGTTGAGGATGTTGACGGCGTCGCGGTAGCTCAGCTGGTCGTCGTCGCGCTTCTCGCCGGGCTGGTAGTTTTCGAGATCGCCGTTGTCGACCAGGGGCACGAACAGGCGGTCGCTCTTGTGCGGCATCGGATCGCCCGACATCACGTGCAGGATGGTCAGGGTGGCGACGCTGGCAGCCACGCCGATGGCCAGCGTCAGCACCATCAGCGCGGTCAGCGCCGGATTGCGGCGCAGGCTGCGTACGCCCAGCAGGAAGTAGTATTGGAACATGCTGCGCTCCTTACGCGACATTGGACAGCGACGGCGACTTGCGCACCAGGTCCGAGACCTGGCCGTCGATGATGTGGACGTTGCGCTGGGTGCGCACCGCCAGTTCGGGATCGTGGGTCACCATCAGGATGGTGGTGCCCTGGGCGTTGATCTCTTCCAGCAGTTCCATCACGCCGCGCGCCATCTGGGTGTCGAGGTTACCGGTCGGTTCGTCGGCCAGCAGCAGCTTGGGCGAACCGGCCAGCGCGCGCGCGATCGCCACGCGCTGCTGCTGGCCGCCCGACAGCTCGGCAGGGTAGTGCTTCATGCGCGAGGCCAGGCCGACCTTCGACAGTGCGTCCTCGATGCGCTCCTTGCGCTCGGCCGCGTTGAAGCCGCGATAGCGCAGCGGCACGTCGACGTTATCGAACAGCGACAGGTCGGGAATCAGGTTGAAGCCCTGGAAGATGAAGCCCAGCTTTTCATTGCGCAGGCGCGAGCGGGCGTTGTCGTCCATGCCTTTGACGTTGATGCCGTCGAGGATGTACTCGCCGTCGGTGAATTCTTCCAGCAGGCCGGCGATGTTGAGGAAGCTGGTCTTGCCGGAACCGGAAGGACCGGTGACGGTGACGAATTCACCTTGCTTGACGTCGATCTCGAAACCGCGCAGGGCGTGCGTTTCGATCATGTGGGTGCGGTACACTTTGCTCAGGTTTTTCATGCGCAGCATGGAAGGCCTCTCAGGAAAAGTTATTGGTTGATCGAGACGCGTTCGGCGTTCTCAAAGGTTTCGGTGCCTGCTACAACAATCTTGTCGCCTTGTTTCAGGCCGCCGAGGATTTCCACGGCGGAGACGCTGGTGGCGCCCAGCTTGATCGGGGTGCGGATGGCGATGCCGTCGCGGACCACGTAGGCAAAGCGGCCGCCTTCCGATTCCACGAACGGGCCGCGCTGCACCATCAGGGTGTTCGGCTTTTCGTCGATCAGCAGGCGCGCGGTGATGCGCTGGTTCTGGCGCAGGCCGGGCGGCTGTTCGCCGTTGAAGCGCACCCGCGCCAGCACCTGGTTCTTCACCACTTCCGGCGACAGTGCGGACAGCTTGCCGATGGTGGTGCCGGTGCCGTAATTGACTTCCGCATTCATGCCGAGGCCAATGTCGGAGACGTAGGTTTCAGGGACTTCCAGTTCCACTTCAAGGCGCGACAGATCGACGAGGGTCATCAGCGGCGTGTTGGCCGGCACCACGCTGCGGTCGGCCACCGACAGGGTGCCGATGAAGCCATCGACCGGCGCGCGCACCGTCAGTTCATCGACGCGGCGCTGGGCGTTGGACAGGGTGCTGCGCTGCTGGTCCAGCTGCTTGATCTTGGATTCCAGCTCCAGTGCCACGTTGTCGTTTTCCAGCGTGGAGGCTTCGGTGGCGTGCTTGGCACGGATCACGGCGGAGTTGACCGCGTCCTTGGCGCGCTGGTATTCGATCTTGGCGACCGCGCCTTCGTTGGCGACGGCGTCGTAGCGCTCCAGCGTGCGCTGGGCCGAGATGCGGTCGATTTCGGCGGTGTCGGCGTCGCGCTGGGCCAGCAGCTTTTGCTTGCGCGCGAGGATGCGCTGGCGCGCCACGTCGGCTTCGATCTGGGCGTAGGCGGCCTGCTCGCGTTTCAGCGCGTCGGACAGGTCGGGCGATTCCAGCACCGCCAGCACGTCGCCTTTCTTGACCGTGTCGCCGGCGTGGACTTTCAGCGTGACGGTGGCCAGCGACGGCGCGTACAAGGTCGGGCTGACGGCGGCCACCACGCGGCCGTTGACGGCGGCGTCGCGGATCAGGGTGCCGCGTCCGACTTCGGCGATGCGCAGGCGCGAAATGTTGACGGAATGCGTGCTGCCGCGCCAGGTGTGCACCAGCGACCAGCCGGCGGCCAGCAGCGCTGCGGCGGCGACGGCGATGACGATGCGGCGCTTGGTGGCCCGGCCTTTCGGTGGGGCGATGACGGCGTCTTGAGATGAGGTGTCGCGGATCATGGAGTGCTCGTTTGTGAGTAGACGGGCAACGTTATGCAGAAAGCGTGCCAAACACTAAGTGCTTGATTTATATGGCCGGTACGCCGGTGTCCGCTGTCCGATCGGCGTCCGGCCTGTCCGCCGTGTCCGTGCTGTCCGGGGCATGGGCTTGAAAAAATGGCAATCGCCGCAACTTGGGCGGGCATGACCGATTATCCTTTCGTCCCCAGCGACGTGGCGCGCTACCGCCACATGGTGTCCAGCGCCGATAGCGTGATGGATGAGCAAACCTGGAACGACCTGCTGCTGCCGGCCTACAGCGCCGAACTGGCGCGCGAGACCAGCATCTTCGGCCAGCAGGAACTGCACCGGCGCTTGTACGCGTCGTCCGCCGACGAAGTGTCCGCGTCCACGGCCCGCGTGCGCGGCTTGATGGCGGACGATACGCGCCGCCGGCAACTGCAGGCCACTGTCACGGACCTGCGCCGCGCCGACCACGAAATCAGCGAGACCTTGTACGGCCCGGCGCTGCCATCGTCGCCGCGCTGGCTGCCGGTGCTGGCCTGGCTGCCGTTTGCCTTCCTGCTGTCCGCCGGAGTGGCGCTGGGCATGGGTTGGATGCCGATGTGGATTGTGGCTCTGGTCTTGTGCCTGACGCTGTGCGCGATACAGGTGCGCTACTACGAAGCGGTGCAGCAATGGGGCCGTATCCTCGACAGCACCCAACTGATGCTGCGCGTGCACTCGTTGCTGCCTTGGGACGACGCGGCGCAAGCGGGCAAACTCAATCGCCGCCTGAGCCGCTCGCTCATGGCCGCCATGCCGGGCGTGGCGGACTACAGCGACTGGTTGTTCCTGCAGAACGTGCGCCACTACTTCCGCAGCCGCGACGTGGCGCGTGAAAACATCGCCTTCCTGCGCGCCAGCTTTGAGCGGGTGGCCACGCTGGATGCGGACCTGGCGCTGGCCCGTCACCTGTCGCGCACCGCGCATTGCTGGGCGGCGCAGGGCGATGCGGTGGAGATGGCGCAGGTGGTGCATCCGCTGCTGGCCGATGCATCGGCGCTGGACTTCGGCATGCGCGAGCAGGGCGTATTCATCTCAGGGCAGAACGGCGTCGGCAAGAGCACCTTGCTACGCACCGTAGGCCTTAACCTGATCACCGCACGCGCCTTCGGCTTTTGCTACGCGGCGCACGCGGTGACGCCGCAGCTGCCGGTCTATTCCAGCATGCAGAACGAAGATGCGCTGGGCGCTGGCGAAAGCTTCTACATGGCTGAACTGCGACGCGGGCAAGAGCTGCTGGCATTGTCGGCACAGCGACCGGCCATCTTCATCATCGACGAAATTTTCCGTGGCACGAACTACCTGGAATCGGTATCGGCGGCAGCGGCGGTGCTGCACACGCTGGCCGAGCAGGGGCGGGTGGTGGTGGCATCGCACCACTTGGTGCTGGCATCGCTGCTGTCCGACTGCCTGCAACCATGGTGCGTGCGCCGCGAAGGCGTCGCCTGGCAACTGACACCCGGCCTGCTGCACGACACCAACGGCATCGCCCTGCTGGAAGAACGCGGCTTCTGTTCCGCCATCACGACCAAAGCCAACCGCGTCCACACCTGGCTGAGCGATTACCTCGCCCATCCGGAAGACCTAGCCTTGATTTCCCTCAATTGAGCTCGCTTGGCTGATGGCGCATAAGCCAGCATAAATTCAGCTATGTTCAGCTACATTTAGCGTGTAGTTTATTAGCGTATAATTTCCTGTCAGTAATTTTCGCAAAAACAGGAGATCAGGCGTGAAAAATATCAGTGTGCGGACGAGCTTGCTCGGAGTGTTGGTGTTGTTTGCGGTGATGCTGCTGGCGGGTGCCGGTCTGGGTATTTTCGCCTTGCAGCAGTCGAACCGCTCGATTGCGGAGGTGCACCAGATCGCCTCGCAAGTGATCACGATTAACGATGCCTACAAGGACACCACCCGCACCCGCTCGGCCCTCACGCGCGGCTACGCGGCGCTGAAGGAAAGCGATAACAAGGCCGAGCGCGACTCCGCGCTGGCCAGCGCCAAAAAGTCCTACCAGCGCACGCTGGACTTCCTCGACAAGTTTGAGAAGTCGGCCAACTACCCAAGCCAGGATACGCAGCTGAAGAAGGATCTGGTCGAGGCCGGCCGCAAGCTGTCCGCCGTGCTGGAGCGCGCCTCCGCCGCACTGGCCAAGGACGATACGGCGGCTTACTCCGCTATCAATTCCAGCGAGCTGACGCCGACCGGCGCCGCCTTCTCCGCGCTGCTGGAGAAATTCCAGAAGCTGGGCGATGAAGAGATCAACACGCAGGCCGAGCGCCGCGCCAGCGAGTACACGGTAGTGATGTGGCTGGTGGCGCTGGGCCTGCTGATCGCGCTGGCGGTGGTGTTCGGCGCACACCTGCTGCTGCGCTCCACGGTGCTGCTGCCGCTGGAAGGCGCGGTGGCGCAGCTGGACCGCGTCGCCAGCGGCGATCTGACCGCGCACATTGAAACCAATGGCGACAACGAAATCCAGCGCCTGCTGAAGGCGATCCAGCGCATGCAGCGCGACCTGCTGTCGACCGTGTCGCGCGTGCGCCACGGGGCGGATGTGATCAGCACCGGTGCGCAGGAACTGGCGGCCGGCAACATGGAGCTGTCCTCGCGCACCGAGACGCAAGCCAGCTCGCTGGAAGAAACCGCCGCCTCGATCGAGGAACTGACCAGTACTGTCAAGCAGAATTCGGACAACGCCCAGCACGCGCGCAAGCTGGTGGACGGCGCCTCGGCCACGGCAGCGCAGGGCGGCGAGGTGATGCAGCAAGTGGTCAGCACCATGAACGATATCAACGATGCCTCGCGCAAGATTGTGGATATCACCGGCGTGATTGACGGTATCGCGTTCCAGACCAATATCCTGGCGCTGAACGCGGCGGTGGAGGCGGCGCGCGCCGGTGAGCAGGGCCGTGGCTTCGCAGTGGTGGCGACCGAGGTGCGCAATCTGGCGCAGCGCTCGGCAGCGGCGGCCAAGGAGATCAAGGTGCTGATCGATGACTCGGTGCAGAAGATCCAGCTGGGCACCAATCTGGTCGAGCAGGCCGGCGCCACCATGTCCACGCTGGTGGGCGACGTGCATCAGGTGACGCAGATCGTCGGCGAAATCGCGGTCGCCAGCCGCGAGCAGAGCGAGGGCATCGACCAGGTCAACCAGGCCGTGGCGCAGATGGACCAGGTGACGCAGCAGAACGCCGCGCTGGTGGAAGAAGCCGCCGCCGCCACGCAATCGCTGCAAGACCAGGCCGGCGACTTGCAGCAGACCGTCAGCGTGTTCAAGCTCGGCGACAGCGCAGCGGCAGGCAGACTGGCGCTACGCTAGACCGGCATGACGCGGCCTGGCCGGCCGCGATCGCTTTCCGTGCATTGACTTCGCCCTAAAGCCGGCCTATTATTTCTGTAATGACAGAAATTAGAGAAATCATGAACCTGACGCCGACTATTCAGAAATACATCCTGCACTGGGGCGAGATGGGCGCGCGGTGGGGCGTCAATCGCACGGTGGCGCAGATCCATGCGCTGCTGTTCCTGGCTAACCAGCCATTGAATGCCGAGCAAATCGTCGAGGCGTTGAATGTGGCGCGCTCCAACGTCAGTAACAGCCTGAAAGAGCTGCAAAGCTGGGGCCTGGTGCGCATAACGCACGTCGCCGGTGACCGGCGCGATCACTTCGTCGCCTTGCAAGACGTGTGGGAAGTCTTCCGTGTCATCGTCGAGGAGCGCAAGAAGCGCGAGATCGATCCTACCCTGACCGTGCTGCGTGCCTGCGCGGTAGAGGCGGAGAATGATCCGCAGCTGGAACAGGCTACCAAGGTCAAGATGGAGCAGGTGCTGGACTTCCTCGAAATGCTCACAGCCACCTATGACGATTACAAGCATCTGCCGCCAGCCACCATGCAGCGCTTCCTGAAAATGGGTGGCAAAGTGGCTCGCCTGCTCGGCAGCGATTAAAAAATTTGTTCCATTATTTCTGTTTTGACTGAAATTACAGACGAAGGCAACCCACATGGTCACGCCCGCACTGACGCTGTATTACGACGGAAACTGCAGTATTTGCCGCGCGCAGATGTCGCGTCTGCGCGAGCGGGACCGCGCTGGCTGCCTGGCTTTTAGCGATATCACCGCGCCCGGCTTCGCGGCGCAGGAGGTGGGTGTGAGCATGGAAGCGCTGGGCACGGAGATTCATGTGCGTACTGCCGATGGCTGTCTGCTGGTAGGCATCGATAGCCTGATCGCCATCTACACAGCGCTGGGACGCGGCTGGTGGGTAGCTCCGCTGAGATGGCGTACGCTGCGGCCGCTGTTTTCAGCAATGTACCGTTCGCTTGCGCGCAATCGTTATCGTCTCTCGGCCTGCGCCGACGGCGTTTGCAACATGGCGGGCAAATCATGAAAGCGAGAACACTGCTGGTTCGTTGGATGTACGTCGTAGTCGCGGTGCATCTGGTGGTGGGAGTGCTGCTGCCGCTGTGCGCGGATTTGGCGATCACGGATGCTTACCGGCGCGGCATCGAAGGCTTCTTCTTCGCCGGCGAGGCGCCACAGGCCGGCCGGGCGCTGCACAGCTGGTGGATATCACTGTTTGGCCCTACCGTGCAAGCGGCGGCGATCTGGATGGCGGGCCTGGCCGTGATTGGCGATAAACAGAGAAACGCCTTCGCCTGGCTGATGCTGATTCTCGGCCTGATCGTATGGGCGCCGCAGGACATGCTGATTTCGGCCCGCGCGCAATGCTGGGTCAACCTGTGGATCGACCTTGCCGCCGTGGCAGTCATGCTGCCGCCATTGCTGTGGCTATGCAAGCTGGATTGGGCGATTAAAAGTAAAAGGGCTGTGTTATGTTGATTCCTTCGGAAGGTGAGCTGTTCAAAAAAATCCTGGGGCCGGAATGGGCCAGGCTGCATCCTGATATCCAGGCGCGCTTCGATAAAAATCCGTTGCCGGGCAAGCCGCTGTATTACACCGGCAGCGGAGTATGTCGGCATGGGACTGGGCATGAAGCTGCTGCTCGACGTCCGCGACGGCAACCTGCACTTTGAAAGCGACGGCTATTTCTGGGAGCTGTTCGGCGTGCGTATTCCACTCCCTGGCGTACTCACACCGGGCAAGACCTTTCTCTGCCATCGAAATAACAGCGCTAACCAGTTCGATATTCGCATCGAGATAAGGCATGCGCTGTTCGGCACCACCTTCACACAAGCAGGCGTTTTTAAAGAGATCGCACCTTGAATACCCACTTGCTGGCGTTGCAGCTGATGGCAGTGCAGGGCTGCCTCGGCGCGTTCGATACGCTGTATCACCATGAATTGACCGAGGCGTTACCCGGACGGCTCACTGCGCGGCGCGAACTTTCCATTCATGCTGTGCGGGCGCTGATATACAGCGCCTTGTTTATTGGCCTGTCGGCGTGGTCTTTCCAGGGCTGGTGGGCGCTGGCGTTGTTGGTGATCTTCACGATTGAGATTGTGCTGACCTTGTGGGACTTTGTTGTCGAAGACCGCACCCGCCTGCTGCCCGCCACGGAGCGCGTCACCCACACCGTGCTGGCGATGAACGGCGGCGCCTTCATTGCACTGCTGGCGATCGGCACGCCCGGGTTGTTCGCCTTGCCGACGGCCCTGGTGTGGCAGCCTCACGGCGGCTTGAGTATCTTCCTGGCGCTGTGCGGCGTTGGCGTCGGCCTGTCGGGCTTGCGCGATGCCTGGGCGGCGCGCGCAATCGGTCGCGTGCAGGAGCGTGACGCCGTTGCAGTGCCGGTACGCTTTGCCGACACTGAACGCAGCTTCCTCATCACCGGCGGCACCGGCTTTATCGGACAACGATTGATACGCGCGTTGCTGCGCGATGGGCATCGCGTTACGGTCCTGACCCGGCAAGTGAAGCAGGCAGCATGGTTGTTTGATGGGCGCGTTGAGTGTGTCGCCAGCATGGCGCAGCTGCCGCTGTCGCGCCGGTTTGATGTGGTGGTCAATCTGGCGGGCGCGCGCATATTGGGCTGGCGCTGGAGTGCGGCGCGGCGCGCAGTGCTGCGGCAAAGCCGCATAGGCCTGACCCGCACGCTGGTCGATTGGATCGCGGCGGCGGAGCACAAGCCGGCCATGCTGTTGTCGGCGTCAGCGATCGGTTACTACGGCACGCAGCAGCGCGGCGACGACACGGAATTGAGCGAGCAAGCCGGCCCGCAGGCGATGTTCATGTCCGATCTTTGCCGCGAATGGGAGGAAGCCGCGCACGCTGCGGAAGTGCGTGGTGTCCGCGTTGCCTGCATGCGTTTCGGGCTGGTGCTCGGCACTCAGGGAGCGCTGCCGATGATGCTGTTACCGATTAAGCTCGGGCTTGGCGGCCCGCTGGGTGGAGGCAGGCAATGGCTGTCGTGGATTCATGTCGATGACCTGATTGGTGCCATCGCGCATTTGTGCCGGACGCAAGGGACCGGCGCCTATAACTTCACTGCGCCGGAAACGCTCTCGCAGGCGGAGTTCAGCAGGGTGGCGGCATCGGTGTTGCGCCGCCCGTTCGGTATGCCGACGCCGGGCTGGCCCATGCGGCTGGCGCTGGGCGAGCAAGCAGATCTGCTGCTGGAGGGGCAGCGGGTGGTGCCGGCCAGGCTGCTGAGCAATGGATTCACGTTCGCCTATCCACGGCTGGATGGGGCACTACGCAACTTGTTAAATTAGCGCATTACTTTTCCTGCTTGAGTGGCTTGCCCTTGTCGATCACTTCGCGGCAGTCGCCTTTGAAGCTGGCGTTGTCGTAGTTGGACCAGCCGTAGCTGTCGACGTAGCGCTTGTGCTGCTTGAATTGCTTGTTGAGGAAGCTCCACTCCAGCTTCTGGTCCTGGTACTGGATGTCGCCCAGGTCGAGCAGGGTGTGGAACATGTTCTCGGTGGCCAGCCGCGCCTTGCGGTGGCGTAGCAGCTGCTGCACTTTCTCCGGGTAGCGCTCTTTGTATTCGTCCGAGTACCAGACCATGGCCGGCACATGGAATTCATACTGCGTGTTGTGGCCGTGGAAGGCCAGGTTGCAGCTGTTGTCGTACAGGGTCTGGCCGTGGTCGGCCACGTACACCATCGAGGTCAGCTGCTGCGTTTCCTTCAGCTGCCCGATCACCTGCGACAGGAACCAGTCGGTGTACAGGATCGAGTTGTCGTAGCTGTTGTTGAGTTGCGGCTTGATTTTCAGGTCGGTGTACACCGGCTTGTCGACACCGAACAGCGACGGCTGCCACTTGTCGTATTCCTTCGGATAGCGCTGGCTGTAGTTCCAGTGGTTGCCCAGCGTGTGCAGCACGATCAGTTTTTTCGGCGACGGATCGGCTATCGCATGGCGCAGCGGTTCCAGCAAAATCTGGTCGAAGTTGGAGTTGTTGGTAAAGCCGCCCAGGTTCATGAACTGGATCACATCGGCTTCCTTGGCAAACACCGACACCGGCGTGTCGAACTGCCCGAACGAGATCTGGTTGGACAGCCAGAAGGTCTTGAAGCCTGCTTCCTTGTACGCGGTGAGGAAGGACTTTTCATAGAAGCCATCTTTCAGGCTTTGCATGGCCGGCTTGCGCGAGATGATGACCGGCACCGACAGCCGCGTGGCCGACACTGCGGTGATGACGTCGGGCAGCGTGACCAGGTTGGCTTCCTGCTTGAGCAGTGGCGTGGTGTCGCGGGTGTAGCCGTTGATGCCCCAGCGGTCGTAGCGCGACGATTCGCCGATCACCATGATGACGATTTCCGGCGTGTCGTTCTTTGCCGATTGGTGCGCGCCAAAGGTGAAGCTGCTGCTGCGCCGGCCGAGGTCGGCCAGGTATTCGCGTTCCTTGTAGAAGTCGACGCCGCGCGCGGTCAGGCCGAACGGCCATGACGTGGCAAAGTCGCTGAAGGCCAGCGGCGAGCGCACCCGCCACGGCAGCGCCGGCCAATGCCAGCCGGTGCGGCCGGCGCCGGCGATGCTGGCGTGCTCGGGGTCCTTATCTTCTTCCGCATCCTCTTCCTCCGAGGCCTCGTCCTCGCTGGCAGCGGCGCTCACGCCAACCAGGCGCAGTGCGGAGCTGATAGCCGAGCCGATGGCCGACCCGGCCCCCGGCAAGCTGGCGCTGGCGCGCGCCGCCGGCGCGGCCGGCTTGGCGCTGACACCGAATTCCCAGCCGTAGGTCCACAGCGCGGCCAGCAGCGCCAGGGCGGCCAGCGCGGCCCAGCGGGTCTTGCCGTGCCACGCCAGCACCGCGCTGCGGCGCGCCGCGATCTGTGCCGCGATCCACCACGCGATCACGCCCAGCAGCACGGCCGCCATCAGCCACACTTTACGGCCGAGAAATTCCATCGCCTCCTTGGGGCTGGTCTCGGCAATGATGCCGAGGTGGTGGGTGGAAATGCCCTGGCCGTAATAAATGAACAAGTAAATCTCGGTCGGCAGCGCCAGGAAGGCCGGGATCAGCAGCCAGTGGAACCAGGCCGGCCGGCCGAACACGCTCCACACCAGCAGCCAGGCCAGTGCTTCCACCGCCAGCACGTGCCCCAGCCCGGGCACCTGCTTGCCCAGCAGCAGCGGCACGCAGGGTACCAGCGACAGCAGCAGGTAGGTGATCAGGACAAACAAGGGGGCGGGGCGCAGCAGAGATCGCATTCGGCAGGGGAGGGGATGGAATTATTTGCTATTATCAAGTGTTTCCTTTCCCCTTGGAAGCCGCATTCTGCCTTGAAATTGGTTGACTGGACCGGGCTTCACGTCTATACTCGCGAGTTCTCAATTTATTCTGCACATCGTATACGCTGAATCAGGCTGCTCCGTGAGAGTGGCTGTTTGCGCCTCCGCTGTCCCGGTAAATCGGGAGAAGGTTTTTTGTCCCCGGCACTCTGTCCGGGTTGTTAACGTTGTAATTTAGTTGGGTTTAGAACGATGCCAACCATCAATCAACTGATTCGCCAACCACGCACCAAGCTGGTCGTGAAGAGCAAATCGCCGGCGCTGGAAAACAGCCCGCAAAAACGTGGCGTGTGCACCCGTGTGTACACCACCACTCCGAAGAAGCCAAACTCGGCACTGCGTAAAGTTGCCAAAGTGCGTCTGACCAACGGTTTCGAAGTGATTTCGTACATCGGCGGTGAAGGCCACAACCTGCAGGAACACAGCGTTGTTCTGCTGCGCGGCGGTCGTGTAAAAGACTTGCCAGGTGTGCGTTACCACATGGTTCGCGGTGCACTGGATACCCAGGGCGTTAAAGACCGTAAACAAGCTCGCTCGAAATACGGTGCCAAGCGCGCCAAGCAAGCCAAGAAGTAATCTACATTAATTGAGTTGAGCCGGTCGGAAGACCGAGTAAGTGGTTGGCTATGATGGCCGCCGCGAGTGACCGCAAGGCACTCAACTGAAGATAAAAGGAAATGACATGCCACGTCGTCGTGAAGTACCCAAGCGCGAAATCCTGCCGGATCCAAAATTCGGCAACACCGATGTCGCCAAATTCGTGAACGTTCTGATGCTGTCCGGTAAAAAATCGGTCGCTGAAAACATCATCTACGGTGCCTTCGAGCACATCGCCCAGAAATCGGGCAAAGACCCGCTGGAAGTGTTCGCCACCGCGCTGAACAACGCCAAGCCGCTGGTTGAAGTGAAATCCCGTCGCGTTGGTGGTGCCAACTACCAGGTGCCGGTTGAAGTCCGCCCAGTGCGCCGTATGGCTCTGTCCATGCGTTGGCTGCGCGAAGCTGCCAACAAGCGCAGCGAGAAGTCCATGCCACAACGTCTGGCAGGCGAACTGATGGAAGCGGCAGAAGGCCGTGGCGGCGCGATGAAGCGTCGTGACGAAGTTCACCGTATGGCTGAAGCGAACAAAGCGTTCTCGCACTTCCGCTTCTAATAAAATCGGCCAGCTGCTGAGCTGGCTGTTATCCGTTGTTCGAGGCCGGGCTCATTTTTGTCACCAAAAATGGCGCTCGGTTTTGTCCATTAAACGATTTAGGATTAATTATGGCCCGCAAGACCCCCATCGAGCGCTACCGCAATATCGGTATCTCCGCTCACATCGATGCAGGTAAGACCACCACTACCGAGCGCGTTCTGTTCTACACGGGCGTGAACCACAAAATCGGTGAAGTTCACGATGGCGCCGCCACCATGGACTGGATGGAGCAGGAACAAGAGCGTGGTATTACCATCACCTCGGCTGCGACCACCTGCTTCTGGAAAGGCATGGCGAACAACTTCCCAGAGCACCACATCAACATCATCGACACCCCGGGCCACGTTGACTTCACCATTGAAGTTGAACGCTCGATGCGTGTTCTGGACGGCGCTTGCATGGTTTACTGCGCCGTGGGCGGTGTTCAGCCACAGTCGGAAACCGTATGGCGTCAGGCCAACAAGTACAAAGTGCCACGTCTGGCCTTCGTCAACAAGATGGACCGTACCGGCGCGAACTTCTTCAAAGTGTACGAGCAGATGCGCGCACGCCTGAAGGCCAACCCAGTCCTGATCCAGATCCCGATCGGCGCCGAAGACAACTTCAAGGGCGTGATCGACCTGGTCAAGATGAAAGCCATCATCTGGGACGACGCCTCGCAAGGCATGAAGTTCGACTACGTTGATATCCCTGCTGAGCTGGCTGATTCGGCCGCTGAGTGGCGCGAGAAGATGGTTGAAGCCGCTGCTGAAGCGAACGAAGACCTGATGAACAAGTACCTGGAAGAAGGCGATCTGTCGGAAGCCGAGATCAAGAAAGCCATCCGCGAGCGTACCATCGCTTCGGAAATCGTGCCGATGATGTGCGGTACCGCCTTCAAGAACAAGGGCGTGCAAGCCATGCTGGACGCGGTCATCGAATACCTGCCGTCCCCAGTGGACATCGCAGCGGTTTCGGGCACCGACGAATCGGAACAGCCAGCCACCCGTAAAGCAGCTGACGACGAGAAATTCTCGGCGCTGGCCTTCAAGATCATGACCGACCCGTTCGTGGGCCAGCTGGCCTTCTTCCGCGTGTACTCGGGCGTGATCAACGCCGGCGATACCGTGTACAACTCGGTCAAAGGCCGTAAAGAACGTCTGGGCCGTATTCTGCAGATGCACGCTAACCAGCGCGAAGAGATCAAAGAAGTGCGCGCCGGCGACATCGCCGCTGCGGTTGGTCTGAAAGACGTGACCACCGGCGAAACCCTGTGCGATCCAGCGTCGATCATCACCCTGGAAAAAATGGTGTTCCCAGAGCCAGTGATTCAACAGGCTGTGGAACCAAAGACCAAGGCTGACCAGGAAAAAATGGGTCTGGCACTGAACCGTCTGGCTCAGGAAGACCCATCGTTCCGCGTGCGTACCGACGAAGAATCGGGCCAGACCATCATCGGTGGTATGGGCGAGCTGCACCTGGAAATTATCGTTGACCGTATGAAGCGCGAATTCGGCGTGGAAGCCACCGTGGGCAAACCACAGGTTGCATACCGCGAAACCGTCCGCAAATCGGTGTCCGACGTTGAAGGCAAGTTCGTCAAGCAGTCGGGTGGTCGTGGTCAGTACGGTCACGCTGTCGTGACCCTGGAACCACAGGAACAAGGCAAAGGCTTCGAGTTCGTCGACGCCATCAAGGGCGGTGTGATTCCTCGCGAATTCATCCCTGCGGTGGAAAAAGGCGTGCGCGAAACCCTGTCGAACGGTGTTCTGGCCGGCTACCCAGTGGTCGACGTCAAAGTCACCCTGACCTTCGGTTCGTACCACGATGTTGACTCGAACGAAAATGCATTCCGCATGGCCGGTTCGATGGCATTCAAGGAAGCGTGCAAACGCGCCAACCCAGTCATCCTGGAACCAATGATGGCTGTGGAAGTGGAAACCCCGGAAGACTACGCCGGTACCGTGATGGGCGACCTGTCGTCCCGCCGTGGTATGGTGCAGGGCATGGACGAAATCCCAGGCGGCGGCGGCAAGATCATCAAAGCCGAAGTGCCACTGTCGGAAATGTTTGGTTACTCGACCACCCTGCGTTCCGCAACCCAGGGCCGTGCAACCTACACCATGGAGTTCAAGCACTACTCCGAGGCGCCTAAGCACGTTATCGACGCGATCGTTACCGCGAAAGCGAAGTAATTCTGGTATTTTTGCGGCCGGGTAGATCATCCGGCCGCATATTAAAAACTTTGTTCTAAGGAAGAATCAAAATGGCAAAAGAAAAGTTCGAGCGGACTAAACCGCACGTCAACGTAGGCACCATCGGTCACGTCGACCACGGCAAAACCACCCTGACCGCAGCAATCGCTACCGTTCTGTCGAAGAAATTCGGCGGCGAAGCTAAAGCATACGACCAGATCGATGCTGCCCCAGAAGAAAAAGCACGCGGCATTACCATCAACACCGCGCACGTTGAATACGAAACCGCTGGCCGTCACTACGCTCACGTTGACTGCCCAGGCCACGCCGACTACATCAAAAACATGATTACCGGTGCTGCGCAGATGGACGGCGCGATCCTGGTTTGCTCCGCAGCTGACGGCCCAATGCCACAGACCCGCGAGCACATCCTGCTGGCCCGCCAGGTTGGCGTTCCATACATCATCGTGTTCCTGAACAAGTGCGACCTGGTTGACGACGCAGAACTGCTGGAACTGGTTGAAATGGAAGTGCGCGAACTGCTGTCGAAGTACGAGTTCCCAGGCGATGATCTGCCAATCGTAAAAGGTTCGGCACGTATGGCGCTGGACGGCGACACCGGCCCACTGGGCGAACAGGCGATCATGCAACTGGCCGACGCGCTGGACAGCTACATCCCAACCCCAGAGCGCGCAGTTGACGGCGCCTTCCTGATGCCAGTTGAAGACGTGTTCTCGATCTCGGGCCGTGGTACCGTGGTGACCGGTCGTGTTGAGCGCGGCATCATCAAAGTCGGCGAAGAGATCGAAATCGTTGGTATCACCGACACCGTGAAAACCACCTGCACCGGCGTGGAAATGTTCCGCAAACTGCTGGATCAAGGTCAGGCAGGCGACAACGTTGGTCTGCTGCTGCGCGGCACCAAGCGTGAAGACGTACAGCGTGGTCAAGTTCTGGCAAAACCAGGCTCGATCAAGCCGCACAACCACTTCACCGGCGAGATCTACGTTCTGTCGAAAGATGAAGGCGGTCGTCACACCCCGTTCTTCAACAACTACCGTCCACAGTTCTACTTCCGTACCACCGACGTAACCGGTTCGATCGAGCTGCCAGCCGATAAAGAAATGGTTATGCCAGGCGACAACGTGTCGATCACCGTCAAGCTGATCAACCCGATCGCGATGGAAGAAGGTCTGCGCTTCGCAATCCGCGAAGGCGGCCGTACCGTTGGTGCAGGCGTTGTTGCTAAAATCATCGGCTAATTTTTTAGCCTGATGTGAAACAGGGCCGACATGGTGTGATACCATGTCGGCCCTGTTGTACCAAACTCGTTCTTTTTAAAATTGCTGGCGCTACAAAGTTGCCAGTTCGCTCTTTTAAGGAATTATCATGACCGTTACCAATCAAAAAATCCGTATCCGCCTGAAGGCTTTCGACTACAAGCTGATCGACCAGTCGGCCCTGGAAATCGTTGACACCGCTAAGCGCACCGGCGCCGTTGTCAAAGGCCCAGTCCCACTGCCAACCCGCATCCAGCGTTTCGACGTTCTGCGTTCGCCGCACGTCAACAAGACCTCGCGCGACCAGTTCGAAATCCGCACCCACCAGCGCCTGATGGACATCGTCGACCCAACCGACAAGACCGTTGACGCACTGATGAAGCTGGACCTGCCAGCTGGCGTTGATGTCGAAATCAAACTGCAGTAATCGTTTTTAAGTTGGCAGCTGCGGCTGCTGGCTGATGATGGGGCCGGATCGCGCAAGCGTCCGGCCCTATTGTTTTGGTCCCGCCACAGCGCGGACCAAGTGATTGCAATATCGGGGAGGCTGATCCGTCTGCCTCAGCATGGACACCACACTTCCCCCGAAACGCGCCGGCATCTTTGAAGCGGCGCTGCAAAAAATTTTTACGCGCAATGCGCGGGTGCTGGAAATCGAGGAGCTGGGCCCGGCCTTTCGCCTGCTCACCCTCGGCGGCGATGCGCTGCGCGGCGTCGACTGGACCCCGGGCGACAAGCTGCAGTTGATGCTTGGCGGCTGGACCCAGCGCACCTATACGCCGCTGGACTGGGACGTCGACAACGGCCGCACCCGCATCCTGATTTACCTGCACGGCGATGCGCCCGGCACGCGCTGGGCGCGCGCGCTGCGCCAGGGCGATGCTTGTGCTTTCTTCGGCCCGCGCAAGTCTGTCCGGCTGGCGCCCTCGGCCTCGCCGGTGATTTTGTTTGGCGACGAAACCTCGCTTGGGCTGGCGGTGGCGCTGTCGGCCCAGGCCACCACGCACATGCTGTTTGAGGTGGGCAAGCGCAGTGATGTGCAGGCCGCCATCGCACAGCTGCAACTGCACCACGCGGGCGTGGAAAGCGAGGTGCATGCACGCGATGCCCATATGGCCGCGCTGCTGCAAGCCCATCCGATGGCCGATGTTGTATTGACGGGAAAGGCAGCCTCGATCCAGCAAATGGGACATTTGCTGCGCGAGCACGGCGTTACGGCTGCGCGCCGCCAGAGCAAGGCGTATTGGGCGCCCGGCAAAACCGGGCTGGACTAAACCTCAGCTCCAGGCCCAGAAGCCGGCGGCCAGCGCCGGCGGCAGGTGGTCGCCGCCCGGCTTGTCGCTGCTGCGGCGCGCCGTGTCGTGGCCGACGAAGGGGCGCATCAGGTAGTGGCGCGCCATGGCGGCGCCGCCGATGGCGATCGCGTTGTCGCCGAAGTGCGGGGTGCGGATGGTGGGCGCCGGCAGCAGGGTGGCGCTGGCGCAGTCGTGCAGTACGCCGCGGCCCGGTCCGATGAAGCGCTCGCCCAGGCGCAGCGCGGCGCCGCCGATGACGATGCACATCGGGTCGAACGCCACCCACAGGTTGTTGAGCAGCACGCCGAGGTTGCGGCCGGCCGCCTCCACCGCGCGCACGGCGTGGGCGTCGCCCGCTTCGGCCTCGCTGAACAATTGTTCCAGCTGTTCCGGCGTCGACGGATGCGGCTGGCCATACACCTCGTCCATCAGCGCCTGCAGGCCGATCAGGGCGTCGGCGCAGCCGCGCCGGCCGCACGAGCAGCGCGGGCCGCCCTGTTGCAGGATGGTGTGGCCAACCTCGCCCGCGAAACCGTACAAGCCGGTCAGCAGACGGCCATTGACGATGATGCCGGCGCCGACGCCGTAGCCGATACTCAGGTAGATCAGCGGGTCGGCGCCGATCTGGCCGGAAAACTCCAGCTCGGCCAGCGCCGCCACGTTCGCTTCATTCTGGATGAACAGCGGCAGCTCGGCCAGCGCGCTGCCGGCAAAGTGGCCGCGCAGTTGGCTGGCCACGTCGACATTGCGCCAGCCCAGGTGGGGCGCGTAGTGCAGCACGCCGGTGGCGTCGTCGACCACGCCGTGCAGGCCGACGCCGATGCCGCGCACGGTGCGCCCGGCCAGCGCCGCGCCGGTGGCCAGCTCGGCCAGGCCTTGCGCCACCAGCGCGATGCAGCCGCTGGTGTCGGCCGGATCGAGGTAGGGCAGTTCCTGCTCGGCCAGCACATCGCCCAGCAGGTTGGTGGCCACGATGCGCGCCATGCCGATGCCCATGTCGGCCCCCAGCAGGGCCAGCCGTTCGCCGTCCAGCTGCAGCGGCGTGGCGCGGCGGCCCAGCGCGCCGGTGACGCGCAGTTCGCTTTCGGTCAGCCAGCCTTCGTCCAGCAGTTCGCGCACCAGCAGGCTGACGGTGGATTTGGTCAGGCCCACGGCCTCGGCCAGCGCCGCGCGCGACAGCCCCGGCTCGCTGCACAACTGGCGCACCAGTGCCATCCGATTGATTTGCTTGAGTAATTGCTGGTCGCCGGCGACGATCATGGTCATGTTTCCAAAATGAGGCGTCTGCGGATCATACACCAAGCTTGTCAGAACCACTATCGGTCTGCCGGTGGTGCAAGTTTGAACCGCTTTGGTGCGTCTTTACAACGATTTACAGCCTTTCTGCCCCGAATTTGTTCGACCGATTGACGAATGGAAGCGTTTCTCATATCCTCAACTTGTCTTTCGGGCACCATCACGGCCCGTGGTCCGCAGCCGGGCCAGCATCCAGAGAGAAATCAGAGCAGTTGTTTGTGTTGTGCCACCACTTCCGGCATTGCTTTCGACCCGTCGATCCGTGTCGGTATAAATGATAAAAAAGGAGACGAAGTTGCATAAAAATATGAAAACGATTTCAGCGCACCCCCTGCGCAGCCGCCGGTTGATCAGCCTGGCGGTTGCCAGTGCTTGTGCCAGCTTCCTGCCGGCCTACGCCCAGGACGTTGCCAAGGCTGCCGAGGAAGTCGACGCGCCGAAAGTGGTTGTGACTGGTATCCGCGCCAGCCTGCAATCGACCCTCAACCTGAAACGCAATTCCGACGGTATCGTTGACGGCATCGTGGCCGACGACATCGGTAAGTTCCCGGATACCAACCTGGCCGAATCGCTGCAGCGCATTTCCGGCGTGTCGATCGACCGCAGCAACGGCGAAGGCCAGAAAGTCACCGTGCGCGGCGTCGGTCCCGACCTCAACATGGTGCTGCTGAACGGCCGCCAGATGCCGACCTCCAACCTGGGCGACCTGGCTGGCCGTGCTTTCGACTTCTCCAACCTGGCCTCGGAAGCGATCTCGCAGATCCAGGTCTACAAGACCAGCCGTGCCGATTCGCCACCAGGCGGCATCGGCGCCACCATCAACATCATGACTGCGCGTCCGTTCGACCGTCCGGGCCTGCAGGCCAGCGTCGGCGTCAAGGGCGTGTACGACACCTCGAACGACCACCTGCCGGGCGAAGACAAGGCCTCGCGCTCGCTGACCCCGGAAATTTCGGGCATCTACTCGAACACCTCGGCCGACGGCATGTTCGGCGTCGCCATCAGCGCCAGCTACCAGGAGCGCAACCTGGGCGTGAACCAGGCCGGCATCCCGAACGGCTGGCGCGGTCCATTCAGCGCCAACGAAAACAACTGGGGCACCATCCCGCAAGCGGGCCAGCCTGGCTACAGCGACATCACCAACCGTCCGACCGGCGACAGCGTGTACTCGGTGCCGCAGAACATTTCGTACTACATGAAGGGCATGCAGCGCCAGCGTACCAACGGCCAGCTGACCTTCCAGTTCAAGCCGGTCAAGGAACTGGTCACCACCCTCGACTACACCTACTCGCAGAACAAGATCCAGACCAAGTCGCACGAGCTGAGCGCCTGGTTCAACATGGGTCCGTCGGTGAGCTCGTGGACCGGCGGTCCGGTGTCCTCGCCGATCTTCTATCAGGAAAACGTCACGGCGCAGGATATCGCCATGAACGGCGGCGACTACGCCACCAAGTCGGAAAACAAGTCGCTGGGCTTTAACGCGGCATGGAAACCGAACAGCGACCTGAAGTTCGTGTTCGACGCCCACCACTCGACCGCCGAGTCGGGCAAAGACAGCCCATTCGGTTCGGCCAACAACCTGGCCACCGTGTCCTTCAGCCGCGGCAACACCCGCGTCGACTTCTCGCACGAGATGCCGGTGCTGAGCATCCAGGGCGCGGACTTCATCAAGGCGCCGATGCAGGTGTCGGGCTCCTGGTTCCAGGAAGGCTACCAGAAGATGAAGATCGACCAGGTACAGGCGAACGGCAGCTGGAAAGTGATGGATGCGTCCAACCTGAACTTCGGCCTCGGCTTCACCAAGGTCAACAACCGCTCCGCCTTCCAGCAAGTGCAGAGCGATACCTGGGGCGGCGCCACCAAGGCATCGGACTATCCGCAATCGCTGTTCCACGCGGACGACCTGCGCAAGTACTTCAGCAAGATGGACGGCGTGAACGATCCGGCCCTGTTCAATCAGATCCACATCTTCAACTTCGCCGCCATCCGCCAGGTGGTGTCGGACGCGACCGGCAAGCCGGCGCTGTACATGCCTAGCCTGTCGAACCCGGACTATGACCGCCGCACCGAGGAGAAATCCAAGTCGGCCTACGTCCAGGCCGTCACTGAGTGGGATACCGCGATCCCGATGCACACCGGTATCGGCGTGCGCTTCGAGAAGACCGACGTGCTGTCGACCGCGCTGTCGCAAACCCCGACCGAAATCCGCTGGGTGTCGCAGAATGAGTTCCCGGTCACCTTCAACGGCAAGGCCTTCACCTCGCAGAGCGGTTCGTACACCAACGTGCTGCCAAGCGTGGACTGGGATGCCGACCTGCGCAAGGACTTCAAGGTCCGTGCCAGCTACGGTGAGACCATCGGCCGTCCGCGTTACGACCAGATCCAGGGCGGCACCACCATCGGCGCCACCGCCAACGTCAACGGCGACAGCGCCTCGACTGGTAACCCAGCGCTGAAGCCGGTCAAGTCGCGCAACCTCGACCTGTCGGCCGAGTGGTACTACAACGACAAGAGCGTGGTCTCGCTGGGTCTGTTCGGCAAAAAGCTGAGCAACTACGCCGGCCAGTCGGTGAAGGACGTGCCGCAGCCGGGCCTGCATACCCCGGTCGGTGGCAAGTACTGGAACGCGGCGCTGGCCGGTGGTTGTATCGTGACCGACACCGCCTGCATCCGTAACTTCATCTTCAAGAACTTCAATGGCCAGCCTGGCGTGGTACGCGGGCCGGACAATGAGAAAGGTGAAATCACCGGCGTCATCACTGGCCAGCCGGGCGATCCGATCATCAACTTCCAGACCACCAGCTTCGTCAACGCCAAGTCGGCCAATGTGCACGGTGCGGAGATCAACTGGCAGCACATGTTCGGTTCCAGCGGCTTCGGCGTGCAGGCCAACTACACCTACGTCAAGGCTGGCCTGGGCTTCGACAACGCCAGCAAGGGCGACCAGTTCGCGCTGGTGGGCTTGAGCAACTCGGCCAACGTGGTCGGTATCTACGAGGATGACAAGTGGAGCGGCCGTCTCGCCTACAACTGGCGCGGTGAGTTCCTGTCCTCGACCACTGACCTGGCAGGTCCTAACCCGCAATACGTGGAACCGTATGGCCAGGTGGACTTGAGCGTGGGCTATGCCTGGAACAAGAACCTGAGCTTCCAGTTCGAGGCCATCAACCTGACCGACGAACTGCAGCGCGTGCATGGCCGTACCGACAAGATGGTGCTGAACATCGTCCAGTCGGGCCCACGCTACATGCTGTCGGCACGCTACAAGTTCTAAAGGCTCTGTAGTACTGAAGTACTGAGAGGGGGAGGGGCGGGTCGTGCCGCCCCGACACTTGCAGCAGGCCGTGCCGTTCAGGCGGCCTGCTTTTTTTGTCCAGGGTACTGCATGAGTGAACTACGACACATTGTGATCGTGGGTGGCGGCTCGGCCGGCTGGCTGACTGCCGGCGTGATTGCGGCCGAACATGCCGCGCATCCGGGCGCGCGCCTGCGCGTCACCCTGCTCGAATCGCCCGACGTGGCGCCGATCGGCGTGGGCGAGGGCACCTGGCCCAGCATGCGCGACACGCTGGCGCGCATCGGCGTGTCCGAATCCGATTTTTTCCGCGAATGCGACGCTGCCTTCAAGCAGGGCTCGCGCTTCAACCGCTGGGTGACCGGCGACGATAACGACTTCTACTTCCATCCCTTTGTGGTGCCGCAGGGCTACGGCGAAGCCAACCTGGCGGCGCGCTGGCGCCAGACCCGGCCCGAGGTCGCGTTTGCCGACCTGGCCAGTTTCCAGCCGCAGCTGTGTCTGCACGGGCGCGCGCCCAAGCAGGCCGCCACGCCCGAGTTTGCGGCGGTGTCCAACTACGGCTACCACCTTGACGCCGGCAAGTTCGGCGTGTTCCTGCGCCGCCATTGCATCGAACGGCTGCAGGTGCGCCATGTGGTCGACCATGTGGTGGGCGTGCAGCCGCACGACAACGGCGACATCGCCGCGCTGCAGACGCGCCACCACGGCGCCATTGCGGCCGACCTGTTCATCGACTGCAGCGGCGCGCAATCGCTGCTGCTGGGCCAGCACTATGGCGTGCCGCTGAACTCGCAGCAGCACGTGCTGTTCAACGACAGCGCGCTGGCGCTGCAACTGCCGTATCCGGACGAGCACAGCCCGATTGCCTCGCAGACCATCTCGACCGCGCAAGCGGCCGGCTGGATCTGGGACATCGGCCTGCCGACCCGGCGCGGCATCGGCTACGTCTACTCGAGCGCGCACACCAGCGACGAGCAGGCCGAGAAAGCGCTGCAGGCCTATGTGCGCCAGACCAGCGGCGTGCAGGAAGCGCCGATGCCGCGCAAGCTGCGTTTCCAGCCCGGCTACCGCGCGCATTTCTGGCACCGCAACTGCGTGGCCATCGGCCAGTCGGCCGGCTTCATCGAACCGCTCGAAGCCTCGGCGCTGGCGATGGTGGAGCTGGGCGCGGCCACCCTGGCCGACGTGCTGCCCGATAACCGCGCCGGCATGGAGATCGCGGCGCAGCGCTACAACGACGCCTTCCGCTACCGCTGGGAACGCGTGATTGATTTTCTCAAGCTGCACTACATCCTCAGCCAGCGCGACGACAGCGCCTACTGGCGCGACAACCGCCGCGCCTCGTCGGTGCCGCCGCGCCTGCGCGAGCTGCTGGCTTTGTGGCGCTACCAGCCGCCGTCGCACTATGATTTTCCGCGCATCGAGGAAGTGTTCCCGGCGGCCAGCTACCAGTACATTCTGTACGGCATGGGCTTCGAGACCGACTACGGCGATGCGCGCCGCCGCTCGGACCAGCCGCAACTGGCCGATGCCTATTTCGCCGAGGCCCAGGAACTGACCCGCAAGATGCTGGCCGGCCTGCCATCCAACCGCGAACTGATCAACCATATCAAGCGCCACGGCCTGCCGCGGCCATCTCAGCCATGACCAATAACGTAATGCTCAACAATGTCGATCACGCCAACCTGCGCGTGATCACCCAGCGCGGCGCCCAGTACGGCGACAACGTGATGACCTGTCCGACCTTTCCGGCCGAGTTCCGCGACGTGCAGGCGCACTATCCGATCGTGTTCCGCCAGACCGAGGACGGCCACGGCTACGAGCCGCATGTGCTGCTCGGCTTCCAGGAAAAGGAAAACCTGTACCTGACGCCGCAGGGCTGGGACGCCGGCTACATCCCGATGGCGATGGAACGGCTGCCGTTCCTGATCGGCCGTTCGGGCGAGCAGCTCAACATCCACATCGACCTCGACAGTCCGCGCGTCAGCCGCACCGAGGGCGAGGCGCTGTTCCTGGCCTACGGCGGCATCACGCCTTACCTTGAAAACGTCAACTCCATGCTGCTGGCCATCCACGAGGGCTTGCAGGGCCTGCAACCTTTCATTGCCGCGCTGCGCGAGCACAACCTGCTGGAATCGTTCGTGGCCGATATCGAGCTGGAAGACGGCTCGCAAAACCGTTTATACGGTTTTCACACCATCAACGAAGAGCAACTGATGCGCCTGCCGGGTTCGGTGCTGGAAAGCCTGAGCCGCGCCGGCCACCTGCAGGCGATCTACATGGTGGTGGCGTCGCTGTCCAATTTCCGCGGCCTGATTGAGCGCAAGCAGCGCCATGGCTAAGCCGATTCGCGAACTGCACGGCCTGATGCCGCGCGACCTCAGCGACGAGCTGCTGACCTCGACCGAGCCGCTGATCCTGCGCGGCCTGGCCGGGCGGTGGCCGCTGGTGCAGGCGGCGCGTGTATCGCAGCGTGAAGCCAGCGACTACCTGCGCCGCTTCTACAACGGCGCGCCGGTGGTGGCCATGCTGGGCACGCCGGAGATCAAGGGCCGCTACTTCTACAACGACGATGTGAGCGGCTTCAACTTCAACAAGGTGCGCACCGGCCTGCCGGGCGTGCTGGACGAACTGGAAGCGCACCGCGAGGACGCGCAGCCGCCGGCCATCTACGTCGGCTCGACCGAGATCGACCTGTGCCTGCCGGGGCTGGGCGCGGAGAACGACCTGGGACTGGCGTCGCGCCTGCCCTACGTCAGCATCTGGCTCGGCAACCAGACCCGCATCGCCGCCCACTACGACTTGCCGGACAACGTGGCGGTGGTGGCGGCCGGACGGCGCCGCTTCACCCTGTTCCCGCCGGAGCAGGTGAGCAACCTCTACGTCGGGCCGCTGGACTTCACCATCGCCGGCCAGCCGGTCAGCATGGTCGACTTCCACCAGCCCGACCTCGAACGCTATCCGCGTTTTGCCGAGGCGCTCGAGCACGCCGTCAGCGCCGAGCTGGACGCGGGCGACGCCATCTTCATCCCCAGCATGTGGTGGCACCACGTGGAAGCGCTGGCGCCGTTCAACGTGCTGATCAACTACTGGTGGCGGCAGTCGCCGGGCTTCATGGACACGCCCACCAACACCCTGATGCACGCCTTGATCAGCCTGCGCGGCCTGCCGCCGGCGCAGCGCGATGCATGGCATGCCTTGTTCAAGCACTACATCTTCAACAGCGACGGCAGCGAAGCCGATCACCTGCCGCCAGCCGCGCGCCGCGTGCTGGCGCCGCTGGACGACAGCATGGCGCGCGCTTTGCGCACCCAGATTCTTAACCGCATCAACCGCTAAGGAAACCTTCATGCAGAACATACGACGCGTAGTAATTGCCGGCGGCGGTACTGCCGGCTGGATGGCAGCCGCCGCGCTGTCCAAGACGCTGGGCAAGGTGATCGATCTGACGCTGGTCGAGTCCGACGAAATCGCCACCGTGGGCGTAGGCGAGGCCACCATCCCGACCATGATCACCTTCCACAACCTGCTGGAACTGAGCGAGCCGGAATTCATGGCGGCCACCCAGGCCACCTTCAAGCTGGGCATCAGCTTCGAGAACTGGCGCGACGTGAACCAGGACTACATCCACTCGTTCGGCACCACCGGCACCGACCACTGGACCGCCGGCTTCCAGCACTTCTGGCGCAAGGGCGTGGCGCACGGCCTGGCCAGCGATTACGGCGACTACTGCCGCGAACTGAAAGCCTCGCTGCTGGACCGCTTCGCCCACCTGCCGGACAACGGCATGAACTACGCCTATCATCTCGACGCCGGCCTGTACGCGCGCTACCTGCGCAAGTTCAGCGAGCCGCTCGGCTGCAAGCGCATCGAGGGCAAGATCGTGCAGGTCAATACCAACCCGGCCAACGGCTACATCACCTCGCTGACCATGGCCGACGGTTCGCAGATCGAGGGCGACCTGTTCATCGACTGCTCCGGCTTCCGCGGCCTGCTGATCGGCCAGACGCTGGGCGTGGAATACGAGGACTGGTCGAAATGGCTGCTGTGCGACAGCGCGCTGGCGGTGCAGACGTCCTCCACCAGCGCGCTGCCGCCGCTGACGCGCGCGATTGCGCACGGCTCCGGCTGGCAATGGCGCATCCCGCTGCAGCACCGCGTCGGCAATGGGCTGGTGTATTCGAGCAAGCACATGGACGACGAGACCGCGCACAAAACGCTGATGGGCAACCTGGCCGGCGAGCCGCTGATGAATCCCAAGCCGATCCGCTTCACGCCGGGCCAGCGGGTGCAGACCTGGCGCAAGAACTGCGTGGCGATCGGCTTGTCGAGCGGCTTCCTCGAGCCGATCGAATCGACCAGCATCCACATGATCCAGCGCAGCCTGATCCGCCTGCTGCAAGTATTCCCCGCCAACGGCCCGCTGTGCCAGAGCGACATTGATGAGTTCAACACGCAGGCGGCGACCGAGGTGCACCACATCCGCGACTTCATCATCGCCCACTACAAAATCACCAACCGGCGCGACACCCAGTTCTGGCGCGACTGCGCGGCGCTGGAGGTGCCGCCGACGCTGCGCCACCGCATCGACCTGTTCCGCGAATCGGGCAAGGTGTTCAAGGCGGCGCACGAGCTGTTTGCCGAGAACTCGTGGATTCAGGTGATGCTGGGGCAGGGCATCCTGCCGGAACGCTACCACCCGATCGCCGACCGCATGGGCGAGCCGGAGCTGGCGCACTTCCTCAACAGCATCAAGTCCTCGGTCAGCGCGCTGGCCAACCAGCTGCCGACCCACGCCGAGTACATCCGCCAGTACTGCCGCGCGCAGCCGCTGTAACGGGCAGGGCTCGACATTGGGCAGGAGGCGCGCTACAGTTGCCGAATGCTCAATTCTCCCTTACCCAAGGTCATCCTGATCGTCGAGGATGAACAGGCGATTGCCGACAGCATCGCCTACGCGCTGCGCACCGATGGTTTCACGCCGTTGCATGTAACACTGGGCGAGCAGGCGCTGAACGCCATGCGCGCCCGGCCGGCGCCGCTGCTGGTGGTGCTGGACGTCGGCCTGCCCGACATGAGCGGGTTGGAAGTGTGCCGCCGCCTGCGCCAGTTTTCCGACGCGCCGGTGATGTTCCTGACCGCGCGCAGCGACGAGATCGACCGCATCGTCGGGCTGGAAATTGGCGCTGACGATTATGTGACCAAACCGTTTTCACCGCGCGAACTGGTGGCCCGCATCCGCGTCATACTGCGCCGTATGACGCCACCCGCGCCGCGTGAGGCTGCCGCCGCGCCGTCGGTCTTTGAGCTGCGCCCGCTGGAAGCGCGCATCCTGCTCCGCTCGCAGCCGCTGGACCTTACGCGTTACGAATACCTGTTGCTGAAAACGCTCATCGAGCATCCGGCTCACGTGTTGTCGCGTGCCCAGCTCATGGATCGCGTCTGGGCCGACGCGCCCGATACGCTGGAGCGCACCGTCGACGCCCACATCAAGTCCCTGCGCGCCAAGTTGCGGCTTATCGATGCTGAGGTCGATCCCATCCAGACCCATCGCGGCATGGGTTACAGCCTGTCGCTATGAAAATCGGCCTGCGCATCCTGCTCGGCTATTTCCTGATCGTCGGGCTGGCCGCCTGGTTCCTGCTGAATGTATTCGTGGCCGAGGTCAAGCCCGGCGTGCGGTCCACGCTGGAAGACACGCTGGTCGATACCGCCGAATTGCTGGCTGGTGTGGTGGCGGGCGACCTGAAGAGTGGCGTCGCCGCGCTGGCCAAGGTGGAGAACACGGCGCGCCGCAATATCGAAGTCAAGATCAACGGCATCACCAAGCGCAAGCTTGACTACCGCATCTACATCACCGACGCCAAAGGCATCGTGCTCTACGATTCCGCCAACCTGGCGCTGGGGCAGGATTACTCGCGCTGGAACGACGTCTATCTGACACTGCAAGGCAAGTACGGCGCACGCAGCACGCGCTCGGTAGAGGGCGATGACCGCAGCACGGTACTGTATGTGGCCGCGCCGGTGCGGGATGGCGACCGCATCATCGGTGTGCTGACCGTGGCCAAGCCACTGTCCAGCGTGCAGGCGTTTGTGGATCGCAGCCAGCGCAAGATCCTGCAGCGTGGCACCGTGCTGCTGGCGCTGTCCTTGCTGATCGGGCTGGTGTTTGCATGGTGGCTGGCGCGCGCTTTGCGGCAGCTGATGCATTACGTGTCCGAGGTCGAGGCTGGCCACAAGGCGGTGCCTCCCTCGCTCGGCAACAATGAGATCGGCACGCTGGCCAATGCCCTGCATGCCATGCGTACACGGCTGGAGGGGAAGGAGTATGCCGAGCAACTGATGCACACGCTGACGCACGAATTGAAAAGCCCGATTGCGGCGATACAGGGTTCTGCCGAGCTGCTGTCCGAGAACATGCCGCCGGCGGATTTCCGCCACTTCCTCAACAACATCCTGAACCAGAACGCGCGCCAGAAGCAGTTGATCGACAAGCTGCTGGCGCTGGTGCGCGTCGAGCAGCAGCAGGGGCTGGAGGCGGCCGAGCCGGTTGAACTAGGCGCCTTGCTGCGGCAAGTGGCCAGCGATGCGGCCAGTCAGTTGCAGCCGCGCGCCCTGCGTGTGCAACTGGACCTGCCGGCCGCGCCGCTGGTGATACATGGCGATGCATTGCTGCTGCGTCAGGCGCTCGGTAATTTGCTCGACAACGCAATCGGCTTTGCGCCCGAGGGCAGCGCCATCACGCTGGCCGCCATCGGTGCGGACTGTGCGCTGGTAAGCATCACCGACAGCGGGCCGGGCATTCCTGATTATGCGGCCGCACGCTTGTTTGAGCGCTTCTATTCCTTGCCGCGGCCGGGCGGCAGCAAAAGTACCGGCCTCGGCCTGCCGTTCGTGCGCGAGGTGGCGGCGCTGCATGGCGGCACGGTCAGCGTCGGCAACGCGGAGCAGGGCGGTTGCCGCGCCGAGTTGCGCCTGCCCTTGCCGCTGGCGCTCTGACTTCACACAGAACGCATCAAGAACGCATATGGCTTTTTTAGACTGGTTGCACTTTCAACCAGAGGAATGGCCATGCAAAAAATCCTGTTTCATAAATGCCTGATGATCGTTGGGCTGATGTTGTTGATCGGCCTGCCGTTGATGATGGTCGAAGGCACCATCAGCGACCGCATGCAGTTTCACCAGCAAGCGGTGGAGAGCATCGCTGCCGACTCGGTGCGCGAACAAACCGTGATCGGGCCGGTGCTGGTGCTGCCGTACAGCGAGGAAATCAAGGACGGCGACAAGCTGCGCACGGTGGCGCGCCGCAAGCTGGTGTTCCCCAACGAACTCAAGATCGCCGGCCGTATCAATACCGAGCGCCGTTATCGCGGCATCCACCAAGTGCTGATGTTTAAGGGGGGCCATAGTTTTGCCGGCGACTTCACGCTACCTGCCGCCACTGATTTTGCGCGCGAGAGCGGGACCTCGCAGCTGGTGATGGCCAAGCCTTACCTGGCGTTGTCGGTGTCGGATGTGCGCGGCATCCGCGACATTCCTACGGTATTGGTGGCGGGCCAGCAGTACAAGTTCGCGCAGGGCGCCAAGCTGCCCGGCTATGCCAACGGCATGCACGTGCCACTGGACCTGGCCGAGCTGAAGGCCGCCGGCGCGACCATTCCGTTTGGCTTCACGCTGTATTTGTCCGGGACCGAGCGCCAGCATTTCGTTCCTGTCGGCAGCAACAACATTGTCAGCATTGAATCGAATTGGGCGCATCCACAATTTAGCGGCGCATTTCTGCCGGAGGCGCGCACGGTGGATGACAGTGGCTTCAAGGCCAGCTGGCGCGTGTCGGCGATGGCCAGCAGCGCCCAGCAGCAGCTGATGGCGCTGGATGGCGCCGGTTCGGTGGCGGCCGAGGGGAGGGCGCGACTGGATAGTTTCAGCGTCGGGTTCATCGAGCCGGTCAATATTTACGCCCAAGCCGACCGCGCCACCAAATACGGCTTGTTGTTCGTGGCGCTGACCTTTGCCGCCTTCTTCGTGTTTGAAATCGTCAAGCGGCTGCCGATTCACCCAATCCAGTACCTGCTGGTGGGGCTGGCGCTGATCATGTTCTTTCTGCTGCTGGTCAGCCTGTCCGAGCATCTCGACTTTCTGGTGTCGTATCTGATTGCCGCCGCTGCGTGTATCGCCCTGATCAGCTTCTACCTGAGCGCCGTGCTGCGCAGCCGCGTCCGTGCTGCTGGTTTTGGTGCGGGGCTGGTGCTGCTCTATTCCGCGCTGTACGGCCTGCTCAGTTCCGAAAACAATGCGCTGGTACTCGGCACGCTGTTGCTGTTCACCGCCTTGGGTGCAGTCATGGTCGCCACCCGCAAGATTGATTGGTATGGAATTGGCAAGATAGACGCGCCGGAAACCACCGCTGTGGCGTGACTTTGCGATGCCTCACATCGGGCAGGGTGGCCTATGCTAGATTGGCTCTCTTACCCGATGGGAGGCTATATGAAAACGCAAACCATAGAACCTGCTGTGCTCGCCGAGTTGGCCAGCTCAAAGGACCCATTTAGTGTATCGGTCGAGCCCGACGATTTGGGTTGGGTGGTGTACGTGCATGACCAGCAGGGCGAGCGCGCTTTGCTCGATCTGGAGGGTAAAGCGGCGGCTGTGTTTGATGAGCTCGAGGCGGTCGAGCAACGCTTGCACGCTTTGGGGGGGCGAGCGATTCGAGGTCAAGGAAATGGAAAAAGAGGAAGGCTACGACGAATGGCTGCTTGCTGAGATACAGGAAGCGCTTGATGATCCCTCGCCACTGATTCCACACGAGGAAGCGATTCGTCAGATTCTGGCAGGCATCAAGGAAAAATGATGGTCGCCGCCCGTGCGGGCACACGGGAGATGGTCGTTCATACAAAATATTTAGTCGTCTACCGCATTTTGCCGGACGGGATACACATCATCCGCGTTAAGCATTCGGCAAGAAAACGGCCGGCCTGAGCGGGCCGGTAGGCCGCATGGCCGCTGGTTTTGCCCCGCCTTTCCCTCCCGCGCCGCCGGGCGCGTCAAAAAGCTGACATACCTCGTACTAAGTTGTTGCGTCAAGCCCCAAATCAAGATACACTAGCCGGCTTCGGTATGGATTCGTCTTTTTATGGTCCGTACTATTTTTGTAGTTCAACATATCCCCGCCCAATCGTAGGTGGGAATTGGAGAAAAAATGAGCCTTGGCCTCCTCGGTCGCAAGGTTGGTATGATGCGCATCTTCACCGATGACGGGGACTCGATCCCAGTCACCGTGGTGGACGTATCGAACAACCGTGTTGCGCAAATCAAAACTCCTGAAGTGGATGGTTACTCCGCTGTTCAGGTCGCATTCGGTCAACGTCGCGCTTCCCGCGTGACCAAAGCCGTTGCTGGTCACCACGCTAAAGCCGGTGTTGAAGCTGGTACTCTGCTGAAAGAGTTCCGCGTTGACGCTGCTAAAGCTGCCGAACTGAAAGCTGGCGAAGTTGTCGCCGCTTCCCTGTTCGAAGTCGGTCAAAAAATCGACGTTCAAGGCGTATCGATCGGTAAAGGCTACGCCGGTACCATCAAGCGTCACAACTTTGCTTCGGGTCGTCAGACCCACGGTAACTCGCGTTCGCACAACGTTCCAGGTTCGATCGGTATGGCGCAAGATCCAGGCCGCGTGTTCCCTGGTAAGCGCATGACCGGTCACATGGGTGACGTCACCTGCACCGTGCAGAACCTCGAAATCGCCCGTATCGACGCCGACCGTCAGCTGCTGCTGGTCAAAGGTGCGATCCCTGGTGCGAAAAACGGCCAGGTTGTGGTTTCGCCTGCTGTCAAAGTTAAAGCAAAGAAGGGAGCTTAAACGATGGAACTCAAGCTCTTGAACGCTCAAGGTCAAGCCGCCTCTAACGTTGCTGCCGCCGACACCGTCTTCGGCCGTGACTACAACGAAGCCCTGATCCACCAGATCGTCGTTGCCTACCAAGCCAATGCCCGCAGCGGCAACCGTAAGCAAAAAGACCGTGAAGAAGTCCACCACACGACCAAGAAGCCATGGCGCCAAAAAGGCACCGGCCGCGCGCGTGCAGGTATGTCGTCGTCGCCACTGTGGCGCGGCGGTGGTCGCATCTTCCCGAACTCGCCTGACGAGAACTTCACCCACAAAGTGAACAAGAAGATGTACCGCGCTGGTCTGTGCTCGATTCTGTCGCAGCTGGCCCGTGAAGACCGTCTGGTCGTGATCGAAGATCTGTCGATCGAAGCACCAAAAACCAAGCTGCTGTCGCAAAAGCTGACCGGCCTGGGCTTCGACTCCGTGCTGATCATCACCGACACCGCCAACGAAAACCTGGAACTGGCTTCCCGCAACCTGCCGAACGTGCTGGTTGTCGAGCCACGTCACGCCGATCCTATGTCGCTGGTCTTCTACAAAAAGATCCTGGTGACCAAGGCTGCGCTGGCTAAGATTGAGGAGATGCTGGCATGAGCGCATTGAAATTTAGCGAAGAACGCCTGCTGAAAGTACTGGTTGCGCCAGTGATTTCCGAAAAGGCCACCCTGGTCGCGGAAAAGAACGAGCAGATCGTGTTCCGTGTTACCACCGACGCGACCAAGCCAGAGATCAAGGCTGCCGTTGAACTGCTGTTCAAAGTCGAAGTGGCTTCGGTGCAAACCGTGAACCGCGAAGGCAAGCAAAAGCGTTCGGGCGCCCACATCGGCCGCCGCAACCACACCAAGCGTGCTTTCGTGTGCCTGAAACCAGGCCAGGAAATCAATTTCACCGAGGAGGCTAAATAATGGCACTCGTTAAGATGAAGCCAACCTCCCCAGGCCGTCGCGGCATGGTGAAAGTTGTGAACTCGGACCTGTACAAAGGCCGTCCGTTCGCAGCTCTGGTTGAGAAAAAATCGAAAACTGCCGGCCGTAACAACAACGGCCACATCACCACCCGTCACATCGGTGGTGGTCACAAGCAGCACTATCGCGTGATCGACTTCAAGCGTAACAGCAAGGACGGTATCCCGGCGAAAGTGGAACGTATCGAATACGATCCTAACCGTACCGCGCACATCGCTCTGCTGTGCTACGCCGACGGCGCCCGTGCTTACATCATCGCCACCAAAGGCATGGCTGTAGGCGACACCGTGATGAACGGTGCGGAAGCGCCGATCAAGGCCGGTAACTGCCTGCCGATCCGCAACATCCCAGTCGGCACCATCATGAACTGCGTTGAAATGCTGCCAGGTAAAGGTGCCCAGATGGCCCGTACCGCCGGCGCCGGCGTCGTACTGATGGCCCGCGAAGGCACCTACGCTCAAGTGCGTCTGCGCTCGGGTGAAGTGCGTCGCGTGCACATCGAGTGCCGTGCAACCGTGGGTGAAGTCGGCAATGCCGAACACAGCCTGCGCAAGATCGGTAAAGCTGGTGCGATGCGCTGGCGCGGTGTTCGTCCTACCGTTCGCGGTGTGGTCATGAACCCGATCGACCACCCGCACGGTGGTGGTGAAGGCCGTACCGCAGCTGGTCGTCACCCAGTGTCGCCATGGGGCCAGCAGACCAAGGGTAAGAAGACTCGCTCGAACAAGCGCACTTCTTCGATGATCGTCTCGCGCCGCGGCAAGAAATAAGGATAAATCATGACTCGTTCATTGAAAAAAGGGCCGTTCTGTGACGCCCACCTGGTGAAAAAAGTCGAAGCCGCGCAAGCGACCAAAGACAAAAAGCCAATCAAAACCTGGTCCCGTCGCTCGACCATCATGCCTGACTTCATCGGCCTGACGATCGCTGTTCACAACGGCAAGCTGCACGTGCCTGTGTATGTTTCCGAGAACATGGTTGGTCACAAGCTCGGCGAATTCGCGCTGACCCGCACGTTCAAAGGCCATGCCGCTGACAAGAAGGCGAAGAAATAATGGAAACCAAAGCTATCCTCAAAGGCGTGCGCCTGTCGGACCAAAAGGGCCGCCTGGTTGCTGACCTGATCCGTGGCAAGAAAGTTGACGCCGCGCTGAACATTCTGCAGTTCAGCCCGAAAAAAGGCGCCACCATCATCAAGAAAGTGCTGGAGTCGGCTATCGCCAACGCCGAGCACAACGATGGTGCTGACATCGACGAACTGTTCGTGAAAACGATCTACGTCGAAAAGGGCCCGATCCTGAAGCGCTTCACCGCGCGTGCAAAAGGTCGTGGCGATCGTATCTCGAAACAATCGTGTCACATTTACGTGACCGTCGGTAACTAAGGAGCCACGATGGGTCAGAAAATTCATCCAACTGGTTTCCGCCTGGCGGTAACCCGTAACTGGGCTTCGCGTTGGTACGCTGGCAATGGTAACTTTGCCGACATGCTGAACGAAGACTTGAAAGCACGTACCTACCTGAAGACCAAGCTGAAGAACGCTTCGGTTGGCCGCATCGTGATCGAGCGTCCAGCCAAGAACGCGCGTTTCACCATCTACAGCTCGCGTCCAGGCGTTGTGATCGGCAAAAAAGGCGAAGACATCGAAGTACTGAAGTCGGCGCTGGGCAAGATCATGGGCGTGCCGGTACACGTGAACATCGAAGAAATCCGCAAGCCGGAAATCGATTCGCAGCTGATCGCTGACTCGATCGCTCAGCAGCTCGAAAAACGGATCATGTTCCGTCGCGCCATGAAGCGCGCGATGCAGAACGCGATGCGTCTGGGCGCCCTGGGCATCAAGATCATGTCGTCCGGTCGTCTGAACGGCATCGAGATCGCCCGTACCGAATGGTACCGCGAAGGCCGTGTGCCACTGCACACCCTGCGCGCTGACATCGACTACGGCACCTCGGAAGCATCGACCACCTACGGCATCATCGGCGTCAAGGTTTGGGTCTACAAAGGTGACCGTTCGGCCACCGGCGAAGCCCCTGTGATCGACACCCCGGCTGAAGAGAAAAAGCCACGTGGCCCACGTCGTGAAGACGGCAAGCCAGCTGGCCGTCCACGTCCAGCTGGTGGCGCCCGTCGCGCTGCCAAGCCGGCTGAGAAAGCAGGAGAATAACCATGCTGCAACCAGCACGCAGAAAGTATCGTAAAGAGCAGAAAGGCCGCAACACCGGCATTTCGCACACCGCCGGCACCAACGTGTCGTTCGGCGAGTTCGGTCTGAAGGCCGTGGCTCGTGGCCGTATCACTGCCCGTCAAATCGAAGCAGCGCGTCGTGCCATGACCCGTCACATCAAACGTGGCGGCCGTATCTGGATCCGCGTCTTCCCGGACAAGCCGATCTCGAACAAGCCAGCCGAAGTCCGTATGGGTAACGGTAAAGGTAACCCAGAGTACTACGTCGCTGAAATCCGCCCAGGCAAAGTCCTGTACGAGATGGATGGCGTCGCAGAAGAACTGGCGCGCGAAGCATTCCGCCTGGCCGCTGCCAAACTGCCACTGGCGACCACCTTCGTGGTCCGTCAAGTTGGCCAATAACAGGAGTGAAATATGAAAGCATCTGAACTCCGCGGCAAAGACCAGGCAGCTCTGCAGAAAGAGCTGAATGACCTGCTGAAGGCACAGTTCGGCCTGCGTATGCAAACCGCTACGCAACAGCTGAGCAACACCTCGCAGCTCAAGAAGGTACGTCGCGACATCGCACGCGTAAAAACGGTATTGAACACGAAGGAAGCAAAATGACCGAGCAAGTAAAGCTGAAGCGTACGCTGATCGGTAAAGTTGTGTCCGACAAGATGGACAAGACCGTTACCGTTCTGATCGAACGTCACGTGAAACACCCTCTGTATGGCAAGATCATCGTTCGTTCGGCAAAGTATCACGCCCACGACGAGACCAACCAGGTGAAAGCCGGTGATACGGTGGAAATCACCGAAGGTCGTCCGATCTCCAAAACGAAGGCATGGACCGTGACCCGCGTGGTGCAAGCCGCGCAAATCGTTTAATTGAAGCCGTCGCTGCCCGGATCCAGGTCCGGGCAGCGATTTTCAATTAGTTCTTGCAAGCCCGCGAGTTGTGTGTAATACTCGTGGGCTTCGTTCATGTAACGCCGCAAAGTGTCTGGCCACAGACGCTGAACCGTGCGGTCAGTATGCAGTACGAAGGTCAAGCACCCAAGCAGCGGAGCCAGCAGGCTCTTCTGGCGGGACCAAGACTGACCGCAGGTCCGCATTGTGTGGATTCTTCGGCTTAAGTTGGGAAAGAGAATATTATGATTCAAACTGAAAGCCGGCTCGAAGTAGCCGACAACACCGGTGCCAAGGAAGTCATGTGCATCAAGGTGTTGGGCGGTTCCAAGCGCCGTTATGCTGGCATTGGCGACGTGATCAAAGTAACCGTCAAGGTTGCTCAGCCACGTGGCCGTGTCAAAAAAGGTGAAATTTATAACGCCGTGGTAGTGCGCACCGCTAAAGGTGTTCGCCGCCAAGACGGTTCCCTGGTGAAGTTCGACGGCAATGCCGCCGTGCTGCTGAACGCCAAGCTGGAACCGATCGGTACCCGTATCTTTGGACCAGTGACCCGCGAACTGCGCACTGAAAAGTTCATGAAGATCGTGTCCCTGGCACCGGAAGTCCTGTAAGGAGTCAGTAATGGATAAGATTCGTAAAAACGACGAAGTCATCGTTCTGGCCGGTAAAGACAAGGGCAAGCGTGGCGTAGTTTCGCGTCGTGTAGACGCAGAACACGTTGTGGTTGAAGGCGTCAACGTTGCTAAGAAAGCGACCAAGCCGAACCCAATGACTGGCGTACAAGGTGGTATCGTCGATAAGACCATGCCGATTCACGTGTCCAACGTTGCATTGTTCAATGCAGCGACTGGCAAGGCAGACCGTGTTGGTTTCAAAGAAGTGGATGGCAAAAAAGTCCGCGTCTTCAAATCGTCCGGCGAAGTAGTGAAGGCTTAAGAAATCATGGCACGTCTCCAAGAATTCTATAAAGAAAAGGTCGTCGCCGACCTGACCGCGAAATTCGGTTACAAATCGGTGATGGAAGTTCCACGTCTGACCAAGATCACCCTGAACATGGGTCTGTCGGAAGCAGTTGCGGACAAAAAGATCATTGAGCACGCTGTTGGCGACCTGACCAAGATCGCCGGCCAGAAGCCAGTGGTGACCAAGGCCCGCAAAGCAATCGCCGGCTTCAAGATCCGTGAAGGCTACCCGATCGGTACCATGGTGACCCTGCGCGGCGCCCGCATGTACGAGTTCCTCGACCGCTTCATCACCGTGGCCCTGCCGCGCGTGCGTGACTTCCGCGGTGTGAATGGCAAGGCCTTCGACGGCCGCGGCAATTACAACATCGGTGTGAAAGAGCAGATCATCTTCCCGGAAATCGAGTACGACAAGATCGATGCGCTGCGTGGTATGAACATTTCGATCACCACCACCGCTAAGACCGACGACGAAGCGAAAGCTCTGCTCGCCGCCTTCAAATTCCCGTTCAGGAACTAAGAGATCATGGCAAAACTCGCACTGATTAACCGTGAACAGAAACGTGCTGACCTGGTAGCCAAGTTCGCTGCCAAGCGCGCCGCTCTGAAGGCCATCATCGATGACCAGACCAAGTCGGAAGAAGAGCGTTACGAAGCGCGCCTGAAACTGCAGGCCCTGCCACGTAACTCGGCCCCGACCCGCCAGCGCAACCGCTGCCAGGTAACCGGTCGTCCACGCGGCACCTTCCGTAAATTCGGTCTGGGCCGTATCAAGCTCCGTGAATTCGCCATGCGTGGTGAGATTCCGGGTATGACTAAAGCAAGCTGGTAATAGGAGAATAAGCAATGAGTATGAGCGATCCTATCGCCGATATGCTGACCCGCATTCGCAACGCCCAAGGCGTTCAAAAAACGACCGTGGCCATGCCATCGTCGAAAGTCAAAGTAGCGATTGCCAACGTCCTCAAGGACGAGGGTTACATTGAAGATTTCGCTGTCGCCGAAACCGGTGGCAAGTCGGAACTGAAGATCGGTTTGAAGTACTACGTAGGCCGTCCTGTTATCGAGCGTCTGGAGCGCGTGTCGCGTCCAGGTCTGCGCGTGTACAAAGGCAAGGACGAAATCCCATCGGTCATGAATGGCCTGGGTGTGGCAATCGTGTCGACCCCGCAAGGCGTGATGACCGATCGTAAAGCACGCGCTACCGGTGTCGGCGGCGAAGTGATTTGCTTCGTGGCTTAAGGAGTAAGACATGTCCCGAGTAGCTAAAATGCCAATCGCTGTGCCAGCTGGCGCTGAAGTCGCCATCTCCGCAGCAGCGATTACCGTCAAGGGCCCGCTGGGCGTCCTGACCCAGAGCCTGAACGGCCTGGTAAAAGTTGAAAACAATGCTGGCACCCTGAGCTTTGAGCCGTCGAACGACAGCCGCGAAGCGAACGCCATGTCCGGTACGCTGCGCGCACTGGTCAACAACATGGTGACCGGCGTGACCAAGGGCTTCGAGAAAAAGCTGAACCTGGTGGGCGTGGGCTACAAAGCCCAGGCCGCTGGCGACAAGCTGAACCTGTCGCTGGGTTTCTCGCACCCTGTCGTGCACGCCATGCCAGCCGGCGTGACCTGCGCCACCGCCACCCCGACCGAGATCGTCATCAAAGGCATCGACCGTCAAAAAGTGGGTCAGGTAGCAGCAGAAGTTCGTGCTTACCGCGCTCCTGAGCCATACAAGGGCAAGGGCGTTCGCTATGCGGACGAAGTGGTTAAGCTTAAAGAAACTAAGAAGAAGTAATTAGGGGCTGACGATGGATAAAAAAGAATCTCGTCTGCGCCGCGGACGTCAAACCCGTATCAAGATCGCGCAACTGAAAGTGAACCGCCTGTCGGTGCACCGCACTAACCTGCACATTTACGCGAACCTGATTTCCCCGGATGCCAAAGTACTGGTTTCGGCCTCGACCGTGGAAGCGGAAGTGCGTGCTGAACTGGCTGGCAAGTCGGGCAAGGGTGGCAACGCCGCTGCCGCCGCACTGGTCGGCAAGCGCGTAGCAGAAAAAGCACTGAAAGCCGGTATCACCGAAGTCGCCTTCGACCGTTCCGGTTTCCGTTATCACGGCCGTGTGAAGGCGCTGGCAGAAGCCGCGCGTGAAGCCGGTCTGAAGTTCTAAGGAACGATCATGGCAAAAATGCAAGCAAAAATGGCAAGCGACAAGCCGGATGATGGCATGCGCGAAAAAATGATCGCGATCAACCGCGTGACCAAAGTGGTCAAGGGTGGTCGTATCATGGGTTTCGCCGCGCTGACCGTAGTAGGTGACGGCGATGGCCGCATCGGCATGGGCAAGGGCAAGTCGAAAGAGGTACCAGTCGGTGTGCAGAAGGCAATGGAAGAAGCCCGCCGCAACCTGATCAAAGTACCGCTGAAGAACGGCACCCTGCACCACACCGTCCTGGGCCGTCACGGCGCCTCGAAAGTAATGATGTCGCCTGCTAAACCAGGTACCGGCGTCATCGCTGGCGGCGCAATGCGCGCGATCTTCGAAGTGATGGGCGTTACCGACGTGGTCGCGAAATCGACCGGTTCGAGCAACCCGTACAACCTGGTCCGCGCCACGCTGGACGGCCTGGCTAAACTGAGCACTCCTGCTGACATCGCTGCGAAACGCGGCAAGTCGGTAGAAGAGATCCTGGGTTAAGGTGAACCACATGACTACGAAAACCGTCAAAGTACAACTGGTGAAGGGCCTGATCGGCACTCGTCAAGATCACCGCGCGACCGTCAAGGGCCTGGGCCTGCGTCGCGTGAACTCGGTCGCCGAGCTGCAAGACACCCCATCGGTACGCGGCATGATCAACAAAGTGTCGTATCTCGTTAAAGTAGTTGCGTAAGCCTCGGCTTACTCACGGAGAAATCATGGAACTGAATACCATTCAACCAGCCGATGGCGCCAAGCACTACAAGCGCCGCGTCGGCCGCGGTATCGGCTCCGGCCTGGGTAAAACCGCAGGCCGCGGCCACAAGGGTCAGAAATCGCGTTCGGGCGGCTTCCACAAAGTCGGCTTCGAAGGCGGTCAGATGCCTCTGCAACGTCGTCTGCCGAAGCGCGGTTTCAAGTCGCTCAACGCCACCTTCAAAGCTGAAGTGCGTCTGTCCGACCTGAACAACCTGGCTGTTGGCGATGTCGACATCCTGGTGCTGAAACAAGCTGGCGTACTGAGCGTGCTGGCACGCGACGTGCGCGTCATCCTGTCCGGCGAGATCACCAAAGCGGTGAACCTCAAAGGCCTGAAAGTGACCGCTGGCGCGAAAGCCGCCATCGAAGCAGCCGGCGGCTCGGTAGCTTGAGCCACCGCTAACAGCTTGATCGGAGCGAAAATTGGCGACTAATCCACAATTGGCTAAAAGTGCAGCAGCTGGTTTCCCTTGGGGCCGGCTCTGGTTCCTGCTTGGCGCATTGGTGGTTTATCGTATCGGCGCTCACATCCCGGTTCCCGGGATCGATCCGGTACAATTGGCCGCGCTGTTCAAGTCGCAAGAGGGCGGCATCCTGGGCATGTTGAACATGTTCAGCGGTGGCGCGCTCGCGCGCTTCACGGTGTTTGCGCTGGGTATCACGCCGTACATCTCGGCCTCGATCATCATGCAGTTGGTGTCGATCGTGTCGCCGCAGATGGAAGCGTTGAAGAAGGAAGGCGAAGCAGGCCGACGCAAGATCACGCAGTACACCCGGTATTTCACGGTGGTGCTGGCGGCGTTCCAGGCGCTCGGCATTGCGGTGGCCTTGGAGTCGCAGGCAGGCCTGGTGCTGGATCCAGGCTATGCATTCCGTTTCGTGACGGTCGTTACGCTGTTGACCGGCACCATGTTCGTGATGTGGTTGGGCGAGCAGATTACCGAGCGCGGTCTCGGTAACGGCATCTCGATCATCATCTTCGCAGGTATTGCTGCCGGCTTGCCGGGCGCACTGGGTGGCCTCGGCCAGTCGGTGAGCAACGGTTCGATCGGCGCCCTGTCTGCGATCATCATCATGATCCTGGTGGTGGCGGTAACGTTCCTGGTGGTATTCGTGGAACGTGGCCAACGCAAAATTCTGGTCAACTATGCGAAACGCCAGGTGGGTAACAAGATTTACGGTGGCCAAACCTCGCACCTGCCATTGAAGTTGAACATGGCCGGCGTGATTCCACCGATCTTCGCTTCGTCGATTATCTTGTTCCCGGCTACGATCGTGGGCTGGTTTACCACCGGCGCCGATACGGCTAACCCGGCGGTCCGGTTCCTGAAAGATTTGGCGGCATCGATGGGGCCAGGCGAGCCCATCCACGCACTGTTGTACGCCATTGCAATCGTGTTCTTCTGCTTCTTCTACACCGCGCTGGTATTCAACAGCAAGGAGACGGCAGACAACTTGAAGAAGAGCGGGGCCTTTGTGCCAGGGATTCGTCCCGGTGAGCAGACTGCCCGTTACATCGACAAGATCCTGACGCGATTGACCCTGGCTGGCGCCATCTACATCACTCTGGTGTGTTTGTTGCCGGAATTCATGCAAGCCGAGTGGAAGGTACCGTTCTATTTTGGTGGTACTTCTCTGTTGATTATTGTGGTTGTGACCATGGACTTCATGGCCCAAGTACAAAACTACGTGATGTCGCAGCAATATGAATCGCTGCTGCGCAAAGCAAACTTCAAAGGCGGAATTCCGACGCGATAAGCGCGGTTTCACATACACCGAATGGCAAAAGACGACGTCATACAGATGCAGGGCGAGATCCTGGAAAATCTCCCTAATGCAACATTTCGAGTAAAGCTGGAAAACGGGCACGTGGTGCTGGGGCATATTTCAGGTAAAATGCGGATGAACTATATCCGCATCCTGCCTGGCGATAAGGTGACGGTCGAACTGACACCTTACGACCTGTCCCGCGCCCGCATTGTGTTCCGGACCAAGTAAATTTAGATAATCGAACCTTTAGAAGAGAGTTCATCATGAAAGTTAACGCCTCAGTCAAGCGGATCTGCCGCAACTGCAAGATCATCAAGCGCAAGGGCGTTGTTCGCGTAATCTGCGTCGAACCACGTCACAAGCAGCGTCAAGGTTAATAACCGTTATTTATCGAGGAATAACGAATGGCACGTATTGCAGGGGTTAATATCCCAAATCATCAGCACACCGTTATCGGCCTGACCGCCATCTACGGTGTTGGCCGTCCACGCGCGAAGTTCATCTGCGCGCAGACCGGTATTGCGACCAACAAAAAGGTCAAAGACCTGGACGACAGCGAACTGGAAAAGCTGCGCGATGAAGTAGCTAAATTCATCGTCGAAGGCGATCTGCGTCGCGAACTGTCCATGAACATCAAGCGTTTGATGGACCTGGGCTGCTACCGCGGTATGCGTCACCGTAAGGGCCTGCCGGTCCGCGGTCAACGCACCCGCACCAATGCTCGTACCCGCAAGGGCCCGCGCAAAGCCGCTCAATCGCTCAAGAAATAATCTAGGGAAATCACATGGCTAAGCAACAAAGCAGCGCAGCAGCAGCTCGCGTACGCAAGAAGGTCAAGAAGAACGTTGCCGAAGGTATCGCACACGTTCACGCTTCCTTCAACAACACCATCATCACCATCACCGACCGTCAGGGCAACGCTCTGTCGTGGGCGACCTCCGGTGGTGCTGGCTTCAAGGGTTCGCGTAAATCGACCCCGTTCGCAGCGCAGGTTGCTGCTGAAGCCGCTGGTAAAGTCGCGATCGAATGCGGCGTGAAGAACCTGGAAGTGCGCATCAAGGGCCCAGGCCCAGGCCGTGAATCGGCTGTGCGCGCGCTGAACAACCTGGGCATCAAGATCACCGAGATCCAGGACGTGACGCCAGTTCCACACAACGGCTGCCGCCCTCCAAAGCGTCGTCGTATCTAATGGCCGGGCCGGCTCTGCCGGTTCTGCTGTTACACAATAAAGCTGGTGCAGGAAGCTGGTAACAGCTATACTGCCCGGCTATTGTCGTCTGTCGTCATGACAGACTTCGCCACCGTCTGGCTCATTGCAGACCAGACTAGCGTTCACCCGCGTGGGTTGGGACGTCATTATTTTAAAAGGAAAGCACCGTGGCACGTTATATCGGACCAAAAGCAAAACTCTCCCGCCGTGAAGGCACCGATCTGTTCCTGAAAAGCGCCCGTCGCTCGCTGGACAGCAAATGCAAACTGGACGTAAAACCAGGTCAGCACGGCGTTAAGTCGGGCGCCCGTACCTCGGACTACGGCAACCAGCTGCGCGAAAAGCAAAAAGTTAAACGTATGTACGGCGTGCTGGAACGTCAGTTCCGTCGCTACTTCGCAGAAGCCGACCGCCGCAAAGGCAACACCGGCGAAACCCTGCTGAAGCTGCTGGAAGCCCGTCTGGACAACGTCGCATACCGCATGGGCTTCGGCTCGACCCGCGCTGAAGCGCGTCAGCTGGTATCGCACAAAGCCTTCACCGTGAACGGCAATGTTGTGAACATCGCTTCGTACTCGGTTAAAGTCGGCGACGTGATCGCCGTGCGCGAAAAAGCCAAGAAGCAAGTGCGTATCCTGGAAGCGCTGTCGCTGGCTGAACAAGTTGGCATGCCAGCCTGGGTGTCGGTTGATGCCAAGAAAATGGAAGGTACCTTCAAGTCCCTGCCAGAGCGCAACGAGATCGCTGCTGACGTCAATGAATCGCTGATCGTCGAACTGTACTCGCGTTAATCTGTAGTCTAAGTAGCACCAAAACCCGCCCGCTCCCTGTGAGTGGGCGTTTTCACTAATGCCATCAGCCTTATCGGCCTAACGCGCCGAGGGTATTGAAAAGGACATTTACATGCAAAACAGCCTGTTGAAACCACGTATTATCGATGTAGAGGCGCTGGGCGCCGGTCACGCCAAAGTCGTGATGGAACCGTTCGAACGCGGCTACGGCCACACCCTGGGCAACGCGCTGCGCCGCGTCCTGCTGTCCTCGATGATCGGCTACGCGCCGACCGAAGTGACCATCGCCGGTGTGGTGCACGAGTACTCGTCGCTGGACGGCGTGCAAGAAGACGTGGTTGACCTGCTGCTGAACCTGAAGGGCGTTGTGTTCAAAGTGCACAACCGTGACTCCGTCACCCTGACCCTGAAAAAAGAAGGCGAAGGCGCCGTGCTGGCTTCGGACATCGATCTGCCACACGACGTGGAACTGATCAACCCGGACCACGTGATCGCTCACCTGACCGCCGGCGGCAAACTGGACATGCAGATCAAGGTCGAAAAAGGCCGTGGCTATGTACCAGGTAACGTGCGTCGTCTGTCGGAAGACACCAACAAAACCATCGGCCGCATCATTCTGGACGCGTCGTTCTCGCCAGTGCGCCGTGTGTCGTACTTCGTTGAGTCCGCTCGTGTGGAACAGCGTACCGACCTGGACAAGCTGATCATCAACATCGAAACCAACGGCGTGATCTCGCCGGAAGAAGCGATCCGTCAATCGGCACGCGTGCTGGTGGATCAACTGAATGTGTTCGCTGCCCTGGAAGGCACCGAAGCTGCTGCAGAAGCGCCATCGCGCGCACCGCTGGTCGATCCGATCCTGCTGCGTCCGGTGGACGATCTGGAACTGACCGTGCGTTCGGCCAACTGCCTGAAAGCAGAAAACATCTACTACATCGGCGACCTGATCCAGCGTTCGGAAAACGAACTGCTGAAGACCCCGAACCTGGGCCGCAAGTCGCTGAACGAGATCAAGGAAGTCCTGGCTTCCCGTGGTCTGACCCTGGGCATGAAGCTGGAAAACTGGCCGCCTGCTGGTCTGGAGAAGTAATTCGTAGCACCGCCCGCTACATGTCGTAGCGGGCGTATTTAACTTAAACCGGCCCGCGTCATTGACGATCGAAGAGCTCGGATTTAAACATCATTGAAAGGAAGTACCATGCGTCACCGTCACGGCCTCCGTAAACTGAACCGTACCTCGTCCCACCGTCTGGCTATGCTGCGCAACATGACCGTATCGCTGCTGCGTCATGAAGCTATTAAAACCACGCTGCCAAAAGCTAAAGAACTGCGCCGCGTAGTTGAGCCTATCCTGACCCTGGGCAAGACCGACACCCTGGCTAACAAGCGTCTGGCATTCTCCCGTCTGCGCGATCGCGAAATCGTAGGCAAACTGTTCTCGGAACTGGGCCCACGTTTTGCAAACCGCAACGGTGGTTATATCCGCATCCTGAAAATGGGTTTCCGCGTTGGCGATAACGCTCCAATGGCTTACGTTGAGCTGCTGGACCGTCCAGAAGTCACCGCAATTGAAGACGCACCAACCGCTGAGTAATCAGCCGGTAGTCTCGTAGTATTAGAAAGCCAGGCTTAGCCTGGCTTTTTTTTCGCCTTTGGACCTGCTCAACCCGCATTTGATGGAGGCTCACACGCCGGGCACGCCGCAGCCGGTGCTGGCCCAGGCAAAGCAGCTGGAGGCGCGCTATCCGCAGATTCTGGTGTCGTTCATGCCGCTGCAGCCGGAGGCGGGCGAGTCGATCGCCTTCGGTGTGTCGCCGCGCGTGAACCCGGCCACGCAGCAATTGTATGCGCCGGGATTTAACCTATATCGCCTACATTACACCCTGCATATTCCCGAAATGTGGGGCATCGACCGCTGGGGTATTTGGCTGATGGGCGGTATTGCGGTTATTTGGGTAATCGATAGTTTTGTCGGTTTTTATCTCACGCTGCCACTGCGCCGCCAAGGCGCAAGCAAACCGTGGATGCGGCGCTGGAAACCGGCCTGGAAAATCCGCTGGAATGGCGGCAGAAATAAACTGAATTTCGATTTGCACCGTGCATTCAGTTTATGGACCTGGATACTGCTATTTATTCTCGCCTTCACCGCTTTCTCGCTGAATTTATACAGTGAAGTATTTATCCCGTAATGAGCAAGATATCGAAAGTTACGCCGACGCCATTTGATACCCGTCCGATGGCCGCTATTCACAAACCATTTGCACCGAAAGTTGAATACGCCACGATTATCGACGCTGCGGCGCAGGAAGCTATAAAGCGGCAGTGGCCGGAGCCGGTAGGCAGCATACTCGCCCTGCCGGGGCGCATCCTGATCTCTTTCATGGGCGTGGTGGTGGCGATGCTGAGTGTTACCGGCGTCATTATCTGGTGGCGCAAGCGGGCGTCCCGCGTGGTGACTGCGGAACGCCGCGCCGTAGCATGCTAAAAATTAGCATGTACTAGCTATTTTTGAGTCTGACTTACTTCAAACGGCGGTCGCCGGCGGCCTTGAACTCGGAGCCGGCGTTCCACGTTGGGGTGACGCCTTGGGCAATATCGAGGCCCACCTGGAACAGCAGCTGAATATCCTGCACACCGCCGCTGAAATCCCAGTTAGCATGGAAGCTGTCGGTCGGCTGGTGATAATCGTGGGTGAAATAATTATCGACGACTTCACGCGCGTAATTCTCCGGCTTGTCCAGATAACGGCTGCGCGCCTTGGTATATAAAACCGGCACGCCGGCGCGAGCGAATTCCAATTGATCGGCGCGATAGAAACTGCCCAATTCCGAGCGCGAATCCTTTTCCATTAATCGGCCTTGTGATTTGGCATATTTCTCCAGCAGATTATCGATACTGGAATGGCCGGACGTCACGTTTTCAATTTGCGCAGTTTTGCCCCAGGCATTGATGCCGTCAATATTGATATTGGCGACGGTTTGCTTGAGCGGGTAGAGCGGATGCGCGGCGTAATATTTCGCGCCGAGCAGGCCTTTTTCTTCCGCCGTGGTGGCAATAAACAGAATTGAACGTTTCGGTGCTTTCGGCAGGGCTTTATACACCTTCGCCAGTTCCATTAAAGCCGCCACGCCAGACGCATTATCTAGTGCGCCGTAATAAATCTTTTTACTGGCGGGATCAACGCCCAAATGATCCCAGTGCGCGCTGTAGATCACATATTCATTTTTCAGCTTGGGATCGCTGCCTTCGATTTTCGCCACCACGTTTTTCGAATTCACCGTGCGGGCCACATTCTCAACTTTGAAGTCAGCCGTACCCTTCAGGCTGACCGGACGGAAGTCCTTGGTCAACGCCTGTTTTTTGAGCATATCGAAATCGTAGTCGGCGGCGCTCATCATGGCCTTGGCCTGGTCCAGCTGGATCCAGCCGGGAATCGTTGGCGCATCAGGATCATCGCCGGCGTGCAGCAGGTCGAAGTGTTCGGCAACGCCCCCGCTGCGCACCACCTCCCACGGATACGCGGCTGGCTTTGTTTCATGAATGATCATGACGGCTGCCGCGCCCAGCTTGGCGCCGATCTCGTATTTGTAAGTCCAGCGGCCGTAGTAAGTCATCGCCTTGCCCTTGAACATGGCCGGGTCCAGCTCGGCCGGATTGTTCGGATCGGGGATGGCCGGATCGTTGATCAGCATCAGCAGCGTTTTGCCGCGCACGTCGACGCCCTTGTAATCGTCCCATCCGTATTCCGGCGCCTGCACGCCATAGCCGACAAACACGATCTCCGAGTTGTTGACGTTGACCGTCGCCGGCTGGCTGGTCGAATGGGCAACATAGTCATTCGGGAAACTCAGCGCCACTTGCTTCCCGCCGATGGTGTAGCTGAAGCTCGGCGTCGGCTTCTGGCCGCGCATCGGCACGGCTTGCACCCAGGAGCCGTCCGGGTTGCCCGGTTTCAGGCCCAGCTTCTTGAATTCCTGCTCGATGTAGGCCACGGTTTTGGTTTCGCCGGCGGTGCCTGGCGCACGGCCTTCAAACTCGTCGGACGCCAGCGTTTTGATGTGTTCCAGCAGATCCTTGGCCGAGACGGCGTTCAGGGCCTTGGCCGGCGCTTGCGCCAGCGCAGGCACGGCGGCCAGTGCGAGCGCGGAAAACAGCAGGGGACGGAATGAAGACATGGGCTTGCTCCTGTGGCGGGGAAAAAGGCCGAGTTTCGCATAAATTAAGCTTTTAAGGCCGTGCTCAGGCGCGAAAAACGCGCTCGGTGTACTATGCCTGTTGCTCCAATGACCAGACTCCCCGAGAGAAGATTCTCATGTCCCGATTTGCCCGTTTTCTGGCGCCGCTGCTGGCGCTCGTCATGCTCTTGCTCCAGCCCGCCCGCGCCGAGGATTTCCTCGATCCGTCCGAGGCGTTCAAGTTTTCGGCGCGCATGGTGGATGGGCATACCGTCGCGGTGACGTTCCAGATTGCCGACGGCTATTACATGTACCGCGAGCGCTTCAAGTTCAGCGCGCAAGGCGCCAAGCTGGGCGCGCCGCAAATCCCGCCGGGCAAGGTGCACTATGACGAGACTTTTGCCAAGGATGTGGAGACCTATCGCAAGGGCTTGACCATCACGATTCCAGTGGAGGTGAACGGCCCGTTCACGCTGCTGGCCAGCGGGCAGGGCTGCTCGGAGAAGGGCTTGTGCTATGCGCCGCAGGATTACAAAGCCTCGCTGACCGGTAGCGGTTCGGTGCCGCTGCCGGCGGCCGCGCCCGTCGCGCCCGCAGCGCCCACCACCGCAGCGCCTGCGGCGAGCGCATCCGCGCCTGCTGCTCCGGCCGCAGCAGCCGGGCAGGGCGCGGTCAGCTTCGGCGTCGATGGCGGCAAGCCGGCCGCTGCGGCCCCCGGCGTCAAGATTTACACCGTACCGAAACCAACCGCAACCGATATCCCGCAGCCAGCTGCGCCAGCCGCCGTGCCAGCCGCACCGGCCAACGAATCCGGCCGCCTGGAAGCCGCCTTGAAATCCGGCAAACTGCTGGTCATCCTGCCGCTGTTCGCCTTGCTGGGCCTGGGTCTGTCCTTCACGCCGTGCGTGCTGCCGATGGTGCCCATCCTGTCCTCGATCATTGTGGGCGAAGGCGCGCAATCGAGCCGCAGCCGCGGCCTGGCGCTATCGGCCACCTACGCACTCGGCATGGCGCTGGTCTACACCGCGCTTGGCGTGGCGGCCGGCCTGGCTGGCGAAGGCCTGGCCAGCGCGCTGCAAAATCCGTGGGTGCTGGGCGCCTTTGCCTTGCTGATGGCATTGCTCTCGCTGTCCATGTTCGGCTTCTACGAACTGCAAGTCCCGGCCGCGCTGCAATCCAAACTGAGCACCGTCTCCAACCGCCAGGCTTCCGGCAAGCTGGCCGGCGTGTTCGTGATGGGCGCGATTTCCGCATTGATCGTCGGCCCGTGCGTGGCGGCGCCGCTGGCTGCTGCGCTGGTCTATATCAGCCAGTCGCGCGACGTCATCATCGGCGGCAGTGCGCTGTTTGCGATGGCGGTCGGCATGAGCGTGCCGCTGATCCTGGTCGGCGTCTCGGCCGGCGCGCTGCTGCCGAAAGCCGGCATGTGGATGGATTCCGTGAAGCGCTTCTTCGGCGTGCTGATGCTGGCGGTCGGCTGGTGGCTGGTGTCACCGGTGCTGCAGGGCGCGGTACAGATGATGGGCTGGGCCGCGCTGCTGGTCGGCTACGGCATGTATTTGCTGCTGAATTCCGGGCAGTGGGTGGCCAAGTCGGTCGGTGTGATCGTCGCCGTGCTGGGCGTGGCGCAACTGGTCGGCGTGGTCAGCGGCGGCCGCGACCCGCTGGCGCCTTTGGCCCACCTCGGCGGCGCCAAGGCTGCGCATGAAGCGCCGCTTGCCTTCCAGCGCATCAAGACCGTGCAGCAGCTGGACGCCGTGCTGGCACAGACCGGCGGCAAGACCGCCATGCTGGACTTCTACGCCGACTGGTGCGTGTCCTGCAAAGAGATGGAAAAACTGACCTTCGTCGATCCGCAAGTGCGCGCCAAGCTGGCCAACAGCGTGCTGCTGCAAGTCGACGTCACCGCCAACGATGCCGACGACAAAGCCATGCTGAAACGCTTCGGCCTGTTCGGCCCGCCGGGCATCATCCTGTTCGACAAGCAGGGCAAGGAGATTGCCAACGCCCGCGTGATCGGCTTCCAGGATGCGGCGAAATTCACCGCATCCCTGTCCGCACTGAACTGATCAGCCTTCGCGGCGCGGGCCGCCCCAGCCTTCGTGGCCCCAGCCGTGGTGGCCGCGATGGTGGCCGCGGAATCCGCCGCGCTGGCCGCCGAAGCTGTGCTCATCGAACAGCGTTTGCTGCGCCGGGTTCAGCTGGGCGTAGAACGCGGTGGTCGCCTTCAGGCGGGTTTCCAACACCGCCTCATGCTTCTTGGTCATCTCCAGCGCCAGGGTCAGGCGCTCGGGCGAGGTCAGCTTGTTGAACGGCTTGTGCTCGGGGCGCGGGCCATTCATCGCGGCTGGCTTGATCGCCGCCTGATAGTTGGCCCAGGCCGATTCCTGCTGCGCAGTCAGCTTCAGCAGATCATGCAGGCGCGCCTGGCGCTTGGCGTACATCTCGGCCATCTTGGCCTGCATCTGTTCCTTGTTCGGGTGGGCACCGTGCGGCTTGGCCGCCGGCTGGGTTTCCTGGGCGTGCGCTGCCGCCATGCCCAGTACCGTAAAACCGATCAGGATACTTTTGCGTAAGGTATTCATGGTCATTCCTCCATCGTTGAGAATTTAGTCATCGCAGAGCGTTCTGCGCTTGGGACCATATTGGCGGCCCAAGGTTGCTCTTACGTTGCTTCCGCCGATGTTTTTGTATCCAGATGTTTCGCCTGCGATAAGCCCCAACAGCCATATACAAGACGATACAATAGGTTCATGGTCTTGCATGGATAATGAGCGCATGGAACCGACATCTACAATTCTGATCGTTGACGACGATCGCGATATCCGCACCCTGCTTGCTGACTACCTCGAATCGAACGGCTACCGCGCCCTGTGCGCCGCCGACGGCACCGCCATGTGGAAGCTGCTGGACGAAGGCCGTCCCGAGCTGGTGGTGCTCGACCTCAACCTGCCCGGCGACGACGGCCTGACCCTGTGCCGCAAGCTGCGCGCCCACTCGACCCTGCCGGTGATCATGCTGACCGCCCGCAACGAGCCGCTGGACCGCATCCTCGGCCTGGAAATGGGCGCCGACGATTACCTGCCGAAGCCATTCGAGCCGCGTGAACTGCTGGCCCGCATCCGCAGCGTCCTGCGCCGCAGCAACGCCATGCCGAGCGGCGTCGGCGTGGACAAGGCGCAGCAGATGAAATTCTCCGGCTGGACGCTGGACCTGACCGCGCGCCACCTGCTCAATCCGGACGGCATTGTGATCATGCTGTCGGGCGCGGAATTCCGCCTGCTCAAGGTCTTCCTCGAGCACCCGAACCGCGTGCTCAACCGCGACCAGCTGCTCAACCTCACCCAAGGCCGTGACGCCGATCCGTTCGACCGATCGATCGACATTCAGATCAGCCGCCTGCGCCAGAAGCTGGGCGAGGACGCGCGCATGCCGCAGATCATCAAGACGGTCCGTAACGGCGGCTACGTGCTGGCCGGCCAAGTCACGGTGGAGTCGCAAGCGTGAGAGCCTTCCTCGGTTCGATGACCGGGCGTGTGTTCCTGGTCCTGTTGCTGGGTATCGTCGCCTCGGCGGCGCTGACCCAGTGGCTGGCTGTGAACGAACGCACGCGCGCGCTGGAACGCTACCGCGACTTCCACGCACTGGAACGGGCCGAGCAGCTCATCACCACCGCCGACGTGATGCCGGAAAGCGCGCGGCCCACCTTCCTGGTGGCCGCCAGCCGTGGCACCGTGCGACTGGAAATGAGCGATATGGCGCAGGCACAAGCCCTGCCGCCGACCGAGTTCTCCACTTCGCTGCAGCAGCGCCTCGGCGAGCGCTACAAGCTGGGCCCGCTGGCCGAGCACCCGGCCGCCTGCGACCAGCCGCGCCAGGCCAGCAGCATGTTCGCGCCGACGCAATGGCGCGGCACTTGCGAAACCATGAACGTCACCCTGCACGACGGCCAGATCCTCAAGCTCTCCGTGCTGCCGCCGCGCCAGCCGCCGGCCTCGCCGCACAGCGAACTGCTGTCGCTGCTGCCGTTCCTGCTCAGCATTGCCTTCCTGGCCTACCTGGTGGCGCGCATGACCATCAAGCCGCTCAAGCGCCTGGCGCAAGCGGCCAAGGATCTGGGTAACGACATCAACCACCCGCCGGTGGCCCTGAGCGGCGCCTCGGAAATCCGCCAGGCCAGCGCCGCCTTCAACGCCATGCAGGCGCGCATCCGCCAGCACATCACCCAGCGCACGCAAATGCTGGCCGCCATTACGCATGACTTGCAAACGCCGCTGACGCGGCTGCGCCTGCGGCTGGAAAAGGTCAGCGACCCGGAACTGCAGCAGCGCCTGATCGACGACCTGTCGGCCATGCAGTTGATGGTCAAGGAAGGCCTGGACCTGGCGCGCAGCATGGACTCGACCGAAACCATGCAGGCGCTGGATCTTGACGCGCTGCTCGACAGCGTCTGCAGCGACGCCACCGACGTCGGCCAGCAGGTCGAACTGCGCGGCCGCGCCGCGATGGCGCTGATGGGCCGGCCGATGGCGATCCGCCGCTGCCTGGTCAACCTGATCGACAACGCCGTCAAATACGGCCACTACGCCAACGTGACGGTGGAGCGGCTGGCCGGCGCGGCGCGCATCCGCATCCGTGACGGCGGCCCCGGCATCGCCGCCGACCAGATGGCGCGCGTGTTCGAACCGTTTTATCGCATCGAGACTTCGCGTTCGCGCGAGTCCGGCGGCACCGGGCTGGGGCTGACCATCGCCCGCAACATCGCCGAACAGCATGGCGCCAACGTCACCCTGTCCAACCACAAGGATGGCGGGCTGGAAGTGACGCTGGTCGTGCCCGAGTACTACGCAGGCAACTAACCGGGACTTCATGAGAAAAAAGCGGCTGCTGGTAATACAGCTGAAGTTTTTCTCATAGATACTGTGCGACAATATTTCGCCTTATCCAGGCGGCGATATTTTCGACATCAAAAATATTATTAAAATGAAAAAATCTTCCTTAGCAGTTGTGGTCGGCGCAATCGTTGTCTTGGGCGGCGGCGTCTGGAGCATGACGCGCCACAGCGAGCCTGCCGCCGGCAACAAACCCCTGACCGGCGGCCAGCAAGGCCCGACCACCGTACGCATCGTCGCGCCGCAGCGCCAGGACGTGCCGGTGGTGCTGCAAGCCAACGGCACCGTGACCCCGATCAGCACCGTGGACCTGCATCCGCAAACCACCAGCACCATCGCCAAGGTGCACATCAAGGAAGGCCAGTTCGTCAAATCCGGCGAGCTGATGTTCACGCTCGACGACCGCACCGAGCGCGCCAACATGGACAAGGCGGCAGCCCAGGTCGAGCGCGACCGCGCCTCGCTGGCTGACTACGAGCGCCAGTACAAGCGCGCGCAGGAACTGCTGGAGAAAAAATTCATCGCCCAAGGCGCGGTCGACACCTTGAAGAGCCAGGTCGACTCGGCGCGCGCGCTGCTGCAAGCCGACATCGCCGCCGCTCGCTCTGCCGGCGTGGACGCCAGCTACACCGCCATCCGCGCGCCGATGAACGGCCGCGTCGGCGCCATCAACGTCTATCCGGGCAGCCTGGTGCAGATGACCACCTTGCTCGCCACCGTCACCCAGCTCGATCCGATCACCGTTTCGTTCACGCTGCCGGAAACGGCGCTGTCCGGCCTGATGGCGGCGCAGCAGCAGGGCGCGGTGCCGGTGACCGTCAAGCTGGAAAACCCGCCCAAGGAAGTCAGCGGCAAGCTTAGCTTTATCGACAACACGGTCGATCCGGTGGCCGGCGTGATCCGCGTGAAAGCCCAGTTCGACAACAAGGACACCACCTTGTGGCCGGGCCAGTACGTCAACACCAAACTGGTTTCCCACGTGATAAAAGATGCGACGGTGATCCCGCAAAACGCTATCATTAGCAACACCCGCGGCACCTTTGTGTACGCGGTGGACAAGGACCAATCCGCCAAGGTGGTCAATATCAAGCGCCTGTACGCGTTTGGCGAAAACGCCGCTGTGACCGGACTGGATGGCAACGAACAAGTGATTGTCGACGGCAAGCAGAACCTGCGGCCGGGCGGCAAGGTGCGTATCGCGTCCGATAGTCCCAAGCAGAAAGGCTAAGCGATGAACCTTTCCGAGTTGTGCATCCGCCGTCCGGTGATGGTGGTGCTGTTGTCGGCCACCCTGATCCTGGCCGGCGTGCTGTCCTATTTCTACATCCCGGTTGCCGCACTGCCGAGCTACAATACGCCGGTGATCAACGTCTCGGCCGACCTGCCAGGCGCTTCGCCGGAAACCATGGCGTCCTCGGTGGCGCTGCCGCTGGAAAAGCAGTTCTCCACCATTGCCGGCCTGGCGCTGATTACCTCGACCAACACGCTGGGCAACTCCTCGCTGACGCTGGAGTTTGATCCGAGCATCAACGTCAACGAAGCGGCGGTCGATGTGCAAGCGGCGCTGCTGCGCGCGCAGCGCCAGCTGCCGATCGAGATGACCGACCTGCCGTCCTACCGCAAGGTCAATCCGGCCGACGCACCGGTGCTGTTCATGACCATGAACTCGCCGTCGCTGACCTTGTCGGAGCTGAATGACTACGCCGAAAACCTGATCGCGCCGTCGCTGTCCACGCTGCCGGGCGTGGCGCAGGTATCGGTCAACGGCCAGAAGCGCTTTGCCGTGCGCATCCGCGCCAAGTCCGACCTGATGAACGCGCGCAACCTGACGCTCGACGAGCTGCAGCAGGCGATCAAATCGGCCAACGCCAACACGCCGCTCGGTATTCTCGACGGCCCGTCGCAGACGCTGACCATCACCGGCAACGCCCAGCTGATGAAAGCCTCCGACTACGCCAACCTGATCATCGCCATGCGCAACGGCGAGCCGGTGCGCCTGAAGGACGTGGCCGACGTGCAGGACAGCTTCCAGTCGACCAAAGCGGCCGGCAGCTACAACGGCGAGCGCTCCATCGTGCTGCTGGTGCAGCGCCAGCCGGACGCCAACACCGTGCAAGTGGTGGACGGCGTGCGCCGCCTGCTGCCGCAGTTCAAGGCGCAGCTGCCGGCCTCGATCAACATCAACCTCGTGAACGACCGCTCGGTGTCGATCCGCGAGGCGATCCACGACGTCAACCTGACGTTGCTGCTGACCATCGGCCTGGTGGTGATGGTGATCTTCCTGTTCCTGCGCCGCGCCGCTGCGACGTTTATTCCGGCCATCACCATGCCGATCTCGCTGCTGGGTGCGCTGGCGCTGCTGTACGCGTTTGGCTACTCGCTGGACAACGTCTCGCTGCTCGGCATCACGCTGGCCGTCGGCCTGGTGGTGGACGACGCCATCGTGGTATTGGAAAACATCGTGCGCCATATCGAGATGGGCAAGCGGCCGCTGGAAGCATCGCTGGTAGGGGCGAAAGAGATGGGCTTCACCATCATCTCGATTTCCGTGTCGCTGGTGGCGGTGTTCATCCCGATCTTCTTCATGCCGGGCGTGATCGGCCTGATGTTCCATGAATTTGCCGTAGTGGTGGCGCTGTCCGTGCTGGTGTCGGCGGCGGTATCGCTGATGCTGGTGCCGATGCTGGCCAGCCGCCTGCTGCCGGCCGACGCGGTCGATCCCGAGCACGACAAGAGCAACTTCATCGGCCGCTGGTTCGAGGCCGGCTTCGGCGCGCTGCGCAATTTCTACAGCCGCACGCTGGACATGGCACTGGCGCACCGCTACATCGTGCTGATGGCCGCGCTGGCCACCTTCGCACTGACGGCAGTGCTGTACATCACCATCCCCAAAGGCTTCTTCCCGGAGGAAGACCTGGGCCAGATCCGCGTCAACACCGAAGCCTCGGAAGACATCTCCTCGGCCGCGCTGATGGAACTGCAAGAGAAAGTCGCCGCCGTCATCAAGGCCGATCCGAACGTGCAGGACGTGACTTCATTTGTCGGTGGCGGCAACACCGGCCGCATGTTCCTGGTGCTCAAGCCGCGCAACCAGCGCGCCAAGATGCCACAAGTGCTGGACAGCCTGCGCAAAGCCACCAAGCAAGTGCCGGGCATTGCTGTCTACCTCAGTCCAGTGCAGAACTTACAGCTGGGCGGGCGCCAGTCCAAGTCGCGCTACCAGTACACGCTGCAATCGGTCAGCCCCGGCGCGCTGAACGAGTGGGCCGACAAATACATGGAGCGCATGCGCGCCGACCCCGACTTCCGCGACGTCACCAGCGATTCGCAGAACAAGGGCCTGCAAGCCTCGCTCAAGATCGACCGCGACAAGGCCAACAACCTCGGTGTGGCCATCGGCGATATCCGCACTGCGCTGTACCTCGCGTTTGGCGAGCGCCAGGTCTCGACCATCTACTCGCCGGCCGCCAGCTACTACGTGATCCTGGAAGCGGCCGACGCCGACCGCCAGTTCGACAGCGCGCTGACCCGTATCTCGGTACGCAACAAGACAGGCCAATTGGTGCAGCTGTCCAGCTTTGCCACCGTCGAGCGCACCATCGGCCCTACCGCCGTCAACCACCAGGGCCAGCTGCAGGCAATCACACTGTCGTTCAACCTGGCGCCGGACGTGCCGCTGGGCGTGGCCACCGCCAAGATCGACCAGTGGGCTTTGGATATGCACCTGCCGCCATCGATCATCACCAACTACGGCGGCGATGCGGCGGTGTTCCAGAGCTCGCAGGGTAGCCAGCTGATCCTGATCATCGCCGCGCTGGGCGTGATCTACGTGCTGCTGGGCGTGCTGTACGAGAGCTACATCCACCCGCTGACCATCCTGGCCGGCCTGCCGTCGGCAGCGGTGGGTGCGCTGATCACGCTGCGCCTGTTCAACCTCGACCTGACCATGATCGCCATCATCGGCATCCTGATGCTGATCGGTATCGTGAAAAAGAACGCCATCATGATGATCGACTTCGCGCTGGACGCCCAGCGCAACCAGGGCATGACGCCGGAGAAGGCCATTCACGAGGCCTGCATCCTGCGCTTCCGCCCGATCATGATGACCACCATGGCCGCGCTGATGGGCGCCTTGCCGATCGCGCTGGGCCTGGGCGCCGGCGCCGAGCTGCGCCAGCCGCTGGGCCTGGCCGTGGTCGGCGGCTTGATCTTCTCGCAAGTGATCACCCTGTACATCACCCCGGTGATCTACCTGTTGCTCGACAAGTACAGCGGCACCGGCCCGATGCTGGACGCCGACATCGCTGCTGACAAGGCCATCCCGGCCGTCAAGCACGACCACGCAGAACCGGTTCCGCTGAAAGCCGTGAACAAGCATTGAGCGGTAACAAATTGATCTGATGTGGTCTCTTTATCATGGGCAAGTTGTCCACGATAAAGAGGCGATCAGATGAAACGCACCAGTGTCACCATCATCGGCATGGGCCCGCGCGGCCTCAGCGTGCTTGAGCGCCTGGCTGCGGCCGCAACGGCGCGCCAACTCCTGCTCGACATCATCCTGATCGATCCCGGCGAATGCGGCGCCGGCGTGCATGCCGCGCGCCAGCCGCAGCATCTGCTGATCAACACCCTGGCCAGCCAGGTCACCATGTTTCCGGCGCCGGGCGCGGTGGCGCATCCGCCGGTATGCGCCACGCCCTCGCTGACGGCATGGGCGCGACAGCAAGGCTATCGCCGCGTGGGCGAGCGCTACTACCGCCTCGGCGGCAGCGGCGGCCACGACATCTGCGACGGCGACTACTTGCCGCGCAGCCTGCTGGGCGAATACCTGGGCTGGGTGTACCAGCAGATCGTGGCGGCCTTGCCGGCCGGCGTCACGCTCACTCACCACCGGCTGCGCGCGGCCGATATGCGCCAGCAGCCCGATCACAGCTGCGTCATCGAGCTCGACAACGGCTATATCGTGCTCAGCGATTTCGTCTTCCTGACCACCGGCCACGGCAGCAACCTGCCCAGCGACCTCGATGCATGGCTGGCCAAGTTCGCGCAAGACCACGCGCGCTACAACAGCAAGCTGGCCTTCATGCGCGATGTCTACCCGGTAGAGCAGCTGACCCGCATCAGCAGCGAGGCGCGGGTAGCGATCCAGGGCTTGGGCCTGAGCGCGCACGACGTCATCGCCGAGCTGACCGTAGGGCGCGGCGGCGAATTCATCGCAGGCGAGGTCGGCTTGCGCTACCAGCCCTCCGGCCGCGAGCCGAAGCTGACGCTGTGCTCGCGCAACTGCCTGCCGTACGCGGCACGCGGCATCAACCAAAAAGGCCTCGACGGCCGCCACCAGCCGCGCCACTTCACGCCGGACGCGGTGGACGCGCTGCGCCGCCAGGCCCTGATCGCGCGCGGCAGCAGCCAGCTCGATTTCGACCGCGAACTGCTGCCGCTGCTCAAGCGCGAGATGGGCGAGGTCTACCGCGCCACGCCGGGCGCCGCTGCCGTCAATGACGACACCCTGTTCGCCGAACTGCTGTTCCCGCTGCAGGCGCGCCAGTTCGCGTCGCTGGACGCATTCCGCGGCTATTTCCATGACTGGCTGCAAGCCGACCTGGCCGAAGCGCGCAAAGGCAATCTTGCCAGTCCGGCCAAAGCCGCCACCGACGTGCTGCGCGACGTGCGCGCCACCCTGCAGGCGGCCATCGAGCACGGCGGACTGACGCCTTCCTCGCACCGCAAATTCCTCAACGTCTACCACCCGGCCATCAACCGCGCCGCATTCGGGCCGCCGTTGCGGCGCAACGAGGAATTGCTGGCGCTGCTGGACGCCGGTGTGATCACGATCAACTCCGGCCCCGGCAGCCGCCTCGACATCGACGAAAACGATTCAACCTATGTGCTCAACACCAAATTCGCGGAAGGCACGGCAAAACAGCCGGTGGATGTGGTCGTCATTGCAAGATTGGACCCGTTTTTTCCCGAAACCGACACATCCTTACTTATCCGTAATCTGTTGAAACGCGGCCTGTTCAGGCCGTATTACAACGGGGTTTTCCACCCCGGCGGCATCGATATCGACCGCAATGGCCAGCCGCTGGACGGGCAGGGCGCGGTGCTGCCCCATGTGTGGGCGCTGGGCTACCCGGTCGAAGGCGCGCACTACTACACGCACGCCCTGCCGCGGCCGCAGATGCGCTCCCGGCAGGTGCTGGACGCCGAGCGCTGCGTGGCCATGCTGATGGCAAAAATCGGCGATAATCGGCCTCGCAGCGCGCGCCGCCGGACTGTGACATCGGCCCGGACCCATAGCACTTTGTAAAGCGGTTGATACACACCGTAACACCCGTGAAGAGGCGGAACTTGTAAAGTGGCTATCCTGCGGCGGTTCCCAAAACAGCGGGACTCTGGCACTATGGCCCCATTTTGACGACTTCTGCGTTCCACAAGGTTTGCATCTTGCACCACGATTCCCACATCCTCTCCGCGCATGCCGAATATTGCGAGACTTGCGGCCAGCGCCTGCCGTCGGCGCAGGATGGGTTCGCCACGTGGGAACGCCAGAACAAGAACAAGCGCGTCGGCATCGGCATTTCCATCGCGCTGCACCTGGCAGGCGTGCTGTACTACCTGCTGTCGCCAACCCACATGCCGATGAAGCCGCCGACTGTCAAAGGTGGCCAGATGGTCTACATCGCGCCGCTGGACCCCAAGAAATCGGTCAAGCCGACGCCCAAGCCGGACACGCCCAAACCCAAGCCGCAGCCGGTGCGCAAGCCGGCCGCCATCTCCAAACAGGCGCCGGTGGTGCAGCGTGAAAAACTGGAAACCTATGTGCCGCCGGTGCAGGCGACCATGACGCCGCCGCCGCCCGAGCAGGATATGTCGGAAATGATTGCCAAGCGGCGTGCCGCGCGCGAGGCGCAGAATCCGCAGCCACAGCCGGCGCCACCGGCCGAGAGCGAAGCCGACCGCGCCAAGCGCATCGCCACCGCCAACATCGCGCGTGCCAACAATGCGGCAACGGCTGATGAAAGCGGCGGGCTGTTCGATATCCGCAAGGTCAGCTTCAACAGCGCGACCATCAAGTTCCGCGGCTTCAACGCCAACTTCAAGCGCAACTGGCTGAAGCAGGTGAACGTCGAACGCGGCGCCGAGCAGGATATTGAAACGGCGACCATCAAGGAAATGATCAAGATCATCCGCAGCGAAAAAGACGGCGACTTCTCGTACGAGTCGCACCGTCTGGGCCGCGTGGTGACGCTCAGCGCGCGCAAGGAAGACGACAAGCAGCTGTTTGAATTCCTGATGCGGGAAGTCTTCCCGGAGTACTACACGCCGCAGCGGCGCTAAAAAAACGGGGCAGTTCAGACTGCCCCGTTTTGTTTATTTCTTCAGCTTGCGCGCGACGTCGAGCGCGAAGTAGGTCAGTACCCCGTCCGCGCCGGCACGCTTGAAGGCCAGCAGCGATTCCATCATCACCTTGTCATGATCGAGCCAGCCGTTTTGCGCGGCGGCTTTGATCATGGCGTACTCGCCGCTGACCTGGTAGGCAAAGGTCGGCACCTTGAATTCATCCTTTACGCGGCGCACGATATCCAGGTAAGGCATGCCAGGCTTGACCATCACCATGTCGGCGCCTTCGGCCAGATCGAGGCCCACTTCGCGCAGTGCTTCGTCGCTGTTGGCCGGGTCCATCTGGTACTGGTTCTTGTCGCCCTTGCCGAGATTGGCCGCCGAGCCCACCGCGTCGCGGAACGGGCCGTAGAAGGCCGAGGCGTACTTGGCCGAGTAGGCCATGATACGGGTGTGGATATGGCCGGCTTCTTCCAGCGCGGCACGGATCGCGCCGATGCGGCCGTCCATCATGTCGGATGGCGCCACCACATCCACGCCGGCGTTCGTGTGGCACAGCGCCTGGCGCACCAGCATGTCGGTGGTGATGTCGTTGATGACGTAGCCGTTGTCGTCGATCAGGCCGTCCTGGCCGTGGCTGGTGTACGGATCGAGCGCGATGTCGGTCAGGATGCCCAGCTCCGGGAAGGCTTGCTTGAGCGTGCGCACGGCGCGCGGCACTAGGCCTTCCGGGTTGGTGGCTTCAATGCCGTCCGGGGTTTTCTTCGCCGCGTCGATGACCGGGAACAGCGCCAGCACCGGGATGCCCAGCGCCACGCATTCCTCAGCCACCTTCAGCAGCAGGTCCACCGAGACGCGCTCCACGCCCGGCATCGACGCCACCGCTTCGCGCTGGTGCGTGCCTTCGAGGATGAACACTGGGTAGATCAGGTCCGCTGCGGTCACAATGTTCTCGCGCATCAGGGCGCGCGAGAACGGATCGCGGCGCATGCGGCGCATGCGGATGGCGGGGAATTGCGCTGCTACTTTACTCATCGCTATCACTTTCTAAATCGGGGTCGGAGAGACCGGCCAGTTCGAGGATTTTGTCGTTGGCTTCTTCAATGCCAACGCGCTTGACGGCCGAGAACAATTGCACGGTGAACGGGAAGCCTTCGCCGTCTTCATCGACGTAGCTTTCCAGCTTGGCCTTGGCCTTGCGCAGCACGGTGATCGATTCTTCGCGGTTCAGCTTGTCAACCTTGGTCAGAATGCAATGGATAGGCTTGCCGGTCGGCGCGAACCATTCCAGCATCTGCACGTCCAATTCGGTGAACGGGCGGCGCGAGTCCATGATCAGGATCAGCGCGGCCAGCTGGTCGCGGCGCTGCACGTAGTCGCCCAGCAGGCGTTGCCAGTGCAGCTTGGCCGAACCGGACACTTCCGCGTAGCCGTAGCCCGGCAAGTCCACCAGCAGGGCCTGGATTTCGTCGACGATGGTCGGGTCTTTGCGGTGCTGCGCGACGTGCGCGCCGCCGATCGAAAAGAAGTTAATGTGCTGGGTGCGGCCAGGGGTTTTGGACGCGAACGCCAGGCCCTTCTGATTGCACAAAATATTGATGGCGGTCGATTTACCGGCATTGGAGCGACCCGCAAAGGCGATCTCCGGCACTTGGGTGTCAGGGAGTTCGCGCAGTTGGTTTACGGTCGTGAAGAAGCGGGCTTGCCAGAGTTTGGACATGGGATTGGGGGAAAAGCAACAGTTTAAGGCAGGAATTTTTTTAAGCTATTGTACAATGAGTGGTTACCAAGTGCTTCTATGCACGGTTTGGTGCTGCAGCGGGTCACTTTGGTGCATAACTTTTTAGACTCCTATTAGGGTGCTTTAATGAATAGTGTGTTTTCACCGTTGGTAAAATCCCTGTTTGTCACTCTGCTGGCTGTTTCGGCCACTGCGTTTGCAGACGAACACAAGTCCGCTCCTGCTGCTCCCAAGATCGACCCGGCCAAAGGCGCCACCCTGTACACCGATGGCGATAACGCCCGCGGTCTGCCGGCTTGCGTGTCCTGCCACGGCGCCGGCGGTAACTCCACCATCTCCGTCAATCCCAAGCTGGCCGGCCAGCACGAGGGATATATTTACAAGCAACTGGTGAACTTTACGACCGCGGACCGGAATCAACCGGTCATGACCACTTACGCCAAGATGCTGACCGATGAGGAAAAGCACAACGTGGCGGCGTGGCTGGTGACGCAGTCGCAGAAGCCGGGTGCGGCCAAGAACAAGGACACCATCGAGCTGGGCAAGAAGATTTATCGCGGCGGCATCGCCGAGAAAAATGTTCCGGCCTGCGCCAGCTGCCACGGCGCCTCGGGCGCTGGCATTCCGGTGCAGTATCCACGCCTGTCGGGCCAGCACCAGGATTACACGGTAGCGCAGCTGGGTCTGTTCAAGGCCGGCACCCGCAAGAGTGTTGAGATGGCCACCATCGCCAAGCGCATGTCCGATGAGGAAATGAAGGCCGTTGCCGACTACGTGGCGGGCCTGAAGTAAACGCCTCAACAGGCAAAAAGAAGAGGGCGGCGGCGGGAGCATGCCGCCCTTTTTGTTGGTATGCTGTCTTTTTTTAAAGAATCTGAGTACGCATGAGTAGCCCCAGCACCACCGGCATCCAGCTGAATACCCGCCGTCCCCTCGTCGCTGAAATCGTTGAGCTGATTTCCTCCATGCGTTTCGCTATCGCCTTGCTGGCGATGATTGCGATTGCCGCCATCATCGGCACGGTGATGAAGCAGGGCGAGGCCACCTCCAACTACATCAATCAGTTTGGCCCCTTCTGGTTTGAAGTGTTCCGCAAGCTCGGTCTGTATGCGGTGTACTCGGCGTGGTGGTTCCTGCTGCTGATGGGCACGCTGGTAACGTCGACCACACTGTGCATCGTGCGCAATGCGCCCAAGATGCTGAGCGATATGCGCAGCTGGCGTGAAAATGTGCGTGAGAATTCGCTGCTCAACTTCCACCACAAGATGCAGTGGCGCGCGCCGTTGACGCGCACCGCGCTGGCGCAGCAAAGCGCAGCGCGGCTGGTGGATGCCGGCTACAAGGTCAAGCTGGTCGAGAAGGACAATGGCACGCTGGTGGCGGCCAAGCAGGGCGCGGCCAACAAGTTCGGCTACATCTTCGCGCATGCGGCCATTGTGATCATCTGCCTCGGCGGCTTGCTCGATTCGGATATTCCGATTCGCCTGCAGGAATGGTTCTTCGGCAAAACGCCGTTCACCGGTAGCGGCCTGATTTCGCAAGTGCCGCCCGAGCACCGCCTCGGCACCGGCAATCCCACCTTCCGCGGCAACACCATGATCCCGGAAGGGCAGAACAGCAGCACCGCCATCCTCACCCGCCCGGACGGCGTGCTGATCCAGGAACTGCCGTTCACCATCAACCTGAAGAAATTCACCATCGATTTCTACAGCACCGGCATGCCCAAGCTGTTTGCCAGCGACGTGGAAGTGCGCGACAACCAGACCGGCGAAACGGCCAAGGCCACCATCGAGGTCAACAAGCCGCTGATTTTCAAGGGCGTGGCCATTTACCAGTCCAGCTTTGAAGATGGCGGCAGCAAGCTCAAGCTCACCGGCTTCCCGATGAGCGGCACCGACAGCAAACGTTTTGAGATTGCCGGCGAAGTGGGCAGCAGCACCCCGCTCGACGACGCCTACACCGTCGAATGGTCCGGCTTCCGTCCGTTCAACGTGGAAAACGTCGGCCCGACCGACGATCCGCGTGCGGTGAAGAAGGGCAAGAGCCTGCAGGAAGAACTGGGCGAGCACATGGGCTCGGCCGGCAAGAACGCCAACAACAAAAACCTGAAAAACGTCGGTCCGAGCGTCAGCTACAAGCTGCGCGACAAGACCGGCCAGGCGCGCGAATACCAGAACTACATGCAGCCGGTGACCATTGACGGCGCCACCGTGTTCCTGGCCGGCATGCGCGCCAACCCGTCGGACAACTTCAGCTACCTGCGCATCCCGGCCGACGACGGCCACAGCGTGACCGAATGGATGCGCCTGCGCGCCGCGCTGCAGGATCCCGAGCTGCGCGCCGCTGCCGCCAAGCGCTACGCCGAGCGTGCCACGCCGAAGTCGTCCACCGGCGACGCCCTGCGCACCCAGCTGCAAGCTTCGGCCGACAAGAGCCTGGGCATCTTCGCCGGCAGCGACAAGGCGGGCGGCTTCATGGCCATCTCGCAGTTCCTCGAAAAAATCCCGCAGGCCGAGCAGGAAAAAGCTGCCGACGTGGTGATGAAGATCCTCAACGGCAGCCTGTGGGACCTGTGGCAGGCTGCGCGCGCCAAGGACGGCCTGCCAGCCGTCACCGAGGACGAGAGCCACGCCCGCTTCCTGCAACTGGCCACCAACGCGCTGTCAGATTCCTTCTTCTACGGCGCCCCGGTCTACCTGCAGCTGGACGACTTCACCCACGTGCAAGCCTCGGTATTCCAGGTCACGCGCTCGCCGGGCAAGAAGGTGGTGTATCTTGGCTGCCTGTTCCTGGTGCTGGGCGTGTTCGCCATGTTCTACATCCGCGAGCGCCGCCTGTGGATCTGGATCAAGGACGATGCCAACGGCAGTGCGAGTGAGGCGCTGATGGCCATGAGCACCCAGCGCAAGACGCTGGACTTTGAGCGCGAATTTGAAACACTGAAGCAAAAGCTGCCACAGGCGGCATAAGTCGGAGATGACGATGGAACTGACCCAATCCCAGCAAACCTACCAGCAGGCGCCCGGCTACTTCAAGCGCCTCAACGTGGCCGACTGGCTGTTTGCGCTGGCGCTGCTGGCCGGCGCCGTGTTTGCGCTGAACCGCTACGGCCACTACATGGACGTCTACGAGCAGGGCATCCTGCTGGCCGCCGTGCCGGTCTTTGCCGCGCTGGGCTGGCACTGGAAGCCGGTGCGCTGGGTGATGCCGCTGGTGGCGCTGCTGTCGCTGTGGGCGATCTTCATGTATGCCGGCCAGCTCGACAACGGCAGCAAGAAATTCTGGCTGCGCATGATGCTGTCCAGCCAATCGGCGGTGCTGTGGATGAGTGTGATGTTCGTCATCTCCACCGTGTTCTACTGGATCGGCTTTGCCGGCCGCTCGCCGTCGGCGTCCAGCATCGCCTCCAAGCTGAGCTGGGCCGGCGTGGTGCTGGGCTGGACTGCCATGATGGTACGCTGGTTCGAGTCCTACCTGATCGGCGCGGACGTCGGCCACATCCCCGTGTCCAACCTGTACGAAGTGTTCATCCTGTTCACCCTGATCACCGCGATGTTCTACCTGTACTTCGAACAGCGCTACGCCACCCGCCAGATGGGCCCGTTCGTGCTGCTGGTGATCTCTGCCGCGATCGGCTTCCTGATGTGGTACACCACCTCGCGCAACGCCGCCGACATCCAGCCGCTGCTGCCGGCGCTGCAAAGCTGGTGGATGAAAATCCACGTGCCGGCCAACTTCATCGGCTATGGCAACTTCGCGCTGGCGGCCATGGTGGCCTCGGCCTACCTGCTGAAAACCAAGGGCTACCTGAAAGACCGCCTGCCGTCGGAAGAGGTGCTCGATGACGTCATGTACAAGGCCATCTCGGCCGGCTTCGCATTCTTCACCATTGCCACCATTCTGGGCGCGCTGTGGGCGGCGGAAGCGTGGGGCGGCTACTGGTCGTGGGATCCGAAAGAAACCTGGGCGCTGATCGTCTGGCTCAACTACGCAGCCTGGCTGCACATGCGTCTGGTGAACGGCCTGCGCGGCCGTCCGGCGGCGTGGTGGGCGCTGGTGGGCCTGCTGGTCACCACCTTTGCCTTCCTGGGCGTGAACATGTTCCTGTCCGGCCTGCACTCCTACGGCAAGTTGTAAACGGAAGTTTAAGATTTGCTCCGGTAGATTGGTGTAAGGTGTAGCCCTACACCAATCTACCGGAGCCATCATGCTGATCAAGCGTAGTCCCAACGGTATCGACCTGCCGTTTTCCTCTGAAATCACGCCGCGCGAAATCTATGAAGCGCGCCGCACCTTCATGAAGCAAGTCGCCGTTGGCGCGGCTGCGCTGGGCGGCATGCACGAAGCGTTTGCGCAGAACGGCGCCAAGCTGCCCGCCAAGCTCAATCCCGCCTACTCGGCGCTGGACAAGCAGACCGCGTTCAAGGACGCCACCACCTACAACAACTACTACGAATTCGGCACCGACAAGAGCGAGCCGGCCATGTACGCGGGTTCGCTGAAAACGCGGCCGTGGACGGTGGCGATCGAAGGCGAGGTCAAGAAGCCGATGACGCTGGATCTGGACGCGCTGCTCAAGCTGGCGCCGTTGGAAGAGCGCGTCTACCGCCTGCGCTGTGTGGAAGGCTGGTCGATGGTGATCCCGTGGATTGGCTATTCGTTCTCCGAAATCATCAAGAAGGTCGAGCCGACCGGCAACGCCAAGTACGTGGAATTCGTCACCCTGGCCGACAAGAAGCAAATGCCGGGCGTGGGCAGCCGCGTGCTGCAATGGCCGTACACCGAAGGCCTGCGCATCGACGAAGCCAACCATCCGCTGGCGCTGCTGACCTTTGGCATGTACGGCGAAGTGCTGCCGAACCAGAACGGCGCGCCGGTGCGCATGGTGCTGCCGTGGAAGTACGGCTTCAAGTCGGCCAAGTCGATCGTCAAGATTCGGTTCGTGAAAGACCAGCCGCGCACCTCGTGGAACCTGTCGGCGCCAAACGAATACGGCTTCTACTCCAACGTGAATCCGGACGTGGACCACCCGCGCTGGTCGCAGGCGAGCGAGCGCCGCATCGGCGAAGACGGCTTCCTCGCGCGCAAGCGCAAGACCCTGATGTTCAACGGCTATAACGACGTGGCTTCGCTGTACACCGGCATGGACCTGAAGAAGTTCTACTGATGCTGACGACCAAGCAAGTCAGCTGGATCAAGGGTGCCGTGTTCGTGCTGGCGCTGGTGCCCTTGCTGCGCATGGTCTACCTGACCGTGACCGGGCAGCTGGTCGATCCGCTGGAATTCATCACGCGCGGCACTGGCGACTGGACCTTGTACTTCCTGTGCATGGTGCTGGCGGTGACGCCGCTGCGCAAGCTGAGTGGATGGAACTGGCTGATCAAACTGCGCCGCATGCTGGGCTTGTACGTATTCTTCTACGGCTTCCTGCACTTCATGACCTTCCTGTGGTTCGACCATTTCTTCGACGTACAGGAAATGTGGAGGGACGTGCTGAAGCGGCCGTTCATCACCGTTGGCTTCACCGCGTTTGTGCTGTTGATACCGCTGGCCGCGACCAGCACCAATGGCATGATCAAGCGCCTGGGCGGCAAGCGCTGGCAGTGGCTGCATCGCCTGGTCTACGTGATCGCACCGCTGGCGATATTGCACTTCTGGTGGATGAAAGCGGGCAAGCACAACTTCACCCAGCCGATCATCTTCGGCACGGTACTTGGGGTGTTATTGCTGATGCGCGTCTGGTGGGCAAGCCGCCAGCGCTGAGAAAAATCGGGGTCAGCTCTGTCATTCGGACAAATAATTCGCGTATTGATATTTCTCAAACATCATGCGCGCGTGTCCAAATGACAGAGCTGACCCCGAATGGGTGTTACTTGATGACGGATTCCAGCGCGTACAGGTCGGCTGGGTTTTCGCGTTTGCGCACCAGGTGCGGCACGGTGCCGTCGACGATCACTTCGGCGGCGCGGCCACGGGTGTTGTAGTTGGAGGCCATGGTCATGCCGTAGGCGCCGGCGGTGTGCATCACCAGCAGGTCGCCAGCTTCCACCGCCAGCGAGCGGTCGCGCGCCAGCCAGTCGCCCGATTCGCAGATCGGACCCACGACGTCGTACGAGGCCGCCGCGGCCTTGCTTTGCACCACCGGCTGCATGTCCATCCACGCCTGGTACAGCGCCGGACGCGCCATGTCGTTCATCGCTGCGTCGACGATGCAGAAGTTTTTCTCTTCGCCGTGCTTGATGAATTCCACTTTGGTCAGCAGCACGCCGGTGTCGCCCACGATGGAACGGCCCGGCTCGAAGATGACTTTGATGCCTTTGCCGTTGTGGCGCGCCGCGCGCCAGGCGTCGATTTTGGCGAACAGGCGGCCCAGGTAGTCGCCCACCGGCACCGGCGCCGCTTCGCCTTCTTCACGGTAGTCGATGCCGATGCCACCGCCGATGTCCAGATGGTGCAGCTCGATGCCTTCCGCACCCAGCTGGTCGATCAGCTCGATCAGGCGGTCCAGCGCTTCCAGCAGTGGCGCGTCGTCCAGCAGCTGCGAGCCGATGTGGCAGTCGATGCCCGACACTTCCAGGTGCGGCAGCTTGGCGGCGGTGCGGTAGGTGTCCAGCGCGTCGTCAAAGGCCACGCCGAATTTGTTGGCTTTCAGCCCGGTGGCGATGTACGGGTGGGTCTTGGCGTCCACGTTCGGGTTCACGCGCAGCGAGATGCGCGCTTTCTTGCCCATCGCACCAGCCACTTCGTTCAGGCGGTGCAGCTCAGGGATCGATTCAACGTTGAAGCACAGGATGTCGTGGCTCAGCGCCAGGCGCATTTCTTCCACGCTCTTGCCGACGCCGGAGAAGATCACTTTGCGCGGATCGCCACCCGCCGCCAGCACGCGCAGCAGTTCGCCGCCGGAGACGATGTCGAAGCCCGCACCCTGGCGCGCCAGCAGGTCGAGGATGGCCAGGTTCGAGTTGGCCTTCATGGCGTAGCACACCAGCGCGTCGCGGCCCTGGCAGGCGTCGGCGTAGGAGGCGAAGTTGGCCAGCAGGGCGGCCTTGGAGTAGACGTAGGTCGGGGTGCCGAACTGTTCGGCGATGGCGCTCAGCGAGACGCCTTCGGCGTGCAGCACGCCGTCTTGGTACGAAAATTGGGACATAAGCAATTATTGTTGAGGTGCGGCGGGTTCAGAAGTCGGGGCAGGGGCGTTCCCGCTCTTGGCAGGCTTGGCCGCTGGTGGCTTGGGCAGGTACAGCGGGCCGGGTTGGCCGCAGCCGCTCAGCAATACGCTCAGGATAATCAAACGGGTAAGAGACTTCACGATAAAATCACGGTTTATTTGAGATCAGATACGGAGTGTAGCATGGGCGAATCAGAATTCCTGGCGCAGGCGGAAGCCGCTCTCGATGCCATCGAGGCAGCGCTGGACCGTTTGAACGATGAGGACGTGGTCGATGTCGAGTGCAGCCGCAGCGGCAATGTGCTGGAAATCGAGTTTATCGACAATGGCAGCAAGATCATCGTCAACAGCCAGGCCGCGATGAAGGAGCTGTGGGTCGCCTCGCGCTCGGGCGGCTACCATTACAAGCAAATCGACGGCCAGTGGATCAACAGCCGCGATAACACCGAGCTGTACGCCTCGCTGTCCGAGATGGTGTCGGCACAGGGCGGCGCACAGGTGGTGCTCAAGCCATAATCAGAACAGCTCGTTCTTCACGGCGTCCTTGGCCTTTTCCTCGGCCGGGGTGCCGTGCCCCGGCGCGTCGAGGTTGTTGACCCCGGCGCCCGGCGGATTCTCCGCATAGTAGTACTCATCCCCCACCAGCATCACGCCTTCCGGCACCGCGCGTTCCTCGATCGGGATGTTTTTCAGCGCCTTCTGCATGTAGCCGATCCAGATCGGCAAGGCCAGGCCGCCGCCGGTTTCGCGGTTGCCCAGGTTCTTCGGCTGGTCGTAGCCAATCCACGCAATGCCCACCAGCTTGGCCTGATAGCCTGCGAACCACGCGTCGATCGAATCGTTGGTGGTGCCGGTCTTGCCGGCGATGTCAGGACGCTTGAGCACCAGCGCCTTGGTCGCGGTACCGAAGCGCACCACGTCTTTCATCATGCTGTCCATCAGGAAGGCGTTGCGCTCGTCGATCACGCGGTTTTTCTCGTCGCCGGCCAGGTCCGGATGCGCTTGCGACAGGATCTTGCCGTCGGCATCGGTCACCTTGGCAATCAGGTACGGGCTGACCTTGTAGCCGCCGTTGGCAAACACCGCATACGCGCCGGCCATTTGCAGCGGCGTGACGTTGCCCGCGCCCAGCGCCAGCGTCAGGTAGGGCGGGTTCTTGTCGGCGTCAAAGCCGAAGCGGGTCGCGTATTCCTGGCCGTACTTGGCGCCGATGCGGTGCAGGATGCGGATCGAAATCATGTTCTTGGACTTGGTCAGGCCCTTGCGCATGGTCATCGGACCTTCGTACTTGCCGTCGTAGTTCTTCGGCTCCCAGGCCTGGCCGCCGGTCTGGCCGGCATCGAACGAGATTGGCGCGTCGTTGATGATGGTGGCCGGCGACAGCCCGCGCTCCAGCGAGGCCGAGTAGATGAACGGCTTGAACGACGAGCCCGGCTGGCGCCAGGCCTGGGTCACGTGGTTGAACTTGTTGCGGTTGTAGTCGAAGCCGCCCACCATGGCCTTGATCGCGCCGTCGGTGGTGCTGGCCGCAACAAAGGCCGATTCGATTTCCGGCATCTGCGCCACTTCCCAGTCCTTGCCCTCTTGCAGCACGCGGATCACCGCGCCGCGACGGATGCGCTTGTTCGGCGGGTTTTTGTCCGACAGCCACGAGCGGCCCATCTCCAGGCCGGGGCCGGAAATCTTGATCTCTTCGCCCGAGGCGGTGACGGCGGTGATCAGCTGCGGCGTGGCCGACAGCACCACGGCAGCAATGATATCGTCGTTATCCGGATGCTCGGCCAGCACGGTCTCGATGGCGTCGTCGGCGTCTTCCTTGTTGGCCGGGATGTCGATGTAGGCTTCCGGGCCGCGATAGGCATGGCGGCGCTCGTAGTCCATCACGCCCTTGCGCAGCGCCAGATAGGCGGCGTCCTGGTCGGCCTTGGTGATGGTGGTGAACACGTTCAGGCCGCGGGTGTAGGTGTCTTCCTTGAACTGCTCGTACACCAGCTGGCGCGCCAGCTCGGCCACGTACTCGGCGTGCACGCCGAATTCGCTGCTGTCGGTCTTCACTTTCAGCTCTTCCGCCTTGGCAGTTTCAAACTGCTTGTCGCTGATGTAGCCGAGCTCGTGCATGCGCTGCAGGATGTACTGCTGGCGGGTGCGGGCGCGCTTCGGATTGACCACCGGGTTGTAGGCCGACGGCGCTTTTGGCAGGCCGGCCAGCATGGCCGCTTCGGCGATGCTAATGTCGCGCAGATTTTTGCCGAAATAGATTTGTGCGGCGGACGAGAAACCGTAAGCGCGCTGGCCCAGGTAGATCTGGTTCATGTAGACCTCGAGGATCTGGTCCTTGCTGAGGTTCTTTTCGATCTTCCACGCCAGCAGCATTTCGTAGACTTTGCGCTTGATGGTCTGTTCGCTCGACAGGAAGAAGTTGCGCGCCACCTGCTGGGTGATGGTCGAGGCGCCTTGCCGGCCGCCGCCGCCCACCGCGTTGTGCACGGCCGCGCGCAGGATGCCCATGTAGTCGACGCCGCCATGCTCGTAGAAGCGGTCGTCCTCGATGGCCAGCACCGCCTTCTTCATGACGTCGGGGATGTCCTTGATGCGCACCAGGTTGCGGCGCTCTTCGCCGAACTCGCCGATCAGCACGTTATCGGCGGAGAAGATCCGCAGCGGCATTTTCGGGCGGTAGTCGGTCAGGGTGTCGAGCTCGGGCAGGTTGGGGTAGGCCATCGCCAGCCCGAACACCACCAGCAGCACGCCGGTCAGGCCCAGGCCGGCAACGGACAGGCCGGCCATCCACAGGAAGCGGGAGCCTTTGCCGCCCGATTTTTTTTCCGGCGGCGTCGATGAAGGAGGGGTGGTATCGGAAGAAGCCATGCAGTCGATCTTTTTCGGTTAATTATGCGAGCCATTATAAGCGAGCCGCGCACCGTACCCTACGGCAGGAATATTTCCGCGTGACCAACAAAACAACTCAGTTGTTTTGTTGCTTACGGACCAAAAAAGAAGTGTGGCGAAACCCTCACACAAACACAATTGTGCACAGTAGAAATACCTTTACACTTAAATAGGGTCGATTTAATGTACAGGCTGATATAGCCTCCCTAACCGCTGGTTTTCAAACGAGTTTCCTTTTATGCAAACAGTTCGGCCGCTTGTTCGGATGTACTGCAGGGTAGGCGTCAGCCATGGCGCCGGGGGACTCGTATGATCGATATCAAGGCCCTGCTGGGCCAGGGCAACCCGCCTTTGGTGGGCATCGACATCAGCACCACCGCCGTGCGGCTGGTGGAGCTGGCGCAGGTCGGCAAGGGCGCCACCGATTACCGGCTCGAGCGCTACGCCGCCGAACCGCTGCCGCGCAACGCCGTCACCGACGGCAATATCGAAAACATGGACCAGGTGGTGGAAGCCGTACGCCGGGTGTGGAAGAAAAGCGGCACGCGCGCCAAACACGTGGCGCTGGGCATGCCGCCCGCTTCGGTGATCACCAAGAAAATCATTCTGCCGGCCGGGCTGCCGGAAGACCAGCTGGAAGTGCAGGTCGAGTCCGAAGCCAGCCAGTACATTCCGTTCGCGCTCGATGAGGTCAGCCTCGACTTCGACGTGATCGGCCCGGCCGCCAACTCTACCGACGATATCGAAGTCATGCTGGCCGCCTCGCGCCGCGAAAAAGTCGAGGACCGGGTGGCGATTGCCGAAGCGTCCGGCCTCAAGGCCACTGTGATGGACATCGAATCCTACGCCGCCCGCGCCGCGCTCGACCGCGTCATCGCGCAGCTGCCGGAAGCCGGCGCCGGCCAGATCATTGCGCTGTTCCAGATCGGCGCCCAGGTCACGCATATTTCGGTCATGCTCGACGGCGTCACCGTCTACGAGCGCGAGCAGCCGTTTGGCGGCAACGCGCTGACCCAGGATATCGTGCGCAGCTACGGCCTGTCCTTCGACGAAGCCGAGGCGCGCAAGAAGAGCGGCGACCTGCCCGACAACTACCAGGCCGAGTTGCTCACCCCTTTCCTTGAAAGCGCCGCGCTGGAAGTCACGCGCGCCATCCAGTTCTTCTACACCTCCACCCCCTACACCCGCGTCGACCAGCTGTTCCTGGCCGGCGGCTGCGCGCTGATTCCCGGCCTGCTCGATCTGGTGGCCAGCCGCACGCGCATTTCCAGCGCCGTGATTTCGCCGTTCAAGGGCATGCAGCTGGGCACCTCGGTGCGCGAGTCGCAGCTGCGGCTTGATGCGCCGGCCTACCTGGTCGCCTGCGGCCTGGCCCTGCGGAGGTTCGACTGATGATACGGATTAACCTGCTGCCCCACCGCGAAGAAAAGCGCAAGCAGAAGAAGGCCGCCTTCTTCGCCATGCTGGCGCTGGGCGGCGTGGTGGGCGTGGGCATCGTGCTGCTGGTCGGCGCCTACAACGCGCGCGCCATCTCGATCCAGGAGCAGCGCAACCAGGTGCTGAAGACGTCCATCGTCGAGCTCGATAAAAAGATCGCCGAGATCGCCACGCTGAAGCAGGAAATCGAAGCGCTCAAGGCGCGCCAGCAGGCGGTGGAGGATTTGCAGGGCGACCGCAACCAGCCGGTCTATCTGCTCGATGAACTGGTCACCCAGACCCCGCCCGGCGTCTACCTGAAAGGCTTCCGGCAGGATGGCCAGAAAGTGGCGGTCAACGGCTTTGCGCAGTCGCAGGAGCGGGTGTCGGAATTGCTGCGCAACCTGGCCGGCGGGTCGCCGTGGCTGGAGAAGCCGGACCTGATCGAAGTCAAGTCCACCGGCCTCGGCCAGGGCAAGAGCGCGCGCAAGGTGGTGGAGTTCAACCTCAACGTGATGATCAAGCGCCCGCGCGACAAGGACAAGCCGGAAGAGGGCGCCAAGGGCAAAGCCGCGGCCGTGGCGGGGAGCAAATAATGGCCAGGGCGAACATCAACCTGAACGAAGTGCTGGCACGTTTCACCGACCAGTTCCGCGACCTCAACGGCCGTCATCCCGGCCAGTGGCCGCTGGCGCCGCGCGTGCTGTGCGCCGTCGGCGTGACGGCGGCGGTGTGCGTGGCCGGCTATTTCGGCTACTGGAGTTCGCAGTTCGAAGAGCAGGAAGCCGGCCAGGCGCAGGAAAACAAGCTGCGCGACGAGTACAAGATCAAGACCGCGCAGGCGATCAACCTGGACGCGCTGCGCGCGCAAAAGGCCCAGGTCGACCAGTACGTGGACCGCCTGCAGAAGCAGCTGCCGAGCAAGGCCGAGATGGCCGCGCTGCTGACCGACATCAACCAGGCCGGCACCGGGCGCGGCCTGCAGTTCGAGCTGTTCAAGCCGCAGCAGGTGGTGGTCAAGGATTACTACGCCGAGCTGCCGATCGATATCCGCATCACCGGCAACTACCACGACATCGGCGCCTTCACCGGCGATATCGCCAACCTGCCGCGCATCGTTACGCTCAACAACCTGACCCTGTCCACTGGCAAGGACGGCGCGCTGCTGCTGGAAGCGGTGGCCAAGACCTTCCGCTACCTCGATCCGGACGAAGTGGCCGCGCAGCGCAAGGCCGCCGCCGACAAGAAGAAGGCGGCGAAAAAATCATGAAGACGCTGACCGTTCCCGCCCTGATGGCGCTGCTCCTGCTGGCCGGCTGCGGCGACACCGACGTGCAGGAAGTACGCACCTGGATGAAGCAGATCGATGCCCAGACCAAGGTGCAGGTGCCGCCACTGGCCGAACCCAAGACCTTCATCCCGTTCGCCTACGGGCGCAAGGACGATCCCGATCCGTTCAATCCCAACAAGCTGCTGGCCGAGCTGGCCAAGCAGGCGGCGGCCGGCGGCAGCAACGGCCTCAAGCCCGACACCGAGCGCCGCAAGGAACTGCTGGAGACCTATCCGCTCGACACCATCAAGATGGTCGGCACCATGGAGAAGAAAGGCGTGATGTACGCCGTGCTGCAAGTCGACCGCTCCGTGCATCAAGTGGTGGTGGGCCAGCACCTGGGCCAGAACTACGGCCGCATCACCAGCATCACCGAGAACACCGTCAACCTCAAGGAAATCGTCCAGGACGCCACCGGCGACTGGGTCGAGCGCCTGTCCAAGCTGGAACTGCAGGAAAGCAAGGAGAACTCCAAATGACCGCTCATCACACGGCCCGGCGCGCCTTGGCCGCCGCCACTTGGGCGCTGGCCTTGCAACTCGCTTGCGTCGCCCAGGCGCAGACGACCGAACCCACCGCTGCCGCCGCAGCGTCGGCCAACGCCATCGAAGCCATCAGCGCCAACCAGCAAGGCGCCAACCTGATCGTCAAGATCGCGCTGAAAAACGCGCCGGACAAGCTGCCGATCAACTTTGCCATCACTAACCCGCCGCGCATCGCGCTCGACTTCGGCGCCACCATCAACGCCACCGGCAAGAACACGCTGGAGATCAACCAGGGCGACCTGCGCGGCGTCAACCTGGTGCAGGCCGGCGAGCGTTCGCGCCTGGTGTTCAATCTCAAGCGCGCGCTCAACTACGCCACCGCCATCGACGGCAAAAACGTGATCCTGACCATCGACGGTTCCGGCGGCGCCGCCACCGCGGTGGACGCCAGCGGCCTGCCGGTGGCCAAGCAGGCCGCGCCGGCCGGCAAGCAGCTCTTGCGCGACGTCGACTTCCGCCGCGGCGCCAACGGCGAAGGCCGCATCGTGGTCGACCTGCCCAACAACCAGGTGGCGGTGGACGTGCGCCAGACCCCGACCGGGGTGGTGGTCGACTTCCTCAAGACCGGCGTGCCGGAAGCGCTGCGCCGCCGCCTCGACGTCGGCGACTTCGGCACCCCGGTGGCGCAAGTCACCACCGTGCCGCAGGGCGAGAACACGCGCCTGACCATCGAGGCGCGCGGCCTGTGGGAGCAGACCGTGTACCAGAGCGACACTCAGCTGGTGGTGGACGTCAAGCCGATCAAGGAAGACCCGAACAAGCTGACCCAGGGCTCGCAGGGCTATCGCGGCGAGAAGCTGTCGTTCAATTTCCAGAATGTCGAAGTGCGCGCGGCGCTGCAGGCGATTGCCGATATCTCCGGCCTCAACATCATCACCAGCGACAGCGTGGCCGGCAACCTGACGCTGCGCCTGAAGGAAGTGCCGTGGGACCAGGCGCTGGACGTGATCCTGCAAGCGAAGGCGCTGGACATGCGCAAGAACGGCAGCGTGATCTGGATCGCGCCCAAGGAAGAATTGCTGACCAAGGAAAAACTCGAGCTCGAGCAGAAAGCCCAGATCGCCGACCTCGAGCCGATGAAGTCGGAAATCTTCCAGCTCAACTACCAGAAGGCGGAAGCGTTTAAAACCGTGTTCGGGCTTGAAGGCGACAGCAAGAACCGCATCCTGTCCAAGCGCGGCACTGCCATCATCGAGCCGCGCACCAACCAGCTGTTCGTGACCGACATCGCCTCCAAGCTGGAGGACGTGCGCCGCCTGATCGCCAAGACCGACGTCGCCACCAAGCAGGTGCTGATCGAGGCCCGTATCGTCGAGGCCAGCGACACCTTCACCCGCAACCTCGGCGCCAAGCTCGGCTTCACCGACCTGCGCACCATCCGCGGCGGCGACGCCGGCTACCAGCTTGGCAACGGCAATACCCGCATCGGCATCGCCGGCAATATGACCGGCATCGGCGAAGTCACCGGCCAGGTCAAGCTGACCGACTCGACCTACAACAACACCCAGTTCGTCAACCTGCCGGCCGCCAACATCAACGGCGCCCAGGCCGGCAATCTGGCGATCAGCCTGTTCTCCTCGGCCGCCAACCGCTTCCTCAACCTGGAACTGTCGGCGCTGGAAGAAGATGGCACCGGCAAGATCATCTCCAGCCCGCGCGTGATCACCGCTGACAAGGCGATGGCGCTGATCGAGCAGGGCGTCGAGCTGCCCTACCAGGTGGCCACCAGCAGCGGCGCCACGTCCATCATGTTCCGCAAGGCCAACCTGCGGCTGGAAGTGACGCCGCAGATCACGCCCGACGGCAACGTCGTCATCGACGTCGACGTCAACAAGGACAGCGTGGGGCAGGAAACCCGTTCCGGCTTTGCCATCGACACCAAGCACGTCAAGACCCAGGTGATGGTCGACAACGGCGGCACGGTGGTGCTGGGCGGGATTTACCAGCAAAGCGAACGCAGCACCACCGACAAGGTACCGCTGCTGGGCGATGTGCCGGTGCTTGGCTATCTGTTCCGCAGCAATACCCGCACCAACGACAAAACCGAGCTGCTGGTGTTCATCACGCCGAAGATTGTGGCCGACCGGCTGTCCAGCGCGCGCTAATCCGATTCACCAGGAAGGGAAGAACGTTTCATGAAAAAGATCACTGCATGGCTGACGGCGCTGGCGTGCGCCGGCTTGTTATCCGCGTGCGGCGGCGGCGGCGGTTCACCCGGCTCCAATGCGGCCGGCGTGCCGCCGTCCAAGGCTGCCAGTGTCACCCTGACGGCCAGCGCCGCCACCATCGCCTCGTCCGGCCTGGACGGCACCGAAGTGACGCTGACTGCCATCGTCAAGGACAGCGGCGGCAATGCGCTGGCCGGCGAAACCGTCAGCTTCAGCGCCAGTTCCGGCACTGTCACCAGCACCAACCGCACCACCAACACCACCGGCCAGGTGGTGGAAAAACTCAGCGTCAAGGGCGACTCCTCGCTGCGCACCATCACCATTACCGCCAGCGCCGGTTCGGCCAAGTCGGCGCCGGTCACGGTGCAGGTGGTGAACGCGGTGCCGACCCTGACCCTGACCACTGATTCCGGCACCCTGGCGTCGGCCGGCACCGCCGGCAATGAAGTCACGGTCACTGCGCTGGTACGCGACGCCAACAACACTGTGATGCCGAATGTGGTGGTGGACCTGAAGTCCGACTCCGGCAGCCTGACGCTGACCAGCCGCACCACCAACGCGCAGGGCATCGTGACCGAGAAACTCGGCACCGGCGGCGACCCGACTTCGCGCGCCATCAAGGTCACGGCCAGCGTGCCGGGCGCCGCGCCGGTCACCGCCGTGGTCAACGTCACCGGCAACAAGCTGACCATCAACGCCACGCCGACCATCAATGTCGGCGCCAGCGCCGACGTCACCGTCAAGCTGGTGGACTCGGCCGGCAATGCGCTGGTCGGCAAGCCGGTCACCTTCGGCTCCAACGCCAATGCGCTAACCGTCAAGGGCGGCGGTGCGGCCGTCACCAATGCCGGCGGCCAGCTGGTGCTCAGCTACGCGGCCAGCGGCGGCACCGCCGACGTCATCACCGTCAAGTCGATGGGCGAGATCGCCTCGGCCGGCATCACCATCAACGCCTCCACCTTTGCGGTGAAGGTGCTGGACGGCGGCGGCAATGTGGCCAGCTCGGCCGCCGTCGGCGGTTGCAGCACGGTGGCGGTCACCAACGCGCCGGGCGCCAGCGTGACCCTGAGCAGCTCGCGCGGCACGGTGTACAGCGATGCGGCCTGCAGCAGCCCGCTGTCCGGCGCACTGGCCTTGTCGGGCGGCGCCGCCAGCGCCTTCGTCAGCGCCACCGGCCCTGGCGTGGCCACCCTGACCGCCACTGCCGGCGGCCAGACCACCCAGACCGACGTCGAGTTCATCGCGCCGGTGACGTCGCTGGCGACCATCACCCTGCAGGCCGATCCGGCGGTCATCGGCGTCAACACCATTGGCAGCACCAGCCAGCAGGCCACCCTGCGCGCCGTGGTGCGCGACGGTACGGCGCAGAACAACCTGGTCAAGAATGCCACCGTGGCCTTCTCCATCCTGAACGACCCGAGCGGCGGAAGCCTGACCCAGCCGGCGGTGGTGACCACCGGCTCCGACGGCGCCGCCACCACCAGCTTCATTGCCGGTACCTCGGCCACCGCCAAGGATGGCGTGCAAATCCAGGCCAAGCTGATCGGCGGTTCCGGCCCGAGCGCGGTGGCCAGCCTGACGGTGGCGCAGAAGTCGCTGTTCATTAGCGCCGGCACCGGCAACTCGGTCGGCGTGCCGAGCAGCGCGACCTACCAGATGGACTATGCGGTGATCGTCACCGATGCCGCCGGCAATGCGGTCTCGGGCATCAAGCTGACCGCCTCGGTGCTGCCAACGCAGTACTTCAAGGGCACGCTGGGCTACACCCTGCCGAACGGCCCGTGGGAGCCGGTCACGCATATCGCCTGCAGCAACGAGGACGTCAACAACAACGGCATCCTGGACGCGGGCGAGGATAGCAACGGCAACGGCGTGCTCGATCCGGGCATTCCGGTCACCGTCACGCCGACCGTCACCACCGACGCCGCCGGCCGCGCCACGGTATCGCTGATCTACCCGAAAGACCGCGTCTACTGGCTCGATGTGAACCTGACGATCCGCGGCCAGGCCAGCGGCACGGAGTCCAGCTACACCTCTCTGGTACACTTGATGGGATTAAGCACCGATTACGCTACCCAGACTGTCAGCCCGCCGGGCCGCAACAGTCCTTACGGGACGTCGACACAGTGCAGTAACCCATTTTAAGTTGGATGTTGAATGCAGAATGTGTTTCTAGTCGGCCTGATGGGGGCGGGAAAAACCACCATCGGCCGCATCCTGGCGCGCAAGCTGGGGCTGAAGTTCGTAGACTCCGACCATGAGATCGAGGCCCGCACCGGCGCCTCGATCCCGTGGATCTTTGAAATCGAGGGGGAAGCCAGCTTCCGCCGTCGCGAGGCCGACGTCATCCGCGAGCTGACCGGCCAGTCCGGGCTGGTGCTGGCCACCGGCGGCGGCGCCATTCTCAACGCCGACAACCGCGCCTTCCTCAAGGCGCGCGGCACCGTGATTTACCTGCGGGCCACGGTCAACAGCATCCTGCAGCGCACCGCGCACGACAAGAACCGGCCGCTGCTGCAAACCGCCGATCCGCGCAAGAAGCTCGAAGAGCTGATGCAGGTGCGTGATCCTTTGTACATGGAAATTGCCGATTTGGTCATCGATACCGGCCGTCCTAACGTACAATCGATGGTTCAGACCATTCTGACCCAGTTGGACCAGCTCGCTTGCGAAGCGGCGCCCAACTGCGTCACTCACGCCGAACCTTCGATGAACGAACAATCCAACATCCTGTTAAACGTAGATCTGGGCGAGCGCAGCTACCCGATTTCCATCGGCCCGGCGCTGCTGGGCGACAGCGCCGCGCTGGCGCGCCATGTGAACGGCAGCAAGGTTGCCATCGTCAGCAACGAGACCGTGGCGCCGCTGTACCTGGAGCGCATCGAGAGCGGGCTGCGCAACGCCGGCAAGCAAGTCACCACCGTGATCCTGACGGACGGCGAGGAGCACAAGAACTGGTCCAGCCTGATGGCGATTTTCGACAAGCTGCTCGAAACCAAGGCCGACCGCAAGACTACGCTGATCGCTTTGGGCGGCGGCGTGATCGGCGATCTGACCGGCTACGCGGCGGCCAGCTACATGCGCGGCGTCGACTTCATCCAGGTGCCGACCACCTTGCTGTCGCAGGTCGATTCCTCGGTGGGCGGCAAGACCGGCATCAACCACCCGCTGGGCAAGAACATGATCGGCGCCTTCTACCAGCCGCGCGCGGTGATCGCCGATACCTCGACCCTGGAAACCCTGCCGGCGCGCGAGCTGTCGGCCGGCCTGGCCGAGGTGATCAAATACGGCGCCGTGATCGACCTGCCGTTCTTTGAATGGATCGAAGCGAATATCGGCAAGCTGATGGCGCGCGACAAGGGCGCGCTGGCCTACGCGATTGCGCGTTCGTGCGAAATCAAGGCCGACGTGGTGCGCCAGGACGAGCGCGAGGGCGGCCTGCGCGCCATCCTCAACTTCGGCCACACCTTTGGCCACGCGATTGAAGCGGGCATGGGCTACGGCGCCTGGCTGCACGGCGAGGCGGTCGGTTGCGGCATGGTGATGGCGGCCGATCTGTCGCAGCGCATGGGCCTGATCGACGCGGCCACCGTGGAGCGCGTGCGCAAGCTGGTCGCTGCGGCCGGCCTGCCAACCAAGGCGCCGGACCTCGGCGTGGACAAGTGGCTGGAAGCGATGGAAGTCGACAAGAAGAACGAAGGCGGCGCCATCAAGTTCATCCTGATGAATCCGCTGGGCTCGCCGAAGATCACCAACGCGCCGCAGGAACTGCTGCTGGCGACGCTGGCCGCCTGCGTTTAACTTGATGATCCCGGAACAGTTCCTCGCGCCGTACGCCGCCCATTCCGAGGGCGGCGCGGGGCGCTTGTATCCGGAAACCGCGCATGCCTCGCGCAGCCAGTTCCAGCGCGACCGCGACCGCATCATCCACTCATCGGCCTTCCGCCGGCTCGAATACAAGACCCAGGTGTTTCTCAATCACGAGGGCGACCTGTTCCGCACCCGCCTGACCCACAGCCTGGAAGTGGCGCAGATCGGCCGCTCGCTGGCGCGCAACCTGCGCCTGAACGAGGATCTGGTGGAGGCGATTTCGCTGGCCCATGATCTCGGCCACACGCCGTTCGGCCACGTCGGCCAGGACGTGCTCAACGAATGCATGAAGGATTACGGCGGCTTCGAGCACAACCTGCAAAGCCTGCGTGTGGTCGATGAGCTGGAAGAGCACTACGGCGCCTACAACGGCCTCAACCTTATGTTCGAGACGCGCGAGGGCATCCTCAAGCACTGCTCGCTGAACAATGCCAAGCTGCTAGGGCCGGTGGCGCAGCGCTTCATCGACCGCACCCAGCCGTCGCTGGAGGCGCAGCTGACCAATCTCGCCGATGAAATCGCCTACAACAGCCACGATATCGATGATGGCCTGCGTTCCGGCCTGATCACGATAGCCCAGCTGGAGCAGGTGGAGTTCTTTGCGCGGCTGTGGCGCGATGTGCAGCAGGCTTTCCCCGGCCTGTCGGGCCGCCGCGCGATTTACGAAACCTTGCGCCGCCTGATCACGGCGCTGGCGGACGACCTGATCGCGACCTCCAGCGAACGCATTGCCGAGGCGGCGCCAAACAGCATCGACGACGTGCGCCATGCGCCGCCGCTGATCCGCTTCTCCGATGGCATGCGCAAGGACGCGACCGAACTCAAGCGCTTCCTGCACGCGAATCTCTATCGTCACTACAAGGTCAACCGCATGCGCGTGAAAGCCAGCCGCATCGTGCGCGAATTGTTCGAGGCCTTCATGGCCGAGCCCGCTTTACTGCCGCCGGATTACCAGGACAAATCGGGCGACGTGAACAAGGTGGCGCGCAAGATCGCCGACTACATCGCCGGCATGACCGACCGCTACGCCGTCCGCGAACACCGCCGCCTGTTCTCGCTCGACGAGCTTTGATTCAGCTCAAGCTATACCCTCATTGCTCAGCTTGACCCGCTCCAGTGCGCGGCGGATGATGAGTAACAGGAGGCGATCATGGAAATCATTGAGCGGGTCAGCATCTTGGAGACTGACGTCGCCGTCATTCAATCCAACTACGTGCGCAGGGACGAATTCGCAGTACTGCGCGAGGAGGTCGGCATCGGATTTGCCAATGTCGATACCAAGTTTGCCAAGACGGATGGGAAGATTGAGCAGTTGCGCGTGGAGGTCAATGGCAAGTTCGATCAGTTGCGCGAGGCGTTCGATGCCAAACTGGGCCACGCGATCGTGACTATGCTGAAATGGACATTTGGCGTGCAGATCAGCATAGTTGCGGCGGCCATTGCGGCGATTAAGTACCTCTAGAACATGCGCTGCTGGGCGGCGCTGGTGTCGCCTACTAATTCCAGCAGCAGCTTCTTCACCGGCGCGGGCAGGGCGGCGTTGGCGATATCGGCGGCGTTGAGCCAGGTGTGGCTGGATTCGGCGGCCAGCGCCAGGCGCCGCGACAATGTGATCCGATAAGGCGCGATGTGCAGTTTGTAGTGCGTGAACACATGCGTTACCGTCGACAAGCGCTCGTACGATTCCATCTCGCCGAACTTGCCTACCGCGCGCAGCAGCGCATCGTGATCGGCCGGCTCGACTTCATCATCCTCCGCCGCAACGTGGCCATCCAGTTCCGGCAGGGACAGCAAGCCGCCCCAGATGCCGCTTGGCGGACGCTGTTCCAGCAGCACCTGTCCACCATCTACGATGAGCAGCATCGCCGCATGTTTCTCGGGCGTCGCCTTCTTCGGCTTGCGTACCGGCAGATCCTTGGTGCGGCCGGTGTTGAACGCCACGCAACGCGGCTGCATCGGGCAACGCTCGCACGACGGGCTCGAGCGTGTGCACAAGGTCGCGCCCATGTCCATCAAGCCTTGCGTGTAAGCTTCGATGCCTTCCTCTGGCAGCAGCGCTTCGGCGCGCCGCCACATGGCTTCCTCGGTTTTCTTCTCGCCCGGATAGGTATCGATGCCGAACACCCGCGCGAACACGCGCTTCACGTTGCCGTCCATGATGGCCGCGCGGCGGCCGCTGGAAAACGCCGCAATCGCCGCCGCCGTCGAACGGCCGATGCCCGGCAATTCCGCCAGCAGCACAGGATCGGACGGGAACACGCCATCATATTCCGCCACCACCCGCTGCGCGCACTTGTGCAGATTGCGCGCCCGCGTGTAGTAACCGAGGCCGCTCCACTGCGCCATCACATCCTCGACCGGCGCGGCGGCCAGGTCGCGCAGGGTAGGGAAACGCTCCAGGAAGCGCGCGTAATAGCCCAGCACGGCCGACACCTGCGTCTGCTGCAGCATGATTTCCGACAGCCAGACCAGATACGCATCGCGGGTGTTTTGCCACGGCAGCGTATGGCGGCCGTGGACTTTTTGCCAGCCGATCAGGTCGGCCGAAAAACTCGGATCTGCAAAATTCTCTACTGCTACAACTTTCATCGTGTTCCTAATTAAGCGGCGGCGTCCAGCGCCACAAACTCCGCATTGATGGCGATGCTGATGGCACCGGCCAGTTCGTTGAGACGCGCCTTCTGCGCTTCCAGCTCCTGCTGGCCGCGCTCGAACGCATCGATTTTCTGTTCCAGGCTGTCGGTCGCATCGTGGATGCGCTGGATCGACGCCAGCCGGTGTTTCAATTGATCCTTGTGCTGGCGGATCTGTGCCTCCAGCGGCGCCATAATCACCTTCAGCCACGCCTCCGCATCGTTGTTGGCCGACTTGAAGCAGCCGCGCACGCGCGAGGCGATGGTGTCGAAGAACTTCTCCATCAAGGTCACGCGGCTGGTGGTCAGCAGCGTGGCGGTGCCGAAGGTCTTGGAGTAAATCGCCTCAATCGTATCCAGCTCGGCGCGGTAAGGCTCCAGCGAAAACGGCATCGGCAGCGCCAGCGTCAAGCCGTGCTCGGAAGAGAAGCGGCGGTACATCACGCCCATCATCTCGGTGATTTCGACCGTCTTGTGTTCGGCCGCATCGAGATTGGCGCGGGTGCGCTCGAAGTAGCCGCGCACCGCCTCGCGCACGCCGGTGAAGAAGCGGCTGCGCTGCATCTCCTCGCGCACCAGTTCGATATCGTCGCGCACAATGTCCATGCCCATGCAGGTGTACAGCTCGGTCGACAACCGTGTGAACACCGCGCGCGTGGCCTGCAGCTTGAACAGGCTGGCATCGAATTCCTTCTTCTCCACATCGATGCGGCGCATCATGTGCGCCACCACGCTCTGGTTCTTGCCGCGCAGGCTCTTCAGCTCGTGCAGCTGTTCGACGATGCCTCGGATGCGCGCGTTCAGCATGCCCATCTGCGCAGTGTTGAGCGCATGCAGTTCGTCGCCCAGCTGCTTGCGCACGATTTCCTTCTTGGCCGGAATCAGCTCGTTGAACAGCGCGCCTTCCAGCGCATGCAGGCGGCTGCGTGCCTGCAGCGCCACGTCGTGATTGATCTTGCCCACCAGCGCCTTCTGCGCCGACACCGGGAACACCTGGCCAGGCTCCAGCGACAGCACATGCGCCACATTGGCTTGCTGGCGCTCGATCTCGGCGTTGACGTCTTCCTCGCTGCGCAGCTCGTCCCACATGCTGTCGATCTTGTTCAGCACCACCAGCCGTCCCGCGCCGGCGCCGATGTGGTTGCGCCAGACTTCGATATCGCTCTTGGTCACGCCGGTGTCGGCAGCCAGGATGAACAGCACCGCGTGCGCGTTCGGGATCAGGTTCAGCGTCAGTTCCGGCTCGGTGCCGATGGCGTTCAGGCCCGGCGTGTCAAGAATCACCAGCCCCTGCTTGAGCAGCGGATGCGGGAAGTTGATGATGGCGTGGCGCCAGTGGGAAATCTCCACCATGCCATTCTCGTCCAGCGTGACCGGCATGTCGGGATCTTCCTCGTCATACAGGCCATAGCGCTTGGCTTCTTCCACCGGCACGTGGCGCGTCTTGCTGACCTGCTTGAAGGCCTCGTGCATCTCGCCGCCGGCATCGAGATTCAGCGGCAGCACGGTCCATGCGGCAGGCTGCTCGCGGTAGTCGCTGGTGGACAGGTTGTCGGCCCGGGTCTCGATCGGCAGCAGGCGGATCGATGGCGCCAGCGCCGGATCCCACAGCAGCTCGGTCGGGCACATGGTGGTGCGGCCGGCCGCCGATGGCAGGATGCGCTGGCCGTACTCGGAGAAGAAAATGGCGTTGATCAGCTCCGATTTCCCACGCGAGAACTCGGCCACGAACGCCACCGACAGTTTGTCGTCTTCCAGTCGCGCCAGGTTGCGCACGATGCGCTGCTCGGTGGCGGCATCGGTCAGGGATGCGCCGGCGACCCACGCCTGGTAGTTTTTCAGCGCGTTGACGACGCCTTGGCGCCATGCGCTGTACTGTTCGAAGTCCCTGACCATCATCTGCCTGCCCTTATTTTTGGCAACTCATTTTTGACAATTGACGCAATAGAAAGTGGAACGCTGGCCCTGCTTGATCTGGCGGATCGGCGCCGCGCACACGCGGCAAGGCACGCCAGTTCGATCATAGACGAAATACGTCTGCTGGAAATAGCCTGACTGCCCATTCACCGCAATAAAGTCGCGCAGCGTGCTGCCGCCCTGCACAATGGCTTCGGCCAGCACCTCGCGTACCGCCTGCGCCAGCTTTTCATAGCGCGCCAGACTGATGCGCCGCGCCGGCAGCTTGGGATTGATCCCGGCCCGGAACAGGCTCTCCGAGGCGTAGATATTGCCCACGCCAACCACGATATCGCCTCCCATCAGCGCCTGCTTGACCGAGGTGCTGCGCTGCCGGGTCTGATCGTACAGCAATTTGCCGGTAAAGCCGGGTTCCAGTGGCTCCACGCCCAGTTCGCGCAGCAGCACGTGGTGCTCCAGGTCGCCGTCGGCGGCGTCGTGCCAGAGGATGGCGCCAAAGCGGCGCGGGTCTTTCATGCGCAGCACCTGGCGGCCATCCGGCCCCTCGACTTCCAGGTCGAAATGGTCATGCTTTTCCGGTGCGATGCCGGGCGCCAGCACCCGCAAATGGCCGGACATGCCGAGATGGATGATCAGCGTGCCATGTTCGAAATGCACCAGCAAATACTTGCCGCGGCGGCCGGTGCTCAGCACGCGGCGCCCGGCCAGCAATTGCGGCAGTTGGGGCGGGAAGGGCCAGCGCAGGCCGTCGCGGCGCAGCACCACGTCCCGCACGATACGGCCCTCGAGGTGCGGCGCAACCCCGCGCCGGGTGACTTCAACTTCGGGTAATTCAGGCATCGATCTGGCTCTGATGGAATATTTGGTTACACTAGTCAAACTCCGCCCGCAATGCGAACGGCGTAAAATCTGACTGACTTTGCTGACTTGCCAGGATTTCTCTTGAAAAACGCTTTCGCTATTGTAACGCTCTCCGCCTTGATGTCCGCGTGCGCCGTGGCGCCGCAGAAGCCGGCCGAGCCGGTCGCCGCCGCACCGCAACCCGCCCCGGCCGACGCCGAACCGGCGGTCGCCGAAGCCCCGGCCCCGGCGCCGGAAGTGCTGCCCAACGTCGAGCTGACCGGCGACCTGCTGTACCGCATCACCAAGGCCGAGCTGGAATTCAAGCAGGGCCAGTGGCAAGGGCCGTTCATCACCATGATGGCGCTGGCGCAGCAGACCCGCGACCCGCGCCTGGCGCGCCGCGCCGCTGAAATGGCGCTCACCGCCAAGCAGCCGCAGGAAGGGCTGTCGGCGATCCGCCTGTGGCGCACCCTGGCGCCGGATTCGGACGAGGCGATGCAGTTCTTCCTCGGCTTTGCCGTCACCGCGGACGACCTCAGCGAGGCCGAAGCCGTGTTCGAGCAGCGCCTGAAAAACGCGGCGCCGGCCGCGCGTCCGCTAACGATGTTCCAGATGCAGCAATACCTGCTGCGCGCCAAGGACAAGGCGGCCGCCTTCGCGCTGACCGAGCGCGTGCTGCTGCCGTACGACGGCATGCTGGAAACCCACCTGATCCTGGCGCAAGGCGCGTTCTCGCTCAACGACACGGCGCGTGCGCGCGACGAGGCCGGCAAGGCGCTGGCCATCAAGCCCGATTCCGAGCTGGCCATCCTGACCAAGGCGCAAGTGGCGGGCGATATGGAGTCGGCCGTGAAGCTGCTGACCGGCTTCCTGCAAACCTACCCGAACGCGCGCGAAGTGCGCGCCGCCTACGCCCGCATCCTGGTCGACAACAAGCAGTTCGACGAAGCGCGCAAGCAGTTCCTGCTGCTGTTGAAAGACCAGCCGGACAACATCGCCACGCTGTACGCGCTGGGCGTGATGGCCATGCAGTCCAGCGATCTGGCAGAGGCGGAAAAGTATTTCTCGCGCTTTGTCGCCGCGCTGGAAGAGCATCCGAACGACGAACGCGATCCATCCAAGGCGCTGCTGATCCTGTCGCAGATCGCCGAGCAGCGCAACGATCTCGACGCGGCCTACAACTGGCTGGAAAAGGTCGATGGCAGCGATGAAAAAGTCTACCTCGCGGCGCGCATGAAGATGGCGGTGCTGCTGGCACGCAAAGGCAATGTCGACCAGGGCCGCCAGCTGCTGGCCGAGCTGAAGCCGACCGAGCCGGCCGATCAGGCGCAAGTGTTCCAGACCGACGCCCAGCTGCTGCGCGACGCCGGCGATCACCGCGCCGCCTACGTGGTGCTGGACAACGCCGTCAAACGCTATCCGGACAATCCCGACCTGCTGTACGACTACGCGCTGGTGGCGGAAAAGCTGGGCTATGTGGAGCAGATGGAAAAATCCCTGCGCCAGGTGATGATCGCCGCGCCCGACAACCAGCACGCCTACAACGCGCTCGGCTACTCGCTGGCCGAACGCAACGAGCGTTTGCAGGAAGCCTACACGCTGATCGACAAGGCGCTGCAGATGGCGCCGGGTGATCCGTTCATCATGGACAGCATGGGCTGGGTGCAGTACCGCATGGGCAAGCTGGACGAGGCCGAAGGCTTCCTGCGCCGCGCCTACGCACTGCGCAACGATCCTGAAATCGCCGTGCACCTGGGCGAAGTGCTGTTCGCCAAGGGCGATGTGGCCGGCGCGCAGAAGATGTGGAAGGAAGCCCAAGCCAAGGATCCGAAAAACGACGCGCTGAAAAGCACGCTGGCGCGTCTCAACCAAAGCCTTTAAATGAAACGACTGCTCCTGACCGGCCTGATGGCCGCCGCGCTGGCCGGCTGCGCCACCACGCCTTCCGCACCGCGCTCCAGCGCCGCCGTGGCGCCGTACCGCGACAGCCTTGAACTGACCGGCCGCATCGCCATCAACTACAGCCGCGACGGCAAGAAAGAATCGCTGAACGGCAAATTCACCTGGCAGCAGAGCAAGGCCAATACCGACGTCAGCCTGATCTCGCCGACCGGCCAGACCGTGGCCGTCATCAACGTCACGCCATCCTCGGCCACGCTGAAGGAAAGCGGCAAGCAAGCGCTGACCGCGCCGGACCTCGACTCGCTGACGCAGAAAACGCTGGGCTGGACCTTGCCGGTCTCCGGTCTGCGCGACTGGCTGCAAGGCTACGCCGTCGCCAGCGACGGCAAGCGCTTCGTGGCCTCGCCGGCCAACGACAGCGTCATCACGCGCGACGGCTGGAAGCTGGAGTACATGAGCTGGCAAGACGACACGGCGGCCGTGCCGCAGCCGAAACGCATCGACGTCACCCGCATCGCGCTGGGGCAGGCGGTGGACGATATGGCGATCCGCATCGTCATCGATCCGGCCGCGCAGTAAAATGCCGGGCATGACCGAACTGAAAAACTGCCCGGCTCCGGCCAAGCTCAATCTCTTCCTGCACGTGAACGGCCGCCGCGCCGACGGCTATCACCTGCTGCAAACCGTGTTCCAGCTGATCGACCACGGCGACACGCTGCACTTCACCCTGCGCGGCGACACGGCCCTGCGCCGCGTCACCGATATGCCAGGCGTGCCGGAGGAGAGCGACCTGATCATCCGCGCCGCGAAGCTGCTGCAAGCCGAAGTGCTGCGCCGCACCGGCGCGCTGCCGCGCGGCGTGGATATCGCGATTGACAAGGTGCTGCCCATGGGCGGCGGCGTCGGCGGCGGCTCGTCCGACGCGGCCACCACCCTGATGGCATTGAATCAACTGTGGAACGCCGGCCTGAGCAAGCAGGAACTGATGGACCTCGGCCTGCCGCTGGGCGCCGACATCCCGTTCTTCATCTTCGGCGAGACCGCTTTTGCCGAAGGCGTGGGCGAAGCCTTGCAGCCGGTGCACGCGCCGGATTGTTGGTATGTCGTCATCGAACCGGGCGTGATGGTGCCGACCGCTGCAATTTTTGGTTCGGAACATTTGACAAGGAACACGCCGCTCGTTAATATAGCGGACTTTTCCAGCCACTGCGAAACATCAGCAGGGTTCGGAAGGAACGACTTGCAACAGGTAGCAACGAAGTTATTCCCGCCGGTAGCAGAAGCGGTAGAATGGCTCGGAGCTTACGGTGATGCCAGGATGACTGGCTCCGGTGCATGTGTGTTCAGCGCGGTAGCAACCGAGGCAGACGCCGACGCGGTACTTGCAAAAGTGCCGGCGAAGTGGAAAGCCTGGAAGGCAAAAGCGCTGCAACGGCATCCGATGTTCGCCACGAAGTTGTGAAACGGCAAAAAAGATTTTGCGAAGCGTGAAAAAGGCTGTACAATATCGGCCTGTAACGACAAGCAGTCAGTTGCGTAGGGGAATCGCCAAGCTGGTTAAGGCACCGGATTTTGATTCCGGCATACCAAGGTTCGAATCCTTGTTCCCCTGCCATTCGTTTGTATCTGGAACCGTCGAGGCATGAGTCTCCGGCCAGGTAGAGCAAAAAGTGAGGCGCACAAGGCGCCTCATTCTACTTAGTTTTCCGTGCCGCGCAGCAAGCGCTGGCCCTCAAGAATCTTCTACAACTTCTCTGGAATCCCAATGGCTTACGAAAACCTGATGGTTTTTACCGGCAACGCTAATCCTGCGTTGGCAGAGGGAGTCGCAAAAAATCTCGGCATCCCCCTCGGCAAAGCGAACGTTTCGAAATTCTCGGACGGCGAAGTCATGGTTGAAATCAACGAGAACGTCCGCGGTAAAGACGTCTTCGTGCTGCAATCGACCTGCGCGCCAACCAACGACAACCTGATGGAACTGATCCTGATGGTTGATGCACTGAAACGCGCATCGGCTGGCCGTATCACCGCTGCGATTCCTTACTTCGGCTACGCCCGCCAGGACCGCCGCCCACGTTCGGCGCGCGTTGCGATCTCGGCCAAAGTCGTGGCCAACATGCTGGAAGAAGCCGGCGTCGAGCGCGTCCTGATCATGGATCTGCACGCAGACCAGATCCAGGGCTTCTTCGATATCCCGGTTGACAATATTTACGCTTCGCCAATTCTGCTGGGCGACCTGCAGAAGAAGCACAACGAAGACCTGCTGGTGGTATCGCCGGACGTCGGCGGTGTGGTCCGTGCCCGCGCCCTGGCAAAACGCCTGGGCTGCGACCTGGCCATCATCGACAAGCGCCGTCCAAAAGCCAACGTGTCCGAAGTGATGAACATCATCGGTGACGTCGAAGGCCGCAACTGCGTGATCATGGACGACATGGTCGACACCGCAGGCACCCTGGTCAAGGCTGCGGAAGTGCTGAAAGAGCGCGGCGCCAAGAAAGTGGTAGCATATTGCACCCACGCGGTTCTGTCGGGTCCGGCAATCGACCGCATCAACAGCTCGTCGCTGGACGAACTGGTGGTGACCGATACGATTCCGCTGTCGGAAAACGCCAAGCAGTGCGCCAAGATCCGTCAACTGACCTGCGCACCGCTGCTGGCAGAGACCTTCAAGCGCATCATCAAGGGCGATTCCGTGATCTCCCTGTTCGTCGACTAAGCAGCCGGCGACAAACCGATTTTTCAGGCGGCGCGCCCGGTATTTTTACCGGGCGCGCCGTTTTTCCCGAAGCGCGCCTGGTCGCGGGGCGCTTCATAACACGGGACGCAAGTCTCGTTATTTATTGGAGTTTCACATGAAAGTAGTAGCATTCAAACGCGAATTGCAGGGTTCCGGAGCGAGCCGCCGCCTGCGCAATTCGGGCCAGACCCCTGGCATCATCTACGGCGGTACCGAAGCACCGGTGACCATCGCCCTGGACCACAACGCGCTGTACCACGCGCTGAAAAAAGAAGCGTTCCACTCGTCGATCCTGGACCTGGAAATTGACGGCAAAGCAGAAAAAGTCCTGCTGCGCGACTTCCAGATGCACGCTTACAAACAACTGGTTCTGCACGCTGACTTCCAGCGCGTTGACGCGTCGAAGAAGATCCACATGAAAGTGGCGCTGCACTTCGTGAACGCCGAAATCTCGCCAGCAGTGAAACTGCACGGCGCGACCATCAGCCACGTTGCTAACGAACTGGACATCGAGTGCCTGCCAGCCGACCTGCCAGAGTTCATCACCGTTGACCTGACCAACGTGGACGTTGGCCACTCGGTTCACGTTGCTGACCTGACCCTGCCAAAAGGCGTGACCGCTGTCACCCACGGCAACAACCTGACCATCGCTACCGCATCGGTACCAGCTGGCCACGTTGCTGCTGAAGCAGCTGCTGCTGAAGAAAAGAAGTAATCTGACTTCGGTCTGATTTTAAAAAACCCGCCTCTGGCGGGTTTTTTTTCGTCATAATTGTTTTTATTTGACTGAGCATTCACATGGCAATACGCCTCATCGTCGGCCTCGGCAATCCCGGCCCCGAATACGAACAAACCCGCCACAACGCCGGCTTCTGGCTGGTGGACAACCTCGCCAACGACAGCGGCGCGCGCCTGCAGCGCGACAGCAAGTACAACGCGATGTATGCCAAGGCGAATATCGCCGGCCAGGAAGTGTATCTGCTGGAGCCGCTGACCTATATGAACCGCTCCGGCCAGTCGGTCGGCGCGCTGTGCCGCTTCTTCAAGATCAATGCCGATGAAGTGCTGGTGGTGCACGACGAGCTGGACCTGATGCCCGGCATCGCGCGCCTGAAAAAGGGCGGTTCGGCGGGCGGCCACAACGGTCTGAAAGACATCACCGCCGCGCTCGGCACACAAGACTACTGGCGCCTGCGCCTCGGCATCGGCCATCCGCGCTCGCTGAACCTGGCGCAGCAGGTTGCCGACTTCGTGCTGCACCGTCCGCGCCGCGAAGACCAGGACCTGATCGAGCGCGCGATTGAAAAATCGCTGCTGGTCATGCCGCAAATTATCAAAGGGGAGTTCGCTCCCGCCACCACCAAGCTGCACACTGACTGAAAGGAAGCCATGAAACTCTTACCGATCGTTGCCTTGCTGGCCGCCGGCGCCGTCCAGGCGCAGCAGGACCCTGCCGCCGTCATCAACGGCATCTATCCGCAGCTGGACGCGGTCTACAAGGATCTGCACGCGCATCCCGAGATCGCCTTCGAGGAAGTGCGCACCGCCGCCAAGCTGGCCGCCGAGATGCGCAAGATCGGTTTTGAAGTCACGGAAAAAGTCGGCAAGACCGGCGTGGTCGCCATCTACAAAAACGGTCCCGGCCCGCTGGTGCTGGTGCGCACCGAGATGGACGCGTTGCCGATGGAAGAAAAATCCGGCCTGCCGTACGCGAGCAAAGTCCCTGCAGCCCACAGCTGCGGCCACGACGTCCACATGACCGCCTGGCTGGGCGCGGCGCGCGCGCTGGTCACGCTGAAATCGCAGTGGAAGGGCACGCTGATGTTCATCGGCCAGCCGGCGGAAGAAACCGTCTCGGGCGCGAAAGCCATGCTGGACGACGGGCTGTTCAAGCGCTTCGGCAAGCCCGACTACGCGTTCGCGCTGCACTCGTGGCCGCTGGCCTACGGCACCATCGGCTACAACAGCGGCGCGGTGTCATCGAATTCCGATGCGATTGAAATTACCTTCAAAGGCCGTGGCGGCCACGGCTCGGCGCCGGACAAGGCGCTCGACCCGATCGCGATTGCGGCGCGCTTCGTGGTCGATGTGCAGACCGTGATCAGCCGCGAAAAAGATCCGAAGGAATTTGGTGTGGTGACCATCGGCGCCATCAACGGCGGCACGGTGGGCAACATCATTCCGGACACCGTGAAAGTGCGCGGCACCATCCGCAGCTACAGCCCGGCGGTGCGCGCGAAGATTTTGGCCGGTGTGCGCCGGGTAGCCAACGCCTCGGCCGCCATGGCCGACGCGCCAGCGCCGGACGTCGACCTGATCCCGGGCGGCGCAGCGATCGACAACAACGACGCGCTGGTCACGCGCACCGAGGGCGTGCTGAAGAAAGCCTTCGGCGACGCCAACGTCTCGCGCATGCCGGCCATGACGGCCAGCGAAGACTTCTCGCAATTCGTCAACCAGGGCGTGCCGGGCATGTTCTTCTTCACCGGCGTGTATGACCCGCAAGTGGTGGCCGAAGCGGAGAAGGGCGGCAAGCCGGTCGCCTTCAACCACTCGCCGTACTACGCCCCGGTGCCGGAACCATCGATCAAGACCGCCGCGCAAGCGATGACGTTGGCGGTCATGAACGTGATGGCTACTTCGAAGTAGCGATCCAGCGGTCCACGCGCTGTTCCAGGATCGGCATCGGCAGCGTGCCGTCGCCGATCACCACTTCGTGGAATTTCTGGTAGCTGAACTTGTCGCCCAGCGCTTGCTGCGCGCGAGCGCGCAGTTCCAGGATTTTCAGCGAGCCGATCTTGTAGCTCAGCGCCTGCGCCGGCAGCACCATGTAGCGCTCAATCTGGTTGCGCGATCGTGCCTCATCCCAGCCCAGCACCTCGGACAGATAGCTGATCGCCTGTTCGCGCGACCAGCCCTTGGCGTGCATACCGGTGTCCACCACCAGTCGTGCCGCGCGCAGCATCTCGGCGTTGAGGTGGCCGAAGTAGGCCACCGGATCGTCATACAAGCCCATCTCCTTGCCCAGCGTTTCCGAGTACAGCGCCCAGCCTTCGGTGAACGCCGCGCTGTTCGGATTCTCGGTGCTGAACTTGCGGAAGTCCGGCAGGTCGATTTCCTTCAGCAGCGCCGCATGCAGGTGGTGGCCCGGCACGCCTTCGTGCAGGAACAGGCTGACCATGTCGACCCGGCTGTACTGCTTGGGATCGTTCACTACCGGCCAGAACACGCCCGGATGCGAGCCGTCCGCCGCCGATGGCGTGTAGTGGTCGGACGCGGTGGCGCGCGTCAGCTCCGGTTCGAGATGCAGTTCCAGCTTGGCCTTTGGCACCAGGCTGAAGTAGGCGGGCAGCTTGGCCTGCACTTGCGCGTAGATGGCGCGGTAGGCATCCAGCACCTGTTCGTCGGTGGTGAAGATGTTGTACGAGCTCTGCGCGCTGACCCATTGCGGCAGCTTGCTGGTCGGGCCGTCGTAGCCGAGCTTGGGCGCCAGCGCGGCCATCTGCTGCTGAATGCGCGCCACTTCCTTCAGGCCCAGCGCGTGGATTTCTTCGGCTGGCAGCGGCAGGTTGGTGCTGTCCTTGATGTGGGCCGCGTACCAGGCGGCGCCGTTCGGCAGCGCGCTCCAGCCGGTGGTGGTGCGGCCGGCCGGCAGGTATTCGTGTTCGAGGAAGCTGACCAGGCGGTTCAGTGCGGGGGCAACTTTTTTGTCCACCGTGTTCAGGTAGGCGGCGGTCAGTTTCTTTTTATCGGCCTCGGAGAACGCGGCCGGGAAGCGCGTCACCGGCGAGTAGAACACGCTGGCCTGCGGCGACGAGGTGCGCAGATTCTGCAGCTGCGGCAGCATGGCGGCGGTGATGGCTTTCGGATGCACCACGCCCTTGCGCATGCCTTCGCGCATATTGGCGATGGCCTGGTCGATCCAGGCTGGCAGCTGGTTCAGCCGGTTCAGGTAAGCCTGGTACTGCTTGACCGTTTCCAACGGCTGCGAACCGGTGCCGCTGGCGTAGTTGGCCAGCGTGCTGGGCACGTTGTCCATCTGGTTCAGCGGCAGCAGATGGTCGGGGAAGGACTCCATCTGCATCGCGTTGTTGAGCTCGTAGGTGAGCAGGTCGTAGGTCAGCTGGTCCTGCGCGCCAAGCTGGCTGCGGTTGACCGCCATCAGCTGCTTTTGCAGCGTGCGGTACAGGTTGAACTGGGCCGCGCGCACTTTCGGCGAAATGGCCAGGCCGATCTGGTCGTCATAGCGGGTATCGCCGTTGGCGGTGGCAAACAGCAGCGGATCGAACTTGCAGCGCGCGGTGTGGAAGGCGGCCGCCAGTTTCGCCAGCTGCTTCTGCGCCTGGCCGGCCTTGGCCGCCGCAGCCGCCACCGGCGCCGCCTGCACTGGCAGCGTGTAAGCACCAGCCAGCATCAGGCTGGCCACCAAAACCGAAGTACGCAGACGGGACATAGACATGGCTTTCCAATAGTTGGTAATGGCCAAGGAGTCTAGCACCAAAGAAGCCAGCTGGGGATGGTCCAGCCGCTCAGCGCATGGCAGCGCCTTTTAGGTGATTGTGTGGGCACCCGCACAGAGTCGTATCAGGCAGCGATCAACACTGGGTGCTTTATGGCTGGAGTTGCAATGAACTTACACTTTCCCGACAAGGAGAAGCCAGGCGAGCGACGAAGGGACGGCCCGACTGACGCGATCGACGAAGGTGTGGTGCTTGCCTCCGTCGACGGGGTCGGGCCGGCACTAGAGTATATGTCCCGCCATGGCGTACCTCATAGCACTGCTATCCGGGTGTTAACTGGTCCTCAGTATCATCGCCGCCCGCGTACCCAGGTCGTCAATCATGTGCTTGAACTCATCGCGTCCAAGATGGATTTCAGAAAATAGGCGCTGCTGCATGCTAAAGGATGGGCAATAGCGCTTTCGCACCGATAACGGTTCTCGTTAACGGAAATACTATGGGGTGTGCGTAGCTGCTCGCTGTTAGTATCGATGAACATTATTCCCCTTGCCAAGTGAAGGAGCTTTCCATGCCGAGCCAACTATACAGAGGCCATCGCGTCAGTGTGGAGAGTGATGAACGTTTCGGCGACGGCGTCCACCGCATTGAAATCTTTAGCGGTAGCTCGGGCGCGCTGCGCCATGCGGAGTTTGCGTCTATACCCCCTGACAACTCGCCGGTCAACGCCAACGACGCCTGCTTCCAATGGGCGAGAGAGTGGATTGAGCAACATCCGAGCGTTTGGCCCTTCACGGCCTTGTCGTAACCGAACTCCGGTGAGGTGAAGACCCGGCCTGTGAGTACAGTGGAGCCGCTTGGGGGGAATCTTAACTTTAAGCTGGAGACTGCATTGAAAAACAATCCTTCCTTTACCACAATGGAGCTTCGGCATCTCTTGCAACTGAGTGCAGAACTGTTGAGTACGACAGACCCGTTGGATGCATTACGCAGTATTGGCGTTGCCGTCTCCAAGTTGTTTCATCCAGGTGCGCTGATCATCATCGTGACCAGCGACGACAGGTCCTTGGGCATTGAATTTGACGGCGGAGGCCAGCGTCGAAAACTCGGTTATCACGAGGGGCTAAGCGGCTTGGCACAGCAACTTCTCGCAAGTACGTTGGAATCTCCATCTGGCAATGAATTCACCCGCGATAGCAAATATGTGTTCGGGAAGTTCCCCTACCCGTTTGGGGCAGGGATCATCCTGGTGTCCTGGCCCAACACGGTGCAGACCCAAGTGGTGTCGTCGGCTTTGGCCATCGTCCAGGATGTGGCCGAGCTGACAGGCGCGGTGATGAGCAAATTTCATGGCCAGGCCCGGCTGGAACGGGAGTTGGCAGATCAGGCACAAGCTATGGTCGACAGCAGGTCCGCGCATGCGCGTGAATTGGACAGGCGCAATAAAGAAGAGCATACGCTCAGACTGCTCTCCTTCACGGACGAACTCACCGGGCTGCACAATCGACGCGGCTTTTTCCTCGACGCGGAACGCAGCTTTCAAATTGCGCAGCGCCAGCGCATGAATTGTGCGGTGATCTTCGCCGATGTCGACAATCTCAAAATCGTCAATGACCAGCAGGGCCACGACATCGGGGACCAGCTGATACGCGACGCGGCAGTCGTTCTGAAAGAGTCGTTTCGCAAGGTCGATGTCGTCGCGCGTTTAGGCGGAGACGAGTTCGCCGCATTCACGGTCGCAGACGATTGCCCCGACCGCATCGTGCAACGCCTCGGCGCACGTCTGCAACATTTCAACAGCGCTCAGCCAGCGCGTGCGTACGATGTGGCGCTGAGCACCGGCATTGTCCGATGTGATCCTGATTCGAACATGAGCCTGGCGGACTACCTGTTAGACGCGGACAAAGCCATGTACGCGGTCAAACTTGAACGGCGAAATCAAAAAAATTTACGCCTGACCGGAAAGTAGTCCGTATCTCTTGCGGTGGCAACGATCAGTCTGCTGTTTTTTGAAGTGTGAGGCCAACAAAGGTACAATGGATCCCTTGAGCGCTGTAAATAGCAAGCATATCCATTCTGTAAAGGTTTTTCATGAGTCTCCAATGCGGCATCGTCGGCCTGCCTAACGTCGGCAAGTCCACCCTGTTCAACGCCCTGACCAAGGCCGGCATCCCGGCCGAGAACTATCCGTTCTGCACCATCGAGCCGAACGTCGGCGTGGTCGAAGTGCCGGACCCGCGCATGGCCGCGCTGGCCGAGATCGTCAAGCCTGAGCGCCAGGTCAACGCTATCGTGGAATTCGTCGACATCGCCGGCCTGGTGGCAGGCGCGTCGCAGGGCGAGGGCCTGGGCAACCAGTTCCTGTCGCACATCCGCGAAACCGACGCCATCGTCAATGTGGTGCGCTGCTTCGAAGATGACAACGTGATCCACGTGGCCGGCAAGGTCAGCCCGCTGGACGATATCGAAGTGATCCAGACCGAACTAGCGCTGGCCGACCTCTCCACTGTGGAAAAAGCTATCCACCGCGAAAACAAGAAAGCCCGCTCGGGCGACAAGGAAGCGATCAAGCTGGTGGCCCTGCTGGAGCGCCTGGTGCCGCACCTGAACGAAGCCAAGCCAGTGCGCGCGCTGGGCCTGGACGCCGCTGAAATGCTGCTGATCAAGCCGCTGTGCCTGATCACTGCCAAACCGGCCATGTACGTGGCCAACGTGTCGGACACCGGCTTCACCAACAACCCGCTGCTGGACCAGCTGACTGCCTACGCTGCCTCGCAAAACGCGCCGATCGTGGCCATTTGCGCCGCCATCGAAGCGGAAATCGCCGACCTGGACGACGCCGACAAGGCCGCCTTCCTGGCCGACATGGGCATGGAAGAGCCGGGCCTGGATCGTCTGATCCGTGCCGGCTACAAGCTGCTGGGCCTGCAAACCTACTTCACCGCCGGCGTGAAGGAAGTGCGCGCCTGGACCATCAAGATCGGCGACACCGCCCCGCAAGCGGCCGGCGTGATCCACACCGACTTCGAACGCGGCTTCATCCGCGCGCAAACCATCGCCTACGACGACTACATCCAGTACAAGGGCGAGGCCGGCGCGAAAGAAGCCGGCAAGATGCGTGCAGAAGGCAAGGAATACGTGGTCAAAGACGGCGATGTGCTGAACTTCCTGTTCAACGTCTGATTCTTCTCCACCGCAAAAAAAACCGCGCTTCGGCGCGGTTTTTTTTTGCATGTAAAGAATTATTGAAAAATTGTATCAAAATGTGACTGATGGATAGTATTTTGGGTTTGTGAATGTGGTAACATGTTAAGTTGCTAAAAACATCATAAACATAGACTACTAGAAATTCGGGGAATACACTGATGGGAAAATTGATTACCGGCACCAGCGCTGCGGAAAACCTCACCGGCACGGCGGAGGACGACACGATCAACGGCGGCGCCGGTAACGATACTCTGATCGGTGGCTCCGGCAACGACACGCTCAACGGCGAGGCCGGTAACGACAGCCTGCAAGGCGGCCTCGGTGATGATGTGCTGGTGGCCGGCCTCGGCAAGGATACGGTCGATGGCGGCGACGGCAGCGACACGCTGCAGCTGGCCAACAGCCTGGCCAGCTATACCATCAAGCGCATCAGCAACACCGACACCACGCTGACCGAAGGCACCAACGTGATCACCGTGCGTAATCTCGAGGCAATCGATTTCAACGGCGATGTGCGCAGTGTGAGCACGCTGTGGGGCATCACGCCGTCCGCCTTCAACGACAAGCTGCAAGGCACGGACGGCGCCGATACGCTGGACGGCCTGGCCGGCGCCGATACCCTGATCGGCGGCCTGGGCAACGACACCTACGCGATCGACAATCTGGCCGATTTGGTGGTCGAGGCCGAAAACGAAGGCCGCGACCTGGTCAAGCTGGCGCTGACCACCGCCGGCACCTACAACCTGGCGGACAACGTCGAAGACGCCAGCATGGTGGCCGCCGGCACGGTGGCCATCAGCGTCACCGGCAATGCGCTCGATAACAGCATCAGCGGCAACGCCGCCGCCAACACGCTGAGCGGCGGCGCCGGCAATGACACGCTCGACGGCGGCGCCGGCGCGGACAAGCTCATCGGCGGCCTCGGCAACGACCTGTACATCGTCAGCGACGCCGGCGATGTGGTCACCGAAAACCTCAACGAGGGCACCGACACGGTACAGACCGGGCTGGCCACCTACACGCTGGCGGCCAATGTCGAGAACCTGCAATACACCGGCGGCGCCGTCTTTACCGGCACCGGCAATGCGCTCGACAACATCATCATCGGCGGCAACAAGGGCAACAAGCTGGACGGTGGCGCCGGCAACGACAGCCTGAGCGGCGGCGACGGCAGCGATACGCTGATCGGCGGCATCGGCAACGATACCTTCACCGCCAGCGCCGGCAAGGACACGGTCGAAGGCGGCGACGGCGCCGATGTGCTGCAAGGCCTGGGCAAGTTTTCCGACTACAGCGTCAACCGTCCCAACGCCACCGACACGGTGCTGACCAAGGATGGCAACCAGATCGTGGTGCGCGGGGTGGAAACCTTTGTCTTCAGCGACGGCAGCAAGTCGCTGGCCGAGGTGCAGTTCAACGCCACCAGCTTCAGTAACGACAGCCTGACCGGCACCGACGGCGCCGACCTCATCGATGGCGGCCAGGGCATCGACACGCTGGCCGGCGGCAAGGGCGACGACACCTACGTGATCGACAACGTCAACGACGTGGTGCAGGAATTGAGCGGCGGCGGCAGGGATCTGGTGCAAGTGGCGTTCACCGCCGCCAGTACCTACAAGCTGACGGACAACGTGGAAGATGCCAAGGTGACTGCCGCCGCTGGCGTGGCGGTCAACCTTACCGGCAATGAGCTCGACAACGCGCTGACCGGTAACGGGGCCGCCAACAGCCTGCTGGGCGGCGACGGCAACGATACGCTGGACGGCGGCGCCGGCGCCGACAAGCTGCAGGGCGGCGCGGGCGACGATGTCTATGTGGCCGACAACAGCGGCGACAGCATCACCGAGAACCCGGGCGAAGGCCGCGACACCGTGCGCACTTCGCTGGCCACCTACACGCTGGGCGCCAATCTGGAAGAGCTGCGCTACATCGGCAGCGCCGTCTTCACCGGCACCGGCAATGCGGACGACAATGTCCTGGTCGGCGGCAACAGCGGCAACAAGCTCGATGGCGCGGCCGGCAACGATAGCCTGAGCGGCGGCAACGGCGCCGACACCCTGGCCGGCGGCGCCGGCAACGATACCCTGGTCGGCAGCGCCGGCAAGGACGTGGCCGATGGCGGCGCCGATGAGGACACGCTTCAGCTGAGCGGCAATTTCGCCGACTACACCGTGTCCCGCAGCAGCATCACCGAGACCGTGCTCACCTACAAGAACAAGGTCGATGCGGTCACCGTGCGCAATGTGGAAGTGTTCCACTTTGCCGACGGCGACAAGTCGCTGGAGCAAGTGCAGTACAACGTTGCCAGCGCCTTCAACGACACGCTCACCGGCGGCAGCGGCAACGACTCGCTTGACGGGCTGGGCGGCGCGGACACCCTGATTGGCGGTGCCGGCAACGATACCTATGTGATCGACAACCTCGGCGACGTGGTGCAGGAGAGCGATGCCGGCGACGGCGGCGTGGACCTGCTGCAGATCAAACTGGCCGCGGCCGGCACCTATATGATGGCCGAATTCGTGGAGACCGCCACGGTCACGGCGGCGGCCGCGGTGGCGGCCAACGTCATCGGCAATGGCTGGGACAACCGTATCACCGGCAATGCTGCCGCCAACACGCTGAGCGGCGACTGGGGCAACGATACGCTGGACGGCGGCGCCGGCAACGACAAGCTGATCGGCGGCGGCGGCGACGACGTCTACGTGGTCAGCGAGAGCGGCGACCTGGTGACCGAACAGCTGGACGAAGGCACTGACAAAGTGGAAGCCTGGGTGGGCAGCTACGCGCTGACGGCCAACGTCGAGCAGCTCGAATACCGCGGGGCGGGCAGCTTCACCGGCACCGGCAACGTGCTGGACAACGTGATCCGCGGCGGCAATGGCGGCGCCAAGCTCGATGGCCAGGGCGGCAACGACACCCTGTATGGCGGCGACGGCAACGACAGCCTGCAAGGCGGCGCCGGCGATGACCTGCTGCAGGCCGGCAAGGGCAAAGACACCGTCGACGGCGGCGCCGGTGTTGACGTGCTCAACATCAGCGGCAAGTTTGCCGACTACACCGTCACCCGCCCGACCGCCACCGACACCATGCTGGACGACGGCAAGGGCAATGTGCTCACGGTGCGCAATGTGGAGGTGTTCCGCTTTGCCGATGGCGACAAGGCGCCGGCCGACGTGCAGTTCAACGTCCCCAGCGCGTACAACGACGTGCTGGTCGGTTCCACCGGCAACGACTCCCTGAACGGCCTGGCCGGCGCCGACACCATGGCCGGCGGGCTCGGCAGCGATACCTATGTGATCGACAACCTCGGCGATGTGGTGGAAGAGAGCGGCGACGAAAACGGCGGCCTGGACACGGTGCAGCTGGCGCTGAGCGCGGCCGGCACCTACCTGATGCCCGACAACGTCGATTTCGCCAAGGTCACGGCGGCGGCCTCGGTGGCGGTCAATGTCAACGGCAATGGCTGGGACAACCGCATCACCGGCAATGCTGCCGCCAACACCTTGAGCGGCGACGCCGGCAACGACACCCTCGACGGCGGCGACGGCAGCGACAAGCTGCTGGGCGGCGTCGGCGATGACCTCTACGTGGTGCGCGACAGCGGCGACCTGGTGGTTGAGAAGCAGGACGAAGGCCTCGACAAGGTCGAAGCCACGGTGGCCAGCTATACCCTGACCGCCAACGTCGAGCAGCTCGAGTACACCGGCACGGCCGGCTTCAGTGGCACCGGCAATACGCTAGATAACCTGATCCGGGGCGGCAACTATGGCGCCAGGCTGGACGGCGGCGCCGGCAACGACACGCTGATCGGCGGTAACGGCGCCGACAGTCTGCAGGGCGGCCTGGGCGACGATGTGCTGCAAGCCAGCGCCGGCAATGACACCTTCGATGGCGGCGCCGGCGACGACCTGCTGCAAGGTCTGGGCAATCTGGCCGACTACACCTTCAAGCATCCGACCGTCACCGACGTCGAGCTGTACGACAAGAACGGCAAGCTGCTGATGACGGTGCACACCAATGTGGAATGGCTGGCTTTTGCCGACGGCACCCGCGCGCTGAGCGAGCTGCTGGTCAACGTCCCCAGCCCCGGCGGCGACCTGATGACCGGCGGCGACGGCAAGGACACGCTCGATGGCCTGGCCGGCGCCGACACCATGCGCGGCGGCGATGGCGACGACACCTATATCATCGACAACGCTGGCGACCTGGCCGAGGAAGCGCCGGGCGCCGGCAACGATACGGCGAAAGTGGGGCTGGCCAGCGCCGCCACTTTCCAGCTGGCCGACAACCTTGAAAACGCCATTGTCACCTCCAGCGCCGCCATCAACCTGACCGGCAACGATATCGACAACGCCCTGACCGGCAATGCCGGCGCCAACACCCTGGCGGGCGGCGCCGGCAACGACACGCTCGACGGCGGCGCCGGCAGCGACAAGCTGCTGGGCGGCACCGGCGACGACGTCTATTTCCTCAGCGACGCGGACGTGGTGACCGAACTGGCGGACGAAGGCTACGACACCGTCAAGACCACGCTGGCCAGCTACACCATGACCGCCAATGTCGAGGAACTGACCTACGCCGGCAGCGGCGCCTTCAGCGGCACCGGCAATGCCCAGGCCAACGTGCTCGCCGGCGGCAATGGCGGCAACAAGCTGGACGGCGGCGACGGCGCCGACCAGCTGTTTGGCGGCGGCGGCAGCGACAGCCTGCTGGGCGGCACCGGCGACGACACCCTGAGCGGCCTGCGCGGCAATGACACCCTCGACGGCGGCGCCGGCCAGGACCTGGCCCTGATGCAGTGGGTATCGCGCGACCAGGTGACGGTGACGCGCACCACCCTCACCGACACCGTCCTCACCGACCACGACGGCAATACGGTCACGCTGCGCAATGTCGAGCAGGTGGCATTCAGCGACGGCACCGCCACCATCGGCGAGCTGCAGTACAACGTGGGCAGCCCCGGCAGTGACCACCTGCTCGGCACCGATGGCGACGACGCGCTGAACGGCGGCGCCGGCGCCGATACGCTGGAAGGCTTTGGCGGCGACGATATCTATGTGATTGGCGACAAGGCCGCCGTGGTCCTGGAGGCCCCAGGCGCCGGCCATGACACGGTCAACGTGGCGTTCACCGCCGCCGCCACCTACACCCTGGCGGACAATGTGGAAGACGCTGTCGTCACGGCGGGCGCTTCGGTGGCCGTCAACCTGACCGGCAACGCGCTGGACAACTGGCTGGTCGGCAACGCTGCCGCCAACGTCCTTACCGGCGGGCTGGGCGACGATACGCTCGATGGCGGCGGCGGCGCCGATAAAATGGCCGGCGGCCTTGGCGACGACTGGTATGTGGTGAACGACAGCGGCGACGTCGTCACCGAGCTGGCTAACGAGGGCTTCGATGTGGTCATGAGCACGGTCAACAGCTATACCCTGGGCGTCAACGTGGAAGCCGTGATCTACAAAGGCGCGGGCGCGTTTACCGGGACCGGCAATGCCGGCGTCAACCTGTTGTCCGGCGGTGACGGCGGCGCCAGGCTCGACGGCGGCGCCGGCGATGACTACCTGATCGGCGGCTACGGCAACGATAGCCTGCAAGGCGGACTGGGCGACGACGTGATCGCCGCCTGGAGCGGCAGGGATACGGTGGACGGCGGCGCCGGCAACGACACGCTGGACAACCTCGATGCGCTGGGCCGTTACAACATCGAGCGCCTGAGCGCCACCGACACCAAGCTGCGCGACGTCGACGGCAATATCATCATTGCGCGCAATGTCGAGTGGTTCAATTTCAATGGCAGCTATGTCTCGCTGTCACAGCTGTTGAGCAATAGCGTCGGCCCCGGCAACGACACGGTGTACGGCAACGGCGCCAACAACGTGCTGGACGGCGGCGCCGGCGACGACGCGCTGGTCGGCGCCGGCGGCGATGACACCTACATCCTGTCGTCCCCGAACGATCTGGTGTACGAGCTGGCCGGCTATGGAACCGACAGCGTGCGACTGGAATTCAGCGCGGCCGCGACCTACACGCTGGCTGATAACGTCGAGTACGCCATCGTGAGCACGGACAATACGCTGGCGGTCAACGTGGTCGGCAACGCCCTGGACAACTACCTGTGGGGCAATGGTGGCGCCAACAGCCTGAGCGGCGGCATCGGCAATGACACGCTCAACGGCGGCGCCGGCAACGATGTGCTGGCGGGCGGCGCCGGCGACGATCAATACGTGGTCGCCGAAAGCGGCGACGTCATCAAGGAAAACCTCAACGAGGGCAATGACATCGTGTTTGTCACGGCCGCCTCGTACACGATGTCGGCCAATCTCGAGGACATGGTGTTCAATGGCACGGGCGCCTTCAGCGGCACCGGCAACATCGGCGACAACCGCCTGTTCGCCGGCAGCAGCAGCGGCGCCAAGCTGGATGGCGGCGCCGGCAATGACCTGCTGGTCGGCGGCAGCGGCAACGACAGCTTGCTCGGCGGCGCCGGCGACGACCGCTTCCAGGCCAGCGCCGGCAAGGACAGCATCGACGGCGGCGTCGGTTCGGACACCCTGTACGGGCTGGACGAGCGCGCCAGCTACAGCGTGGTGCGCACCGCCACCGACACCGTGCTGACCGGCAGCGACGGCAGCGTGCACACCGTGCGCGGCGTGGAGGTCTTCTACTTCGGCAGCGACAAGCTGACGCTGGAACAGCTGCAAGCCAACACCGGCGGCCCGGGCAACGACAGCCTGGCCGGCACCGATGGCAACGACACGCTTGACGGCGGCGCCGGCGCCGATAGCCTGAGCGGCGGCGCCGGCGACGACGTCTACCGCATCGACAGCAGCGGCGACCGCATTACCGAGGCTGTGGGCGGCGGCATCGACCGCGTGGAAACCACGCTGGCCAGCTACACGCTGGGCGCCAATCTGGAAGACTTGCGCTACACCGGCACGGCGGCGTTCACCGGCACCGGCAACGAGCTCGACAACATCCTCCAGGGCGGCAGCGGCAGCGACAAGCTGACCGGCGGCCTCGGCGCCGACCGCTTCGTGATCGACAGCCTGACCGGCAGTGACACCATCACCGACTTTGTCTCCGGCAGCGACCACATCGATCTCTACACGGATGCGCTGGGGATCGGCGACGGCTTCCTCGACGGTTCGGTGCATGCCAGCCGCGGCGGCTTCGGCACCAATGAAGAACTGGTGCTGTTCACCACCCGCATGGCCACTGCCAGCAGCGCCAACGCGGCGGCCATCATCGGCTCGGCGACCAGCGCCTACGCGCAGGGCGACGTGGCCCTGTTCGTGGTGTCGACCAGCACCGCCAGCACGCTGTACCGTTTCGTTTCCAGCGGCGCCGATGCGACGGTGTCGGCGTCCGAGCTGACCGCGCTGGCCACGCTGACCGGCACGCCAAGCGTGACGCTGGACGACTTCCTGTTCACCGGAAGCACCTTTGTATGACACATCAGGACAATCGAGAACATGCCAACTAGTCAGAACCAGATTCAACAACTGTATATCGCTTATTTCGGCCGTCCGGCCGATCCGGCCGGCCTGGACTTCTGGTCGGCCCAGCTGGAGCAGGGCAAGGTGACCGTCTCGGCCATCGGCGAGGTGTTTGCGGCGGCGGCGGAGTTCACGGCGCGCTTCGCCGGCATGTCGACGGCGGCCGCAGTCGACCAGGTCTACCTGGACATTATGGGACGCCACAGCGAGGCTGCGGGCCTGGTGTACTGGAGCACCAAGATCGATAAAGCCGAGCTCACGCTCGGCCAGGTGGTGGGCATCGTGGCCGGCAGCCTGATGTCCACCGACCTGGAAGTATTCAGCAACCGCGTGGCCGCTGCGGAAGCGTTCACGGCCGCGCTGGATACCGCGGCCGAAACCAGCGGCTACAACAACGCCCTGGCCGCCGCGCTGGCCAAGGCCTTTATCGCCGGCATCAGCGACAATGCGTCGCTGGCGGCCGCGCTGGCGAACCTGGACCAGACCGTGTCGGACGTGACCAGCGCGCAGCTTAATCATGCGCCCACCGGCGAGGTCAGCATCAGCGGCATCGCGCTGCAAGGCCAGACCCTGACTGCCAGCCACACGCTGGCGGACGCCGACGGCCTCGGCACGGTCAGCTACCAGTGGCAGGCCGGCGGCGCCGACATTGCCGGCGCCACCGGCGACAGCTTCACCCTGACTGCGGCCCAGGTCGGCAAGCCGATCAGCGTGGTAGCCAGCTACACCGACGGCATCGGCTCGAAGGAGTCGGTCGCCAGCAATGTGATCGCTTCGGGCAACGACACCCTCAGCGGCACGGCCGGCGCTGACCAGCTGGCCGGCGGCGCCGGCGACGATACCTACGTCGTCAACGTGGCCGGCGACGTGGTGACCGAAAAGGCCGGCGAGGGCACGGACCAGGTCAATGTCGCCTTCAGCGCGGCCGGCAGCTACACGCTGACGGCCAACGTCGAGCATGCGAGCGTGACCTCGACGGCAGCGGTCAGCCTGGTCGGCAATGCGCTCGACAACCGCCTGGCAGGCAACGCGGCGGCCAACACCCTGACCGGCAATGCCGGCAACGATACGCTGGACGGCGGCGCCGGCGCAGACAAGCTGACCGGCGGCGCCGGCAACGACACCTACGTGGTCGACCACGCCGGCGACAGCGTGACCGAGTTGCCGAACGAAGGCACGGACACAGTGCGCACCTCGCTGTCCAGCTACACGCTGGGCGCCAACGTCGAGAACCTGGTGTACACTGGCAGCGGCGCCTTCAGCGGCACCGGCAATGCGCTGGACAACACCATCAGCGGCGGCGGCCACGGCAGCGTCTATGATGGCGGCGCCGGCAGCGACACCCTGCAAGGCCTGGGCAATTTCGACACCTACACCGTCAAGCGCCCGACCGCCACCGATACCACGCTGACCGACAGCGGGGGCCATGTGATCACCGTGCGCAACGTGGAATTCTTCGCGTTTGCCGACGGCGTCAAGGACCTGGCGCGAGTGCAGCAGAACGTACCCAGCCCGGTCAACGACAAGCTGACCGGCGGCGATGGCAACGACTTGCTCGACGGCCAGGCCGGCGCCGACACGCTGACCGGCGGCCTCGGCGACGATACCTATGTGGTCGACAACGCCGGCGACGTGATCGTCGAAAAAGCCGGCGAAGGCATCGACTGGGTGCAAGTGAACCTGAACGCAGGCACCTACAAGCTGGCCGACAACGTCGACCACGCCACCGTCACCGGCAACGGGGCCGTCAGCCTGACCGGCAACGACCTCGCCAATTCGCTGACCGGCAACGCCGCCGCCAATACGCTCAGCGGCGGCGGCGGCAACGATACGCTGGATGGCCTGGGCGGCGCCGACAAGCTGAGCGGCGGCACCGGCAACGACCTTTACTACGTCGACAACAGCGGCGACAGCGTGACCGAAGCGCTGAACGAAGGCACGGACAAGGTCATCACCTCGCTGGCGAGCTACACCCTCGGCAGCAACGTGGAAAACCTCGACTACAGCGGCGCCAAGGCCTTCACCGCTACCGGCAACGCGCTGGACAACATCATCAAGGGCGGCGACAACGGCAACAAGATCGACGGCGGCGCCGGCAACGACAGCCTCAGCGGCGGCCTCGGCAACGATAGCCTGAGCGGCGGCGTCGGCAACGACACCCTGGTGGCCAGCGACGGCAAGGACACCATTGACGGCGGCGACGGCGCCGATGTGCTGAGCGGCCTCGGCAACTTTGCCGACTACGCCATCAAGCGCACCAGCGCCACCGAAACCACGCTGACCAAGGGCGGCAACGTGATCACCGTGCGCGGCGTGGAGGACTTCCTGTTCGCCGACGGCAAGCGGGCACTGGACGTGGTGCTCGACAACCTGCCCAGCACCACCAACGACCAGGTGCACGGCGGCGACGGCAAGGACACGCTCGACGGCCTGGCCGGCGCCGACACCATGGCCGGCAAGGACGGCGACGATACCTACATCATCGACCACCTCGGCGACACCATCGTGGAACTGGCCGGCGAGGGCAAGGACGAGGCGCGCGTGGGACTGGCCGTGGCCGGCACCTACAAGCTGGCCGACAACGTCGACAACGCCATCGTCACCGGCACGGCCGCCGTCAACCTGACCGGCAACGAGCTCGACAACGAGCTGACCGGCAACGCCGCCGCCAACACCCTGAGCGGCGGCGCCGGCAACGACAAGCTGGATGGCCAGGGCGGCGCGGACAAGCTGATCGGCGGCACCGGCAACGACAGCTACGTGGTCGACAACGCCGGCGACACCATCACCGAGCTGCTCGACGAAGGCAGCGACGACGTCAGCACCTCGCTGGCGGCCTACGTGCTGGGCAACAATCTGGAAAACCTCAAGTACACCGGTACGGCCGCCTTCACCGCCACCGGCAATCTGCTCGACAACCAGATCACCGGCGGCGACAAGGGCAACAAGATCGATGGCGGCGCCGGCAACGACACGCTGGCAGGCGGCCTTGGCGCCGACAGCCTGCAAGGCGGCCTCGGCAACGACAGCATCACGGCCGGCGCCGGCAAGGACACGGTGGACGGCGGCCTGGGCGATGACGTGCTCGGCGGCCTGGGCGCGTTCAGCAACTACACCGTCAAGCGTCCGACCCTGACCGACACCGTGCTGACCGACAAGAGCGGCAATGAAATCACGGTGCGCGGCGTGGAGAACTTCGTGTTCAACGGCGTCACCCTGACGCTGAAGCAGGTGCAGGACAACGTCGCCAGCCCGGACAGCGACGACCTGCGCGGCGGCGACGGCAACGACGCCATGAACGGCGGCGCTGGCAGCGACACCATGGCTGGCGGCGCGGGCGACGACCACTACACGGTCGATGTGGCCGGCGACGTGGTCAAGGAAGATGCCGACGCCGGCACCGACGATGTGACGGTGGCGTTCGCCGCCGCCGCCACCTACGCGCTGACCGACAACGTCGAGCATGCCACGGTGACGGGCAGCGCCGCCGTCAACCTGGCCGGCAACGAGCTCGACAACAAGCTGACCGGCAACAGCGCCGCCAACACCCTGACCGGCGGCGCCGGCAACGACACGCTCGATGGCGGCGCCGGCAACGACAAGCTGAGCGGCGGCACCGGTAACGACCTCTACATGGTGGATGCAAGCGGCGACCTGGTCACCGAACTGGCCGGCGAAGGCACGGACTCGGTGCAGACCACGCTCACCAGCTACACCTTGGGCAACAACGTCGAGAACCTGGCCTACACCGGCGCCAAAGCCTTTACCGGCGCCGGCAACGCCCTGGACAACGTCATCGCCGGCAGCAGCGGCAACGACAGCCTGCAGGGCAACGCCGGCAACGACACCCTCAGCGGCGGTCCCGGCAAGGACACCATCGACGGCGGCGCCGATACCGACCTGGTGATCCTGCAGGGCGCTTACGGCAGCTACACCATCACCCGCCCGAGCGTCACCGACACCGTGCTGACCGACAAGGCCGGCAACGTCATCACCGTGCGCAACGTGGAAAACTTCCGCTTTGCCGACGGCGACAAGACGCTGGTGCAAGTGCAGGACAATGTCATCAGCGCGTACAACGACTATCTGCATCGCGGCGATGGCAATGACTCGCTCGACGGCGGCGCCGGCGTCGACACCCTGGTGGGCGGCCTCGGCAACGACGTCTACGTGATCCGCAACGCCGCCACCAGTGTGGTGGAAGGCGCGGACGAGGGCATCGACCGGGCCGAGGTACAGCTGGCCAGCGGCACCTACGCACTGGTCGACAACCTGGAAAACGCCACTGTGATGCAGGCCTCGGCAGCGGTCAACCTGACCGGCAATGCGCTCGACAACAAGCTGATCGGCAGCGGCGCGGCCAACATCCTGATCGGCGGCGACGGCAACGACACGCTCGACGGTGGCGCCGGCAACGACAAGCTGACCGGTGGTATCGGCAACGACGTCTATTACGTCGACAGCGCCAACGATGTGGTAACCGAAGGCGTGGACGAGGGCAGCGACACCGTGAACACGTCGCTGGCCACCTACACGCTGGCGGCCAATGTGGAAACCCTGGTCTACACCGGCACGGGAGCATTTGCCGCCACCGGCAACGCGGCCGACAATGTCATCACCGGCAGCAACGCCGGCAACAAGATCGACGGCGGCGCCGGCAACGACAGCATCACCGGCGGCAAGGGCGCGGACAGCCTGGTGGGCGGCATCGGCGACGATACGCTGGTTGGCGGCTTGGGCAAAGACACCATGGATGGCGGCGACGGCAGCGATGTGGTCAAACTCAGCGGCAAGTTTGCCAGCTACACCATCACCCGCCCGAGCGGTACCGACACCGTGTTTACCGATGCCGCGGGCAATGCGGTCACAGTGCGCAACACCGAGTATGTGACCTTTGCCGACGTTACCAAGACGATTGCGGACTTCCAGAGCACTATCCCGAGCAGCGGCGGCGATCATCTGTACGGCACCAGCGGTGCGGACGTGATCGACGGCGGCGCCGGCATCGACACCATGGAGGGCGGCCTGGGCAACGATGCCTACGTGCTGTCCAGCCCTGACGATGTGGTGGTCGAAGACACCAATGCCGGCATGGACTCGGTCGGCCTGGCGTTTACCAAGGCGGCCACCTACTTCCTGCCGGCCAATGTGGAAAACGCCATCGTCGCAGCGGCCAACAGCATCGCGGTGAATGTCACCGGCAATGAGCTGGCCAACTGGCTCACCGGCAGCGGCGGCTCCAACGTCCTGAGCGGCGGCGACGGCAACGACACCCTGCAAGGCCTGGGCGGCGCCGACACCCTGGTCGGCGGCGCCGGCAACGATATTTACATCATTGATGGTGCGACCAGCAAGGCCGTGGTGATCGAGAACAGCGGCGAGGGCATCGACCAGATCACGACCAATTTGACGACCTACAAGCTGCCGGACAACATTGAAAACCTGTTCGGCCGCACCCAGCTCGGTACGCTTGACTTCACCGGCACCGGCAATGCGCTGGATAATTTGATCAGCGCCGCCTACAGCACCAGCGCCAAGCTCGACGGTGGTGCCGGCAACGACACGCTGATCGGCAGCAGCGGTGCCGACAGCTTGCTGGGCGGGGACGGGGATGACCGCATTGAGGCCAGCACTGGCAAGGACACGGTCGATGGCGGCAGCGGCTTCGATACCCTGGTATTCGCTTATCCTGCGGGCGGCGCCTCGACCTTCAAGGTGAAGCAAGTCAGCGCCACCGATATCCTGTTGACCGATACCAGTGGCTATGCGGTGACGGTACGCGGCGTGGAGAATTTCATCTTCAGCGATGTGACCTTGACGCTGGCGAACCTGACGCAGAACCTGCACGGCGTGGGCACTTCTGCTGACGTGGTTGCTTTTGGCAATAATATCGTTGGCACCAGCGGCGCCGACGTCCTGGTCGGCGGTGCGGCCAACGACTCGATAGACGGTGTCGGCGGCAACGACACGCTGACTGGCGGCGCCGGTGCGGACGCCTTTGTGGTCCGTGCGCAAGGCCTGACGACCATTACCGACATGGTCTCCGGCAGTGACCGTATCATGCTGTCGCCGCATGACCTGAAGCTTTGGGGCCTCCTGAGGGGGCAGACGGCGTCCACTCCTGGCACCAGCCTCTACGGCAATCTGATTGTCTTTACCGAGAAGCTGACGGACTTGTCAGCTTTCTATGCCGCGAAACTCATGAACACCTACAAAGGCAGCTACAGTGCCGGCGATCAGATGTTCTGCGTGTTCAATAACGGCACGGATACGGCGCTGTACCGCTTCACTTCCAGCAGTACCGACCCGTTGGTTTCTGCCAGCGAGCTCAGCCAGATGGCGGTATTGACGGGAACGCCGAGCACGACGGTGGCGGACTACCACTACATTACTTGATGGGGGCCTCGACAAAACGCAGCAGCGCCGGCATGCAGTGCCGGTGCATGTCGTAGCGCTCGAGGATGGTCTGGCGTGCAGCATCGCGCAGGTGCTGCAGGCTGGCGCGCCGTTCCAGCGCGTCGGCCACGGTGGCCGCCAGCGCCTGCGGGTCGAAGAAATCGACCAGCAGGCCGTTGCGGCCGTGCTCGATCACTTCCTCCACCGGCGCGGTCTTCGAGGCCACGATCAGGCAGCCGGTGCTCATCGCCTCCATCAGCGACCATGACAGCACGAACGGGTAGGTTAGGTAGGTGTACACCGCCGCCACCTGCATCAGCTGCGTCAGCACCGTGTGCGGCACCTTGCCGACGAAATGGATGCGCTTCATGTCGATCTGGTCTTTCACCTCGTCGAGGAAGATCTGCTTCCAGGTCTTGCCCTGCGGCGGCGCCGCGCCGTAGCTGACGCCGTCACCACCGACCAGCACCACGCGCGCATTGGGCCGCTGCTTCATCAGTTCCGGCAAGGAGCGCATGAAGATGTGGTAGCCGCGATACGGCTCCAGCTGGCGCGCCACGAACACCACCACCTCATCGCCGGGCCGCAGCGTCAGGCCGGCCGTTTGCAGCTGCACATAGGCCGTTGGCTCGGGGCGGAAGCGTTCGGTGTCGATGCCGTCGTGGATCACCGTGATGCGGTCGCGGAACCATTCCGGGTGGCGGTCGCGCTGGAAGGTGGTCGGCGACAGTGCACCGTCCGCCACCGACATGGCGTGCAGCAAATGCGTGTTGCGCAGCCGCAGGCGCTGCAGGGCGGCGCTGCCCGGCTTGGAGAATTCCGGATCGAAAAAGGCATCGCCGCCTTCGGCCTGGTAGAAATACTCGGCGTAGATCAGCAGCTTGGCCTTGGGGAAAATGTCGCGCACGTACAGCGCTTCGCCCCAGCCGGGATGGACAAAGATCACGTCCGGCGAGAAACCCTGTTCCTTCAGCCATTCCAGCCGATTCGCCGCCGATTCGCCGCGCAGCACCTTGCCGTACAAGTCCTTCAGCTGCGTGGGCGGACGCGGACCGTGTGGCTGGGCCGCCACATTGTGACGGAAGTAGCGCACGCCGGGCTGGGGAATGGTCGGCTCGTTCATGCCGAGGCCCACCACTTCGTGGCCTTGCGCGGCCAGCGCCGGGGCCAGGTGCTTGAATTGTCCGGGGAAGTTCTGGTGAATGAACAGGTATTTGCTGCGGGTGCTCAAGGGATGTTTCTCCATATTGCCAGGAAGCTATTGTGCCATGGCTTATCCAGAATGCGCATTTGTTTGTTTGGAATGATTCGTGGGCGTGCGTGGCGAAATTCGTTACCTTTGAGTCATGGATAAACTACTTACCTTTCCCGATCAGTCAGCAATGGTCTTGTCGATACGCGCCAAGGCCATGCTGTTTCATGATCCGCGTTCGTCCGCGCTGTTGCAGCAGGTCGAGCGTATCGCGCGCAGCGACGCCACCACGCTCATCATCGGCGAGACCGGCACCGGCAAGGAGCTGATCGCGCGCCACATCCACGACCAGAGCGGGCGGCAGGGGCCATTCGTGGCGGTCAACTGCGGCGCCTTCAGCGAATCGCTGATCGATGCCGAGTTGTTCGGCCACGAGGCCGGCGCCTTTACCGGCGCCACCCAGGCACGCTCGGGCTGGTTCGAGGCGGCCGACGGCGGCACCTTGTTCCTCGACGAGATCGGCGACCTGTCGCTGGCCCTGCAGGTCAAGCTGCTGCGCGTGCTGCAGGAACGGCAGGTGGTGCGCCTTGGCGCGCGGCGGCCGATCCCGCTCAATGTGCGGCTGGTGGCGGCCACCAACGTCGACCTGCACCAGGCGATCGAAGCAGGGCGCTTCCGTTCGGACCTGTACTACCGGCTCGGCGTGGCGTCCGTGCATTTGCCGCCGCTGAGCGAACGCACCGGCGACATCCTGCCGCTGGCGCGCCACTTCATCGGCGTCTACAGCGGCAAGCTGAAGCGCGGACAAGTGACGCTGTCGGCGCGCGCCGGCGCGGCGCTGCTGTCCTACCAGTGGCCGGGCAATATCCGCGAGCTGGAGAACGTGATCCATTTCGCGCTCATCGTCTGCCGCGGCGACGTGATCGAAGCCGAAGACCTGAAGCTGACCGGCATTTCGCACCGCGTGCAAAGCTGCACCGTCGACGCGGCGCCGCTGTCCGGCACGGACTTGCCGCAACAGCTGGCCGGCCTGATCTCCCGCATGATCGATGCCGACCATCCAGACCTGTTCGACAGCGTGGAGGAAGTGCTGGTGCGCACCGCCTTCAATGCCTGCCACCGCAACCAGGTACACACCGCGCGCGTGCTGGGCATCAGCCGCAACATCCTGCGTACCCAGCTCAAGCGTTTCGGCCTGATCGGCTTCGACGGCGGAGGCGCAGCACACCGAGAGTTTTTGCAATGACCTTGTTTGATCTTTTTCACGCCATCCAGGAAACCGAGAGCAGCACTGCGCTGCGCGAATCGCTGTATGCCTTTCCCTTGCTGGAAGCGCTGCACCTGCTGGGCCTGGCGCTGTCGTTCGGCCTGATCCTGCTGACCGACTTGCGCCTGACCGGCCTGCTGCTCAAGCGCATCCCGCTGGCGGACTTGCTGGACCAGCTGCGCTACACCATCTTCGGCGGCTTCGCGCTGACCTTCCTCACCGGCGGCCTGCTGTTCTGGGCCGAGGCCGAGACCCTGTACAGCAACCTGCCGTTCTGGCTCAAGGTCGGCTGCATGGTGATCGCCTGCCTCAACGCGCTGTACTTTGAACTGAAGTGGGGCCATCGCGCCGCGCAGTGGTCGCAGCAGGCGGTGCTGCCAACCGGTGCTGCGCGCGCCGGCTGGATCTCGCTGAGTTTCTGGACCCTGGCCACCATCTTCGGCCGTTCAATTCCTTACTACTGATTGCCATGAGTTTTGTTCAAATCCTCGGGTGGCTGCAAGAGTGCTACCCCATCGCGCAGCTGCGCGCCGCCAACCATCTGGTTATCGAAACCACCGAAGTGCTGCATGTGCTGGGGCTGGTCACCTTCCTGTCGGCGCTGCTGCTGGTGAATCTGCGCCTGCTGAATATCGGCTTGAAGCGGCAATCGCCGCCGTTGGTCGCCAGCGCCGCCGCGCCCTTGGTGTGGGGCGGGCTGACGCTGACTGTGCTGACCGGCACCATTCTGTTCCTGTCCGGCCCGGTGCGCTACTACAACAACAGTGCCTTCGTACCCAAGATGATCTTGCTGGCGCTGGCCTTGCTGGTGCAGTTCACCCTGTACCGCAAGGTGACGCGCGCCGCACAGCCCAAGCCGCTGTTTGCCGGCGCCAGCGCGGTGTTGTCCCTGTCGCTGTGGTTCAGCGTGGGCCTGTTCGGCCGCGCGATTGGATACGTATGAAGCTGCGCTATTTATCCGTGCTGCTGCTGGCCGCGTGCAGCCAGCAGGCGCCAACGCCATTTCGTCCCGATGCCTCGATCCAGGAGGTGATGGCGTCAGTAGTCGATCCCGCTGCCGACGCCCTGTGGGAAGCGGTCAGCACGGAGACCACGGCGCAGGGCGAGGTCGAGCACCAGCCGCGCACCGATGCCGAATGGCTGGCGGTGCGCCATCATGCAGTGACATTATCGGAGGCGGCCAACCTGCTGCTGATCGAAGGCCGCGTGGTCAGCCACAGCAACAAGCTGGAAGATGCGCACGTGCCCGGCATTTTGACGGCGCCGGAAGTGCAAAAGAAAATCGATGCCGACCGCCAGTTGTTTGCCGCACACGCGCACGACCTGCAACTGGCGGCACGCGAGGCGCTGGCGGCGATCGATGCCAAACACCCGCAGCGCCTGCTGGCAGCTGGCGAGAAAATCGACGCCGCGTGCGAGCGCTGCCACATGACCTACTGGTATCCGAACGCCGAGCAGCCGAAATGGCCTGCCAAGCTGGCAGGCCAATAAACTTCCTTTACAGCTTGTAGCTCACGCCCGCGTACACGAAGCGGCCGGCCGCTCCGTTCGGGGCGATGAACGAATACGGGTTGATGCCGCTGGCGCGGTTGGCGGTCAGGTATTTGTCCGGGTAGCGGTTGAACGCATTCTGCACATTCAGGTCCACTTTCCAGCGCTTGCTGATTGCATATGCCACGCCGAAATCAACATACGTCTCAGGGGAGAACACCTGGTCCACATTGCCATTGGCCGCCGCCACGCCAGCGACGTCGCCGACGTTGTAGCGATAGCGGCCGTAACGCGTGACGCTGCTGTCCACCGTCCACTCGCCGACGTTGTAGCGTGCGCCCAGTACGATCTTGTTCTTCGGCGTGCCGGTCTCCGCATCGCGCACCTTGGCGTTGCCGACCGCCAGAATCGAAGCGCCGCCGATGGTCACGTAGCGGTGCACATTCGATACGCTGGTGTTAATCAGACTGGCCGCCGCGCTCAGTTCCAGCCCGCCCGCGCCAACGCTGAAGTGGCGCTTGCCGATGATGTCGATGCCATCGGTGCGGCTGTCCCAGCCATTGGTGTAGTAGGACGCCTGCGTAAAGCCCGGCAGGCCTGCCGCCACGTAAGCTGCGGTCACGGTGGCCCCCTGCAGCGTTTCGGTGGCGATGATGACGTCTTTCACTTTCAGGCGATACGCATCTACCGTCAGCGAAGAAGAAGCATCCGGACGCCACACCGCGCCTAGCGAGTAAGTACGGGATTTTTCCGGTTCCAGCGGGCGGGCGCCAAACGCCGCACCGGCCGGATCGTCAGGACGGAACTGGCGCGTCTGGCCCGGCGTCAGTGCGCCGGTGCCGGAGTTGGACCAGTTGCTGGTGGTGCCGGTGCTCTGGAAACCGATCGCCGCCAGGCTAGGCGCGTGGAAGCCGGAGCTGACCGTGCCGCGCAGCGCAATCGCCGGGGTGAAGTCGTAACGGCTGTTCAACTTGAAATTGCTGGTGCCGCCGAAGTCCGAGTAGTGCTCGTAGCGCCCCGTCGCACCGACCAGCCATTGCTTGTTGATGCGCGCATCGAAGCCCGCATAAGCACCGGCCACATTACGCGTGATCGAGCTGGCGTCCTGCGGCTTGATGCCGGAGGTGGATGACCCGCTGACTGGAATGCGCGTGGTATCGCTGGCAAACGAGGTGCCCGGATACAGCGAGCCGACAGTCTGCCCGGCCAGTGGGCCGCCGGTGTAGCCGGCCACGTCGCCGAGGTCGCCAGTGCGCCAGCGTTCGTGACGCGCCAGCAGGCCGGCCGATACACTCAGGCCATCTTCCAGCCCGGCCACCGCGATGGTGTTCAGATAGTCGGCCGTGAGGCTGGTGGTATCGCTCTTCCACGAACCGAGGTAGAAGTGGGTCGGGCTGGCCGCGCCGTAGGATGGGTTGGCGGTGTTGTAGGTGTCGCGCGCGGTTTCGTTGGCGCCGTAGCTGATCGCCACATCCAGCTTGCCCGCCGTGTCGCCGTCGAAGCGCACGCCGCCCACTGCAGCGGCATCCTTGGCGTGATAGCGCATCCACGGCTGGTAGCCGTTGGGATACAGGCCCAGCACATCGTTCTCGCCCAGTTTGGTGCCGTCGGTAACAGTGGTGTTGCTGGTGATGGCTTTCACCACGCGCTCGGGATTGACCCAGTTGTCGGCCGATTTGTCCGAGTAGTTCACCCAGCCATACGCCACGGTGCGCGCGCTCAGCGCCAGTTCGGCGTTGGCCAGGCCGCTCCAGTTGTCGCGCGAGGACTGGCCCCACTGGCCGTACTTCTTGTTGAAGGTGGTGTTGCGGGCGTCGCCATTCGGGAACAGCTGGCGCCAGTCGGCCTCGCTGCGGTCGACGGTGGTGTTCTTCAGGCGGTCGATGCTGAAGTTGGCGAAGCCGTCCTGTCCCAGCTTGCTGCCGGTCCAGCCGTTGATGGCGGTGGTGTGCCCGCCGCCATCGGTGTAGCCGCCGCCGTGCGCATTGACCTCGCCGCCGCTGCCGTTCTCGCGCAGCACGATGTTGATCACGCCGGCAATCGCATCCGAACCGTACTGCGCGGCCGCGCCGTCGCGCAGCACTTCGATGCGCTGCACGGCGCTGATCGGGATGGTGTTGAGGTCGACCACTGTAGCGGCGGGCCACGGATCGGTGCCGGACAGCTGCGCCGAGGTGTTGCGGCGCTTGCCATTGACCAGCACCAGCGTGTACGCCGGGCTGACGCCGCGCAGCGAAGCCGAGCGCACGCCCTGGCCCTTGACCGCGTTCTGGCCTTGCGGGAAGTTGAACGATGGATGCAGCCGCGACAGCGCCTGGTTCAGGCTGACCGCGCCGGTTTTCTTCAGCTGCTGCGGGGTGATGACGTCGATCGGCGAGGAGCTGGTGAGCACGGTGGCGTCGTGCCGCGTGGTGCCCAGCACAACGATGCTGTCGATGATGCTGGTGCTGGCAGCGTCGGCCGCGATGCTGGCGGCGCTGTCCTGTGCCTGCACGCTGCCGAAGGCTAAGGTCAGCAGCGTGGCGATGGTGGTGCGTTTCATTGTGATGCTTTCAAAGATTAGCGTGCCGATGGTGTGACTGCGACGTGGCCGAAGCCGATGTTGTTTTCAGTGCAGATGCGTTCGTCGCGTTCGATCACGGTCTGGTTGCCCGATTTGTTGAGCGCCACTTCGTAGTGCCAGCCGTCCACCGCATCTTTCCCGGTGCGGCGCTTGGCAGGAATGGTGGCGGTCCACTTGCGGGTGTATACGCTCGGGTCGTCGAAGGTGGCTTCGTAGTTGTAGCGCTGGCCGTCCGGCGAGAAGATGTAGCGCTCGGTGATGTGCACGTTCTCGCTGGCGAACTCGCCGGTGCGGCCGAACAGCGCCTTGCTGTTGTTGTTGGTGACGTCCACCACCAGCGTGTTGCCTTCCCAGTGGCCGCGCGAGTCGGCGTTCCACAGCTTGATGTTGGCCGGCAAGTGCGGCTTGCCATCGAGGTGGATGATGCGGGTGCCGGAATTGAACAGGAACACCACGTAACCCGGATACTGGCGGATTTCGTAGCCGTGCCAGATCAGCGACTTCGGCACGCCGGCCGGCGCGCAGCGCGCCAGCGGTTCGATGTATTGCGGCTGGGTCGGATTGTGGAAGTTCTTCAGGAAGTCTTCCTGCGCGGCCTTGGCCCACGGCTGGAACGGTACTTGTCCATCAACGGGGTCGGTGACGCGGCTCGGTGCGCGTTCCTCGCGCGGTCCGAGCGGCTTGCGCGGCGGCGCCGGGTCGCCGGGAATGCCGCCCTGCGGATCGGTCCAGTTGTTGTGATTGCCGACGGTGTTGGACCAGTGGCCTTCCACGTCCGGCTGGCCGTCGGGCAGGCGCTTGCCGGTCCATTTGCCGGAAGCGATCTGGGTGTAGGTCGGCTCGAAGCTGATGCGTTCGGTGGTCTTCAGTGTTTGCTGGGCGTAGGCCGGCAGGGCCAGCACAGCGATCAGGAGGCTAGCGGTAGTTTTCATTTGGCGACGGGCGGTTTCGGCGGATAGTGTTGTTCGTAGTCGAGCGTGAAGCGGTAGTCTTCGATCAGCTGGAAGTTCTTTTCGCGGTGGCGGTGCAGGACCACGCTGATGTCCCACGGCTTGCTGTAGACCTCGGGGTCTTCCAGCCGCGCGGTGTATTCGATGGTGTTGGCGTCGAGGTACTTCCAGCGCTCGACCACGTGGAAGGCTTCGCTGTGGTAGTTGCCGGCGCGGTCGAGCCAGGTCTCGTCGTTGAAATCGGCGACGTCCACCACCAGCGTGTCGCCTTCCCATTTACCGCGCGAGTCGCCCAGCCAGAACTGGTTGCGGTCGCCGCCCGGATGCGGCGTGCCGTTGGTGTGGATGGTGCGCACCGAGTGGCCGAACTGATGCACCAGGGTCAGGTCGCGCTGGCGCTGGAAAATCTGGAACGGTTCAGGGTAGTAGATCCCGCGCGGCACGCCGAGGGTCCAGCCTTTGAGGGCCGGATCGTCCTTGGCGCGATTGGCGAAGTTCTTTTTCTTTTGTTCCAGCGCGGCCGGCAGGTAAGGGATGACGTTGCCGGCCACGATACCGGCGCCGGGCGGCGCGTCTTGCCGCGCGGCGTGTGGTTCCAGGTCGTAATCGGCGGCGCTGGTGGTTTGCCAGATGCCGGAAAAGTCAGGCTTGCCGTTGGACAGGCGCGGGATTTTGTCGGCGGCGAAGGTGTGGCTGGCAACGAAGGCCAGCAGGGCGAAGGCGAGCAGCTTGCGGGTCATGGGCGCGGCGCCTCGGTGGTTGGTGCATCTTGCGCGCCGCCGGTCTGGATCACGCGGCCGTCGGCCAGGGTGACGTAGACGCTGTAGCCGAATGGTTCGCCGTTCTTGGAGCGGAAGCCGCGGATGCGCACCGGCTGGCCAACCTTGAGGTCGCTCTTGCTCAGGCCTTTGTTGGACAGCGAATTCGGCGCGCCGAATTCCACGCCCCAGTTGGTGACCTTGCCGTCCGGGCCGGTCACGTCGAAGTACAGCCAGCTGTGGGGATTGACCCACTTGGCCTTGGTGATGGTGCCTTGCAGGTCCAGCGGCTGCTTGGCGTCGAATTCGGCGGCAAAAGCATGGTGCGCTTGCGCGGCGGGGGCGGCGAGCAGCAGGGCGCCCAGCAAGGCAGCCAGTGCGCGCGTCGAGGTGGTGTGCATAATTTTCTCCAGAAAGTAGTACGTGCAAGGCTTACTGTTTGCAAGCGGTATGCCAGTCGCTAAGCCGTTGTTTTGGCTGGACTATTTCTGGATGGTGCTGGTTTGCTGTTGGCTATTGCGCAGCGCAACTGCTGCAAAATCAACAGTACTGTTGAATGCGGGATGGGCCAGTTCGGTATAATCGCCGGATTGTCTTGCTTTACCCCTACTCTAGAAAATACTCTTCATGGCTTCTTCCAACGAAAACGTCAGCATGGCGCTGTTCTGCGATTTTGAGAACGTGGCGCTCGGTGTGCGTGACGCTAACTACGACAAGTTCGATATCAAGCCGGTGCTGGAACGCCTGCTGCTCAAAGGCAGCATCGTGGTCAAGAAAGCCTATTGCGACTGGGACCGCTACAAGTCCTTCAAGGCCTCGATGCACGAGGCGAACTTTGAACTGATCGAAATTCCCCACGTGCGCCAGTCGGGCAAGAACTCGGCCGACATCCGCATGGTGGTGGATGCGCTGGACTTGTGCTACACCAAATCGCACGTCGATACGTTTGTGATTATTTCGGGCGATTCCGATTTTTCGCCGCTGGTGTCCAAGCTGCGCGAGAACGCCAAGAAGGTGATCGGCGTGGGCGTCAAGCAGTCGACTTCCGATCTGCTGGTGGCCAACTGCGATGAGTTCATTTTCTACGACGACCTGGTGCGCGAGAGCCGCCGTGCCCGTCGTGACGCCAGCCCGGACGCCAAACCGCAAGTCAAGCGCACGCCGGAAGAGGAGCGCGCACGCCGCGAAGAGATGGAGAAGCGCCGCTCGCAAGCCGTGGAGATTGCCGTCAATACGTTTGAAGCGCTGGTGCTGGAGCGCGGCGACAGCGGCAAGATCTGGGCCTCGGTGCTGAAGGAAGCGATCAAGCGCCGCAAGCCGGATTTCAGCGAGTCGTACTACGGCTTCCGCACTTTCGGCAACCTGATCGAGGAATGCAAGGCGCGCGGCTATCTGGAGTTTGGCCGCGATGAGAAGTCCGGTGCGTACGTGTACCGTGGCAGCGGCGTGCCGTTGGCCGTTGCACCGCAAGGCGAGGCTGCGGTTGAAGGCGCGCCTGTTGCGGAAGAAGGCGGCCAGCAGGAGTCACGCCGTAGCCGCAACCGCGGCCGCACTGCCGCCGAACGCTTCGCCGAACGCCAGGCCCAGCGCCTCGCGCAGCAACAGCGCGGGCAGCAAGGCAGCACCGCCGATGCGACCGTGGATTCCGACGCTGCAGCCGACGCCGCGCAGCCAGCCGCCACCGGGCAGGCACCTGCCGCCGCCCCGTGGTGGGACAACGCACCAGCCACCGCGGTCACTGGCGACATTGCGCCTGCCGATGCTGCGCATGCTGACGCCGCGCCAGTGGTCGCCGTCGTGGCCGACGCGCCGCCGGCCGATGCCGCGCCAGCAGCTCCGGCCAAGAAGAAAAACGGCACCAAGCCGCCAGCCCGCAAGCTGAAGGAGCAGGCCAAGAAAGGCAAGCCTGCCGACAGCGCGGCCGCGCCGGCCGAAGCCGCTCCTGCACCGGAAGCAGCGCCGGCTGCCAGCTCACCGGTCGAGCAGGTAGCTACGTCTGCCCGCGCATCCGCTGAACGCGGTGCCGCGCCTTCCGCCGCCGACGCAGCGCCATCCGACGCTGCTGCGCCGAAGGCCCGTCCTGCCGGCAAGCCGCGCTCTGGCAAGCCTAATGCCGGCAAGCCGAAGGCCGCCTCCGCTCCGGCCGCCGATGCAGCGCCCGCCGCTGACGCCGCAGCTGCCGCCGACAAGCCAGCCAAGGCCAAGCCAGCCCGCAAACCGGCCGCCGCGCGCACCCCGCGTCCGCCGAAAGCCAAAGCCGCCGCCGCCCCAACCGAGGAGTAACGATGCCCACTTTGTCCGCCATCACGCTGTATCCGATCAAATCCTGCGCCGGCCTGTCGCTGGAGGAAGCCACGCTGACACCGCTCGGCCTGATGACCGCGCAAATCTACGATCGTGAATGGATGGTGGTGGACGAAAACGGCCTCGCCCTGACCCAGCGCGAACACCCGCGCATGGCGCTGATCAAGCCCACCATCAAGGGTTCGACGCTGGAAGTGCAGGCGCCGGGCATGCTGCGCCTCGAAATCCCGCTCGGCCTGCCGGACCCGCAAGCCGGGCCCACGCTGCAAACGCAAGTGTGGGACGACAGCGTGCTGGCTTACGACTGCGACGCCCTGACCGCCGAATGGTTCACCAAGGCCATTGGCGTGCCATGCCGTCTGGCGCGCTTCCACGCCAACGCCGAACGCGCCGTCAGCACCACCTGGACCAAGGGCGTGCAAGCGGCCACCATGTTCTCGGACGGCTATCCGATGCTGGTCACCGGCACCGCGTCGCTGGAAGACCTGAACCAGAAACTGGTCGCCGCCGGCCGCCAGGCTATCCCGATGAACCGCTTCCGTCCCAACCTGGTTATTGACGGCATCGAAGCCTTCGAGGAAGACTACGCTGAATCATTCCAGATCGGCGATGCCGTGCTGAAGCCGGTCAAGCCATGCCCGCGCTGCCCGATGCCGTCCATCGACCAGGCCACCGGCGAGTTCGGTCCCGATCCGCTCGACATCATGCAAAGCTACCGCGCCAAGCCGGAGCTGGACGGTGCGCTGTGCTTCGGCATGAACAGCATCCTGATCGCCGGCGAGGACCAGCGCGTGCGGGTAGGCCAGGAAATCGAGGTTACACTGGCGTTTTAAGCACTCCGGGCATTCCCAACCGGGCCAACTTGGCGTAATGTGGGAATACGCAAGAAAGGGCCATCCAATGACGCAGACCGCCACCGGGAAACTTCCGCCGCAGACCGATCAACATGATCTGGCGGCCGAGAACCGGGCGTTGCGCGCGCGCATGGCCTACCTGCTCGAACAGGCCGAGCGCAATCACTCCATCATGACCCGGCACCAGGCATTTGACCTGGAAATCGTCGGCGCCAGCAATTTCCCTGAACTGATCGGCACCATCTTCCGCGTGCTGCCGGTCATCTCCGAGCTCGATAGCGTGACCCTGACGCTGATCGACGAGGATGCCGACATCCGCACCGTGATGCTCAAGCTGGATGTGGTGTTTGAAGATTTCCCCGACCTGATTTTCGTCGAGACGCTGGACGAGCTGGGCTTCGACCTGAGCCGCCGCAACGCCTACACGCCGACGCCCAAGCCGCTGCTCGGCATGTACGACCGCGAGCGCCATGCGCAGCCGTTCCCGAACGCGCCGGCCGGCTTGCAAAGCGTGGCGCTGGTGCCGCTGCTGCGCAACAAGCGCATCATCGGCAGCCTGAATCTGGGCAGCCGCGACCCGACCCGTTTCACGCCCAGCCTGGGTACGGATTTCATCGAGCACATGGCGTCCATCATTGCCATCTGCCTGGAGAACGTGATCTCCAATGAGATGCTCAAGTACATCGGCCTGACCGATTCGCTGACCGGCGTGTACAACCGCCGCTACATCGACCGCCGCTTGCTGGAAGAGATTGCGCGCGCGCGCCGCCAGCTGTATCCGATTTCCTTCATGTACATCGACATTGACCACTTCAAGCGCGTCAATGACACGGTGGGGCATGGTGGCGGCGATGAAGTGCTGCGCGAGGTGGCGGGGCGCATCAAGAATGAGCTGCGCACCTCGGATGCATTGGCGCGCTTTGGCGGCGAGGAGTTTGTGGTGCTGCTGATCGATGCGAATCTGGAGAGCGCGGCGTTTGTGGCCGAGCGTATCCGCGCCAGTGTGGCGGGCAGCATGATTACGCTGTCGCCGGAATTGCAGCTGTCGGTGACGGTGTCGATTGGCGTGGCTTGCCTGGAGGTGGGCACGGCGGAAGGCGAACCGGAAGCCATCGCCCGCGCCCTGATCGAACGCGCCGATGATTTGCTGTACGAGGCCAAGGAGCATGGCCGCAACCGCGTGGTTAGCGTGTCAGACGCTGCTCCGCACGATTGACCGCTTCGGCAGCGCCGCGCAGCACCACCACATCCCCCGCCTGCAAGGTGGTCTCCGGCGACACTTCCACACCACCTTTGCCGCGCCGGATGCTGGCCACTTCCGCGCCGGAAGCTTCCACATCCAGCGATTCCAGCGTCCGCCCCACGCAGGACGCGCTGCCGTTCAGCGTGACCGAATGCAGGCGCTGCATGTCGGCCTCTTCATCCACATCGCTCATGCCGTGGAAGTAGCCACGCAGCGAGGCATAACGCTCCTCGCGCGCCGCCTGCACCCGATGCACCACGCGCCGCAACGGCACGCCCAGCATCACCAGCGCGTGCGAGGCCAGCATCAGGCTGCCCTCCATCAGCTCCGGCACCACTTCCGCCGCACCTGCCTGCTTGAGGCGGTCCAGGTCCGTATCGTCGTGCGAACGCACAATCACCGGCAGCGACGGCGTCAGCTCATGCACCTGGTGCAGCACGCGCAGTGCCGAACGGGTATCGGCATAGGTGATGACAATCGCACTGGCGCGGTAGATGCCGGCCGCCACCAGGCTTTCGCGCCGCGCCGCATCGCCGTACGACACTTGCGCGCCGGCGGTCTGCGCTTCCTGCACCCGCTCGGGATCGAGGTCCAGCGCATGGTAGTCGATCTTTTCCTCGCTGAGCAGGGTGGCCAGGCTCTGGCCGCTGCGGCCAAAACCGCACACGATCACGTGCTTGTTGGTGGACATGGTGCGGCTGGCGATCTTGGTCAGCTGCAGCGACTGCATCATCCACTCGTTGCTGGAGAACTTCATCACGATCTTGTCCGACTGCGCGATGATGAACGGCGCCAGCAGCATGGACAGCACCATCGACGCCAGCACCACCTGCACCACGTAGGAATCCATCAGATTGTGCCCGGCCGCGAGGTTGAGCAGCACGAAGCCGAACTCGCCCGCCTGCGCCAAGGCCAGGCCGGTGCGCATCGAGACGCCGTCCGAGGCGCCGAACAGTTTCGCCAAGCCGGCGATCAGGGCAAACTTCAACAGCACCGGCGCGCACAGCAACAGCAGCACCAGCCACCAGTTGGCCATCACCAGCTTGACGTTGAGCAGCATGCCGATGGTGATGAAGAACAGCCCCAGCAGCACGTCGCGGAACGGTTTGATGTCTTCTTCCACCTGGTGCTTGTATTCGGTCTCGGAAATCAGCATGCCGGCCACGAACGCGCCCAGGGCCAGCGACAGGCCGGCGCGCTCGGTGATCCAGGCCGCGCCCAGCGTCACCAGCAGCAGGTTGAGCATGAACAGCTCCTGCGAGCGGCGCTTGACCACGATGGTGAACCAGTTGCGCATGAGCTTCTGGCCAAAGAACAACAGCAGGGCCAGCACGATGACCGCCTTGAAACCGGCCCAGGCCAGGGTCTCGACCAGCTTGTCCGGACGCTCGCCCAGCGACGGAATCAGGATCAGCAGCGGCACCACGGCGAGGTCCTGGAACAACAGGATGCCGATGATTTTGCGGCCATGCTCGCTTTCGAGTTCGAGCCGTTCGGTGAGCATTTTGACCACGATCGCGGTCGAGGACATGGCCAGCGCGCCGCCCAGCGCAAACGAGGCCTGCCAGCTGATCTGCAGGGCAGGGGGCAGCTGGGTGGCGATGGTCCAGCCAAATATCATGGTTGCGACGATAGTGAGCACTACCTGCGCCAGCCCCAGCCCGAACACAATGGCCCGCATGGCCTTGAGTTTGGCCAGCGAAAACTCCAGCCCGATGGAGAACATCAGGAACACCACGCCGAATTCGGCCAGCCCGTGGGTGGTTTCGCTCTGCTCGGCCAGGCCGAGAGCGTGCGGGCCGATCAGGATGCCGACCGCGAGGTAGCCCAGCATCGGCGGCAGATGCATCATGCGGAATGCCACCACGCCCAGCACGGCGCTGCCCAGTAGCAACAAGGTCAATTCAAGTGGGGAAAACGTCATTTAGTTGGCACTGGCAAGTTTTTTGCTTTCTCAATTCGGCTATACTTGGGCATGAGTGTAACCCATGAAAAAACAATGCTGAAAGCTTTTGATGCAAAAACGGCACTGCGTCTTGCCCAAGACACGCTGCAGAACGAAGCAGATGCCATCAATGCCCTGAACGCCCGCCTCGCCGACGATGACAGCGTGGTGCAGGCCATCTCCCTGCTGCTGAACTGCTCGGGGCGCGTGGTCGTGTCCGGCATCGGCAAGTCCGGCCACATCGGTCGCAAGATCGCCGCCACGCTGGCCTCGACCGGCACCCCGGCGCTGTTCGTGCACCCGGCCGAAGCCGCGCACGGCGACCTCGGCATGGTCACTGCCGATGATGCTTTCATTGCCATTTCGTACTCGGGCGAGAGCTCGGAGCTGATGACCATCCTGCCGGTCGTAAAACGCATGGGCAGCAAGGTGATTGCGATTACCGGCAAGCCGGGCTCCAGCCTGGCCACCATCGCCGACGTCCACCTCAACGTGGCCGTGGCGAAAGAAGCCTGCCCGATGAACCTGGCGCCGACCACCTCCACCACCGTCACCCTGGCCTTGGGCGATGCCCTGGCCGTGGCGCTGCTGGACCTGCGCGGCTTCAAGGAAGAAGACTTCGCCCGCTCGCACCCGGGCGGCGCGCTGGGCCGCCGCCTGCTGACCCATGTGCGCGATGTGATGCGCAGCGGCGATGCCGTACCGAGCGTGACCGCCGACGTCAAGCTGACCGATGCGCTGCTGGAAATCACCCAGAAGGGCATGGGCATGACTGCCATTGTCGATGCCGGCCACAAGCCGATCGGCGTGTTCACCGACGGCGACCTGCGCCGCATGATTGAAAAAGTGCAGGACTTCAGCAAAGTAATCATCGGCGATGTTATGCACGCCAACCCGCGCACCATCTCGCCTGAGAAAATGGCGGTGGATGCGGTGGCGGTGATGGAACAGTTCCGCATCAACCAGATGCTGGTGACCGATGCCGATGGCAAGCTGGTCGGCGCACTGCACATCCATGACCTGACCCGCGCCAAGGTGATTTGATGACGATGACGTACCTGGAACGCGCCGCGCGCGTCAAGCTGATGATTTTCGACGTTGACGGCGTGCTGACCGACGGCAGCCTGCACTACGGCGCCGATGGCGAGGCGCTGAAGACGTTCAACGTGCAGGATGGCCTCGGCATCAAGCTGATCCAGGAAGCCGGCATCGACACCGCCATCATCAGCGCGCGCAAGTCGCCGCAGGTGATCAAGCGCGCGGCCGATCTCGGCATCAACCACTTGCACCAGGGCGGCCACGACAAGCTGACCCCGTTCAACGCGCTGCTGGAAAAGACCGGCCTCACGGCCGAGCAGGTCGGCTTTATCGGCGACGACGTGGTCGATCTGCCGATTTTGTCGCGCGTCGGTTTCGCGGTGGCGGTGCCGAACGGCCGCAAGGAAGTACTGGAACGCGCCCACCACACCACCGTGGCCTTTGGCGGCCGCGGCGCGGTGCGCGAAGTCTGCGAACTGGTGCTGCACGCGCAAGGCTTGTACGAGCGCGTGATGGCGCAGTTCCTGGTTTAATAGGGTGCAATCATGCGTAAAAGAACAGCACACCGCTGGCAGCTGACCCTGATCATGATGGCCGGGGTGTTTGTGGCCGTCGGCAGCTTCTGGCTGGTGCAGGTGGTGAACCAGGCCGGCGAGGAAGCGGCAGCGGACAAGTTCCGCGACGAGCCGGACTACATCATCGATCGCTTCAGCACGGTACGCATGAACAAGGAGGGCAAGCCGGCCTACATCATTTCCGGCGATAAACTGACCCACCGCCCGGTTGACGACACCTCGGTGATCGACAAGCCGCTGGTGCACGGCCTGGCCAATGGCCAGCCGCCGATGAATATCCACGCACAGACCGCTTATGTCGATCAGGGCAATACGCGCGTTAAACTCAGTGGTAATGTGGACGTGGTGCGACCCGCCACCAAGCAAGCGCAGGAACTGCGCCTGAAGACCAGTACGCTGACCGTGTACCCGGACGAAGAACGGATGGAAACCGATGCCCCGGTCGAGATGAAGGCCGGCCGCACGACCGCCACCGGCACCGGCATGAAGGCCAACAACGCCACCCGCCAGATCGAGCTGGGTGGACGTGGAACGATTACGATGCCGCCGCGCGCGGCGCAATGAAGGAACCAATATGAAATTGCATAAACTGTTTATATCGGCAGCCCTGCTGGCGCTTGCCGGCATCGCCGGCGTGGCGCAGGCCGAGAAGGCCGATTCCAGCAAGCCGACCCAGATCGCGTTTGACCAGCTGGAGTCGGATGACGTCAAGCAGATCAAGACCTTCACCGGCAACGTGGTGCTGACCCGCGGCACGCTGCTGATGAAGTCGCCGAAAGCGGTGGTGACGGAAGATCCGGAAGGCTACCAGTTCGTGGTGCTGCACAGCACGCCGGGCACGCAGGCCACCTTCCGCCAGAAGCTCGACGGCGCCGGCGACCAGTGGGTCGAGGGCCAGGCCGACCGCATTGAATACGACAACAAGACCGAGCTGGTGAAGCTGTACGCCAAGGCGCAGATCAAGCGCCTGGAAGGTCCGAAAACCGCCAGCCAGGTCGATGGCGAATTCATTTCCTACGACAGCCGCAAGGAATTCTTCGCGGTGAAGAACACGCCGACCGGCGAGAGCAAGCCGGGCGCCGGCCGCAGCACGATGGTGATCCAGCCGTCGAGCAAGCTGGCCGCGCCGCCGGCGCCTACCACGCAACCACCAGCGCCGGGGAAATAAGATGGAAGCATCCTGCGGTAGCACCCTGATCGTCAAAGGCCTGCAAAAAACCTACGGCAAGCGCCAAGTGGTGCATGACGTGTCGCTGCAAGTGGAGTGCGGCGAAGTGGTCGGCCTGCTCGGCCCGAACGGCGCCGGCAAGACCACCTCGTTCTACATGATCGTCGGCCTGGTGCCGTCGGACGCGGGCAGCATCGATATCAGCGGCACCGATATCTCCTCGCTGCCGATCCACCGCCGCGCTTCGCTTGGCTTGTCCTACCTGCCGCAGGAAGCGTCGGTGTTCCGCAAGCTCACGGTCGAAGAAAATATACGCGCCGTCCTCGAAATCCAGAAAGTGGACGGCAAGCCTTTATCCAAGGCGAAAATTGATGAACGGCTCAATACCCTGCTGGCCGATTTGCAAATCGAAAAGCTGCGCGAAAATCCGGCGCTGTCGCTCTCGGGCGGCGAGCGTCGCCGCGTGGAGATCGCGCGCGCACTGGCGACCAATCCGCGCTTCGTGCTGCTCGATGAACCATTCGCCGGGGTCGACCCGATTGCCGTGATTGAGATCCAGCGCATCGTGCGCTTCCTCAAGGAACGCGGCATCGGCGTCCTCATTACCGATCACAATGTGCGCGAGACGCTGGGCATTTGCGACCGCGCATATATCATCAACCAGGGGACGGTGCTGGCTTCGGGCCGGCCGGACGACATCATCGCCAACGAGTCGGTGCGCCGCGTCTACCTGGGTGAACATTTCCGCATGTAAGTCTTCATGAAACAGTCTTTGCAACTGCGCACGTCGCAGCATCTGGCGCTGACCCCACAGCTGCAACAGTCGATCCGGCTGCTGCAGCTGTCGACGCTGGAGCTGCATCAGGAACTGGAACAGCTGCTGACCGATAACCCACTGCTGGAACGCCTGGACGATCCGCTGGACCATTCGCTGCGGCTGCTGGCCGATGGCGCCATCAGCCAGCAGGCGCCGGCCGGCGAAGCGCCGCCGGAAGGCCCGCCGGGCGAGGCGCCCGCCGCCGAAGCCGACAGCTACGACGCGCCCGCCGCCGACACCGAAAGCACCACCCCGGACGCCGACATGGACTGGGGCGATTCGGGCCGCAGCAAGAACAACGACGACGAGGAATCGCGTCCGCAACTGGAAGCCCATCACTGCACGCTGCGCGAGCACCTGATGGAGCAGATGCGGGTGACGGTGCTGGAAATGCGCGACCGCGCGCTGGTGGAACTGATCATCGATGCGCTCGACGAGAACGGCTATCTGGAGGAATCGCTGGAAGAAATCCACGCGCGCCTGCCGGAAGAGCTGGAAGTCGAGATCGAGGAATTGCAGACCGCGCTCAAGCTGCTGCAAAGCTTTGATCCGATGGGCGTGGGCGCGCGCAATGCGGCCGAGTGCCTGGCGATCCAGATCCGCCGCCTGCCCGGCGTGCCGCTGGTGACGCGCCGCATGGCGCTGACCATCGTGGAAAATCATCTGACCTGGTTCGCGCAGCGCGACTTCAACAAGCTCAAGAAGACCCTGCTGTGCGATGACGAGGATTTGCGCGAAGCGCAGGCCGTGATCCGCCAGTGCAATCCGCATCCGGGCGCGGCGTTTGCGTCGGACGTGTCGGACTACGTGGTGCCGGATGTGATTGTGAAAAAATCGCGCAACGGCTGGCAGGTGAGCCTGAACAACGACGTCATGCCGCGCCTGCGCGTGAACGCCATGTACGCCAACCTGCTCAAGCAGGGCAAGGGCGAAGGCGCCATGGGCGCGCAGCTGCAGGAAGCCAAGTGGCTGATCAAAAACATGCGCCAGCGCTTCGATACGATACTGCGCGTGGCACAAGCGATAGTAGAAAGACAAAAGAACTTTTTCTCGCACGGCGCGGTTGCGATGCGCCCCCTTGTGCTTCGCGAAATTGCTGATACACTGGGTCTACACGAGAGCACTATTTCTCGCGTAACAACTCAAAAATATATGCTGACCCCGCACGGCATGTTTGAGTTGAAATATTTCTTTGGTAGCCATGTCGCCACTGAAGCTGGCGGGGAAGCAAGTTCGACGGCGATACGTGCCTTGATTGTGCAATTGACAGGAGCTGAAGACCCGAAAAATCCTTTATCCGACAGTAAGATTGCGGACATGCTGGGAGAACAAGGCATGGTGATTGCGCGGCGTACTGTTGCCAAGTATCGCGAAGCCCTCAAAATCCCACCAGTCAGTCTCCGCAAGTCTTTGTAGTGTGTTGGTTCCTGCGCGCCCGGCAGTAATGGGCCCCGCACTAACCGTCAGTAGCGACATATCTTTAGGAGTGTGTATGAATCTCACCATCAGTGGACATCATCTCGAAGTGACCGCAGCGATTCGCGAGTACGTGCAGAACAAGCTGGAACGTGTCACCCGCCACTTTGATCAAGTGATTGATATTGCTGTCATCCTGACCGTAGATAACCTTAAAGAGAAAGAGAAACGCCAGAAGGCTGAAATCAACCTGCGTATGTCCGGCAAGACCGTGTACGTGGAGAGCCTGTCGCAAGACCTGTACGCCGCCATCGATACCTTGATCGACAAGCTGGATCGCCAGGTCATGAAGTACAAAGCCAAAGTGCAATCTTACGGGCACGATGCGATCAAGCATATCCCGGATAGCTACGAACCCGCTGCCTCCGCCCTATAACAACGGCCTCGGCACATTCAACGAAGGGCGCACGAGGGCGCCCTTTTTGAGGATCACATGGTTAAACGTTTAACTTGTATTTTGCTGGCGCTGGCTGGCAATGCTTATGCCTGCGAGCCGGCGCCGCCCGCCCGCATCGATATCGACGCCAACAGCTACTACACGGACCAGCACCACTCGGTGATCGATCCGGTGCTGCGGGCGAAGAACATCGCCAACACCAAACCGGTTGAAGACTTCCTGGCGCAGGTGGCGCGCGACGCCAATGGAGGCGATGCCGCCTGCGCGCTGACGTGGCTGTCCAGCTGGGCCGGGCAGAAAGCCTTGCTCGGCAAGATGTCGAGCGAACAGGCTTACTACGTACGCAAGTGGACGCTGGGCGGCATGGCGCTCAGTTATGCGCGCGTGCAGCAGCAGGCCACGCCGTCGCAGCGCGCCGCGATTGAAAGCTGGTTCAAGGCGCTGGCCGACGCCACTGTCGCGCACTCGGACGCCAAGAAAGGCGGGCGCAACAACCACTACTACTGGGAAGGCCTGGCAGTGACGGCGGTGGGCGGCGTGACTGGCGATCAGCGCTATCTCGACTGGGGCCGCAAGGTGCTGCAGCATGCGCTGGGCCAGATGGAACCCGACGGCGCGCTGCCTGCCGAGATGGAACGCGCCGCGAAGGCGCTGCATTACCAGGTCTACGCCGCCACGCCGCTGGCGCTGATGGCCTCCATCCTCGACGTGCACGATACGCGGCTCGATACGCTGGTGGCGTTCACGGTGGCGGCGTCAGCCGATCCTTCCGGCATTGCCAAACGCACGGGCTTCGAGCAGGAGCCGGTCGGCAGCCGCGAGGTGACCGTGTTCTACAACCGCCATGAAGGCAAGCCGCCGGTGGCCGGCAAGGCGCTGTGGCAACCGCGTCTCGGTGGCGCGCTTGATGTGCCGAATCCGCTCGAACATCTGAAGTAGAATTGGAGGCATGAGCGAATACATCCACACCAGCGTTAGCAACGGCACCGGCTTGATCGTGCTGGACCGGCCCAAGGCCCTGAACTCCCTGTCCCTCGACATGGTACGCGCGATTACGCAAGCGCTGCTGGCGTGGCGCGATGATGCGGCAGTCGATGCCGTCGTCATCCGCAGCAGCAGCGAGAAAGCGTTTTGCGCCGGCGGCGATATCCGCTTCTTCTACGAAGCGGGCCGCAGCACGCCGCAGGGCGGCAGCGCGCTGGTGGAAGATTTCTTCACCGAGGAATATTCGCTAAATCATTTAGTTCATTTCTATCCCAAGCCCTACATCGCGCTGATGGATGGCGTGGTGATGGGCGGCGGCATGGGCGTGGCGCAGAGCGGGCCGGATGCGCGCGTGCGCATCGTTACCGACAAGACCAAAATGGCCATGCCGGAAGTGAATATCGGCTTGTTCCCGGACGTGGGCGGCAGCTATTTCCTGTCGCGCGCGCCGGGCGCATTGGGCTACTATCTCGGCGTGACCGGCGTCACCATCAACGCCGCCGACGCGCTGTACGCCGGCCTGGCCGACCACTATGCGCCATTGGCGGACCGCGCCGCGCTGGACGCCTTGCTGGCCGCCACGCCGGGCGCTGGCCTGCCTGCCGCGCTCGCCGCTTACGCCGCCAGCCATAATGCCGGCGACAGTACCTTGGCCGCCAACCGCGCCGCCATCGACCGCCACTTCAGCGCGGGCTCCGTGCCCGCCATCGTGGCTTCGCTGAAAACCGACAGCAGCGAGTTCGCCATCAAAACACTGGAAGTCATGGCCACCCGTTCACCGCTGATGATGTGCGTCACCCACGAACTGATCAAACGCGGCGCCGCGCTGGACGTGGCAGGCTGTCTGCGCATGGAACGCGCGCTGGTCCGCCGCAACTTCGAAAACGGCGAAGTTATCGAAGGCGTGCGTGCCTTGGTGGTCGACAAGGACAACGCTCCGCAGTGGAATCCCGCCACGCTGGAAGCCGTTACCGGCGACATGGTGCAAGCAATGTTCGCTCCCGTCTGGCCTGATTACGCGCATCCACTGCGCCATCTGGACTGAGCACCGTGGAGCTGGACCGCATCGACCTGCAGATCCTGAATCTGTTGCAGGAGGACGCCGCCATTCCGCTGCGGCGCCTGGCCGAGCAGGTGCATGCATCGGCCGCGACCTGCCAGCGCCGCATTGCCCAGATGCGCGCCAGCGGCATCCTGCTGAAAGACGTTTCGCTGGTGGACCGCGTGAAAGTAGGGCGGCCGCTGACTGCCTTCGTCACCGTGCAGCTGGCGCAGCAAAACACCGCCTTGCTGAAAATGTTTGAAGCGTTGATGCGCGAGGAGCCGGACGTCAGCGCTTGCTACGAAGTGGCGGGCGAATACGACTTCATGCTGGTGGTCACGGCCGCCTCGATGGAAGACTTCCAGGCCTTCACGCGCCGCGTGTTCACCTCGACCAACAACGTCAACAACTACAAGAGCCTGCTGGCAATGGGCTGCGCCAAGTTCGAAACCAAAGTGCCGTTGTAGAGATCGAGTAAGTGTTGCACCGTGCCGGTGCAGAATGCAAATTTGTCTCACGGCGCATCCGTATGATGGGCTCCTCAACTTTTTGGAGAGCACCATCATGATCGACCACATATCCATCGGCACGCGTGAACTGTCGCGCGCCACCGCCTTCTACAGCGCCTGCTTTGCGCCGCTGGGCTACAGCGTGCAGCACCAGGATGCGGGACAAGTCATCTACGGCGCGGATGGCCGCTGGAGTTTCGCGCTGTATCCGTCAGCAGCCGATGCCGTCTTGTGCGGCGACCGCGCCCACATCGCCATCAGCGCCGGCAGCCAGCAGGCGGCACAAGGTTTCTTTGAAGCCGCCATCGCCGGCGGCGCAACCGCGTTGCGCGAACCTGGCCTGCGCCCGGACGTCAACGAGCGCTACTACGGCACCATGATCAAAGACCCGGACGGCCACACCATTGAAGTGGTGCACTGGATGAGCTGAGTTACTGTTCGCGGCTGCGGACCCTGCGTGTCATTATCGTTGTGGCTGTATTTGCTGTAGCAGACGACGGCGTAAGCCATCCTGCGCCGAGCGTGTGGCCTTTTTGATAGCATCTTTCTGATCTAATTTCTCCGACATCTTCGCAAAGGAAAGCGTTAGGGTATCTTTCGCTTCCTTGGACCAGTTCAGCAGCCCAGGTCTCCGTTCAAACCATCGCCGCTGCCGGGATCAGTGGGGCAGCTGACAGCATGCGAGGCCGCCTCTTCGGGGCCGATGAGCAAGGTGAAGTTCTTGGTAATGTTCTTGTGCTGGGTTCCTTCGTATTTGCCGCTTAATCCCAGGGAGCGCGAGGTCCCTTCTGTTGAAAACGGATGGACGAAGCGGAAAGTAACAGCTCGCGAAAGAACCTCATTTCGACTGAGCATTCTCTGGAGTGAGTTCTAACTTCCACTCCAGCTTATGCATATTCTTTGCCCTCGCGACAATGTTCAATGCCTCTGCGATTTCGTCGGCATCTCCGGTTTCAAAGACTTCTGCTAAGAAGTATTCTATGGCTTCTCTGCTATCCAGCGCCTCGGCCGGATCGAAAGGGAGAAATTCTTCAGTCATAACGATTGCCTCCATTGCTCGGCAAGATGCTTGGCCCGTTTGATATCGGTCTGCTGCGATTTCTTGTCTCCTGCGCAGAGCAATACTACGATAGTTGTTTCGTGCCTGAGATAGTAGATGCGGTAGCCACTACGACGTGTTTCGACAGAGATCGTGCTTACTGCTCGCGGTGGCGCAGCACCACGCGTTCGTTGGTGTTGAAGTAGGCGGCCAGTTTTTCGGCCATGTAGACGGAGCGGTGCTGGCCGCCGGTGCAGCCCAGGGCCACCGTCAGGTAGCTGCGGTTGTCGCCCTTGAAGGACGGCAGCCATTTCTCCACGAAGTTGCGGATGTCGTTCAGCATTTCGCCCGCGCTCGGCTGCGCGTCGAGGAATTCGATTACCGGGGCGTCGCGGCCGGTCAGCGGGCGCAGGCCCAGGTCGTAGTAGGGATTCGGCAGCGCGCGGACGTCGAACACGAAGTCGGCATCCATCGGCACGCCCAGTTTGAAGGCGAACGATTCAAAGAACAGGGTCAGCGGGGCGTGCGCCGTCATCACCAGCTCCTTGACCCAGCTGCGCAGCTTGTTGGCGCTGAGTTCGGAGGTGTCGATCACGTGGCCCAGTTTTTCAATTGCCGACAGGCGCTCGCGCTCTTCCAGGATGCATTCGATCAGGGTGCGGCGTGCCGCCGGGTTTTGTCCCGGCCGCAATTCGTGCGACAGCGGATGGCTGCGCCGCGTTTCGGAAAAACGCGCCACCAGCGAATGGGTGTTCGCGGTCAGGAACATGACTTTGACGTCGTGGCCTTCGGCCCGCAGGCGCTGCACGTCAGCCGGCAGCGAGGCCAGCGACTCGGCGCTGCGTGCGTCGACCGCTACCGCCAGGGCCTGCAAGCCCTCCGCGGTCAGGGTGGCGACCAGGCTGGAAAGCAGGGCAGGCGGCAGGTTGTCAACGCAGTAGTGTCCGCTGTCTTCGAGGACGTTGAGGGCGACGGATTTGCCGGAACCGGAGATGCCAGTGATGATTACGATGCGCATAATGCCTGATGATACCATCGACCGCTCAATCTCCGCTCATGGCCTGTCGTTGGCGGAGCAGGGAATTCGTGCAGCGCAGCTGCGCGCCTGCGGAGCGGCCGCGCCTTGCAAGGCGCGGTTCCTTAGCAACACTAAGGCAGTGGGCGGGGCTAGTCCCCGCTCATCGCCTGCCGTTGCCGCTCCATAAACTCTTGCAAAGTATCGATGCCGCGTAGTTGCAGGATGGTGTTGCGCACGGCCGCTTCCAGCAGCACTGCGATGTTGCGGCCGGCCGCCACCGGGATCACTACCTTGCGGATCGGCAGGCCCAGCACGTCCTCGGTCGGGAACTGGAATGGCAGGCGCTCGACTTCCTCGTCGGCTGCGCCACGGCGCACCAGGTGCACGATCAGCTTCAGGCGCATCTTGCGGCGCACCGCGGTCTCGCCGAAGATGGCCTTGATATCCAGCAGGCCCAGCCCGCGCACTTCCAGCAGGTTTTGCAGCAGCGCCGGGCAGCGGCCTTCGATCATGTTGGGCGCGATGCGCGAGAACTCTACCGCATCATCGGCCACCAGCCCGTGCGAACGCGAAATCAGTTCCAGGCCGAGCTCGCTCTTGCCGAGGCCGGAGTCGCCGGTAATCAGCACGCCCACGCCCAGCACGTCCATGAACACGCCGTGCATGATGATGCGCTGCGCCAGCTTCTTGGACAAATACACGCGCAGGAAGTCGATCACCTGCGCGGCCGGCAGCGGCGTGGAGAACAGCGGGATATTTTTTTCGTCGCAGATGGCGAGAATGTCAGGCGGCGTTTCCAGCCCTTGCGCAATGATCAGCGCCGGCGGGCCGCCGGCAATCAGCTCGCCGATGACGTGGGCGCGCGTAAGCGACTTCAGGCGCTGGTAGTAGTTGATTTCCTGATGGCCGAACACCTGGATGCGGCCAGGGTGAATGGTGTTCAAGTGGCCGACCTGGTCGGCAGCCGAGGCGACGTCGCCGGAAATCAGGCGCTCGCCGCCGGGAAAGCCGGCGAACCAGCCGAGCTGCAAACTTTCGCGATTGTCGTCGTACAGGCGTTGGATCGTCAGCGGAGTTTGCAGCATGGGGCGTCTTTACCGAATGAGTTGAACTGCCCCTAGTTTAACCCATAGTTGCCGCTCAACCAGCAGCTTGCAGGCTTGGTTGCCAGTTGGTGATGCGTACATACACCGATTTCGGATCGGTATCGGTGCTCAGCGCGGTGCGGAAGGCGTCGTCGGAGAACATTTCGGCGATTTCCGACAGGATTTCCAGGTGCTGCTGGGTCACGTGATCAGGAATCAGGAGGAAGAACAGCAGGTTGACCGGCTTGCCGTCGGGCGACTCGAACGGAATCGGCTCGGCCAGGCGCACAAACGCGGCCAGCGGCGATTTCAGGCTCTTCATGCCCTTGATGCGCCCGTGCGGCACGGCGACACCGTGGCCCAGGCCGGTCGAACCGAGGCGCTCGCGCGCGAACAGGTTGTCCGAGACGGTGGAACGGGCGATGCCGCAGTTGTTTTCGAAGATCAGGCCGGCTTGCTCGAAAGCGCGCTTTTTGCTGGAGACTTCCAGGTCCAGCTGCACGTTTTCCAGAGAGAGTATTTTGCTAAGGTTGTTCATAGTACGACGTCAAATGTTGCAACGCACAGGGTGGTCACGCGAGCAGAATTATAGGCTTGTTTCTGTGCCGTGTAACATGAAATCGCTGTGTCCACCGTTGTATTGGCGTTGGCCGGCGCAGCAGTAAAAATGCACTCCAGAAAGGAATCGCTATTTCTGCACCGTATTCGTCGAAAACACCGGTATTTGCTTGGAGACCGGGCCGTTTTTCCGTTTTTTTACGCTTTTTTCGGCCGGGCTGGCCGTATGACGTGAAAGTTCACGCTTGATCACACATCATACGCCGGTTTTACGCCGTTTGATTGAAAAAATCATTACAGTTATTGACGTGCGCCACGCAGATTGCCTGGCTTTTGCGCGGTGCTGAAGTTGCTGCGCCATGGATTGATATCCAGCCCGCCGCGGCGGGTGTAGCGCGCATACACCGCCAGCTGCTGCGGCTGGCACTGGCGCAGAATATCGACGAAGATGCGTTCGACGCACTGTTCGTGGAATTCGTTGTGCTCGCGGAAACCGATCAGGTACTTGAGCAGGCTTTCCTGGTCGATTTGCGGGCCGCTGTAGTGGATTTGCACGCTGGCCCAGTCCGGCTGGCCGGTGACCAGGCAGTTCGATTTGAGCAAGTGCGAGACCAGTTTTTCTTCGACCGGCTCCTCGTCCAGCGCGGCCTTGAGGATGTCGGGCGACGGGCTGTAATTGTCGACTTCGATGTCGAGGCGGTCCAGCAGCAGGCCGTCGAGCTCGCCCATTTCCACCATGCCGAATTCTTCCGGCTGGGTCAGGGTGACGTGGACGCTGCCGCCGGCGGCAGTCGACAGGTCTTGCTGCAGCAGGGTTTTCAGCGCGACCACGCTGTCGAGTTTGGTCTGGTTGAACGAGTTCAGGTAGAGCTTGAACGACTTCGATTCAATGATGTTGGGCGTATCGGCCGGGAAGGTGATGCGCGCGATGGCCACCTGCGGCTTGCCGCGCTGGTTCAGCCACGAGATTTCGTAGGCGTTCCAGATATCGACGCCGAAGAACGGTAGCGTGCCCGACAAGCCCAGCTCGTCGCGCTTGCCCACGCGCGGGATCGGGAACAGCAGTTCCGGCGCGTAGTCGGTGCGGTAGGCGGAGGTTTTCCCGAGCGGGGACTGATCGGCGGTGTTGGTCATGGCGGTATCGGTGTTTCAGGTATTTCGGTGAAGGACGGCATGGTAACGCAAACCACGCCGTCCCGCCCGGGTTAGCCCAGGAACAGTTTGTAGACGGGATTCTGGCTCTCATCCCAGTAGCGGTAGCCCAGCGTGGCGAGGAATTGCGCGAAGTCGCTCATTTCCTCCGGCGGCACTTGCAGGCCGATCACGATGCGGCCGACGTCGCCGCCCTGGCTGCGGTAGTGGCACAGCGAGATATTCCAGTTCGGCGCCATCGAATCGAGGAAGCGCATCAGCGCGCCCGGACGCTCGGGGAATTCGAAGCGGTACAGCAGCTCGTTATCCGCCAGCGCGCTCTTGCCGCCGACCAGGTGGCGCAAGTGGGTCTTGGCCAGTTCGTCATGGGTCAGGTCCAGCGCCTTGAAGCCGTTCTCTTCGAAGCGGCGCGTCAGCGCGCCCGACTCGTTGCGGTCGGCGATCTGCACGCCGCAGAACACGTGCGCATCATCCTTGTCCGAAATGCGGTAGGTGAACTCGGTGACGTTGCGCGCGCCGACCAGCTTACACAGGCGCTTGAAGCTGCCGCGCTGTTCGGGCAGGGTGACGGCAAACAGCGCCTCGCGCGCCTCGCCCAGCTCGGCGCGTTCGGCCACGAAGCGCAGGCGGTCGAAGTTCATATTGGCGCCGCAGGCGATGGTGATCAGGGTCTCGTTCTTGATCGGGTCCTTGGTCAGCGCGGCGCGTTCGATGTAGGCCTTGGCGCCGGCAATGGCGAGCGCACCGGCCGGTTCCAGGATGCTGCGGGTATCGGTGAACACATCCTTGATGGCCGCGCTAATGGCGTCGGTATCGACGATGATGATGTCGTCGACATATTGCTGCGTCAGGCGGAAGGTTTCCTCGCCCACCAGGCGCACCGCGGTGCCGTCCGAGAACAGGCCGACATCGGTCAGCGTGACCCGTTCACCGGCCTTGATGCTGCGCGCCATGGCGTCCGAATCGAGGGTCTGCACGCCGATGATCTTGATGTCGGGACGGATCGCCTTGACGTAGGCGGCCACGCCGGAGATCAGGCCGCCGCCGCCGATGGCGACGAAGATGGCGTGGATCGGGCCCGAATGCTGGCGCAGGATTTCCATGCCGATGGTGCCCTGGCCGGCGATCACGTCCGGGTCGTCGAACGGGTGCACGAAGGTCAGCGCCTGTTCCTTTTCCAAGGTCAGCGCGTGGTTGTAGGCGTCGGTGTACGACTCGCCGTGCAGCACCACTTCCACATCGGGGCCGCCACGTGCCTTGACGGCGTCGATTTTCACCTGCGGCGTGGTGGTCGGCATGACGATCAGCGCCCGGCAGCCGAGCTTGGCGGCGGACAGGGCCACGCCTTGCGCGTGGTTGCCGGCCGAGGCGCAAATCACGCCGCGCTTGCGCTGGGCGTCGCTCAGGTGGGCCATCTTGTTGTAAGCGCCGCGAATCTTGAAGCTGAACACGCTCTGCATGTCCTCGCGCTTGAAATAAATTCGGTTCTCGTAGCGCTGCGACAGGGTCGGCGCCAGTTCCAGCGGGGTTTCATCAGCCACGTCGTAGACGCGGGCGGTCAGGATTTTCTTCAGATAGTCGGTAGTCATGGTCTGCAAACAGAGTGAATCGGGCAAGGAACGATGCTAACTATCCGGCGGGTGACCGGGTGGAGCAGGGTGACGCAAATCCAGGCGGGTGTGCCGGATCGGGCTGACTCATTATAATGGCTGCTTTCCTCCCGCGCCCAATAACCGATGATCGAATCCGCAATTACCTGGTTGCTGCACCTGATCGCCGCGCCCAAGGTAGGCCTGACCTCGGTCTTCATCATTGCGCTGGTTTCGGCCACACTGGTGCCGTTGGGCTCGGAGCCGGCAGTGTTTGCCGTCATCAAGGCCAACCCGGCGCTGTTCTGGAGCGCCATCTTCGTCGCAACGCTCGGCAACACCATCGGCGGCGCCATCGATTACTACATTGGCTGGCAGGCCAAGCAGAGCTTTGCCAAGGAGCGCCACAGCCGCTGGTTCCACTGGCTGGAGCGCTACGGCGCCAAGACCATGCTGCTGGCCTGGCTGCCCGGCATCGGCGATCCGCTGTGCACCTTGGGCGGCTGGCTGCGCCTGCCATTCTGGCCCAGCGTGGCTTACATGGCTGTCGGCAAGTTCCTGCGCTACCTGACCATGACTTCGCTGCTGTTGTACGTCCCGGACGGCGTGTGGCATCGGATCGGCCAGATGATGGGCTAATTTGGTGCATTTAATCATATTGCCGCATAAGCTTATGCGTAAATTTTATTCAGTAAGGTGGGATCGATTGGCATGAAATTGCCCGGCGACCGCGATTGGACTGAATTTTTGCTGCGTTTTGCGCTTTTGCAGAGCCCCTCGGCCGTCTAAGGCTGTTCCCGCGTGGTGCGTCGCAATAGGCTAGAATGGCCCTCCCGGTGTCTGTCTATCGTCCCTGCATAATGAACGCCCCTGCACAAATTCAAGCTTTGCTGGCGGAAACGCCCCACGGTCCGGAGGCCACGCGCCTGCGGGAAATTCCTTATAACTACACGTCGTTTTCCGATCGCGAGATCGTCATCCGGCTGCTGGGCGAGGAATCGTGGTCGCTGCTGGATGCGCTGCGCGGCGCGCGCCAGACCGGCCGCTCGGCGCGCATGCTGTACGAGGTACTGGGCGATATCTGGGCCGTGCGCCGCAACCCGTATCTGCAGGACGACCTGCTGGATAACCCGAAGCGCCGCCAGGAACTGATCAACGCGCTGCACCACCGTTTGGCCGAAGTGGACAAGCGCCGCCTCAGCGTGGACGACGCGGAAAAAGACGAAGCCTCGCGCCAGCGCAGCACCAATGTGGTCAAGCTGCTGCAAGCGGCCAGCAAGGCGGTGGCCGATTTCGGCGAAGAATTCAAGCAGGTCTACGATCTGCGCAAGCGCACCTTCAAGGTGCTGGGCCGCTACACCGACAAGCACAATATCTGCTTCGACGGCATGAAGCGCATCAGCCACGTGACCGATGCGACCGACTGGCGCGTCGAGTATCCGTTCGTGGTGCTGACCCCGGACAGCGAAGAGGAAATGGCCGGCCTGGTCAAAGGCTGTATCGAACTGGGCCTGACCATCATCCCGCGCGGCGGCGGCACCGGCTACACCGGCGGCGCGATTCCGCTGACGCCCATGTCGGCCGTCATCAACACCGAAAAGCTGCTCAACATGGGCGCGGTGGAGATGAAGGTGCTGCCGGGCCTGGACAAGGAATACGCCACCATCTACACCGGCGCCGGCGTCATCACGAATAAAGTATCCGAGGCTGCCGAGAAGGCTGGCTTCGTGTTCGCAGTCGACCCGACCTCGGCCCACGCATCCTGCATCGGCGGCAATATCGCCATGAATGCGGGCGGCAAGAAGGCTGTGCTGTGGGGTACTGCGCTGGACAACCTTGCCTCGTGGCGCATGGTCGACCCGAACGGCGACTGGCTGGAAGTCACCCGCCTCGATCACAATCTGTCGAAGATTCACGATACGCCGCTGGCCCGCTTCAAGCTGGAGTGGACCCATCCTACCGCGAAGGGCGAAGCCAAGGGCGCGCCGTTCAAGACCGAGATCCTGGAAATCGCCGGCCGCGTATTCCGCAAGGAAGGCCTGGGCAAGGACGTCACCGACAAATTCCTGGCCGGCCTGCCGGGCATCCAGAAAGAGGGCACCGACGGCCTGATCACCTCGGCCCGCTGGATTCTGCACAAGATGCCGAAGTTCACCCGCACCGTCTGTCTGGAGTTCTTCGGCCAGGCGCGCGATGCAATCCCGTCGATCGTGGAAATCAAGGATTACCTCGACGGCCTGCCAGCCAAGGGCGAAGAGTTCTCGACCCTGCGCCTGGCCGGCCTCGAACACCTGGACGAGCGCTACCTGCGCGCAGTCGGCTACGCCACCAAATCGAAACGCGGCGTGCTGCCGAAGATGGCGCTGTTCGGCGATATCGTCGGCGACGATGAAAACGCTGTCGCGCAAGCCGCTTCGGAAGTGGTGCGTCTGGCCAACACCCGCGTCGGCGAAGGCTTCATCGCCGTCAGCCCGGAGACCCGCAAAAAATTCTGGCTGGACCGCGCCCGTACCGCCGCCATCGCCAAGCACACCAACGCCTTCAAGATCAACGAAGACGTGGTGATCCCGCTGAACCGCATGGGCGAGTACACCGACGGCATCGAGCGCATCAATATCGAACTGTCGATCAAGAACAAGCTGCAACTGGTCGAAGAGCTGCAGGACTTCTTCGCCGCCGGCAATCTGCCGATCGGCAAGAGCGACGATGCCGACGACAGCGTGGGCGACGCCGAAATGCTGGGCGACCGCCAACAGCAAGCGCAAGCGCTGCTGACCCAAGTGCACGCGCGCTGGACCTATCTGCTGGCCGAGCTGGACAAGCCACTGGCTGCCATCACTGCGCAACTGGCCGAGCTGGGCCTCGAGCGCCTGCTGCCGGTGTTTGAAGAACGCCTGAAGGCACAACCGAACGCCACCCTGTTCGACGTGGTCCAGGACCGCACCATCCGCGTGACGTGGAAGCAGGAAATCCGTGCCCAGCTGCGCCAGATCTTCAACGGCGCCGCCTATAAGCTGATCCTCGATGAATGCACCGCCATCCACCAGCGCGTGCTGCGCGGCCGCGTGTTCGTGGCGCTGCACATGCACGCCGGCGACGGCAACGTGCACACCAACTTGCCGGTGAACTCGGACCACTACGAGATGCTGCAACTGGCGCATCAGGCAGTCGCACGCATCATGACGCTGGCCCGTTCGCTCAACGGCGTGATCTCGGGCGAGCACGGCATCGGCATCACCAAGCTGGAGTTCCTGCAGGAAGACGAAATCGGTCCGTTCCGCGATTACAAAATGCGCGTCGACCCGGAAGGCCGCTTCAACAAGGGCAAGCTGCTGAACCTGGAAGGCATGGAAGCCGACCTGCGCAACGCCTACACGCCGTCGTTCGGCCTGATGGGCCACGAATCGCTGATCATGCAGCAGAGCGATATCGGCGCGATTGCCAACAGCGTCAAGGACTGCCTGCGCTGCGGCAAGTGCAAGCCGGTGTGCTCGACCCACGTGCCGCGCGCCAACCTGCTGTACTCGCCACGCGACAAGATCCTGGCGACCTCGTCGCTGATCGAAGCCTTCCTGTACGAAGAGCAGACCCGCCGCGGCATCTCGATCAAGCACTGGGAAGAATTTGAAGACGTGGCCGACCACTGCACGGTCTGTCATAAATGCGTGACGCCATGTCCGGTCAACATCGACTTCGGCGACGTGTCGATGAACATGCGCAATCTGCTGCGCAAGATGGACAAGAAGTCCTTCAATCCGGGCAAGGCGGCGGCCATGTTCTACCTGAACGCCACCGATCCGGCCACCATCAACGCCACCCGCGCGGCGATGGTCGGTCTCGGCTACAAGGCGCAGCGCCTGGGCAATGACTTGCTGAAGAAATTCGCCAAGAAGCAAACCAAGGCGCCGCCGCCGACCGTCGGCAAGCCAGCGGTGCGCGAGCAGGTGATCCACTTCATCAACAAGAAGATGCCGGGCAATCTGCCGAAGAAAACCGCGCGCGCGCTGCTGGATATCGAGGACGACAAGGTCATCCCGATCATCCGCAATCCGAAGACCACCAATGCCGATACGGAAGCAGTGTTCTACTTCCCTGGCTGCGGTTCGGAGCGCCTGTTCTCGCAAGTGGGCCTGGCAACGCAGGCCATGCTGTGGGAAGTGGGCGTGCAGACGGTGCTGCCGCCGGGCTATCTGTGCTGCGGTTATCCGCAACGCGGCTCGGGCCAGTACGACAAGGCCGACAAGATGATGACCGATAACCGCGTGCTGTTCCACCGCATGGCCAATACGCTCAACTATCTGGATATCAAGACGGTGCTGGTGTCGTGCGGTACTTGCTACGACCAGCTGGCGACCTACGAGTTCGAGAAAATCTTCCCCGGCTGCCGCATCATGGATATTCACGAATATCTGAATGAGAAGGGCGTCAAGCTGGAAGGCGTGACCGGTACGCGCTATATGTACCACGAGCCTTGCCACACGCCGATGAAGCTGCAGGAGGCGACCAAGACCGTCAACTCGCTGATCCAGACGCACGACAACGTCAAGATCGAGAAGAACGACCGCTGCTGCGGCGACTCGGGCACGCTGATGGTCGCCCGTCCTGATATCTCGACGCAGGTGCGCTTCCGCAAGGAAGAGGAAGTCATCAAGGGCGCGGACAAGCTGCGTGCGGACGGCTTCGACGGCGAGGTGAAAATCCTGACCAGCTGCCCGGCCTGCCTGGGCGGCGTGTCGCGCTACAGCGAAGATGCCGGCACCACCGCCGATTATATCGTGGTGGAAATCGCCAAGCACCTGCTGGGCGAGAACTGGATGCCGGAGTATGTGAAGCGCGCCAACGACGGCGGCATTGAACGCGTGCTGGTGTAAGTCATGGCCTGCGATCTGTGCAATCTGCTGGCTGCTCCTGGAGCGGCCTTGGTCTGGGGCGATCACCAGTTGTCGGTGGTTGCTGTGGATGAGGCCGGGTATCCGGGTTTCACGCGCGTGGTGTGGAATGGCCACGTCAAGGAAATGACTGACCTGCCGGCCGCCGACCGCATGCGCATCATGGACGTGGTGTGGGCGGTGGAGTCGGCACAGCGCGAAGTGATGGCGCCGGAAAAAATCAATCTCGCCAGTTTTGGTAATATGACGCCGCACGTGCACTGGCACGTTATCCCGCGTTACCGCGACGATGCGCATTTCCCCAACCCGACCTGGGCTGTGGCACAGCGTGCGTCGTCGGCGGACGTGCTGGCGGCGCGCCGGGCGCTGCTGCCGGCGCTGCACGCAGCCATCGTCGAGAAAGTGAAAGCATTATGAGTAAGCCTGTCCCTACCGGCCTGACGGTCCACAACAAATCCCGCGTGCTGGATATTGAGTTCAACGACGGTGCGTCGTTCTCGATTCCGTTTGAACTGCTGCGCGTGTACTCGCCGTCGGCGGAGGTGATGGGGCATGGTCCGGGGCAGGAAGTGCTGCAGGTGGGCAAGCGCGAGGTGGGCATTGCCGGCATCGAGCCGGTGGGTAACTACGCGGTGCAACCGACCTTCAGCGACGGCCACAACACCGGCATCTTCACCTGGGAATATCTGTACAAACTGGGCAGCCAGAAAGATGCGCTGTGGGCCACCTACATGGACCGCTTGCACGCCTCCGGCTTTGAAGGCGACAGCGGCCGCGAACCGGGCGTCTCGCTTACCGGCCCGTCCACGCACAAGCATGGCGGTGGTTGCGGCAGCGGCGGCTGCAGCCACTAATCCGTCACCTGATCCCGCATCACATACAACACCCGCGCCCGCGCCCAGGGCGATAACAGCCGCAGTTTTTCCACGCTGAATTTCAGCGGCTCGTCAGCATCGGGCGGAAGCGGTTCCCATTTTACATTTTTATAATACCAGGCAAAACGCGGATCCCTCTTGCTTTGCTCCATCTCCTCATATCTCCGGGCATTTGATGCGCGGAGTTCATCTAACTCGGCCTTGCTCTCAGGGTCAATTTCGGGGATTTCGATGTCAGGGGGAATTTCCACTCCACAGAGTTTCATAGCTATTCTCCATCAATTGAAACGGTGTCACTAAATCGGGGAGCAAGTACTCCCCGTCATTAACAAGCATTCTTAACAAGCGCAGCTTCTGCGCATTGGCGATGCGAATGCAGTCCCACGTTAATAAGACCTCGCATCGACGGAATGTTGCACACGCAATGTGCGATGTTGCCCAACCTGCATTTGCCTTTAGACCGCCGCCCCCGATCAAGAGTTCCTCAATACTCTCAATCTTTTTATGCGTCTGCAGTGACGTTAAATGCCGAACGGCAGCCATACGTTGCATGGCGCGCAATGGATCGCCCGCCTTGATTTCCTTTTGCACGAATTCGGAGACGAAAGTCGCAGCGGGATCGCAGCGGGTGTGTCACCACAACTGCGTCAGCTGCTGACAGGCGCGGGTGATAGGGTTGGGGCTGGGCGGATCTGTCAGGTGACAGATGATGGATGTTTCCAGGTAGACGGTGGGCATGATGGCCTCGCTGGTTGAGCTGCCAGCGTAGGCGGCTCAACAGACGAGGAGTTATGCTGCATCAAACGTGCGCTACTTCGGTTGCCAGGTCCAGACGCGGCTGGCGATTTTGACGGCTTTGGGGATCAGCTTCTGTTGGTAGAACAGGTCTGCCACGCGCTGCTGGTTGGCGATGATCTCCGGCGTCACCGGCGTCGCGCCGAAGCGGGTGCGCTGAATCCAGGTCGCTACGATATCTGCCGGCACGCCGGTTTGCTGCGTCAGCAAAGTGCTCACCTCCTTTTGATGCTCGCTCGCCCATTTTCCGGTCAGCTTCACCTGCTCCAGCAAGGCCGACACCAGTTGCGGCGACTGCTCCGCGAATTTGCGCGAGGCGAGGTAGAAACCGTTCGCCTGCGGCAGCCCGGTGTAGTCGCTCAACACCCGCACCTGGTAAGCCTTCTGCGCCGAGGCGAAGTAGGGATCCCATACCACCCATGCATCAATCCCGCCGCCCACAAACGCCGCGCGCGCATCGGATGGCGACAGATAAACCGGCGTAATGTCGCGGAACTTCAGACCCGCCTTCTGCAGCGCGGACGCCAGCAGGAAATGCGAGCCGGAACCCTTCTGGAACGCCACGCGCTTGCCCTTTAAATCCGCCACCGTTCGGATAGGCGAATCCTTCGGCACGAACAGCGCCTCGCTGTTGACCGGCGCCGGCTCGGCGCCGACGTACAGCAAATCCACACCACCCGCTTGCGCAAACACGGGCGGCGGCGCGCCGGTGCTGCCGAAATCGATGCTGCCCGCGTTCAGCGCTTCCAGCATCTGCGGGCCGGCAGGGAATTCAATCCACTTGATCTGATGGCCTGGCAGCGTCACGCCCTGCGTCTTCATCATGCTGAGCAAGCCGGCGCTCTTTTGGAAACCGATCCTGATCTCGGCCGCCGACGACAGCAGCGGCACGGCCAGCAACAAGCAAATCCATTTCTTCATCGTCTTCCTTATGCGCTCTCGCGCTCTATCAATTCGCAGGCGAGCAGGTTCAAACGCGAATCCTGTGCCGATGGCGGCAGCACGCCCAGTTGTTCAAGAATCCGCAGCGCGGCAATCTCGCCGATCTCGCGTCCCGGCGGACGGATGGTGGTCAGGCCAGGCAGCAGCAGTGGCGAGAACGCGTAATCGCCAAAGCCGACGATGGCGCACTGCTGCGGTATCTTCAGCCCCGCGCGCTGGCCTGCCAGCAAAGCGCCGGCAGCCAGGTTGTCGTTGGCGAAGATGATCGCTTCCACGGGCCGCGTGCGGCGGGCACGGGACAGTGCCAACGCTTCAATCGCCTGCTTGCCCGCATCGAACGGCGCTTCGGCCGTCGGTGCGTAAATGATCGGCTCAAGGCCATGTTCGCGCATCACCGCCTCGTAGCCATCGCTGCGATCGACCGCGCTCAAGTCGCCTGCAAGGCTGTTCTGCACGAAGGCGATGCGGCGATAGCCCTTGCCGTACAAGTAGCGCGCCGCCTGCTCCCCGACTGCGTTGTTGGAGTAGCCGACCTGTATCGGCTTGCGCTTCGGCTGATAGTCCCAGGTCTCCACCACCGGGATGCCTGCGGTGGACAGCAGCTTCTCAGTGGCGCGGTTGTGGAAACGGCCCACCACCGCCAGCGCCGCAGGCTTCCAGCCGAGGAAGGCGCGCACCGCGTTTTCTTCCTTGGTTGCCGAGAAGTAGCTGGACGCCAGCAGCAACTGGTAGCCGTGCCGGTTCAGCATATCGCTGAACGTTTGAATGGTGTTGGCGAAAATCGGCCCGGAGATATTCGGGATCACCATGCCGACCACGCGGCCATGCGCGGAAGCGAGGCCGCTGGCGGCGAGGTTCGGTACGTAGCCCAATTCCTTCACCGCCGCCGCAATGCGCGCGCTGCGCTCCGCCGCGACCCGTCCCGGTTCGGTGAAGTAGCGCGATACGGTAATCGAGCCGACGCCCGCCAGCCGTGCCACATCGTGGACGGTGGCGCGGCCGGAGCCCCTGCGTTTTCGTGGTGCTGCTGGTTCGCTCATGGCTGCATATTCTGAAAAAACATATCGATGATTTTTTTAATTCTTTGACTTCACTCCGGCCCGCCGCGACACTAAAAAAAGGGTACCGGTACCACTGAATTGTAGCGAACGACCTGCTGGACACTAAGCTGGTTCTTCGATGATGAAAGTAGGTTTTCCGTATATGGCGCAAGGAGCGCTTTCAAATCAAGGGATCAGGAAATGAAGAGCAACAAGAAGATTTTCGGCGCGCTGACCATCGGCGCTTTGCTGGTTAACACCGCGTACGCGGAAGCGGAATCGACACCGATCAAGGAGCGCGACGACAGCGCGTCGGTGCCCAGTGTGACCGTCAGCGCTACGCGCCGCAACGCGTCGCTGCAATCTGTGCCCGTGGCGGTATCGGTGCTGGACGGCGACGCGCTGACGCAGGCCAACCGCACCAGCATCGACACCATCGTGCAGGAGGTGCCAAGCGTGACCTTCCGCCAGCAGGGTGGGAATAAAGACTCGACCATCTTTGTTCGCGGTATCGGTACCATTTCCACCTCGCCCGGCGTGGAGCCGACCGTGTCGACCGTGATCGACGGCGTGGTGTACGCGCGCCCCGGCCAGGCCACGCTGGACCTGCTGGATATCGAGCACATTGAAATCCTGCGCGGCCCGCAAGGCACGCTGTTCGGCAAGAACGCTTCTTCCGGCGTGCTGAATGTGATCGGACGCAAATCGTCGCAGGAGACCACGGGCTTCGTGGACGCCTCCTACTACGAAGGCAACGAGAAGCGCGTGCGCGCCGGCGTGTCGGGCGCGATCCAGCCGGGCGTGGTGGCAGCTTCCATCACCGGCCTGTATGCGGACTTCAACGGCAACGTCGATAACATCCACGCTGGCGGCGGCAAATTGAATGGCTACGACCGCAAAGGCGTGCGCGCCCGCGTCGATATCACGCCGACCAGGGATCTGGATATCGCGCTGATTGCGGATTACCTGCGCTCGAATTCTTCGCCGACTTTCACCGCCTACAAATCGACGTCGGCTGCTTTCAACGCCGGCATCGCGCCAGTGTTGGCCGGCCCGGAAAACCGTCAGGTCAACGGCGACATTCCTAGCGATATCCGCGACAAGAACAAGGGCCTGTCGGCGCAAGTCGACTACCGCTTCAACGGCTACACGCTGACCTCCATCACTGCAGTACGTGACTGGGACAACACCCAATACACCAGCACCTCGGCCATCGGCAACGCGGCGGAAGTGGGACGCATCACGACGGCTTACCCGGCAACGCGCGATATCGGTACAGTGGACTTCAGCCAGGCCTCGCAAGAGCTGCGCCTCGCTTCGCCGAAAGGGGAGTTTGCGGAATACGTGGTAGGCGGCTTCTACCTGCACGGCAAAGACCGTGAAACCTATCAGCGCATCGTCAACAATGGCACGGCCATCAATTCCGGCCGCGCGGACTACGGCGTGAAGAGCGACAGCTACTCGCTGTTCGGCGAGAGCACGCTGAACTTCTCGCCGGTGTGGCGCGCCATCGTTGGCGCACGCTGGACCAAGGATGAACTGTCCTATGACCATAAGCGAACCTCGACGCAGACAGCGGCCTTCCCTGGCGTGCAGCCCGGCGTGCAGAACGCCGGCTCCACCAATGAAGATGGCTACTCGGGCCGCCTCGGCCTGCAATACGACCTGTCGCGTGACGTGAACACTTACGCTACCTACTCGCGCGGCTACAAAGGCCCGGCCTATAACGTCTTCTTCAACATGCTGAATCGCGACACGCTGGCGCTCAAGCCTGAGACCTCGGATTCGTTTGAACTGGGTCTGAAAGCCAGCGCCTTCGATCGCAAGCTGACTGCCAACCTGGCCGTGTTCAGCACCAAGTATCAAAACTACCAGGCCAACTTCTACGACACCGTGGCCGGCGCCGTGGTCACGCGCCTGATCAATGCTGGCGATGTTTCGACCAAGGGTGTGGAGCTGGACGTCAATGCACGCCCGACCCGTGCGCTGACGCTGAGCGCATCGCTGGCCTACACCGACGCCACCATCGACAACTTCAACTGCCCGCCGGCTGCTGCTGCCTCGTGCAACCTGAATGGCAAGCCGCTGCCGTTTTCGCCGAAGTGGAAGTCCTTCACCCGTGCCAATTACGCGCTGCCGCTGGAGAATGGCCTGATCGTCGGCCTGTCGGCCGACTACAGCTGGCAGGCCAGGACGCAGTACGACTTGTTCCAGTCGGCCGATGCGATCCAGGGAGCGTATGGCATCGTCAACGCCGGCGTTGCGCTGTCGTCACCGGTGGCAGGCTGGCGCATCGCGCTGGTCGGCAAGAACCTGACCAATAAATCGTACGCCACCAACCTGGTCACCTCGACCGGCTACGTCACCCGCGCTGTACCGCGTGATGATGAGCGCTACTTCGGCATCACCGCGCGTAAGGAGTTCTGATGGCCAGGCAGTTGAGTATCGCCGCATTCATGATGCGTTATGGCCACCACGTTGCGGCGTGGCGGCATCCCGAAACGGATTTGCTGACGAATCCTTTCAAGGTGTTTCGCGAGCAGGTGTGCAGCGCCGAGCGGGCGTGCCTGGATGCGGTGTTCTTTGCCGATAGCGTGGCGCTGACTGGTGCGCCGTCGCTGGAGCCTTTGACGCTGCTGTCGGCATTGGCCGCATCGACCGAGCGGATTGGCTTGATCGCCACCGCCACCACTACCTACAACGAGCCGTACACGGTGGCGCGTCAGTTTGCGTCGCTGGATTTGCTGTCGGACGGACGGGCAGGATGGAACCTGGTCACCTCGGACAACGCGGCGGAAGCGGCCAACTTCGGCCGCGAGCAGCACGTGGCGCATGCCGACCGCTATGCGCGGGCGCGGGAATTTCATCAAGTTGTCACAGGACTGTGGAATAGTTGGGACCCCGATGCGCTGGCGGTCGATAAAGCCGGCGCGCTGCCGTATGACCCGGCCAAGCTGCGCAAGCTCAATCATCGCGGCGAGCATTTCGCGGTGGCTGGTCCGCTGAACGTGGCGCGCAGTCCGCAGGGCCGGCCAGTGGTGGTGCAGGCCGGAGGTTCGGAAGTTGGCCGCGATCTGGCGGCGGCGACGGCGGAGGTGGTGTTCACCGCGCAGCCGACGCTGGCCAAGGCGCAGGCCTTCTACAGCGATATCAAGCGGCGCGTGGTGGAGAAGGGCCGCAAGCCGGAGTCGGTGAAGGTAATGCCGGGATTGTTCGCAGTAGTCGGCCGCACGCAGGCCGAGGCGGACGAGAAGTTCGCGCAGCTTCAGTCGCTGATCGAGCCGAAGGCGGGGCTGGCGCTGTTGGGTCGGATGATCGGCAACTTCGATCTGTCGGGCTATCCGCTCGATGGTCCGTTGCCGGAGCTGCCGGAAACGCAGGACGGCCAGCGCAGTCGCCAGCAGCTGCTGACCGATCTGGCGCAGGGCGAGAATTTGACGATCCGCCAGCTGTACGAGCGCATCGCCGGTGGGCGCGGCCACTTCACGGTGGTCGGCACTGCGAAGCGGGTGGCGGATCAGATGCAGGAGTGGTTCGAGCAGGGCGCGGCGGATGGATTCAACTTCATGTCGCCGGCACTGCCGGGCGGTTTGGATGATTTCCTCACGCTGGTGATTCCTGAGTTGCAGCGGCGCGGTTTGTTCCGCAAGGCGTATGAAGGGAGCACCTTGCGCGAGCACTTGGGCTTATAGGAGAAGGCATGTTGGGCAGGATGTTGATGTTGGTCGCGGCGCTGGCTGTGGCGCAGGTGGGTGGCGCGCAGGAATACTTTGGTGATGCGCGCCCGGACGCGCCGGAGCTGGCGGCACGCGGTCCGCTGCAAGTCGGCGTGCGCACGCTGGTGGCTGAGAACAAGGACCAATTCGATATCCTGAGCTACAGCGCAGAAAAGCCAGATCCGCGCTACAGCCGCAAGTTGAAGCTGGAAGTATGGTATCCGGCGAAGCTGGCGGCAGGACAAAAAGAACATACTGTTTATACCGATGTTCTGGGCTCCGGCCCGAACGATCCGAAGCGGCCCAACACGCCGTTCCAGTTCATCGGCCGCGCTGCCCGCGATGCCGCACCGGCGGCGGGCACGCGCTATCCGCTCGTCATCGTCTCGCACGGCTATCCCGGCTCGCGGCTGCAAATGTCTTACCTGACCGAGAATCTCGCATCGAAAGGCTACGTGGTGGTCGCCATCGATCATCCTGAATCAACGCGCGCCGACAAGGCGGGCTTCCCCAGCACGCTGCTGAATCGCCGCTTTGACGACCTGTTCGTGTTGAACGCCGTCGCCGCGTGGGCCAAGCCGGGCAGTGGCAGCTTCCTCGCCGGCCTGGTGGACGCGGACAACACTGCGCTGATCGGCTACTCGATGGGCGGTTACGGCGCTTTGAACACGGTCGGCGCCGGCATCAGCGCGGCTGCGGTGGCTTATGTCCCCGGCGGCAAGCTGGCCGTCAACCAGCAGGGCAATCCACAGTACGAGTCAGCGCGTGATCCGCGCATCAAGGCCGTGGTGGCATTCGCACCGTGGGGCGGCGCGCACAAGGTGTGGGACGAGGCCGGCCTGGCCGGCGTGCGCACGCCGCTGTTGTTCATCAGCGGCGACCAGGACGACGTGGCCGGCTACCAGGACGGCGTCAGGCAGCTGTTCGAGAAAACCGTCCACGCCGACCGCTACCTGCTGACCTACATCGGCGGCCGTCACAACTCCGCGCCTAACCCGCCGTCGCCAGCCCACTGGAGCAACCCGGACGACTTCGCGTCCTACTCGGAACCGGTGTGGGACAGCCGCCGCATCAACAACATCAACCAGCACTTCGTGACGGCCTTCCTCGGCATCCAGCTCAAGCAGCAGCCCTTGCAAGCCTATCTGGAGCTGCCGCCGCTACAAGCCGACGGCACCATCAAGGAAGACGTCGGCCTGTGGAAGGGCTTCGTCAAGCGCGCCGCACTGGGCCTGGAGTGGCACCACTTGCCGCCGCAGTAATTACTGCAGCTTGCTGTTCTGGCAGCCGGAGCTGTTGCACTCGCGGACGCGGTCTTGCAGGAATTGCGAGCGCTTGATGGTGGTGGTGGTCGCGCAGTTCAGGTTCACGTAGAAACCGGTGGCGTCGCGCTTGGAGCAGGTGTCGTTGCGTTGCGTGATCCAGGCCAGTTGGCCTGCTTTCAGCGTTTTCTTGCCATCGGCATCCAGCTTGCTGCTCAGTGCCTGGTAATTGGTGTTCAACTCCTTGTCGGCCTCCTGATAGACCTTGTTGAGGCAGTACAGGCCGTCGAAGTCATTCTTCGGCACATCGCAAGCGGAGTTGGCGAAGGCGGCGCCGGATGCGCAAAACAGGACGGCAGCAATAATTTTCTTCATGTCGGACCTTTAAATAAGCATTAATATTGCCAAGTCTGCCATGTTTCCGGGCAGCCCTCAAGAGCGTCAGCTTGTATAATGCTGGCAAATTAACAGGCCTGCATATCATGACCAACACCACTCACTTCGGTTACAAGACTGTCGCGGAAGAAGATAAAGTCCGCGAGGTTGCCAAGGTTTTCCACTCCGTCGCCGCCAAGTACGACATCATGAACGACGTCATGTCGGCTGGCCTGCACCGTCTGTGGAAGACCTTCACCATCGCCAACGCGGCTGTGCGTCCGGGCTTCAAGTGCCTCGACATCGCGGGTGGCACGGGCGACCTGGCCAAGGTGTTTGCCAAGCAGGCCGGCCCGACCGGCGAGGTGTGGCTGACCGATATCAACGAATCGATGCTGCGCGTCGGGCGCGACCGCCTCTTGAACCGCGGCCTGCTGACCCCCACCTTGCTGTGTGATGCAGAAAAACTGCCGTTCCCGGACAACTACTTCGACCGCGTCAGCGTGGCGTTCGGCCTGCGCAACATGACCCACAAGGATCAGGCGCTGAAGGAAATGCGCCGCGTGCTGAAGCCGGGCGGCAAGCTGCTGGTGCTGGAGTTCTCGAAAGTGGCGGCGCCATTGCAGAAACCGTACGACCTGTACTCGTTCAAGATCCTGCCGTGGATGGGCGAAAAGATCGCCAACGACGCGGAAAGCTACCGCTATCTGGCCGAGTCGATCCGCATGCACCCGGACCAGGAAACGCTGAAAACCATGATGGAAGAGGCGGGCCTGGAACGGGTCACGTACTACAACCTGACGGCAGGTGTGGCCGCTCTCCACACCGGTATCAAAATGTAATGACTGGAATGACGATGAACCTGAAAAAAATCCTGGTCGGCGCCGTAATCGCCGTCTCCGCCATGTCGCTGCTGAGCGAGGCGATGGCCCGTCCTGCCGGCGGTGGCCGTTCGATTGGCCGCCAGTCGCAAAATGTGAGCCGCATGCCGGCCCAGCCTGCGCCGCAACCGGCGCCGCGCCAGGCCGCTCCTGCACCGGCTCCTGCGCCAGTGGCGCCGCCGGCTGCCGCACCGAAAAAGCCTAGCATGTGGAAAGGCATCCTGGGCGGCGCGCTGCTGGGCCTGGGCCTGGGCGCGCTGTTCTCGCACTTCGGCATGGGCGGCGCGCTGGCCAGCGCACTGGGCTCGATCCTGATGCTGGTGCTGCTGGCGGGCGTGGTGTTCTTCATCATCCGCCTGATCCGTGGCAAGTCGCAGCCTGCGGCGCAGCCGGCCGCGTTCGGCGGTCACAACGTGTACCAGATGCCGCAATCGTCGGCAACGCCGGAAATCGGCTCGGGCCTGCAGCCTGCGCCGGTTGCCGCTGCCGCCGCACCGGTGCAGCACGCCCAGTGGGGCGTGCCGGCCGACTTCGACCAGGCCAGCTTCCTGCGCGTGGCCAAGGGCAACTTCATCCGCCTGCAAGCGGCCTGGGACAAGGGTGACGTGGCCGATATCCGCGAATTCACCACGCCGGAAGTGTTTGCCGAGATGAAGATGCAGATCAGCGAACGCACCGTGGCCGACTACACCGACGTGGTCAGCATTGAGGCCGAACTGCTGGGCATTGAAACCAGCGACAGCGACTACCTGGCAAGCGTCAAGTTCACCGGCATGATCAAGCCTGCGCCGGACGCGTTGGCCGAGCCGTTCCATGAAGTGTGGAACCTGGTCAAGCCGGTCAACGGTTCCAGCGGCTGGCTGCTGGCAGGTATCCAGCAACTGGCGTAAGCAGGCAAATCAAGCAAAGCTGGTAAGATCAAGGCCGCCCGTCATCGGGCGGTTTTGTTTTGAACGACAGGAATATGATTTCATTCAATCCAGGCAGTTTTTCCGCGGCGTCGGCGAGCGCCGCCATCAATCATTTGCTGGCGCAGGAGCCGTGGGCGCGCCAGGAGCTGCAGCGCCACGCCGGCAAGATCGCCTGCATCGACGCCGGCTCGGCCGCGCTGCGCCTGCGCGTCACCGCCGATGGCTATCTGGAAGCCGCGCCGGCGGAGGAAGCGGCGCGCGTCACCATCCGCGTCAAACTGTCGGACCTGCCGCTGATCGTGCAAAACCGCGAGCGCGCCTTCTCCTACGTGCAAATCGAAGGCGACGCCGAATTCGCCAACGCCATTTCCAACCTCAGCAAGACGCTGCGCTGGGAAGCCGAGCACGATCTGGAAAAAGTGATCGGCCCGATCGCTGCCGTGCGCGCGGTCTCCGGCGCCAAGGCCGCCTTCGAGGCGGTGAAAACCGGCCACCAGAAGCTGGCCGAAAACATCGCCGAATTCCTGCTCGACGAGAAGCAGGTGCTGGTGCGGCCGCATACGGTGGAAGCCTACTCGGCCGAGGTCACGCGCCTGCGCGACGACGCCGAGCGCTTCGCCAAGCGCCTCGCGAAGTTGGAACAAAAGCTGGAACAGAAACTGGGATCCCAATAATGCTGAAATTCTTGCGCCTGCTGAAAATCCTGCGGGTCTCGGTGCGCTACGGCCTCGATGAAATTGCCATCTCCGGCTTGAAGAAGCCGCGCATCGCCAAGCTGATCGACACGGTATTTTTCTGGCGCGACCTGTCCGCGCCGCGCGGCGAGCGCCTGCGCATGGCGCTGGAAGAGCTGGGCCCGATCTTCGTCAAGTTCGGCCAGGTGCTGTCGACCCGGCGCGACCTGATTCCGGCCGACCTGGTGGAAGAGCTGGCGCGCCTGCAGGACCGGGTGCCGCCGTTCGATACCGAACTGGCCATCAAGCAAATCCGCAAATCGCTGGGCGCGCACCCGGACGAGCTGTTTGCCACCTTCGAACGCACGCCGGTGGCTTCGGCCTCGATCGCGCAGGTGCACTTTGCCACGCTGCGCGACGGCCGCCAGGTGGCGGTCAAGGTGCTGCGCCCCGGCATGAAGAAATCCATCGATGACGACGTCGCGCTGATGCACGTCGCCGCTGAATGGATCGGCAATCTGTGGGCCGACAGCAAACGCCTCAAGCCCAAAGAAGTGGTGGCCGAGTTCGACAAATACCTGCACGACGAACTGGACCTGATGCGCGAGGCCGCCAACGCCAGCCAGCTGCGCCGCAACTTCGCCGATTCGCAGCTGCTGCTGGTGCCGGAAATGTACTGGGATTACTGCTCGTCCAGCGTGATCGTGATGGAGCGCATGCACGGCATTCCGGTGTCGCAGATCGACCGCCTGGAAGCGGCTGGCGTGGACCTGAAAAAGCTGTCCAGCGACGGTGTGGAAATCTTCTTCACGCAGGTGTTCCGCGACGGCTTCTTCCATGCCGATATGCATCCGGGGAACATCCTGGTGTCGGTCGAGCCGGAGACCTTTGGGCGCTACATCGCGCTCGACTTCGGCATCGTCGGCACCCTCAACGATTTCGACAAGGATTACCTGTCGCAGAACTTCCTGGCCTTCTTCCGCCGCGACTACAAGCGCGTGGCCGAGGCCCACATCGAGTCCGGCTGGGCGCCAAAGGAAACCCGCGTCGACGAACTGGAGGCGGCGGTGCGCGCCTGCTGCGAGCCGATCTTCGACCGCCCGCTGAAAGACATCTCGTTCGGCCAGGTGCTGCTGCGCCTGTTCCAGACCTCGCGCCGCTTCAACGTGGAAGTGCAGCCGCAGCTGGTGCTGCTGCAAAAGACGCTGCTCAATATCGAAGGCCTGGGCCGCCAGCTTGATCCCGACCTCGACCTGTGGAAGACCGCCAAACCGTATCTGGAAAACTGGATGGCCGAGCAGGTCGGCGTGAAAGGCTTCATGCAGCGCCTGAAGGCCGAGGCACCGCGCTACGCCCACCTGTTCCCACAACTGCCGCGCCTGCTGCATCAAGCCTTGGAGCGGCACGCTGAAAAGCCGGCCGATAACGCCGAGCTGATCAAGGTGCTGATCCACGAACAGCAGCGCACCAATCGTCTGCTGAGCCTGGTGATCTACTTCGCCGGCGCGTTTGCGCTGGGCGTGGCCGGCTTCCAGCTCTACCTGCGCTGGCACCCGTGACCGACTTCCAGCAACGCGATCCAGGCTCGCCGGCGTTCTGGGATGAACGCTTCGCGCGCAACTTCACGCCGTGGGACAAGGGCGGTGTGCCGCAAGCGTTGCGCGACTTTGCCGCCGCCAGCGCGCCGCTGGTGACCTTGATTCCAGGCTGCGGCTCGGCTTATGAGCTGGCCTTCCTGGCCGAACAGGGCTGGGACGCCACCGCCATCGACTTCGCCCCGGTCGCCGTGGCGCACGGCAAGGCTGCCGCCGGTCCGCATGCGGCGCGCGTGGTGGAGGCGGATTTCTTCCAATGGCAGCCGGCCGCGCCGCTGCAGCTGATCTACGAACGGGCGTTTTTGTGCGCCATGCCGCGCGCCATGTGGCCGCAAGTGGCGGCGCGCTGGGCGCAGCTGCTGGCGCCGGGTGCGCTGCTGGCCGGTTATTTCTTCTTCGATGAGGCGCCCAAAGGCCCGCCGTTCGGCATCAGCCGCGCACAACTGGATGAATTGCTGCAGGCCGATTTCAGCTGCATCGCCGATCACGCCGTCAGCGACTCGATCCCGGTCTTTGCCGGCAAGGAGCGCTGGATGGTGTGGCGCCGGTTATAGGCTGGAACCGGGGCGCTTGACCAGTTCGGGCGAGATCGCCTCCTCCCGCCGGTATGGCGCGAACAGGAGCAGCAGCAAGCCGCAGGCGAGCATGACCAGGCCGGATGGTTCCGGCACCGGGCTGACCACCGGCGCTGCAGCCTCGGCAGGCTGGCGTGGCTGTTCCGGCAGCGCCAGTTGCGCATCGGCGGAGACCGGGGTGTCCGGCGCCGCTGGCACGCTACTGGCAGCAGCTGATGCCTCAGTGGACAGCACCACCGGGCCGCGCTGGTCGGCGTCGAGATAGTCGTGTGCCCGCATGGCCGAGGCTGGGCTGGCGCCCAGTACGACGGACAGCAGGACGAGGGCAGTAAGCCGTTTCATGGCATCCCCGCATGGTGACCGTTAATCGTGATAGGTTGGCAAGTTGTGGCGCGCAATGCGCGGTCGATACCGGCAGACTTGCAGGCTCACCGCGACGGCCATGCACAGCAAAATGGCGCGGCGGTGCAACGGTTCGTCTGGCGATTGCGGGGCAAATTTATTGGAGGCGGCGTAAGCCGGCGCAGCGAGACAAGCGCTCAAAAGGCCTGCGTACAGATATTTTTTCATGAATTTTCCCTAAGAATCAAAGAGTTGGAGCGTCGTTGGGCGCGGACGGCAAACGAGGCGGCGATTCAGGGGTTGGGAAATCAACGCTTGTTGGAACTGATTAAATCATGCCCAGCAACAAGACGCGAATTGATTTTGCCTATGAAATCGTTTAGCGGAAAAGCCGTAACCACAGGAAACAGTCAGTTGGCCGGCAAAAGGCTTTATAATTCAGGGTTTTGATGATTTTTGCGGAGTAAGTAATGCCGATCTACGCGTACCGCTGCGAAGCATGCGGTTTTGCCAAGGACGTTTTGCAGAAGATTTCCGATCAGCCGCTGACGCTGTGCCCGGAGTGCGGCAAGGAGTCGTTCAAGAAGCAAGTGACCGCAGCCGGCTTCCAGCTGAAGGGCTCGGGCTGGTATGTGACCGATTTCCGCGGCGGCACGCCGCCGGCGACCGGCACGGCCACCGGCCCGGCCAAGACCGAAGCGGCGCCAGCGCCTGCCCCGGCGCCGGCGCCTTCGGGCGGCAGCAGCGACAACTGACGAAGCGATCCATCCACCACCAAGGAATTCGATGCGTAAATACTTCATTACCGGTTTGCTGATCCTGGTGCCGCTGGCGATTACCGCCTGGGTGCTGAACCTGGTGATCAGTACGATGGACCAGTCGCTGCTGTTTGTGCCGGAGCGCTGGCAGCCGCGCACCCTGATCGGTTTTGACATTCCCGGCTTGGGCACTTTGCTGACGGTGGTGATCGTGTTCCTGACCGGCCTGCTGACCAATAATCTGGTCGGCAATTATGTGGTCAAGCTGTGGGAAAAACTGCTGACCCGGATTCCGGTGGTCAGCTCGCTGTATTCGAGCGTCAAGCAAGTGTCGGACACGCTGTTTTCGTCGTCCGGCAACGCTTTCCGCAAAGCGGTGCTGATCCCGTATCCGCACCAGAATTCGTGGACCATTGCCTTCCTGACCGGCACGCCGGGCGGGGATGTGAAGAACCACCTGGTCGGTGATTACGTCAGCGTGTACATCCCGACCACGCCGAATCCAACCTCGGGCTTTTTCCTGATGATGGCGAAAAAGGATGTGGTCGAGCTCGACATGTCGGTCGATGCGGCCCTGAAGTACATCGTGTCGATGGGTGTGGTGGCGCCGGAAGAAGCGCCCAAGGCCATCGAGCAAGCGAAATAAGATTAACTGAGTAACCTAACCTGAACCGAGAAATAAACATGTCCTCAATGCGTACTCACTACTGCGGCCTCACCACTGAAGCGCTGCTTGGCCAAACCGTCAGCCTGTGCGGCTGGGTACACCGTCGCCGCGATCACGGCGGCGTGATCTTCATCGACCTGCGCGACCGCGAAGGCCTGGTGCAGGTAGTGTGCAATCCGGAACAGGCTGAAGTCTTCAAGGCCGCCGAAGCCGTGCGTAACGAGTTCTGCCTGCGCGTCACCGGTGTGGTCAAGGACCGCCTGGCCGGCACCGTCAACGCCAACCTGAAGTCGGGCAAGATCGAAGTGATCTGCTCGGAACTGGAAGTGCTGAACGCCTCGGTGGCCGTACCGTTCCAGCTGGATGACGACAACCTGTCGGAAACCACCCGCCTGACCCACCGCGTGCTGGACCTGCGTCGCCCACAGATGCAGAACAACCTGCGCCTGCGCTACAAGGTCACGATGGAAGTGCGCAAGTACCTGGACGAACTGGGCTTCATCGATATCGAAACCCCGATGCTGACCAAGTCGACCCCGGAAGGCGCGCGCGACTACCTGGTGCCATCGCGTGTCAACGCCGGTAACTTCTTCGCGCTGCCGCAATCGCCGCAGCTGTTCAAGCAGCTGCTGATGGTGGCCAACTTCGACCGCTACTACCAGATCACCAAGTGCTTCCGCGACGAAGACCTGCGCGCCGACCGCCAGCCGGAATTCACCCAGATCGACTGCGAAACCTCGTTCCTGAACGAGCAGGAAATCCGCGATCTGTTCGAAGACATGATCCGCAAAGTGTTCAAGAACACCATGTCGGTCGACCTGCCGAACCCGTTCCCGGTGATGGACTTCGCCGAAGCCATGGGCAGCTACGGTTCGGACAAGCCGGACATGCGCGTCAAGCTGAAGTTCACCGAACTGACCGACGTGATGAAAGACGTCGACTTCAAGGTGTTCTCGGGTGCCGCCAACATGCCTAACGGCCGTGTGGTGGGCCTGCGCGTGCCGAAAGGCGCCGACATGCCGCGTTCGGAAATCGACGCCTACACCCAGTTCGTGGCGATCTACGGCGCCAAGGGCCTGGCCTACATCAAGGTCAACGAGAAAGCCAAGGGCCGTGACGGCCTGCAGTCGCCGATCGTCAAGAACCTGCACGACGCCGCGCTGGCCAAGGTGCTGGAACTGACCGGCGCCGAAGACGGCGACCTGATCTTCTTCGGCGCGGACAAAGCCAAGGTGGTGAACGACGCCATCGGCGCGCTGCGCGTGAAGATCGGTCACTCGGAATTCGGCAAAGCTGCCGGCCTGTTCGACGACGTCTGGTCGCCGCTGTGGGTGGTGGACTTCCCGATGTTCGAATACGACGAAGAGTCGGATCGCTGGACCGCGACCCACCACCCGTTCACCGCGCCGAAAGACGGCCACGAAGACATGCTGACCACCAATCCGGGCGCCTGCATTGCCAAGGCCTACGACATGGTGCTGAACGGCTGGGAACTGGGCGGCGGTTCGATCCGTATCCACCGCGAAGAAGTGCAGTCGAAAGTGTTCCGCGCGTTGAAGATCGACGCCGACGAAGCGCGCCTGAAGTTCGGCTTCCTGCTGGACGCGCTGCAGTACGGCGCGCCGCCGCACGGCGGCCTGGCATTCGGCCTGGACCGTATCGTCACCCTGATGACCAAGTCCGACTCGATCCGCGACGTGATCGCCTTCCCGAAAACCCAGCGCGCGCAGGATCTGCTGACCCACGCGCCGTCGGAAGTGGACGAGAAGCAGCTGCGCGAACTGCACATCCGCCTGCGTGCCGCCGAGCCGAAAGTAGCCGGCTAATTTTGAGTTGTTAAGAAAAGGCGCTGCGGCGCCTTTTCTTTTATGCGTCTATGAAGCCTTACAAGATTCCTGAATCGGTGCTGGTGGTGATTCATACCGCCGACCTGCAAGTACTGCTGATCGAGCGTGCCGACAAGCCGGGCTTTTGGCAGTCGGTGACCGGCTCGCTGGACGCGGCCGACGAGCCCTTGCTGACCGCCGCCACGCGCGAGCTGTTCGAAGAAACCGGCATCGTTGCCGATGGCGAACGCATTGTGCTGCGTGACTGGCACCTGTCCAACATCTACACCATCTACCCGGTCTGGCGCCACCGCTACGCGCCGGGCGTGACCGAGAATACCGAGCACGTCTTCAGCGTTGAAGTCCCGCGCGACATCGCCATCACACTGAGCCCGCGCGAGCACATCAACCACATCTGGCTGCCCTACCTGGAAGCGGCCGACCAATGCTTTTCTCCCTCCAACGCCGAAGCCATCCTCCAACTCCCCGCCCAGCGCCGCTAATGTGCGCAGCCGCACACCGGGCGGGGCAGTCTGGGGAGTAAAATAGACGGCATGAGACTCCGTGTTGCCACCTACAACATCCACAAGGGCGTTTCCGCCATCCGCGCCGAGCCGCGCGTGCTGGCGCTGAAACAGGCTATCGGCATGTTCGATGCCGATGTGGTTTTTTTGCAAGAGGTGCAGGGCAAGCATGATCTCAAGGCCGCCAAGTACGGGGCGGAACAACTGGGTCACAAGCACTGGCCCGCTGCGGCGCAGCATGAATTTTTTGCCGGCGAATCGCGCCACCTGCACGCGGCCTACGGCATGAACGCGGTCTACGATCACGGCCACCACGGCAACGCGCTGCTCAGCGCCTTCCCGATCGCCAACCAATCCAACCACGATGTGTCCGACCACGCCTACGAACAGCGCGGCATCCTGCATTGCGTGCTGCAGACGCCGGGTGGCCCGGTACATTGCTATGTGGTGCACCTCGGGCTGTTCGAGGGCAGCCGCCGACGCCAGACGCAGGCGCTGATCTCGGCGGTGCGCGAGTCCGCGCCCAACGATGAGCCGGTAGTGATCGCCGGCGATTTCAACGACTGGCGCAACACCCTCAGCGATGAATTGCGCAACGCGCTCGGCGTGGTGGAGGCCTTCGATGAAATCGGCGGCAACAGCGCGCTGGACGATATCCTGCGCAAGCTGCGCCGCAAGAGTCCGGTCGTGCCGGCGCGCACCTTCCCAGCCGGCCTGCCGTTCTTCCGCCTCGACCGCATTTATGTGCGCGGCTTCAAGGTGGAGACGGCCGAGGTAATGCATGGTAGTCTGTGGGCCAAGCTCTCAGATCACGCGCCCATCGTCGCTTCATTGAGGCTGGCGTGACCTCACTATGCGCCCTGTAAATTTTTTAGCCGATAACGCTGTCAAACTGCTGCACACCGGCACCGATTACTTCCCGGCGCTGATCGCCGCCATCGATGGCGCGCAATACGAAGTTTATTTCGAGACCTATATTTTCGCCGGCGACGACACCGGCCAGAAAGTGCAGGCCGCCTTGATAGCTGCGGCGCAGCGCGGCGTGCAGGTGCGCATGATTACCGATTGGTGGGGCACCGGACGCAGGCAAGTCAACGCCATGCATGAGCAACTGACCACTGGCGGCGTCGAGCACCGCATGTTCAATCCATGGTTCCGGCGCGGCGTCACGCGCACCCACCGCAAGATTTGCGTGGTGGACCGCCAGGTAGCATTCGTCGGCGGCATCAACATCAACGACGATATGTTCTGCGACTACGACCACAGCAAGCCGCTGTCGGCGCCGCGCTGGGATTTCGCGGTGCAGGTGCACGGCCCGCTGGTGGCCGATATCCAGCTGGAAGCGGTGACGCAGTGGCGCCGCCTCGGCAAGCTCAGCCTCATCAAGCGCATCGGCTTGTACCGCGACATGCGCAAAGTGCAGAAGATCGCGGCCCAGCACGCCGTGCAGGCCGGCTTCGTGGTGCGCGACAACCTGCGCAACCGCCGCACCATTCAGCGCGCCTATTTGCAGGCGCTGGGCCGCGCGCGCAAGAGCGTGCTGCTGGCCAATCCGTATTTCGCGCCGGGCCGCAAGTTCCGCCGCGCGCTGGCCGCCGCCGCCGAGCGCGGCGTCGAGGTGGTGCTGTTGATTGGCGTCGGCGAAATCTGGCTGCAGGATGCTGTAGCGCACTCGTTCTACCCCAAGCTGCTTGCAGCCGGCGTCAAAGTGGTGGAGTATCACAAGACGCAGTTGCATGCCAAGGTGGCGGTGATCGATGACGACTGGGCCACGGTCGGCTCCAGCAATGTGGACGGCCTGAGCCTGTTCCTCAACCAGGAAGCCAATGTGGTGATCAAGGATGAGGCGTTTGCGCACAGCTTGCGCCAGCACATCGAGGCCGCGGTTGCCGACGGCAAGGTCATCACCTACGCCGACTTCGAGCACGTCGGCCACGTCAGGCGCATTGGCTATGAGATTGCGTTTGTGTTTTACAAATTACTGATGCGGGTGTTCGCAGTGGAGAAGTACGCGTGAGCGACGGAATACGATTGGACAAATGGCTGTGGGCGGCGCGCTTCTTCAAGACCCGCTCGCTGGCAACGGAGGCGGTGGATCGCGGCCGCGTTACCGTCAACGGTGACCGCGTCAAGCCGGCGCGCAACGTCAAGCTCGGCGACGTGCTGGAAATCGACAACGGCTCGGACCAGTGGGAAGTCGACGTGATGGGCCTGTCCGACGTGCGTGGCCCGGCGCCGGTGGCGCGCAACCTGTACGAAGAGACCGATGTCAGCGTCGCCCGCCGCGCTGCGGTAGCGGAAAACCGCCGCCTGTACCGTGAACCGGGCACCACCATCAAAGGCCGTCCCACCAAGCGCGACCGCCGCGAACTCGACAAACTGTAAGCATAGTTCCCCTCCGGCATTGCTGCTGTGCAGCAATAGAACGCCACCTCTAACAGTACTGTTTGACATTCACCCCCAAGTGGATAATAGTACGAGCGTTCGCAATTCTTTTCACACAGAGTAAATTTAAGTGGAGCAGAATATTCCTTTCTCCTCCAATGACCTTTTACCCTGGGATGCAATCTTATTAATACCTCAACTAAATTTATGCGCAAGGGCGAGCTAACCCGCGCAGCAATCCTGGATGTGGCCCTGGATCTGGCCAGCCGCGACGGCCTCGAAGGCCTGACCATCGGATTGCTCGCAGATAAGATGAACATGAGCAAATCCGGCGTGTTTGCGCACTTCGGATCGCGTGAAGATTTGCAGTTGGAAGTGCTGAAGCTGTATCACCACCGCTTCGAGCAGGAAGTGTTTTTCCCCAGCGTCAAAGAGCAGCGCGGCATCCACCGTCTGGAAGCCATGTTTGCGCGCTGGGTCAAGCGGGTCAGCGTGGAAGTGGCTTCGGGCTGCATCTACATCAGCGGCGCCGTGGAATATGACGACCGTCCCGGTCCGATCCGCGAAGAGCTGATGGCGATGGTTGGCGCGTGGCAGGGCGCCCTGCTGCGCTGCGCGAAGCAGTGCATCGAGTGCGGCGATCTGAAAGCCGACACCGACCCGCAGCAGCTGGTGTACGAGATGTACGGCCTGATCCTGGCACTGCACCACGATGCGCGTTTCCTGCGCATTCCTGGCAGCCTGGAGCGGGCAGGCAAGGGCTTTGAGCGCCTGGTCGAAACGTATCGCAATCCGCAATCGCCGGCAGCGGTGGTTGCGCAAGCTAGTTAATTAATTCAAACACTCAAAAGTAGTCATCAGGAGAAAATCATGGGTCAATACGTCGCGCCAATCCGGGATATGCAATTCGTTTTGCACGAGCTGCTGAAAGTGGAAGACGAACTGAAGGCGCTGCCGAAACACGCGGAAATCGATGCCGACATCATCAACCAGGTGCTGGAAGAGGGCGGCAAGTTCACCTCGGAAGTGCTGTTCCCGCTGAACCACTCGGGCGACCGCGAAGGCTGCAAGCACGATGCCGCCACCAGCACCGTGACCACTCCTAAAGGCTTCAAGGAAGCCTACAAACAGTACGTCGAAGGCGGCTGGGCAGCGCTGGCCTGCGATCCGGAATACGGCGGCCAGGGCCTGCCAGTGGTGATGAACAACTCGTTCTACGAGATGCTGAACTCGGCCAACCAGGCATGGACCATGTACCCAGGCCTGTCGCACGGCGCCTACGAGTGCCTGAAAGAACACGGCACCGACGAACAGAAAAAATTGTACCTGCCAAAGCTGGTATCGGGCGAGTGGACCGGCACCATGTGCCTGACCGAACCGCACTGCGGCACCGACCTGGGCATGCTGCGCTCGAAAGCCGTGCCACAGGCCGACGGCTCGTGGCTGATCACCGGTAACAAGATCTTCATCTCGGCCGGCGAACACGACATGTCGGAAAACATCCTGCACCTGGTGCTGGCACGTGTTCCTGACGCGCCTGAAGGCTCGAAAGGCATCTCGCTGTTCCTGGTGCCGAAGTACCTGCCAACCGCCGACGGAGGCATCGGCGAACGCAACCCGATCTTCTGCGGCGCCATCGAAGAAAAAATGGGCATCCACGGCAACTCGACCTGTCAGATGAATCTGGACGGCGCCCGTGGCTGGATCATCGGCCAGCCGAACAAAGGCCTGAACGCCATGTTCGTGTTCATGAACGCTGCCCGCCTGGGCGTCGGCATGCAGTCGCTGGGCCTGACCGAAGTCGCTTACCAGAACGCGCTGATCTACGCCAAAGACCGCATCCAGATGCGCTCGCTGACCGGCCCTAAAGCACCGGACAAGCCAGCTGACCCGATCATCGTTCACCCGGACGTACGCCGCATGCTGTTGACCGGCAAAGCCTACGCTGAAGGCGCGCGCGCATTCACCTCGTACGTCGCGCTGCAGATCGACCGCGAACTGAACCACCCGGACGAAGATGTGCGTAAAGAAGCCGCCGACGAAGTCGCGCTGCTGACCCCGATCATCAAGGCCTTCATCACCGACAACGCCTGGATCGCCACCTCGGAAGCAATGCAAGTCTACGGCGGCCACGGCTACATCAGCGAGTGGGGCATGGAGCAGTACGTGCGCGATGCGCGTATCAACCTGATCTACGAAGGTACCAACACCGTGCAGTCGCTGGACCTGCTGGGTCGTAAGATCCTGGGCGACAACGGCGCCAAGCTGCGCAAGTTCGGCGAGAAGATCAAATCCTACGTGGAAGAGAACGGCCTGGACGAAAAAATGTCCGAGTTCATCACCCCGCTGGGCGAACTGGGCGACAAAGTCACCAAGCTGACCATGGAAATCGGCATGAAAGCCTTCCAGAACGCCGACGAAGTGGGCGCTGCCGCCGTGCCTTACCTGCGCATCGTGGGCCACCTGGTGTACTCGTACTTCTTCGCCCGCATGGCGCAGATCGCGCTGGAAAAAGAAGACAGCGGCGACACCTTCTACAAATCGAAACTGGCCACCGCGCGCTTCTACTTCGCCCGCCTGCAACCAGAAACCGCAACCCTGATCCGTCAGGCGCGTTCGGGCTCCGCCAACCTGATGGCACTCGACGCCGACCTGTTCTAAGCAACCAGAGGAAACGACATGACCAATTTCATCGTTAAAAAAGTAGCCGTGCTGGGCGCCGGCGTGATGGGCGCGCAAATCGCGGCCCACTGCGTCAACGCCAAAGTGCCTGTGGTGCTGTTTGATTTGCCAGGCAAGGAAGGCACGCCTAAGAACGGCATCGTTCTGAAGGCCATCGAGAACCTGAAAAAACTGTCGCCTGCACCGCTGGGCAACAAGGAACACGCGGCGCTGATCGAAGTTGCCAACTACGAAGACGACCTGGCCAAGCTGGCCGAGTGCGATCTGATCATCGAAGCCATCGCCGAGCGCCTGGACTGGAAGCATGACCTGTACAAAAAGGTCGCTCCCCACATTTCGGCTAACGCTATCTTCGCCTCGAACACCTCGGGCCTGTCGATCGGCAAGCTGGCCGAAGGCTTTGACGCGGACCTGAAGTCGCGCTTCTGCGGCGTGCACTTCTTCAACCCACCGCGCTACATGCACCTGGTGGAAATCATCCCGACCCCGGACACCAAGCCAGCGATCGCCGACCAGCTGGAAGGCTTCCTGACCTCGACCCTGGGCAAGGGCGTGGTACGCGCCAAGGACACCCCGAACTTCATCGCCAACCGCGTTGGCGTGTTCGGCATCCTGGCCATCGTGCACGAAGCTGAAAAATTCGGCCTGTCGGTGGACGTGGTCGACGACCTGACCGGCGCCAAGCTGGGCCGCGCCAAGTCGGGCACTTTCCGCACCGCGGACGTGGTCGGCCTGGACACCATGGGTCACGTGATCAAAACCATGCAGGACTACCTGCCGAACGATCCGTTCGCAGCCGTCTACAAAACGCCAGCCGTGCTGGCCAAGCTGGTAGAGAAGGGCGCACTGGGCCAGAAGACCGGCGCCGGCTTCTACAAAAAAGTAGGCAAAGAAATCCAACGCTTGGACTTCGCCACCGGTGAATACGTACCGGGCGGCGCCAAGGCCGCCGACATCGTGGCCCGCATCCTGAAAGAAAAGGATCCGGTCAAGAAGATGAAGGCCATGCGCGAATCGACCAACCCGCAAGCGCAGTTCCTGTGGGCGATCTTCCGCGACGCATTCCACTACATCGCCGTGCATCTGGAAACCATCGCCGACAATGCGCGCGACATCGACTTCGCCATGCGCTGGGGCTTCGGCTGGAACGTCGGTCCGTTCGAGACCTGGCAAGCTTCCGGCTGGACCCAGGTGGCCCAGTGGGTGAAAGAAGACATCGAAGCCGGCCACGCACTGTGCAATGCACCGCTGCCAGCGTGGGTATTCGAAGGCCCTGTGGCTGAAAAAGGCGGCGTCCACACCCCTGAAGGTTCGTGGTCGGCTGTATCGAAATCGTTCGTGCCGCGTTCGGACCTGGCCGTGTACAAGCGTCAGGAATTCCGCGCCCCGGTGCTGGGCTCGGGCGAACTGGATGGCCGCAAAGCCGGCACCACCGTGCACGAAGACGACGATGTGCGCCTGTGGCACTCTGGCGACGACGTGCTGGTGATCTCGCTGAAGACCAAGATGCACGTGATCAGCCCAGGCGTGATCGCCGGCTTCAAGAAAGCCCTGGCTGAAGCAGAGAAAAACTTCAAGGGCCTGGTGATCTGGAGCGCGGACGCAGCCGACGGCGGCGCGTTCTCGGCCGGCGCCGACCTGCAATCGGCACTGCCAGCCTTCATGGCCGGCGGCGCCAAGGCAGTCGACCCGATCATCCGCGAACTGCAAGACACCTTCATGGCGATGAAATATTCGAACGTACCGGTGGTGGCGGCGGTGGCTGGCCTGGCACTGGGCGGCGGCTGCGAAATGGCCCTGCACGCATCGAAGCGCGTCGCCTCGATCGAGTCGTACATCGGCCTGGTGGAAGTGGGCGTGGGCCTGATCCCTGCCGGCGGCGGTCTGAAGGAAGCGGCAGTGCGCGCTTACAAAGAATCGAAGGGCAACGACATTCTGCAATTCCTGAAAACCGGCTTCACCAACGCGGCTACCGCAAACGTGTCGAAATCGGCCCTGGAAGCGCAAGCGATGGGTTACCTGAAAGAAGACGACGTGATCGTGTTCAACCCGTATGAACTGCTGCACGTGGCCAAGTCCGAAGCGCGCGCCATGTTCGACCGCGGCTACCGCGCGCCACTGAAGGCGCCGGTGCAGGTGACCGGCCGCTACGGCTGGGCCACCGTCAAGGCGCAACTGGTCAACATGCGCGACGGCGGTTTCATCTCGGCCCACGACTTCAAGCTGGGCGACATGATCGCCGAGATCGTGAGCGGTGGTGATATCGACCAGGGTTCGTTCGTGAGCGAGCAGTGGCTGCTGGACATGGAGCGTAAAGCCTTCCTGGAGCTGCTGAACCATCCGAAGACCCAGGAACGCATCATGGGCATGCTGCAGACCGGTAAGCCAGTCCGCAACTAATCGGCCATGTCGATCCTGAAGCTTGCATTCAAGGTTTTGTTATTCGTGAGGCCCAGCATGGTGTATGACCGTATCAAGCAGCAAATGATGGACACCCTGCCGCTGGTGCGCACGCTGGGTATCAGGATCGACGACATCGGCAACGGCACTTCCAAAGTGTCGATGCCGGATGACCCGAAGCTGCACAATCACTTGGGCACGCCGCACGCCGGCGCCTTGTTCACGCTGGCCGAAACGGCCTCCGGCGCGGCCATGGCAGGCGGTTTCGCGGATCTGATCCTGGGCCTGCGCCCGGTCGCCAAGGAATCGCGCATCCAGTACCAGAAAGTGGCTCACGGCGCGACGCGCGCCGAAGGCCGCGTGCCTGGCGATGTGGCTGCGCTGAAGGCAGAACTGAAACAGCAAGGCAAGGTCGCGTTCCCGGTGGAGGTCGACATTTTCGACGCCGCCGGCACGCTGGCCGCACAGGTTCAAGTGGATTGGTATTTATCTGAGAAGCGCAACTAAGTCTTCGACCAAATATTGGAAAGCATAAAATGAGCAAACAAATTCAAGAAGCGTACATCGTCGCCGCGACCCGTACCCCGATCGGCAAAGCACCGCGCGGCATGTTCAACAAAACCCGCCCGGACGACCTGCTGGTGCGCGTGATCCAGTCGGCACTGGCACAGGCGCCTGGCCTGGACCCAGCGCTGATCACCGACGCCATCATCGGCTGCTCGTTCCCTGAAGCGGAGCAGGGCTTCAACATCGCCCGTCAATCGGTGCTGCTGGCAGGCCTGCCACGCACCGTCGGCGGCGTGACCGTCAACCGCTACTGCGCATCGGGCATCACCGCGCTGGCCATGGCTGCCGACCGCATCCGCGTGGGCGAAGCCGACGTCATGCTGGCAGGCGGCGTTGAATCGATGTCGATGGTGCCAATGATGGGCATCAAGCCATCGATGAACATGAACATGTTCACCGACGAAAACGTCGGCATGGCTTACGGCATGGGCCTGACCGCTGAAAAAGTGGCCGAGCAGTGGAAAGTGTCGCGTGAAGACCAGGATGCGTTCGCGGTTGAATCGCACCGCCGCGCCATCGCCGCGCAGCAGGCTGGCTTCTTCAAGGACGAAACCACCCCGGTGGAAATCATCACCCGCACCCCGGACCTGGCCAGCGGCGAAATCAAAGTGAAAACCCGCACCGTCGACACCGACGAAGGCGCGCGTCCGGAAACCTCGATGGAAACCCTGGGCAAGCTGAAGCCAGTGTTCGCCGCCAAAGGTTCGGTCACCGCCGGTAACAGCTCGCAGATGTCGGACGGCGCCGGCGCGCTGCTGGTGGTCTCCGAGAAGATCCTGAAAGAACACAACCTGACCCCGCTGGCCAAGTTCTCGTCGTTCGCCGTTAAAGGCGTGCCACCGGAAATCATGGGCATCGGTCCTAAGTTCGCGATTCCAGAGGCGTGCAAAGCCGCCGGCATCACCCAGGACCAACTGGACTGGATCGAACTGAACGAAGCGTTTGCAGCACAAGCGCTGGCCGTGGTGCGCGATCTGGGCCTGGACCCAGCCAAGGTGAACCCAATGGGCGGTGCAATCGCACTGGGCCACCCGCTGGGTGCGACCGGCGCGATCCGCGCTGCGACCGTGGTGCACGCACTGCGCCGCAACAACCTGAAGTACGGCATGGTCACCATGTGCGTTGGCGCCGGCATGGGCGCAGCAGGCATCATCGAGCGCGTGTAATCACGACACCTCAATAAAAAAGGGCGCTGCGGCGCCCTTTCATTTTGGAGACAACATGGAAATTTTGAGCAGCATTAACGACGGCATCCTGACCCTGGAATTCAACCGTCCCGAGCGCAAGAACGCGATTACCGCCGCGATGTACCAATCCATGGCTGACGCCCTCAACGAGGCCGAAGGCAATGCCGACGTGCGCGCTATCCTGATCGTCGGCAAGCCGGAGATTTTCACGGCCGGCAACGACCTGGAAGACTTCATGAAAAACGCCCCATCGAGCGGCGCGATTGAAGACCGTTCCGTCTACAAGTTCATGATGGCATTGAGCGGTTCGACCAAGCCGGTGGTGGCGGCGGTATCGGGCAACGCGGTCGGCATCGGCACCACGCTGCTGATGCACTGCGACCTGGTGTACGCAGCCGACAACGCCAAGTTCTCGGTGCCGTTCGTGCAGCTGGGCCTGTGCCCGGAGTTTGGTTCCAGCCTGCTGCTGACCCAAATCGCCGGCTACCCGCGCGCCGCTGAAAAGCTGATGCTGGGCGAAGCCTTCGGCGCGCAGGAAGCGCTGGAGATGGGCCTGGTGTCGAAAGTGCTGCCAGTGGCAGAATTGCGCACCTTCGCCGAAGGCCAGGCCGCCAAGCTGGTCGCCCTGCCAGCGAGCTCGATCCGCGTGACCAAAGAACTGATGAAAGCCGCGCGCAAAGCGCCAGTGGTCGACGCCATTGCCGCCGAAAACATCCACTTCGGCAAAATGCTCTCCGCTCCGGAAGCCCGCGAAGCCTTCATGGCCTTCTTCCAGAAGCGCAAACCGGACTTCAAGCAGTTCTCTTAATCGGGGCGATAGACGCGCTCGCGCGGGATAACGAGCTGCCTGCACTCGTTTTCGACGTTGGCGCGTTGAGCCTGGACGAAGTCCGTGATGTCCTCGATAGACAGAACGGCTTCGCGGCCATACTCCACCAGCGCACGTCCGCGCAGGCCAAGCTGAATCGCGCGACGTTGCGTTGGCCCGCCAAACGGATCATGGTCCGGGTCCCATTGAAGACGCACGTCCGATGATTCAACGGCCTGTTTCCATAGCTCCCTGCTGGCGAATAGCGCGGGATCGAAGCCGGAGGGAACAGCCTCTTCTAGCAGACGATCGAAGAATGAGCGCCGGAGCGTGACCGCCAGCACGCGCTCTTGTCCTTCCTTGCCGGCCCAGCCACAGCGGAACATCATCCACAGGAAATTGGGCTTGATCCAGCTCATGCGGTTGTAGCTGAATTCACCGCCGAATTGCTGATGCTTGACTGCATACTCTGCAATGGCTGGCCGGTAGGCCTGGTAAACGATGATGCCGTCCTGGTCGTATTGCGCGAGAATGTGACGGCCTTCTTGCGGCCATTGGCTTGCTTGTTCTAGATAATTTTCAAATTCGATTTTCATATTGTTTTCTTCTTGTTAGATGACGAGGTAACCTGACTTCTCTGCGATGGACAAGGACACGGTCATGCCGGCATTGAACTCGAGATAGTCTGATTCGATCCCGTCGCTGAAAATGACGCCGTTGTCCGGCATGGCGGATTCCAGCGTCAGGTGATGCTGCTCGTCGATTGTTCCGCATACCAGGGAAGCCGACGAGGTCTTGCTGGCAAAGGGCTCCCTGACTGCGAAATGCAGGTAGCGTGCATCCCACGGCATCGGCGTATGCCGCGTGCCGGCACGGAGGCTTTGGAGCCATCCGGTGGAGCCAAGCCCCGTTGATACGATGATCCCGCTCGATGACTGCCGCTCTTCCTTCGCTCCCACCCGGATCGTATAGCGCGCCGAAGTGTGTGACTTCGGACCGATAAAGATATCGTTGACGCCATATAGCACCTGGCCGCCGCTGAGCGAGGCCTTCGCCATGGTGACCTCTTGTGTCTTGAAGCGGCCGGTCAGCAGCGAAGGCAAGCGCCTGGCGAGGTCACCGACACGCCACGGCAGCAGTACGCCATCCCACCGCGTCGGTTCCGGATTCACACCAAGCAGCGGCTGGCCTTCCAGGTATTTCATGGTGTTGGCCACCAGTCCGTCCTGTCCGATCGCGATAACGACATCCTTCGGCCCGAAGATGAAATTCGGGAGGAAGCTGCGTTCGACCAGCTGGACCCGGCCGAGGCGTTCAAGCACTGTCCTGGCCTCTTGGATGGCGGAGTGGTAGACCTCGTGCTCGTGGATATAGTCCATGAAGTCCGCGCCCAGGCGCTCGATATAAAACCTGGCCTGGCTGATCGTGTTGTGGCGCGCGACCAGTTCTTCCAGCCGCGTCTTGCGGGTCACGACCACGAGTTTGGTTTCGGTACGAGGGTCCATGGCATTCAGGCGGTGGTGGCCATCACCTCGCGCAGCAGGTCCGGGGTGACGTTCAGTTGGCCGATCTTGCCGGCGTTTTCAGCCAGTTCCTGGAAGGCGAGCGCGATCATATGCCCCGGCTGCATACCCGAGACGGCGAGTGCCTGTACCGTCTTCGGATCGACGCCGGCATACGCCTGCAGCAACGCCGACACTGCATGCGCGTTCACGTCCGATTCGCGCTTGACGTTTTCCATCGACAGCGTGACCAGGTCCGTGTTCTTGGCTTCAAGCGCAATTTTCGCCTCCATATCGGACTGCTGGAGCTCGTGTTTGCGTTGCTGGATGCTGCGCTCCGCGTCCATCTGGGTTTCCCGGATCTGGCGCTTCTTCGCTTCCACCGCGATTTCCGTATTCAGTTCGTTCTCCTTGATGCGGCGCTCTTGCTCCACGGCGGCATTGCGGCGCGCGTACACCGCTTCGTCGGCTTCGCGCAGGATTTGCTCGCGCGCCTGCGCTTCCAATGCGCGCGCAGTCTCCGGCGTCGGTTTAATGGCGAGGAAGGACAGGCCCAGGATTTCAATCCCCATCGTTTGTAATTCGGGGTTGGCTTTGACCGCATCAGTCACCAGCTGAGCGAGCCGGTCTTTGGCTTTCAGCGCATCACGCAACTGCAGGTTCTGCACGCCCTTGCGTGTCGCCACCTTGAGCAGGTTCACGATCCGTTGCGCTAGCTTTTGCGGGTCTTCCGAAATGTACTGCTGAGTCACCGGGTTGATGGAGAAATCCAGCAGGCTGGCGATACGCTTGGGATCGGCGATGCGGTAAGTCACCTGTCCCTGCACAGTCATGGTCTGGAAATCGGACGATGCCTCTTCAAAAATGAAGGGCACATCTTCACTGCTGGTCGGCACGGCGACCATGGCAGTGGTGGGCGCGTAGTAGAAGAACGACAGACCAACGCCTTTCTGTTTGATGGCGCCGTTCTTGTACTGCATGACGTAGGTCGTCGGCTGGAATTTGATGAATTTGATACTCAACATTTCACAATCCCCTTTCTATCAAGGTGAGCTGGTCGCGCAATGCCGGTTTGAGGCGATACATCTGGGCAGGCCGATGGGCGCCCCCGGCGGAGAACGCGCCTTCGATGGGTTCGAGCATGTCCATTTCAGTCATCTTGCGGCGGAAGCTCACCTTGTTCAGGGGCTCTCCCATCAGCGCTTCGTAGACGCGCTGCAGCTGGGGCAGGGTGAACGATTCGCCTGCCAGGTAGCAGGGCAGCGACGAATACTGGCTCTTGCTGCGCAAGCGCGCCACGGCGGTATCCACGATGGTCTTGTGGTCGAAGGGCAGGTTGAGCGGCCGGTCCACGCTGGCCAGCTTGACGTCCTGGTGTCCGGCCTTGGCGATGACGTCGTGCGGCACCAGGGCGTAGTACACGATCGAGACCGACCAGGCGCGCGGGTCGCGTGCGGGGCCGGAGAAGGTCGCAAGCTGTTCCAGATAGGGCGGCTCGATCCCGGTTTTATTGGCCAGTACGCGCAGGGCCGCCTCCTGGGTATCGGCATCCTCTTCTGGATGGATGAAGCCGCCGGGAAGGGCCAGAACGCCTTTGAATGGCTCCCGGTCGCGCTTGAGGAGCGCTACCCGCAGGGAGTTGTCCTGGAGCGTAAGCAGTACGACGTCGACGGTGCAGATCACTTGTTGCATGGTTGGCCTATTAGTTTCAGTATGAATCTAAGGTTGTTGTTTTCCTATGGCTGAAGCATAGCACACTTAGTTGCGATTTTAAACTAAGTGTATTACACTTGAGACACAACATCACGGAGAACTGTCATGAAAAGCCAACTTCACCTGCTTGTGATCGATCCTCAAAACGACTTTTGCGACCCACCGGCGAGCTATTGCCAGGGTGGCGAAGTTGCGCCGGCACTCCCTGTCGCCGGCGCCCATGCCGACATGCAGCGTGTCGCCGGCTTGATTACGAAAGGTATGCATGGCCTGGCTGGCATTACGATCACCCTGGACTCCCACCACCGGTTGGACATCGCTCATCCGACCTTTTGGGCGAGGGAAGGAGGCGAAGCCGTCGCTCCCTTCACAGAAATCGTCGCCGCCGATGTGCGCGCCGGCCGCTACCAGCCGCGCGACCCACGCGCACTGGCGCAAACGCTGGCCTACCTGGAGGCCCTTGAAGCGAACGGCCGCTACCGCCTGATGGTATGGCCGGTGCACTGTGAGATCGGCTCGTGGGGGCATAACGTGCATGCCGACGTGCGCGCTGCCTACAACCGCTGGGAAGACGCTACCTGCGGCATCGTCAGCAAGGTCTGCAAGGGCGCCAACCCGTGGACCGAGCATTACTCCGCTGTCATGGCGGAGGTGCCGGATGCCGCCGACCCGGAGACGCAACTGAACCAGCAGCTGGTGGCAAGGCTGCGCGCGGCGGACAAGGTCTTCATCACCGGCGAGGCCGGCAGCCACTGCGTGAAGGCGACCACCGAGCACCTGGCCTGGCAGTTCGGCGCGCAGGATGCCGCCAGGCTGGTGCTGGTGACTGACTGCATGAGCCCCGTCACCGGCTTTGAAGCCCAGTACGACGCGTTCGTTCGCGACATGATCGCGCGCGGCGTCCAGGTGGCGACGTCCGCAGATGTACTGCCTGAATTGCTGGCCAACGCCACCCGCTAACTCACCCAAGCGAGAGAAAAAATGAAACCCGTTGTTCGTAGCCTGTTGGAAAACGACCTTTACAAGTTCACGATGTGGCAGGCGCTGCTGCGCAGCCATCCCGACGCGCACGCTGAATACCTTTTCGTCTGCCGCAATACGCCGGAGTATCCGCTGTTCGAGCTCGCTGGCGATGTGAATCGGGAGCTGGATCACCTTTGCTCATTGTCGTTCGCCGACGACGAACTCGCCTACCTGCGCGAACTGCGCTACATAAAGGCTTCGTTTGTCGATTTCCTGACGATCTTCCGTTTCCAGCGCCGCTTCATCTCGGTCGAGACGGCAGGCGACACGCTCACTATCCGGGCCCAGGGCCCTCAAGTGCATGTGATGGGATTCGAGATCTATGTGCTGTATATCGTCAACGAGCTGTATTTCCGCCGCTTCGACCAGCAGGCGGCCATGACGGAGGGCCGCAAACGGCTGGCAGACAAGATCGCGCTGCTGCGTGCATTTGCTGATGAGCCGGCTTGCCGCACGCCGTTCCAGTTTTTCGACTTTGGCGCGCGGCGCCGCTTCTCGGGCGAATGGCACGAAGAAGTGGTTGCCACCCTGGCGCGTGAAGTTCCCGAGTTCTTCAAGGGGACGTCCAACGTCTACCTCGCCAAAAAGTATGGCCTGGTCCCGATCGGCACCATGGCCCACGAATACTTACAGTCCTACCAGGCCTTCGGCGTACGCTTGCGCGATTTCCAGAAAGCCGCGCTGGAAGGCTGGGTACAGGAATATCGCGGCGATCTGGGTGTGGCCCTCACCGACGTGGTTGGCATGGATGCCTTCCTTGCCGATTTCGACCTGTACTTCGCAAAACTGTTCGACGGTTTGCGCCACGATTCCGGCGATCCTGTGGTGTGGGGCGAGAAGGCCATCGCGCACTATAAGAAACTGCGTCTCGATCCCGCAACCAAACGTCTGGTGTTCTCGGATGGACTTGACCTGCCTGCGGCAATCGCGCTGTACCGGCATTTTGCCGACCGCATCATGACCGGCTTCGGTATTGGGACCAACCTCTCCAATGACGTCGGGATCAAACCGCTGAACATCGTGATGAAGCTCATGCACTGCAACGGCCAGCCCGTTGCCAAGCTGTCCGATTCTGCCGGGAAGACGCTGTGCACCGACGAGACTTTCCTGGCCTATCTGCGCCAGGTATTTCAAGGAGAACCTCATGCTTAAACTGGCTCTGGGGCAGATGAACCCAACCGTCGGAGACTTCGACGGCAACACTGCCGAGATCATGCGCCGCATGCTGCAAGCGGCCCAGGCTGGCGCCGATATGGTGGTGTTCCCGGAGTTGTCCATCTCCGGCTACTACCCTGGCGATCTGCTGGAAGATACGCATTTCCTGCAACGGAATGCGGCGGCTGTCGAACGTGTCCTGGCAGCGTCGCGTGATTGTCCGGATCTGGTGGTGGTCTTCGGGACCGTGCGCCGTCGCGCAGGACCTGGCAAACCCCTGCACAACGCCTTGCTCGCCGCGCAAAACGGCGTGGTGGTCGCAGAGTACTACAAGCAGCTGCTGCCAACCTATGGCATCTTTGATGAGCGCCGCCATTTTGAACCGGGCCCGGAGCGCGCCTGTATCCTCGATGTTGCCGGCCACCGCGTGGGCTTCCTCATCTGCGAAGACGGCTGGAACGACGAAGGACGGGACTACGCCATCAATCCCTTCGACGTACTGGCTGCAGCAAAACCTGAACTGGTGGTGAGCATCAATGCCAGCCCGGCGAATCTGGGAAAGCGGAGCCAGCGCCATGCCATGTTCGCAGCAGCAGCGAGGAACAACGGCCTGCCCATCGTCTACCTGAACCAAGTTGGCGGACAGGACCAGCTGGTCTTCGACGGCGCGTCCTTCGTGGTATCGCCGGACCAGGGCGTCGCTTTCGAGGCGGCGCAGTATGCCGAAGATTTCGCCGTCATCGGATTCAGCGATGGCCGGTTTATCGCCGACGGTCTTCGCGTGCAGGATGAAGAGCGGGTGGAAGCGATGCGACGCCAAATTGTGCTGGGACTGCGTGACTATGCGCGCCGCTGCGGCTTCAAGAGCGTGGTGGTCGGCTCATCCGGCGGCATCGACTCGGCCTTGACCCTGGCACTGGCCGCGGAAGCGCTTGGCGCCGCGAATGTGACTGCGATTACGATGCCATCGGCGTATTCGAGCGAGGGTTCCGTCTCGGATTCCGTCACCCTGTGCCGCAATCTCGGCATCCGTCTGCTGACCCATCCGATCCGTGATCTGGTCGAACAGTATGGCAGGGGATTCACCGCCGCCTTTGATCAACCGCTGCAAGGCCTCACGCTGGAAAACTTGCAGGCGCGCGTGCGCGGTACGGTCCTCATGGAGTATTCCAACGCGTTCGGTGCACTGCTGCTGACGACAGGGAATAAGAGCGAAATCTCGGTCGGCTACTGCACGCTGTATGGCGATACCAACGGCGGCCTGGGTTTGATCGGCGACCTGTACAAGACTGAGGTGTATGCGCTGTCGCGGCACATCAATGCCCGGGCCGGACGTGAGATCATTCCCGAAGCGGTCTTGTCGAAGCCCCCTTCGGCTGAACTGGCACCGGACCAGAAAGACACGGACAGCCTGCCGCCCTACGAAGTGCTGGACGAAATTCTGAAATGGCATATCGAAGGGGCGCGCTTGCCGGCCGATGAATACGCAGCATGCCAGCGATTTGTCGATGGTATTCTGGATACCGAAGACGGCCGCCGGCTGGTGGACCGCATTCTCGGCATGGTGGCACGAAACGAATATAAGCGCAGGCAGGCGCCGCCGATTATCCGTGTTCGGTCGCGCGCCTTTGGCAGCGGGCGCCAGATGCCGATCGCAGCGAAATACTGAAACAGGAAGCAGCTATGGAAAATAATCGCAATCAAATTGGCGTTCTCATTGGCCGGTTCCAGCCCTTTCACAATGGACACGCCTTGCTGCTGCGTCAGGCACTGGAGACGGCGCAGCGCGTGATCGTCGTGCTTGGCAGCTCATTCCACGCGCGCAGTCCCAAGAACCCGTTCACCTGGCAGGAGCGGGCCGCAATGATCAGCGCGACCTTGAGCGAAGGTGATCGGGAACGCGTGAGCTATGTCGCTGTGCGCGACTACTATGACGATCGTCGCTGGGCGAATGCAGTGCAGAAGGCAGTCACCGCCGGTACCACGTCATCCGACCAGATCATCCTGGTCGGCTACTTCAAAGACAGCTCCAGCTACTATTTGAACCTGTTCCCCCGCTGGGAGCTGCGCACGGTGGACAATCCGCCAGACGTCGACGCGACCCGCATTCGGCAGGTGCTGTTCGAAGCGGAAGATGTCGACGTGTCGTTAGGTGCGGTGGCGGACTGGCTGCCTGTGCCGGTGCGCCAGCACCTGAAGGCGTGGACCATTCTGGGGTACTACCCGGACTTGGTGGAAGAGCACCGCAAGATCTGCAAATATCGCGACGTATGGAAAGCCGCACCTTACCCTCCGGTTTTCGTGACGGCGGATGCGTTGGTCAGGACCGGGAGCCAGGTCCTTCTCGTACAGCGCAACGGTTTCCCTGGCAAGGGCCAGTGGGCGCTCCCGGGCGGTTTTCTCGACCAGCACGAAAGGCTGCTCGACGCGGCGGTCCGCGAGTTGCAGGAAGAGACCAGCATCGGCTTGCTTTCCTCCACGCTGACCGATGCGCTGGTCGCGGTGAAAGTATTCGACCATCCGCGCCGCAGCCTGCGCGGGCGGACCATTACCCATGCACACTTCTTCGACCTTAAGATGGACAACTTACCTGAAGTGCAGGCCGCGGATGATGCCGCACGGGTGAAATGGGTGCAGATCGATCAACTGATGGCGATGGAAGATCAATTCTTCGAAGACCACTTCCACATCCTTGACGAATTCCTGCACCTGACGGAGGACTGATGATGGCTCCTGACCTGCGTGGTCGCTATCGAAATGAATAAGCGCTATCGTCGCCGGCTTGTGGTGGGCAAGTTTTGTCCGCTTCACCGCGGGCATGAGTTCCTCATTCAGCGCGCGCAAGCTGAATGCGACGACGTCCTGGTGATCAGCTATACCAAGCCTGGCTTCGATTGCGCGAGGCGAGAGCACTGGATACGGATGCTGTTCCCTGAACTTCAGGTGCTATGCCTGGATGACGCCAGGCTGGCGACGGCGTGCGCGAAGCTGGGCCTCGCTCAGCGTGCGCTGCCGTTCGATACCGACCAGGACAGGACGCATCGCGAGTTCGTGGCCTGGCTTTGCACGCACATCCTGCAGGTCCGGGTGGAGGCGGTATTCACCAGCGAAGATTATGGCGATGGCTTCGCCCAGGTGCTCTCGGATTGCTTCTCTGCTTTTGATGGTCGGAAGCACACGGTTGCGCATGTCTGCGTGGACAAGTCGCGTCAGCACATCCCAATTTCTGGCACGGCCCTGCGAGACGATATCTTTCAACATAGATCGTGGCTTTCGCCTGTGGTGTATGAAAGCTTTGTGCGACGCGTCTGCCTGCTTGGGGGCGAGTCGACGGGCAAGACGACGCTGGCGGAGGCGTTGTCGCGCCAGTTCGATACGACCTGGGTGCCCGAATATGGCCGTGAACTGTGGGACGCCCGGCTTGGCCATTTGGCGTATGAAGACATGGCCCATATTGCGCAGACGCAGATCGCACGCGAATCGCGTCAAAAACAGCATGCCTGGTATCTCAATGAACTGCGGTCGCGGGACATTGAGTTCGTTCTGCTGCAAGGCTCCATGCCGCAGCGGATTAACATGATGACTTCCCTGTTGAATGGCTGGGAATCTAAAGGAAAAGTATGAGCGACACTCAATTTGTCGAAAATCTGAAGGCCCGCTTCAATGAGGGTGAAACACTCAAGTATCTTTTTTTCTGGGGGCATCAGCCAGGACAGAAGGGAATTGCTGCGTCGTGTTTCAGCCAGTGGTACGAAGCATCCTTCGACGTGGATGGCCAACATTACCCAACTGCGGAACACTTTATGATGGCCGAGAAGGCTGCGCTCTTCGGCGATGAAGCCACCAGGGCGCAGGTCTTGCAAGCTGCAACCCCGGGCGCAGCGAAAGCGCTTGGGCGACAAGTAAGCGCGTTCGATGAGGCCGTTTGGCTTCAACATCGGTATTCGATTGTACTGCGCGCCAACAAAGCAAAGTTTGCACAGAATCCTGCGCTTGCCGAGTTTCTCCGCCAAACAGGTGAACGCATTCTGGTCGAAGCCAGCCCCGTCGATCAAATCTGGGGCATCGGCCTTGCCCAAGATGACGTCCGTGCGTCCAACCCCAACGAGTGGCAGGGCCTCAACCTGCTCGGTTTTGCGCTAATGCAGGTCCGCGACGAAATCTGACAGAGAATTTTAGTTCTTCGGTGCTGAGCAACGGAGGCCGTCCTTTGGGATGGCCTTTTTTCTTTCTGGATGAGGAACCTCAATAACGCCGACTGAAGGCCATTGCACTATCAATTTTCATCCATGAAGGGGAGATGAAAGTGGTCGCGCAAGGAGCAGCAGCGTTTGCTTGCATGACGTATCGCCGAGGGATACGATCATGATTAAAAGTTTCCGCCATAAGGGTTTGCAGGGCTTCTTTGAAACAGGAAGCGTGGCTGGAATTCAGCCATCGCACGCTGCACGCTTGAGGCTTCAACTTAAAGCGCTTGATATGGCAAGAAAACCTGACGAGTTGGTTTTTCCCGCTTGGCATCTTCATGCGCTGAAAGGTAAGTTGAAGAATCATTGGGCGATTTCGGTCAGCGGAAACTGGCGGTTGACCTTTGCATTTGATGGTGAAGATGTAATTCTCATTGATTATTGTGACTATCACTGATGAGTGGAGAATATATGACTCGCATGCATAACCCACCTCATCCAGGTGAGGTGTTGAGGGAGTATCTGGCTAGTTTTTCTATCGCTGATGTTGCTGCGCATATTGGCGTGAGTCACGTGGCATTGCAGCGTATCGTCGATGGGGCTGAAAGTGTTTCGGCGGATATGGCTTACCGGCTGGGCGATGCGCTTGGCACCAGCCCGGAGTTCTGGGCTGGCATGCAGTTGGATTACGATTTATACCATGCCAGTCTGGTTCAGCGGCCTAAGATTGAGCGCCTCTCACCGGCTGCAAAAGTGGCATAGTTTAGTGAGGCAGGTAGCGCAGGGCAGCGATAATCAGGCTGGCCTGTGCTACCGAGACCGTGACGAGCCACTTCATCATGTCGGCCTTGAGCTTCGCAACTTGCTCGTTGACATAAAGCGCCACCCACTCTTTTAGTCGCGCTTCGAGTTCCTTCAGGTCACGCTTGGTGGAGACTTCCAGCTCTTTCAAGCCATCTTTGGTGGCGACTTCCAGTTCCTTCAAGTCATCCTTGGTCGCGACTTGGTTTATCACTTCAGTCAAGATTTGCGCGTGCACCTCAGCCTGCTCGCGCGGTACGCCGACCTTTTCAAGCCGCTTGCAATAACCGAGGGTGTCGAGTGAGTTCATTCGTCCAGTATGGGCTTTTCCCCGGCGATTGCAAGAGCAGCGCTATGAGCTGCGTCAATAACTAAATCCCCGACTCTGCCCACACCAGATTCCACAAATGCCCGTCGAGGTCTTCGAAGCCCTGGTCGTACATGAAGCCGTGGTCTTCAGGCGGATGGGGGATGCGGGCGCCGGCGGCGCTGGCTTGGGCGATCAGGCTGTCCACTTCTTCGCGGCTCTCGCAGCTCAGGCAGATGATGACTTCGTTCGCTTCCCTGGCCTGCGCTACCGGCTTGTTGATGAGGGAGTGGAAGAACGCTTCGGTCATCAGCATGGCGCGGATGTCGTCTCCCACAATGTGCATGAAGGCCGCCTGGTCATTGCTGAATTTCTGGCTGAAGCTGAAGCCGAGCGCGGTGAAGAAGGCCTTGGATTTTTCCAGGTCCTTGACCGGCAGGTTGAAGATGATCTGTTTGTTCATGACGCCTCCTCGTTGGAAAAGTTAGGTACTACTATCTCACGACGAACGGCGGCGCCGGAAATCGACAAGTGTGGTATCGTTAACTTATTCTATTGCTGAATGGGTCGCGTCCATGATTAAACTTGGCTGGCTGTTCTTGATTTCCGCCCTGACGATGGCCGGGGCGTCGGCGCAGACTGTGCATGTCGATTGCTCCGGTGCCAGCGGGGCTGCAGCGGTGGGTAGCCTGGCGGAGTTGAATGCCAGGCACTTCGCGCCCGGCGCGCGGATTTTGTTCAAGCGTGGCGTCACCTGCCGTGGCAGCTTTGTGCCGCAAGCGGGCAGCTCCGGCGAGCCGGGCAAGCCGATCGTGGTGGGCACTTACGGCGATCCTGCGGCGGGACGCGCGGTAATTGCGGCTGGCGGTAGCGACGCCCGCGCGGCGGTTCATCTGTACAACCTGCAGCACTGGGAGATTGAAGGGCTCGAGCTGACCAACGACGGCCCCAGCGAAGGCGCGCGCGTCGGCTTGCTGGTGCAGCTGGAAGACTTCGGCGTCGGCAGCCACTACCATGTGCGCGATGTGTATGTGCACCATGTGCGCGGCTACCTGAAGGATGCGCCGGGTAGCGAGCATGTCTACAAGGAGACCGGCGGCATCCTGTTCAACATCACGCGCCACGGCGCCAATCAGCGCAAGACGCGCTTTGATGATGTGCTGGTGGAGAACAGCGAAATTTTTCACGTTGATGCGATCGGCCTGTCGACGCGTTCGGCATGGATGTGCCGCGTCGGCGGCGCGCCGTGCGGCGACTATCTGCCGTACAAGGACAAGAGCGTTCCACTGAGCGCAGCGGCGGCCGATGATTACACGCCGTCCACCAACATCGTGTTCCGCAACAACTACATTCACGATATCGGCGGTGATGGCATTGTGGTGCGCACCGCCACGCAGCCGCTGGTGGAAGCCAATCTGCTGCACGATATCTGGATGCGGGCAGCGGGTAATAGCGCCGGCGCCTGGGCCATCAACACCGACGGCGCGCGCTTCCAGTACAACGAGATACACCATGTGCGCTATCAGCCGCCGTGGGAGCCGGGCGATGGCATGGCGTTCGATGCCGACCTTGGCACGCGCGATACGCAGGTGGTGAACAACTACAGCCACGACAACGAAGGCGGCTTCATGCTGTTCTGTGGCTGTGGCGATGATGGGCTGGGCCATCCGGCGCAAGCATCGGGCACGCTGGTGGAGAACAACCTCAGCGTCAACGATGGCCGCCGCGTGATCGTGTTTGCCGGTTCGCAGAGCGCACTGGTGCGTGGCAACCTGGTGCTGAATACGCAGCCGGGGCTGCTGTCGCCAGCGGCCGAAAACACTGGCATGGGCAGCCGCAACGCCGGTGATATCCGCGATAACATCTTCTACCACAGCACCGGCGCCGGCACGCTGTTCCGTAAGATGAATCCAGCATTGCGCCATGAGGACATTCGCTGGAGCGGCAATCGCTTCTACGGCTATCAGATCAGCGGCCCGTTCTTTGAGGGAGACAGTCCGAATGCCAACCAGCCAGCCGCCAGCTTCGATCCTGAAGCCGCTGTTCGCAACTGGTTCGCGTCCACGCGTTTCAGGGAGCGCGGCTACCGGCGCGTTGCGACAAAATGAATTGTTCCAGATCCTTGCTGGCGTGTTCGATGTGACGCTTCAGCAGCGCAGCCGCGCCGCGCACGTCGCCGCTGCGGCATAGCTGTACCAGTTCTTCATGCTCCTGCTGCGCCTGCTTGATGCTGTCGGCGCTCAACGATAGCTGCATGCGCGTGTAACGGTCGGTCTGCTGCAGCAGCGTGGCCACAATCGCCGCCGTGCGCGGCTGGCCGGCGCGCGACAGCAGCACCTCGTGCAGGCGCGTGTTGAGTTCGCCCCAGCGGGTGGTGTGCTGGGCGTGCAGTTCCACTTTGTATTCGGCCAGAATGGCGTCGAGCTCGGCGTAGTCTTCTGCTGTAAGACGAGGAGCGGATTTCTTCAGCAGCACCGGTTCCAGCAAGCTGCGCAGCATGAACAGTTCGCTGATCTCGTCGATCGATAAGCCGGCCACCACCGCGCCCTTGTGCGGGACGATTTTCACCAACCCTTCGCCCTCCAGCTGCACCAGCGCCTCGCGCACCGGAATCCGGCTGATGCCGAACTCGGCCGCGAGCGCGTCCTGCCGCAGCGAGACACCTTCCGGCAACTCGCCCGACATGATCTTGCGGCGCAGCGCGTCAGCCGCCTGCTCCGCTACCGTGATGACGGCGAATCCCTTCACGCGGCGATTTCTTTCGACCAGTTGGCGTACCAGCTGCGGAACAGCGCGTACTGGGTTTCAGCATAGCGGCGCTGGCTGCCGCTCAGGGCGTCGGTGGCGTTGAAGTGCAGCGTGTATTCCTTGTCGCCGTTCAGCACCATCAGGTATTTGTAGAACAGCACCAGGTCGGTGCCTTCGTCGAACGAGGACAGCACCAGCAGCGCCGCTTCCAGTTCGCGTGCCTGGCGGCGGGCCACCGCATCGCCAGCGGCGGCCTTGCGCGACAGATCAACCAGATGCAGCACTTCACGCGGCAGCGCATTGCCGATGCCGGTGATGGCGCCGGTCGCGCCGCAGTTGACGAAGCCGTGGAATACCTGGGTATCCACGCCCACCATCAGGGTGACGGCGTCGTCCTTGCTGGTGATGTGCTCGGCCGCGTAACGCAGGTCGGCGGCGCCGCCGAATTCCTTGAAGCCGATCAGGTTAGGGTGCTTGGCGCGCAGCTCGAAGAACAGGTCGGCGCGGGTGGCGAAGCCGTAGTACGGGCTGTTGTAGATCACGGCCGGCAGTTTCGGCGCCGCTGCCAGGATGGCCGAGAAGTGGTCTTTCTGCGCCGCCGGCGACGAGCCGCGCGACAGCAGGCGCGGGATCACCATCAGGCCGTGGGCGCCGACCTGGGCGGCGTGGGCCGCGTGCGATACTGCTTCTTTCGAGTTGACCGCGCCGGTGCCGACGATGGTCGGTACGCCGGCCGCCACCAGGCGCGCCACGCCTTCCTGGCGCTGTGCTTCGGTCAGCAGCGGCCAATCGCCCATCGAGCCGCAATACACCACGGCGCTCATGCCGGCATCGATCAGTTCACGGCCTTTTTTGACCAGCGCGTCGAAGTCGGGCGTGCGGTCGGCTTTGCAAGGCGTCATCAGGGCCGGGATGGTGCCAGTGAAAATATTGTCGCTCATGGTGTTCCTTCGGATAGTGGTTAGTGGTTGAGTGGGCCAAAACATCATACCGGAGTTTTGGATATTTTATACAATCTAAAGTTGCGATGTGCAGCTTTCGTCATGTAACATGCTGATTAATAACGAAAATCTTAATGTTCTAACAAGGAGTGCCCCGTGAAACGTTCGCTTATCAGCGCCGCCTGCTGCGCCATGCTGGTCTTGTCCGCCCCGTCGCTGCATGCGCAGCAGCTGGTATCGGGCATCGACCTGAAAACCCTGGATACGGCCGTGCGGCCGCAAGATGATTTCTACGCCTACGTCAACGGCATCTGGACCCGCAACACCGAAATCCCGGCCGACAAGTCGACTTGGGGCACATACATCGAATTGCGCGAAATCGCCCAAGGCCAATTGCGCTCGGTGATCGAGTCCGCAGTCAAAAAACCGGGCAAGGCCGGCAGCGAGACCCACAAGATCGCCGACCTGTACACCAGCTTCCTGAACGAGAAGGCGCGTAACGCGGCCGGCTTCAAGCCCTTGCATGCCGAACTGGCGCGCGTGGCGGCCATCAAGGACAAGCAGGAACTGCCGGCCCTGTTCGCCTACCTGCAAGGCAACGGCATCCAGACGCCATTCGCGGCCGGCGTAGCGCCGGATGCGCAGAATCCCGAGCTGTACGCCGTCAGCATCAACCAGTCCGGCCTCGGCTTGCCGGACCGTGATTACTACCTGAAGGATGACGACGCCAAGCTGAGCGGCGTGCGCGCCAAGTACCAGCAGCACATCGCCACCATGCTGGCCATGAGCGGCGACCAGGATGCTGCCGCCCACGCCGCCCAGATCCTCGACATCGAAACCCGTCTGGCCGGCGTTCAATGGACCCGCGTGCAGATGCGCGATCCGGTCAAGTCCTACAACCGCGTCGCCTTCGACCAGTTCGCCGCGCTGGCGCCGGGCTTTGACTGGCAGGTCTACTTTGCCGCCGCCGGGCTGGCGCCGAAAGCGTCGTCGGCCGTGGTGCGCCAGCCGGGCTTCCTCACTGGCATGTCCGGGCTCGTCGCCAGCGTGCCGCTGGATGCATGGAAGAGCTATTTCAACTGGCGCATCATCGAGAGCTACGCCGCGTACCTGGACAGCGCCGCCGTCAAGGAGCGCTTCGCCTTTGAAGGCACGGTGCTGCGCGGCGTGCCGCAAAGCGAACCGCAATGGCAGCTGGCGCTGCGCTTCACCGATGGCGCGCTGAGCGACGCGGTCGGCAAGCGCTACGTGCAAACCTGGCTGCCGCCGGAAACCAAGCCGCGCGTGATGGCCATGTTCAACAACTTCGTCGCCTCGTTCAAGGACGGCATCGACAAGCTGGACTGGATGAGCCCGGAAACCAAGAAGGAAGCCCAGGCCAAGCTGGCCGCGCTGAAACCGAAGATCGCCTACCCGGACAAATGGCGCGACTACAGCAGCATGAAAACCAGCCCGACCGACCTGATCGCCAATGTGCGCGCGGCGCGCGTCTGGAGCCGCCAGAACAACCTGGAAAAACTGGGCCAGCCGGTCGACCGCGACGAATGGTGGATGACGCCGCAAACCGTCAACGCCAGCTACAGCCCGCTGCTGAACTCGATCACCATTCCGGCCGCCATCCTGCAGCCGCCGTTCTTCAACGTGAAGGCGGAAGATGCGGTCAACTACGGCTTCCTGGGCATCACCTTCGGCCACGAGATCAGCCACGCGTTTGACGATTCCGGCAGCCAGTACGACGCCCACGGCCGCCTGCGCAACTGGTGGACGGCGGAGGACCGCGCGGCGTTCAAGGCGCGCGCGGCCGGCCTGGTCAAGCAGTACGGCGCCTACAGCCCGGTGCCCGGCTATTACATCAACGGCGAGCTGACGCTGGGTGAAAACATCGGCGACAACTCCGGCCTGTCGATCACCTACAACGCCTACCAGCGTTCGCTGGGCGGCAAGCCGTCGCCGGTCATTGACGGCCTGACCGGCGAACAGCGCCTGTATATCGGCTTCGCGCAAAAGTGGCGCGCCAAGCTGCGTCCGGAAGCGGCGATTGCGCAGATCAAGAGCGATCCGCACTCGCCGGGCGAGTTCCGCGCCAAGGGCACGGTGATGAACCAGCCCGGCTTCTACGAAGCGTTTGGCATCAAGCCGGGCGACCCGATGTACCTGCCGCCCGAGCAGCGCGTCATCATGTGGTAAGGCGTCAGGTGGCGGCAGGCAGCAGGGCGCGGCCGCCGCGCCGTTCCAGCAGTACCGACACGCCCAGCACCACGATGCCGCCCAAGGCCAGCACGGCACCGACCGGACCGGTCGATTGCAGACTCATGCCGTGCGCGATGGCCAGGCCGCCGCACCAGGCGCCGGCGGCGTTGGCGCAGTTGAAGGCCGAGTGGTTGAGCGCCGCCGCCACGGTTTGCGCATCGCCTGCCACGTCCATCAGGCGGGTTTGCACCGCCGGGCAGACGGCGATGCCGCAGCCGATGGCGAACAGGTTGAGCGCCACCGTCCACAGGTTGGCACTCGAATAGTAAAAGGCCGACAGCGCCGCCGCATTCCACACCAGCGCGCCGAAGATGGTCCACAGGCGCGAGCGGTCGGCAAACCAGCCGCCCACCAGATTCCCCACCGTCATGCCGACACCCATCATCGCCAGCAGCACCGGCAGTGCGGCTGGCGAGACCCTGGTCACTTCCAGCAAGGTCGGCGTGACGTAGGTGTAGACCGCGAACAGGCCGCCAAAGCCCACCGACACCATCAGCAAGGTCACCCACACCTGCAGGCGGCGGAACACGCCCAGCTCGCGGCGCGGGCTGGCGTTGCCGGCGGCGATGAAGGGCACGTAGCGGCTCACCATCACGGCCGTGGTCACGCCCAGCAGGCCGACCACCAGGAAGGTCGAGCGCCAGCCGAAGCCCTGGCTCAGCCACGTCGCCAGCGGCACCCCGAACACATTGGCGATGGTCAGCCCCAGCAGCACGCGCGAGACGGCCTGGGCGCGTTTGTCCGGCGTCGCCATCGCGGCCGCCACCAGCGCCGCCACGCCGAAGTAGGCGCCGTGCGGAATGCCGGCGATGAAGCGTGCTGCGATCAGCGCGCCGTAGCCGGGCGCGGCGGCGCTCAGCAGGTTGCCGGCCGCGTACAGTGACATCAGCAGGATCAGCATGGCGCGGCGCGGCATGCGCGCCAGGAAGATGGTGATCAGCGGCGCACCGGCCACCACGCCCAGCGCGTAGGCGCTGATCATATGGCCCATGTCGGGCAGGCTGGCGTGGAGGTCGTTGGCCACCACCGGCAGTATGCTCATCGAGGCGAATTCGCCGGTGCCGATGGCCAGGCCGCCGATCGCCAGCGCCAGGCTGGCCAGTCCGGCGCCGTGCGGTGCGGTGATGAGAGGGGTGTCGGAAAGCTGTTCGTGCTGCATGGGGAGAGACGCAAAACTGCGGGCAAAAAGGGTCAACCATAGCATGTTTGCCCCAATCGTGCGCTCACTGCCCAACTGTAGAGTTAAACTGGTTGAATATTATAATTTTTATATCAAAGGGGGATGGTAATGAAAAAACTCGCACTTGCAGTGGCGTTGCTGGGCCTGGCCGGCAGCGCGCTGGCTGATACCAACGTGGCACTGAATGGCGCGGTGACCTTGTCCGCCACCGCCGGCTTCGGCGACAGCGCCGGTTGGGGCGGCGCTGCGTTTGCCGATCCGTCGACGGTGACCGACGGCATATTCCTGCCGATCAACACGCAATGGAATACCGGCTCGGTGTTCTGGAGCGGCGCCTACGGCGTCGACACCATCACGGTCACGCTGAGCCACAAGTCCTCGGTTGGCAGTTTCACGCTGCAGGGCGACAATGACAATAACTACCGCATCGAGTACCTCGACAGCGCCAATGTGTGGCAGACCGCCGCCATCATCTCGCCCAACCGCAGCTGGGGCCTGGACAATGGCTCGGTCACGCTGGGCAGCGCGGTGGTGACCACGGCCTTCCGCATCAGCGGCGCGCCGGGCGCGGGCGATGCCCAGTTCGCGGTATCGGAATTCCAGGCCATCGGCACGCCGGTGCCGGAGCCGGCCAGCTACGCCATGCTGGGCGCCGGCCTCGGCCTGCTGGGGCTGGCTGCGCGCCGCAAGTCGCGCCCGGACCAGCCGCGCGCCTGAGCCTTACGGTTCGCCGTAGCGGCTGCGGATCGCCGCCAGCACGCCTTGCTGTTCGAGCCGCGTGATGGCGGCGTTGATGTGCTCGAGGTCGGCCTGGGTGGTGTTGCTCTTGTTGAGCATCAGATGCACCGGCGCGCGCAGCGCCACCAGCGGCACGGCGCTGATGGCCATGCCTTGCTGCTTCGCTTCGTGGCGCAGCGCCAGCGTGTCGCCGAGGATCAGATCGGCGCGCCCGGCGTCCAGCATGCGCAATCCCTGGCTGAAACTGATGAAGGTGCTGAGCCTGCCGCTGGCCGCCAGCGTCGGCTGCGCGCGCGCGTAGGGCGCGCCGTACCAGCCCACTTTCGGCGCCAGCAGCGAGGCCTTGCCGCGCAGCAGCGCGTCAAAGCTGGACAGATGCTGGAACTGGCGCTGCGTGCTGGCGCGCGCGAACACCCCCACGGTTTCGTGCCGGTAGGCGATGCTGAAGCGCGCGTAGCGGCGCCGCTCCGGCGTCATCGAGGCGGACAGCATCAGGTCCAGCTGGCCCTGCTCGAACTGGCGCTGGCGGCGCGCGGTCGGCAGTTCCGGCTGCAGCGCCAGCCTGCAGCCGGCTTCCTTGAGGATGGCTTGCGCCAGTTCCCAGTCCAGCCCGGAGGGGCCGGCGTTGGGCTGGCTGTACAGGTAGGGCGGCCATTGTTCCAGCGCCATCCTGAGCGCACACGCCCCGGCTTGCGCGGCCACGCCCAGCAGGGCGATGGCGGATAACAGATGACGCGCTTGCATGGCCTAACCCTCTGATGAACGATGGCTCCAATTTGCCAGATGGGCCGGGAATGTCAAGCGCGCTGAATGTGTTGTCAAAAATAGTTGCAAATTTCGTAAATCAGCGATTAGAATAGCTCCACGGAAACTTTTATCGGGCCGGGAGCCGCATGAATCTGATCTACAAGAACGAAAAACCCCTGTTCGGCCTCATGCTGGCGCTGTCGCTGCTGATCTGGGCGGTGCTGGTGCTCGGCACGATGGGCATGGCGCTGGTGTACCTGCTGCTGTTTTTCATCGGCTACTGCTTTGCGCAGTCGGCGCTGGTGTCCTACCTGCGCGGCACGGCGGTGCAGATCACGCCGGCGCAATTTCCCGACCTGTACCAGCGCATCGAGGTGTGCTGCGAGCGCCTCGGGCTGGAGGTGGTGCCGGAAGCCTACCTGCTGCAAATGGGCGGCGCCTTCAACGCCTTTGCCACCCGCTTCCTCGGCAACAACTTCATCGTGCTGTATTCGGACGTGGTCGATGCGCTGGAAGAGCGCCCGGACGCGATCAACTTCTACATCGGCCACGAGATCGGCCACATCAAGCGCAACCACTTGCGCTGGTCGGCACTGCTGGCGCCGGCGGCCTTCCTGCCGCTGCTGGGCGCGGCCTATGCGCGCGCCCGCGAGTACACCTGCGACCGCCACGGCTTCCACGCCTGCGACGATTTGAAAAGCGCGCAAGTGGGCCTGGCCGCGCTGGCGGCCGGCGGCAAGCGCTGGCGCCAGATGAGCGTCAGCACCTACACCGCGCAGGCGCACCAGAGCAGCGGATTCTGGATGTCGTTCCATGAACTGGTGGGCGATTATCCATGGCTGGTCAAGCGCATGGCGGTGGTGCGCGGGCTGGCCCAGGGCCAGGACGTGCCGCCGCCGGGCCGCCATGGCCTGGCTTATCTGCTGGCGCTGTTCGTGCCGCGCCTGGGCGTCGGCGGCGCCGGCTCGGTGCTGGGCGTGATCGCGCTGGCCGGCGTGCTGTCGGCGGTGGCGATTCCCGCCTACAGCGACTACACCGCCAAGGCGCGCATGGCGCAGGCGGTGGCGGTCGGACATGAGGCCACCGCCGCGGTCGAACGCTATTTCTACGCCAACGGCCGCGGCCCGGCCACGCTGGAACAGGCCGGCTACGCGATGGACGATCCCAGCCACGCGGTGCAGGGCATCACGGTCGATGCCGGCAACGGCATGGTGCGCGTGTTCCCGTCCGACCTCAACTATCGCGGCAAGGCTATTGCGTTCACCCCGCGCGTGGACGAGAATAAGCGCGTGGTCTGGCAGTGCGCCAGCGACGAGATCCCGGCGCGGGTGCTGCCGCCGGAGTGCCATCAATAACCTCAAGGACTGCTGTTGACCTCACCGCTGGAAATCGCCGCCAATGCCGTCATGACGGTTTCCATCGTGCTCTCGGGGCGCAACAATGTGCATTCGTGGTGGCTGGGCGTGGTCGGCTGCGCCATGTTTGCAGCGCTGTTCTACAGCGTCAACCTGTACGCCGACGTGGCGCTGCAAGTATTCTTCATCCTGACGTGCCTGATCGGCTGGCTGCAATGGCTGCGCGGCGCCGGCGGCGCGCCGCTGCCGATTTCGCGCGCCAGGCTGCAGGCGCTGCTGTGGATGGGCGGCATCGGCGTGCTGGCCACGGCCGGCTACGGCCTGATGCTGCAGGCCTGGACCAATGCCTACGCGCCGTTCATTGATTCCGCCGTGCTGATGTTTTCCATCGTGGCGCAGCTGCTGCTGATGCGGCGGCGGCTCGAAACCTGGCCGTTCTGGCTGCTGGTGAACACGGTGTCGGTGCCGCTGTATGCCAGCCGCGGCTTGTACGTGACGGCCGCGCTGTACGCGGCGTACTGGCTCAATGCGCTGGCCTCGTGGTATTTCTGGCGCAAGCAAATGCAGGCGCAGCCGGCTTAGGTTTTCTTCTGGATCGCCTGGCGGTAAGCGGTGGGCGTGACGCCCATGCGCTCGCGGAAGGCGGTGGCGAAATTGCCAGCGTTGTTAAAGCCGATCAGCAGGGCAATGTCCTGCACGTCGATATCGGTGTCCTTCAATAATTCCTCGCCGCGGCGGATGCGCTCCTCGCGGATAAAACCGAACACCGTCATGCCGGTCTGCTCGCGGAACACCTGCGACAGTTTTTCGCGGTAGGTGCCGACGCTGCGCGCGATTTCGGCCAATCCCGGCAGCGCTGCCAGGTTGTCGCTGATCAGGCGCTTGACGGCGTTGACCAGCACCGCGTCCGGATCGCTTTCCGCCTCCATGTGTTCTTCGTCTTCGGCCGCGATCGGCGGCGCCTGCTGCTGGCGCCTGGCCAGATTCAGGTGCACCTGGATGCGCGCGGTCAGCTCGCCCGGCGAGAACGGCTTGGAGACGTAGTCCACACCGCCGATCGACAGGCCGAGGATGCGGTCGTCGTCGGCATCGGCGCCGCTGAGGAAAATCACGGGAATGTCTTGCGTGACCGGATTGGCCTTGAGCAGGCGGCAGGCGGTGTAGCCGTCCATGTTCGGCATGCGCACGTCAAGCAGGATCAGGTCGGGCCGGTTGGCCAGCGCCAGTTGATAGCCCTGCAGGCCATTGAAGGCCACCGAGACCTTGTACGGCATTTCGCTCAGCAAATCCGCCAGCATGCGCTGCTCAAACGCGGAGTCGTCCACGATCAGGATCTTGGAACGGCTGCTTTCAGCGGTGGTCTGCATGATGCCCCCGGGATGATTATCAAAACTCCATCACTTCATGTTGCGTATTATGCCTATCTTTTGAATATTTTTGATAGTTTTCTACGCTTGCAAAATAGTTGTCGCTTCCACCAAAAGCATGTTTTTTTTAAATCACCAATAATTGCACTGAGTGTAGAACATTCCCCCCGAATACGGTTTTCTTGACGCATTTTGTTGATAACCCCAATCCTGAGGAGTTGCAAAATGAAACATACCGACTTTGGCAGCATGCCATGCCCAATCGCTCGCAGCCTGGGTAAAGTGGGCGAGTGGTGGAGCATCCTGATCCTGCGTGACGCCTTCTACGGCCTGACGCGCTTTGACGAATTCGAAAAGAGCCTGAAGATCGCGCCCAATATGCTGACCCGCCGCCTGGCCGGGCTGGTCGAGGGCGGGCTGATGGAGCGGCGCCAGTACAGCGCGCGGCCGCCGCGCTACGAATACGTGCTGACCAAGGCCGGCCGCGACTTCAAGCCTGTGCTGCTGGCCTTCGTGGCATGGGGCAATGAACACCTGGCGCCCGAAGGGGCCAGCCTGCTGGTGGTGAGCCGCGAAACCGGCAAGCCCGCCGACCAGGTGCTGGTGGACGCCAACAGCGGCCTGGCCATCAACGACGAGGACTACATGTTCGCGCCGGGCCCGGCCGCCACCGAGGGCATGCGCTCGCGCCTGATCCAGATCAAGCAGCCGGCCAACGTGTAAATGTTTGCTCAGCCGCCCGGCTGCTCCAGCTGGGCGTAGACGGCGTTGGCCACGGCGGCCAGCGCCGCCTGGTCCAGGTTGCCGGACAGGGCGTAGCCGTACGGCCCGTCGATCCAGTAAAACACCCCCACTTCACCTTCTTTGGCAAAGCGGAAGCCGGTTTCGTGCGCGTGCTTTTGCTCGGTCGAGACGTACAGGGTGAGGCGGGCGCCGCCGGCGTCGCGGTACATCAGCTGCGCCACCGGGCCGCTCTGGCCGGGCAGCAGCCGGCCGCCTTCCAGTTCCCAGCCCTGCGCGCCCAGTTGCGGCGCTTTCAACGGCGCGCCCAGGCGCTTCGACAGCCACGCCACCAGGTGTGCCTGCTGGTCGGCGCCCACTTCCACCGGGTGCCGCACTTCGGGCGTGTAGACGGCGTGCGCCAGCGCGGCGCGCGCGGGCAGGCTGGCGGCGGCCAGCTGGGCGCGCGGACCGGCGTTGCGTTCGCCGGTGGCATCGGCATCGCTCAGGCCATGCGCCCACCATCCGGCCGCGCCGCCGGCCAGCGTCAGCGCCAGCATGGCGGCCATGCGCAGCAGTGGCCACGGCGCCGGCTGCGTTGATTGCGCCGATTGCGGCGCGCGCGCCAGTGCCGGCGGCAGCGGCTCCTCCAGCACCGGCTGGAACAGGTCGCGCAGGCCGGTGTTCTGGGCGCGGTAGGCCTGCAAGCGTTCGGCCTCGGCAGGATGCAGGGCCAGGTAGGCGTCCACTGCGGCGCGGCGCGCCGGCGCCAGCTGGCCGTCGACCCAGGCGTGCAGCTCGGCTTCGGTTACAGGGTCATTCATTTGATCACCTTCAGCGGCGAGGGCAGCGGCTGGCCCTCCATCAGCAAGCGCAGCCGTTCACGGCCGCGCGACAGGCGCGACATCACGGTGCCGGGCGGGATCTGCAGTACCGCCGCCACCTCCTGGTAGCTCAGCTCTTCCAGCGCCACCAGCAGCAGCACTTCGCGCTGTTCGGGCGGCAGCAGGCGCAGTGCGGTGTCGAGGTCGCGCAGCACCAGCCGGGCGGCCGGATCGCTGGGCGCGGCCGGCAGGTTGTCGTCCAGCGCTTCGGCGGCGGGCGGCTGGCGGCGCAGCCGGTCCACGTGCAGGTTGTGCATGATGCCGAACAGCCAGGCGCGCATGTCGCTGTCCTGCCTCCACGAGGCCAGCTTGTCCCAGCCGCGCGCCACGGTGTCCTGCACCAGGTCGTCGGCGTCGGCAGCCGTACCGAGCAGCGCCCGCGCGTAGCGGCGCAGGCGCGGGATGCAGTCGAGCAGGCGTTGGCTGTCGGCGCGCATGCCTAGTCTTTGACCACGTGCCAGATATCCTTGACATTGTCGCCGTTGCGCTCGCCCGGCTTGGTATCCTTCTTGAAGGTGTACAGCGGCTTGCCCTGGTAGGCCAGCTGCTTGCTGCCGTCGTCGCGCGTGATCACCGAGTACGGCGCCGCCACATTGGCGCCCGGCGCCACTGCCGGCCAGTTGTCGATGCAGGGGCCGTTACAGGCGCTCTTGCCGCTGCCGGCGGTGTCCTTGTCGAAAGTGTAGACGGTCATGCCGGCGGCGTTGACCAGCACGCCGTCCTTTTTCATGACCTCGTCAGCATGGGCAGCGCCGGCCAGCAGCAGGGCGGCCAGGGTGAGGGTGGTTTTCATGGCAAGTCTCCTTGTGTGGGTGGATGTGCCTGGGTAAACGCACGGTACGTCCGGTTTATTCCGTCGGTAAAGCAAAATAAGACAAAAATCGTGTTGCTTCCATTAAACAAGTTTCCACGTGGAACCGAAAAGGCTTTGATATCAGGCACTTACCGGGCTGCCGCGGAACCGCCTGCAAACTGTGGAATAATGCGGTAGCAGCGCAACGGCGTGCTGCGGCGACACAGTAGAGGAAAGTCACTTGGTGGACATGTTTGCGCCCGACGAAGAGCTGGCGCACTGGGATTCAGTTTTGCACGAAAAGCAAGGCGTGGAGCGGCTCCGGCTGCTGTCCGCGCTCGCCTGGCATCTGCGCCAGCGCGATCCCGCGCGCGCCTTGCAACTGTCGGCCGAGGTCGGCGTGTTGCTGGATCTGCTGCCGCCCGCTGAAGCCACACTGCAACGCGCCCGCCTGCTGCTGATCGCCGCCGAACAGCAATGGCTGCGCGGCGAACTCGACACCGCCCAATACCATCTCGAACAAGCCTTGCAGCTGTGCGCAGAGGCGGCGCCGGCCTTGCCGGGCGAAGCCGCCGCCTGCCGCGCCGATGCCTGCTGGACCCTGGCCTGGGTGTCCAACGATCGCGGCGTCAGCGCCGGCGGCGACAACTGGCTGCGCCAGGCCGCCGCTGCCGCCCGCGTGGCCGGCGATCCGCTGCGCATCGACGTGATCGACGCCGCCGCCGGCATCTGCGACGCTTTCGGCGACTGGCAGACCGCGCAGCAGCGCTGGAACGGCCGCTTCGGCACCGACCTGAGCGGCGTACCGGCCATCGCAGCCGGCTGGATCAGCGACTTCTTCGGCACCTGCGCCTTCCAGCGCAGCGAGTACGGGCGCGCCATCGGCCACCTGATGCTGAGTTTTGAAACCGCGCTGGCCACCGGCCAGATCCGCCGCGCCATCATCGTTGCCACCAACATCGGCAACGGCTTCACCAGCCTCAACGCGCATGAAGCGGCGCTGGACTGGATGCAGCGCGGCCTGGATCTCGCACGTCCGACCGGCTGGCCGCTCAGCATCGGCATGTGTTTGATGCAGACCGCCGAAACTTTGCGCCAACTGGGCCAGCGCGACGCCGCGCAAAGCCTGCTGCGCGAGGCGCTGACGACCTTGTCGCCGCTGTCCGGTTCGCGCGCCTACGCGGTGGCGCTGGAATACCAGGGCGACCTGGCGCTCGACCTCGGCAACCACGCGGCGGCGCTGGACAGCTTCACCCGCCTGGCCGCGCGCGGCGACGCCCTGTGCCAGAACGATTTCCAGAGCAGCGCGCGGCGCGGCCAGGCGCACGCGCTGTCGCACCTGGCGCGGCCCGACGACGCGCTGGCCGCTGCGCAAGCGGCGCTGGCGCTGGCGCGCGATCACGGCGATGCCTCGAGCCAGATCGCCGCGCTCAACGTGCTGGCGGACATCCACGCCCGCCACGACCTGCCCGGCCCCGAGCTGATGATGGCGCCCAACGCCGTGCTGCACTACCTGCAGCTGGCGCTGGAAATCGCCGCCACCATCGAGGGCTATACGGTGCCCGGCACGCTGCTCGACGCGGCCGCGCGCGAGTACGCGGCCATCGGCGATTACGAACGCGCCTACAACATCTCGCTGCGCGCCAACGCCGCGCGCGACCAGACCCACAGCAAGGAAGCCACCAGCCGCGCCATCGCGATGCAGGTGCAATACCAGACCGAGCGCGCGCAGACCGAGGGCGAGCACCACCGCCAGCTGGCCGCCGCCGAAGCGCAGCGCGCCGAAGTGCTGCAACAGACCAGCGCCACGCTCGAGCACCTGAGCGCGATCGGGCAGGAGATCACCGCCCACCTCGACGCGGCGGCGGTGTTCCGCGCGCTCGACCGCCACGTGCACGGCCTGCTCGACGCCACCCACTTCTCGATCTTCCTGCTGGAGCCGGACGGCGAAACGCTGGTGTGCAGCTTCGGCGTCGAAGCGGGCAAGCCGCTGCCGCCGATCCGCGTGCCGCTGTCGTCGCCGAGCGCCAACTCGGCGCGCTGCGTGCGCGAGCGGCGCGAGATCCTGATCGAGCTCGATGAACAAGGCGTCACGCCGCACCTGATCCCCGGCACTCTGCCGACCCTGACCCTGCTGTTCGCACCGCTGCGGGTGGGCGAACGTGTACTGGGCGCGATGACGGTGCAGTCGCTGCAAGCGCATTCGTACGGCGAGCGCGAACGCCTGATCTTCCGCACCCTGTGCGCTTACGGCGCCATTGCGCTGGATAACGCGCGCGCTTACCGGCAGGTGGCGGCGACCCAGGCGCAACTGCTGGAAAAGAACGTCGAGCTGGAGCAGGCCTACAAGGCGCTGGAAGAAGTCAGCCTGACCGACCAGCTGACCGGCTTGCGCAACCGCCGCTTCTTCCTGCAGAACGTCGACGCCGACGTGGCCATGAGCTTGCGCGGCTACGAGACCGGCAACCACCGCGAGCTGACCGAGTGCGATTTGCAGACGCCGAACGACCTGGTGTTCTTCATGGTCGACCTCGACCACTTCAAGGAAGTCAACGACCGCTACGGCCACGCCGCCGGCGACTCGATCCTGGTGCAGATGCAGGAGCGCCTGCGCGAAGTGTTCCGCGAATCGGACTACGTGATCCGCTGGGGCGGCGAGGAATTCCTGGTGCTGGCGCGCGCCACCCATCGCGACGAAGCGGCCGGCGTGGCCGAACGCATGCGCCGCGCCGTGGCCGAGCGCGATTTCGAACTGCCGGACGGTGGCCGCCTGGCCAGGACCTGCTCGATCGGCTTTGCCTGCTTCCCGTTCCTGCCGGCGCAGCCACGCCTGCTGTCCTGGCCGCAGGTGGTGGAGCTGGCCGACCAGGGCCTGTACATCGCCAAGCGTTCGGGCCGCAACGGCTGGGCGGCCTTGTACAGCACAGAGACCACCCATGCCGACGGCGTGTTCCCGCGCCTGATGCAACAGTTGGGCGATGCCGTGGCCGAGGGCGAGGTGCGCCTGGTCACCAACCTGACCGGCCCGCTGGCGCTGGGCGGCGAACGCCGCCGCACCGGTTTGTCGAGCGATCTGGAACTCGGTTAATTTCATGGACAAAAAGCGCTGCAGCTGGGCCAATCCGGCCAATCCTTTGTACCTCGAGTATCACGACACCGAGTGGGGCGTGCCTTGCCACGACGAGCGGCGCTTGTTCGAGATGCTGAATCTGGAAGGTGCGCAGGCGGGACTGAGCTGGGAGACGATTTTGAATAAGCGCGAGAACTATCGCGCTGCGTTCGACCAGTGGGACCCGAAGAAGATTGCGGCCTATGGACCGGACAAGGTGGCGGAGCTGCTGGCCAATCCGGGCATCGTGCGCAATCGCCTGAAGGTGGCGGCGGCGATCACCAACGCGCAGGCGTATCTGCGGCTGGTGGAGAGTGGCAGTTCGCTGGATAAGCTGCTATGGTCCTACGTCGGCGGCAAGCCGATGGTGCGCGGCAAGGAGGCGCGTCCGGCCAAGACTGAGTTGTCGGACCGGATTTCCAAGGACCTCTCCAAGCTGGGGTTCAAGTTTGTCGGCTCGACGATTATTTATGCGTACATGCAGGGCATCGGCATGGTGGACGATCATGCGCCGGATTGCTTCTGCAGGAAGGCGCGCAAGTGATGATGCGGGTGGTGCTCGACACGGCCTTCAGTGACGAGCGGTTTGCAGCGGCGCGCGCGCAAGGCGGGCGTTTGCATTACATCGCGCTGGCGGATACGCTGCCACCGCCGCCGGACGGCATGCGCGCCGTGTGGCCGCTGAATGTGCCGGGCTTTCATCGTGTGATTCTCAGTGATGACGTGACGCTCGATTTGCTGGTCGGCGCAGTGGATGCCGTGCTGCCGCAAGTGGCGGCGCGCGTGAGCGAATTCCATCTGGCGGCCGGCGCATCGGCCGCGTGGGCGCGCACACTCGCCAAGCTTGCAGTGCAAGGCGCGACACTGCATGCCGCTGCGGCTGACGAGGCGCTGGTGTGGGCGCTGACTGCAGCAGGCTTCGCGTGCCGGCTGGCGGCCGGCGAGGGCGTCGACGCAGCCGATGCGCCGGACATCGCGGCGGTCTATCGTGGCCGCCGGCCGCAGGTGGTCGCGCCGGAGCCGGTGCGGCGGGCGGTGGTGATCGGCGCGGGGCTGGCGGGATCGTCGGCCGCGCATCGCCTGTGCGCGCGCGGCTGGCAGGTCACGCTGATCGAGCGCCATCCGCAACCGGCGCAGGAGGCGTCCGGCAATCTGGCCGGCATCTTCATGCCGCTGCTGTCCAAGGACGACAACATCCCGACGCGCCTGAGCCGCGCCGCCTATCTGTTTGCGCTGCGCGAGTGGCGCCGCCTTGGCGGCGTTGGCCGCGCGTTTGAAGGCGCCGATTGCGGCGTGCTGCAACTGGCGCGCGATGAACGCCACGCCAGCGTGCAGCAGGAAGCGCTGGCGACGTGGAACTACCCGCAGGAATACGCCCGCTGGGCCGGCGCGCAGGAAGCCAGCACCCTGATCGGCGCCAGCACGCCGCACGGCGGCTGGCTGTTCGAGCAGGGAGGCTGGGCGCGGCCATCGTCGCTGTGCGAAGCCATGCTGGCCGCGTGCGGCGATCGCCTGCAGCGCGAGTTCTGCACGGAGGCCGTGAACCTGCAGCGCGCGAACGGCGAATGGCAAGTGCGCGATGCCGGCGGCGCATTGATCGCGCAAGCGCCGACCGCTATCCTCGCCAGCGGCGCAGCCGCCAACAACATCGAACAGGCAGCCGAGCTGCCGCTGTTCAAACTGCGCGGCCAGGTCACGCACCTGCCGCTCGACACTGCGCCACCGCAGCTGCCGCTGGTGGTCTGCCGCGAAGCCTACGTGACGCCGCCGTCCAACGGCATCGTCTGCGCCGGCGCCACCTACGACGACGACGACGACCCGCAGCTGCGCGCCAGCAGCCAGCTGGAAAACCTGGCCCGCCTCGCCGAAATCATCCCCGGCGGCGACGTGGCGGCGCTGTCACACCGCGCGCCGCTCGCTGGCCGCGTCGGATTCCGCTGCGCCGCGCCGGACCGCCTGCCGCTGGCCGGCGCGCTGCCCGACTACCCGAACACCGGCCGCGCTGAATTCTTGCCCGACATCCCGCGCCACCCCGGCCTGCATTGCCTGCTGGGCTACGCCTCGCGCGGCCTGATCTGGGCACCGCTCATGGCCGAGCTGCTGGTGTCGCAACTTGAACACACACCGCCGCCACTGGAAACACAGCTGGCAGAAGCCCTCGACCCGGCGCGCTTCCTGCTCAAACAACGCCGCCGCAGCCAATAAACGCTATAATCGTCCACAGAAAAACCATCCGCGAGAATTACAGCAATGGATGAACAAGAAGCGCCGCAGAACGAGGGCTCGCCGGAGCTGTTCATGTTTTTGGCGTCCACCGTCCATGACATGAAAAATTCGATCAGCGTCCTCAGTGGCACGCTGGAGAACCTGCTCGCCGCGCATCCATCCAACAGCGCCCCTGAATACGATCAGATGGCGCACATGTTGTACCAGACCAAGCGCCTCAACGATAACCTGATCCAGCTGCTGGCCCTCTACAAGGACGTCGGCAAACCCGGCTACCCGTTCGACCCCGCCCCGCGCAGCGTGCGCGAACTGGTGGAGCAGGTGGCCGGCCAGACGCACATGCTGCTGCAGTCGCGCGGCATCACTTTCGACGTCGACTACCCGCAGCATGCCATCTGGACGCTGGATGAAGACCTGGTGATCGGGGTGCTGGTCCACGCCATCAACAACGCCATCCGCTACACGCGCGACCGCGTGCGCCTGGCCATCAGCATCGATGGCGATTATCTCGAGCTGCGGGTGGAAGACAACGGCGGCGGCTTCCCCGCCTCGATGCTGGAAGCGGGCGTCAGCGCCATGGATCCGCAGCGTGCGCGCATCGACTTCCTCAGCAACAGCAGCGGCCTTGGGCTGTACTTCTCGAGCGAAGTGGCGAAGATGCACAAGCACCGCCAGCGTAGCGGCAGCATCGCGCTGGACAACGGTGGCACGCTGGGCGGCGGCTGCTTCATCCTGCGGCTGCCATGATCACGAGCGACATCATGACCTCCTCCTCGAATCCTGCAGAAAGCGGTATCGACTGGGCGGAAAAGCGCTATCTGATCATCGACGATTTCGTCGGCATCCGCCAGCTGCTGCGCGAATCGCTGCGCAACCTCGGCGCCAAGCACATCGACCAGGCGTCGAGCGGCGGCGAGGCCATGGTGCTGCTGTCGAAAACCCGCTACGACGTGGTGCTGTGCGATTACAACCTCGGCGACGGCAAGAACGGCCAGCAGGTGCTGGAAGAAGCGCGCATCCGCAACCTGATGCTGCCATCCAGCGTGTGGCTGATGGTCTCCGCTGAAAAGAGCGTGGAGTCGGTGATGGGCGCGGCCGAGCACCAGCCGGACGCCTACATCATCAAGCCGATCACCGAGGGCGTGCTGCTCACGCGCCTGAACCGCGTGTGGCTGAAGAAGCAGATCTTCCGCGAAATCGACCAGGCCTTTGCCGACAAGGATTACCTGCGCGCGGCCCGGCTGTGCGAAGAGCAGATCGCGCTGCATCCGCTGCACGCCATCGATCTGCAGCGCATGCGCGCCACGCTGCTGCTCAAGAGCGGCGATATCGACCGCGCCGGCCTGGTCTACGAAGACGTGCTGCAGGATCGCGAGTACAACTGGGCGCGCTGCGGCCTCGGTAAAATCCGCATGGCCAACGGCGACCCCGATGCGGCGCGCATGATGTTCCAGGCCGTGATCACTGATAACCGCTTCTACATCGACGCCTTCGACCAGCTGGCCGAATCGTTCCACCTGCAGGGCAAGACTGAGGAAGCGTTCGATGTGCTGCAAAAGGCCGCCAAGCTGTCGCCCAATTCGGTGCCGCGCCAGCGTGCGCTGGGCACCACGGCGCTCAAGCTGGGGAATATCCCGGTGGCGGAAAAGGCCTTCCGCAAGTGCATCGAGATCGGTGAATTCTCGGTGCGTAAAACCGTGGATGCGTATCTCGGCCTGGCGCGCGTGTGCGGCCAGAAGAACGATACCAAGGAAGCGATCCGCCTGCTGAACGCCGCGGTCCATCAATTCGGCGGCGACCAGGTCACGCTGCGCGCCAAGATCACCGAAGGCCTGGTGTACCACGAGAGCGGCGACTTCCGCCGCGCACGCAAATCCGGCGACGAACTGGAAGCCATGCTGGCCGATGAAACCCGCCAGCGCCCCGACACCGAAACCTGCCTCGATATGGCGACCCTGCTGTTTGCGGTGGGCGTGAAGGAAGCGCCGGTCAACCTGCTGTGCTACGTCACGCGCAACAATCACGATAACGTGCCGCTGCTGGACGACGTGCAGAAGATTTTCGAGAAGGCGCGCATGGCGGAAGAAGGCCAGGAGTTGATCCAGGCCGCGCGCAAGGAAGCGGCGGACCTGATGAACACCGGCGTGCTGCTGTGGAAGACCGGCAAGCTCAAAGAAGCCGTGGAATGGATGCGCGACGCCCGCAAGCAGCTGCCGCACAATATGCGTATCCTCTTCAATTCGGCGCAGATCCTGATCTCGCATTTGCAGGAGAGCGGCTATGACCGCGCGCTGGCCGATGAAGCCATTGCGGTGCTGATGCACGTCGACGCCATCGCGCCGGGGCAGCAGCGCTTTGCCCAGCTGATGGAGCAACTGGCGTTGCTGGCGCCCGTGTCGGGCGTGGTGGCCGCTGCCGCCGCCAGCGAGTACGAAGCGGCCAACGGGCCGGTGCCGGAATCGACCCGCTGGAGCGGTGACTGAGCACCAGCTGACCGTCCGCGCCACGCAACAGCAAGCTTGTTTCGGCTGCGCCAAATGATTACACTGATTTTAGCGCAGCACTGTCTGCGCTTGATGCGCTGTCAATATTGAGGGCTAATTAAGGGCACAAGGAATATGCGCGATCTGGCAAAAGAAGTGTACAAAAAAATGAAGGTCGGCAGCGTGGCGTGGATACGGCCAGTCGCTGCAAGGGGAGACACCCTGGACAGCTTCCAGTCCGCCCATGACAGCGCCAAGCTGCTCGAAGAAGAAGGCTTGATCGATATCGAGAAAGTGCAGCGACAGGCCGATGGCCTGATCGACGCCATCCGCATCCAGCGGCTGGCGTAATTTCCGTTACGGTTTTTCGTCGGCCGGTTTCACCGCCGGCTTGGCGGCAGCTTTGCGCGCCGGGTGTTTTTTCGCGGCCGGCTTGCGTGATGCGGCGGGAGCCTTGGGCGCTTTGGCGGCCGGGCCGGCGGCACTCGCCGCACCGGCGGTGCCGGCTGCTGGCTTGGCGGCCGGCGGCGTGCTGGCGCCTGCCGCGGCGGCGGCGAATTTGACGGCGGCGTCGGTCATCATCGATTCGGACGCCATCGCAGTCGATACGGCTTGCTTGAACTGTTCCTGCAGCAGGTTCCACCAGGCGTTGGGCTGGCCGCCGGCGGCGCTGGCGGAGGGCTTGGCCGCTTCCGGTTTGGCTTCCGGCTCAGGTGCGGCTTTGGCTTCCGGTGCCTCCGGCGCGGCTTGCGCCTTGTCGGCTTCGCGCGCGTGGTGGAAGAAGGCCGAGGCGTACGGGTTGGATTCGAAGATCGACTTGTCGTTCACGCCGGTGTTGACCGCAGAGGCCAGACTCGCGCCGACCGATTTCAAGGTGGCGATGGTGCCGCGCTGGACTTCCAGTGCCTGGATGCTCCCGCGCAGCATGCTCATGTTCAGATTGAGCCAGGTTTCAACGGCTTTGAGATCGTTGATTTTTTTGTCCAGCTCTTCCACCGACAGGGTGGGGGCGGTCAGGCCCGGCACGCTCATGCTGCCCCAAAGGCTTTTGACGAAATCCAGCGTATCGTTCATTGGGTTGTGCGACATAGCGATCTCCTGTGGGGTGTGCGTTTAGCGTAGCAGATATTTGTTTGGCATTCAAAAGGTTTTGACAACATTTCAGCCGCGGCTCCACTGAGTTGGCCGATCCCGTTTAAACTAGCGGCCATGACGAATGCCTCCTTCCTTGCCCGACATCGGCGCGCACTGGTTTTGTGCGTCGCCACGCTGGCGCTGCACTATGCCGCCATCGACTGGGTGGGCGGGCGCTTGAGCGCGCAGACGCACCGGCCGTCGGAGTTGCCGGCATCGCTGATGACGGCGCAGCTGCGGCTGGCGCTGCCGAAGCGGGTCGAGAGCCAGCCGCTGGAGGACGTGGCGCCGCTGGCGCCATCGGCAGCGCCGCGCAAACCGGCCGTCAGCGCGAGGCCGGCGGTGGAACCGGTTGCGGCGCCGGATGCGGCAGCGACGGCAGCGGCAACATCGGCCGTGGCGGCGGAAGTGGCTGCGGCGGTGGGCAGCATCGAGCAAGCCGGGGCGGCGCAAGCGCAGACCGGCACGCCGCCGCCGGCGGTAGCGCAGGGCGAGACGCCGGCCGCCGTGGTGCCGGATGCCGCACCGCGCCAGGGCCTGCGCCGCTACAAGGTCAACCTGCCGCCATCGGCCAGCTTCGACATGACGGTCGACCGCGTCGACGCCGACGGTACCAAATGGACGGGCTCCGCCACCATGACGTGGCATACTGACGGCAGCCGTTACAACGCCTCGGTGGAAGCCGGTGTCAGCGTGCTGATTACGCGTATTAACCTGCTGGTGCTGCGCAGCGAGGGCGAGATCGACGACTACGGCATCGCCCCCGTTACAGTCACGGAAAAGCGCGCACGCCGCGCCGAAACCGCGACCCACTTCAACCGCGCCGAGGGCACCATCACCTTCTCGGCGTCGGAGCGCAGCTACCCGCTGCTGGTGGGCGCGCAGGACAAGGCGACGGTGCCGTTCCAGCTGGGCGGCATCGGCCGCGCCGATGTCAACCAGTTCGGCAGCGACATCGATATACAGGTGGGCGAGGAAAAGGAAGCCACCGTCTTCCGCTTCCAGCTGATCGGCGAGGAGGAAATCGACACCAGACAGGGCAAGGTCGTGACCTGGCATTTGAGCCGGCCGCCTAAACCCGGCAGCTATTCGTCCCGGTTGGACATCTGGCTGGCGCCTGGCCTGAACTGGTATCCGATCCAGATCCGTAACACGGAGGCCAGCGGTGCGCTCACCACGCAGACTGTCTCCAACATAAAGATGACAGACAAATGAAGAAGCTGACAACCCTTTGCGCGGCCCTGATGCTGGCCGCGGTGGCCCACGCCGCTGAAGAGCATCCGAGCGCCAAACGCCCGACCAATCCGCCGCCGTCGGCGGACCTCAGCTACAACCTGAAGATCAAGCAAAGCGGCCTGTCGCTGAACGGCATGGCCACCGTGCAGTGGCGCGCCGGCGATGGCAAGTACTCGATCCTGACCGAAAGCCGCGCCGCCATCTTCGGCAAGGTGGTGGAAAACCGCAGCGAAGGCGCGATCGACGATTTCGGCCTGGCCCCGGTCACTTTCTACGAGAAGCGCCTGCGCAAGGACCCGTACACCACTTCCTTCAAGCGCGCCGACAAGACCATTGCATTTACTGAAAGCGACGTCACATACCCCATCCTGGGGGGCGAGCAGGATCGCAGCAGCGCCCAGTGGCAGCTGGCCGCCATCGCCCGCGCCGCGCCGGACAAGTTCAAGCCGGGCAGCGAGTGGCATCTGTTCGTGGCCGGCCGCCGCGACGCCGAGCAGTGGAGCTTCAAAGTGGTGAAGACCGAGAACGTGGACATCGGCAGCGGTGAGGTCAGCGCGGTCCATCTGGTCAAGGCGCCGCCTCCGGACGCCAAGGGCCAGCAGGTCGACCTGTGGCTGGCGCCATCGCTGGACTGGTACCCGGTGCGGGTGCGCTTTAACGACACTGACGGCGACTTCGTCGACCAGACACTGGAAAAGGTCGTGAAAAAGTAGGCTCCTGCTATACTGACGCCCCCGCGATAACCGGTAATGTTTGTAAAAAATACAATAGCGGGGAGCACAGAATGGCAAAGAATGATTGAACCTATAACTAGCGAAGCAGCGCCGGAGCCGCAGGACCAGCAACAAGCGCAGGATGGCCTGCAGGCCCACTTCCAGCCGCACATTTCCGCCGACGAGATCGAGCAGGTCTACCACCTGAAACGCGCGCAGCCGCTGCTGCAGGTGTTTACGGCCCTGTTCCACGGCGGTTTTGATGGCGTGCTGGTACGCCTGCTGGTGCTGCGCGAGCTGGCCTCGGACACCGCGTCGACCAGCTTCACCCGCCCGGACATCAACACCCGCCTCGCCTACCTGCTGCCAGAATCGCTGGAGACGGTGCTGATGCGCCTGCGCTCCAACCAGCTGCTGGCATGGGATGCGCAGCAGGCTGTGTACCGCGTCACGCCGATGGCGCGCAACGTGCTGTCGGCCATCGACGCGCTGCTGGCACTGGGCAAGGAAGAAGACGACAACGCCGAAATGGGCTTCCTGCTGTCGCAGGTGGCCGGCGCCCAGGTGATGGGCGGCGTTACCGTCGACCAGCTGAATCACTTGCTCGGCCGCCTGGTTGAGCTGACCGAGGAGTTCTCGGACGCGATTGCGTCGGGCTCCGAATTCCGCCTGCGCGCCTCGCAGGCCAAGTGGCACATGGCGTGCGACTGGGTGGAGAAGGGCTCGGAAATCCTGCGCGCCATCACCACCGACGAAAACGCCGACAGCGCCACGCACAAGGCGGCGCAGGCCATCGGCCGCGCCCAATCGGCGCTGCTGAACATGCAGGGCATGTTCTCGCGCGCCCTGAACCAGATCGAGCGCCAGCGCGTGCACCTCGGCCAGTCCGGCCTGTCCACCACGGACATCAAGCGCTGGCTGCTGGAACACGAAGACCTGGCCTCGCTGGCCACGGACGCCATCGACCAGCCGGTCGTCCCGCTGTTCATGACGCCCGCAGAAATGATAGACGTAGCAGAAACCGAATTAATGGCCGACCGCGTAAACACCACAGTATCCAACGGCCTGCCGACCGGCACCGATGCACCGACCACCGTCAGCGAAGGCCCCGCCATGCAGCAGGAGCTGGACGACTGGCTGGCGCGCCTGTCCGACTTTGCCGCGCTGGGGAATTTCCCGAGCATCGCCGAAGAAGCACCGAAATCCATCCAGGCGCACGAATCGCTGCTGCCGGCGACCTTCGCCGTGGCCTCGTACCGCGCCTCGCTGCTGCCGCTGCTGGGCGACGCCGAAGAAGCGCGCCTGCAGGGCGCCACGGCGGAACTGGCGCGCTTGCCGGTCAAGTTCCAGCCGCAAGATGAAATGGTCCAGCTGCCCGACCTGGAAGTAGCTGCCATCTCCTTAGCCTCCCTCTCACTGTCTTTGAATCCGGAAGGCGACAAGTCCGATGAATGACGATTCCCAAATCCTGATCGCGCGCCTGCTGGCCCATCAAACCCTGCGCCGCGACGACAAACTCGTAAAGCGCGTGCTGTCGGACGAACAGTTCCGCACCGAAGTCGATGCGCGCCTGCTGGCCGTTGGCCTCAAGCTGCTCGATAACGTCTACGCCGACCATGTGACGCTGGCGCTGCACCGCGCCATCGAGCCGAAGATTTTCGGCGCCAAGGACGTCTGGCAAAACAATAACTTCGGCCTGTCGCGCGATGGCGTGGCGCTGCTGGTGGTGCTGTGGGCGCAGATCATTCTGCCCAAGCGCGAACGCCAGGAGACCCACCAGCACGCGGAGGACAACCAGAACGACATGTTCGGCACCGAGAAGCCGCTGCCGCGCGCGGAAGACACCTCGATCGGCATCGCCTACAAGGCGCTGCTGGCGGACTTCGGCGATAAGCTGGGCAAGAAGACGCGTCTCGATATGAACCTCGGTATTTTGTCCAAGCTCGGTTTCATCGAGCGCCGCGGCGACGTGATCGTCGAAGGCCCGCTGCTGGACCTGCTGATGGATACCGACCTGCTGAAAGAGCGCATCGTCAACGGCGCGCTGGCCGACGTGTTCAAACGTTCGCCGCCTCACATCGTCGCGGTGCCGCGCAGCGAGCCGCCGCTCGAAGTGGAAGTGGTAGAGGAAATCCTGCCCGCCTTCGAAGCGCCGCCGCCGGCGCCTGTCGCCATTGACCAAGACACTCCAGCCGAGGACTAAGCCATGTTTCACATTAAATCGCTAGAACTGGTCCACTGGGATTACTGGCAACGCATCAAGAACATCCCGCTGGACGCCAAGATCATTACCATCGCGGGCCAGAACGGCTCCGGCAAGACCACCTTGCTGGACGCGCTGCGCACCCTGTTCGGCCTCGATTGCTCGATGGGCCGCACCTACAAGCACTATGCGCGCCACAGCGGCCAGCAGACCGCTTGGCTGCGCGCCGTGGTCGACAACAAGCCGATGGGCCGCCAGCTGTCCAACCGCCCGTTCCGCAGCTCCGGTTTCTTCAGTGACGACGAAGTGACGCTGTTCTGCCAGATCCAGAAAAACGGCGGCGACTGGAAGCGCCAGTACCTTATGCGTCCTGGTAATGTGCAGATCGAAGACATTGGCGAACCAGTCGGCGACTGGCTCGGCGTGGAAAACTACCGCAAGCGCCTGGCGATGGCGGGCCTGTCGCCGGCGATGGCCAAAGTGCTGGCGCTGGAGCAGGGCGAAACCGACAAGCTGTGCGAATACGCGCCGCGCCAGCTGCTGGACCTGGTGTTCCAGGTGTTCGGCGACAAGGAAGTGCTGGACGCCTACGACGAAGCGAAGCGCCACCAGCGCGACACCGAGACGGAGCTGAAACGCTTTGAAACGGAACTGGAAGCCTCCAAGACCAACCTGGAAGGCCTGCGCCTGCGCGTCGCCAACTACCATCAGTGGGAAGGCCTGAACAAGGAGCGCCGTAACCTGCAAGAGGAAGTGCTGCCTTCGCTGGAATACCACGAGGTGCGCGAGAAGCACGCCAACATCAGCCGCCAGCTGCGCGAAGCACGCAAGCCGCTGATGCAGGCCGACGCGCAACTGGCCGACAAGCGTTCCATGCTGGCCGCGCAGGCCAAGGCGCTGTCGGATGCGCAGGCCCACGAGACGGTGCTGGAGCAGGAATCGACCGCGCTGCAATCGCGCCTGACGCAGATCAACACCAAACTGAAGCCGCTGGAAAGCCTGCTGGAACAGAAGGCGCGTCTGGAAAAGCTGGCGTCGGACTCCGGTTCGGATCTGGCCGAAGTGGCGAAGACGCTGCAGGAAAAAGAAATCGAACTGGCGCGCGTGCGCACCGCGCGCGACGCCGTGGCATCGAAGATCGCCGGCGAACTGTCGACCATCTCGGCGCTGCAAGGCAAGACCGCGATGCCGGAACCGGAAGCCCAGCGCGCCATGCGCAAGGTGCTGAACGACGCCGGCATCGGCCACATGATGCTGTCGGACGTGGTGGAAGTGACCGATCCGAAATGGCAGGGCGCGATTGAAGGCGTGCTGTCGGGCTATGCCTCGGTGGTGCTGCTGGATAAATCGTCCGACGCTGCTGCTGCTTACCGTCTGGCGGAGAAGGAGCGCTATCGCCACTTCATCGTGCCGGACCTGGTGCATGCGCCGACCATCAAGGATAGCTCCCTGATGTCGGTGGTGAACTTCTCGGCCAAAGTGCCGGCATGGCTGGTGGAACAGCTGTCGCGCATCACCCGCGTCGACAGCGTCGACCAGGGCGCCAAGCTGGGTAGCCACGAAGAGTGGATCACGCCGGAAGCCTACCACCGCGAACGCCGCGGCGGCCGCTCGCTGTTCGTGGAAGCCTCGCGCTACCGCTTCGGTTCCGCAGGCCGCACGCAGCGTATGGAAGCGATCCAGAAAGGCCTGCCGGCGCTGGAGGCGCAGGAAGACCAACTGACGCTGCAAGTGTCCAAGCTGGCCACCGAAATCAGTTCGCTGAAAACCCGCCTGGCCGGTGTGGACGCGGCAAAAGAACTGGCTGCGCGCGCCGAGGAATTCGACGAAGCAGCACGCAACGCCGTGCCGCTGCGCGCCGAGCGCACCGAAGTCGGCGCGCGTCTGGGCGAGCTGCAAAACCTGATCAAGACCGCCGTGGTCACCCGCACCCGTGCCGACACCACGTGGCAGAACGCGCGCTTCGCCTTGTCGGAAGCGGAAGCGGGCATGCGCCTGAATCACAAGCGCGTGCTGGAGCAGCGCGCCGAACATGCGAAGACCCTGCTGGCACTGCGCAAGAGCTGGCGCCACCTGCCGCAAGCGTGGCGCCGCCCTGCGCGCCGCGCGGCGCTGGTGAAGGAACACCAGAACGCGCACCAGGTCACGCTGCGCGTGCACAGCCTGGAAGCCAGCCTGGCGCGCAGCGACTGGGAACTGGACGCCACCGTGATCGACCAGTATCAGCGCCTGAACGACCAGCTGCATGCGCGCCAGTCGGAAACCGAAGAGCGCCGCTACCAGAACAACCGCGCCATCGAGGCGACCGGCAATGCACGCGGCGCCTACATCGAACGCCTGCGCTACACCATCAAGACCTACGCCGCCAACATCAAGGAGCTGGGCCAGCTGGCCGGCATCGAGGTGAGCGCGGATCCGGTGCGCCTGGAGAACGACGATGTGCAGCTGGCGCAAGCGGGCCTGCACGTGCGCTTCAAGTTCGACGGCAAGGGCGTGATCGGCATGAACGACGGTGAAGCGTCGGGCGGCCAGCAGGTGATGAAATCGCTGGTGCTGCTGATTGGTTTGCTGAAATCGGAAGATGGCTCCGGCGGCTTCGTGTTCATCGACGAACCGTTTGCCCACCTGGATATCCGCAACATCCAGCTGGTCGGGGAATTCCTGAAGAACACCGACGCACAGTACCTGATGACGACGCCGCTGACCCACAACACCGACGTCTACGATCCTTCCGAACTGACGCTCATCACGAGCAAAAAGAAGAAGGACACGGAATGGGCGCAGCCGATCTTCGTGCTGCAGCGTCGCAAGCAGGAAGAGAAGGAAAAGGCGGCGGCTTAGTTGGCCAATTAGTTGGCCAGCAGCTGATCCAATTGTTGTGCAAGCAGGGCCGCGGTATCGCGGCCCTTTGCTTTGGTGACGCCTTCGAGATAGGGCGCGCGCAGGTCGCGCAGTTCGTCCACCGAGCCGGCCTTCTCCACCTTCAGCTGCAGGGTGAAGCCGCGCAGGCCCATGGTGCTCTTGATGGTCTTGTTGTAGAAATCGTAAATGGAGCGAAATTGCTGTACCGGGTCGGCGGCGGCCGGCGGCGCGGCGGGTTCCGGCTCCGGCACAGGCTCTGGCTCCGGCAGTGACGCATAACTGGTCGCCAGCAGGATGTAGCCCTGCTCGAGCAGCTCCTGCAGGGCCGCTTCAGTCAGGCCGAGCCCTGCCACGTTGCGCAGCAGTTCTTGCTCCGACCTGTGGCCATCCACCAACACCAGCAAGGCACGCAAGCGCGAGGCAAGCTGGAACTTGCGCGTGGCGATTTCCTCGCGCCCCTTGGCGGTCTTGTCGTAAATTGAGGAGTTCATCACAGTGCCATCTATTGCCGTGTGGATACACCCAGCATACCACCAACTAAGATAGCACTATCGATTATTTGATGTCGAAAATGTCAATCGGACGCGGCACCGGCTTTTGCGCACGGCGCCACTGGATCAGCAGCCACGCATACAGGCCGTAGAAACCGCCCAGCAAACCGAACAGCCAGGACGAGATCGGGTTGCCAAGAAAATCAGGGTCGAGCGGCATGCCGTTGTGCATGTGCAGGTAGGCCTCGAACAGGCGATAGATCAGGCGGCTGATGAACAGCATCACCACCAGCAGGCCGAGCTTGCGGTCCTGGGTGTAGAAAAAGCCGTCCGGGCGATTCTCCAGGCGGCTGCGTTTCATGCTGAGGCGGCCGAGCATGGCGCCCACCAGCGCGCCGGCCGCCAGTGCGGCCATCGCCACCCAGTTGCCGAACACTTGCACCGCCACCGCCAATACCATCACCACCATCACCGCCAGCGTGGCGTAATGGCGCCACAGCTCGGACTTGGTGCGGCCCAGCACCACCTTCAGGCGCGAATAGATGCGCCAGACTGCCAGTGGTACCAGCAACAACAATACGAGTGTGGTCATTTCCATAATCTGTCCGAATCAGAAAGCTTAAAACGTGATTGTACGGCACTCCATTGACAATCACGGCCGGCATAAGCAAACTGGACTGCAGCAGCCCGTTCGGATCGAAAGGATCTCCATGAACAAACCATTGCCTGTGCTGCCCCTGAATTTAGGCCTGATGGCCGCCTCGCCGCAAGCCGGCGCCCAGCAGGGCGGTTACCGCCTGCCGCCTGCTGCCCTGCAAGCCATCGTCGACGCGCCGCGCGCGCCGGCCCTGAGCCTGAGCCCCCAACGTAACATCGTCGCCGTGGTGCAAACGCCGCCGCTGCCCGGCATCGCAGAAGTGGCGCAGCCGGAATTGAAGCTGGCCGGCTTGCGCATCAATCCGCGCACTTGTTCATCGTCGCGTTTTTCGTTCGGCACCGACTTGTCGCTGCTCGATGTGGGCACGCGCAAGGAGAGCCGTATTCGCGGCTTGCCGCGCGGCCTGCGGCTGGCGGATTTGAGCTGGTCGCCGGACCAGCGCTACCTCGCTTTCACCCACGTGGCGCTGAAGGGCGATCGCGGCGCGGTGGAGCTGTGGGTGCTCGATATCGAAGAACGCAAGGCGCGCAAGCTGTCGCCGCAGCCTTTATCGGCGGTGCTCACGCGCGGCTTCAACTGGCTGCCCGATAGCAGCGGGTTGCTGGTGCACTGGCGTCCGTCCGGCATCGGCAAGCCGCCAGTATCGAACGGGATTCCATCCGGGCCGATAGAGCAGGACAGTACTTCGGATGGTCATGTGCGCCAGCTGCGCACCTACCAGGACCTGTTGAAGAACGAGGACGACGCGCGCCTGTTCGAGTACTACATCACGGTGCAGATGGCGATCGTGGATTTGCATGGCAAGGCGCGATTGCTCGGCGCGCCGGGACAGTTCTCGCGCACCTCGATTGCACCGGGCGGCGAGTACCTGCTCACGCAAAGCATCACCCGGCCGTATTCCTACATCGTGCCCGCATCGAGTTTCGGCGAGAAGCTGGAAGTGCGCGACATGCAAGGCGATGTGGTGCACACAGTGGCCGACCTGCCGCTGGAAGAAGGTCTGCCGCCGGGGAATGACGCGGTGTCGGAAGGTGTGCGCCATGTGTCGTGGCGCGCCGATGCGCCGGCGTCGCTGGTGTGGGCCGAAGCACAGGATGGCGGCGATCCATCGCGCGAAGTCATTGATGGCATTCGCGACCTGGTGCTGCTGCATGCCGCGCCGTTCCGCGAGCCGCCGCGCGTACTGGCGCGGCTGACGATGCGCTACGCCGGCATCGCCTGGGGACGCGACGATGTGGCGCTGATCAACGAACGCTGGCACAAGACGCGCGATTACAAGCAGTGGATGATCGCACCCGGTCATCTCTCCACGCCGCCGGAATTGATTTATGCCGGTTCGTACGAGGACCGCTACAGCAGTCCCGGTTCGCCGGTGATGCGGGCCGACGCGAACGGCTTCCCGCGCTTGCTGATCGGTCCCGGCACCACGGTGCTGCTGGACGGCGCGGGCGCCACGCCCGAAGGAGACCGGCCGTTCATCGACCGTCTGAGCCTGACCACCAAGCAGAAGGAACGCCTGTTCCAGAGCGCCGCGCCGTATTTCGAAAACGTGGCGGCGGTGCTGAATGATGACGGCACGCTGCTGCTCACCACGCGCGAGTCGCCGACCGAGCGGCCCAATTACTACCTGCGCGACTTGACCAAGCCGGAGGGATCGCAGCTCACCGCGCTGACCAGTTATCCGCATCCGACGCCGCAGCTGAAGGATGTGGTGAAGGAGCAGATCCGCTATCCGCGCAAGGATGGCGTGGAGCTGACCGCCACGCTGATGCTGCCGCCGCATTACGACGCTGCGCGCGATGGTCCGCTGCCGATGCTGATGTGGGCCTATCCGCAGGAGTTCAAGTCGGCGGGTGCGGCCAGCCAGACCACCGGCTCGCCGTACCGGTTTAATGCGGTCAGCTATTGGGGGCCGGCAGTGTTTCTGGCGATGGGCTATGCGGTGCTGGATAACCCATCGTTCCCGATTGTCGGCAGCGGTGATGATGAACCTAACGATACCTATCTGCCGCAGCTGGTGGCGTCGGCCGAGGCGGCGGTGGAGGAGGTGGTGCGGCGCGGCGTGGCGGACCGGCATCGGATTGCCATCGGCGGGCATTCGTATGGCGCGTTCATGACGGGGAATCTGCTGGCGCACACGCGCCTGTTCCGCGCCGGGATTGCGCGCAGCGGCGCCTACAACCGCACGCTGACGCCGTTCGGTTTCCAGTCGGAGGAACGGCCATACTGGCAGGCGCCGGAGGTGTACCAGGCCATGTCGCCGTTTAATTACGCCGACAAGATCAAGGATGCGCTGCTGTTGATTCATGGCGCGGAGGACAGCAACTCCGGCACCTTCCCGCTGCAGAGCGAGCGCATGTTCCAGGCCATCAAAGGGCTGGGCGGCACGGCGCGGCTGGTGATGCTGCCGAACGAATCGCACGCCTACCGCGCGCGCGAATCGATCATGCAGATGCTGTACGAAACCAACGCCTGGCTGGAGAAATACGTGAAGCACGCAACGGCGTAGAATGGACGCACCGTTCTTCGCAGGAGTGACGACCATGAAATTATTCCACCGCGCCCCCGATCCCGTTCCCGTGGATGATCCTGCGCCGCCGCATGCTCCGCATCCGGTGCCGCAGGATGATCCGGTCCCGGACCATAATCCTTCTTAGTCAAACGCCCAGGTGTAGAGCACGTCCAGCGCGTTGTTGGTGCCGGTCTGGAACTGCAGCGTGATGCGCGGATTCAGCTTGTATTTGAGCTTCACCAGGCTGGTCGCCGTGCCCGCACCCTGTTCGAAACTCAGGTAAGCGCGCGACGAGATGCGCTTGCCGACCGTGACCACGGTGTTCTGCAATCCCGTTGCCGCGCCGGCGGTCGAGGTGCCTGCCGCCTGACCCACGCCCAGTTCATCCACGCCCAATGCGTTTGCCAGCTTGCCTTGTCCTGCGCCGCCGAACAGCGCGCCGGCGGCGGTGCTGAGCAAGGCCATGTCATTGCCGGCCGTGTTGTCGATGCCGTGGCCCAGCACCAGCCATGCCAGCTTGTCGCTGTCGGACACGCTCGGCGTCGACACCAGTTTGGCCTGCGGTGCCAGCGCGGTGCCGCGTACTTCGACGCCGGCTTCCACGTTGGTCTCGCTCAGCGCTTCACCTTCCGGCCGGCGGCGCACGGCGAGGATGTTGAGGCCCGGGTTGTCGTAAGCGCCGGTGAAGTTGATGACGCCGCGCTCGATCGCCAGCTTCTGCCCATACGCTGCGTAGGTGCCGTTCACCACACGGATGCTGCCGTTGACGCGCGGCGGGCGGCGGTCGGCGATGCGGATGCGCACCGTGCCGGCCAGTTGTGCGTCCAGCCCTTTGCCTTTGAGGTTGAAGTCGTCGCCGAGGTCCGCTTCCAGGTCGATATTGAGCGGCATGCCTTGCGGCGCTTTCACCGGCGCCTTGCCTTTGCCGACAATGATCACGTCGTCGCTCAGCGTGGGCGTATCGGCGCCGGCCAGTTCGATGTTGGCGCGGTCGGCGCGCAGCTTGCCGTCCAGCTGGAAGTGCTTGGCGTCGCGCGTCAGGCTGGTGGTGCCGCTGATGGTGAGGATGCGGTCGGGGCGCGACAGCACTTCGAGTTTGTCGGCGGTCAGCTTGAGCTGCATGGTGGCTTCGTTACCGGCGTAGCGTATCCAGCCATCGGCGTTGGCTCGCCCCTTGTTGCCTTCAAAGGCCAGCTTTTGCAGTTGCAGCTGGTCGCCGGTGAGGTGGGCTTGCAGTTGGCCGTTGCGCAGCTTGATGCCCTGGTCCAGCCAGTTGATGCTGAGTTTTTCGCCGCTGATGTCGCCGGCCAGCTGCGGCGCGGCGATGGTGCCGGTACCGCTGACTTGCATTTTAAGCGTGCCGTCGATTTCGAGGCCGGGCTGGCCGGCCAGTGGTGCGAGCCAGGCGAGGGAGCCCATGTTCGCGCTGCCATTGACGGTGAAGTTGCTGTCGTCGGCCAGACGTCCGTCGCGCAGCTGGGCACTGCCTTCGAGTTTCGCCTGGCCGGCGCGGGTGCCGTCGACGTTGAGCTGAACACGCAGGGTGCCGTCGGTGACGTCGGCGCGGGCGTCCAGCGTTTTCAGGCCAAGCGCTTGCGGCAGGTCTGCGCCGGTGATGGTGAGGTCGCCCTGTTCGCGGTAGACGTGGACGCTGCCGGCCAGCGTGCGGGTGGCCGCTTGCAGGTTGACGCCCCAGTCGGCGCCCATGGTCATGGTGCTGCGGATGTTGTCGCGCCAGGCTTCGGAGAGTTGGGCCAGGTAGTTGACCGGGACGCCCGCCGCCGCGCCCTTGCTGCGCCAGGTGGCGCCGTTCTTTTCGAGGTAGTCGATGCGCACGGTGCCGGCGGGCAGATTGATGGTGGTGCTGCCCAAGGCGATTTGTTCGGGCTTGAGCAGGCCGGCAACGCCGGTGTCTTCGGGCGCGACCAGTTTCAGCGGCGCTGGCGCGGCGAGGGTGAGGGCGAAGCGGCCTTTGTTTTGCAGGGTGTCGATGGCGCCGGTCCAGGTGTCGTCGGCCCAGCTGCCCTTGACGCGCAGCGCGGCGTCGAAGTCTGGATTGGCGGCGCTGAGCTGGATGATGTGCGCCGAGCGCGTGCCGCTGGTTTGCAGCCGCACGCGGTCGAGCGAAATGGCTGGCGACACGTAGCGCGTGATTTCAATGTCGCTCACCAGCGGCACGTCCGCCATCACCTCTGCCGCCGCGCCGCGCGCCGCACCACGTGTGCCCGCCGCGCCGCGCGTCGCCGCAGTCGCCGTGCCGCCTCCCGCCGCGCTGCCGTTCGCCATCGCGATGGTGTTGCCGAGGGTGGCGCTGCCTTTGATGGTGCCGATTTCCTGTTGGCCCGGCGCGCGCAGGTTACTGCCGTTGAGGGTGAGCGCGAGGGCAGGGCGGGCGCTGGTGCCGGACAGGGTGCCGTTCGCACGCAGCGCGCCGCCGAACTGCGGCCCGAGCGCACCAAGCTGCGGCGCATCGAGCTTCCATTCCAGCTTATCGAGCGCGCTGCCGAAGCTGCCCTTGGCCTGCAGACTGTTGGATGCCAGCCGCAAGTCCACATCCGCATCGCTGATGCTGCCCTTGGCCGCCGTCAGCTTCGCATAGCCCGACAACGGCGCATTGGCAAACGTCGACGGCTGCAAGGTCAGGTTCACGCCCGCGCGCCAATCGCCAGCCAATCGCGCATCCGCGCTGAAGACCGCATTCACTGCACCCGACTGCGCCGCACCAAACGACGCAGGATTCAAGCGTTGCACGCTGCCGTTCATCTTCAACTCCGGCGTGCCCTTGACCACCACCACATCGCCGCCGACATGAATCAGGTTATCCGACGGCCGCTTGGCCGAAGCAAATCCCAGCCCCTTTGCATCGGCTTCGAAACTGCTGCGCGGCGCATCCAGCGTGCCGGTCATCACGCCGCTGGCCGCAATCGCGCCCAGCAAATCGCTGCTCACTGCCGATAGCTGGCGTGCATCCACCTTCCAGCGCAACTGCTCACCCGGCGCGCCGAAGCTGCCGCTGACGTCCGCCGTGTTCTGCGCCAGCGACAGGTGCGCATCCACGCCGCTGATGTGCTTCGCATCCGCATTCAGCTTGCCGCTGCCGGCCAGCGCCTGGCCCATCAACTTGCTGGCCTTGATCTGGAAGCCCGCCGCCACTTGCCACGCTGGCGACAGCGCGCCGCTGGCGTTGACGTCCGCATTCAGGTCCGCAATCGGATAGGCAGTGCCCAGCGCGGACGGATCGAAATGATCAGCCACCAGTTTGGCGTTGAAGGGCTGCTTGTCTTTCAGTGCCAGCTGGCCGGTGGCGCTGATACTGCCTTTCTTTACCTGCATGCGCGCCTGATGCAGCTGCAGCAGTGCGTCGGCCAGCGTGGCTTGCAGGTCGAGGCGCAGGCCTTTGTCGGCCAGCGCGGCATGCAGCGTTTGCTGTTTCGGCGTGCTGGCCAGCGTGATATCGCCGGCGATGGCGGTTTTGTTGATGCTGGTGTGGAGGTTCTTCAGATCGATGCGGTCGGTGTGCAGCTTGAAGGTGGCCTGGTCGATGCCCGCTTCCGGACCGCTGCGCTGGATCTTGCCGCCGCCGGTGAATTTTCCGGCCGGGCCTAGGTCGAGCAAGACGTTGTCCAGCAAGGTGGCGGTGAGCGTGCCGTCGAGCCTGCCGCTGAAGGTTTGCAGCGGCAGGCCGTCGCCGTCCAGCGGCGCGGCCTTGCCCTGATTGAGCAGCGCGAATTGACCGGCGAGCTTTTGGTCTTTGGCGATGGCGGCGTTAAGCTTGAGGCCAAACTTCGCCTGCGGCCAGCTTGCGTCGAAGCCGGCGGGATCGAGATCGCGGCCGGTCAAGTCGATGGAGCGCAGGATGATCGGATCGAACGGCGCCAGCGCCACCACGGCCTCGCCGCTCGCGCCATTAGACGAGCCTTGCGCCTTCAGTCGCAGCAACGCGAGGTCGCCGCTGGCCTCCACCGCCACTCGCGCTGCGCCAGCGGTCGCAGTGGCGCTGCCCGCCGCTTCGCCGGGCTTCGCCACGCCGCTGGCAGCGCCGTACACCAGCGCCGCTTTGCCGCGCAGGGCGAACGGCTTGGCGCCGGCGATCGCTGCTTCGGCTGTGATATCGCCGAATGCCGTGTGGGCCGACGCATCCTGCACGCCCCATCCAGTACGGTCGCCATCGAGCTTGAAGCGCAGGCGCTCGATCACATCGCTGCCCGTCTCACTGGCGATGGTCAGCTTGTCGAGCCGCCCATCCGAGATGCGCAACTTGATCGGCGAGGCAAGTGATGCCGGCATCGTTGAAGGCGTTGAAGGCCCTGTGCTCTGCACCAGCAAACTACGCGCATGCAGCTCGCTGATGGTCAGTCCTTCCGAAAAGTACTGCAGCGGCGACCAGTTGATATCGATCTGCTCCGCTGTCACCACCGTGCCTTCACTGCGATACACCAGCTTATCAATGTGCATGCGGTGATACAGCGATCCGCTCACACCGGTGACCGCAATCGTGCCGCCGCTGGCATTGGAAATCCGCTGCACCAGCTGCTGCAAGGTCGACTCGCGCCCCAGCAGCCAGAACGCGCCCAGCACCAGCGCCGCCAGCAGCACGAAGCCGATCGCCACCCGGCGCGGCCAACGCCGGCGTGGCGCAACTGGTTTGTCGTCTTGATCAGCCATCAGAAAGTGAATCCCAGCGAGAAATGCAAACGATATTTTTGAACCGCATGGCCATACGCCACGTCGACGTTGATCGGACCCACGGGGCTCTTCCAACGCGCGCCAACGCCGTAGCCCGACTTCGGATGCAGGGAACTGAAGCTGTCGCCCGCATTCCCCGCATCATAGAAAACCGCTGCGCCATACGAAGGCTTGAACCAGTACTGATACTCCGCACTGGCCGTGAGCAGATAACGACCGCCGGTAATCGCGCCATTCACCGGCACGCCCAATTCCTGATATGCATAACCGCGCACCGACTGGTCGCCACCTGCGCGGAACAGATATACCGCCGGCACGCCGCTCTTGTCGCGCGATGCCAGCGCGCCCGCTTCGCCACGGAAGATCGCATTGGAACTGGTCCCCAGCGGCAGGTACGCCACACCACGCAGATAGCCGCGCACAAACGCTTCGTCGGTGAACACTGGCAGCAGCGCGCCACCCACTTGCGCGTTCAAGGCATAGCCCTTGGTCGGGAACAGCAGGTTGTCCAGCTTGCGCCAGGTGACGCCATACGTCAGCGGCAACGACTTGCTCTGGCTGGACAGCACGCCGCCAATGGTCTTGGTCTCGGTCAGCAGCTCCAGCGTCAGGTTACGCTCCAGCAGCGGCGTGCCCCAGGTGCGCTTGCCGGCCAGGCTGGCAACGCTGGTCACCTCGCCCGAAATATCGCTGCGCTCAAACGAGGCGCCGATGCTGTCGTTGTAGCCCTCCGGCGTGACCGGGAAGTAGAAATTGCTGCTGGCCGTCTGCTTCTTGGTCTCCAGCGTCAGCGCGCTTTTCATGCGCAGGCCGAATACCGACAGATCGTCATACGTGAGCGAGGCGCGGTTACCGGTGTTGGTCGAGTAACCGATACCGGCGCTGACGTTCTTGCGCTTGTTCTCCACCACGCGCACCAGCAGCGGCAAGGGCGCCATCGCTGCCGCCGCGTTCTGCTCCGGCGTCATCGCGGCCGCATCCAGCTGCTCGCTCAGGATGGCGCTCATGTCGCCGCTTACTTCCACGCTGGCGAAATAGCCAGTGTCCTGCAAGCGCGATTGATACGACTGCAGCGCCGCCTCGCTGTAGTAATCACCGGGATGGATCTGATTCAGGTTGCGCACCACCGACTCCGGATAGCGCTTCAAGCCCTCGATGCGCAGTTCGCCGAAGCGCATCTCCGGACCGCTCTCGATCACCACATGCAGGTTGGCGATATGCGTCTCCGGATCCACCGTGGCCTGGCTGTCCACCAGCTGCGCGCGCGGATAGCGCGTCTGCACCACCGAACGCAAAAGCCCGCGCTTGGCCGATTCCCATTCCTCCTGCCGGAACACGCGGCCCTTTTTTAGCGTCCACGCCTGCTTGAGCGCTTCCGCTTCCGGGTTGACGGCAAAGCCTTGCAGTTCGAGATCGATCTCGCCCACGCGCACCGGTTCGCCCGGCTCCACCTTCACCAGCACCAGCGGCTCGCCGGTTTCGCGGTCCAGCCGCGCGCTCACCAGCGGCGAGTAATAACCATCGGTCGCCACCAGCGTGCGGATTTGTTCCGGCGCCACCCGCACCAGCCGTTGCAGCTGTTCGCGGTCGATGCGGTCGTTGCCGCGAAAGCGCACCAGGTCCAGGTTATGTTCGAGCAGTTCGCGCACTTCTTTCGGCGCGTCGATGCGGACCTCGTATTGGAGACCTTCCGCCGCCAGCGCCGACGCGGCCAGCATGGCCGCAAAAAGGCAGCCGGATACTTTTGCCACAACTTGTGCCAAAATTCGTGATCCTGCCCGTTTTTTTGCTGGCGATGCCGGTAACATGAGACTCCATAGGGTGTACGCTAGTGAGTATGTTACCGGATCGCCCAGAAAGATGGCGTACTAATAATATTGCTTCATCTGGAAAGAACTATGCTGCCTACCGATTCCGCCCTGGTCCTGTTTAGCGGAGGTCAAGACTCCACCACTTGCCTCGCCTGGGCGTTGAAACACTATGCGCGCGTCGAAACCATCGGCTTCGACTACGGCCAGCGCCACGCGGTCGAACTGACCGTGCGCCCGCAACTGCTGCAAAGCCTGCGCCAACACTCGGCCGAGTGGAATGCCAGGCTGGGCGAGGACCACATGATCGACCTGTCGCTGATCTCGGCCATCTCGCAAACCGCGATGACCCACGACATCGCCATCGAAACGCAAGCCAACGGCCTGCCCAACACCTTTGTCCCCGGCCGCAACCTGCTGTTCATGACCGTGGCCGCCACCGTGGCGTACCGCCGCGGCCTGACGGTGCTGGTGGGCGGCATGTGCGAGACCGATTTCTCCGGCTATCCGGACTGCCGCGACGACACCATGAAGGCGCTGCAAGTGGCGCTCAACCTCGGCATGGACACCCGCATCAAGCTGGAAACGCCGCTGATGTGGCGCGATAAGAAGCAGACCTGGGAGCTGGCGCAGGAACTGGGCGGCCAGCGCCTGGTGGACCTGATCCGCGACGGCACCCACACCTGCTACCTCGGCGAGCGCGGTGCGCTGCACGACTGGGGTTATGGCTGCGGCACCTGCCCGGCGTGTGCGCTGCGTGCGCGCGGCTATCACCAGTTCGTGGGTACCGAGGTGTAAATGTCCTCCGACGCCCAGGCACGGCTGCGCCGCTTGCTGCAGGATCTGCTGACGCCAGCGGTCTTGCCGGCACTGGTGCTGACCGGCTGCCTGGGCCTCACCGCCGTGCTGTGGCAAAGCGCCGCCGCCGACGCGGAGCAGGAAGCGCAGGCCGACTTCGACGGCCGCGTGCGCGAACTGGTCAACAACCTCGACCAGCGCATGCAGACTTACGTGCAGGTGCTGTACGGCGTGCAGGGCCTGTTCGCCAGCTCCGACCATGTCAACCGCGACGAATTCGCGATCTATCTCCATGGCCAGGACCTGAACCACCACTTCCCCGGCGTGCACGGCGTCGGTTACATCCAGCTGATCGGCCAGCACCAGGTGGAAGAGCACGAGGTCATTGTGCGGCGCGGCGGTTATCCCGCGTACCGCGTGTTCCCCACGGCACAGCTGCCGTGGCACGCGCCGATTGTCTATATCGAACCGCTCACCGAAAACAACCGCCTGGCGGTCGGCTTCGATACCGCATCCGAGCCGCACCGCCGCGCCGCGCTGGAACAGGCGCGCGATTCCGGGCAGCCGGCCATGAGCGCCAGGATCCGGCTGGTACAGGAAACCGGCGTGTCCGAGCAGGCCGGCTTTTTAGTGGTGGTGCCGCTGTATAACCATCCGCAGCCGATCAACACGCTGGCGCAGCGCCGCGCCGCCATCAGCGGCTGGGTGTACGCGCCGTTTCGCATTGGCGATCTGATGGCGGGGCTGGGCGGCCCGCGCGCCGCCGCGCTGGATGTGAAAATCTATGACGGCGATATGGTCGCGCCGGAAGCGCTGATGTACGACAGCGCGCCCCATGCCGGCAAGCTGTCGCGCAGCACGCGCCAGCAGATCAGCATCGCCAACCACCGCTGGACGCTGCGCATTTCGATGCTGCCGGCACCGGCGTCGGCGCGCAGCGACAAGCCGCAGCAGATCGCCAGTTTCGGCGCCGCCATCAGCGTGCTGCTGGCGTGGCTGACCTGGCTGCTGGCGCGCGGCCGCGTGCGCGCGCGCGACGGGCAGCGGCGCAGCAGCGCGCTGGCCGAGGAACTCAAGGAAGGCCAGGCCACGCTGATGGTGCTGGCCGACAGCGCGCAGCGCAGCCAGGCCATGTTGCGCAGCATATTGGACTCCACCATCGACGGCATCCTGGTCGACAACCTGCGCGGCACGGTGCTCAATTCCAATCGCCGCTTCCGCGAATTGTGGAATGTGCCGGAGCAGCTGGACTGGCAAAACGACGGCGCGGTGTTGATGACCCATATGTGCGCCCAGCTGTGCCATCCCGAATGCGGCCTGCGGCTGGACGAGCCGGCGCAACTGACGCTGCCCGGCGTGCAGCGCGGCACCGCGCTGGAAGAGGAGCACGAAGTGCTGCACCTGAAGGATGGCCGCGTGATCGAGAAGACCACGCGCGGCCTGCACCTGGGCAGCGAGCCGGCGCGCATCTGGTCGTTCCGCGATATCACCGAGCGCACCCGCACCGAGCAGCGCGAGCAGACCCGCCGCCATGTGCTGGAACTGCTGGCCACCGGCGCGCCGCTGCAAACCATACTTGAAAGCGTGGTGCTGGGGGTGGAGGCCGACAACGAGGGCATGCTGTGTTCCATCCTGCTGCTCGATGAAAGCGGCGAGCATTTGCTGGTGGGCGCGGCGCCCAGCCTGCCGGCCTTCTTCAACGCCGCCGTGCATGGGCAGCCGCTGCGCAGCGGCGCCGGCGCCTGCGGCGAGGCGGTGCTGACGCGCAGCCGCGTGATCGTGGAAGACATCCGCAGCGCGCCATCGTGGGTCGAGTACCGCGACCTGGCGCTGCAGGCGGGGCTGGGGTCGTGCTGGTCCGACCCGATTATCAGCACCAGCGGCGCGGTGCTGGGCACGTTCGCGATTTACCACCGCGAGGCGCGCCTGCCGAGCATGGCCAATATCGCGCTGATCGAACAGGGCGCGCGCCTGGCAGGCATCGCCATCGAACAGGCGCAGGCGGCGCTGGCCCTGCGCGCTGGCGAAGCGCGTTTCCGCAGCCTGTACGACCATGCGCCGGTGGCGCTGTGGGAGCAGGACTGGTCGGCGGTGCGCGCCGCGCTGGCCGAACTCGAGCTGTCCGGCATCGACGACCTGGCTGGCTATCTGCAAGCCAACCCGAGCCAGCTGCGGCGGCTGGCGTCGCTGGTGCGCGTCATGGACGTCAATGCGGCGGCGCTGGAGCAGGTGGCCGCGCCGCCCGGCAAGGATCTGGCGCGCCTGACGCTGGCGCAAAACTTCGACGCCGCCGCCATGCCTAACTTTGCCCGCGCCGTCACCGCACTGGCGCAGGGCCAGCACTTCTTCGCCTGCGAGGGCAGCTTCGAGCGGCTCGACGGCGTGGCCCGCCTCAATGAACTCACGCTGCTGGTGATGCCGGGCCATACCCACAGCCTGGACTTCGTGATCGTCTCCACGCTGGATATCACCGAACGGCGCCGCATGGACGACGAGCTGCGCGTGCTGGCCACCACCGACTTCCTGACCGGCCTGCCGAACCGGCGCGAATTCATGGGGCGCCTGCAGGAGGAGGAGGGGCGGCTGCAGCGCGAGATCGGCGCCTGCGCGGCGGTGCTGCTGCTCGATATCGACCACTTCAAGCGCATCAACGACGAACACGGCCACGCCGCCGGCGACGCCGTGCTGCGCCAGCTGGCCTACCTGATGCGCGAAGGCCAGCGCAAGATCGACATGCTGGGCCGCATTGGCGGCGAGGAATTTGCCATCCTGCTGCCGGGCACCGATCTGGATGCGGCGGCGGTGTTTGGCGAGCGCTTGCGGCAGCGGGTGGCGCAGACGCCGATGCGGCTGGACGATGGCCGGACGCTGGATATCACGGTCAGCATCGGCATCGCTGCGATGGGAGGCACTGCGCCGGCCGGCGATCCGGCCCTGATCCGCGCCGACCAGGCCTTGTACTGCGCCAAGCGCGGCGGGCGTAACCGGGTGGAACTGATGGATGTGGAGGCGGATCGGCCGGGAGTTCAAGTCCCGGCCGCTTCCGGTTGAATCGTTAAACCGCTTGCTCGAGCGCGGCCTGGCGGCGTTGCTTGCGAGGGCGGGCAAACAGCAGCCAGTACAGGCCGATCGGGATCAGCAGCGGCAGCAGCAGAGGCGACACCGCCGCCGCGACCACCACCGCCACCAGCGCCGCGCCGAACACGGCCAGGACGCCGAGGCTGGCGAACAGCACGGTCAGGAAGATCGCCACGCCCACCATCACCACGCCGGCGATCAGCATGCCCATGCCGCCGAACATCACACCCAGCACCGCGCCCAGCGGGCCGTCGAATTCATCGCCATCGATATTGACGGACATGCCGTCGCCAAACACTGATTGCCAGGCGGCGAACGCCAGCAGGAAGATCACGGCGGCGAAGACTACTTTTTTTGCGTTGCTGTTCATGGCTTACCCCGATTCGTTGTTTGATCAATGCCGTTTGGCATGGTTGAACTGTACCGGGGCGGCCCGGCGCCAGCCATCGGATTGCGACGAAGCGGCAAATTGGCGGGATGGAATGCGCGGCAGCAAAGACGAGCTGAAAGCTTGCCGTAACACCTTGATTTAAAGATATGGTGGTCTAAACTGATAATCTCACTTGCAAATGGAGGGCATGAACATGGCTTGGTTAGCAATGAGCGAGGGGCAATCGATCCCTTCGTCCCGTCCAGCATCGAGGCGCCAGCGTAGCGCCCAGCGCCTGTCCGGTGGAGGCCCGAAAGGCCCGCCTTCGGCGCCTCCAACCATACCGCCGATCATCATCACGCCGTTCAGCTACCAGATGCCGGAGCCGGCCATCGACCCGCGCATCACGCCGCTGAAGCCGCCCATCACCGAGCGGCCCCCCTGCATGACCTGCTGAGGTTCCGCCCGCCTCACCGATGCTTCTCCGTCGCAGGCTGTAAATGAGCCTGCGGCGGCATTGCTTGTCTGCGCTTATGATTGATATCCCTGAAGCTGAGGCACGAAGACTGTTGCAACAACGGACCTTCTGTGAATTGGATGGTGACTGGACGCCGGAAAAGACACAGCCGGGAACGTTTTCTATCTCAGCAGGGATTACTGACGAAGATGGTGTCAGTACTATGACGCAGGTCAAATTGTGCTTCCGCCGCAGCCATAAAACCGGTATTGTGCGCTATGTGTTCAGTGTTTTTAAACGTACGCCCTATAGCTTGGAGCGCGTTTATCAACTGGACGTCAGGCAATGCAAAAAGAAGATCAAGAATCTGCATGATCTTTCGCACGAGCATATTGGTAATCTCAAACTGCAAGGGGCGGATGATTGGACACGTTGGGAATTCAAGGATGTATTGGCGTATTTCTGTAGCGCCACTAATTTGACATTTTCGGTTGGCCCAGTTCATCCGGAGCATTTTGAGCTCAGGAGCTAGACATGATTTGCAATCGCATATCGGAAATGCTCGGTCTCGCTTGTCATCCGCTTTCGGATGATGGGCTGATTGCAACTATAACGTCTCCTTTTACCTATCCGGATGGTGACGAGATTCCCATTTTTGTCGAGAAGATTGGCCCTCAAATCCGCTTTTTTGATGATGGGGAGATGCTTCTTCACTTACTTGGCCGCGGCATTGCGCTCGACGATCATCGAAAGACCAAGTTCATCAAAAACCTCGCTGAGCCGAATAACGTGCATTTAAATGCACAGGGCGAGTTGGAGATTTGGTCCACCGAGGAAGGCGCTCCTGCGGCCTTTGCCCATTACATTAGGGCGATGCTAACTTTGTCCAAATGGGAAGCCGAGCAGATTGGCGTTGCAACTGATATTTCGCTATTCCTCGATGAGGTGGGGATGTGCTTGCGAGCATGGAAACCACAGGCAAAAATTACTGAGGGACCTGTGTACACTGGCATCTCAGGACATACCTACAAGCTGCATTTCAGCATGGATGGAGATGCGGTACTTGCTGTGAATCCGAGACATGCATCGGTTAGTTCGGCAGCAAAAAAACTCTTGGACATTCGCGCAGTCGATGAGCATGAATCGCTGAAAATCTTTGTCATTATGGACGATCGGGAGAACAAAGAGTCTGCCAAGAATGAGGCGCGTGTCCTCAGCATGGTGGCGAATGTGATGATGATGAGTTCTCTTGAAGGCAGGGCCGGTATGACCCGATAAAAGTACCCACTGTAGAAAAACAAAAAGCCCGCAACTGTGGGCTTTTTGCTTGTTGTGCTTATTGCCGGCGGCGGCGGGCCACAGCACTGACCAGGCCAAGGCCGGCCAGCAGCATGGCGTAGGTTTCCGGTTCCGGCACGGCGGCGATGTAGGAGTGGTTGTCCGACTCGAAGGCGTTCTGGGTCGAGCTGAAGGTCACTTTGGTGATCGGCGCGGCCGAGTAGAAGTTCATGTAGAAGCCCACGCTTTGGTTGCCGTCCACCGCGACCCAGGCCGCGGCTGCCATCTGGCTGCCGGTGATGGTCTCGTCGCCCTGGCTGGTGTGGAAGGTCACGCTGTTGTAGGTGTCCGGCGAGCCCATGTAGAAGCCGAAGTAGCTGACGCCGTTGCCGCCAAAGGTTACGCTGGAAGAGGGGATCTGGCCGTCGGTGACGCCGACCGAAAAGAAGTCGGTGGTGTCGCCCGGCGGCTCGGCGGCGTAGCCTGAATTGCCTGGGAAGGCGATCAGCACGGCCGCGCTGTCGTACGAGGCAAAGCCGCCCGGCAGCACCATGCCGTCGAAGGTGTTGGTCACCAGCCCAGGACCCGGGTTCAGCGAAAACAGGCCCGGCGTGGCGTTGTAGCTCACGGCTGCATTGGCGCCGAACGCGGCGCCGGCCAGGCCCAGGCCCAGCAAGAGTTTTGCGATGGTCATGAACACTCCTATATTTTCATTTGGGAATGGGGTAATTCCAAATTAATAATAGTAATGACCAAATTGCAATACAAATTGCGATTTAGAATGTTTCGTCGGTAAGTGTGTCTTTTGACGTTGAAGTGTGTCAGAAGTTGTGGCGCCAGCCCAGCACCACGCCCTTGAGCCTGGCCCCGGCCTGCGGCCCGAGGCTGTTGATGGCGAAGTCGGTAATGCCGTTGCGCCGGTTCGACAGGTGGCTGTAGTAGGCGTAGGCTGCCGTGCGCTTGGAGAAGCTGTATTCGTAGCCGGCGGTGGCGTGGGTGGCGCCGGTGGCGTCGCCTTTGCGCACGAAGCCGATGGTGGTGCCGTCCGGTGCGCTGCCGCTGCCATTGCCGGCGTGGCCGACACCGAGTTTGAAGCCGTGGCGGCCGATCTGGTGGGTGAGTGACAGGTAGAGGTCGCTGCGCTCCAGCGTGCCGGCGGCGGTCTGATAGCGCAGCCGCTCGGCCGCCAGCGCTACCCGGGTGTCGCCGAAGCGGTAGGCTGCCGCCAGCTTGGCGGCGCTGTCGTTCAGGCCGGCGCCCTGGTATTCATGGTGGCGTTCGTAGGCGGCCGTGGCGTACCACGCGCCTTGCTCGTAGACCAGTGCGCCTGAGCTCAGCGACGGCCTGGCGCCGCTGGCCGGGCGCTCCTCGCTGACGCCCTGCGCCACGCGCAGTTGCAGGCCGTTCCAGAGCGGCGTCCAGTAGTGGACGCTGTTTTGCTGGCGGCGGTCGAAGGAGGCGGTATCGCTGGTGTTGTTGACGGTGGCGGCAGCGCCGTTGCCCATGATGCTCATGTAGCCGGCCGTGGTCGGGTAGTACGGATCGAGCCCGGCGGTGGCGCCGTTGTAGGGCGTGACCCAGTTGCCCGCAAACAGTGTGCCGGCCGCACCGCTGATGCCGATGCGGGTGTCGCGCGCAGCCGGGCTGCCGGCGCCGGTGTCGGGCGACAGCGTGCCTTCGATCTGGAACAGCACCTTGATGCCGCCGCCCACGTCCTCCTCGCCGCGAAAGCCCAGCACCGAGCGGTTGTTGCTCAGGCGCGAGACGTGCGTGCTGTCGTTTTGCAGGCTTTCCAGCCCGACGTTGAGGCGGCCGTAGACCTGAACGGCATCCTGAGCGGAGGCGCTGGCGCACAGGGCGGTCAGCAGGGCGGGGAGAATCTTGCGCATGATTGCCGGGTTCCTATTGTTGTTACGGTGGGAGCCGCTTATTATTCCACCCCGACTTTTCTTTCGAAACGACCATAAGTATGAGCAACGATTACCCCGATTCAGATGAGGACACCCTGGTGCAGGAAGACCGCCTGTGGCAAGGCAACGGCTGGACCGCGCGCGTGATTAAAAACGATGACGACGACGGCTGGGCCGTGGCCATGATCAAGGATGGCGAGCCGGAACCGGCGCTGGTCGGCCCGTGGACCATGGGCCGCGACAAGAAAAATCCCAAGCCGCTGGACGTCAACGCCTTCAACACCCTGGTCAAGACCGCCAGCGAGGTGATCCGCCGCCACGAGCAGCAGCTGCATGCCCAGCTGCACAAGAACGTGACGGTGGGCACGGACGACGGCCCGCTCAAGGTCTGCCTCGACATCACGCCGGACGAGGACGATCCCTACGCCACCCTGAGCGCCTTCGACCAGTACGGCGAACAGGTGGCCAAGGTGCGAGTGGCTCCCAACTTTAAACTCACTGCAACAAGCGCTTCCGCATGGATAGAAAACGGCTTCCGTAGACCGTAGGAAAGGTGTAAGCGGATGTAACTTTCAATCGTGCGTACCCTGTTTCAGCGGGCTCGGCTGATAAATTTGGACCTCCGTTTGCGGTGTCTTTCTGACATCGTTTCTTAAACTCAAGGAGGTTTTCATGAAAAAAACAGCAAAACGCATAGCCGGGGCCGTCGTTGTGGCGAGCGCGGCACTGATGGCGCAGGGGGCTATGGCAGCCGATATCAGCAATCCAGACACCGTACTGGACCTGACCAGCGGCGGCGACGTGTTCGGCCACCACATCACCGGCAACAACGCCGGCAATACCTTTGCCGAGCGCTACACCTTCACCCTGAGCAGTGCCAGCAGCATCTTTGCCGACACCTTCTCCTCGTCCGGCAACGAGAAGAACGGCCTGGACATTCTCGGCCTGAGCCTGTTCAACGCGGACGGCCTGGTGCTGAAAGGCACGCAGATCTCGACCGGCAAGACCGACCAGTGGGAACTGAGCACCGGCCCACTGGCTGCCGGCAACTACTTCCTGCTGGTGAGCGGCACCGTGCTGTCGAAAGCGTCGGGCGCCTACACCGGCAGCGCCACCATCTCGGCGGTACCGGAACCGGCGACCTACGGCATGCTGCTGGGCGGCCTGGGTCTGGTGGGTGCAGTGGCTGCCCGCCGCAAGCGCAAGGATCAGGCCTGATTGAGCAGTAAAGCGCGATAGCGCACGCCGGGCGGCGTTGCCTGCCCGGCTCCCGACTGCTAGTATTTCCTATGCGCATGTGCGAGCTGGCCCCAACGGGCCACCAACATAGGAAAAATTGATGGAAAGTCGACTCTCCCGGCTGGAAGCCGTCCAGACCGTGCTGCTCGAAATCGGGCAGAAATCCAGCAGCTGCACCGATATCAGTGAATTCCTGCAGGCCGTGCATGCGGCGCTGGGCCGCATCATGTATGCCGCCAACTTCTTCGTCGCGCTCAGCGACCAGGACGGGCCGGCCAATATGGTGCGCTTCGTCTATTTCGTCGACGAGCTCGACGAGCCGCCCAGCCGCGACGAACTGTTCGAGCTGGTGGACGGCGAATCGCCGACCGCGGCCGTGATCCTGAGCCGCGCACCGATGGTGATGACGGCGGCCGAGCACCATTCCAAACGCGAAGACAACGCCGAATTCGGCATCGGCACGGTGGCCGAGCACTGGATGGGCTGCCCGCTGTTCGACCACAACCACCAGGTGCTGGGCGCGGTGGTGATCCAGAGCTACGACAAGCAACACACCTTCAGCGACGAAGACCAGGCGCTGTTCAAGCTGATCGCCAACCACGTCTCGAGCGCGCTGCAGGGCTTGCAGAGCATGGACCGGCTGGAACGCGCGGTGCAGGAACGCACCGCCCAGCTGCAGCACGAAGTGGCCGAACGGCGCCGCGCGGAAAACATCCAGCGCGGCCTGTACGAGCTGGCCAACCTGTCGGCCACCGCCACCGGCGGCAGCCGTCTCAACATGCGCCTGCACCAGATCATCAGCGAGCTGGTGCCGGCCAAGAACTTCCTGATGGCGCTGTACCACCCGGACACGCAGGAAATCAGCATCCCGTATTTTGTCGATGAGAAGGACGAGCAGGCGCCGGTCAAGCGCTTCGACTACGGCATTGGCATGTCGTCCTATGTGTTGCAGCGCAAGCAAGCCATGCTGCTGGACCGCGACGGCTTCCGCGCGCTGGTCGAGACCGGCGAGATGGCGCACCCGCTGGGCAATGTCGATATCGCCAGCTGGATGGGCGCGCCGATGCTGCTGGGCGACCAGGCCTACGGCGTGATCATCGTGCAGAGCTACGACGACAAGGTGCAGTACAGCCAGGCCGATCTTGAGATCCTGGCCTTCATGGCCAGCCACGTGGCGGTGGCGATCGCGCGCATGCAGGCCGACCGCCAGATCCGCCTGTCGAAGGAACAGCTGGAGGAACAGAATGCCCAGCTGGAAAGCGCGCTGACCTCGCTCAAGGATGCGCAGGGCGAACTGGTGCGGCAGGAGAAGCTGGCCTCGCTGGGCCGGCTGGTGGCCGGCGTGGCGCACGAGATCAACACCCCGCTCGGCATCTGTGTCACCGCCACCAGCCACCTGGTGGAAGAGCTGAAGCTGACGCGCGAAGACCTGGCCAACGGCACGCTGGATGAGGATGGCCTGAACCAGTTCTTCGACATTATCGACCAGTCGCTCAAAATCATGACCACCAACACCCAGCGCGCCGCAGCGCTGGTGCGCAGCTTCAAGCAGGTGGCGGTGGACCAGTCCTCGGACGATATCCGCAGCTTCAACCTGCGCAAATATCTGGACGAAGTGCTGCTGTCGCTGCAGCCCAAGCTCAAGGGCAAGCCGATCCAGATCGAGATCGACTGCGAAGAGCACATCAACATGGCCAGCTTCCCCGGCGCGATTTCCCAGATCGTGACCAATATGGTGGTCAACTCGCTGGTGCATGGTTTCGAGGAGGGACAGTCGGGCAAGATCAAGATCAGCGGCAAGGTCGATGGCGACTTCGTCGACTTCGAATACAGCGACGATGGTGTCGGCATGGACAGCAGCACCCTGGCGCAGCTGTTCGACCCCTTCTTCACCACCAAGCGCGGCTCGGGCGGCAGCGGCCTCGGGGCGCATATTTTGTACAACCTGGTGACCGGCGCGCTGGGCGGCACGGTCAAAGTGGTGAGCGCGCCGGGCATGGGCTTGCATTACAAGCTACGTTTCCCAAAAATCAAGCGCAAGTAGGCCGGTTTAACAAGAAGGCTGGCGGCGTCGCCTGTATCAAGTGACTAGCCTTCTGTGAGAACCGCCATGCTTTCCATATCCCCGACCAGCGCCGCCGGCAACAGCGGCGCCTATCAAGACCTGTTGCAAAAGCAGCGCGATCTTGCCAAGAAAAACGCCGACGCCATCGACGGCCTGTCGCTGCGCGCCGACCAGGACCAGAAATCGCAGGCCCGCCAGCGCGTGGCCGAGATCAAAGAGCAGATTGAAGCGCTGCGCCGCATGTTGCAGCTGTTTGGCGGCAAGGATGCCAAGGCCGTGCAGCAGCAGCTGAAACAGCTGGCCTCCGAGCTCAAACAAGCGGCTGGCGTGCTGAAAACCTGGCCAGACACCAGCGTGACGGACACCCCGAACACCGGCGATGCCGACCAGGCCGGCCGCGATGCCTACGCCGAGCAGCAAGCCTCGGCCGATGCGGAGAAGATGCAAATTGCGATCGCACCGGTAGACTCGGTGCGCGCGGAAGATGAGAAGCAGATCGAAGCGGTTACCCAGGCGCTCAAGTCATTGCGTTCCATGACCGACCGCCTGGTGAAACAGCAGGAGCACAAACTCTAAGGCTTACTTGGCCTTGCTGATTTCGACTTCCCAGTCGACCCCGGAATCCACCTTGTACCTGGCGGCGTAGTTGCCCTGGCTGATGGCCACGGCAACTTCCAGCAGGCTGTTCAGGTAGACCAGCGGCTTGCCCTTGGCCACGCCGCCAAAGGTGTGCTCGAACGGCGCCACCACTTTGTTGACCTCCTTGCCCTTGTGCAGGATGCGTACCTGCACCTTGTCGTGCACGCCGATATTCAGTTCCGCAAACAGCGTTTTCGGAATATTGGTCCACACATTACCGTACTTCACGTCCAGCACCGGGATGATGCCGCGGATGGTGTCGCCATTGCGCACCGCCTTTTGATACGGAATCTTCACCACCGAGTCGGCCGGCAGCTGCGGGCCGACCTGCTCGTAGCTGATGGCGCCCGAAGCCAGGCGCGCGCCGACGTAAGCGTACACGTCGCGGCCGTGGAAGGTGTAGGACTCGCCGGAGCCGGCCAGGCGGTTGACCTTCTCATCGATCTCGCGCAGCTCGGCCACGCCGTCGCGCTCGGCGATCAGGGTGAACTGGCCGTTGTCCGGGCCCACGAAGTAACGGCCGGCCTTGGTCTTCAGCACTACCGACTTGCGCGACGTGCCCACGCCCGGATCGATCACCGACACAAACACCGTGCCTTCCGGCCAGTAGTTCGCGGTCTGGAACAGGCGGTAGCCGCCGACCCAGATGTCGTAGTCGGGAATGTTGTGGGTCAGGTCGGCCACGGTCAGGCCGGCATCGACGCCGTAGGCCACGCCGCGCATGGCGGAGACGGCGCCGTCGGAAGTGCCGAAGTCGGTTTGCAGCACCAGCGCGTTTTTGGCGGCGAAGGCCGGCGCGGCGAGGGCTGCGCTCAGGGCGATTGCGGTCAGCAGTTTTTTCATGGTTATCCTTGTTTAGAAAGTGTAGCGAATGCGGCCGTAGAAGTATGCGCCATTGACGCCGATCGGGTTGATGAAGTTGTAGGGCAGGGCGCCGCCGTAAGTGGCGTTGTTGGTCTCGCGCACGCGCTGCGGGTAGCGGTCGAGGATGTTGTCGGCGCCGATGGCCAGCGTGACCTGCTTGCTGAACTTGTACTGCGCTTCCAGATCCAGCGTCCACACCGCGCCAAAGCGCTGGGCGTGCACGCCGTCGATGACTTCGGCTTCGTCGTCATACGAGAAGTCCTTCAGCGGGCCGAAGCGGGTGGCGCGCGCCTGCACGCTCCAGTCAGCGGCCTGCCAGTCGGCGCCCAGCACCAGCTTGTTCTTTGGCGAGGCATTGCGGATGCGGAACAGGCTGGTGTCGGTCAGCACGGTCAGCTCCGGATCGATCTTGGCCAGGGCCGCGGACGACTGGTGCACGGCGTCAATGCTGGTGTGGTTGAGGTTGAGCGCGGCGCTCAGGTTCAGTTTGCCACCGGCCAGCGGCAGGTCGTGGTTCAGCACGGCGTCGAGGCCGCTGGTGGTGGTGTCCAGCAGATTGGCCAGGTAGGCCACCGACTGGATGTCGCTGCGGCCGATGCTGCTCAGGTAGGCGGTGGCGGCGTCGCTTTGCAAATCGCTGGTGCGGGTGATGCGGTCCTTGATCTTGATGCGGTAGCCGTCCAGCGTGAAGCTGGTGTTGCGGGCCGGCTTCCACGCCAGGCCCAGCGACAGGTTGGTCGACTTCTCCGGCTTCAGCGCCTGGGCGCCGAACGCGCGCGCCAGCGGATCGCTGGCCGGCAGCAGCGAGGCGGTCTGCAAGCCGCTGCCGTCGCTGTTGAAGTTCAGCGTCGAGAAGCGGAAGCCGGTCTGCACCAGCGCTGGCGCGCGGAAGCTGTTCGATACCGAGCCGCGCAGCAGGAATTGTTCGCTGAACTTGTAGCGCGCCGACAGCTTGCCGGTGCTGGCGCTGCCGAAATCGCTGTAGTCCGAGTAGCGTACGGCCGCGCCCACCAGCAGTTCTTTGCTGAGATCGCTTTCGATATCGGCGTACACCGAACTCAAATGGCGGCTGCCATCAAACGCATCTTGCGGACGCAGGCCAGGGCCGGCTTGCGCGCCCGGCGGCGCATCGGTGATCGGGCCGGCGGCGTAGGAAGCGGCGTCGCCCGGTGAGCTGGTGTAGGTCTCGCGGCTGTACTCGGCGCCGACCGCCAGGTTGACTGGCACGCCGCCGAGACTGAGCTCGCGCGTGAGGTCGGCGTTGAGCGCGTCCTGGCGATAGTCGAAGCTGGCGAGGTGGAAGCTGGTCGGGCTTTGCGCGCCCAGCGAGGCGTTGGCCGAGTTGCTCAGGTCGTAGCGGAAGATGTTGCCGCCGTGGCGCGCGCTCAGGTCCCAGTTCCAGCCGCCGCCGGCGAGGCGCACGCCGGCCACCACGCTGACGTCGCTCTGGTCGCCGTGCGTGACCGGGCGGTAGCCGTTCGGGTGCAGCGCCAGCACGTTGGACGGGTCGCCCGGATAGCGGAAGTAGGCGCTGCCGTCCGACTGGCGCTTGTTGAGCGTGGCGAACGAGTAGGCATCGATGCCTTCGCTGATCGGCAGCAGGGCGTTGTAGAAGGCGTAGTTGTTGTGCGATTGCGAGTCGCCCGATTTGAAGACCACCTTGCCGTCCAACGCGAGGTCAGCTGGCGTGGAATTCCACGAGGTCCAGCCGGCGTCGCTGGCGCCGGCGCGCTGGGTCGGGCTGCGGCTGCGGCTTTCGGCGCCGAAGCGGAAGTAGCCGGCGTCGCCTAGCGGCACGCCGTAGTCGGCGTTGACGATTTTGGTCTGGCCGTCGGTTTTGCGTTCTTCGGTCGGATCGAACTGGGTGTGGTGGGCGCCGTAGCTGACCGAGGCCGAGCCGCCCGTGCGCTGCTGCTTGAGCACGATGTTGATCACGCCGGCCACGGCATCGCTGCCGTACTGCGCGCCGGCGCCGTCGCGCAGGATTTCAATGTGGTCGATGGCGCCTGGTGGAATCGCGTTGACGTCGACCGGCACGGTGCCGGCAAAGCTGCTCTCCGTGTCCAGCACGGCACTGGCGTGGCGGCGCTTGCCGTTGATCAGCACCAGCACCTGGTCCGGCGCCAGGCCGCGCAGCTGCACGCCGCGCACCGAGTCCGAGGCGCCGCTCGATTCAATGCGCGGGAAGTTGATCGACGGCGCCAGCGCCTGCAGGGCAGCGCCCACTTCGCCGCTGGACAGGGCGTTCTCCACCTCGCGCGCGCCGAAGCGGTCGATCGGCACGGCGGAGTCGAACACGGTGCGGTTGCGCGCGCGCGAGCCGACGATGGTGACCTGGTCGATGGCGGAAGTATCTTGCGCCTGCGCGGCCGGCAGCGTGGCCAGCACTTCGGCTAACAGAAGGAGCGGAGGGAGGACGTGTTTGTGCATCGCGATTTCCTTGCGTGGTCTGATGAGGCAGACCCCGATCTTACGGGCAAGGAAATCGAGTTCCTACGATCAATTGCAAATATGCTTATTCAATCTGGCAAGCGTTCGTTGATGGCCAGCGCCTTGTCGATGTTCTTGATGAGGAGATCGACGTACACCGGGTCCAGATGGTGGCCGGAGACTTCGCGCAGATGCTCAACCACTTTCTCGATCGGCCAGGCTTCCTTGTAGCAGCGCTTGTGCATCAGCGCGTCGAACACATCGGCCACGGCGACGATGCGTGCGTATGGGTGGATATCCTCGCCCTTGAGGCCTTGCGGATAGCCGCTGCCGTCGAATTTTTCGTGGTGCTGGTGGGCGATCACAGCGGCCGCTTTCAGGATCGGACGCTGCGAGCCGTCGAGGATGGACAGGCCGACCGCCGGGTGCTGCTTCATGATTTCCCATTCGGCCGCATCGAGCTTGCCCGGCTTGAGCAGCACCGCGTCCGGGGTGGCGATCTTGCCGATGTCGTGCATCGGCGCGGCGTGGCGCAGCACCGCCACTTCGTCTTCCGGCAGGCCGGCTTCCAGGGCCAGCAGGTGGCACACTTCCGACATGCGGCGCACGTGGTTGCCCGCTTCGTTGGAGCGCGATTCGACCACGTCGCCGAGACGCAGGATCAGCTCGGCCTGAGTGTCGGTGATTTCCTGGTTGAGCAGGATGTTATCGAAGGCGATGGCCACGCCGGAGCAGAACACTTCCAGCAGCTTGGTGTCGATCTCGGAGATTTCTTCCACGCCCTTCAGCACCAGCAGCGACGCCTTGCCGCTGTTGTTGGGGAAGTAGCCGATGTAGGTGTCGCCTTCGACGCGCGAGATCTTGTTGCTCTTGGCGGCGTCCAGCTGGGCCATCACTTGCGGGGTGAGCAGGGTGCCTTCCTCGTCGCCGATCTGGGCCAGGATTTCGTAGTCGTTCTCGCCGCTGATGGCGGTGGCGCCGCGCAGGCGCAGCAGCATGCTGTGCTCGAGGCGCAGCAGCGCCACCACCTGCTGCAGCAGGCCGTTGGCGAAGTCTTTCAGGTTGCGCTGCTGGAAGATGTGGGCCGAGGCGGCGATCACGCGCTCCAGGCCTTCGCGGTAATTGACTTGCGCGCGGTGGGCTTCTTCCACCTTCATGATGTCGCGGTAGGCGCGCAGCGCGGCAAAGGTGGTGGTGAACAGCTTGGTGCGGTCGAGCTCGGTCTTTTCTTTGTAGTCGTTGATGTCGTAGTTGACGATCACGCGTTCTTCCGGCGCCTGGCCGGGCTGGCCGGTGCGCAGCACGATGCGGGTGAACTGGTTGTCGGCGTCTTCGCGCATCCAGCGCGCCACTTCCAGGCCGGAGTCTTCCTTTTCCATCACCACGTCGAGGAACACCAGCGCGATATCGGTTTCGCGCGCCAGCACTTCCTTGGCTTCGGCGCCGCTGTAGGCGTGCAGGAAGGTCAGGGCGCGGCCGTCGAGGCGGAAGCGGCTCAGCGTCAGTTTGGTGATGTCATGAATGTCCGGTTCGTCGTCGACCAACAGAACTTTCCACGGTGCTAACTTGGGCGTAGCAGAAGACAAAAAAGACATATGAACGAGTTCCGCAAAATGATACGACTGTGGTGAATTTCCCGATTGTAGTCCGACCCAAAGCCCTTAACAACAGGCAATAAATATTCCCGTTGCTCTGCACAACACTCAGCTGAAAAAATTGTACGTCTCAACCATTTCCGACGGCGCAGCGTTAGTTTCCGGTAACGCAGATGTGCGTTCACAACAATACTTCGTTTTTAGCAATATTGCTATCTAAAAACAAAGATTTTTTAAAAAGCGGGGTGATTCGTTTGCGGTAGATCTACAGGAGGTGAGTTAAACAGGCATAGGCTTTGAGTATTGTCCCCCTCGAGAGGCCCTCAAAATGCTACGGGCAATCAGCGTGCTGGATACGGAGAGGAGTTGCTTGTAAGGCTGTCGAACGATTTAACTCACAGATTTGGCCGCGGCTTTAGCAGGCAAAACTTGCAGCAGATGCGGAATTTTTATTTATTCTGGCCGGAAATTAACCAGACACTGTCTGGCGAATTTGCGCTGCCTTGGTCAGCCTACGTCCGGTTGCTCTCCGTAAAAAAATCGGAAGCCCGGCTTTTTTACGAGACCGAGGCGTTGCGAAATGGCTGGTCGGTACGGCAGTTGGACCGGCAGATCAACAGCCAGTTCTACGAGCGCACCGCGCTTTCGGTGAACAAGGCGAAAATGCTGGCGCAAGGCGAGCGAGCCAAGCCTGAAGATTTCGTCAGCCCGGAGGCTGCCAGCGTCGGCTGCGCTTGGACGACACCTGGTTCCGCGTCGACCTGCTGTTCTTCCATCGCCGCCTGAAATGCCTGGTCGTCATTGAACTGAAAACCGGCAGGTTCAGTGCCGGCGATGCAGGGTAGATGCATCTCTACCTCAACTATGCCCGCGAACATTAGACCAAGCCCGGCGAAACCCGCCCGTCGGCCTGATCCTGTGTGCCGCCAAGGGCGCGGACGAGGCGCGCTATGCATTGGATAACCTGCCGAACCAGATTATCGCGGCCGATTACCAGATGCTCCTGCCCGATGAAAAAATGCTGGCTGCCGAGCTCCAAAGCTGGCGCGATAAACAGCGTTCAATGCCCTCGCTGAATTAGGCGCGGGCCGACAGATGCAGCGGCGGATCGACGTCGTCGAGGAACTCGATGCGGCGCGGTGCGGCCAGGCGCGAGGCCAGCGCCTGCTCGAAGTCAGCGCGGTAGTCCTTGCCGATGTGGTGGGCCAGGAAGTGCTCGCGCGAGCAGGTCCAGGTTTCGTACACCACCAGCGTGTTGGGGTCTTGCTGCGAGCGGTGCAGTGAGCAGTGGACGAAGTCCGGCTCGGCCGACATGGCGGTCAGCACATCGCGCACGCCGGCTTCCAGTTCCGCCAGGCGCTCCGGGCGGGCTGGCAGGTGGACAATAAAGGTCAGTTGGCTCATGGTCGTTCTCCTGAAAAGGGTAAGGTATGAGCCCTGTATGGTGCGGCCGCGCTGATATCGGTAGTCGTCAATCGTGTGGTTGAGTTTCAACCGATGGCATCAAATTGAGCCCAGTTTTTCCACCAGGAAGTCGATGAACACCCGCACACGCTGCGGCATGTAGCGCTGCTGGCGGAAGATGGCGTGGATTTCTTCGGTGTCGCCGGGATTGAATTTCGGCAGCAGTTCCACCAGCCTGCCATCGGCCAGGTCCTTCCCGACGTGGAATAGCGCCAGACGGCTTATGCCCAAGCCGTCCAAGGTCAGCAGGCGCATGGTTTCGCCATTGTTGGTGAGCATGCCGCCGCCCACCTGCCGGTAGACCGTGTGGCCGTCCAGCAGGAACGGCCATTCGTCGCGCGCGCGGCGGAAGTTGAAGTTGAAGCAGCGGTGGCCGGCGAGGTCGTCGGGATGGCGCGGCCTGCCGTGCGCCTTCAGGTAGGCCGGCGAGGCCACCACTGCCAGCCGGCTGGTGCCCAATGGCCGTGCCTGGAAACTGGCATCGGCCAGCGCCCCCATGCGGATCGCCACGTCCACCTGCTCGCGCTGCAGATCCACCAGCGCGTCGGTCAGCGACAGGTCGAGCCGGATCTCGGGATAGCGCCGGCTGAACTCGGGAATCAGCGGCAGCAGCTGGTGGGTGCCGAACGGCAGCGAGACATTCACCCGCAGCGTGCCGTGGGCGGCGGCCTTGCCGGTGGCGATGCCTTGCTCGGCCTCCTCGATATCGTCCAGGATGCGCACGCAGCTGTCGTAGAACTGCTTGCCCTCCGTGGTCAGCGTCAGCTGCCGGGTCGAGCGCTGCAGCAGCAGCGTGCCCAGCCGCTGCTCGATTCTGCCAACCAGCTTGCTGACGGCGGACGGCGTCAAGTCCAGCAACTTGCCGGCCGCCGAAAAACTACCGGTTTCCACCACCCTGGCAAACACCAGCATTTCGCCGCTACGATTGTCCATGCCGATCTACTTGTGAATTGAATTCTTAAATCATATTCCATTGCGATGGATTATCAAAGCAATAGGCAGCGCCCATACTGCGTCCATTCCAACTGACTTTGAGGACGCATCATGAATCTGAACTTGCAAGGAAAAACCGCGCTGGTGAGCGCATCGACCGCCGGCATCGGCCACGCCATCGCCGTGCAACTGCTGGAAGATGGCGCCAACGTGATCATCAACGGCCGCAGCGAAGCAGGCGTGGCGCAGGCGGTGGCCGCGCTGAACGAACGATTCGGCGCCGGGCGTGCACTGCCGCTGGTGGCGGACATGAGCGTGGCCGGCAGCGAGCAGACAGCGGCGGCGCAGTACCCCGACGTCGATATCCTCGTCAATAACATGGGCACCTATGCGCTCAGCGATTTCTTCGCCACTTCGGACGAAGACTGGCAGCGCATGTTCGAGGTCAACGTCTGGAGCGGCGTGCGCCTGGCGCGCACCTACATGAAAGGCATGCTGGAACGCGGCCATGGCCGGGTGATTTTTATTTCCAGTGAAGTCGCGCTGACGCCGATGGCTGCGATGGCGCACTACAGTGCAAGCAAAGCCACCCAGCTATCGATTTCGCGCAGCCTGGCGGAACTGACCAAGGGCAGCCGCGTCACGGTTAACTCGGTGCTGCCGGGACCGACCGAAACCGAAAGCCTGAAAGGTTTTATCTCATCGGTGAATCCCGACATTTCCTACGCCGACGCTGAGCAAAAATTCATGGCCGAGAACCGGCCGTCGTCGCTGATCTATCGCCTGGCCAAGCCGCATGAAGTGGCGAACGTGGTGGCGTTCCTGGCCAGCGAGCGCGCCGCTGTCATCAACGGCGCTGCCATCCGCGCCGAAGGCGGTACGGTCCAGACCATCGCCTGATCGGTCTCAGACGCTAACGGGGCAAGTTGTAGAAGCCAGCTTCGCGCATGCCGCGTTTGATGTTCTCCATATTGCCCTGCTTCGGCCAACCGGCGAACTGGTAGACCAGTTTGCCGTTGTTGAAGAAATAGAAGGTTGGCGTATCCCAGCGGTCGATGACGGTCCAGGCTGGGTAGTTGCGGGGAATCGAGAATTGGAATGCGGTGTGGGCCTTGTTCCATTGCGCGATCCCGGCAAAGTCGATTTGCCGTTCCATGCGCATTAGCCATTTGCTGCGGCCATTCAATCGGTCCAGATCCGGGAAGTCCTGCAGCGCGCGCATGCTGGCGAGCGAGAAGTGGCAACGGACCGACGACGCCACCAGCAGGTATGGGCCGGAAGGCAGCGCGAACTTGGCGGCCGCCAGTTCCTTGCCGTCTGCCCGGATGATCCATTCCTGTAACTCGCCTTTGGCTTGCGGGGCATCGATGGCCGGTGGAGGAGGCAGTTTCAGCGCAGGGTTGGCGGCGGAAAAGTCGGCGGCTGCGGTGAAGTCTTCGGCGGCCAGGTAGGCGCGGTACACGTTTGCACCGCGCGAGGTGTCGGTGTCACCGCCCGCCTTCAGCAGATCGAAGTACAACTGCATTTTCCTGGCGTGGTAGGCGCTGTCGGTATAGAACGCCGCGATATCCGACGCGTCATACAGGGACTTCAATGTTTCGGGTTGGTCTTTGATGGATGCCAGGTCTAGGTCTTCGAACAAACCGAGATAGGCACGGGCGATGTTGTCGGCGGCTTCTCTGGTTGGCAGGTCCGCCTTGAAGTCATGCTTGGCAACTTGCTTCAGACGGTCGACGCGCTCGGCATAATTATTGATCTCAGCCGCGCCCGCGACTGTGGCCGCACAAAGCAGCAGCATGCAAGTCCATTGTTTCATTTTTTGATTATATAAAAAAAACCCGCAGGCGCCGAAGCGCGTGCGGGTTGTAAGTACCTTCGGGAGTAAAACGGTTTAGAAGCTCAGTGCAGGGAAGCCGGTGATGTAGCCGACTGCCGCACCGTAGCGGTCGCGGTAGTTGGCGCGGATCAGCGGATCGAGCGTCGCTTGCACTTTGCCATGCAGCGCCGCTTCCCAGTCGCCCGGGTGCTGGAAGTTGCTCATGATGTAGGCGAAGCCGTTGATGTCGTCCACTGCGTGCAGGCCGGTTGACTCGGCGCCCGACGGCGTCGACAGTACGCGCGACAGCGTCTTGGTGTCGACGTTGTACGCCCACAGGAAGTTGTTGACGTGCAGGCCGCTGTCTTCGCCGATGAACAGGGTGCGCAGCTTTTCCGAGAACTTGATGTTGTCCGGATTGGCGATCTTGTCCGGATTGGCCAGGTTGCCCAGCGCGTCCGGCGTGGCCAGGTCTTCACCGACCAGCGCCGGCACGGCTGCCATGTCGACCGGCACCCACTCGCTGTTGATGGCGCCGCCGCTGGTATCGGTCTGGCCGCCTTTCAGGTTCAGCGCGTAGACGATGCCGGCGTTCGGGCCTTTGATCGCGATGCCGCCCGAGCCGTTGGTCATGGCTGCCTGGATGTAGCTCATCGCGGTGTAGGCGATCTTGTCCTTGGCGTTGACGGTGGTGCCTTCCATCTTGGTGAAGCCCAGGCTGCCGCCCTTGAAGGCAGCGTAGCGGTGGGTTTCCAGGAAGGCGGCTGCCTTTTCCATGCCCGGCTGGAACTTGACCCAGTTGGTCTTGCCGCTGAACGGGATCTTGGTGTACGAGGCGTCCGATGGATCGGCGGTCTTGGCGTCGACGATGTCGGCCGCTTTCAGCTTGTCGGCCAGGGCCTTGATTTCGGCCGAGGTGGCGCTGCCCAGCTTGATCCAGGTGAGGGTCGCCGAGCCGCCGTTGTCGGCGGTTTTCTGGGTCCACTTGGCCACGTACAGGGTGCCGCTCGACAGGTCTTGTTCCTTGTCGGCGACGAACATGAACAGGCCGCCGTTGGTGGCGTCGTCGCCCATCAGCGCGGTGCGCTGGTCCGGCATCACCTGGATCAGCTCGTGCGAGATGCGGCCCAGGCAGTAGTGCTTCTTGACGCTGCCGGTGCCGTCCGGGTTGACGGTGATTTCCGGCAGGTGGCCGTAGTGGTACGGGTTGGCCTTGGTGGCATCGCCGTACAGGTTGGTCGAGAAGTTGGCGAACTGGGTGTTCTTGTCGATGACGGTGGCGTCCGGCTCGTACTCTTCGCTCGACAGGTGGGTATTCCACGGCGAACGGCTGGCGCCGCAGGTGATCCACAGGCCGTTGGCCGGACTGGTGTCGACGTTGTGGTACTTGACCAGCGACAGCGCGCCGGTGGCCTTGTCCTGATCCAGCGTCAGCACGGCGATCGGCGACGGCAGCATGCCGTACATGGAGTCGCCTTTGACGTTGCGGGTGGTGTACTCGAACTGCACCACGGCGAACACGGTGTTGCCCTTGACGCCGGCCACGGTCGGCGCGGCCAGCTTCAGCAGCGAGGTGCCGTCCGGGCAGTCGGAGAAGAACTGGCGCGCATTCGCATCGGTCTTGTCGACGATAGGCTTGTTGTTGATGTCGTAGTAGCCGCCGGCCAGGATGGTGCCGCCGTTGCCGTTGGAAACTTGCGCGCCGGTGACGAAGAAGGTCTGGTAGGCCAGGTTGTAGGGCACGGTCTTGCCGTCCGAGTACAGCGCCTGCATGGTCGAAGCCACGCTGGTGGTGGCCATCTGCGGCGCGTTGGCCAGTGATGGCGCGGCCATGCCGGAGAAGCTCACCGACATCAGCTGCGCGGCAGGCGCGGCGGTGTCGCCGCCGCCGCAAGCGGACAGCAGGGCGGCAGTGGCGCTGCCGCCGGCCAGCGGCAGCAGCGGCGCGCCGGACAGGAATTTGAGGAGGCTGCGGCGGGTTGGATCAAGTTGTGCGGTCATTTCGTGGCTACCCTGAGTTGGTTTGTAAGCGGCGGCAATCTTAGCGATTTGGTATGACAGGCTTGTGACATGTCCGACAAAAACCGATTGGTAACAAACTTATTCAGCACGGGCGCAGCCGGGAGAAAGGCGCTATATTGTTTGTATCAGTCCTAGCAAAGGAGCAGCATCATGCGCTTGTTGAACAAAACCATGCTGGCCGCCGTGTTGGCGTTGCTGGCTTCCAGCGCCGCTTGGGCGCAAGTGACCGTCAGCTACGTCAAGCCGGAAGACTTTGCCGATATCGACCGCAACCCGATCGACCGCGAGCGCACGCTGAAGCAGTTCACCGAGTATTTCCAGTCGCTGGAGAAGAAGCTGCCCGCCGGGCAGTCGCTGAAGATTGAAGTACTGGATATCGACCTGGCCGGCCGCCTGTATCCGCGCCGCGCCGCTGACGAGATCCGCGTCATGCGCGGCGGCGCCGACTGGCCGCGCATGCACCTCAAGTACACCCTGGAGCAGGATGGCCAGGTGCTGCGCAGCGGCGATGAGCAGATCTCCAACATGGATTACCAGAACCGCATCGGCCGCTATTACGACAGCGAGCCGCTGCGCTATGAAAAGCAGATGCTGGACGACTGGTTCAACAAATCCATCGTCCCTAAAGTCGCCCAGCGTTAATCGAGGCGGTTCACTTTCGGGAACTTGGCCAGGAACTCCGGCGGCATCGGGGTGACCTGGCTGGTCTTGTAGTTGAAGAAGACGAAGCCGTACTTGGCCATTGCCACCAGCTTGCCGTCGCGCGGGCGGGTGATGCGGAAGATGATGTCGCCGCCGTACTGGTTGAAATCCATCACGCCCACTTCAAACACCAGCTGGTCGCGCGCGTGCGCCTCGGCGCGGTAGGTGGTGGCCAGATCGGTGATGATGATGCCGGTGCCGTCGGCGCCGGTCTCCTGCACGCCGTAGTCGTACAGGAAGCGCGCCCGCGCTTCCGAGATCATGGAAATCATCGAGTCGTTGCCGAGGTGGTTGGCGCCGTTGATGTCGGTCACCCGCACCGTCAGCTGGGTGGAAAAAATAAACAACTCGTCCGGGAAGTCCAGTTTCAAACGCGCCATGATGTCTCTCTCAACAATGATGCCGCCATTTTAACGCAGCCGGCAATAGCCCTTTAGTGGTAAGACCGCCGCCGCGATAATGTGTACGATCAAGCCGTCAACCTTGAAAGGATGCGCGATGATCTACGGTCTCACTTATTTGGGTGTGATCCATACCCTGATCAGCCTGGTGGCGGTGGCGGCGGCGCTGATCGCCTTTGTGCGCGAGGGCGTCATCAACCCCGGCAGTACGCTGGGCAAGCTGTACCTCTGGACCACAGTGCTGACCTGCCTGACCGGCTTCGGCATCTTTCAGCATGGCGGTTTCGGCAAGCCGCACGTGCTCGGGATCATCACTCTGCTGGTGCTGGCGGCGGCGTGGAAGGTGCGGTCGGTGCGGGGCGTTACGGTGCTGTACTCGCTGACGTTTTTGTTCCACATGATCCCGGCCGTGACCGAGACCACCACCCGCCTGCCCTTGGGCGCGCCGCTGCTGGCGAGCGCCGAAGCGCCCGAGTTGAAAGCCATCACCGGCGTACTGTTCCTGTTGTTCCTGGCCGGCGTGACCTTGCAGCTACGGCGCCTGAAAGCGCAGGGAAAATAGATGCAAACACCAGCGTAATATGTCACCATGCAAGCTATCCTTCACGGGAGCGAGCATGGAGAGCTGCGCCATACAGGACCCTGCAGCCGAGCAACGGCGCTTGGCTGAACTGTCCCGCTACGCCATCACACTGGACGAATCCGACCCCAAGCTGGACCTCATTACCGAGCTGGCCATCAAGTCGGTGGGCGCCGAAATCGGCGGCATCAGCATCGTCTATCAATCACAGATCTGGTTGCCGTCGCGGGTGGGCGTGGAAGTGCGCCACGTGCCGCGCGCCGGCTCCTTTTGCACCTGGGTGGTGGGCGCCGCCAGCGAGGCCGATTTCTTCGAGGTGGAGGACGCCGCCAGCGATGCGCGCTTCCGCGACAATCCGCTGGTTACCCACGCGCCCCATTTCCGCCATTACGCCGCCGTGCCGCTGCTGGGCGCGCGCGGCTATCTGCTGGGGACCTTGTGGGTGATGACCTCGCGCGTGCGCCGTCTGTCGCGTGAGCAAGTGATGATGCTGCAAGGCATGGCGCGGCTGGTGGTCGACACGCTCGAGCTGCGCTATTGCGATGAAGTGACCGGCATGTCCAACCGCCAGGTGTTCCTGCACCATTTGCAGCTGGGGCTGGAACAGGCCACGCTGCCGCACGTGGTGGTGGGCTACCTCAACCTGGCCGGCTTCCGCCGCATCAACGACGTGTTCGGCCGCCAGCAGGGCGACCATGTGCTGCGCGAGATGGGCCAGCGGCTGGCCGGCTGGGCCGGGCCGGAGAACCTGGCCGGCCACCTCGGCGGCGACCAGTTCGCGTTTGCCCTGTTCGGCGAGCGCGATGAACATGTGGCGCAGCTGGAGCAGCTCAAGGAAGTGGTGGACGCGCCGTTCGTGCTGGGGCAGGGCGGCGCGCACGTGCTGCACGCGCGGGTCGGCATCGAGCACCACGACACGCCGTACCGCGGCTCGGCGGTGGCGCTGCTGGATGCGGCCGATACCGCCTCGTCGTCCATCGGCGGCCACTTGCAGCGCACCACGGTCAAGGAATACGGCGCCGAACTGCTGACGCGCTCGCACATGGTGTTCGAGCTGCAGAGCGCGCTCGATGGCGACGTGCGCCACGGCATGCTGCTGGCGCACTACCAGCCCCAAGTGGATTACATGCGCGGCACGCTGATCGGGCTGGAAGCGCTGGTGCGCTGGCAGCATCCGGTGCGCGGCATGGTGTTCCCCAAAAGCTTCATCCCGCTGGCGGAAAGCACCGACAAAATCTACCAGCTCGACATGCTGGTGCTGGCGCAAGTGTGCCGGGACATGCGCGGCTGGCTCGATGCGGGCTTGCCGGTGGTGCCGGTGTCGCTGAATTTCTCGCGCCGCTCGCTGCTGCACCCGCAAGTGATCGCTGACCTGAAGGCGCTGCTGGAGCGCTACGCGATACCGGGCCACCTGCTGGAATTTGAAGTGACCGAAAGCCAGCTGCTGGAAACAGTGGATCTGGTGGCGCCGCGGGTGGCGGAATTCCGCGCGCTCGGTGCGCACATTGCGGTCGATGATTTCGGCACCGGCTATTCCAACCTCGATGCGATCAGCAGCTTCCCGTTCGACCGGCTCAAGGTGGACCGCCAGTTCGTCAGCGGCGTGGCCGACAGCGAGAAAGTGGCTGGCCTGTTCCAGCTGATCAAAGGCATTTCGGAACTGTTCAAGGCCGAGCTGCTGTGCGAAGGGCTGGAAGAAGAGGCCGACCTGCAATGGCTGGCCGCGCACGGCGCCGGCCGGGTGCAGGGCTGGTACTTCAGCGCGGCGCGCACACCGGACGCCATCGTGCGCATCCTGGCGGCGCTGCGCGACCGTGGCGACGACGACTCGCCGCTGTCGGTGGCGCAGCTGCGCGCGCTGTTGCAGGCTTAGAGCTGCTCGCTCAGGAACACCAGCGAATTGCCGTGCGCTTCGGCGGCGGCGCGCTGGTGGTAGGAGCTGCGGTGGTTGCAGTTGAAGCCGTGCTGTGCGCCTTCGTAGACGTGGATTTCCACCTGTTCGTTATCGTCGAAGCGTTCGGCGATGCTCTTCACCGCCTCCAGCGGAATGTGGCTGTCTTCGGCGCCGAAGTGCATCAGCAGCGGCACCTTGATGTCCGGAGCGCGGTCCAGCGCGTTCTGGATGCCGCCGCCGTAGTAGGCCACGGCTGCATCGACCAGGCCGTTGGCGGCGGTGTGATACGACAGGCGGCCGCCGAAGCAGTAGCCGAGCGAGGCGATCTTTTCATCGCCGGCCAGGCCGCGCAGCACCTTGACGGTGGCGGCGACGTCCTGCTGGGCCAGGGCGAAATCGGTGGCTTGCATCAGCGCGTAGGCGCGCTTCCATTGCTCGTCGTCGTAGCCCAGTTCGATGCGCGGGGCCTGGCGCCAGAACAGGTCCGGCGCCAGCACCACGTAACCGTCGGCCGCGTACTGGTCGGCGACGTTGCGGATGTGCTGGTTGACGCCGAAGATTTCCTGCAGCAACACAATGCCCGGCCCCTTGCCGCCGCGCGGCAGCGACAGGTAGGCGCCAAAGCTGCCGTCGTTGGTTTCAATATCGATCCATTTGGAATTGGTTTCCATGATGCTCCTTGCAGCGTGGTTCACAAAGCGGCCATCCTACTCCGTTTTGCGGTTCAGTATATTTCGCGCGTGTAAATCACCGGCCCGGAGCGGTAAACGCCGAATGTCTCCTTGCCGGTGGTGCTGGGCAGGAATGGAATCAGGTCCTTGCCATTCTTCTTCAAAATGATCCCGGCCGAGCCGATGCCGCTGATGACAGGCACCGGCGCGGCCAGCCGGAACGAGCCGAGGCCATTGTCCAGTTTAAGCACCGCGGTAGTATCGACCAGGTTGATCGTTTTGCAGCTGCCGTCGTTGTTCTTCAGCGCCTTCTCGCAATTGACGGGTGTAAGGTAGACGCTGACGGCTTCCGCGCTGCTCACGTTCACTTGTGGATTGAACACATAGCCGGTTGGCATGAAGTATTGCGCCCGGGCTTCCACCTTCAGCGGTGAGGTCGGCGAGCCGTAGGCGTTGGCCACCAGCAGTCTGCCGCTGACGATGTTCAGCGGCGCTTCCACCGAATTGTTTGGCGGGCTGCGCAGGGAGCTGACCTTGTCCGTCGTATCATCGGCGCGCAGGTAGATGACTGTCGGTGCGATGTCCGCCGCCGGATAAGCCTTGGCGAAATTGAAGGCTGGCTGGTTGGCGCTGGTGATCAGGCCTATGCCCGAGTCGAAGGTGAAGTGCGGGGCGCTGCTGCTCCACGTGATGGCGTCTGTTGTCGAGGCGTTGGCCGGCAGCTTGTCGCCGCCGTTGGCAGACCAGGCGCTCACCGTGATCTCCCTGGCCAGCGCACCGCCGTAATTGGTGGTCAGCGCGCCGGCGCCGTTGTACGCCAATACTTTCATGAAAAAGGGCTGCTGTGCATTGACGAAGCTGGTGTTCACCTTGGTGGCCTTGCAGGGATTGCTGCTGTCAATCAGGCCGTCGCAGCTCATGTAGTTGCTGGCCGCTTTTGCCGTTTTGAAGTCATCGGCGGTCATCAGCGCCGTATCGAAGTGGTCGGGAATAAAGCGCGACACGTATTGGGTGCCGGTGGTCGCAAAGCCGGAGATCGGCACACCCATGTAGTAGACCGGATTGCTGTTGGCGCTGTCTTTCAACGTGGCGGTGAGTTTGACGTAGCCAACGTCGTCGAAATTTGTGCTGATAGAGCTTTTGCCTTTGTCGAAGGCGGGGAAGACTCCGGGAATGCCGCCGGCTTGGCCACCCGGGACTGGCGCGGGAACGGGGCTATCGTCCGCTTTGTTGATGGTCAGTGCGATCTGTACCTGTGACGCCGTGCTCTCCTTGCCGAAATTGGGAGCGGTATCGTTGGCCTTGTTGACTGCGGTGACGGTGAGCGTGAAGCTTTCGCTGGCTTTGGCGAAGACGTCGGTACGGAACGCGGTCAATGGCGCCGGGCCGATACTGCGGCCGCTGGCGTTGGTGGCGGTGATCTGGAAGCCGGCCGGTGCTGCGATGAAGTCGCCGTCGCCGGTGTAGTTCACGCTGCTCTTTAAACTGGCCCTCACGCCGACCTTGCCGACGTCGCCGTATGCCAGCGGGACGGTGGCCTTGCCGCCGGGGTCGAACGTCACCGGCACGCTGACCGGGGCACCCACCTGGTTGGCGCCGCACGTGGCGTTTTGTCCTTGAAAGCCTACCGGCACACTGCCGCTGGCCGGATTCTGGTAGCTGCAGGCCAGCTCGATGGTCGCGGGGCCGTAGACCAGCGGCACGCAAGTCTTTGAGGCGGAATCTTCCTTCAGCGCTTCGATCGTTACCAGCGCGCCAGGCGCCATCGACACATGGTTGGTGGCGGTCACCGTCAGGCCTGCGCTCTGGAAATTCATCTCGCAGGGCTTGCCGCCGCCACTGTTGACGCAGGTGGTCGCGTTGCTCGCGCCACTGGCAGACAGTATTTGTATGCCAGGCGTTGTGGAACGCACCGTGGCTGCGCTGTTCATGCCGCCGCTAATGGTAAAGGCCTGCCCACCTGGCTGCAAGGTGGTGTTGACATCGCTGTTGTAGCGCGTGGTGCAGTTGGCATCGGCGCAGGCGATTACTGTTACGGTCTTCGCTTGGCAGGTCAACGCGCTGCCGCTGTGATTGATCTGGAAGTGGTGTGGTGCGCCGGGCGGGGCGGCGCCGCAGGTGGGATGGTAGTTGGGATCGGCCTTGGTCACGCAGCTGCAGCCGACCGCGCCGGCGCCGGTGCAGGTGATGACGCCGCTGACCGAGTCGTTCCAGTCGATATAAATCGAATTCACCGCCGCATTGCCGTTGATGTTGGCAAAGGCGGAGCGGGTGAGCACATCGCGCGCCTTCAGGTCGCCGTTGATATTACTGTGCGAGCCCATGTCCACATCGCCGGTCATGGTGACGCTGCCGTTGATGGTGGCGTTGGCCGGACGCATCAGCAGCGAGCCGCCGGTGACCTTGCCGGTGACCGTGTTGCCGCTGCCGATCTCGAGCAGGGTGCTGGCGTCGATATTGCCAGTGACCGTGACATTGGACGGATTCAGCGTCACGGTCGGCGCACTGACGTTGCCGGTCATGTCACTGCCGGAGCCCAGCGTGAACGAGGTGGTGGCGTTGACGTTGCCCTTGAGGGTGACGTTGGAGTTGGTGGTGAGTACGTCGGCGCTGACGGCGCCGTAGATGACGTTCTTGGAGCCCAGGTCGGCCGTCCCGGTTACGCTCAGCGAGCCCATCTCCACTTGCGAATTGGTGCTGATGGACGCGCCGCTGACGGCACCGGAAATCGTGGTCTTGGAACCCAGGCTGATGCTGCCGGTGGCGCTGACACTGCCGTTGATGGTGGCCGAGGAGCCGCCGGTGGTGATGGTCGCGGCCACCACGTTGGCGGTGATGGTCTGGTCGTTGGAGCCGAGCTTGAAGTTGCCGCCAGCGGTCAGCGTGCCGCCGCTGACATTGATGTTATTTGAGCCGCTCAGGTCGATGGCGTTGCTGCCGCTGGTGCGCAGCGCAGCGCTGCCGCTCATGGTCAGGCCCTGGCTCCACCCGGGCGTGAACGCGGTGCTCAGGACTACCGTGTAGCCGCTTGCAATGGCCAGGATGTCGCTCCCGCCCGGCACGAAGTAGACGTCGCAGGTATAGGTGCTGCCGGCGAGCGTGCAGTTGCCGACGCTGCCGCCATTGAAGTTGACGGTGGCCGCCGAGGCGGTCCCCATCAACATGGTTAAAACAATAAGCCACACGGATTTGAAGTTCATAGGTCACCTGAGCATGTCTGCCTGAATTATAGGCGGACATGCTCAGTTTCCGTGTGGCAGTTTATTAACGTTTGACCTTGCCGAAGGCGTCGCCGGCTTTCCAGGTTTGCATCTTGGGCGCGTTGGCCACCTCGTAGCCAAGGTTGAGCGTGAACTGGGCCTGCTGCACCATGCCCGACAAATCCCAGTCGGCGTGGTATTGGTCGCTCGGCTGGTGGTAGTCCTGCTTGAACGCCACCAGGCGGGCGCGGTTCTTGTCCTGGTCCTGGACGAAGTCGAAGTAGCCGTCGCCCGAGAACACCGCCGAGCCGACGTTAAACGCCGGCACGCCGGCCTTGGCAAAGCTGAAGTGGTCGGCGCGGAAGTAGGCGCCCGACAGGTCAGGAATGGCCGGCGCCAGCTTCAGGCCCATGCGCTTGGCCACCACTGCGGCCGCCTCATACAGGCTGCTGCGCTCGGCGCCAGGCACGCCGATGTCGCGCGTCTTGCCGACGAAGTTCATGGAGTCCAGATTGAGGTCGGCCGAGGTTTTATCGAGCGGCCAGGCCGGGTTGCGGATGTAGGCGTTACTGCCGAGGAAACCGGTCTCCTCGCCGGCCGGCCACAGGAACACCTGGGTGCGCTTGGCCGGATGCTGGACGGCGGCCTGCGCCATCGCCAGCAGGGCGGCCACGCCGGAACCGTTGTCGATGGCGCCATTCCAGATATTGTCGCCCTGCTTGCTCTCGTCGATGCCGAGGTGGTCCCAGTGGGCCGAGTAGACCACCGCTTCCGCTTTCAGCTTGGCGTCGGTGCCGGGCACGATGCCGACCACGTTGTACTGCTCGATCTGGCGCACCTTGCTCTTGATTTGCGCGTGCATCTTCAGTTTGAGGTCGACCGGGCGGAAGTCGCGGCGCTCGGCTTGCGCGCGCAGCGCGTCGAGATCGAAGCCGCTGGCGGCGAACAGCGCGCGCGCGGTTTCCTCCTGCACCCAGCCCTCCAGCGGATTGCCGCTGCCGGCCAGGTGGAAGCGCTCGTGGCCGAAGCTGGTGGACGGCACGCTCCAGTCATACGAAGCCGATGGCGTGGTGTGGATCAGCAGCGCCCCGGCGGCGCCCTGGCGCAGCGCTTCCTCGTACTTGTACATCCAGCGGCCGTAATAGGTATAGGCCTTGCCGCCGAAGCGGTTCGGTTCCTCGGCGGTCGGCTGCGGGTCGTTGACCATCATGACCAGGATCTTGCCCTTGACGTCCACGCCCTTGTAATCGTCCCACTTTTCTTCAGGCGCCACGGCGCCGTAGCCGACGAACACCAGCGGCGCGTCGATGGTGATGTCTTCCTTGCCGCTCATGGTGCCGATCAGGATTTCCGGGCCGATGGCCGGGGTCAGGACCTTGCCGTTATCGGCAGTGAAGCGCGCAGCGCTGCCGGGCAGCAGCTTGGTGCCTTCGGCCCGGACCAGTTGGCGGTAAGTGCCGTCGGCCAGCGGCTTGAGGCCGAGGACCGCGGCTTGCGTTTCCAGATAGCGCACCGTGAGATCGCCGCCGCGCTGGCCGGTGCCGCGGCCTTCGAACAGATCGTCGGCCAGCAGGGACAAATGGGCGCGCAGCGGCGCTTCGGCGACGACGGGTTGCTGGGCGTGGGCTTGCAGGGCAAGACCGGCGGCGAGCGCGATGACTGGCAAACGCATAATTACTCCATGATGTGAGACAGAAGGCGGTAATCTTACTGTAATTCGTGCAAACAAAGGAGACCTATGAAAACCATCATCATCACCGGCGCATCGGACGGCATCGGCGCGGAAATCGCGCGGCAACTGGCGCGCCGGCATGGCGCCGGCGTGGCGCTGGTGCTGGCGGCGCGTAATGCGGAGCTGTTGGCGCAGGTGGCAAGCCAGTGCGAGGCGCTGGGCGCGCAGACGTTGGTGGCGCCAACCGACGTTTCGGTGCAGGCGCAGTGCATCGCGCTGATCGAGACGAGTGTGGCGCGCTTCGGCCGCATCGATGCGTTGATCAACAACGCCGGGCGCTCGGCGCATGCGCTGTTTTCGGAGGTGGAGAACCTGGCGTGGTACGAAGAGCTGATGCGGATTAATTTGTGGGGCAGCGTGTGGTGCACGCACGCGGCGCTGCCGCACCTGAAGCAGTCGCGCGGCAGCATTGTCGCGGTGTCCTCGCTGGCGGGGCTAGTCGGCGTGCCTGGGCGCACGGCATACAGCGCCACCAAGTTCGCGATGGGCGGCTTCTTCGAGGCGCTGCGCATCGAGCTGAAACCATATGGCGTGAGCGTGACGACCGCGTATCCGGGCGTGGTGGCGACCCAGATCCGCCATCGCGGCTTCAACGCCGCCGGTGGAGAGTTAGGTAGCAGCAGCCTGAAAGAAGACGAAGCCATGCCGGTGGAAGAGTGCGCAGGCCTGATTATCGCCGGCATGGAGGCGCGCCAGCGGGAAGTGGTGATGTCCGCCAAGGGCAAGCTGGGGCGCTGGATGAAACTGATCGCCCCCGGCCTGGTGGAAAAAATGGCGCTGGCCGCGCTCAAGGATGATGTCAAGCCGTGATGTGTCTAGGGCCTCGCCAGTGCTCTGGTGCGGTAAGCCTTGGGCGAGCTGCCGGTGACGCGCTTGAATGCGTTGCTGAACGCGCTTTCTGACGTGTAGCCCAGCGTTCGCGCCAGGGCTGCGACCGATTTGGCGCCTTCTCCCAGTGCGCGTCCGGCCAGGCGCATGCGCCAGTCGGCCAGGTAGGTCAACGGCGGTACGCCGGCGACTGCCTTGAAGTGGGTCGCAAATGTGGTGCGAGACATGGCGCAAGCCTTGGCCAGTTCAGTGAGGTGCCAGTTGCGTCCAGGTTCGCCGTGCATCAAGCGCAGCGCAGGCGCAATACGAGGGTCACCGAGTGCGCGCAACCATCCTGCGTCCAGCGGGCCTGAAGCGGCCAGGTGCGCGCGCAGCACCTGGATGAACAGGAGTTGCGCCAGTTGCGCCGACGCCAGTTGTGCACCGGGTTGCTCCATCTTGCGCTCTTCCAGCAATCGTTCGAGCAGCCAGCTGAATGCAGTCGCTTGCGGCGACGATGCGCGTACGTGGATCCACGGTGGTAGAACATCCAATAGCAAGGGGCCGCTGATTGGGTCGAGCAGCACGTGACCGCCGATATGGGCAAACTCTTCGCCATCTCCAAGTTGGGCAACCGAACTCCCGGCCCGCGAGAAGACGTCCATCGCGTCGACCGGCGCGATGCCGGGCGCACTCGACAAGATAGACCAGCGGCGCGCAGCCAATAGCCCGACGTCGCCCGTTTCAAAACGAATCGGCTGCGCCAGACCTTCCACATCTACCCAGCAATGCCCTTTTACTACCGCAAAGAACTTGATCTTTTCAGGGGCAGGAAAGCGGACGGCCCATTCACCCCCGGCCAGGAATCCCCCTGTCACCAGACTCTGTGCTTGTGTGAGCCTGAGAATATCGGAAAAGGGGTCTGCATCCATCTTCGTACTATTGCACATGAAAAGCGTATTTTCAAGCATTCACAGTTCGAGTTGGCGAAACTAAGATGCCGCTTCCTTCACTTATCCGCATACGAGGTACGCATATGAATCAACAACTGGTGCTGGTCACCGGCGGCACGGGTTTCATTGCGCAGCACTGCATTCTCGCGCTGCTGCGACAGGGTTTTTGCGTTCGCACTACGGTGCGTCAGCTGTCCCGTGAAACGGAGGTGCGCGACAACCTGCGTACCGGCGGCGCCGAGCCTGGTGATCTGCTGTCGTTCGTGGCCGCCGACCTGGGTGACGATCAAGGCTGGTCCGCCGCCGCGCAAGGATGCGCTTACGTGATCCATTGCGCCTCGTCGACCCCTTCGGGCAGCTACGTTACCGAAGACGACTGGATCAAGCCTGCAGTCGATGGCAATCTGCGGGTGCTGCGCGCGGCGCGTGATGCCGGCGTTACCCGCCTGGTGCTTACCTCTGCGTTTGGCGCGGTCGGCTGTGGTCACCCGCCGAGGAAGCAGCCATTCGACGAACGGGACTGGAGCAACCTGGATAGCAATCTGGCGCCGTATCAGCGCTCGAAGACGCTCGCCGAACTGGCGGCCTGGGACTTTATCAGGCGCGAGGGCGGCGCGCTGGAAATGGCGGTGGTGAATCCCACAGCGGTGCTCGGTCCCGCGCTTGGTGCCGACTACTCGCACTCGATCAGGATGATCAAGGAAATGCTGGACGGACTTCCCGCCTTACCCAGGCTGAACTCCGGCTTCGTCGATGTACGGGACGTCGCCGATTTGCATGTGCGCGCAATGACGCATCCGGCCGCGAGTGGCCAGCGGTTTGTGGCCATCGCCGGATCTAGCCTGTGGCTGAGCGAGGTCGCGGCCATCCTGCGCGAGAAGCTGGGGCCGGCGGGGCGCAAGGTCACGGCGCGTACCTTGCCGAGTTGGTTGATGCGCTTTGTTGCACTTTTCAGCCCCAAGGTTAAACAGCTGGTACCGCTGCTTGGTGTGAATCTCAACGCCACCAGCGGCAAGGCAATCGCGTTGTTGCAATGGCAACCGCGCCCGCCGGAGGAGGCGATCCTGGCAACGGCCGAAAGCCTGGTCAGGCTTGAGTTGGTGGCGACCGCCTAGTTACCTTTTTTCATTGATTGTAAGCATTTGTAATTCCCGTCAACTGGGCTGTAAGGGGCCGCGTTTTTTGCTCATGCGACACGGGAATTGTCCCGATGCCGAAACACCGAAAAGGAATTCAATCATGACCAAAGTAATCGCTTCTCTGATCGCCGGCCTGTTCGCTACCGCAGCATTCGCTCAAACGCCTGCGACCACTCCAGCCGCTCCTGACACCAAGCCTGCAGTGGAAAAAACCGAAGCGAAACCAGTCGCCAAGAAAAAAGTCCATCACAAGGCCAAAGAATCCAAAGCCGCGGAAACCACCGCCGCCGCAGCACCTGCAGCACCAGCAGCAAGCAAGTAATTAACGATATAAACCGTATAAATTAAAGAGGACTGAATCATGAAAAAAGTTATCGCCACCCTGATCGCCGGCCTGTTTGCTTCCGCTGCTTTCGCTCAAGCTCCTGCTGCTTCGGCTTCCGCCTCGGCTTCGGCCGCCTCGGCCCCTGCCGCTTCGGCGCCAGTCGCGAAGAAGGCAACCCACAAGAAAGAACACAAAGCCAGCGCATCGGCATCGGCATCGGCATCGACCCCGGCGCCAGCTGCTTCGGCACCAGCTGCAAGCAAGTAATCGTTTAAAAAACAAGTAACGATATAAACTGTATAAACTAATCTAGAGGACTGAATCATGAAAAAAGTTATCGCCACCCTGATCGCCGGCCTGTTTGCTTCCGCTGCTTTCGCTCAAGCTCCTGCCGCTTCGGCTTCCGCCTCGGCTTCGGCCGCCGCCTCGACTCCAGCCGCTTCGGCGCCAGCCGCCAAGAAGGCGACCCACAAGAAAGCACACAAAGCCAGCGCATCGGCTTCGGCCTCGGCCTCCGCACCAGCGGCTTCCACCCCGGCACCGGCAGCTTCGGCTCCAGCCGCCAGCAAGTAATTCGCGCTAGCGTTTGACGTGCCGCCCCGGACCCTCCGGGCCTGGGTGGCGCAAGAGAAAAGACGGCTTCCAACGCCGTCTTTTCTGCTTCTGGCGTCAACTAGAGTAAACTACGCACATATTTCTTTCGCAATTCGGCGATTCGAACAATTTTTGTGAGTGACGCCCATGTCCGCATCCCCAGTATCCCCTATCACCCTTTTCTCTGACCTGAATCTCGGCGCGCCGCTGCTCAAGGCGTTGAATGAAGTCGGCTACGAGTCGCCATCGCCGATCCAGGCCGCGACCATCCCGCTGCTGCTGGATAACCACGACGTGCTGGGCCAGGCCCAGACCGGCACCGGCAAGACCGCCGCCTTTGCGCTGCCAGTGCTGGCCCGCATCGATATCAAACAAACCACGCCGCAAGCGCTGGTGCTGGCCCCGACCCGCGAACTGGCGATCCAGGTCGCCGAGGCGTTCCAGACCTACGCCAAGCATATTCCAGGCTTCCACGTGCTGCCGATCTACGGCGGCCAAAGCTATGGCCCGCAGCTGTCGGCCCTGCGCCGCGGCGTGCATATCGTGGTCGGCACCCCCGGCCGCGTGATCGACCACCTCGATAAAGGCTCGCTCGACCTGTCCAAGCTGAAAACGCTGGTGCTGGACGAAGCCGACGAAATGCTGCGCATGGGCTTTATCGATGACGTCGAGCGCATCCTGCAGGAGACCCCGGAATCGCGCCAGACCGCGCTGTTCTCGGCCACCATGCCGTCGGCCATCCGCCGCATCGCCAATACTTATCTGCGCAATCCGAAGGAAGTCACGGTCGCCGCCAAGACCGGCACCAATGAAAATATCCGCCAGCGCTACTGGCTGGTGTCCGGCATGCACAAGCTGGACGCGCTGACGCGCATCCTGGAAGCCGAGAACTTCGACGGCATGATCATCTTCTCGCGCACCAAGCTCGGTACCGAGGAACTGGCGCAGAAGCTGCAGGCGCGCGGCTTCTCGGCCGCCGCCATCAACGGCGACATTCAGCAAGCGCAGCGCGAGCGCACGGTGCAGATGCTCAAGGACGGCAAGATCGATATCCTGGTGGCCACCGACGTTGCTGCCCGCGGCCTGGACGTGGAGCGCATTTCGCACGTGGTCAACTACGATGTGCCGCACGATCCGGAAAGCTACACCCACCGCATCGGCCGCACCGGCCGCGCCGGCCGCAGCGGCGAGGCGATCCTGTTCATCACGCCGCGCGAAAAAGGCTTGCTGAAGATGATCGAGCGCGCCACCCGCCAGCCGATCGGCCAGCTGGAGCTGCCGACCATCCAGGCGGTGAACGATGTGCGTATCGCCAAGTTCAAGCAGCAGATTACCGATACCCTGGCAGAAGGCGGCCTGGAACAGTTCCAGTCGCTGATCGAGGACTTCGAGCAGGAACACAATGTGCCGGCGGTGGAAATTGCCGCGGCGCTGGCCAAGCTGGCGCGCGGCGACGTGCCACTGCTGCTGGATAAAAAGCAGCAGACCCAGTGGGAAGAGCGTCCAGCCCGTGCCGCATCGTTCGACCGCCCTGAGCGCGGCGACCGTTTCGAACGCGGCGAGCGTCCCGATCGCAGCGAGCGTTTCCCGAAAAAGGAACGCATCGTGCGCGACTCCGAGCCGGGCATGCGCACCTACCGGATTGAAGTCGGCTACCAGCACGGCGTCAAGCCGGGCAACATCGTCGGCGCCATCGCCAACGAAGGCGGCATCGACTCCAAGAACATCGGCCGCATCGAGATCTACGACGACTACACGGTGCTGGACATGCCGGACTCGCTGAGCCGCGAAGCGCTGGAAATGATGGCCGGCATCCGCGTGGCCGGCCAGCCGCTGCGCATCAGCGTGGACGGCGAAGGCGCTCCGGCGCCGGCAGCCAGCCCGGCCCCGGCACGTGCCGACAAGCCAGCCCGCGCCGAGAAACCGGCCAAGCCGGCCGGTTCGGCACTGGACCGCACCGTGCGCGCCGCCGCCGAAGACGTGGGCGAAGAAGCCCCGGCCAAGAAGAAAAAGGAAAAGCCAGGCAAGGTATCTGTGCCGATGTCGGCGTTCCGCGTCGAGGTGGGCCGCAATAACGAGATCTCCCCGGCCAACATCGTCGGCGCCATCGCCAACGAGACCGGGCTGGAAGCCAAGTACATCGGCCGCATCGAGATCTTCGACGACCACTCGATGCTGGAACTGCCGGACGGCATGCCGGACGATATGTTCCGCAACCTGGGCAAGGTGTGGGTCGGCGGTGCGCAGCTGAAGATCAGCCACGCCGACCGCATGCCGCCGGAATCGGCCAAGCACACGCCGCCGAAGAAACCGGCGCCGGGCGCCAAGCCGAAGAAAAAATACTAAAGTATGCAGTAGCACGGGGCCGCAAGGCCCCGTTTTCATTTCGGCCCCGGCTGCACACAAGCGGTGCTGCGTTGCACCAAAACGAATCCGCCCCCTCGATGCACAGATAATGTTGTCATAGTAGAAGACGGCTGGCCCGCTTATTGCATAACTGATAGCAATACTATCTTTTCCGGAGGGCAGATGTTATTGCGGAATGATCTGTTGCAGTACTCGCATCCGTCGCCACGCACCGTCCGCATCCTGTGGATCGCTCCCGATCAGACCATCGCGTATGTGTTTGACGTGGCGGCGAAGTCGGCCGATGTGGAGATGGTGCAGCTGGCGACTTTGCAGGCAGACCTCCGTTCCGGCCATGCGCGCGTGCTGGCGGCCGATCCCTATCTGATGGTGGTCAGCCAGGAACTGCTGCCGCCCAAACACCTGCAGCTGCGCGCGCGTGCCTGGGAGATCATCGAAGGGCTGGTGGCGCAGGTGCCGGAGATTTACGAAGCGCGCCTGCGCGGCCAGATGATCGCCCAGGCCACGGCGCAGCACGACGTGTCCCATCCCACCATCTACCGCTATCTGCGCCGCTACTGGCAGCGTGGCCAGACGCCCAATGCGCTGCTGCCCGATTACTGCAATTCGGGTGGACGCGGCAAGGTGCGCCAGTCCTCGGCGGGCGTGAAGCGCGGCCGGCCGCGCAAGAACGGCGCCGACGCCGGTCCGGGCCTGAATGCGGACGAGGAGATCCGCCGCACCTTCCGTGTCGCCACGGCGCGCTATGCGGCCGCCAACGCCAAATTTTCGCGGCTGGGCGCCTACCAGCAGATGCTGCGCGATTTCTTCGTCGAGCGCCGCATCGACGCCGATTCGGGCCGCGTACTGAGCATGCCGCACGGCTCGGTGAAGGACGTGCCGACCTTCGGCCAGTTCAACTACTGGCTCGATCACGATGACGACCGCCCGCCGGAAGTGGCGCGCCGCCCGGCGTCCGTCATGCAGTCTGCCCTACAGGCGGCGTCGCAGCCGCCGCTGCCGGAGTATCTGCCGCAGGGCCGTCCGGGCGAGGGCTTCTACCTCGATGCGGTGCGCGCCGAGGTGCAGCTGGTGTCGCGCGCCGACCGCAACCAGGCCATCGGCCGGCCGGTGATCTACGTGGCCACCGATTGCTTCAGCCGCATGGTGTGCGGCGTCTACATCGGCATTGGCGAGGTCCAGTGGCCGCAAGCCATGCTGGCCCTGGCCAACTGCGGCGCCGACAAACAGCGCTACGTCCAGCAGGTCGGCCGCCGCATCGAGGCAGAGCAGTGGCCCTGCCGCCATCTGCCGGAAACGCTGTTCGCCAACGCTGCCCTGATGCGTGGTTGGCACGGGGTGATCGGCGACACGCTGCTCAACAACTTCAACCTGCGCAGCACGGCGGTGGAGGAGGGGCCGGGCGATTGGCGCGCCGTGCTGGAAAAGCGTTTTCGCCTGCTGGCGCCGTCGATGGAAGGCGCGCCATGCCGGCTGGACGGCGTGCTCGACCTCGAACAATTCACCCGCATCGTGGTCGACTGCATCTTGTATTTCAATGGCCGCCACCAGCTGGCGGATGCCAAGGTCACGCCGCGCCAGTTGTGGGATTGGGGCCGTGAATATCGTGGGGGCGGATTAAAGATTTATCCTGAACACCTGGTGCGCTGCAGTCTGTTACCGGTGGCCCAAGCCCAGGTCACCAGCGAGGGCATCGCGTTGTTCGATAGCCTGTACACCTGCGCACGCGCCATCAGCGAGCGCTGGTTCGAACGGGCCCGCATGCGCGGTGCGTGGAGCGTCAAGCTGGCCTACGATCCGTCCAATCTGGATATGGTCTACCTGCTCGATTCTTCGGCGCCGCTGCAATTCCATGCCTGTCACCTGGCCGAGGCCAGCGCCGCGCACCAGAATCTGTCGGCGGCGGAAATTGCGCGCCTGCCGCGCGCTCACGCGGCGCTCCCCGGCGCTGCCATGCGTACCACATCCCCAAGCTTGCGTAGTTTCGTCAACTGATTCCCTTCCTGCGTGCAGACCCCTTGCGCGGTGCATCGTTAAGGTGCGCCGCGTTTTTTCTTTGCTGGAATCGTTTCTAGGTGCTGGTGAATAAAGTCTGTACACATCCGGTGTCGCTTGAGGTGTCTGGACAAGAACTTGGCGGTGCATGAAAAAACATTGTTTTATATCGTTTGTTTCGCTTCATCCGTAATGGCCGCAGCGCCGAAAAGGCTTTGTTTTATTGCTGTGTTGTGGCACGCCGTTTGCTAAACAGGAACTATCTTTTAGCAACCTGTGGGGAAGCAGATGGATGGTAAAACAGTAAAACCATATAAATCGTTTAGCTCATTTACGAGGAGAGATTTTCTGTACCGTGCCGCCGCAGTCGGCGGCACCGGCTTGCTGTTGAATACCATGAATGCTTGGGGCATGGGGATTGCCTCCACCGCTTCCGCGCCGCCAGCCCTGAGCGGCAGCGGCAAGGGCAAGAAGGTGCTGATCCTGGGCGCCGGCCTGGCCGGCATGACTGCCGCCTATGAGCTGGAAAAGCTCGGCTACAAGGTGCAGATCCTGGAAGCGCGCGCCTTTGCCGGCGGCCGTTGCCAGACTGCGCGCAAGGGATTCAGCCTGACCGAACTTGGTGGCGAGAAGCAGACTTGCGCCTTCGATGAAGGCCACTACATCAACCACGGCCCGTGGCGCATTCCGCTGCACCACCAGTCGACGCTGCACTACACCAGACTGTTCGAGGTGCCGCTGGAGGTGATGGTCAACGATAACGACCACGCTTACGTCTACTCGGAAAACGCCGGTCCGTTTGCGGGCAAGCGCATGCGCATCAAGGAGGTCAAGGCCGATATGCGCGGCCACGTGGCGGAGCTGCTGGCCAAGTCGGTCAAGAATCACGCGCTGGACCAGGAACTCACCGCCGACGACCAGCGCCTGCTGCTGGACTACCTGGCGCGCGAAGGCGCGCTGACGCCGGGCGACTTGCAATACAAGGGCCGCAGCGGCCGCGGCTACGCCGTCAATCCAGGCGCCGGCCTGTCGCCGGGACCGGGCACGCCGTCCGACCCACTGGGCTTCAAAGACCTGCTGGCTTCCAAGCTGGGCAACGTCTACACCGCCGTGCATGACTTCCCGATGCAGGCCACCATGTTCCAGCCGGTGGGCGGCATGGACGCCATCGCCAAGGCGTTTGAAAAACGCGTCGGCAAAAACATTCGCTACAAGGCGGAAGTACAAACCATCCGCCAGAACGACAAGGGTGTCAGCGTGACCTACAAGGACACCGGCACCAACAAGGTCAGCGCCATCAGTGCCGACTACTGCCTGTGCGCGATTCCGCTGTCGGTGCTGCGCCAGATCGATACCGATTTTTCGGACAAATTCAAGCAGGCCGTCGCTTCGGTGGCGTACGCGCCGGTGGGCAAGATCGGCCTGCAGATGAAGCGCCGCTTCTGGGAAGAGGACGACCATATCTACGGCGGTCACATCATGACGGACCTGAAAGGCATCAACACCATTTCGGTGCCTTCCTACGGTTTCCAGAAGAAGAAGGGCGTGCTGCTCGGCTACTACCAGTACCAGACCCAGGCCATTGAAATCAGTGCCCTCTCGCCGAAGGAGCGCGCCGAGTTTGCGCTGGCGGCCGGCCAGAAGATCTTCCCGCAATACACGGAGAACTTCGAGACCGCGTTCTCGGTGGCGTGGCACCGCGTGCAGTACAACCTGGGCGGCTGGGCCGAGTGGACCGACAAGACCCGCGCTGCCGCCTATCCGACGCTGCTGGAAGGCGAGGGCCGCGTCCTGCTTGCCGGCGAACACCTGAGCTATCTGACCGGCTGGCAGGCCGGCGCCATCGAATCGGCATGGCAGCAGATCGCCAAGATCCATGAAAGGGCAAGTGCATGAAGGAAGTATTGATCAAAGCCGCGATGGTGCTGGTGGCCGCGTTTGCAGCGGCTGCATCGTCACCGCTGCGGGCGCAGGAGATGGACGGCAAGGCGCTGTTCCTGAAGAACTGCGCGGCCTGCCATCAGCCGACCGGCAAGGGCATCCCAGGCGCCTTCCCAGCGCTGGCCGGCAGCAAGTTCGTGCAGGGCAAGGGGACTGAGGTGGCCAGCGTGCTGCTGAAGGGGCGCGGCGGCATGCCCGACTTCAGCGAATCGCTGAGCGACCGCGATATCGCCACCGTGCTGACCTTTGTGCGCTCCAACTGGGGCAACAAGGCCGATGGCCTGAGCGAGGCCGATATCGGCACGCTGCGTACCACGCTGGGCGTCGACCCGTTCGGCAACTCCGTAATGTCCAACAAACACTGAGAGAGAACATGACGATGAAAAAAGCAATTGCCACCCTGTTGACCGTTGCCGCAATGAGCGGCGCCCACGCCGCACCAAAAGCGGACATCGTGCGCCACAAGATTCCGAACTCGGACTTCCCGATCGCGCTGGCGGTAACGATTCCGCCGACCGCCACCATCCACTTCATCAGCGGCCAGGTGCCGGCGGTGGTGAACAAGGATGCGCCCGCTGATTCGCTGGAAGCGTTTGGCGACACCAAGACCCAGTCCGAAACGGTGCTCAAGAAGATCAAGGAAATCCTGCAGGGCATGAAGCTGGACATGTCGGACGTGGTGAAGATGCAGGTGTTCCTGGTCGGCGACCCAGCCAAGGGCGGCAAGGCCGACACCAAGGGCTTCATGGAAGCCTACACCCAGTACTTCGGCGGTGCGCAACCTAACCTGCCGGCGCGCGCGGTGGTGCAGGTGGCTGGCCTGAGCAATCCGGGCTGGCTGGTGGAAATCGAAGTGGTCGCCGCAAAAAAATAATTTCGTAGTTTGTGTTTGAGGTCTTACTTTTTTTTTATTCAAAAATGGGGATTTAAATATGCATAAGGCCACACTCAAAATCGGCGTTGCAGCCGTATTGTCCACGCTGGCGTTTGGTGTCTACGCTGCCGAAGATGACGTCGCAGCAGCAGCGGCCGATGCAGGCGTCACGCCCAACGCGGGAGCGGTGATCGTGACGGGTACGCGTTCGAGCGGCATCAAGGTGGAAAACAGCGCCTCGCCGATCCAGGTGCTGGATGCGGCCTCGCTGCAGCGTACCGGCCAGCCGGACCTGATCCAGGCGCTGGCGCAGAACCTGCCGTCGTTCACCGCCCAGGCCTTCGGCGGCGACACCGCCAACCTGACGCTGTCGGCCCGCCTGCGCGGCCTGAGCCCGAACAACACGCTGGTGCTGATTAACGGCAAGCGCCGTCACGGCACCTCCAACCTGGCGGTCCTGGGCGGACCATACCAGGGTGGCGCGGCAGCTGACCTCAACTACATTCCAGTCTCGGCCATCGACCACATCGAGGTGCTGCAGGACGGCGCGGCCGCGCAGTACGGTTCGGACGCGATTGCCGGCGTGGTCAACATCATCCTCAAATCGAACAACCACGGCGGCACCGCCACCGCTACCGGCGGCGGCTATGTCGACGGCGGCGGCCGCACTGCCGATGCCTCGGCCAATATCGGCCTGGAACCGTTCCAGGACGCCTACCTGAGCCTGACCGCGGAATCGAAATACCACGGCTACAGCGACCGCGGCGGCCTCGACCCGCGCGTGGTCAATCCGTCCAACATGGCGGCCTATCCAGCCATGTTCCAGCATCCGGGCTACCCGCACGTCAACCACATTGCCGGCGATGCGCAGTACCACCTGAATGTGATGACCGCCAACTTCGGCTACGACATCGACCCCGACACCCAGTTCTACACCATCCTGACCGCTGGCCGCAAGGAAGCGCGCGCGTTCGAGAACTACCGCCTGCCTAGCCGCCTGCCGAAGATCTATCCGACCGGCTTCTCGCCGAAGGAAACCATGAAGCAGGACGACTACGGCCTGACCGTGGGCATCAAGGGCAAGGTGGCCGGCTGGAACACCGACCTCAGCACCACCTATGGCCGCGACCGGGCGCAGATCGGCGTGGCCGATTCGGGCAACGTCTCGCTGTTCAACGACACCGGCTACACGCCGACCGTGTTCAAGGCCGGCGAATTTATCGCCAGCCAGCTGACCACTACGCTGGAAACCAGCAAGGAATTCGAGATCGGCTGGGCCAAGCCGCTGAACGTGGCGGCCGGTATCGAGCACCGCATCGACAAGTATGAAATCGTAGCGGGCGACGCCGCCTCGCGCTACAAGGAAGGTTCGCAGTCGTATCCGGGCTTCTCGCTGACCGACGCCGGCAGCCACCGCCGCACCAACAAGGCAGCCTACATCGACATCGCGGGCAACCCGATCGCCGACCTGACGGTGGACGTGGCCGGCCGCTACGAGCACTTCAGCGATTTCGGCAACGCCAAGGTCGGCAAGCTCACCAGCCGCTACGACTTCTCGCCGGTGGTGGGCCTGCGCGGCACCTTCTCGAACGGTTTCCGTGCCCCGACCCTGGCCGAGGAATACTACTCGGCCACCAACGTCGGCCCGACCACCGCGTTCGTGCAGCTGGCGCCAAATTCGGCCGGCGCCAAGCTGGTGGGCGTGGACGGCCTGAAGCCTGAACGTTCGACCAACCTGTCGCTGGGCCTGGTGCTGAATCCGGCCAAGGACGTGGCCATCACGCTGGACGTGTACCAGATCAAGATCCGCGACCGTATCGTCGGTTCCGGCTCGCTGTACGGTTCGGGCGGCGCGGTGAACTCGCCGGCGGTGACGGCGGCGATCAAGGCCAACGGCAACGTGCTGGACAGCACCGTCAGCCAGACCGGTATCAACATCTTCTCGAACGCGGTCGACACGCGTAGCCGCGGCGTGGAGTTCGTCACCACGATCAACTCCAACTACGGCACCAGCGGCAAGGTGGACTGGTCGATTGCGTTCAACTACAACAAGGTGGAAGTCACCAAAATCAACCAGGCGCCAACCCAGCTGCTGCCGCAGACGCTGCTGGACCAGACCGCGATCTCGGACCTGGAAACCGCGTCGCCGAAATTGCGCCTGAACCTGGGCGCGCTGTGGAAGGTCGGCAACTGGACCGTCAACCTGCGCGAAGCGATCTACGGCAAAGCCTCGGAGTACGGCAGCGAGGATGGCTCGGTATACCACCTGACCGAAGTCAAGCCGAAGCTGATCACCGACCTGGAAGTCGGCTACAAGATCAACAACTCGTGGTCGCTGGCGGTGGGTGCGAACAACCTGTTCAACATCTATCCTAATGGCGTGAACCCGAACCTGCTGGCTGACCAGCGCGCAGCGGGCGACAACGCGGCGGTGAACGTGCTGCCATCGTTCTCGCCGTTCGGCATCAACGGCGGCTACTACTACGCACGCGCCAACTACAAGTTCTAAGCGGGGTCTTAGTGTCTTGACGGCCGCCCTTCGGGGCGGCCTTTTTTTGTCGCATCTCAAGGCGGAGTGGACGGGCCTGGCCGTAGACTGCATGGATGCCCTATGCCGCCCCTGCCGCCCGTTATGATTCGCCCTGGAAGGCTGCGATAGCGCACGCCTTCCGCGATTTCACGGCATTCTTTTTTCCTGAGCTGCACGCCCAGATCGACTGGTCGAAACGGCCACGCTTCCGTGACAAGGAGTTGCGGAGGTCAGGTTTCGGCGACGCGCCGGCGGGCATGGTGGCGGACAACCTGGTCGAGGTGTGGTTGCGTGATGGGACAGTGAAATGTGTGCTGGTCCACATCGAGGTGCAAGCGCAGCGTAATGCCTTGCTGGCACGGCGCATGTTGGATTACAACTATCGGATTTTCAAGGAGCACGGGAAGCCAGTGATCAGCTTGGTTCTGCTGGCGGACGAGGATCTCAATTGGCGGCCGCATGCCTTCCATAACAAGCTGCCGGGAACAGTGATGGGGATTTCGTTCAGCACTGCCAAACTGCTTGATTATGCTGGGCGTATCGGCATGTTGAAAGCCTCGCATAATCCGTTTGCGTGGGTTGTGCAGGCCCATCTGCTCACGATGGCGGCGCGTCACGACCCGGATGCGCTGTATGCAGCCAAGTGGCAACTGACCACGCAATTGTATGAACATCGCTGGAGCAGGAAGCGCATACTGGTGTTGTTCGATGTGATTAACTGGATGATGGTCTTGCCTGAGCCGTATCAGGACCGCTACTGGCAAGCCATTTTGCAGCTGGAAGAGGAGCGCAAAATGAAATGGATTAGTCCATTAGAGCAGTCGTTCATTGAGAAAGGCCTGCAGCGAGGGTTGGAGCAGGGATTAGAGCAAGGGTTGGAGCAAGGGTTGGAGCAAGGGTTGGAGCAAGGGTTGGAGCAAGGGTTGGAGCAAGGGTTGGCGCAAGGGCGCAAGGAAGGGGCAGCGGCGTTGCTGGAACGCTTGCTCACGCGGCGTTTCGGACCGCTACCGCGAACGGTCCGCAACAAGTTGGCCGAGGCCGACCTCGCGCATATCGAGGCCTGGGGCGATGCCTTGCCCGAGGCCCGATCATTGAAACAAGTTTTTGGATAGGCCGGGCACCCATCGTGTAGCATATGCGGATGCTGAAACGACTACAGAAAACTCTGCTGGCCGCCGCCGCTGCGGGCAGCGTGGGCGGCGCGCCGGCCGCGCCCATGACCCTCGATGATTACCTCGCCCTCAACGGCCCGGCGCCAACGCGCCATGTGGCCTACGGCGCCGCGCCCTCGCAATTCGCGGAGCTGTTCCAGCCGGCCGGGACGGGACCATTCCCGGTGGCTGTGATCATCCACGGCGGCTGCTGGACCAGGCACTTCGGCGGCATCACCCAAATGCGCAACATGGCCGGCGACCTCGCCGCGCGCGGCATCGCGGTGTGGAACGTGGAGTACCGCCGCTACGACGAGGAAGGCGGCGGCTATCCAGGCATGTATCACGACGTGGCCACGGCCATGGACCGCCTGCGCACACTGGCGCCCGAGCACAAGCTGGATCTGTCGCGCATCGTGCTGGTCGGGCATTCGGCCGGCGGCCATCTGGCGCAATGGGCCGGTTCGCGCCCCAAACTGCCGCGCAGCAGCCCGCTGTACGTGGCCGATCCGCTGCCGGTGCCGGTGGTGATCAGCCTGGGCGGCCTGGCCGACCTGCGCAACGAACAGGCGCTGATCAAGACCAGCTGCGACCGCGACATGGTGCAGCTGGCCGGTGTGGCCAGCGCCGCGCGGCCGGACATCTTCAGCGACACCTCGCCGGCCGAAATGCTGCCGGCCGGCGTGCGCACGGTGCTGATTCATGGTGAATTTGACACTATTTCACCGCTGCGGGTGGGGCAGGACTACGCCCGCCGCGCCCAGGCGGCAGGTGACGCTGCCGAGGTGCTGGTGCTGCCCGGCGGCAGTCATTATGACGAGGTGGCGGCCATTTCACCGTCGTGGCCCATCGTGTTGGGACAGATTCGCAAGGCGCTGGGCTTGTAGGCTGACGAGAAAACCGGTATCCTCCGTGCTTCTCGTCTAGTACACCTCATGCGGCTGTAGCTCAGTGGATAGAGTATTGGCCTCCGAAGCCAAGGGTCACTGGTTCGATCCCAGTCAGCCGCACCAAAAATCATGCGCTTTGCCAGGGTGTTTTCCCGCCGGTAGGGAGGGCTGTTTGGCAAAAATTATTCGAAATGTATCAGTCTCGCGACAAATCTGTGGCTGAGGCGTGGTACATTTTGCAGCCGCCTTTCAGACGCATCAAATTGTTATCGATAACTTATTTCAAATTGTGATCGATAACAAATGGCGGCATTCATCAATTAAAAAAAGGAGACTTATGAATACCCTCTCACTTCGGGGCGTCAGCGCCGCCGTGGCAGCGGCGCTGCTATGGCTGGCCGCAACCCCGGCAGGCGCCATCACTTTTGTGACCACGCCGCAGGCGCAGCCCAGTGTCAGCGCGGCCGGTTTCAATCATCCGGCTCTGGGCTTCACGCTGGAACAGCTGGAATACGCGCGCCAGCAGGTCAGGGCGGACGTAGAGCCGTACAAGACCTACTACAACACGCTGGCCACAGTGTGCTGTAACTACGCCAGCCTCGATCTGCAACCGACCAACCGCGACGCCAGCAAGGTCGACACGCCCAATACGCCGAACTACAACAACGGCACCGGCCAGACCCGCATGATCAACGACTCGCAGGGCGCACTGACGCAGGCCATCCTGTATTACATGACCGGCAAGAACGAGTACCGCCGCAACGCCATGCGCATCCTGCGGACGTGGAGCAATATGAATCCGAACGGCTATGCCTACTTCCCGGATGCCCACATCCACAACGGCGTGCCGCTGTTCCGCATGCTGATGGCGGCGGAAATCATGCGCTACACACCGGCCGACACCACCTACACCGCCTATCCGTTGGCCTGGACCGCCACCGATACGCAAAAGCTCAAGGACAATCTGATCGACCCGATGGAGCGCACCTTCTTCGCCAGTAACGAGCGCTTCATGAACCAGCACGTCTACTCGATCGCCGGACGGCTTGCTGGCGCGATCTTCACCGACAACCGCGCCCGCTACGATGAAACGGTGGAGTGGCTGACGGTGAACGCCAGCTCGACCCGGCAGGACATCAACGGCGGCATCCTGCCGCTGATTCCGCTGATCGACGCCGACAACCCGCTCAACACAGCGGGCTATCCCTTCTACCAGATCCAGGAAATGATGCGCGACCAGGCGCACGGCGGCGACAATGTCGACAACCTGATCGGCCTTCTGCGGCTGGTGAATTCGCAGGGCACCAAAGTCGATCCCTACACCGGCAAGCCTTCAACGGCGGGCGATGCGGTCAGCGTCTATCACTTCGGCGACAACCGCCTGCTGATGGGCGCCAACTCCTACGCGCAGTTCATGCTGGGTTATAAAACGCCGTGGGCCGATACCACCGGCGGCAGCTCCGGCATGTCCGAGGCCTATCGCGGCCGGCTGTACGCCGCCGAAGGCATCGCGGAAATCTACAATGTCTATAAATACGAGCAGGGCGTGGACGTCGATACCGTCGCGCCTTACCTGGCGACCGCCGCCTCGCACCAGAACGGCTACGTGACGCCGTGGGGACGCGGCACGCCGGACAACAAGGACTTCGGTGCGGAAGCCTTCATCACGCTGCCGAAAGCGCTGACCGGCAAGCCGCTGCCGCCCAATACCGGCATGCTGGAAACCGAGCGCAAGACCATTTACCTGAATGGCGACTGGAACACGCTCACCGAAGGCGATCGTACCTTCGGCCGTGGTGCGGTCACGCCATCCGGCGCCACCGTGGTGTTCCACGATATTGTCTACGCGGACCGCAGCAAGTATGCGCCGGTGGGCCTGATGATCCGCTCCAATGCCGTCACCAAGCTGGCCGCCAGCGGCACCGAGGACGGCAAGCCGTGGTGCGAGATGACGGTGCCGGACACGGACGGGCAGTGGCGCTACATCGTGCCGGACGCCTCGACCGCCGCCACCGGCGCGCGCAAGCTGGGCGACAACATCATCTACTTCAAATTCAGCGGCGCGGAAGGCGCCAACGTCGACGTCGATTTCGTCAACCTTAACGCGCCCACGCAATTGACGCCGCCGCGCTTCGCGATGCCGGTCTTCCCGGTGACGGAGTTCGTGGTGCAGGGCATGGCCTATCGCGCAACCTACACGGCCACCGATGCCAATGCCGCCGACACGGTCAGCTACAAGGCCATCAACGTGCCGGCCGGCGCCAGTGTCGATAGTGCCACCGGCACGTTGAGCTGGACGCCGACGCCGGACCAGGTGGGCGAGCATGACCTGATCATCAGCGCCACCGACGGCGTGGCGATCAGCACCATGACCGCGCGCCTGAACGTGCAGCCGGACCGCCAGGCGGCCTTCATGGCGGCGCAGGGCGGCTACGATGGCGCCTCGGTCTACACCACGCCATCGCTGGCCGCGTTCAAGGCGGAAATCGCGCCGCTGCAGCAGACCGTGGCCAGCACTGCGGATGCGGACTTCCCGGCGCTGCTTAAGAAAGTACAGGCGGTGACGCAAAAGCTGGAACTGCTCAACCCACGCCTTGCCTCGGACGGCAGTCTGGATTGGAGCAAGAACATGGTCGCCACCACCGTGCTCAATGCGGCGAACATTCCGGGCCTGCTGGATGACGACTACAACACCACCTCGGGCGACCTGCGCGACGTGGTCACGCTGGACTTCGGCGAGAACTACCGTGTCGCCGCCAGCGCCTTCGGCATTCGTCCGCGCTTCATGTTTGGCAATCGCACGCAGGGTATCAACGTCTACGGCTCCAACGACAATGCCAGTTGGACCGTGTTGACCAGCCGCGAGACCACCGACACCAGCGGCCAGAACTTCATCATGGAGACCATCCCGGTAGTGCCGGGCCAGGAAGACCGGAAGTACCGTTACTTCATGGTGCGCGTCGATCATCCGGGACCGCCGACCGATCCAGCCTATCCGGGCATTTCCTCCTACAGCGAGCTGCATTTCTATGGCAGCCGCTATGACTTGCTGGCGCCGGTCGACGTCAGCGCCAGCGTGAAGATGCTGCAATCGGGCCTGAGCGTGAACCGCTTCACGCAAAAGTACAGCGGCACCGTCACCATCACCAACACCACGCAGCAAACCATCAAGGGGCCGCTGCAATTCACGCTGGAGTATCTGACGGCCGGCGTCACGCTGGACAGCGCCAGCGGCGTCAAGGACGGCGTGCCTTACATCACTTTGCCGGCCGCCGATCTGGCGCCGGGTCAGAGCGTCACGCTGACCACCACCTTCAGCAATCCATCCAAACTGGCGATCAGCTACGGCCGCAAGCTGCTCAGCGCAAAATACTAAGGAGATCAAGATGAATTTCGTAAAAGATCTGTTGACAAAGCTGATGCTGGCCGCCGCCTTGTTGTGCGGGGCAGGGCAGGCGTCGGCGCAGAACTACCGCATCATCATCGATACCGCCACGCTGGGCGGCGGCACGGCCTACCTCGGCCTGTACTTCCTCGGGCTGGCCGATGCGGCGCCGGCCAGCGCCACGGTAAGCCAGTTGCTCGGCGACTTTGCCGGCCCGGCGCAGCTCAACGGCGCGGTAAGCGGTGCGCTGCCGGGGCCTCTGGTGTTCGGCAACGGCGGTGAACTGGTACAGGAGGTAACGCTGGGCGGCACGCTGCAGTTCAACCTGCACTTCACGCTGGGCAGCGGCGATTCCGGCTTGAACTTCGGATGGACGCTGTTCAATGACAGCAGCTATCTGGGCGCCGACGGCGATCTGGGTGCGATCGCGCTGCAACCCGGCGCCACGCCCTATGCAGTCAGCACCTTCAGCGCCGTCAGCAGCGTAACGGCCGTCCCAGAACCGGCAAGTTATGCGTTGCTGCTGGCTGGCCTGCTGTGCATGGCGATGCTGCGCATCCGCCGCACCGGCTGATGCCCACGGGGCCGGAGCCAATTTCCGGCCCCATGAATTTGTTTGACAGCCCCGTCGGGCTGATATAACCTGTTATCGATATCACTAAATAAAAATCCAGGAGACACTTTGTACCTCATCCGCATACTCGTGGGCGTGCTGGCCTGCCTGCAGCTGTCGCTGGCGGCGGCCCAGATTCAGGTCCATCCTTTCCCCAACCCTGTGCGCTACACCCACCATAACGACGACTTCACCGTGCGCGTCCGGACGCCGGGCGGCGTGTGGCAAGACCTGTACGAGTACAAGGTCAAGGTCGATCTCGACAAGCCGCAGGAAGCTTCGATGGTCTACTTCAATTTCGACGGCACGGTGGAACTGGCGGTGCAGAAGAATAACGGCGTGTTTTCCAAGGTCGCCGTGCGCCCGGACGCCAAGGGCCTGAAGCCGGTGATCAAGGACGGCATTGCCTACATCACGCTGCACCGCCCGGAAAACCTGAGCATCGAGTTTGACGACGACCGTCTGCACAATCTGCACGTATTCACCCATGCCATCCGCAAGGACATGCCGGCCACGCCGGCCAGGCTGTCCTCGAACGATATCGAGAAGGGAGAGACGCCGGACCTGACGCAGAAAGTGGTGTTCTTCGGTCCCGGCATACATAGCGGCGAGTTCCGTCTGCGGTCGCACACCACGGTGTATATCCACGGTTCGGCCATCCTGAAGAATCCTTTGCTGCTGGACGGCGTGGAAGACGTCAAGGTGATCAGCGACGGCTTGTTCGATGGTGTGGAGATGATGACCATCCGGAATTCGCGCAACGTTGAAATCGATGGCCCCATCTTCATCAACCAGCCGCACGGCACCATACGCTGCATCACCTCGCAGGATCTGGTGGAGCGCAATATCCGCAGCATCGGGGCCGGGCAGTGGTCGGACGGCCTGGGGCACTTCGCTTGCGAGCGCGTGACCATCAGCGACAGCTTTATCCGCACCTCCGACGATTGCCTGACCTTCTATAACCATCGCTGGGATATCTGGGGCAATACGCGCGACGTCAAGGTCAGCAAGTCCACGCTGTGGGCGGACGTGGCGCACGCGGTCATGATCGGCATCCACGGCAACACGCCGACCGCCGGGCATCCGCAGGCCGAAGTGCTGGAGCGCCTGCGCTTCAGCGACATCGACATCCTCGATCACGACGAGGACGAGCCGGATTACGAGGGCGCGCTGGGCATCATGGCGGGCGACGACAATCTGGTGCGCGACGTAGTATTCGAGGATATCCGCGTCGAGCGCATCGAGGAGGGCAAGTTGTTCAACCTGAAAATCGCCTACACCGCCAAGTACAACACCAGCCCTGGTCTCGGCATCGAGAACGTCACGCTGCGTAACATTAAATATAGCGGCCGTGGTTCGCCCAGCGCCGCCATGATCACCGGACATGACGCGGCGCGCAAGGTAAAGAATGTCATACTGGACAACGTTACCATCGGCGGCAAAAAAATCAGCAAGCCGGAACCCGGCGTGCTGGAGATGAACGAATTTGTCGAAGGCGTCCAGTTCCGCTAACAAAGGATAGATGTGAGCATGCAGAATATCTCGATGATGGTATTGGCGGCGGCGCTGGCCGCTCCGGCCTGGGCGGCGCAAGCTGCGCGCGCTGAATGGGAACAGCCCGAAGTGGTAGCGGTCAACCGCGAGCCGATGCGGGCCACCTTCTTCAATTTCGAATCGCGCGACAAGGCGCTGGCGGGTGAGCGCATCGCCTCCGCCAATTTTGTCTCGCTGGATGGCACCTGGTCGTTCGCTTATTCGCCGACGCCGGAGGCGCGGCCGAAGAACTTCTACCAGCCCGGCTACGATGTCAGTAAATGGGGCAGCATTCAGGTGCCCGGCATGCTGCAAACGCAAGGCTACGGCAAGCCTGTCTTCACCAACATCGTCTATCCTTTCCCTGCCAACGAGCCCCTGATTCCGCACGCGCTCAATGAAGTGGGCTCGTATCGCCGCGATTTCAACCTGCCGGCCAGCTGGAAGGAGCGCGATGTATTTCTGCAGATCGGCGCCGCCGGCGCCGCCTACTATGTGTGGGTGAACGGCCGCAAGGTGGGCTATTCGGAAGACTCCAAGCTGCCCTCCGAATTCAATCTCACCCAGTATGTGCACGCGGGCCGCAATACGATTGCGATTGAGGTCTACCGCTGGGCCGACGGCTCGTATCTGGAAGACCAGGACTTCTGGCGCGTGAACGGCATCGAGCGCAGCGTGTTTGTGTACGCCGAGCCTAAGACGCGCCTGCGCGACTACAAGGTGACCGTCACGCACGACGGCCGCTTCGAGCTGGCCGCCGAAATGGCTGGCCAGCCCGCCCAGGTGACCGTCGCGGCGCGCGTGCTGGATGGCGACAAGGAGTTGCTGCAAGCGGCCGCCGTGCCGGGTGCGGACCGCAAGGCCGTGCTGCGTGGCGCCGTCGCCAACGTCAAGCCCTGGTCGGCCGAGACGCCCAATCTCTACACGCTGCTGATCGAAGTGAAGGATGCGCGCGGCCAGCTGATCTCCGCCACCGCGCGCAAGATCGGCTTCCGTACCGTGGAAATCGCCGATGGCGAGGTGCGCGTCAATGGCAAGCGCATTATGATCAAGGGCGTCAACCGCCATGAGCATGATCCGCACACTTATCGCGTCATGTCGATGGAATCCATGCGCAAGGATATCGAGTTGATGAAGCGTGCCCACGTCAACGCTGTGCGCACCTCGCACTATCCGAACGATCCGCGCTGGTACGACCTGGCCGATGAATACGGCCTGTACGTGATGGACGAAGCGAATATTGAATCGCACGGCTACATGCAGCTGGGCGACCAGGCGCCGACGCCGGAGAAACGCGCGGCGATCCAGCTGGGCTACAAGCCGCATTGGCGGGCCGCCCACCTCGACCGCGTGTCGCGCATGGTGGAACGGGACAAGAATTCGCCGTCCATCATTTTCTGGTCGCTGGGGAACGAGGCTGGCACCGGCCCCAACTTCGAGCACTCCGCTGCGTGGATACGCAAGGCCGATCCAACGCGCCTGATCAGCTATCTGGGCCACGGCACGATTGGCGAGGAGCACTTGCCCAATGCTTACGTCGATATCTACGCGCCGATGTACGACGATATCGAAAAGATGGCCGACTACGCACAAGACCCGGCTTACAAGCAGCCCATGATCCAGTGCGAGTACGCCCACGCCATGGGCAATTCGCTCGGCAACCTGGAAGACTACTGGCAGGTGATCCGCGCCCACCGCAAGCTGCAAGGCGGCTTTGTGTGGGACTGGGTGGACCAGAGCGTGATCGCCAAGGATGACAAGGGTCGCACTTACTGGGCTTCTGGCTTCGATATCAATCCCGAGCGCGGCGACAACAGCGTGGTTGGTGATGGCGTGCTGCGCTCCGACCGCACGCCGGACCCGGAGTATTACGAACTGCAGAAAGTGTATTCGCCGGTGGTGTTTGAAGGCGATGCGCGCAGCGGCAAGATCGAGGTAGTGAACCGCTATGATTTCCGCGACCTGTCCCACCTGTCGCTGTCGTGGAAGCTGGAGCGCGATGGCGTGCCGGTGGCCGCCGGCATGCTGCCACCGGCCAGTGCCCCCGCCGGTGGACGTCAGCAGTTGGCCTTGCCGCCAGCCGTGGCGGATGCCGTTGCCAATAGCGGTGCCGATTCCAAGCCCGGTGCAGGCGAGCTGGTGCTGACCGTCAGCGCGGCGGGCGCAGAAGGGCAGGCCGGCTGGTCGCAATTCGTGCTGGCGTCGCCGCTCGCCGCAGCGAAGGCCGGGCCTTGGGTGGCGCCGCAAGAACATGCGCTGCGCGCCGGCAAAGCTGTGCTGTCGCTGGACCCGGCCACAGGCCTGGTGAATTACAGCGTGGACGGCAAAGTCCTGCTCAAAGGCGGCAGCCCGAACTTCTGGCGCGGCCTGACCGACAACGACGAAGGCTCCGGCGTCGACAAGACCCACAAAGTCTGGCAAACCTTCACCGCCCAGCGCAAGGTGCGCTCGGTCGCGGTGGAGGGCGACAGCATCAAGGTGGTGTTCAGCTTTGGCGCCGGCGCGGCCCACTGGGAGAACGTATTCCGAATGGGCCCCGACGGCACCTTGGAGGTGCAGGCCAGCTTCATGCCGCTGCGCGACGACTTGCCAGACCCGCTGCGTCTCGGCCTGCGTTTCGACATGCCCGCAAGCCTGAATCAACTGCAATGGTACGGCCGTGGCCCGCATGAATCCTACATCGACCGCAAAACCGGCGCAGCGCTTGGCCTGTACGCAGGCGCGCTGGCCGACCAGTACCACAGCTACATCCGTCCGCAGGAAAGCGGCAACAAGACGGACGTGCGCTGGCTCGCCTTATCCGGCGCACTGAAGATCAGCGCCGACCAGCCGTTCTCTTTCAATGCGCTGCCATTCCCTTACGAGGACTTGTACCTGCGTCCGCGCGGCGAGTGGAAAAGCTCGGAGATCAGGCCGCATGGCGACGGCAGCCTGCTGATCGACATGGCGCAGGCCGGCGTCGGCGGGGATACCGGGTGGAGCCTGGACGGCCGCCCTCACGTCAAATACCGCATCCCCTTGCGGCCTGCAAGCTACAGTTTCCGTATTTCGCCATAAATATTGATTGACCCCGACCGGGGGCTTGACTAAGATGCTTATGAAAGTTATCGATAACTTGTTTTTCCCTCCGGCTAATTTGTTATCGATAACCGGTAAAACCAAAGAAGTCATTATTAGAATAAAAGAGGAGATGAAGTCATGCGTAAGACCCTGTTCAACACTGTCCAACTCAGCGTCATGGCGCTGGCCGTCGGCCAGGCCTTTGCCCAAACCCCGAACGCGCAGGACGCCGGCACCACCGTCGTGGTGAGCGGCATCCGCGCCAGCGCCAGTTCGGCGGTGGCCATCAAGCGCGACACGATGGAGGTGGTGGATTCGATTTCCGCCGAAGACATCGGCAAGCTGCCCGACATGAACGTCGCGGAAACCCTGACCCGGGTGCCGGGCGTGCAAGGCTACCGCTACGGCGGCGAAGGCGCCTCGCCGGTCGGCCAGGGATCGGGCCTGACCATCCGCGGCCTGTCCGGCCAGACCGCGTCGCAGGTGAATGGCCGCGCCTACTTTACCGCTGGCGCGCGCGAGTACAACATCGAGGGCGCGATTCCCGGCATGGTGGCCGGCATCGACGTGTTCAAGAACCCGTCCGCCGAACACATCGAGGGCGCCATTGGCGGCCTGGTCAACATCCGCACCCGCAAGCCGAGCGACTTCAAGGAACTGACCGCCACGCTGAGCGTCAACGCGCGCCAGAACGACATGGCCAAGAAAACCGACCCCGAGCTGTTCGGCCTGATCGCCAACAAGTTCGACCTGGGCGGCGGCTCGCGCATCGGCGTGATGGCGGCGGGTGTCTACCAGAAGAGCACCGGCCGTTCCGACAACAACCCGGCCAACGGCGGCGCCAACTTCAAGCGCGCGATTCGTGCCGACAGCGCCGAATACGCAACGCTGGCGGCGGCCAACACCGCCAACAACCCGAACCAGCCGATGGCAGGTTATGTCGGCCGCAGCGATGTGTCGTATCTGACCGGCGTGCCGACCGTGGCCACTGCCGGCGCCAACACGCCCAATCTGAGCGGCCTCACCGCCGAGCAGGCCTCCAATGTGATGGTGGCGCCGGGCCTGACCAGCAATGCCTTCCAGGAGACCATCTACCGCACCCGCAAGGGCCTGAGCCTGGCAGCCGACTACCGTCACAGCAACACCCTGCGCTTCTACACCGAGGGCGAGTACACCTACTACCAGTACTACCAGAACTATCGCGGCCTGAACTCCATCGATGGCGGCAATGTGCAGAACTTGCAAACCACGCCGTTCGCCTTCACCGAAGGCCTGGCCAACCGCAACCAGAACGGCGGCAGCGACGATGTGCTGGTCAACCAGCGCCTGCGCAGCGGCACCTTCCTCAACTCGACCGTCAACACGGTCGGCGGTGAGGAACATCGTCCGTACACCACCTGGATCGCGGCGGCCGGCGTGGAATGGAGCCCGAGCGCGGAATGGGCGCTGAAAGGCGACTTTTCCTATATCAAGGCCGACCAGACGCAGGATAACCGCTCGGTCAACCTGGATTCGGCCAATGGCCTGTACTGGAACACCACCCGCGTGGCCGACGGCGCGCCGCACCAGCTGACCTTCAGCGGCCCGAGCCTGTCCGATCCGAACAACTTCGTGTTCCGCGACTACAGCAATGGCACCTACCAGAAGTGGGATGACAATGGCTACGCCGCCAGGCTGGATGCGGCGTACTCGCCGGACGGCGGTTTCCTCACCAAGATCAAGTTCGGCGCGCGCGCGGCGCACCAGAAGAGCTTGTTCACCAACTTTAGCTTCAGCGGCAAGCCATTGACCAGCGACGGCAAGCCGCTGGCGGCCAACCGTTCCAACGGCATCAGCGCCGGCACCATGACCGGCCTGCTGGAAACCGCGCCGACCAACTTCATGAACGGCGACGCCGGCTATGCGGGCGGCTACCTGGTGGTGGCCCCGACCGCGCTGGACGGCAACCGCATCATGAGCGCCTTCCCGAACGCCGGCATTCCAGCCGAGGGCAGCTATCCGGAAAATTCGCTGGCGCGCCGCGTGTTCAGCGAGCACACGCTGGCCGGCTATCTGGTGGGCGAATTCGCCACCGAGGATGAGCGTCTGCGCGGCAATGTCGGCGTGCGCGTGGTGCGCACCAACACCGACCTGACCGCGCGCGTGGCCAACACCACCAGCGGCGCCACGGTGATCACCGATAACACCAAGGCGACTTCGTACACCAACGCGCTGCCGACCTTTAACCTGACCTACAACATCCAGAAAGACTTTCTGGCGCGCTTCGGCTATGGCCGCGGCCTGACCCGCCCGGACATCGGCTCGCTGAATCCTTCGCTCTCGGTCAACACCGTCAACGGCACCGGCTCGGTGGGCAATCCGGACCTGCGTCCACAGCTGGCCAACAGCTTCGACCTGTCGCTGGAGCGCTACTTCAACGCCACCAACTACGTGTCGGCCGGCCTGTTCGACAAGCAGATCAAGGGCTTCCTGAGCGGTATCGTGGAATGCCAGACGGTGACGCAAGTGCCGGCCTACAGCGGCAACATCGCCAACAGCTGCCCGGTGGGCCAGTACCAGATCACCAAGTCGGTCAACGCGCAGGATGGCTACGCGCGCGGCGTGGAAGTGGCGGGCCAGTACTTCTTCGACAAGGATGCGGGCTGGTTGCAGAACTTCGGCGGCTCGGCTTCCTACACCTATGTCGACACTTCGAACCCGATCAACATCGGCAGCGTGACCGCGCCGCGCGTCATCGACAGCCAGCAGCCGATGGTGTCGAAGAACAGCTACGCCGTGGCCGGCATGTACGAGGCCAAGGGCTTCTCGGCGCGCCTGGTCTACACCTGGCGCTCGGACCAGGTGCTGTTCGGCGTGTCGCCTAACCCGATCGACGGCCGCTACATCCGTTCCTACGGTATTGTCGACGCCTCGCTCAACTACGACATCATGCCCAGCCTGACGCTGAGCGTGAACCTGTCCAACCTCACCAACAAGGGGCTGGACCGCTACGTCGGCGAGCCTGGCGCCTATGGCACCAACGTCGAGCGCCAGCACTACCTGAACGGCCGCACCTTCGCCGTGGGCCTGCGCTATAAATTCGGCAAGTAAGACTTGCCGCCACGACCGCAATCCGGGCAAACCGCCGGGATTGCGGTTTTTTTATGAGTGAAAGAGAAAATGAAATTACGCTTTCTTGGCATCGACGAAGGCCTGCAGCAGCTGCACCTGATCGACACCGCCACCCAGGACTTTATCTGGACGCTGGATTTGAAGGACTACCCGCTGGCGCGCGACATGCAGCGGCTGGACGAGGAGCGCGTGCTGGTCGGCTACGATCACGGCTACTTCGAACTGGAATGGCGCAGGGGCCGCGTGCTGGCCGACTGCCGGCGGTGGCAGGAGGTGACGGCCGTGCACCGCCGCGCGGATGGCCACACACTGGTCACCGGCATGAACCTGGACGGCCGTAACGGCGTCAACGTGCTGACGCTGGCCCCGAACGGCGAACTGCTGCACACGGCCTACCGCGAAGGCAACTACGTGCGCCTGATGCGTGTCACGCCGCAGGGCACTTATCTGCTGTGCACCAACGATCACATCAAGGAAACCACGCCGGAACTGGTGGAGCTGCGCCGTTTCAGCGCACCGGGCTTCGAGCACGCATGGAAGGCCGAACGCATGGCCGACGGCTCGACCATCGTCTCGGCCGGCTATGGCGCCTTCATGGCGGTGTTTGACGAGGAGGGCAAGCTGGCGCGGCGTTTCGGCGCGGCGGGCGAGGTGCCGCAAGCGGTGGCGCCGTTCTTCTACGCCACCTACGGCTTCACGCCGGACGGTCAACTGCTGCTGGCGAACTGGCAAGGGCACGGTCCGGACAACGGCCACAAAGGCGCGCAGCTGCTGCAATTCGATAAGGACGGCCGGCTGGTGGACAGTTGGTCGGCCCCGCAGCGCATCTCGTCGCTGCAAGGCCTGCTGCTGGTTTAGTACGGGCCAGCGCCGGGAGCACTCAGATCGAAGTGCTCCACATCCAGCCAGGAACCGGCTTGTTTGCCGACGCTGAACAAGCCGACCTGCGCGCCAACCCAGGTGCCGCGCGTGACCGGGAAGGGAGCGCTGGCGGGCTTGAACGTCACGCCATCAACGCTGTAGGAGAAGTTGACGAACGCGCCTTCGTTCATGTGCGCGCGTAGTGTCAGCTCGGCCGGGGCATCGGCCAGCACCACGGTCGATTGCTCCTTGCAGCGCGGGCCGAACGGGCCGCATACTGTCATCACCAGTTCGTTGAGCTGGTCCTTGCGGCGCAAACCGAACCACGCGTACTGCATGCCGTTGACGATCAAGCCGGCGCGGTCGCCATCGTGCGCATCCACCAGCTTCACGCGCGTGGTGACCAGGAAGCGCGAGGCCGGCGCTTTCTGCGTCACGATGGCGGGCGAGGCGCGCACGTAATCGTCGGCGTCGTCCACTGCTTGGGTATAGAGCCGCAGCGTGCCCGGTTTGGCTGACAGCGAATACCAGTCCGGCCGCGAGTTGGCGCCCCATTGCCATTGCAGGCCCAATTGCGGCGCATTGAAATCGTCGCTGGTCGGCGGCGCGGCCAGCGGCTTGCCTTGCACCGGTTTGACGTGCGTGATCACAGGCTCACCGACGCCTGGTTTGCGGCCGGGTTGACCGATCAGCGGCCAGCCGTCTTTCCACTGCATCGGCTGCAGGTGGGTGACGCGGCCGTAGGCGCCTTTGTCCTGGAAGTGCAGGAACCAGTTGCTGCCGTCGGGCGCATCGATCCACGCGCCCTGGTGCGGACCATTGACCGGGGTGTCGCCCTGGTCCATGACAGTGCGAACCTCATAGGGACCGCTCAGCGAGCGCGAACGGAACACGGCTTGCCAGCCTTGCTCTACGCCGCCGGCCGGTGCGAACACGTAGTAATAGCCATTCGCTTTGTAGATCTTCGGACCTTCGACCGTGTGGTAGCCCGGATAGTTGGCGCCGTTGATGATGTCGCGGCCTTGCTGGTCCAGCATGCGGGTGGCGCCGGCGTCCATGCGGCGCAGCGTGACGATGTTGTTCTTGCCGGCCCGGCTGAAGGCCCAGGCGTGCAGCAGGTAGGCCTGGCCATCGTCATCCCACAGCGGCGCCGGATCGATCAGCCCACGCCCGGCCAGCAGCAGGCGCGGCGCGCTCCACGGACCACGGAAGTTCTCGGCCTCGATCACGTAGATGCCGAAATCCGGATCGGGGTAGAAGATGTAGAAGCGGCCGTTGTGATGGCGCAGCGCCGGCGCCCACACGCCCTTGCCGTATTGCGGCTTGGCGAAGGCGGCGGCCGGCGTCAGCGCGGGCAGGGCGTGGCCGACCAGCGTCCAGTTGACCAGATCCTGCGATTCCAGCAGCGGCAGGCCTGGCGTGTTGACGAAGCTCGACGCGGTCATGTAAAAACGGTCGCCGACGCGGATGGCGTCGGGATCGGCGTAATCGGCGTGCAGTACGGGATTGCGGTAGCGGCCATCGCCAAGGTCGGCGATCCACGGTGCGTTGGCGGGGGGCAGACTTTGGGCGAGTGCGGTGTGGCACAGCAGGGCCGCGGCCAGCGCGGCGGTCAGTGGCAGGTATTTCACCAGTAGGGCTCCCAGATGCGGCTCAGGCGCGTCAACGCTTCCAGATAGAAGTAGTCGCCCCAGAGGCAGGATTCATCGATGCCAATGCGGTTCGGCTTGTGATACACCGCGTGGCGCAGCAGGCCGGAACCCGGCGCGCCATCGTGGTTGAAGTAATTCTCGGACAGGGTGATCACCATGCCGGCGGCGGCGCGTTCGTATTCTGTACGCAGCGGATCGAGCAGTGGCAGGCGGCTGGCCAGTTCCAGCAGGCCGCAGGCCGCGACTGCCGCCGCCGAACTGTCGCGTTCTTCCGGGCCGCTGGTAAAAATCAAGTCCCAGTAACAAATGCCGTCCGGCGGCAGGCGGTTCAGATAGTAGTTGGCCACGACCTTGCCCAGTTCCAGCAGGCGGACGTCGCCATTGTGGCGCGCCACCAGCGGGAAGCCGGCGATGCCCCAGGCCTGGCCACGCGCCCAGCAGGAGTCGTCGCTATAGCCCTGATGGGTCTTGCCCTCGCGCGGCTGGCCGTTGTCGGCGTGGAAGAAAAAGGTGTGGTAGGTGGAGCCGTCGGCGCGCACGATGTGGCGTGCGGCCTGCTCGATGTGGCGGTTGGCGGCGTCGCGGAAGCGCAGGTCGCCGCTGGTTGCGCTGGCCCAGTACAGCAGCGGCAGATTCAGATTGCAGTCGATGATCATGCGGCCGCGCTGGGCAGGATCGTTCAAGTCGCCCCAGGCCTGGATGATGCCGGCGCCCGGATAGTAGCGCTCCAGCAGCAGTTCGGCCGCGCCCAGCGCCGCGTTGCGTGCTTGCTCGCTGCCGGTCAGCTTGTAGCCAGCCACGCAGGAAAGGCTGTACAGGAAGCCCAGGTCGTGGTGATTGGTGGCGATGCGCTCGCGCTGGCGCAGGTCGAAGCTGGCGATGTGGGTTTCGGCCACACTGCGGAATTCCTGCTTGCCGCTCAACTCGTAGGCCAGCCACAGCATGCCGGTCCAGAAGCCGTTGGTCCATTCGGTGTTGTCCATCGCCGGATAGATACCGCCGGTGCTGGATGGGGTTGGAAACTGGTTGCCGAAATGGAGGGCGTTGCGCTCCACTGCGGCCAGCGCGTTGGCAATGGCCCGATCGAGGCGCGCGCGCGACGGCAATTCGCGCCACGCTTGCGGTAGTCGCGCAGTTTGCAAAGGTTCCGGACTCGCCGGGTGTAATGCTGCTTGCATGGATGATCCTTAATTGGTGGCGAGGGCTGTGTTTTTGCGGATGGCGACTTCGGGCGGCGTCGGCGACAGCGCGAACGCAGACAGCGTCAGGAACACCGCGCCGACGGCGGCCAGCAGCAGATAGGTGTGGTTGAAACCGATCAGGTCATACGCCTTGCCGACGACAGGCGACAGCAGGGCCAGTCCCAGCGAGTGGCCGAAGCTGACGCCGACCATGTACACGGTGGAAGCCAGGCGGTTGTCGAAGTGGCAGGCGATGTAGCGGAACACCGACACCACCAGAATCGGCAGCTCGATCGAGTGCAGCATCTTCATGGCGGAGATGGAGACCGGGCCAACCGCCAGCCCGGAGCCGGCAATCCGCACGATCATGATGGAGCCGGCCAGCAGCAAGCCATGCTTGGCGCCGATCCGGCGCACCAGCAGCGGCGACACGAACAGGCCTGCCGCCTCGACGAAAATCTGCAGGGAGTTCAGGTAGCCGAACATGGCGGCGCCGGTGGCCTTGTCCGGGAATTGCGAGGCGAAGTAGCTGGGGAACTGCTGGTCGTACACGAGGTAGAGATTGGTCACGCTCAGGATGAATACCATGAAGCGCCAGAAGGCCTTGTCGCGCAGCAGGGCCAGCGCGTCGGCCAGCCGCAGTTTTTCGCCGGCGGCGGCCACGTTGTCGTGCTCCGGCAGGCGCCAGAAGGCCAGCATCAGCACCAGCAGCAGGCCGGCCATCGAAGCCAGCATGAAGTTGATGTGCGGGTCGAGGTTGTACAGGCGGCCGGTCATGAAGGCGGCGCTGGCAAAGCCCAGCGACCCCCACAGCCTTACGCGGCTGTATTCGAAACCGTAGGCGCGGCCGATGCGGTCGACATAGGATTCAATCGCATAACTGCCGGCGATGAAGGTGATGCCGAGGTAGATGCCGCCCAGCGCCGCGCCGGCCAGGATGTGCGACTTGAGCAGGGGACCGTACACGTAGACCAGGAACAGCCCGGACAGCATGCACATGACGCCGACCGCCCACAGCACATGCTTGCGCATGCCGACCTTGTCCGACAGGTAGCCATACACCGGCTGCGAGCACATGGCGGCGATGAAGTTGGCGGAAAATACGATGCCGGTCTCCGTGCCGGACAACTGCAGCGTGGAGCGCAGCCACAGGGCCAGCAGCGACATGCTCATGGCCTGGGCGAAGAAATACACGTACACAAAGGTGCACAGGAAGCGGAAATGCGACTGCTTGCTGGTCATGACAGAGTGGTCTCCGGATTGTCTTTATAGTTGTTATCGATAACCTATCGCGCTTGTGCCAGGCTGTCAAGTGGCCGCAGCCACAGGGCCTGGCCGCCGGAGGCCGGCATGGCCAGCGTCAGCACCGTGTTGGCGTCCACCGTCTGGCGGCGGATGCCGACCCTGGTGCGGGTCGGCGCGCTGGCGTCGTCGGCGTAGATGGTGGCTTCGTAGCGCTGGCCGGCTGGCAGGAAGTCCAGTTTCAGCTGCACCGTGCGGGCATCGTTGTTGGTGATAGCGCCGACATACCATTCCCTGCCGCTGCGGCGCGCGATGGTGACGTTGCGGCCCGGCGCGCCATCCAGCACGCGGGTCTCATCCCACACCGTAGGAATACGGTCCCAGAACGCCAGCTCCGGCTCGTCCTGGGACATCTCCGGCTTGTCGTACCAGTACAGGGTTTGCAGCGGGCTGTAATACACCACGGCCAGCGCCAGCTGGTGGGCGTGGGTGGTCTTGATGCGCGGGTCGTAGTAGCAGATGGTGTAGTCGGCCGCACCGGCCAGGTAGCGCGTAAACGGCAGCACGGTGTTGTGGGTGGCGTCCGGCATTTCCTCGTTGCCGCGTATGCCTTCGGAGGTCAGCAGATTGGGCCAGGTGCGCTGTTCGCCGGTCGGGCGCCAGTCGTCGTGGATGTTGACCATGATACCGGCGGCCGCCGCCTGGCGGATGGCTTTCTCCACCCAGGTGGTCCAGCGGTGCGAGCCGACTTGCACGAAGCCGAACTTCACGCCCTTGACGCCCCAGTCGCGGTAGGTCTGGAACAGGGTGTCGGACTGCGTCAACAGCGCTTGTTGATTCACGTACAGCCACACGCCGATGCCGCGCTCTTTGGCGTAGGCGATGATGGCCGGCAGGTCGAAGTCGGGAATGGCGACCTTGGTGGCGTCCGAGTCGAAGGAGAAGGCCGGGCCGTACCACTTCCAGTCGAACAGGATGTATTCCAGCTTGTGGCGCGCAGCGAAATCGATATTGGTTTTGGCGGCGGCGGTGGTCTGGGTCATCACACGCATGATCTTGCCGGGTTTGATCCATGCGGTGTCGGCCAGCGCGGCAGGCTGGTTCAGGTTGAGAATGAAGTGGTTGTTTTCCGCCAGCTGGCCGGGAGTGCGCGCGATCATGATGCCGCGCCAGGGCGTGGCGAAGGGCGAAATCAGATCGGCCGCGTCGTGCATGGCGGTGACCAGCGTGTCGGGCTTGTCGGCGCTGAGTTTGAACTTGGTGCGCGCGTAGTCGACCATCTGCGCTTCCAGCAGGGCGACGTGCAGGCCGTTGGGCAGTTCCAGCGTCAGCGGACGCTCGGACTGGTCGGGCCAGTCGCGCAGCGGCAGCAGTTTGTAGGGCGCTTGCGCCCAGCCGTGATACCAGGCCTTGGTGCCTGCCGGCAGGGCGAACTCGGTGTCTTCGCCGATCACGCGGTAGTAAGAACCTTTTTCATTCTCGGGAAAGGCGAAGCGCAGCGCCACGCCCTCGTTATAGGCGCGCGCTTCCAGCGACAGCTTGTAGACCGGATTGTCATCTTTAACCAGATCGATGGTCATGGCCTGGTACTGATCGCGGATGCGGGCGGTTTCGCCGGTAACCGGCGTCCAGCTGCTGTCATGGCTGGTGCGGCGTACACCGGTGACGGCCAGGTTCTCGAACCAGCGCGCGCGGCGGTCCACCGGCAGCGCCATCGCGCTTTCGGACAGATGATTATCGAGCCGCAGTTCCAGCAGCGATTCGCGGATGACGATCTGGTCATCGTAACGCACGTTGTAGTACAGGGCGCGCTTGCCGGCGGCATCGGTTTTTTGCTGCACCGTCAGGACGATTTTTCCGTCCGGGGAGGTCAGGCGCTCTTCCAGCCCGGCGGCTTGCGCCAGTCCGCAAGCCAACAGGATCAATGCTGCGATCAGGCGGCGCATGGGATGCTTCCTTCCAGCGTAATGTCGACCGACGGCGCCAGCGCCTTGATCTGTTTCAAGGTGGGCGGGACGGCGCCGGCCTGCGTGCAGGCGGCTGCGCCGGCGGCGACTGCCGTGCGCAAATGATCCATGCCGCCGGCTTGCGGCCGGTGCATCAGGCTATATAACAGCGCGCAGATACTGGCGTCGCCGGCGCCGATGGTGTCTGCCACGGTGATGGGCGGCGGCCGGGCGTGCCAGGCTTGCTGGCCGGTGTGGAATTCCGCGCCGTCGGCGCCGCGTGTCAGCAAAATACTGGCCTCCGGGTTGAAGGCGCGCAGGCTGGCGAGGGCCTGGCGCACGTCATCGGTGCGGAACAAGCCGATCAGGTCTTCGTCCGACACCTTGATCACATCGGCCAGCGCCGCCATCATGCGCAGCATGGGATCGTAACGCTCATCCATCAGCTGGCGGAAATTGGGATCATAGCTGATCTTGACGCCAACGGACTTCAAGCTGCTGGCCATGGACAGCAAACGGTCGGCCAGCGGCGGGCGCGCCAGGCTGATGCCGCCAAAGTGCACCCAGCGTACTTCGCGCTCCCATCCCGCAGGCAGGTTCCAGGGCGCGAACTGCTGGTCGGCGCTGTTTTCGCCGATGAAGAAGTAGTCGGGCGGCGCGGTTTCGTGCACCACGGCCAGCAGCGGCGGACGGTCGTTCAATTGCAGGAAACGCGGATCGAGGCCGGCTTGCTGCGCACTGGTTTGCAGGGCCAGCCCGAACACGTCGTTGGAAATGGCGCCGGCAAACGCGCTTGGCACCTCTAGCCGCGCCATGGCGCGCGCCACGTTCAAGCCTGCGCCGCCGGTCATGCTGGTCCATTGATCGGGGCCGGTGCGCACCATGTCAGTGAGGGCTTCGCCGGCCGAGACAAACAGGGGCAAGGTGTTCATGCTTCACTCCTCAAGGCACGCAGCACTTCGTAGCAAGCGCCCATGGTGTGGTAATCGGTCTTTCCGGCCGGGCTTTTCTCGTCGCTGAGCTTACGGTTGTCGCGGCTCAGGATGCGATACCAGGCGCCGTAGCGGTGATCGACCATGTGCGTCCAGCTGTAGCGCCACAGGCGGTCGTATTCGTTCCAGAAGCGTTCCTCGCCCGTGCGTACCGCCAGCACGGCGGCGGCAGCCAGCGATTCGGCCTGCACCCAGAAGTATTTGTCGCCGTCGCAGATGCTGTTGTCGGGTCCGAAGCCGTAGACCATGCCGCCGTGCTGCTCGTCCCACGCGTGATTCAGCGCGTCGTCAAACAGGGCGATGGCGCGCGGCAGCAGCCAGTCGGCCGGCAGGTGGCGCTCCAGCAGCAGGAGCAGCTTGGCCCATTCGGTGAAGTGGCCAGGCTGGTAGCCCCATGGACGGAAGATATTGGTCTTGTCGTCGCGGTTGTAGTCCCAGTCGATTTGCCAGTTGGCGTCGTAGTGCTCCCAGATGCGGCCATCGGCCAGCGCGGCCTGGCGCTGGGTGATATTGCGCGCCACGGTTTCCGCACGCAGCAGGTAACGGCGTTCGCCGCTGGCTTCGTAGGCGGTGATCAGCGCTTCGCAGGCGTGCATATTGGCGTTCTGGCCGCGATAGGGCAGGACCACGCTCCAATCGGCCAGCGCCTGGTCGGCGTACAGGCCGTGTTGTTCTTCCCAGAAGTGCTGTTCCATCAGGCCGTAGACTTCGGCCATCCACTGGCGCGCTTCTTCGATGCCGGCGGCCAGCGCTTGCGAGTAGGCCAGCAGCACGAAAGCCAGGCCGTAGCAGTGATTCTCGCCGTCTTCTACGGTTTTTTGTTTGCCATCCCAGCGCAGCTGCCAGGCGTAGCCGCCGGTGGCCGGATCGCGGTGCACCTCGCGCAGGAAGGCGACGCCGTGTCGTACTGCGTTCAGATACTCTTCGCTGGGGAAATGGCGATGCGCCATCGCGTAGTTGAAGACGAAGCGCGTGCTGCTGACCAGGTGGCGCGTTGCGCGGTCATAGACCGTGCCGTCGTCCTTGAAGAAATGATAGAAGCCGCCGCTGTTGTCGATGCAGCGCGGGTGGTAGAAACCCATGGTTTCCTTGATGTGCTGTTGCAGTGCTTCGGGGGAACGGAATTGCGGCGTCATGTCGGACTCCAGTCTGTCAAAAGTGGCGCCAGATTTGCTGGCAAGGCGCCGCTCCAGGCGGCAATGCGGTATCGGGTACGCCAGGGCTGGCCGGCTTGCAGCGTGATGCCCTGCCGGTCTGCCAGCGGATGGACGGCCGGCGGACGGGCCACGCGGCTCAGGTCGAACACGCTGTTGACTGGCTCCGCGCCCAGCGCGACGTGGCGGCCCTGCCAAGGGAATTCCGGCCGCCCGCGATTGCTGAGCCATAGCATCAGATCGGGGAACTGGCGCGTGTCCCACCACATGCCGACGCGGGCGTCGTAGTCGAGGTAATTCAGGCTGAAGGGGGCGGCGTTATGGCTGGCCTGCAAAGCCCGTACTTGCAGCAGTTCCTCGCCATCTTCGCGCAGGGGGAGGTGGCTGAGGTCCAGCGGGCCATGGGTTCCAGCCAAGGCGTCAAGGCGTTCCGAACGGGTATCCGGCAACAGGCGGCTGATCGCGCCGGCGCTGCCGCTCGGGTAGCTGAAGATGCCGTCGTGCCGGCCCAATTCCAGCTTGACCCGGCCGCTTGGATACGGCAGGCGGAAAGTCGGATGCAGGCCGGCAGGCAGGCGCAGACTGCGGCGCGGCCAGATCGCCAGTTCCAGGTCCAGCGCGGGCGCGTCCGGGATCACTTGCAGGTGGCGCTCGATGCGGGCGATCGGCGAGTCGTCCGGATAGTCGATGGACAGGCAGATCCGATCGCTGCTGGCGTGCTCGCAATGCCAGCGGTGATTCGCACCGTAGCCGTGCGGCCAGCTGTCGTCCGGGGCGCGGGGCGTCCACTCGGACGGCAGGTCGGGAGGCAGATCGGCGCGGCCGAAGGGCACGCACGGCCATTCGCCGCGCATGCGGCGCAGCACGCCGGGCAGGCCGAGCGAGTTGGTGGTGCCTGCCCATGGCGCGACGTGCATCACTTGCAGGTCGCGTTCGGCGTCGAGACGGAAGTGCAGAGGCCCCAGCATGGCGCCCAGCGCCTGGACTTCGGCGCTGCCGAACTGCCATTCCAGCCGCCACATTTGCGGTGTCAGCGCGTTGGGCATGCTCATCGCGCCAGCCACCCGCCGTCAACCGGCAGCACCACGCCGTGCACGTAGTCGCTGGCGGCGCTGGCCAGGAACACCGCCGCCCCGGCCAGATCGTCCGCCTGGCCCCAGCGTCCGGCTGGGATGCGCGCCAGTATTTGCGGCTCGCGTTCAGAATCGGCGCGCAGGGCTGCCGTGTTGTTGGTCGCGAAATAGCCGGGGGCGATGGCATTGACGTTGATGCCGCGCGCGGCCCATTCATTGGCCAGCGCGTGCGTCAGGCCGGCCACGCCGCTTTTGCTGGCGGCGTAGGCCGGCACGCGGATGCCGCCCTGGAAGGACAGCAGCGAAGCCACGTTGATGATCTTGCCGCCGCCGCTGGCCAGCATGTGGCGCGCAGCCGCCTGTGACAGGAAGAACAGCGATTTCAGGTTGGTGTCGATCACCGCATCCCAGTCTTCTTCGGTGACGTCGATGGCGTCGGCGCGGCGGATGATGCCGGCGTTATTCACCAGAATATCGAGCCGGCCGAAGGTTGTCAGCGCCTGATCCACCACGCCTGCCAACTGCGCCTGTTGCGACAGGTCGGCTTGCACGGCATGGAAGCGGCGGCCGGCGGCGTGCACGCGGGCGGCGGTCTCCGAGGGATCGCTGCGGCCGGCCGCCACGATATCGGCACCGGCTTCCGCCAGCGCGATAGCGATAGCCTGGCCCAGGCCCGTATTGGCGCCGGTGACGAGCGCGGCGCGCCCGCTCAGGTCAAACAGTTTGTGCATGGCGTTCTCTTATTTGAGCTGGCAGATGTCCAGCACCTGCATGTCGGTGTAGTCGAGGTTTTCGCCGCCCATGGCCCAGATGAAGGCGTAGTTGGCGGTGCCGGAACCCATGTGGATCGACCACGGCGGCGATAGCACAGCCTCTTCGTTATCGATAACTAAATGGCGCGAAGAATCAGGCTGGCCCATGAAATGGAAAATGCGCTGGTCCTTGGCCACATTGAAGTAGAAATAGACTTCGGAGCGGCGCTCGTGCACGTGCGGCGGCATGGTGTTCCAGACGCTGCCGGTCTTCAGTTCGGTCAGGCCGAGCAGCAGCTGGGCCGACTGGCAAACGCCGGGAATCACGTACTGATAAATGGTGCGGGCGTTGGAGGTTTCCAGGCTGCCGCGCTCCAGAGGAATGGCGGTGGCGTGGGTGATTTTCTTCAGTTCGTAGCGGGCGTGGGCCGGCGTCGAGGCCAGGTAGAACCGTGCCGGATTGTCGGCGTCGTCCGAGCTGAATTCCACGCTGCTGCTGCCCATGGGGACATACAGGCCGTCGCGCGGCGCCAGTTCAGTAACGACGCCATCGACAATAACGCGGCCGGCGCCGGCACCGACGTTGATGATGCCCAGCTCGCGGCGCGCAAGGAAAGGCACGGCGCCATCGCCCGGCGTGGCCGGCTGCGGCGGCAGGGCCAGCGTCTGGCGCAGGGGCAGGGCGCCGCCGATGATGAAGCGTTCGTCGTGGCTGTAGTTGAGGGAGATGCGCTCCGGATTGAACAGGCCGGTGACCAGATAGCGCTCACGCAGGTCGTCATTGCTGGCCTGCGCCATCATATCGGGATGGGTGGCGTAGTAAGTCTTGTTGAACATGGCTGCGTCTCCATAAATTTGTTATCGATCACATTCTAGCAGAACTTATTCTCGAAAGGCAAAGCCCATCCTGTTGCGTGGCCTTTAGGTAAAGAGGCAGGAAAACTTCAGGTTTTTTTGCTGAGTGGCGCCATCTAGGGTAGGATGGCGAAAAATTTAATCGATAACATGGCGGAGAGCCCAATAATGCCACGTGCCCCGAAACAGCCGGCCGTGCCGGACGAGCCACTGCGTCCCGCATCCAGTGTCACCCTTTACGATGTAGCAGAGCGCGCCAAAGTGTCCGGCATGACGGTGTCGCGCGTCATCAACGGCAATGCCCACGTCAGCGACAAGACGCGCGAGAAAGTCATGCGCGCCATCGACGAACTTGGCTACAAGGTCAATGTGGCCGCCCGCGCGGCCCGCGTCGGCACGCTGCGGGTCGGCCTGTTGTATAGCAATCCGAGCGCCGCCTTCCTGAGCGCTTTTTTGGTCGGCGCGATGGGCCAGTGCAACCGCAGCGGCGCGGAACTCATTCTTGAGCATTGCGTCGACCTGAAATCGCAGCGCAAGGCCATCGAGCGCCTGATCAGCGTGGGCGCGGACGGCATCCTGGTGCCGCCGCCGTTGTGCGACTCGCGTTCCGCGCTCAAGCACCTCAAGGAAATCGGCATGCCGACGGTGGCAGTGGCGACCGCCAAGCCTTCGCCGCAAGCCTCGGCCGTGCGCATCGACGACTATGACGGCGCGCGCGCCATGACCAAATACCTGCTGTCAGAAGGGCATACCGACATCGCCTTCATCAAGGGCGACCCGGAGCACACGCCGGCGCAGCTGCGTTACCAGGCCTTTATCGACACCATGCACGAAGCGGGCTTGCAAGTACCGGCCGAGCGCATTGCGCAGGGCATGTTCACCTATCGCTCCGGTTTGCAGGCGTCGCGCGAGCTGCTGTCCCAGAAGACGCGGCCGACCGCCATCTTCGCCAGCAACGACGACATGGCCGCCGCCGCTATTGCCGTCGCCCATGGCCTGCATTTGCAGGTGCCGGACGATGTGGCAATCGCCGGCTTCGATGATACGCCGGTGGCGGTCACGGTCTGGCCCGAACTGACCACCATTCACCAGCCGATTGCCGAAATGGGCAGGGCGGCGGTGGAACTGGTGATTGATCATGTCAAAGAACGCCGCGCCGGTCACGACGTCCCTCCCAAGCACCAACTGATGCCGTACCGGCTGGAAATCCGCGAGTCCACTTCTGCCAGCGAATAGGCTTGCAAGTTTTTTGCTTTGCGATGGAATATCGTTGTGCTAATATTCGATCGGTTATCGATAACATCTGTGTTCTGTCCAGTGGCGCAAATTGGTGTCGGTAACAGTCTGCCGTGCAGGGTGCACCCTGCACGTGGTTAAGCCGAGGCGGCCGACGGGCCACTCGGCTTTTTTTATCGGGAAGCGCTGACTTCAATACGTATAGAACATGCGCTGGATGTCCTTGCTGTCGCTGGTCCTGGTCAGGGCCAGCATCAGCAGGATGCGCGCTTTTTGCGGGTTCAGCGTGTCGGACACCACGAAGTCCAGCGCGTCGTCGTTCGCCTCGCCGTTGCGGGCCACGATGCCCTGGCCGACGCGGGCCGAGCGCACGATCAGCACGCCTTGCTTGCGGGCCTCGGTCAGCGAAGGCAAGACCTTGGACGCCAGGCTGCCGTCGCCGACGCCGGCGTGGATGATGCCTTTGGCGCCAGCGGCCACCAGCGCGTTCAGCGCCACCGGGCTGACGTTGGCGTAGCCGTAGACGATGTCCACTTGCGGCAGGGTGTCCAGCTTGCTGACGTCGAACTCGGTGTCGGCCGTGTGCTTGCGGGTCGACGCATGGTAGAAGTAGGGCTTGTTGCCCTGGATGTAGCCCAGCATACCCAGCTCCGGCGTCTTGAAGCTGTCCAGCGTCGAGGTGTTGGTCTTGGTGACGTCGCGCGCGCCCTGGATCTGGTCGTTCAACGTCACCAGCACGCCCTTGCCGACGGCTTCCTGGCTCGCCGCCAGCAGCACGGCGTTGTACAGGTTGATCGGACCGTCAGCCGACAGCGCGGTGCCCGGGCGCATGGCGCCCACCAGCACCACCGGCTTCTTGCTCTTCACGGTCAGGTCCAGGAAGTAAGCGGTTTCTTCCAGGGTGTCGGTGCCGTGGGTGATGACGATGCCGTCCACGTCCGGCTGCGCCAGCAGCGTGTTGACGCGCTTGGCCAGCTTGAGCCAGTGCTCGTTGGTCATGTTCTCGCTGGCGATCTGGAATACCTGCTCGCCCTTGACTTGCGCCACCTTGGCCAGTTCCGGCACGGCCGCGATCAGGCGGTCAACGCCTACGGTGGCGGCTGTGTAGCCGACCGTGGTAGTGGTGGTGGCGCCGCTGCCGGCGATGGTGCCGCCGGTAGCCAGGATGGTCACATGGGCCGTTGGCGGGGCGTCAGCGGCGTGTACTGCTGGAACGGCCGAGGCCAGCAGGGCAAAGGCGCACAGCGCGGAATTCAGACGGGAAGAAATACGAACGTTCATAGAGTCTCCAAAAATATAAGAATGATGTGACAGGGTGGGGCGGTCAGAATTTATGGCGGATGCCGAGCGCCAGTGCGCGCGATCCATGGCCAGCAGCCGGCGCGCTGCCGCCGCTGGAGGCATCGCCCACCATATTGGTGGCGGCCAGCTGGTTGCTGATGGCGCCGAATGAACTGTAGAGGTTGGTGCGTTTGGACAGCGTGTAGGTATAGCCCACCGCCAGCTGCCTGCCGCCACGCTGGGTCGCGGCACGGTCCTGCTTTTTCACATACGAGGCCAGCAGCTTGCCCTGTCCGAGCGGCACCGAGGCACCGAGCAGGAAGTCGCGGAAATCGCTGCCGACGTCGTCCTTTTCGGTTTCAAACGCGCCGTGCACAGTCATCGGGCCGAAGTTGTAGCTGGCGCCCAGCAGCACTTCTTTCATCGTATTGAATGACGTAGTTTTCAGGCTGTCGTATGCCAGGGTGCCCACCCACGGGCCGGCGGCGTAGTCGATAGAAAAGGCGAGGGTGCGGCCCAGGCTACTATCGCCGGCCTTTTCACCTAAACCAACCATCACCGTGGCCGACAGTCCATTCAGCTTGGGCGTTATGTAGCTGACGGTGTTGTCGGTGCGCGCGGTGCCGATGCTCATCAGATTGGTGGAGGCGCCGGTAAAGCCGGTTTCAAACGGGTCGATGCCGTCCAGCGCGATGAAGATCGGGTTGCATTGGCGGCCCAGGTTGATGGTGCCGGCGCTGGTGGTCAGGCCGACATAGGCATCGCGGCCGAACAAGGCGCCACCCTGGCGTGCCTTGCCAGTGTCGAGATCCAGTCCGTTCACCAGCACGAAGTGGGCGCTCATGCCATTGCCCAGGTCTTCCTGCCCCTTGAAGCCGATCCTGCTGCCGGATTGCACGCCAGTGGCCAGCTTGGTGACCGCGCCATCGGCGCCGCCGGTTTCACGGGCGATGCCCGCGTCCAGTATGCCGAAGACGGTGACGCCGGATTGCGCCGAGGCGGCGCCGGCTACGGCGGTGAGCAAAAGACCGGCTGCCAATGATGCTTTGACTTGGTTCATTGTTATGTGTCTCCTTTTTTATTGGTAGTAAAAAAGGAACAGCACTAACCATGCCACGCGATTTGTAAGCCAGGTTGCCGGGTCAAGTCATTGATTACGTGAGGTTTTTTCGAGGCCAGCGGTGCCGGGTAGCGGCGCAGGCGTATGAATTTTCATACGATAATTTCGGGCTGAATACTAATATCGGTACACGCTTGCAATCGTTTTCATGCGACTATTCTTGCTCCAACAATAATGAGAGAGACAAGATGAACTATCACACCCTGCGCCGCTCCGTGACGGCTGGCGCGCTGATTATGCTGCTGAGTGCCTGCGGCGGATCTGGTGCTGCCAGCACTCCGCCTTTGGCGGTGACGCCACCGAACGCCATGTGCAGCAACGCCGTCACGGTGCCGCCGTATCAAACCAAGACCAGCCTGCCTTTCTGTGCCAGCCTGTCCAGCGCCGAAAGCGGCAAGACTTGCCAGCAGCGCAGCGGTTTCGATATCGTCGCTGAGATGGGCGCGGGGTGGAATCTCGGCAATACGCTGGACGCCACCGGCAGTACCGCGAGCCCGCTGGCCGATGAAACCTTCTGGGGCAATCCTGTCACCACCAAAGCCAATATCGACGCGCTGAAAAAAGCCGGCTTCAGCAGTTTGCGCGTGCCGGTGAGCTGGGACGACCATGTCAGCGGGGAGGGCAAGGTGATCGACCGCGTGTGGCTGGACCGGGTCGAGGAAGTGGTCAACTATGCGCTGGCCAATGACATGCTGGTCATCGTCAACATCCACCACAACAACGGCTGGGAAATGCCGACGCGCGCCAACGAGGCGGCGGCGAAAGAGGTGCTGGTCAAGCTGTGGACGCAGATCGCCGCGCGCTTCAAGCCATACGAGTACCGCCTGATTTTTGAAGTCATGAACGAGCCGCGCGTGACGGTCAACGGCGTGGATGACTGGGTCGGCAAGCCCGAGTATTACGATGTGCTCAACCGGCTCAACGCCACCGCCCTGGCCACCATCCGTGCCAGTGGCGGCAACAACGCGCGCCGGCTGGTGATGTTGCCGACCTACGCGGCGGCGCCGGGCGAAGCACAGCTCAATGGCCTGGTGCTGCCGGACGATAAGATGGTGGCGCTGTCGACGCACGCGTACTCGCCATATGATTTCGCGCTGAACCAGAAGGGCAGCGCGGTCTTCAGCGGCCAGGCGGAACTGGACGCCTTGTTCCAGCGCTTGAACACGCGCTACGTCCAGAAGGGCACGCCGGTGATCATGGGCGAGTGGGCCTCGACCGACAAGAACAATGCAGCCGAGCGAGTCAAACACGCGCTGTACTTCGCACGCGGTGCGCGCCTGGCTGGCATTCCCACGCTGTGGTGGGACAACGGCAATCTGAACTGGTCGGCGACGTCCAACGACATCATGGGTATTTTCGACCGCCGCGCCAACCGCGTTAGCCGTCAGGACATCGTCGACGCCATCATGTGCGGCGTAAAGTAGACGCTTCCGGCGGGTATTTGATGGCGTTCAGCGCCATCTTCTCGATGGCGGCGGCGTGCAGGTCGACGTCCAGCTTGTCGGCCAGCTGTACCAGGTAGAGCAGGACGTCGGCCAGTTCGTGGCGCACGGCAGCATGGGTAGCGGCGTCCAGCTCGGCGGGGGCGCCGGTGGGCAGCCACTGGAAATGCTCGGCCACTTCGGCCACCTCCACCGACATGGCCATCGCCAGGTTTTTAGGCGTGTGGTATTGCGCCCAGTCGCGGGCGGCGGCGAATTGGCGCGTGCGGTCACGCAAGTCTTGCAGGTCGGACGGGTTGGAGGTGGTCATTGCGCGTTTCATTCCCTGTTTTCTACCGTTTGTCGCACGGCGCCGGCGTGGCGCGGGGCGGCTGGCTATAGTGGCGGCATTATAACTTCAAGGATTCGCTATCATGCGCCGCACTGTCATTGCCCTCGCAGCTCTTTCCATTCTCGCCGGCTGTGCCGTCATCGTGGTGCCGGATGGCGAAGGCGGCGTGCATTACAAGTCCGCCTTCAGCAGCGATGCGGTGCAGGGCAACGGCCAGAATGCCACTGAGACGCGCCAGGTCGCCGCGCTGGACGCGATCGACGTTAACGGCCCGATGCAGGTCGAGATCCGCGTTGGCCAGGGCACCTCGCTGCAGGTGGAAGGCGACAGCAATATCCTGCCGCTGCTGCGCACCGACGCCAGCAGCGGTACCTTGCGCGTGTGGGTGGACGGCAATGTCCGCACCAGCCATCCGCTGCGCGTCACCTACACCACGCCGACCTTGCGCCAGGTGGACTCCAACGGTTCGGGCGCGATGAATATCAGCGGCTTGAGCGGCGGTCCGCTCAGCCTGGCACTGAACGGTTCGCGCGCGGTGCGTGTGAGCGGCTATGTCGCCAATCTCGATGTGCGCATGAATGGCTCCGGCGGCCTGAATGCTTCAGGCCTCGACAGCAGCGCCATCGCGGCGCGCGTGAGCGGCTCGGGCCGGCTGACGCTGGGGCGCGTCAACGGCGATCAGCTCAATCTCGAATTGAACGGTTCCGGCGGCGCCAACGCCAGCGGCAGCGTGCGCAACATGACGGTGCGCACCAACGGCTCCGGCAGCGCGGATCTGGCCAGCCTGACCAGCCAGACTGCGGAACTGAACACCAATGGTTCGGGCAGCATCTCCGCCGCCGTCACGCAGTCGGTGGTGGCTGCCGCCAACGGTTCCGGCCGCGTGACGGTGTACGGCAATCCGTCGCAGCGCAACGTCAGCGGCAAGCACGTGAGCTTCGTACAGTAACTAGCGCACCTTAAAGAACGCCATCGAGGTTTGCAGCTGCTCGGCCTGGCCGCTCATCTCTTCGGCGGTGGCGGCCAGCTCTTCCGAGCTGGAGGCGTTCATCTGGGTAGTCTGGCTCAGCTGGCTCATGGCGGAGTTGATCTGGCCGGCACCGGCCGATTGTTCTTCCGACGCCGCCGTAATTTCCTGCACCAGGTCCGAGGTGCGCTTGATGTTGGGCAGCATGGTGTCGAGCAGGCTGCCGGCTTTTTCGGCCAGCGACACGCTGCCCGAGGCCACCTGTTCGATTTCCTGCGCCGCCACCTGGCTGCGTTCGGCCAGCTTGCGCACCTCGGCCGCCACTACCGCAAAGCCCTTGCCGTGTTCGCCGGCGCGCGCCGCTTCGATGGCCGCGTTCAGCGCCAGCAGGTTGGTCTGGTAAGCGATATCGTCGATGATGCCGATCTTCTTGGCGATCTCGCGCATTGCCGCCACGGTGGAACGCACTGCCTCGCCGCCTTCGCCGGCTTCCTGCGCGGCCTTGCCGGCCATGCTGTCGGTGACTTTGGCGTTTTCCGTGTTCTGCGCGATCGAGGCCGACATTTGCTCGATGGCGGCGCTTGATTCTTCCGCTGCGGCCGCCTGCTCGCTGGCGCCCTGCGACAGCGACTGCGCGGTGGCGCTGACTTCTTCCGAGGCCGAGGCCAGCGACTCGGCGCCGTCGTTCACCTCGGTCACCACGCGCGACAGGTTACCGACCATGCCGTTCATGGCCGCCAGCAGGCTGGTGGTGTCGCCCGGCTTGAGCTTGACCTGCACCGTGAGGTCGCCGTTGGCCACGCGGTTGACGATATCGGCCGCATAGTCGGGCTCGCCGCCGAGCTGCTTGAGCAGGGCGCGCGCGATGAACGCGCTGATCAGTGCCACCACCGCCAGCGTCACCACGGCAATGATGATGGAACTGCGCATGGCCGCTTTCTTGGCTGCCACCGCGCGCTCTGCGCCTTGCTGGCCCAGCTCGACGTTATAGTCGAAGTGTTCTTCGATCGCGGTCTGCATGGTTTGCATGGTCGGACGCGCCTGCTCCAGCATGGCGGTGGCCTTTTCGTTATGGTTGAGGCGCGATTCCTGCAGGATGGCCTCGACCAGCGGCTGCGCCTTGGCCCAGGCCTCTTTCTCGCGGTTGGACAAGGCCTTGTCCTTGTCGTCGGCAATCAGGCCGTCGTATTTTTTCAGGGCGCCGTCGACCAGCTTGCGCATGTCGTCGACTTGCTTGTCGAGGTCGGCGAATTTCTTTTCATCGTTGTTCAGCACGTGAGTGGCGACGCGCAGGCGCATGCGCAGGTAGCTGTCGCGCAAGCGGTCCAGTGTGACCAGGCTGGGCACCGTGTTGACGGTGGAGAAGTTGGCGGCATCGTAGACTTCATCCATCTGGTACTGTCCCAATCCCGCCAGCAGCGCGATGCCGGTCAGGGCGGCGCCGGCCAGCAGCGCGAGTTTTTGCACGACGCTGAGTTTCATTGCAGTCTCCTCCGTTGTAGATGGATGGCTTATGCGGCAGCCACGGCCGTACTGCTACGTAACCTTTCAATCAGCGCCGCCAACGGCATTGGCCGCGCGTACAAATACCCCTGCATGCTGTCGCAGTCGTTGGCGATCAGGAAGTCGGCCTGGGCCTGGGTTTCCACGCCCTCGGCCACCACCCGCAAGCCGAGGTGGCCGGCCATCGCCAGGATCGACTGCACCAGCGCCTTGCTGCTGGCGTCTTCCGGCGTGTCCATGATGAAGCTGCGATCGATCTTCAGTTCGTACAGCGGCATCTTCTTCAGGTAGGCCATGCTCGAATAGCCGGTGCCGAAGTCGTCGATCGAGAAGCGCAGGCCCATGGCGGTCAGCTGGTGCATGCGGGCGATGGTGTCGTCCATCTTGTCGATCAGCAGGCCTTCGGTCACTTCCAGCACCAGCAGCCGTGCCGGCGCGCCGCTGTCGGCCAAGGCCTGCTGCACCTGCGCGACAAAGTCGGCCTGGCGGAACTGGGTCGGACTGACGTTGACCGACAGCGGCATGGCCAGCCCGGCCGCCTGCAACTGCAGCACCGCCGTGCAGGCCTGGCGCAGCGCCCAGTTGCCCAGTTCGACGATCAGGCCGCATTCCTCGGCCACCGGGATGAAGACGTTGGGCGGTACCATGGCGCCGTCGGCCTGCGGCCAGCGCATCAGCAGTTCGCCGCCGATGGCGCGGCCGTCGCGGTCGACCTGGGCTTGCACGTGCATCTGCAGCTCGCCGGCGGCCAGCGCGGTGGCCAGGTCGCGTTCCAGCGTCAGGCGCTGTTCGACTTCGGCCTGCATGGCCGCTTCGAAGAAGGCGATGCCGTTGCGGCCTTCGGACTTGGCGCGGTACATGGCGGTGTCGGCTTCGCGCAGCAAGTCGTGCGAGGTCTGGCCCGTCTTGGGCAGCATGGTGACGCCGATGCTGGCGGTGGAGTTGTAGGTCTGGCCTTCGATCTCGAAATCCTGGCCGATGGCGGCGCGGATTTTTTCCGCCACCGTCAGCGCCGCGTGGGTGGCGCCGGGCAGCTCGTGCGACAGATGGCCCAGCAGCACCACGAACTCGTCGCCGCCGATGCGCGCCACGGTGTCGGCCTTGCGCATCAGCTTGCTCAGGCGGTCGGCGGCGTTGCACAGCAGGGCGTCACCAATGGCGTGGCCGCGCGCGTCGTTGATGGTCTTGAAGCGGTCGAGGTCGATGAACATGACGGCGCTGAAAGTAGCGCCGCGCTCGGAGCTGGCCAGCAGCTTGTCGATACGGTCCATCAGCAGGCGGCGGTTGGGCAGGCCGGTCAGCACGTCAAAGAAGGCCAGGCGGTGGATATCGTCCTGCGATTTCTTGCGCTCGGTGATGTCGCGCTCGACCGCCACCCAGTGCGTGTTGACGCCGCCCTCGTCGGCAAATGGCACCAGTTCGGTCTCGACCCAGTACGGCTCGCCGGCCTTGGTGTAGTTGAGCAGTTCGGCGCGCACCGGCTGGCTGCGCGCCATGTGGCGTTCGATCTCCTCCACCACCGCCTGCTCGGTGCCGGGGCCGCGCAGCATGCGCAGGTTCTGGCCGATCACCTCGTCGCGGCGGTAGCCGGTGCGGCGCTCGAACGCTTCGTTGACGAAGATGATGTGCTGCGCCATGCCGGGCGTGGCGGCGTTCTTGTCGACTTCGGCGATCAGCACCATGTCGTTCAGGCGCGCCACCGCGGCCGAGGTCAGGCGCAGTTCGGCGTTCAGCAGCGACAGCTGGTCGAACGAGCGCTCCAGATGCTGCAGCAGCACCGCGCACGACAGCGTCAGCACCGCCGTCATGAACATGAAATTGATGGAGATGATGGCGGCCTTGAGGAAGCCGTAGTCGGGCAGGCCTTGCAGGTGCAGATTGGCATTGTCCTCGAAGCCCAGCACCATCACCGCCAGCCCGGCCAGTACCAGCGTGACCATGGCCGGGCGCAGGCCCAGCAGCAGCGCCGCCAGCACCGGCACCGCCATCAGGTAAATCTGGCTGACCGGCCCCACCTTGATCAGCAAGGCCAGGCCGACCACGAAAGCCACGGCCAGGAAATTGATCACGCGCGCGGTGTAGGCAAGGCTGCGCCAGCGCCAGATGGCGCCTATCCACACCAGCGCCACGCTGTCGACCACCGCAATCGACCACAGCCCTTCGCTGATGGCCAGCAGCACGCTGGGCACGGCCGTGGCCAGGCCGAGCAGGAACACTACCAGCAGCAGGCGGGCAAAGATTTGCGCGCGCCAGTGCGCGAGGTCATTGGCCACTGCCACGGGGGAAACCTCCAGGATGCGTTGCGGTTGTTATGAATCTGATAGTACCCGCATTCGCATCTCGTGTCACCGGGGCAATTTTCCGCCCTCAGTCGCCGGCTTTGACGCTGCCGATGCCGGCCACGTCCTTGTTGACCTTTTTCGGATGGCCGTAATAGGTCAGGCCGCCGATGCCCTTGGCCACGGCGTTGAGCAGATCGGAGGCGTACACGCTGATATTGCCCACGCCCTCGAACTGCACGTCGACGCGGTCGGCCAGCAGCTTGCGGGTATCAACCTGGCCCACGCCCTTGGCATTCAGGCGCAGGTACTTGACCTTGCCGTCGGCCAGCAGCTGGCCGGCGCCCAGGTAGCTGATGTCGATGCGGTCGGTGTTGACGTTGTGCAGCAGGGTCTCGCCGGCGCCTTCCAGCTTGACGCGGCTCAGCGACGGCATGGTGATGGTGACGGTGGGCGCGCCCTTGGACGAGCTGAACTGCTTCTCCGGCAGGAACACCTGCAGTTCGTTGTCGACCACCTCGGTTTTGAGCAGGTTGACGAATTTTTCCTCGCCGCTGACCACCACCGACTGCGTCTTGCCCACTTCCACCTTCATGGAGAAGGCGCCCTTGGCGTTGATGGCGATGAAGCCGGGCAGCGAGCGGGTCGACTCGGCGGCCTGGGCGGCAGCGCTGAGGGCGAACAGGGCGGGGATCAGGACGGCGACAGCGGTACGGCGCATGATAATTCCTCGGTAAAGTTAACAAATTCAACATGTTAATTTTACTGAATTTTTACCCTGCGCCGTGAGGTTTGCGACGAACTGCAAAAATCCGGGGCTGTGTTGCGCAGCAGCTACGCCTGCAAGCGTGCGAACAGCCGTTCGAGGTCGACCTCCTGAATCAGCAAGTTGCCCTGGTTGGCCTTGATCAGGCGTGGCGCCAGCGCGGCGTCGCCGCCGCCCAGCGGCGACTCGGTCATGTCGCTGCTGTCGAACTGCTGCACCGAATGCAGGTCGTCGACCAGCAGGCCGATGGTGTTGCCACCGTGGCGCACCAGCATCACCTGGCTGTTGTCGCTGACCACACCCGGCGTGCCGGTGGCCAGCAGCGCCAGGTCGAACACCCAGACGAAGTGCTGGTGGCCGCCGGCCAGCGGCACGTCCAGCATGCCGATGCGGGAAGGATGGCCGGCACTGGCGGTGCGCTGCACCTTGGCGAACGGCACCGCTTCCTGCACCTGCGCCGCGCGCAGCGCCATCAGCGTGCGGCCGGCGTAGAAGATGGCGAAGTCGGGGCCGCTGTCGCGCAGGCGTTCGATGCGCACGCTGGCGCGCGCCGGCAGTTCGTGGCGCACCGCGCCGAATGCTTGCAGCAGCACCGCGATTACCGGCTGCTCGACGCCGTCGGCGGCGCGGAATTCGCGGTAGCCGCTGGCGCGGGTGCAGGCGGCAATCACGTACTGGCCGTCGTGCTGCAGGATGCGCGCCGCGCTGTCGCCGTGCAGGCCGCCGCCGAGTTGCAGCAGGTCGCCCGGCGCGCAGGCAGCGTCGGTGCTGGCCAGCACGCGGCCTTCCGGCGTGACGAAATAGGCGCGCATGTGTTCGCGTCCGGCCACGCCGCTCAGCAGCATGTTGAGTAGCTCAGGGCGGGCGTCGAACACGATGCCGATGCCGCCGATGACGGTAGCGCTTTGCTCCGGATGGCGGATCGCCGCGTGGTAGATGAAGGTGGGCTTGCCGCCGTACAGCGCCGACGGCGCAAACGGTTCGGCGTAATGATCGAGCTCGCTGCGCAGCGCGCCTACGCGGGCCAGCGTGTCGGCATGGATGGACTGGCCGAGCGCCTGCTGGTCGCCGGTGCTGGCCAGGATGACGCCGCTGCGGTCGTACACGAACAGGCGTGCGTACACCGTGTACAGGCTGTTGATGTAGCGCAGTACCTCGGCCATCGCGGCAGTCTGTTCAATGGACGGCTGCGCCAGCCCCTGACGCAGCTGGGACGACAGCGCCCACCAGCGGCAATCGTTGGCGCGCTCGTACAGATTGCGGTCCAGCATATCGACCAGCAGCTGCGAGGTCAGTGCCGCTTCGCTGATGCTCGAGGCCAGCACGGTCTGGTACAAGTCCTGGATCGAATGCGAGAACAGCGCGTCGCTGCGCTCGCCGGTTTCAGTGATCTGGTCGAGCACCGTGTTGAGCTTGTTGACGCCGCCGCCCACATGGCTGTCATTGGCGGCGCTGGTGACTTTGCCGTTCCACACGATGCGCTCGATGGTGCGGGTGGTTTTGGTGACAGAGCTCATCAGCTCATGCAGCGACGGGCTGAATGCTGCCGCATGCGACAGCAAGCCCTGCATCAGTGCCGGTTCGACCGCGGCCAGCGACTGCCCGCCGTGGCCGCGGAACGCCAGGTCGATCGGGATCATCAGCTGCGCCTTCCAGCCGGCCGGGCCGGGATAGCCCTGGTAGCCGGCCGAGCTGAAGGTGCGCACCAGGTATTCGCGGCCGCCGAACATCAGCAGCTGCGGCTGGCCGTCAGCATTGGTGGGCACGCGTACGCCGGCCGGAATCCACAGCGGATCGGCGCTGCTGATCACGTGGTCGTGGGCGTCGAGCAGCAGCATGTTGGCGCGCTGCGACGGATCGCGGTAGGCGGCGAAGATGGCGTCCATCTCCTGTTCAAAATTGAAGCACAGGCACAGTACGCCGGCCGGGGCGCCGGTGTCGGGATGCAGCATGCGGTGCGAATACACCAGCGCACGCGATTTGCCGGGCCGCAGGTCGGTGGCGCGGAAGGTTTCGTGATAGCCTTGCTGGCCCAACGTCTGCTGCAGCAGCGGGTCGCGGCTATAGGTCACCGGGGTCGCAGGATTGGCTTGCACCAGCACCCGGCCCTCGGTGTCGAGCAGCAGGATTTCATCGTAGACGGTGTACTTGTCGCAGTAGGCGGACAGGCGCTGGCGCGCCTGCTCGCGGTCGCCGTCGAGGCCGGCGACGAAGCGGCACAGCTCGGCGTCGGTGGCCAGGAAGCCGACGTCAGCGGTGCGCTCGTACAGATTGCGCACCAGGATATCGATGGCGTAGCGCGCCTGGGTGCCGAGGTCGGCCAGCACATGGCGCACTTTTTCCTGCACCAGATTGGCGACCAGCGCCTGTTCCAGGTGCGCGAAGCCGGTGCGCGTGGCCACCATGGCCGGCAGCAGCAGCCGCGCTTCGGCCGGGCAGTTCATCTTGGCCGACGACTCGATCAGCCGCCACATTTGGTTAAGTTCCCGCAGGGAGAGTTCGCAGCGGGCGACATCGGGCATATGGGGTAGGAATATGTCCGAGTTAGCTTGTGTGTAAGTGGTCATTACGTTTTGAGCTAGTCACGAAAGGAGTTTGTTAAGCAAACAATGTGCCAATAGGAAACTTTTCGCAGCCAAAAAAAAACGCCACCCGGCGGGTGGCGTCGATGTGCGGTGATGCGCGCTTATTTGTTGCTCAGGCATTCCTTCATGAAGGCCTTGCGTTCATCGCCTTTCTTGCCGGTGGCGTCGGCATTACATTTTTTCATTTTGTCCTGTTGCGTCATCTTTGGCGCTTCGGCGGCCGGCTTGGCACTCAGGCACTCCTTCATGAAAGCCTTGCGCTCATCGCCTTTCTTGCCGGCGGCGTCAGCGTTACAGGTTTTCATCTTGTTCTGCTGCGCGGTCGGCTCGGCCGCAAACACGGCGCCGCTCAGGGACAGGATCAGGCTGGCTACGAACAGTTTTTTCATGTGACTTCCTCGCAGGGTAAAAACACGGTGGTGGGCGTGGCGGGATGCTTGCCGCGGTTTTACTATAACGGACTTATCCCGCCACGCCTAATTTTCCTGCGTCAGTCGCTGCCCTCCACGAACACCACCGTGGTGCGCGGCGGGATGGTGAAGCTGCCGCTGGCGCTGTTGTAGGTGGCGGTGCGCGCCAGCGTGTCGCTGCTGGAGTTGCGCTGCACCTTGTGCACCTTCAGGCTGCGGCCCGCCAGTTCGGCCGCGCTGACGGTCTGCGCGGTGTTGGTGACGTTGAACAGCGCCACTACCGATTTGTATTTCGCACCTTCATAGCGCTGGCCATCGATGCTCATCACGATCACGCCCGCCACTTGCGATGGGCCGGTGTTGTGGAAGCGCAGGCGTGCCGCCACGTCGGCCGCGGTGCGCAGGCGGAACAGGCTGCTGTCGGCGCGGATCGCCAGGTAGTCGTTCATGACGTTGCGTGCGGCGACGATGGCGGCAGTGTCCGGCTTGATCAGCGGGTTGGCCAGGATAGGCGCCATCAGCGGCCAGTTGCCCGAGTTGACCGCCGCCAGCGGCAGACCGACGCCGAAGTTGTTGGACTGGTAGCTGTAATCAAGCTTGTTGAACCAGTCGCCCGCATCGTAGCTGTCGCGGTCCATCGATTTCGAGCGCAGGATTTCCTGGCCCGCATGCAGGAACGGCACGCCCTGCGACAGCACGGTGAAGGCCGCGCCCAGGTTCTGCACCCGCACGCGCTCGGCCAGCGGCGTGTTCTGCGGCAGCTTGTAGGCGTTGAGGTCGAACAGGGTCTGGTTGTCGTGCGCTTCGACGTAGTTGATGGTTTCCGACGGCTGCGCCGCGAAGCCGGCCTGCTGGCCGAAGTAATCGATCTCCGAATTTTTACGCAGCGTGCCGAAGCGGTCGGTGAAGCGGTAGTCGCGCAGGGTGCCGGACAACGCCACCTTGGCCAGGTCGCCCAGGCGCAGCAGGTCGTCCTTGGTCTGCGACGAGTGGCCGTTGTTGTCGTACCAGACGCCATTGATCAGGCCTTGCTGGCTGAGCAGCGCTTCGCCGCCGTCGCAGCAGCCGCCGCCACGGATGGTGTCGCGGATGCGGTCGTTGAACGAGCCGATGCCGCTGCCGTACATATTCGCCTGGCGTGCCTGCACAAAGCGGCTGTCGTTGGCCACGGTGCCGAAGTTCCAGGCTTCGCCATACAGATAGATGTCGCGCCCGGCGGCCTGATTGACGGCCGTCTGCAGCTGCTTCATCACCGCCAGCGGCGTGAAGCCCATGATGTCGAAGCGGAAGCCGTCGATCTTGTAGTCGCGCGCCCAGGTGCTGGTGGAATCGATCATCAGCTTGGCCATCATGGCGTTTTCCGACGCGGTGTCGGCGCAGCAGCTGTCGTTGGTGATGCCGCCGCCCGCGTTCAGACGGTAGTAGTAGGTCGGCACGATTTTATCGAGCACCGAGAGCGCGCCTTGCTGCGAGGCGCTGGTGTGGTTGTAGACCACGTCCATCACCACGCGCAAACCTTGCTGGTGCAGGCCCTGCACCATGGCGCGGAACTCGCGCACGCGCACTGCGCCGTCGTTGGCGTTGGAGGAGTAGCTGCCTTCCGGCGCCGTGTAGTGGACCGGGTCGTAACCCCAGTTGAAGCAGTCGCTGCCGCGCGAAGCTTCCACTGCCGCCTGCTGCTCGGTGCCGTTGGGCGCGCCGTTTGGAATCGACGGCGTGGTGCAGCCGGTTTCGTTGACGCTGGCGATATCAAACGTCGGCAGCAGGTGGATGTGGCTCAGGCCGGCCTTCTGCATTTCGCCCAGGTGGCGCATGCCGTTGGACTGGGTGTCGGTGAAAGCCAGGTACTTGCCGCGATGCTCGGCAGGCACGCTGCTGTCGCTGATGCTGAAGTCGCGGATGTGCAGCTCGTACAGCGAGATATCGGCCGGGTGCGCCAGCTTGGGCGATGGATGGCCTTGCCAGCCGTTGGGCTGCAGCGCTTTGCTGTCGAGGTTGGCGACGAAGCTGCGCTGGCTGTTGGCGCTCAGGCTCAGCGAGTACGGATCGGTGACCGTGTTGTTGACGATGGTATTGCCGGCCCAGCGCGACAGCACCTGCACGTTGTAGGTGTAGTAGTAGCGGTTGATCCAGCTGATGTCCGGCGCGGTATAGCTCCATACGCCGCTGGCCTCGTCGAACTTCATGGCACGCGTGACGGCGACCGGGGCGGTGGCGTCCGGGTACAGGTTGAGGCTGACCGACTTGGCGGTTGGCGCCCACACGCGGAAGGTCGGCACGCCGGTGCCGGCGATGGTCACGCCCAGTTTGGCGTTGACGGCGCTGGCAAACACGCTGTCCAGCATGCCGGCCAGCTGCAGCGAGGTCACTTGCACCAGCTTGCCGCCTGAATCGAACTGCGCGATGGCGAACTGGTAGCTGGCCTTGGCCGCCAGGCCGCTGGCATCGCGCGGCGCGATGGTCAGTGCGGTGGCGCCGGCCAGGTGCGGATACTTTTGCTGCAAGGTTGCCGGCAGGCTGGCGGCGCTGGTCAGTTCGATGCTGCCGTCGGCGCCGGTGACGCCGTCCACGCTGGAGCCGAGGCCACCGTTGGCCGCGTAGTACAGCTTGTAGCTGGCGCCGCTGGCCGGCACACCGGGCCAGGCCAGGGTGGTGCCGTTCAGCCAGTGCGCGTTGGCGTTGTTGAGATTGCCGAAGCTGATGGCCGGCTGGGCGTTGTAGACGGTGCAGTCGCCTTCCAGCAGCCAGACTTCCTGGCCGGCGCTGGCGATGTTGGGGTTGAAAGCGGCCGATTGGTCGTTGCCGCAGTTCTTGTTGCCGTAGCCATCGGTGACCAGGAACCAGATCGCCGACTTGCTGGTGTTGACCGGAATGTCGACATAACCGCCAAAGCTGTCGGCCTGGTTCATCATGAAGCGGGTGCTGATCCATGCCGAACTTGGGTTGACCGGACCGTCCCACGAGTACACGCCCCACTGGGCTTCATCGCCCTGGGTGCGATGGAAGTGCATGCGGATGTTGCCGGCCGCGACCGGCGCGGCGCTGACGGCGGCGCCGCCTTGCACGCTGCGCATGGCCATGGCCTTGCTGGCGGGGGCCTCGGTGCTGGCGTCCCCGCCGCCGCACGCTGCCAGAATGCTGAGGGCGCCCGTGCTCAGGGCGAGTTTCAGCATTGAAACTAAACTACAGTTAAGTTTCATACATATCTCCGGTGTCGTTGTGATTTTACCTTCGGATTTCTGTGCTCCGGATGGGTTTGTAATATTACTACTTACAAAATGTGGAAATGATAAATATTTTTGTGGAGTGTGGTACGGCAGGAACAGGGGCGTAGCGGAGGCTGCCCACGCCTTCCTGAAGGAGGACTACATGATGGTAAAGCTGAAGGCGAACCTATTTGCACGCAATACTGATCTGGTGCTGCCCGGCTTTTGCGCCTTTGCGGTAGGTGAACTTGCACTCTTGGGTTTCGTCTGGCAGACGCTGGGATAGGGTTACCTGGTTGTATTCGCCGTAGGCGCATTGCAGCCATTTCCCATCGGCGAAGGTGCCGTCCAGCGAATAGGTGTAAGACCATTCTCCCTTGCCGCGAGTCTCCTTGAAGTCTGCAAGGTCCCCCTTCATTTCAGGCGGACCGGACATTGGTGCGGCAGCATGCAGATACAGCGGCGCAGCAACGTACGACGCCCAGCCTGCCGCTGGGGACGCGATCTTGACTGAAGATGCCGGTATGGAGTCAGGACACTGCGGGGCTGCCTGTACTAGTGCTGGCGTGGAGAGCGTCACACAAAATACGGCATGCATTAATTTTTTGATGAGCATAAATCCTCCGTCACGGTTACTCAATCACGAAGAACGCATCAGCGTTGTCGCTTGCCCGGACATATGTCCCGCTCTTTGTTTGTCCCCGACGAGGGATGAATCGCGATGACACTGTCGTCTTTTTTTCATTCTTCCACTGGTCCATGATCCAAATACCGTTGGCGGCATGGCTGAGGAAGAAGGCGGCATGATTGCCGTGGGGCTGGCGCGGATACCGGCCGTTGACGAAGGTCGCTATCGCTGTTCCTTTTTTCAAATCCTTACTGTCAATAACATGCTCGCCCTGCCGCCAGGCTGAGGTGACTGGGGTCTTTGCGTAGTGCTGCACCAGTGCTACGCACTGATGCGAGCCGACCTGTGGAGTGTTTTCGAGGTCATCAACTTTTGAATACGTGTAGGGCATTTCTTCATCTCCTCGTTTGAAGTTAAAAGAACTGCTTCCACTGTATTTCTGATTTCCTTTGGGCACTTTGCGGTTTGGCAAAGCCCAGAAAGCAAAAAGCCTCGGTGAACTCACCGAGGCTTTTGGCGTTGGCCGGAGCCGGGAGGCTTACGCGGCTTTGGCGCCCATGTCCGGGCGGCCGCAGTAGCGTTCGACGTAGGCCTGGTGGGTTGGTAGTTGGACTACGGTGCGGTCGATGCGGCCTTTGATGCCGCCCAGGAAGGCTTTGAGTTCTTCGTCGCCCATCAGGTCGGCGGTCTGGTGGTGCGACTTCGGCATGATGCCCTGGCCCAGCATCACCTGGATCCACGAGTTTTCCGCGAACAGTTCGTTTGGAATGCGGAACACGCGGCCGGTTTCCTTGAACAGCTCAATGCGGTGCTTGAGCGAGTCCGGAATGCTCATCTCGCGCGCGTCGATCCAGAACTGCGAATCGGTGCGGTTGTTGACGTGGTAGTGCAGGATGATGAAGTCGCGGATGTGGTCGATCTCGCGGTTGCACTGGGCGTTGTATTCGTCGATGTCGGCCTGGTGGATGCCGTCCGACGGGAACGATTGCATCAGGCGGATCACGCTGCGCTGGATCAGGTGGATGCTGGTCGACTCGATCGGCTCCAGGAAGCCGCTCGACAGGCCGATCGCCACCACATTGCCTTTCCACGTTTCGCGCCGCTGGCAGGGCTTGAACTTGATCACGCGCGGCGTGATCAGGGTCTTGCCCTGGACATTGGCCAGCAGCTGCTTTTGCGCAGCGTCGTCGTCCAGGTAGCGGCTCGAATACACGATGCCGTTGCCGACGCGGTGCTGCAGCGGGATGCGCCACTGCCAGCCCGCCTGGTGCGCCATCGAGCGCGTCAGCGGCACGGCGTCGCCGACCGAGGCGGTTTGCACCGCAATCGCGCGGTCGCAGAACAGCCATTGCGACCAGTCTTCCACCGGTTCCTGCATGGCGTCGCCGATCAGCAGGGCGCGGAAGCCGGTGCAGTCGATGAACAGGTCGCCTTCGATCACGTCGCCCGAGGCCAGCGTGACCGAGCGCACGTCGCCGTTCTCATGCTTGTCGTAGCTGATGATCTTGCCTTCGATGCGCTGCACGCCGCGTGGCTCGCTCAGGCGGCGCAGGTATTTGGCGTAGCGGCCGGCGTCGAGGTGGTAGGCGTAGTTCATGCCGTTGTTGGGCAGATGGGCGAAGCGGTTTTCCTTCGACGCTTTCAGTTCCAGGCAGTAGTCGCCGTAGTCGCTGGCGATGCCGCGCTCCACACCCTTGTGCCAGAAGTGCTGGAAGCCGGCGGTCCAATGGTCGGTGCCGGTGACGCCGAACGAGTGGATGTAGTCTTCCTTGACGTTGCGCCATTCCTCGAAGCTGATGCCGAGCTTGAAGGTGGCCTGGGTCTCGGCCATGAATTCCTGCTCGTTGATTTCGAGGACGTTGTGGAAGTTCATCAGCGTCGGGATGGTGGCTTCGCCCACACCCACGGTGCCGATTTCTTCCGACTCGATCAGTTTGATGTCGAGCAGCTTGCCCAGCACCTTGGATACCCCGGCGGCAGCCATCCAGCCGGCGGTGCCGCCGCCGCAGATGACGACGCGGCGCACGGGGTGGCGATTGTTCGGATCACGCATGTTGTGGGTCTCCTTAACGGTTGAATCTTTTGAGTATGTGAGTGCGCAGGGCGCGCGCGCCGTCGGCCGTCAGCGGGGCCATGACGCCGCGCGCGTTGGGCGGAATATGGGCGGCCGTTTCTTCGTCGGCTTCAAAAATGTAGTGACGGAAGATTTCCTGCCACGCCTTGCGCTGCGCTTGAGGCAGGTCGCGCATGGTGAGGAAGGCGGCCATCAGGGCGTTGGTCGGCGTGTCCATGTAGTCCGGCGACTGGCGCCACCAGTAGTTGACCAGCACGTTGAAGGCGTCCAGCGCTTCGATGTGGTGCCACCACATGCTGGGGATGAACAGGGCGTCGCCCGGCCCCAGTTCGGCGGTCTGTGCGTGCTTGAGCGCTTCGGCAAACTTCGGAAACTTGTCGAAATCAGGATTCAGGAGATCGACCAGGCTGATCGCCTGGCCGGCCGGCGTGAAGTCGACCGGGCCGACGTACAGATTCTTCAGTTGCTCCGGCGGGAACAGGGTGAAGCGGCGATGGCCGGCCGCCACCACCGCCACATTGTCCGGCAAGTCGTAGTGGGCGGCGATGCGGGTGCGGTTGCCGATCCAGATGCTGGCCAGCGCATCGCGCGACCCCAGCTGCAAATCGTTGAACTGGCGGAAGCCCGGCAGGCAGGTGTCAATGGTGGTGGAGCCAACGTAGATGGTTGGCGCCGGGTTCATCTGGCTCTTGGCTTCGATTTCGTCCAGCACCCCGGTCAGCCTGGCTTGCACCATCTGGAAATTGAAGCCGCTCAGGTCGCTGTTGTAGAAGAAGCGGCCGCCGTCGTCCGGTCCGCCCAGCATGGCACCGACAGTGGCGCCCTGGTAGTAGCGGCGCAGGTAGTCGCTGCCGGCACGGTCCGATTCCAGCGCGGCGCGCACCATCGGCCAGCCCGAGGCGAGGCCGCGCAGCACCACCGGTGTGGTGCTGGTCAGCAGTTCGTCGGTCAGGTCGGCCGGGCCGAGGCCGCTGATTTCACGGATGGCTTCAGGCATGGACAGTGGCGTTCTTGCGGTCGATCAGCGCGCGGAAGTTGGACAGCGAGGCGATCACCAGGTAAATCGCCTGCAGGTAGCCGGCCGCGTGCAGTTTGGCGATGGCTTCGCCGCTCAGGCTTTGCAGGCGGTCTTCGTTGATGGTGTAGAAGCCGACCAGGCGGTTCTGCGAACCGTCGTTGAGTTCGACGTCGAGCACGAAGCTCTCCAGCAGTTCGTTCTCCAGCAGCGCGGCCAGGAAGCCGGCCTGGCTTTGCAGGCCCTGGTGGATGCCGAACAGCAGCGAGTTGGTCTGCTCGAGGAACTCGGTGTTGCCGCCGTGCGGCAGGAAGATCGCCTCGCCGTCGAACTGGCTCACGCGCGGGTGGTCGAGGTCGATGTTGATCATCAGCTGGTCGCCGTTGACGCCGATCAGGAAGGGCTGGCGCTCGACCATCATCGGCAGGTAGGGCGCATCCCAGCGGTCGTCCTTGAGGAACAGGTTTTCCCCTTCCTGAAAACCGAACAGGGCGATCGGCTCGAAGCCCAGGCCGTCCACGGTCTTGCGGAACACGATGGGGTAGCAGGCCTGCACGTCGCGGAATTCGGACGGGAAGGTGACGGCCGACATGACCTGGTCGCCCAGCGCTGCGCCGCGGCGGGTGACGATGCGCAGGTCGCGGTGTTCGAGGTTGTTCAGTAAAACCGGATTAGCCATGTTTGTGTCTCTCGTTTTAGATTTTCTGCAAGCCGTGACGCTTGATGTGGTTGATGAGCGCGCGGTTGTCAGGCAGCGCGCCCAGCATTTTACGGGTCAGGTTGGCGGCTTCCTGGAAGTAGCCGCTGGCCATGCCTGCCTCCTGCGGTTTGGACGCGCGGCTGAAGTCGCTGCGGAAGCCCATGCCGTACAGGATGTACTGGTAGCTGGCGGACGGGAACACTTCCTCGATGCGGTAGAAGTCGCTGCGCGAGGGCGCGCGGTGCTGCCACAGGGTCAGCAGTTCGCCCAGCCGTTCCGGCGTTTTGGCCGGATCGGTGTTGTCGCGCCAGTAGGGTGTGTCGCGCCGCTGGCTCAGCACGTAGTGCAGCTTGAGGAAGTCGATCACGCGTTCCCAGCGGTAGGTGAAGGCGTCGTTGAAGCGCTTGGCCACAATGTCCATTGCCTCGCGCGTGGCCGGCAAGTCGTCGCTGACCAGCGCGGCCGACATTTCAACGATGGCCAGCGCCGACGCTTCCAGCGGTTCGATGAAGCCGGCCGACAGGCCGATAGCAACGCAGTTGCGGTGCCAGAATTTTTCGCGGTAGCCGGGCTCGAATGTCAGCTTGCGCGGCTGCGGGATGTCTTTCGGGCCGCCGGTCTGCATGATGTAGGCGCGCAGTTCCGCTTCGGCCTGGTCGTCGCTGATGTAGCCGCTGGCGTAGACGTGGCCGATGCCGCGCCGGGTCGGCAGGCCGATATCCCAGATCCAGCCGGCGCTTTGCGCGGTGGAGCTGGTCTGCGACGCGATCGGGTACTCGTCGGCCGGGTAGGGGATTTGCACCGCCAGCGCCGAGTCGTTGTACAGCACGTGCTTTTGCGGAATCAGCGGGATGCCGTAGTGCTGGCCAAGCAGTAGCGACTGCATGCCGGTGCAATCGATGAACAGGTCGCCTTCGAGCGCGCCGTGCTTTTGCGTTTGCAGCGAGGCGATATCGCCGTTCGCGTGCGAGTTGATGCCCACCACGTTGTCCGGCACGTACTGCACGCCCAGCTTTTCCAGGCAGTGCTTGCGCAGGAAGACGCCGAACTTGCCGGCATCGAGGTGGTAGCCGTAGTTGGCCACCGCCGCGTACTCGGGCGTCTGCGGCTGCTTGGGCGCGCATCCCTTGGCGCACAGGTGCGGCTGGAAGCTGACCAGGTCAGCAAACGGGATGTTCGGATGCCGGGCCTGCCACTGCTCGGGCAGGTTGACTTCGCCGTAGCCCATCGGCAGCACGAACGGGTGGAAGTAGTAATCGTTGTCCTCGCCGGTCACCCAGCGGTTGAAGCGCGAGCCCTGCTTGAATGAGGCGTCGCACTCGCGGAAGAAGTCGGACTCCGACACGCCGATGCGGTGCAGCGTGTCGCGCATGCTCGGCCACGTGCCTTCGCCGACGCCGATGGGCGGTACGTCGGGCGATTCGATCAGGGTGACTTGCAGGCCGCCGGGCGCAGCTGCGCGATGGTCTGCGGCAATCAAACCGGCAGTCATCCAGCCGGCAGAACCGCCGCCTACGATCACGATACGTCTCAGCATGTCGGGCCTTATTACGTAATGGGTTACACAAAGTTTAACCGAAAAAAGGCCGCTGACGAAGCAGCGGCCTTTTCGGTGTGATACAAGTGGTATTGCTACAACGTTCAGAACTTGTAGCGCAGGCCCACCATGTAACGTGGACCGTTCTGGGTCACCGATTCCAGCTGCTGCTTGGTGCGGCTGTGGACGCGGGTGATCTCGTTGGTCACGTTGATGCCTTCCAGCTGCAGGCTCAGCTTGTCGTTGAAGGCGTAGGTCACGCTGATGTCGACCTGGCCGTACGGTTCCACGTACTGCGGGTTAGGGCCCGAGCCGTCGAAGGTCGAGGACAGGAATTCGCCGCGCCAGTTGTAGGCCAGGCGGCCGGTCCACTTCTTGTCTTCGTAGATACCGATCACGTTGTACGAGTTCGACAGGCCGACCAGCGCGAACTGCTCGCCCACCTTGTTGTTGTCGTAACGCAGGCCCGAGTGCACATAGGTGTAGTTGGTCGACACGCCGAAGCCGCTCTCGCCGAACATGTGCTGCAGGTTGATCTCGGCGCCGTTCAGGTTGGCCTTCTTCTGGTTGGAGAAGGAGGTGATCTGGAACTGCGCGACCGGATCGCCCGGCTGGCCAACGATGGTGCCGGTGGCATTGCCCAGCGCGTCATCCGCGCCACGGGTCACGCCAGGAGCGGTCGGGTGGTTGCGGAAGATGTAGTTGCGGATGCAGGTGGTGTCGGTGTTGGCGCAGCCCTTGCCCAGCGCCTCGTTCCACAGCGCGCCGCCGACCGGGGTGTGCAGGTTGAACGGGGTGGCGATAATGCGCGACTGGCCAGCGTAGTTCTCGAGGTTTTTCTTGAACAGGCCCAGCGAGACGAAGTTCTGCTTGCCGTAGTACCACTCGTAGGACAGGTCGAGGTTTTTCGACTTGACCGGTTTCAGCGACGGGTTGCCTTGCGAGCCGGTGCCGCCGTCGGTACGCACCAGCGAGTTCAGCGTGGTGCCGCCCTGGATCTGATCGTAGCGCGGACGGCCGATGGTTTCGCCGTAGCTGAAGCGCAGCTTCTGGTCCTTGGTCAGTTCGATGTCGGAGTCGAAGCTAGGCAGCACGTTGTTGTACTTGCCGGTCAGCGTGGTGAAGGTCGGATCGCCGAAGGTAATCGGGAACTCGTTCTGCGACACCCACTTGATGTCGACGGCGGCCGGCACCAGCGCGGTCGAGACCACGTCGGTTTTCTCGTAGCGCACGCCGATCGCGGTGTGGATCGGCAGGGCGGTATCCCAGTCGGTGTTGAACTGCAGGTACAGCGACTTGGATTTCTCCGAGGTGCGCGAGTCGTTGTCGAAGTAGGTCTTCGGCAGGTACAGCTCAGGCTTGCCGGAGGCGGTGGCCACCAGCTGGCGCACTTCGGCGAAGTTGAAGGTGTAGAACTGGTTGAACAGGTTCGGGCTGCCGCTGCCGTCGATCTTGTCGAAGTACTGGCGCACGCTGGACGGATGCCAGACGCTGCTTGGGTAGTCGCTTGGCTTGGTGGCGCCGCCCCAGGTGTCGCGCTGGTTGTTGGAGAAGGCCGAGCGGTTGTCCGCCTTGGTGTAGTTGAGGCCGAACTTGAGCTCGGATGCTTCCAGCACTTTCCAGGCACCCTTCACTTGCGTCTGGTCGATCTCGCCGCGCATGTAGGAGTTGGTGAATACCGAGCCGGTCACTTGCTGGCCGTATTTGACGAAGTCGGCGCCCTCGATGCTCAGCACTGGGAAGTCGTGGCTGAAGTCGGCCGTGGTGTTGCCGCGGCTGAAGCTGGCGGTGCCCAGGGTGTTGCTCGAACCGAAGGGGCTGTCGGCACCCGAGGTGGCGGTTGAGTGGTGGGTGTCGAGTTCGAAGCGCAGCTCGCTCGATGGTTTCCACACGGCGTTGAAGCCCAGCGATTTGTTTTGCGTCTTGGTGGCGAAGTCGGCCGCGCCCATCGCGATGTCGCTGTTGGAGACGAACTCCTTGTAGTTCAGCGGGCTCGATGGCGAACCGGCGGTCCACGCGCTGCTCGAGGGACCGAAGTTGAACCAGGCCGATAGGTCGTTGCGCTTGGTCTGGATCTTGTTTTCCGAGAAGGTGTAGTCGAGCGTAGTGACCAGGCTGCTGACCGGTTTGTATTGCAGGGTCAGCTGGGCGTTGGTGCGCTGGCGCTTGACGCCGTTGAAGTTGTAGTTCAGGTTTTGCGGCACCGAGTACAGCTGGCTGCCGGTCGGGCGGTTGGTGATCACGCAGGCCGGGCAGGAGTCGCTCGGGCCTTGCGGGATGGTGCCCCAGTTGTTTTCATCGCCGCGGAACGGGCCTTTCCAGCCGTTGGAGACGGCGGCGGTGTTGTAGCCGAGGTTGCGTTCCTGGTAGCTGCCGGTCAGCGCCACGCCGAAGGTGTTGTCGGCGAAGGTGTTGGAGTAGATGCCCGACACTTCCGGCGTGGTCGAGTTGCTGGCCTTGACGTCGCCCGGCAGGTTGCCGTTGGTGGTGTCGTGCACGGCCTTGGCGCCGATGCTGGCGTGCAGGCCCGGACGCTCGAATGGACGCGCGGTCATCACGTTCAGGGTGGCGCCGATGCCGCCGGTCGGCGATTCGGCGCGGCTGGTCTTGTAGACCTGGATTTGCGAGATGGCTTCCGATGCCAGGTTGGCGAAGTCGAAGGCGCGGCCGTTGAGGTCGCCCAGGTTCGAGGTCGGCATCTGGCGGCCGTTCAGCAGCACCATGTTGAAGTCGGGGCCGACGCCGCGCACGGTGATCTTGGAACCTTCACCGATCGAGCGGTCGATCGAGACGCCGGAAATGCGCTGCAGCGATTCGGCCAGGTTGGTGTCGGGGAATTTGCCGATGTCTTCCGCCACAATGCCGTCGACGATACCGTCGGAATTGCGCTTCAGGTTCAGCGAGGATTGCATCGATGCGCGCAGGCCGGTAACGACCACGCTCTGGGTTTCTGGTTCGGCGGCTTTCGCCGGTACTTCCTGCGCGTGGGCGGCGGCGCAGGCGCTGGCGACTGCCAGGCTCATGATTGTCTGTCGTGCCTTAGGATAATGCATGTTATCTCCTGTGTTTTTATCAACAACTACGGCTGCTCTACTACTTGGAAAGCTTTCCAATAACGTGGCAAATATAGCATTCAACAAAAAACCAAGTCAATTTGCAGCGCAGCGTTTGGGCCGTAAACTTGACCAAATGAGGCTAATTGGCAACGTTTCCAATTGTTGACATGCATCAGGGTGAATGCGATGATCGGGAACGTTTCCACACGAGAGACCACCGGATGACACTACGCACCTGCTTGACCTTGGCAGCGCTGCTGCTGGCGCCTTACGCGGGCGCCGCCGAACCCGCTTTCCCCTGGCCGCACGGCGCACGCGCGGCAGTCAGCCTGGCTTACGACGACGCGCTCGACTCGCAACTCGACCAAGCCATTCCCACCCTCGACAAGTACGGCCTGAAGGGCAGCTTCTATTTGCAGCTGTCCAACCCGGCGGTCGACAAGCGCATGGCCGACTGGCGGCGCGCGGCGGCCAATGGCCATGAGCTGGGCAACCACAGCCTTTTCCACCAGTGTTCGCGCAGCGCGCCCGGCCATGAGTGGGTGCAGCCGCAGCGCGACCTCGACACCACCACCGCGGCGCAAATGCAGGACCAGGTGCGGCTGGGGAACACCATGCTGCATGCTATCGATGGCAAGCGCGAGCGCACCTACACCGTGCCCTGCGGCGATGTGCTGGCGGCCGGCACGAACTATCTGCCGGGCTTGCGCGACGCCTTCGCCGGCATCAAGGTGAGCGGGGCGGCGGTGACGCCGTCGATGGCGGCGCTGGACCGTTACGCGGTGGGCGTAGCGGCGCCGGAAGGCTTGAGCGGGGCGCAGCTGATCGCGCTGGTGCAGCAGGCGGCAGCGCAGGGCACGATGGTCAACTTCACGTTTCACGGCGTCGGCGGCGACTATCTGACCACTAGCGCGCAGGCGCACGAAGAACTGGTGCGTTATCTGGCAGACAACCGTCGGTTATACTGGACTGATACTTTTCTCAACATCATGACTTACGTGAAAAAACAACGTGGCGACCATTAAAGACGTGGCCCGGCTGGCGGGCGTGGGACTGGGCACGGCATCGCGTGTGGTGAGCGGCAAGGGCTCGGTATCGCCGGCCACGCTGGCCAAGGTGCGCGCTGCCATCGACGAGCTGGGCTTCCGGCCCTCGCACGCGGCGCGCACGCTGCTGTCCGGGAACAGCAAGATGATCGGTGTGTACATCCCGGTGCTGAGCGGCACCTTCTACACGCCGCTGCTGCAAATCATCGACACCGAATTACGCGCGGCCGGGCTGCATATGGTGGTGGCGTTCGGCGCCGGCCTGGGCGGGGCGCGCCAGCAGGCGATCGAGGGCATGGCCTTCCTGGTCGAGCGTGGTTGCGACGGCTTGATCCTGATGACCAATGTGCTGCTGGAGGAAGACATTCTGGCGCTGGGGCCGCGGCCCAAGCCGATGGTGGTGCTCAATCATTCGTTCGACAGCATTGCCGGGCACTGCTTCACGGTCGACCACACGCTGGGCGGCCAGGTCGCGGCGCGCGCCTTGCTCGATCATGGCCACCGCGAGATCGCGCTGGTGTCGGGACCGGCCAGCTTGCCCGACAACGTGCTGCGGGTGGAAGCTTTCAAGCGCGAGCTGGCAACGGCCGGTATCGATACCGGGCGAATGTGGATGGTGGAAAAAGACTTCTCGCCGGCCGGCGGCTGGTCGGCGGCCAGGGAGTTGGTGGAATCGGGCCGGCGCTGCACCGCCATGTTCTGCGCCAATGACGAGATGGCGGCCGGTGCGCTGTCCTATTTCCAGGAAGCCGGCATCCGCGTGCCGCACGAGATTTCCGTGATCGGCTACGACGACACGCCGAGCGCCGAGTTCTCGGCGCCGCGCCTGAGCACAGTGCACATGCCGTGGCGCGAGATGACGTTAAACGGCGTCAGCGATCTGCTGAACCGTTGCTACGACCTGCAGCGTCCGGTGACCCGCGACTACCCGGTCACCATGACGCTGCGCGCCTCGCTGGCCCGCGCGGACCAGGCCTAGCTTACTGCAGCGCTTCGGCCACTCCCGGCGCGAATTCGGCGCCGTGCTTGACCTGGGCGGTGGAGGCTTTCAGGGCGCCGCCGATGCCTTCGGCGCGGCCGCCCAGGCATTTGGCCAGGAAGTTCTCGGTCACGGCGTTGAAGGCGATGTTGTTGACCGGGCGCGCGAAGCCGTGGCCTTCATCCGGGAACACGACGTAGGTCACCGGGATATTCTTGGCCGCCATCGCATCGACGATCTGCTCCGACTCGCGCACGTTGACGCGCGGGTCGTTGGCGCCTTGCCCGATCAGCAGCGGACGCTGGATGTTGGCCGCGAAGTTGAGCGGCGAGCGTTCGGTCAGCAGCGCCTTGCCGGCTTCGGTGGTCGGATCGCCCATGCGCTTGTAGAACTGCTGCTTGCCCGCTTCCCAGTATGGCGGAATGGTTTGCAGCAGCGTGAACAGGTTGGACGGGCCGACGATGTCGACGCCGCAGGCAAAGGTGGTCGGGGTGAAGGCGACGCCGGCCAGCGCCGCATAGCCGCCGTACGAGCCGCCCATGATGGCCACCTTATCGGCGGTGGTGACGCCGCTGCTGACCGCCCACTGCACCGCATCGATCAAGTCGTCATGCATTTTACGGCCCCACTGCAGGTCGCCGGCCGAGATGAAGTTCTTGCCGAAGCCGGTCGAGCCGCGGTAGTTCACCGACAGCACTGCGTAGCCGCGGTTGGCCAGCCACTGGTGGTAACCGTTGTAGCCGTAGCCGTCGCGCGCCCACGGGCCGCCGTGCACCAGCAGCACCAGCGGCACCGGCTTGCTCGCCTTGCCGCTGCCGGATGGATCGGCCGCCTTCGGCAAGGTCAGGTAGGACACCAGCGTCAGACCGTCGCGCGCCTTGATCTCCTGCGGGTACATGGCCGCCAGCGGCGCGCCCTGCAGCTCCGGGCGGCTGACGTAGAGCTGGGTCAGCTTTTTGGTCTTGCGGTCATACAGCCAGGTCGAGGCTGGCGCGGTGACGGGATCGACCGCCACCAGCCATTTGTCGTCGGCCTCGGTGCGCGAGGTGATGTTGAACTTGCCCTTGGTGTTTTGCTTGAGGAAGGCCAGGTCGGCCTGCAAGTCCTTGCCCAGCGGGACGTACTCCTGCTTCAGGTAGTCGACGCTGTAGGCTTGCACGCGGCCGCTGCGCTTGTCGAACAAGGCGTCGCCGATGTCGGCGCGGGCGTCCTCAGCCACCACGGTGGTCTTGCCGCTGGCCACGTCCTGCGCCACCAGCGCGGCAGTGTTGCGGTTGCGCGAATCGGTCCAGTACAGCGTGCTGCCGTCGGCAGTGAAGACCCACGGGCTGGTGGTCTGCGAATCGTCGAGGCCGACCTCGAGCAGCGGCGTGCTGTCGATCTTGCCGTCGGTGATGCGGAAGTAGCTGGTGCCGCCGTCGCTGCGCGGCTTTTCGGCGATGCGCAGCTTGAGCTGGTCGTCGGCCAGGTAGCCGCCGTAGCCGTCGTTCTGCTGCACCAGGGTCAGCTTGCCGGTGGCCAGTTCCAGGCTGTAGACGTCGTGCCAGCGCGGGTCGCGGTTGTTGATGCCGACCAGGATGCGGTCCTTGATCTTGCTGCTGATGTGCAGCACTGAGGCGCGGGTTTTTTCAAACGGCGTGTAGTTGGTCTGCTTGCCGCTGGCGACGTCGACGCCATACAGCAGGAAGTTTTCATCGCCGCCCTTGTCCTGAATGAACAGCACATGCTTCGAGTCCGGCGACCAGAAGCTGGTGCGCAGCGGGCGGGTTTTTTCCTCGGTCAGCGGGCGGGCTTTGGTGAGATCGTTGGCCGGTGCCACCCAGACGTTGAGCACGCCGTCGCGCGGGGCGATCCACGACAGCCACTTGCCGTCCGGACTGAGCTTGGCGCCGGTCTTGCTCGGATTACCGAAAATCTTGGCGCGCTCGATCAGCGGCACGTCGGCGGGAGACTGGGCGTAGACAGGCAAGACACTGGCCAGCAGCAGGGCAGGCAGGGCGTAGCGGATCATGTTGACCTCATGGTGGTGGAAAGGAAGACTGAGGATAGCAAAAATGCATCGCGCCGGGTGCGGGGAGCGACGAATTGCAGAATTACGGGGACAGGCTGTCCATTCTTGCCTTGCGGCAATCTCTTGCGGTATTGTGTGGACTCTATTTTTACGGAGCCCGCCATGACCGACGCCAAACTGGAGATTCCTGACGCAATCGCTGCCGCCCTCGGCGACTGGGTACGGCAAATGGCGGACGAGGCCAGCGCCGGTCCGCGCACGGCACTGGCGCGCACGGAGGAGGAATTGCAGGCGGCGCGTGAAGAACTCGGCACGCTTGCCGCCGCGCGCGATCAGGCGCAGGCGCTGGCCGCCGAGCGCAACGAGGAAATCGAGCAGCTGATGGCCGAGCTGCGCAACGCCCGCAGCATCGCCACTGACGCCCTGGTCGGCAAGGCCAAGGATCAGCTGGCCATCGAGGGCAAGGATGCCCAGCTGGCGGACCTGCGCGCCCAGATCGAGCGCAACGTCGCCGCCGCCGCCGCGCTGTCCGACGCCCGCCTGGCGGCCGAGATGGAACTGGTTGGCGCCGTCACCGCGCGCGACAACTACGCCGCCGAAATCAAGGAACTGCGCGCCCGCCTGGCCAGCCGCCACGCTGCCTGAGTCATGTGGCATCGCAGCCACAAAAATTCCCCTCCTGAATTCATCAAATCGAAAGACAAATTGCCCTTTGAGAATTTCTATTGGGGTAATACAAGCGTGCTATCGAGAAGACAATAGTTGATATAAAAATGAAATGTCTTTTTTAGATCTGGAAACACTTCCCGGTGCTAGGATGAAATCTCTGCACAACCAAAACAAGGGGAGAAGAAGCATGAGCACGTTCGTACGAAAGACTATCCAAGCAGCCATTCTGGGCAGCGCTATCCTGGCAGGCTCTGCCTTTGCCGACGCACCCGTAGCGCCACCTGCCTGCAGCCTCATTAGTGACCTGACCAGCATCACCACGGAAATCAGTTGCGCCGGCTTTAGCGAGGGTAATCTGGTGAATGCCGGGCATGCCACCGAGGCATCCGCGCTGCTGGCGCTGATGGGCGTCGCCTCCAGCGGTGTGCCGCTGACCCCGGCTGGCTCGGTATCGGGCCAGACGATGACCTTCACCCAGACGCTGTACGGCCTGACCGTGATCGGTATCCACGTCGGCGGCGGCTCTGAGCATGACGGCCACTTCAAGGAAAGCACCGCGTTCTACATGTTCGATGCCGGCACCACCGGCATCCACAGTGTGACGACGCGCTTCGATACCTTGTCGACCGCCGGCCTGTACATGACCAGCCCAGTACCGGAGCCTGCCACCTACGGCATGTTGCTGGCCGGCCTGGGCCTGATGGGCGTCGTGGCGCGCCGCCGCAAGTCCTGATCTGCTCCACCCTTAAAACACCCCGCCGCGGCGGGGTGTTTTGTTATGCTCGTCCCAAAGCGGAAGCCGGCACATGGTCCAGCGCTTGCAGCACGTCCTGCAGCAGGTCATTCGCATCTTCCAGACCGACGTGCAGGCGCACCAGCCAGCCTTGCCGCGGCGCGCGCAGCGGCGACACGGCAACCAGGCTGTGCACCGCACCCCAGCTGTTCCCGAGGCGGAAGTAGCGCAGCGCGGCGACGAATTTTTCGACGGCCTCGAGCTCGTGGTTGCGCAGGCTGAACGAGAGCAGTCCGCTGCCCAGCTTGAAGTCGCGCCGCCACAAGGCGTGGCCGGGATCGGACGGCAGCGGCGGATAGTGCAGGCTGGCCAGCGCCGGATGGCCTTCCAGCGCGTGCGCCAGTTTGAGCGCGGAAGCGTAGTGGCGCTCCAGCCGCAGCGCCAGCGTCGGCAAGCCGCGCAGCGCGAGGAAGCATTCGTCGGCGGAGACGTAGTAGCCGAGCAGTTCAGCGGTGTCGCGCAGCTGGCGGTAGCGCTCGGGATCGCGCGTGGCGACTGAGCCCATCAGCAGGTCCGAGTGACCGCCCACGTATTTGGTCAGGGCCTGGATCGAATAATCGACGCCGTGGTCGAGCGGCCGGAAGCCGATCGGCGTGGCCCAGGTGTTGTCCATCGCCACCAGCGCGCCGTGCGCATGCGCGGCCTGCACGATGGCCGGCACGTCCTGCATTTCCAGCGAGTTGGAGGCCGGGCTTTCGACCCACACCAGCCGCGTGCGTTCTTCAAAGTGCTGCGCGATGGCGGCGCCGGCATCGTTCGGGTAGGCCGAGCAGCGCACGCCCCATTTGCCGAACAGTTCGCGCGTCACGTCCAGCGTCGGGCCGTAGACGGCTTGCGGTAGCAGCACGTGGTCGCCGGCCGACAGCACGCAGGCGCTGACCAGCGTGATCGCCGCCAGTCCGCTCGGCACCAGCACGGCGTGGCCGCCGCCTTCGAGCTGGGCCAGTTTTTCCATCAGCGCGTAGTGGGTGGGCGTGCCGTTCTGGCCGTAGCTGTAGCCGACCCCGGCCTGCGCCTGGCGCGCCAGGAAGGAGGCCACGTCCGGAAACAAAATGGTCGACGCATGGAACACGCCTTGCGACAGCGAGGCAAAGCCGGGCGGGATCTGTTCGGGCGGCTGCAGCAGTTCGGTGGCGATATCGGGCATGGCTTACTCCGCGTTGAAATCGATGGCGGCGCTGTCGGTCAGCTGAATGCCGCCGAAGCTGCGCCAGGTGGCGGCGTGGTGCGCGATGATGCGCGGCGCGTCGAGATGAGCGCGGTCGCGCGTGGTGTGGGCGTCGGCCGCGACGATCACGGACAGGCCGCTGCTGGCGGCGTGGCGCACGTTGGTGTCGATGCAGAACTCGGTGGCGTAGCCGCAGATCACCAAGCGCTGCATGCCTTGCTGGCGCAGGTGTTCATGCAGGCCGGTGCCGAAGAACGCATCGCACTGCGACTTGGCGCTGACGAAGTCGCCGGGCTGTGGCGCGATCGCGGCGGGGAACTGCCAGCTGTCGGTGCCGCGCTCCCATTCGCAGCCGGCCTCTTCGTGCTGGACGTAGATGACCGGTGTGCCGGCACGGCGGGCGGCGGCGATCAGCGCAGCGATGCGCGTCAATACCTGCTGGGCCTGGTGAGCGGCCGGTTCGATGAAGACGGCGTTTTGAAAATCGATGACGATCAGGGCGGTGCGCATGCTTACTCCTTGGTGGTGGGCTGCCATTCCCAGTTGCGCTGCATGGCGGCGCAGGCAGCGTCGGTGTCGGCGCGTTGCAGCGCCGTGATGATCTCGTCGTGATCGGCCACCGACTGCAGCGCCAGCGGCTGGTTGCCGAAAAACGCCAGTTCGATGCGCTGGATGCGCGGTCGCAGACTGCGCAGCAGGCGCGCGATTTCAGCGTTGCCGCTGCGCTCGACCAGAAGGGCGTGGAAGTCCATGTCGTGGCCGGTTGCGGCGGGGCTGTCGCCGCGCTGGATGGCGTGCGCCATCGCCTGGTTGATGGTGGCCAGGCGCTCGAAATCTTCCGGCGATAAATGCGGCTGCGCCAGGCGCACGGCAGTGGCTTCCAGCGCGGCCACCACCGGGTACAGCTGCAGCATTTCATCCATGTCGGCAGGCGCCACCTTGGTCCACTTGTGGAAGCTGGTCACCACCAGGCCTTCGTCTTCCAGCTGGCGCAGGGCTTCGCGCACCGGCGTGCGGGAGACGCCGAGGCGCTCGGCCAGATCCTGGTCACGCAGGATTTCGTCCGGTGCCAGGGTCAGGTCGACGATCCATTGCTTGAGCGAGCGATAGACCTCCTCGCGGGCCAGCGAGCGGGGAATGGCGGGAGCGGCGTCAGGAATCGGCATGGCGGCTGCAAAAGTTACTGTAATGTGTAGTATATTACAGATTCCAGCCCGGTGCATTTGGGCTTGGCCGCTCAGGCAGCTTGCAGCTCGCTGTACAGTGCGAGGTATTCCTGGCTCAGTTTATGGCTGCGGTCGAGGTGGATCATCGGCAGGTTGCGTTCGTGCGATTCGCGGATGCGGATCGAGCTCGACAGCTTGTTGTCGAACACCGGCAGACCTTCTTCCTTGAGTTGGTCGACCATGCGCTGTGGCAGCAGCGCGCGCGGCTGGAACTGGTTGACCACGATGCCCTCGATTTGCAGGTCGGCATTGTGGTCGGCCTTGATTTCCTTGATGTTGTTGATCAGGGTGTACAGGGCCTGGCGCGAGAAATCATCGCAGTCGAACGGAATCAGGCAGCTGTCGGCCGCAATCAGGGCGGACTGGCTGAAGAAGTTGTAGGCGGGCGGGGTGTCGAGGTAGATCTCGTCATATTCCTTGCCCAGCTCGCGCAGCAGGTCGCGCAGCTTGTAGATCTTGTTGCGCGATTCCAGCTTGGATTGCAGGTCGCCCAGTTCGGGGTGGGCCACGATCACGGACAGGTTTTCAAACGGCGTCGGATGGACGTAGTGGCTGGGCGCCTGGGCGAACATGCTGAAGCTCAGCACTTGCTCAAAGTAGGCGCCCAGCGTGGGCGTGGTTTCCTGTGCCGTGTCGCCCAGCAGATAGCGGCTGGAGTTGCACTGCGGGTCCATGTCGATCAACAGCGTGCGCTTGCCGTGGCTGGCCGCAATGGCCGCCAGGTTCACCGCAATGCTCGATTTTCCCACGCCGCCTTTTTGATTGAAGATCACCCGTTTCATAGTCAGCCCATGTAATGATGACAATATGATCATTCTAGAGCAAAAGGCGGCTGTGCTGTTGGACTTTGCTGCTATGCAGCGAGGATGGCCTCCAGTTTGTCGAACGAACCGGTCCAGCCGCCCATCATGCTGGCGCGGTGATCGAGGAACACGGCTAGTTCTTCCGCCGTAGCGTGGCCGGCCACCGACCAGCTGACCGTGACGCGGGTGCGGCTTGGCGTTTCGGCGTGGAAGGTGACGACGGTGCGCATGGTTTCCGGCCACAGCGGCGCCATCGGGTGGCGGCTGATGTTTTCGTGCTCGTCGCAGAATTGCTGGGTGTAGACCAGCAGGTCGGCGCGGCGGATCTGCTCGTAGTGGGCGCGGCCGTACAGGGTGAACTGCTCGTTGCCCATGCTGTACAGCGAGCGGCCGCCGGTGCGGATATCGGCGTGCAGGAAGCGCATCTCCATGCCGGCCGGTGGCAGCCAGCGCGCCAGGTGCTCGGGCTGGGTCCACATGTCGAACACCACTTCCTGCGGCGCCTCGAAGCTGCGGTTGATGACGAACTGGTCCTCGTCGCGCAGGCGCTTGCCCAGGTATTCGGCCAGACGGTCCCAGGTGGAATCGCCGTTGGCGTGCTTGATGAAGGTGCGGGTCTGGGCGGCGGTTTCAGCGTCGGCCACGGTCATGGTCATGTCCATGCGGGTCTTGCCGTCCTGCTCGTCGAACAGCACGGTGACGCGGAACAGCGGCGGCTGCGTGTCGTTGCCGCCGTGGTCGTAGACCAGCTTGCGCAGCGGTTCGACTTCCAGGTACTTGGTGTTGTTGGGCCAGTCGGTGCCGTCCGGGCCGTGCATGGTGTAGCGCCAGTGGCCGCCGACCCGCAAATCCTTGCTGTGGGTGGTGATGGTGAAGCCGCGCGGGCCCCACCATTGCGCGACCTGGGCCGGGTCGGTCCAGGCGTCCCACACTGCCTGCACAGGGGCGTCGTACAGGCGGACGATGCGGATTTCATTCGGGGCGTTGAATTCAGACATTTTCATCTCCTTGCGGTTTTTTGGCGGTGACGGTTTTCAGGTAGGCATCAAGGCGGTCGAAACTTTCTTCCCAGTAGACGCGGTACTGCTCCATCCAGTTGGCGGCGTCCTTGAGGCCATCGCCGTTGAGCTTGCAGGAGCGCCACTGGGCGTTGCGGGTTTTGGTGATCAGCCCGGCTTTTTCCAGCACTTGCAGGTGCTTGGTGACGGCGGGCAGGCTCATCTCGCCCAGGAACGGCTGGGCGAGGTCGGAAACATTGGCCTCGCCGCTCGACAAGCGCGCCAGCATGGCGCGGCGGGTGGGGTCGGCGAGGGCGGAAAAAGTCCGGCTGAGCTGGTCTTGCATTGTATTTCACCAATCGATTAATTAACTTACTAGTTTAATATAGGGCGAAGAAATGCCCGCGTCAAGCGAAACCGCTGCGCGGGCATTTTTTGCGGTCAGTAGCTCAGCGTGACCAGCGACACCGCCTGGCGCGGCAGTTGCAGCTTGATGGTGGCCTTGCCGCCGGGCGTCTTCAGCGTGCCGGTGGCGCCCAGCTGGGCCAGCTCGCTGGCCTGCTGCAGCTGCGCCACCTGCGCGGCGGTGGGGTTGGCCGGCGACCCCATGCGCAGCCAGGCGCTGTAGGAATTGCTGTGCTGCTGGTCGATGCGGAAGTGGCGCAGCTTCACCTGTTTGGCAGGGATGCCGGCAATCTGCAGTTCCACCGGTGCGCCGCTGTCGATGAGGTCGTCGTCGTGGTAATTCCACACCATGACGGCGATGCTGTGGTCGTCTCTGGTGGCCAGCCCGTTGATGTCGGTGCGCGCACCGCGCACGCCTTCGGCCTGGATGCGGGCGGCGTCGTAGGCCTGGTCGCCGCCCACCGCCACGCGCTCGCCGCGCATCATGCCGAACATGCGGAACACGTTCAGCACCGGTTTGTTGACGCCATTGGTGGCCAGGTCGCGGAAGCCTGCGTACCAGGGCTGGTCTTCAAATTCGAACGACCAGTTGACCGCGCCGATCAGGTTGATGCCGCGCTTCGTGGCGAGATCGTACTCGCGGGCGATCGAGGCTGCCGTGTAGCTCGCGTATAAGGTGCCGTTGCGGTAGGCGTTTTCCGGGTTGGTGCGCATGCCGCAGGCGGCGCAGCCTTCCGGATCGGATTCGCCGATGATCACCGGGACGCCCTTGAGTTCCGGGTATTTCTGCACCAGCGCGAAGCCATCGTCGAGGCGCTTGAAGTGCGTGCCCATGCCCATGCGCACCACGCCGTTGACCACCGTGGGCGCGCCCTTGGCGTGGAAGGCCACGAAGTCCAGCGGCGAGCCGGTCTTGCCGGTGGCGAAATTTTTACCATGCAGCGCGTGTTGCAGGAAGTCGTCCAAGAAGCGGCCGGCGCCCGCCGTGTGCGGGCCGCCCATGCGCGCCGTCGGCAGCGCCCGTTTGACGGCGTCGGCCGCGTAGTCGTACATTTTGAAGTATTCGAGCTTGGTGTCGGGGGCGATCAGGTAGAGGCCGTCCGGCTCGTTCCAGACTTCCCAATACCAGCTTTCCACCTCCTGCTGGCCGTAGCGCTCGACGCTGTGGCGCACCCATTGGTAGATCAGCTCGGCCCACTTGTCGTAATCGTTGGGCGGCGTGGCCCAGCCGGTCATGATCTCCTGGTAGGGCGTGCCCGGCTGCCAGTGGTGCTGGTAGGGTTCGGGGTGCTGCGACAGCGCCTTGGGCATGAAGCCGATCTGCGCCAGCGGCTTCATCTTGCGCTGTACGTAGGTGTCGAAGATCTGGTCGACGATGGTCCAGTTGTAGACCGGCTTGCCGTCCTTGTCTTCGCTGTACATGCCGGTGGAGCCCCATTTGAGGGCGTAGCTGCCGTCGCCGGAGGTCATCAGGTTGTGCGCACGCACGTACACCGGCACCGGGCTCAGCGCCGCGATGTCGGTCAGCAGCTTCTTGCCGTTGGGCGCGGTGGTGTAATTGGGCTCGTCATAGCCGAACCAGGCCCAGATGGGCGTCATCGGGCCTTGGACCTGGTTGGCGTCGATGGTCAGCTTGACCGGGGCGGGGGAGGCGGCAAGACACAGTTGTGCGCCGGCCGCCAGGCACAGCGAGGCGAGGAGTCTCTTCATTTTTATAATGTCGTGGTGTGGAAAAGTGGTCACCACGACATTAGGCCGTTACGGGAAGGCGGTCTAATGAAATCTCGCGCGTGGGGCATGCCGGATTGGATATCAGCCCGGCGTGGCCGGCGCTTCGATCATCTTCCAGCCGTTGCCGGACGGGTCGCGGAAGCCGGCATCGACCTTGCCGTAGCGCTCGACCGGCTCCTGGGTGAATTCCACGCCGCGGCCCAGCAGGCGATCGTAAGCGGCACGGCAGTTGTCCACGGTCAGCACCAGCGGCGGCATCGCGCCCTTGGCCACCATTTCGTTCAGGGTTTGCGCGGTGGCGGCGTCATGCACTGGCGGGCCGGGTTTGAACAGGCCCAGCTGGAGCGAGGGCTGGTCCGGATGCTGCACCGTCAGCCAGCGGTAGCTGCCGTTTTTCACGTCGGTATGCACTACGAAGCCCAGCTTGCTGTAAAACGCCAGCGCTTCGTCCTGGTCGCGCACGTACAGACCAACCACATTGATATTTTGCGTCATATTGCCTCCTTGGAAAGAGACTACAGTTTGCCAGCAGCTTTGATGCGGCGCTTCTCCAAAACTGCGATATTGAGATCCGGCCGTTGCGCACTGCGCGTGACGCACTCGGGGATGTGTTCGCCGGCCTGCGGGACCAGGCGCTCGCGCTCGCGCAGCTCGCCGGGACTGGCGCCGGTGATATCGCGGAAGATGCGTCCAAAAGTGCCCAGGCTGGTCCAGCCGGTCTGGAGGGCGATGTCGGTCACCGGCAGAGCGGTGTCGCGCAGCAGGGCGGCGGCGCGTTCGATGCGGCGGGTCAGCAGGTAGCGGTGGGGTGGCAGGCCGAAAGCTTTCTTGAACTCGCGCGCAAAATAGGCCGGGGAGACGGCGCTCACTTCCGCCAGCCGGTCGATGGGCCAGTCCTCGTGGGGAGCGGCATCCATCCGGTCTTTGGCGCGCAGCAAGCGGCGCAGGAGCAGTGGGCTTTGGGGCATCCTACCTCCAGAAACGCAAAAAGCCCAACTTTGCAGCTGGGCTTTTTGTTTGATGTTCTTGGTGGCCCGGGGCGGAATCGAACCACCGACACAAGGATTTTCAATCCTCTGCTCTACCAACTGAGCTACCAGGCCAAGGGCACGCATTATAACGACCGCTGCCGCGATTTGGCAAGGGTCTGAATCCATTTTATTGACAGCCTTATGGTCGAAGTATAAATTTGACCGCTTATGCAATCTCACCTGAACAGGATCTCTATGAAGAAGGCAGCATGGTTGGCGGCGGGTTTGGCGGTGGCGGGCGTGGCGCAATCGGCGGAGTTGACGCCGGTGCAGCAGCAAATGCGCGCGATTTACCAGGAGCTGGTGGAGACCAATACCACCAATTCCATTGGTTCCTGCACGCTGGCCGCGCAGAAGATGGCCAAGCGCCTCAAGGCCGGCGGTTTCAAGGACAGTGAGATGCAGCTCGTCGTCCCACCCGGCGGCCCGAAAAAAGGCAATCTGGTGGCGCGCCTCAAAGGTGACGGCAGCAAGAAGCCTTTGCTCCTGCTGGCCCACATCGATGTGGTGGAAGCCAATCGCGAAGACTGGGAGCGCGATCCGTTCAAGCTGGTCGAGGAAAACGGCATGTTCTACGCGCGCGGCGCGTCGGACGACAAGGCGATGGCCGCGTCCTTCGTCAACAACATGATCCTGTACAAAAAAGAGAAGCTGCCGCTCAAGCGCGACATCGTGATGGCGCTGACCTGCGATGAAGAGCTGGTGCCATCGAAGTTCGACGGCGCCGAATACTTGGTCAATCATCACCGCGCGCTGATCGACGCCGAGATCGCGCTCAACGAAGGCGGCGGCGGTCTGCTGGACAAGGAAGGCAAGCCGGTACGCCACGGTATCCAGGCCGGAGAAAAAATCTACCAGAGCTTCCAGCTGGAGGTGACCAATCCGGGCGGCCATAGCTCGGCGCCGTTCAAGGACAACGCGATCTATCATCTGGCGGACGGCTTGTCGCGCCTTGGCCAGTTCTCGTTCCCGTTCAAGCTGTCGCCGGTGACGCGCGCGTTCTACGAGCGCATGTCGAAAGTGGAAAAAGGCCAGGTGGCGGAAGACATGAAGGCCATCCTGCAAGACCCGCCAGACCAGGCGGCGCTGGATCGCCTGTACGCGGTGAGCCCGGTGCACAACTCCACCGTGCGCACCACCTGCGTGGCGACCAAGGTCGATGCCGGCCACGCCGACAACGCGCTGCCGCAACGCGCGCGCGCCATCGTCAACTGCCGCATCCTGCCGGGCGAGCCGATCTCCGAAGTGCAGGCCACTTTGCAGCGCGTGGTGGCCGATGACAAGATCAAGATCACGCGCGTCGGCGAAGGCGTCGATGGCGCGATGCCGCCAATGCCACCAGCCCTGTTGAAGGCGGTTGAAGAGATCAGCAACGATATGTGGCCGGGCGTGCCGGTGATTCCAACCATGTCGACCGGTGGCACCGATGGCCGCTTCCTCAACAACGCCGGCATCTGGACCTACGGTATCAGCGGCATGTTCCACGGCCCGGAAGGCAGCGGCGCGCACGGTCTGAATGAGCACATTCGCGTCAAGTCGCTGTACGACGGCCAGGAGTATCTGTACCGTCTGGGCAAGCGACTGGCTACGGAATAAGCCTTACTCCGGCACGACGATACGCCAGCGCCACGGCTTGAGGAAAGCCTGGCCTTCGTCGCCGGCCAGTTTGTACTTCTGTAGCTGGCCGGTCGGGTTGACGATGATGCGCACATTGTCCGCGCCTTGCTGGCGCTTGAAGGCAAACAGTTTGTCGTTACCTACTTCCAGCAGCTGCGCCGGCGCTCCGGCGGTGCCGTTCCACAGCGCCGGGTGCTGTTTCTTCAGCGCGTTCAAACCGGCGAAGAACAATTCCAGGTCGACGTTACCCCAGTCGATAGCATCTTTTTCAAAGAACGCCAGCTTCTTGTCCAGCTTTGCTTCCTGGCCGTTGTACACCAGCGGGATGCCGGGCAGGGTGTAGCTGAGCACCGCCATCGCGCCCCACGCCGGGCCATACAGTTCCTTGTCGGTGCCCGCCCAAGAGTTGATATCGTGGTTGCTGGTGAACTGCAAACGGTAGGCGTCGCGCGGGTAGGCCTTCGGCGCTGCGGTGGCGTAAGCGCGCAATTCAGCGGCGCCGGCTTCGCCTTTGCCGATCTTTTTCATGATGCCGTTCAGCGACCAGTCGTAGCTGGCGTCGAAGGCTTTGTCGTGCAGCGCGGCGTCGTCGCCTTCGGCCAGCATGAAGACTGGCTTGATCTTGTCCAGCTGCGCGCGTGCCTGGTTCCAGAAGTCGGTCGGCACGAAGCCTGCCGCATCGGCGCGGAAGCCGTCCACGCCAACGTCCTTGACCCAGAACGCCATCGCCGCCGTCATGGCCGGCCACAGTTCCTTGTTGCTGTAATCGAGGCCGATGACGTCGGCCCATTCCTCAGTCTCGCCGGCGGCGTTTTTAAAACTGACGGCGGCGATTTCGCCCTTGTCGTTTTTCTTGTACCACTCCGGATGCTGCGTGGCCCACGGATGGTCCCACGCGGTGTGGTTGCCCACCCAGTCGAGGATCACGTGCATGCCCAGCGCGTGCGCCTGCTTCACCAGCTTGCGCACGTCGTCGATGCTGCCGAACTCCGGATTGACGGCGCTGTAGTCCTGCACCGCGTAGTAGCTGCCCAAGGCGCCCTTGCGGTTCTTCTGGCCGATAGGATGGATCGGCATAAGCCAGATGATGTCCACGCCCAGCTGCTTGAGGCGCGGCAGGTCGGCGCTGAACGCGTTCAGCGTGCCGTCCTTGCTGTACTGGCGCAGGTTGACTTCATACACGTTGGAACTGCGCGACCACGCCGGGTGTTTGGGTTCGGCGTGGGCGGCGGTGAACAAGGTCGCCAGGATCAGCGAGGCGGCAAGCTTTTTCATAACTCTCCTGTTTATTGTTTCAGGGTGCGTTCAAACAGCTGGTAGATGCGGCGGTATTCGTCGTACCACGCTTCCGGATGCACGAAGCCGTGGCGCTCCAGCGGATACGAGGCCAGTTCCCAGTTGTCCTTTTTCAGTTCAATGAAGCGCTGGGCCATGCGCACCGAGTCTTGATAGAACACGTTGTCATCGACCATGCCGTGGGCGATCAGGATGTGGCCTTTCAGCTTGTCGGCGTATTCAATCGGCGACGATACCTTGTACGCTTGCGGGTCCAGTTCCGGCGAGTTCAGGATGTTGGCGGTGTACTCGTGGTTGTAGGTGGTCCAGTCGGTGACAGGGCGCAGCGCCGCACCAGCCTTGAACTGGTCCGGTGCGCGCAGCAGCGCCATGAAGGTCATGAAGCCGCCGTAGCTGCCGCCGTAGATGCCGACGTTGGCGGCGTCACCCTGATGGTTGGCCACCATCCAGTTCAGGCCATCGATGTAGTCTTCCAGTTCCGGGTGGCCCATCTGGCGATAGATAGCGGTGCGCCAGTTGCGGCCATAGCCCAGCGAAGCGCGGTAGTCCATGTCCAGCACGATGTAACCTTTCTGCACCAGCAGGTTGTGGAACATCTGCTCGCGGAAGTAGACCGGGTAGCGCTTGGTCACGTTCTGCAGGTAGCCGGCGCCGTGCACGAACATCACGACCGGATATTTTTTGCCTGCTTCCAGCGTGGCCGGGCGATAAAGCTTGGCCCATACCGGATCGGCGCCGTGGGTCGATGGCACCGGTACGATTTCAGGCTGGATCCACTCGCGCGCCTTGAATTCGGCAGTGCGGGTGTCGGTCAGTTGGGTGATGGCCCCGCCCGTGCTGGCGACGGTGCCGATTTGCGTCGGCATGTAGGCGGTGGAGTAGCGCACCAGCAGCTTGCGGCCGTCCGGCGACAGCGTGAAGCTTTCGACGCCGCCCAGCGCGGTCAGTTCTTTCAGCGCGCCGTCCTTGGTGCTGGTGGAGCAGACTTCATAAGTGCCCGGCAGTTTTGGGTTGCACATGAAGTAGGCGGTCTGGCCGTCGCTCGACCAGGTTACGTTGGACTCTTCCCATTTGCCCGAGGTGAGGGCGCGCGCTTTGCCATCAGCCGTTTGCAGGTACAGGTGCGAGTAGCCGCTTTCTTCCGATTCATACCACAGGGTGCTGTTGTCCGGCTGCCAGCCGAAATCGTTGCCGCGGTTGTTGACCCAGGCGGTGTCGGTCAGGCGGTGCAGCGGTTTCAGTTTGGCGGCTGCGAGATCCACGCCGGCGATCCAGCGGTCCTTGTTGTCGATCGCTTGTGCCATCACGGCGACGCGCGCGCCATTGGCGCTCCAGCGGATCGATTCTTCACGGCCTTCGAAACGCACGCCGCGATTGCCTTTCAGCGGATCGAGTTTTTGCGCGGCGCGCATCTCGGCCAGTGGATCGGTCTTGATGCCCGGCAGGTCGTCCAGCGACAGGTCGGTGATTTTGCGGGTTGCGACTTCCACCAGTTTCAGTTGGTGCTGCAGCGGGCCGGCTTCGCTCACGCGCTTGCGTTCATCGTCGGTTTCTTCGTAGCCCGATTCGGTAACGTAGCGCGGCATCTTGCCGACGCGGCGCTTGTCGCCATCCTTCACTGCGGTGACCACCAGCAGGTAGCGGCCATCCGGCGACAGCGAGCTGGTTTCGATGGTGACTTTGTCGCCGAGGTAGATCGGCAGCGGTGCGCGGGTGGCGTCGGCGGCGCGGTCGGCGTTGCGCTGGTCGCGCGTTTCGTCTTTCTCTTGCTTGATGCGGGCCAGCGTGGACATCAGGCGCAGTTGCATGTCGCGGCGGAAGTCGGCGTCCGGTGCGGCTTCAGGATCTTTGGCGGTGCGCAGCAGCGCGACCGGCGACACCAGGCGCTCGCTGCGGCTCCAGCTGAACCAGTCGCTGCCGACGCGGAACTGCACGTGGTTGCCGTCGGCGGCGTATTGCGGGTCCGAGGCCGGGGTGGTGCCGCGCACGATTTGCGTCAGGGCGCCGGTTTTCAGGTCGCGCTCAAACAGGTCGCCATTGCGCAGCAGGACGGCGCGGGTGCGTTCGCGGTTGTAGACCACATGCTCGCTATCGAGATTGGCCAGCTGTTTTTCTTCTACCAGTTTCACGCCGCCGTTCACCTGCCAGGTGTCGCGCACGGCGGAACCGGTGCGTTTCTGCTTGAAGTAGATCTGGCGGCTGTCCCAGCCCCACCATGCCGCTTCCACGGGATTGCCGATCCAGTCCGGATTGGCCATTGCTTGGTCGAGGGTGACGGGAGTGGGCGCGGCATTCACGCCGGCGGCGATGGTGGCCGCTAGGAGAGGCAGTACAAAACGCATCGGTAATTTCGCTTGTAGGTTGGTAATCGGGCGCGCCGGATCGCGGCGCGTTCCAGATTCTAGCCCAACACTTAATTGCGAGCCATCTTGTCGCTTTCGCCATGACCGGCATCGGGGCCGCCGCGCCGTGGTGCAAGGCGCAAGGCCCACAACAGGATGGCGCCCGCCGCCAGATACAGCACGATCAGCGCGGCCAGCATGCCGGCGCTGCCGCCCCAGTGCAGCGCGCGTTCGCTGAAGGCGGGACCGAGCGCGCCGCCCAGCAAGCCCACGCTGCTCACCAGCGCGATGCCGCTGGCGCTGCGGCGCCGGTCCAGCATGCCGGCCAGGATGGCGACCAGCAGTGGCGCGGCGGCGGCGATGCCCAGCGTGGCCAAAGTCAGGCCAGCCAGCGACCATGCGAGGCCGTTGTCGGCGGCGATGGCGAGACCGAGGCCGCCCGCCGCCAGTACCATGCAGGCGACGAAGTGGCCGCGCCGTTCGCGCCGGCGGTCGGAGTCGTGGCCGATCAGGATCATGCCGATCACGCCGGCCAGATTGGGGAGAGCGGTCAGCAGCCCAAGCTGCATATGGCTGCCTGCGCCCCAGCGCTGCATCAGCGCCGGCGCCCAGAACACCAGTGCATAGCTGGCGCCGAGCAGCAGCAGGTTGGACAAGGCCAGCAGACAGATCGACGGTTCGCGCAGCAGCGTCCACAGTGTGGCGAGCGGCCTCGGTTCGGCGTCGTCGGCTGTGGAAGCGGCGGCGCCGTGCAGTGCATCTTCATCGCGCTCCAGGTCCTGCTGCACCATTTGCTGTTCAAAGGAAGACAGCCAGCGTGCATGGTCCGGCTTGTCGTCGAGATGGAAGTAAGCCAGCACGCCAAACAGCACGGCTGGCAGGCCTTGCGTCACCAGTACCCACTGCCAGCCGTCGATGGAGCCGACGTCGCGCAGCTGCTGCAAGGTGGCGGCGCACAGCGGCGCGGCGATCACACCGGCGATCAGGGCGGCGGAAGCGAAGATGGCAAACACGCGCGCGCGCCGCGCCGAGGGATACCACCAGGTCAGGTACAGCATCACGCCGGGGAACAGGCCCGCTTCAAACACGCCGAGCAGGAAGCGCAGCACGTAGAACTCGATCGGTTCGCGTACAAAGGCGCAGGCTGCGGCCACCGCGCCCCAGCACAGCATGAAGCGCAGCAGCGCTTTGCGCGCGCCGATTTTTTCAAGCAGCAGATTGGCCGGCAGGCCGCACAGGCAGTAGCCGATGGAGAAGGCGATCACGCCGAGCGCATAAACCTGCTCGCTGAAATCGAGACTGGCGCCCATTTGCAGCTTGATGTAGCCGATGTTGACACGCGCCAGGCTGGCGGCGATATAGCACAGCATCAGCAGCGGCAGCAGATGCCAGCTGATTTTGCGATAGATGGCATCCATGCCGGCAGCGCCGCGCAGGTGCAGGATCTTGGCGCCTTGGTTCATGATGCGAGCCATGCTATGACGGTGGCGGGATTGGTCTGCATATGGCCCGATATTAGCTGCACGGTATAGGCTGTGCAAGCTTTAGCATCGCGCGGGGCAATGCAAAACAACAGTGCCCAAAATGGTGCACTGTGCGCGGCTAAACGGGGAGGTTGGAGCGGATTTGGCCGCCCGGCCGGTGGCGCTGACTGGCCGGGCGGAGCGGGATGCTTAAGCGGGGGCGCCGCCGTAACCCATGCTCAGGTAATCGCGGCGTGGGCGCAGCTCGGGACGCGAGGCCGCATCGTCGTCGTCCTGCGCCAGGAACTGGCTGCCGATTTCAAACCACTCCTCGCTGGAGATGACTTTCTGCGCCAGCGGCAGCAGTTCCTGTTCTTCCTTGTCGAGGCGCTTGAGCAGATTATGGCAATACAGGTCCACGGTCTTGCACAGGAACTTGCCGTGCGAGGCACTGCGGCGCATGGCGCGGCGCAGGCAGCGGTAGACCGCATTGAGCATGGCGCTGCCGCGCTTGCTCAGGCATTCGAGGTCGTTGAGCAGCGGCATGCTACCGGGCTCGGCGGCGCGGATGGCCGGCATCAGACACGCTTCCAGCTTGCGCTGGTGGCGCGCTTCGGCAAAGCTGGTCAGCTCCTTGAGCTGGTTTTCGATGAACACAGGATCGATTTCCTGCGGACGGCGCGCGATCGACTGCACGTATTGCAGCAGACGCGAAATGAAGTGGCGTTCCTTTTTTTGTTCGATAGAGAGCGTCAATAAGACGTAGGTGGCAGTAAGCATAGCGTTTCCCGTATTTCGTGTGACTAGGCTGCGCGGGGGCATCGCAGAGGAGCCGTGAAGCTGATACCTTAGCTCGCAACACGGGCTCGTACAACGCCGATTTACAATTGTTCACAACTAGTTGTGATGCAATACAAAGCGAAGCATTACCGGCGGGGAAAACGAATTGCGCACACGTCAAGCCGGCAGGAACGTGGGCTGTTTCACCTGGCTGAGTGAATGATTATGCCCTGTTTCGGTGCTTGAAAATACGCGATTTATTACAGTGGCCGAAAAATATTTCTATCGGAAGCGGCCGCTGGGCACGGCCGCTTCAATGCTGCGGCGCGGCGCAATTTATGCAGCGCGCGCTTCGCCCAGGTAGGCGCTGCGCGGTGCAGCAAAGCCGGCTTTCACTTGCTGCGAGGTGGCGTCGGTGAGCACCTCGTCTTGATTCGCTTGCAGCGCGCTGACGATGGCGGCGGCGATGTCGGCCGGGGCCGCTTTCGGCGCGTCGATGCCGGCGGTCATGTCGGTGTCCATATAGCCCATGTGGGCGCCCAGCACGTGGGTGTTTTGCGCGCGCAGTTCGCCGCGCAGGCCGTTGGTCAGCGCCCAGGCCGCTGCCTTGGACGCGCTGTAGGTGCCGGTGCTTGGCAGGCTGATCCAGCTCAGCGCCGACAGAATGTTGACGATGGCGCCGCCGCCGTTGCGGCCGAGAACAGGCGCAAACGCATGGCTCAGTGCCAGCGGGGCAAAGAAATTCACTTCCAGTTCATCGCGCGCCGCTTGCAGGGCGTTGGCGCTGGTGACGCCGGCGCCGGTGGAGATGCCGGCGTTGTTGACCAGGATGGTCAGGTCGGGGATGGCTTGCACGGCGGCAGCGATATCGGCGGCGTTGGTCACGTCCAGCTGGATCGGGGTGACGCCGGCAATGTCGACCGAGTCTGGGTTGCGGGCGGCGGCGTAGACTTTGCGCGCGCCGGCTTTGAGCGCAGCTTGCGCCAGTGCTTTGCCCAGGCCACGGTTGGCGCCGGTAACGAGGACGACGGAATCTTTGAAGTTCATGATGCTTCCTTTCAGGGTTGAGGTAAAACTACAATATGACCGGTCGTCTTAAAAACGGCCGAAAAAAAATCAGGTCAAAATACGGCCCAGCACCACGCGCACGAAGCGTTCCAGCGGCTCGCTGCTCTGCTCGGCCTTGGCGCGCAACACCGCGCCCTGCCAGGCGTCGTTGACGAAGCCGGCCAGTTCGGCGGCCGGCGCGTCGGCGCTGATGCTGCCGTCCTGCTGGCCTTCGGCGATGACGGCCGCCAGTTGGGTTGCCGAACCGCTGTGCGCCTCGCGCATGGCGCTGCGCATGGCCGGGATCTGGTTCGACAGTTCGGTGCTGAAGTTGCCCAGCATGCAGCCAAAGTTGAAGCCGTTGGCCGCGTTGCCGGCGATCATGGCCGCATAGTACTGCTGCAGGCGCTGCTTCGGCGCCAGCGAACGGTCTTGCAGCACAGCCGCCAGCTGGTCCACCGCTTCGACGTAACGTTGCAACACCTCCAGCCCCAGCGCTTCCTTGCTGGCGAAGTGGTTGTAGAACGAGCCTTTCGGCACCCCGGCAGCGTCGGTAATATCCTGGACGCTGGTGGCGTTGAAGCCCTTGCTGTGCAGGAGCTGCAAGCTGGTGGTGACGATCTGCTCTTTAACGTTTGCTTTAGCCATGGCTATAATATGACCGGTCGTCTTAAATAAGTCAAGAACTTTTTGTGATGCTGCGATAAGATACTTATTGTCAACTTTGAAAGGGGAGCTGCCGTGCGCCAGATTGCTTTGTCGCTGCTGCTGGGCTTTCCGTTGCTGGCGCAGGCCGCGCCGCTGGAAATCAAGCTGTGCATCTTCGATCATCCTTTCCCGCCGATGACCTATCCCGACGGTTCCGGCCAGGCGCAGGAGGTGCTGCGCCGCGCGTCGCGCTTGCAGCCGGTGCAGATCCAGACCGTGGTGGCGCCGCGTTTTCAGTGCATGGAGCAACTGCGCACCGGCCAGGTGGACGCCATGCTGGCCGCCTTCATCGAGGAGCGCACCGCGTACAGCGCGTTTCCGATGAAAGACTCGCAGCCCGATCCGAGCCGCGCGGTAGGCGAGGTGAACTTTTCCGTCTCGCGCCGGCACGGCGGCACGGTGAACTGGGACGGCAAGCAATTCATCAACCTCGGGCGGCAGCCGGTTGGCACGCAGCCGGGGCTGCTGCACGTGGCGCTGCTGCGCCAGCTCAACGTGGTGATCGACGACAGCGCGGGCAGCCCTGAGCAGGCATTTGCCATGCTGGCGCAAAACCGGGTGGCGGCGGTGGTCACGCAGCAGGGCGAGGGCGAAGCCATCATCGCCCGCAAGTACAAGGGCGAGATCGACATGCTGCCGACGCCGCTGATCGTCACGCCGCTGTACCTGAGCATCAACCGCCAGTTCTACCAGCGCCACCAGGCGCAGGTGGACAGCTACTGGGAGGCGGTGCGCCAGGTACGCAACCTCAAGTAACAAACGTCGGGGTCAAGCTGACCCCAAATTCTAAATCCCCAGCATTATGAAGACACGATGACACAAGACTTTCTTAATCTTCTCGTAGCAGCGCTGGCTGGTGCAATTGCCGGTTTTTCCGGGCTCGCCGCATACTATGCTGCGACTAGCCAAAATCGTTTAACTGCAACAAACGTTGCTGCTGACTGGATGCGCGATTTACGGGCATGGGCATCGGAGGCTGTCGAAGTGTTGGCTGAATCTGGCTATCTGTGCTCCCCTGAGAATTTGCCCGTGCCTGACACTGATCAGCAGGCGGCAATTCAGAAGTGTCGTATCCGGCTGTGTGCTTTGATAGATCGCGGCCGGTTCTTATTACCCAATGAAATTGACCACGATTACGGAGGCCACAAACCGAGCGCATACCGCGGACTTAGGCACGCCGTACTTGATCCACTGGTGGCAGCGGATCAAATTCTGGAAGGACAAGCAGATCTTTATAATTTTCCCAATGAAAGGGCGGCTATCAGTGGTGTGCAGCGTGAATTTGTCTCACTAGTTCAGGAAGTTCTGGACCCGAGAAGTTCAAATAAAGCTATTGCTACAATTCTTCGCAATTCGCACTCTGATCGTAAAAAAGATCCCTCCTTAGGCGGGCTTCTTCCTAACTCAGCAATCATTCCACAAGGCGCGGAAGGGCTGCTATATACAGCATCCATGCGCTACGCTAAGGAAATGTAATAAACGGAGAGGGGGTAGGCGGAAGGCTACTGTGCCATGCCTCACAGCTGGTCAAGGATATTGCGGAAAGTAACAGCCTAACCCCCAGCTCGCTGCTCTTGGTATCATGTCCGATGCCCGGCCACAAGCCGGTATTTTTCTAATAACATCGGAGAACCCCCGAATGAGAATCCCCCTGCTGCTGTTGGGCGCCGCGATGGCGTCCGGCGCCATGGCCGCGCCGCGCGGCTTTACTGTTGAAGATCTGGTCAAGATGGAACGCGTCGGCAGCCCGGTGCTGTCGCCGGACGCCAGCCGCGTGGTGTACACGGTGCGCAGCACCGACATGGACAAGAACCGCGGCAACACGCAGCTGTGGCTGCTGGACTTGCGCAACCCGAAGGCCGCGCCAGTGCGCCTGACCCAGGCTGCCGCCAGCGCCACCGATCCGGAATGGTCGCCGGCCGGCGATGCGATTTATTTCCTGTCCGGCCGCTCGGGCTCGTCGCAGGTGTGGCGTTTGCCGCTGTCCGGCGGCGAAGCCAGCAAGGTGACCGACCTGCCGCTCGACGTCGATAACTTCCGCCTGTCGCCGCAAGGTGATCACCTGCTGTTCAGCATGGCCGTGTACCGCGATTGCGCCGATCTCGCCTGCAGCAAGAAGCGCGCCGATGAGCAAGCCAAGGTCAAGGCCAGCGGCAAGGTCTACGACAAGCTGTTCGTGCGCCACTGGGATACCTGGGCCGATGGCCGCAACAATGTGCTGTACTCGGCGCCGATCGATGCGAGCGGCAAGGTCAGCGCGGAGCCGGTCAGCCTGAGCGGCAAGCTCGATGGCGATGTGCCGTCCAAGCCGTTCGGCGATCACGATGAATATCACTTCAGCCCGGACGGCAAGACGGTGGCGTTCTCGGCCCGCGTCGCCGGCAAGACCGAAGCCTGGTCGACCAACTTCGACGTCTACACGGTGCCAGTCACCGGCGGCGAGCCGAAGAATCTGACCGCAGAAAACCAAGCCTGGGACACCAAGGCGATCTACTCGCCGGACGGCAAGACGCTGGCCTATGTGGCCATGGACAAGCCAACCTTCGAGGCCGACCGCTTCCACCTGGTGCTGATCGATGTCGCCAGCGGCAAGAAGCGCACTGTGGCTGACAGCTGGGATCGCTCGATCGCGGACTTCCGCTGGACTCCGGACAGCAAGGCCATTCTGGCCAACGCCGACGATATCGGTCAGCACCGCCTGTTCGCCATCGACGCCGCCAGCGGCAAGGTGACGGCGCTGACCGGCAAGGGTTATGTCAGCGGCTTCGATGTGGCCAAAGACACCGTCGTGATCGCGCAAGCCAATCTGGCCTCCGGTGCGCAGCTGTACAAGTTCAAGCTGGGCGGCACCGCCGACAAGGCCGAGCAGCTGACCCATCTGAACGAAGCCGCGCTGGCCGACGTCAAGTTCGGCGAGTACGAGCAGTTCTCCTTCACCGGCGCCAACGGCGACACGGTGTACGGCCACGTGATGAAGCCGTGGAATGCGCAGCCGGGCCAGAAGTACCCGGTGGCTTTCCTGGTGCACGGCGGTCCGCAGGGCAGCTTCGGCAATTCGTGGAGCTATCGCTGGAATCCGCAGGTGTATGCGGGCGCCGGCTATGCGACGGTGTTCATCGATTTCCACGGCTCGACCGGCTACGGCCAGAAGTTCACCGACTCGATCAGCGGCGACTGGGGCGGCAAGCCGCTGGAAGATCTGCAAAAAGGCCTGGCCGCCGCGGTGCAGAAATTCCCGTGGCTGGACCGCGAGAACAGCTGCGCGCTGGGCGCGTCCTACGGCGGCTTCATGATGAACTGGATCGCCGGTAACTGGTCCGACGGCTTCAAGTGCATCGTCAACCACGACGGTGTGTTCGACACCCGCGGCATGGCGTACTCGACCGAAGAGATCTGGTTCACCGAGTGGGAAAACGGCGGCCCGTACTACGAGGTGCCGCAGCTGCACGAGAAGTTCAACCCGGCGCTGAAGGTGAAGAACTGGAAGACGCCGATGCTGGTGGTGCAGGGCGACCTCGATTTCCGCATCCCGACCGCGCAGGGCCTGGGCACCTTCACCGCGCTGCAGCGCCAGGGCATTCCGAGCAAGTTCCTGTTCTTCCCGGACGAGAATCACTGGGTGCTCAAGCCGGCCAACTCGGTGCTGTGGCACCACACGGTGATCGACTGGCTCGATATCTATACCAAGCAGAAATAAGCACGACATTGCCGCTGGGAAAAATCTAGCAATATTTTCATCGGCGCATTGTCAGACCATTGCAGGCCAGCCTCCCGGGGCTGGCCTTTTTTACGATTATTTGGAAAATTTTTGCATAATTACAACGAAAATTCAGCCATACAGGCATATTTGGATGACCGGGTGATGACAAAGCTTCCATAGCGCAAGCCAGATTTTATTTGGTTTTTGAAAAGATAATCAAATAATAAAAGTTAATGTTTCGTTACTTTGTGAAACGGCTTTGGCTATATTGATTGTTACTTTTTAAGAAAAGTAATCAGGGCTGCGCCGGGCGATCGACCGGGCGGGCCATGGCTCCATCCCTTCACCACAAGGCAGATAATGAACGACTTCATCCAGCTGAAAAAAGCAGGGGCGGCCGTGATCGGTGCACTCGCACTGCTCGGTTCCGCACCAGTCATGGCCGACACCATCGATTTTGACGCCCTCGATTCCAACACCTTCAACGGCCTCGATACCTTCGACGCCGGCGATTACCATTTCGCCGTGATCGACTCGCCGGTGGCCGGCCCGAGCGGCACCGGCTTTGCCGGCGCCATCGGCAACGGCAACGATCCTTATCTGTGCGCGATCGCCGCCTGCCCGAGCGGCAACAGCAGCATGTTCTACCTTGGCGTCAACGACGGCAGCGTGAACATTTCACGCGGCGACAGCAAGGCCTTCAAGCTTGGCGCTCTCGACTACGCCTTCCTGGCGCCGGTCGACAATCTGCCCGGCTATTCCTACGGCGCGCTGACCGTTACCGCCACCACCGTCGGCGGCAGCACGGTCACGTACGCCTTCGATTTCCCGGCACTGGCCGGCGGCAGTTCGCCGTTCCTGACTGCCGACCTGTCGTCCAAGTTCGGCAGCACCGCATACAGCAACGTCACCATCAGCTCCTGCATCTTCACCGACGACGGCTGCGTCAATCCGTTCGATAACAAGGCCCAGTTTGCGATCGACAACCTGACCCTGGCGCCGGTGCCGGAACCGCAGACCTACGCCATGCTGGGCCTGGGCCTGGCTGCGATCAGCCTGGTGTCGCGCCGCCGCGCCAATCAAAACAAACACGCCTGAGCCGGGAGCCCATTCATGAACCTCAAACTTCGTCCTCTCACCACTGGCGTGCTGTTGATGCTGTCGGCGCTGGCCGCCAGCGCCCATGCCGAAGCCGAGCGCAAGTCCTACATCGTGCAGCTGGTCGACAAGCCGGCCGCCACCTACACCGGCCAGGTGGCCGGCCTGGCCGCCACCATGCCGGCCCAGGGCCAGCGCCTCAATGTCGACGCGGCCGACGTGCAAGCCTACATCGCCTACCTGGACAGTAAGCAGAACGACGTCATCAGCACTGTCGCCAACGCCGAAGTGACCCACAAGTACGACGTGGTGTTCAACGGCTTTGCCGCGCTGCTGACCGACGATGAGGTGCGCGCGCTGAAAAAGAACAGCGGCGTGGCCGCCATCACCGCCGACTCCATCATGCAGCTCGATGACAGCTATGTGAACTCGTTCATCGGCCTCGACAAGGCCGGCGGCCTGTGGGAGCAGCTGGGCGGCAAGGGCGCGTCCGGCGAGGACATCGTGATCGGCATCGTCGATGGCGGCATCTGGCCGGAAAACCCGAGCTATGCCGACCGCGTCGACGAGAACGGCAATCCGAGCCATAGCGGCAGCACGCTGGTGTACGGCGCCCCGCCAGCCAGCTGGAAAGGCAGCTGCGACGCCGGCGAAGGCTTCAGCCTGGCCAACTGCAACAACAAGCTGATCGGCGCGCGCTACTACAAGCAGGCGTCGCAGACCCTGCACTGGACCGAGTTCAACTCGGCGCGCGATTCGGTGGCCGGCACCGAAGGCCACGGCGGCCATGGCAGCCACACCTCGAGCACGGCGGGCGGCAACGATAATGTGGCGGTGCAGACCGGCGGCCTCAACCTCGGCAAGACGTCGGGCGTGGCGCCGCGCGCGCGCATTGCCGCCTACAAGGTGTGCTGGACCGATGCCTCGACCGGCAAGAACGGCTGCGCCACCGCCAACAGCGTGGCTGCCATCAACCAGGCCGTCAAGGATGGCGTCAACGTCATCAACTTCTCGATCGGTCCGAGCACCGGCGGCGGCACCTTCAATGAAGCGACCGAGCAAGCCTTCTTTGGCGCGGCTGCGGCCGGCGTGTTCGTAGCGGCCTCGGCCGGCAACCAGGGCCCGACCGCCACTGCGCCGGCGCCGGTGGCCCACATCAGCCCATGGCTGACCACGGTCGGCAACTCGACCCACAACCGCATCTACCTCGCCGACGCCGTGCTGGGCAGCGGCGCCAGCGTGACCGGTGTGTCCAGCAACGCCAACACCCCGTCCGCGCCGCTGATCCTGTCCACCGATGCCGGTGTGGCCGGCGCCGATCCGGTCAAGCTGGGGCAGTGCTTCGGCCCGGCCGACAGCATGGCGCCGTTGCTGGATCCGGCCAAGGTGAGCGGCAAGATCCTGGTGTGCAACCGCGGCGACAATGTGCTGGTCAACAAGAGCGCCAACGGCAAGACCGCCGGCGCGGTGGGCGTGATCATCGCCAACGTCGAAGGCGGCGCCACCACCACGCTGACCCAGGCGCACACCATCTCGACCATCCACATCACCAAGGAAAACGGCAAGATCGTCAAGGATTACGTGGCGGCCAATCCGGCCTCGGCCACCGGTGCGCTGGCCAACCTGCGTGCCACGGTGGACGCCAGCGTCAAGGCGCCGATCATGAACGGTTCCTCGTCGCGCGGCCCGAACGTGGCCAACGCCAACATCCTGAAACCGGACCTGACCGCACCGGGCACCGACATTCTGGCTGCCGTCACTGCCGACCTGAGCCAGGCGCAGCGCAATGCGGTTGCCGCTGGCGACGCCGCGCCGGTGGCCGACTGGGCGTTCTACACCGGCACCTCGATGGCGTCGCCGCACGTGGCCGGCATCGCGGCGCTGCTGAAACAGCGCCACCCGGACTGGACCCCGGCCGCCATCAAGTCGGCGCTGATGACCACCGCCTACGACACCTACACCGACGGCCTGAACACCGGCGTGGCGTGGGACGCGACTGCCAAGAACACCGGCACGCTGCCGTGGGCCCAGGGCGCCGGCCATGTGTCGCCGACCTCGGCGGCCGATCCCGGCCTGGTGTACGACATTGCACCGGTCGAGTACGCACGCTTCCTGTGCGGCCAGGGCCTGATCTACTCGGCCTCGCAGTGCAGCGCGTTCGGCGGCTCGATCGCGGCGCAGAACCTGAACCTGGCTTCGCTGACCGCCGGTAACGTGCTCGGTTCGATGACCCTGACCCGTACCGTCACCAACGTCGGCGCCACTACCGCCACCTACAACGCCACCGCCTCGGTGCCGGGCTACACGGTGCAAGTGTCGCCGTCGCAGCTGGTGCTGGCAGCCGGCGCCAAGGCCACCTTCACGGTCAAGATCACCCGCGTTGACGCGCCGATCGATACCTGGACCTACGGCAAGCTGGTGTGGAGCGACGGCGTGCACACCGTGCGCAGCCCGCTGACGGTGCGCGGCAGCGCGCTGGCGGCGCCGGCCGGCGTGTACAGCGAAGCGACCAGCGGCAGCAAGATCATCACCATCGGCACCGGCTTTGCCGGCACCATGAGCGCGGTGAAGGGCGGCCTGATTCCAGCCGCGCAGGAAACCCGCACCGTGGTGCAGGGCACCAGCCTGTCGACCGCCAATGCGCAGTGCGCGGCCGGTGGTTCGGCTGGCGTCAACCTGCACACGGTCAGCATCCCGGCCGGCACCATTGCCGCGCGCTTCTCGCTGTTCGATGACGAAGTCCATGGCGCCACCGCGGGCCTGAGCGACCTCGACCTGGTGGTGATCAAGGGTTCGACCGTGGTCGGCAGCAGCGGCGGCGATAGCGCCAACGAGTCGGTACAACTGCTCAATCCGGTCGCGGGCGATTACAAGGTGTGCGTGGTCGGCTACGCACCGCGCGGCGGTTCGGCCACTTACGCTCTGTCGAGCTGGCTGGTGAATTCGGCCTCGACCGGCGGCAACTTCAAGGTCAACGTGCCGAGCTCGGCCACCATCGGCGGCACCGCCAGTGTGGGCATGAGCTGGTCGGGCCTGGCGACCGGCAAGCGCTACGTGGGCGCGGTGAACTTCCTGCTGGGCGGTGTCAAGCAGGGCACCACCGTGATCGACGTAGACACCACCGATCCGCTGCCGCTGTTCCAGAACTCGCGCAAGAAGGAAGCGCTGGCGTTCTGATCGCGCTAGTCTCCCCTCAAACCCGCGTGCAGTATGACGCGGGTTTTTTTTATTCAGTACGCCACGTCCTCCAGCCGGTAGCGGTACTTGCGGCGCTCGGGCAGGTCCCAGCCTTCGCCGGGTGTGGGGTCGCGTGGTTGGGCTGGCGGCGGAGCTTGCGGCACGGGCTGTTTTTGTAGCTGTGCCTGGAAGGCGGCCAGCAGGGCGAGGGCTGAGGTGTCGGAGAGTGCTGCGGCGGTTCCGGTGCCAGCGGATTGCGCTTCCTGTTTGTCCAACTCTTTGCGCAGGATGCAGGCAGGCCGAAACTGTTTGTCTTCGGGGCGGCGGACGCGCAAGTCTTCCCATGCATTGCGGGTGCTGCGGGCGAACGATTGCGCGAACTGGTTGGGCGTGACCGGCTTTCCGTTGTGGATGATTTCGTCGCCCACCACGCGGGCGTAGTTGTTCTCGCCGTAGCTCCATGAACGGAGTTCCGTGCCTTCCGGCAGGAACAGCTTTTTCCATTGATAGCCGCGCACACAGGCCGGGTCGCTGCCTTTGCGGAGATTGGCTTGCTCGCGCAACCAGAGTTCAATCGCGCTGCTGATGACTTCCGATACATCTTGCGTGCCACCACGTATTTGCAGTTGCGAAACAAGTCGGAGCAGGAGGGTGGTGTCTATTTGTAGACTCATTGTGGATTTCATCCTATTTCTCCTTCTATTTTGTTCTGCTTTCTTCTATTTAGACCTGCAAATTGCAGAGAAGTTCAACTGCAGGGGAAAGTAGGGAAAAATAGAAGAAAATAGAGGAGAAAATCGAGCGAAATACACAGGGAGAAGCGTTACAGAGCACCCCTGTGTATAGCGGTGGAATTATTGGACGTTGCTGCGCCCACCCGGCGGCATGAGGGAGCGTTCGTTGACCACGCAGCTGCCGGCGCGGCAGGTGGCACCGGGGTCGCTGACGACCGAGCAGGTCGACATCATGCCCAGCCGCTTGTCATCGGCGCGGCGGGCGGCGGCGTGCTCTTCCACCAACGCCTTGAGCTGCGCGCCGTCGCTGTTCTTGCTCGACCAGGCGATGTAGTTTTCCGGCCCGCCGCAAGCCTTGGAGCCGACGCCGAGGCTGTGGCACTGGCTGCTGTTGTCGCAGGCCAGGTCGGTATTGGCGGCCTGGATTTTTTTCCAGAGTTGTTCGGTCGGCGGCTGCGCGGTGGCGCAGGCGGTGAGGATGAGCAGGCTGGCCGCAGCCAGGCGCAAGGTGTGAGTGATCTTCATGATAGTCATTCCAGTGGCTCTTTGGCTTTGAAGCTTAACAGGGTTTCGTCGGACCAGCTGCGGTCCCAGATCGGTGCGTAATAGCTGTGCTCCAGCAGCACCTGGCAGTCGCAGAAACGCAGGGTGGCGGCGGTTTGCGTGCCGCCCGCGTACAGCGCGGCGAGTGGCAGGTTGGCGCTGCGGTTGCCATCGAATAGCGTCACGCCGGCCAGCGGGTAGCCGGCGAAAAACAGGTAGTTGCCGTCAGGCGCGTTGCACACGCTGTCGGGTGTGGTGAACAATTCACCCAGCCAGGCGAACAGTTGGCCGTTGTTCGACAGCAGGCCGGCCTCGACGCCGACCAGGCATTCCAGCCGCAGGTCGCCCAGCCGGCGCATGCCGTCCGGGACGTTGGGGCTGCGTACCTGGGCGCGCCAGGTCAGGGTGCTGGTTTTGCGGCTGGCAATCAGCGCCGCATCTTCCTGCCATGCCTGCGCATTGCGTGGCAGGGTGAAGCTGTGGTCGGGCGCGACTGCGACCGGCAGCGACACCGTGTCGCCGGCGATCCGCAGCGTGATGCCGTCGAGCTGCGTGTCATACCAGCGCGGCAGCAACTGGAAGCGCAGGCTGGCTTGCGGCGCCAGCGCGTGGCGGCGTTCGAACAGGTCCATGCCTGCAATCATTTTGCGGTAGGACTTGTCGACCGGATCGCGCACGGCTTGCACCGTGACGCTGGGCGCGTCGCGGGGAACGGTTTGAGCGGCGGCGCAGCTTGCAGCCAGCGAGGTCGCCATGAACAGGATGCGCATCACAGCGCCATGGTAAGCCAGCGCCGCCGTGCGCGGCGCACCATTCAGACAGCGGGTTGGCTGGCAAGCCAGCGTATCAGTTCGCGGCCGAACACCCGGGTGCGGGCGGTGTCGACCTGGCGTTTCTTGTAGGCTTCATGGCTGGCCGGGCCGCTCAGGCTGCGCTGGTAGCTGGCCTCGTCCATCAGCTGGATTTCATACTCGAAGAAGAAGCCGACGTCGTAGTCCTGCTCGGGGGCAGCGTCGAGCTGCTGCACGTGGATCATCTTGCGCACCGTCACCTGGATGCTGTTGAAGCCGACCCCGCTGTGCGGGTTATCGCAGCGTGTTTGCGGCTGGGCGATCTCGGCCAGTTCCGCATCCATTTGCCGCAGCAGGTCCAGCGGATACTCCGGGCTGTGTTCAAGCTGCGCGCGGTATTTGCAGAACACTTGCTTGGCGGCGTCGAGATCGAGCAGGGTGTTGCGGGTGCGCTCGGCATCGACATTGGTGACCGACAGCAGGTGCGCGCGCTGCAGGGTGCGCAGGGCCAGCAGGCATTCGCAGCGGGTGGCAAACACCAGCCGCACGCCGAGGTGGTCGAAAATGTCGGCCGCGAGGTAAGCCGCCTTTTGCAGCAGCTTGAGCAGGATGCTGTTGCGGCCCTTGTTGTCCTTGCGGTCGTAGTGCAGCAGCGGCAGGCAGACTTCGCCATCGGTCAGGTAGTGCTGCTCGCCGTCGTGGCGGATCACCTCGTCCAGCGTGCCAAACACTTGCGCACGGATGGCGTGGAAGTGGCGCAGCTTGAGGTTGTTGTCGATGTAGAAGATGCCGTGCATCACCTTGAGCACGGCGCACGACCACATGCGCCGCACGTCGACGTGCTGGCCGCGCAGCGAGGCGTACACCAGCAGCAGTAGCGGGTCCTCCGGTTCGGCCACCTCGGGCGGGATCAGGCCAGCCTGCTCCGGCGTCAGGAAGCTGCAGCGGATGAAGGCCACCGCTTCCTCGTGGGCGCGGCGGATCAGCGCCACCGCCGCCGGCTGCTCCAGGTCGAAGCCGTACTCGCGCACGAACTGGTGCGCATCGTGCAGGTTGCGCAAGGCCAGCGCGCCAAGATCGATGGCGGATATGCCGTTGGCAATCGCGTTCAGATAAGTCCAGTTGAGCGACAACTTGCCGACGCTGCGTAGCGTCGCGTGTAGCTGCGTCATGTCTCCTCCCACCGCCTTACTTTTGTAATAATTGCTGTGCCGGTTGGAACTATGATAGCGCCTTTGCCTGCCACTCACACTATCACGGCGGCACGGCCGCGCGATAGTCTCTAAAATGGCAGCCAGACCAACTTGATCGCGGAGCCTGCATGTCTTTTCTGATTGTTCTTGCTGCCCTGGTGTTCCTGATGCTGGCCGCGTATCGCGGCTACAGCGTGATTCTGTTTGCCCCCATTGCCGCGCTGGGCGCGGTGCTGCTGACCGACCCGGGCGCGGTGGCGCCGGTGTTCAGCGGCATTTTCATGGACAAGATGGTAGGCTTCGTCAAACTGTACTTCCCGGTATTCCTGCTGGGCGCGGTGTTTGGCAAGCTGATCGAGTTGTCCGGCTTTTCCGAATCGATTGTGGTAGCGGCCATCAAGTACATCGGCCGCACCCGCGCCAACGCGGTGATCGTGCTGGTGTGCGCGCTGCTGACGTATGGCGGGGTGTCGCTGTTCGTGGTGGTGTTTGCGGTCTACCCGTTCGCGGCCGAGCTTTACCGTCAAAGCAATATCCCCAAGCGCCTGATGCCGGGCGCGATCGCGCTGGGCGCGTTCTCGTTCACCATGGATACCTTGCCGGGCACGCCGCAGATCCAGAACATCATTCCGACCACCTTCTTCAAGACCACCGGCTGGGCGGCGCCGTGGCTGGGCGTGATCGGCTCCATCGCCACGCTGGCCGCCGGCCTGGCCTTCCTTGAGTGGCGCCGCCGCAGTGCGATGGCCAAGGGCGAGGGCTATGAGAGCGCGGCCGCCGCGACTACCGGCAGCGCCGCTGCCGCTGCGGCGCCCTCGGCGCCAGCGCGCGCCGGCTTGCCCCATCCCTTGCTGTCGCTGGCGCCGCTGGTGCTGGTGGGCGTCGCCAACTTTGCGCTGACCAAGCTGATTCCCGGCTGGTACGGCGAAAGCTACGCCCTCACCGCCGACGCCTTGCCCGGCCTGCACGCCCCGGTCACGCTGCCGATCAAATCGGTGATCGGCATCTGGGCGGTGGAGGGCGCGCTGCTGCTCGGCATCCTGCTGACCGTGGCCACCGCCTTTGGCCGCATTCGCCTCACCTTTGCCGACGGCACCAAGGCGGCGGTCGGTGGCGCGCTGCTGGCGGCCATGAATACCGCCTCCGAATACGGCTTTGGCGGCGTGATTGCCGCGCTGCCGGGCTTCCTGTCGGTGAGCGAAGCGCTGCGCAGCGTGCCCAATCCGCTGGTGAATGCTGCGGTCTCGGTGACCTCGCTGGCCGGCATCACCGGCTCGGCATCGGGCGGCATGAGCATCGCGCTGGCCGCGATGTCGGACCAGTTCATCCGCGCGGCGGAAGCGGCGCAGATTCCGCTGGAAGTGATGCACCGCGTGGTGGCGATGGCCAGCGGCGGCATGGACACGCTGCCGCACAACGGTGCGGTGATTACCCTGCTGGCGGTCACCGGCCTGACGCACCGCCAGTCCTACCGCGACATCTTCGGCATCACGGTCATCAAGACGCTGGCGGTGTTCTTTGTGATTGCCGTGTACTACCTGACCGGGCTGGTGTAAGCGCGGGCGGATACTGCTTCTGGCATTTCACGCAAAAGAAGCTGCGGCGCTGGGTCTTGCCCAGATGCGCCTTATGGAAGGGAATGTCGCAGCGCGGGCAGATGCGTTTGGTGTGCGCCAGCCAGTGCTGCTTGAGCACAAAGGCTTTTTTCCAGCGCAGGAAATCAAAGGCGTACACGCGCATCTGCTCCACCAGCTCGCGCTGCTTGGCGGCAGATAGCGCGCCCACCCTGGACAGCGGATGCACTCGGATGCGGAATAGCACTTCGTTCTTGAAGATATTGCCGGCGCCGGCAAAGATCTGCTGGTCGAGCGTGGCGTCGCAGACCAGCATGTCCGGCTGGGCGCGCAGCTTTTTCAGCGCGGCCCTGGCGTCCCACTGATCCGACATCACATCCGCGCTCCAGTCGTATTGCGCGTCCAGGTCGGGCGGCAGCGTCTTCACCGAGCAGCTGTAGAAATTGAATTCCTCGCCGTCGGCAAAGCCCAGGCTCAGGCGCGGCTGCGCGTCCTCCTTGCGCTCATTGATGCGGTAACTGCCGAACATCAGCAAATGAATCCGCAGCGCGCGGTCGGGCAGCTGGATCAGGAAATGCTTGCCCCAGCTGCGCAGGGCGGCGATGGGCTGCCCTTCCAGCGCCGCAAAGTCGACGTTTTTGCTGTTGCCGCTGGCGTGCGTGATGGTGCGGCCGGCGAAACCCCCGGCCTGTTCCCGCAAAATGACGATGGATGGTCCTTCCGGCATGGCCTGTCCCTCAAGCGTACAGGTTGCCAGTGTGGGCGCGCTAGCGCGCCCTGACCGTACGCTACTTCACCGAGCCGTCCAGCATGTCGTGTACGCTGTAGCTCATCATGGCGAGGAAGACCACCAGGCCCAGATACAGCACGCCGTAGTTGATGCGCGTGTCGCGCGGCACGGTGTAGTAATCGCCGGCCTTGGCCGGATCGCCCCAGATGGCTTCCTTGAGCTGCGGATAGGCCAGCACCGCCACCAGGATCAGCATCGGGCTCGGATGATAGAAGAACAGCGCCGCCAGCAGCGGCACGCCGGCCAGCCATACCTTGGGCGAGATGATGGCCGTGATGCGGCCGCCGTCCAGCGGCGAGATCGGAATCAGGTTGAACAGGTTGAGCATGCAGCCGGAATAGGCCAGGGCCAGCAGCAGGCTGCTGTCGTTGTTGCGCGCGAAGTAGTAGCAGAGCATGGCGCCGGCGGTGCCGGCCAGCGGCCCGGCAAAGCCGATGTAAGCCTCGGTCTCGACGTCGTGCGGCTGGTCCTTCAGCGCGATCCAGGCGCCGACAAACGGAATGAAGGTCGGCGCGCCGACATTCAGCCCGCGCTGGCGCGCGGCGACATAGTGGCCCATCTCGTGCACAAAGATCAGACCCACAAAGCCGGCCGCATAGCGCCAACCATACACCCAGCTATACACCACCATCGAAATCAGCATGGTGCCGCAGGTGGTCAGCAGCTTGCCCATTTTGCCGGCCGCAAGCAGCCAGACGATCAGCTTGCCCATCAACTTACTCCGGCTTGCTCAGGTCAATGGCTGCGGCTTTTTCTTCACGCTTGCGGCCCAGCAGTTTGTAGACCCAGCTGCCGACGGCCGCTACGCCGATCAGGATGATTTTCTTAAACGCCAGCAGCAAGGCAAAAATCTTGCCGAAGAAGCCCAGCTTGGCCGCGACGCCGCCGGCCACCAGCGCCGCGATGCCGTACTCCGCCACCTTGTCGGTGCCGGCGTTGAAGTCGGCGTAGCGGTTGCCCGAGGTGAACTCGGTAAAGCCGGTGACTTTTTTCATTTCGGTTTTGACTTGCGCAATCTGGTCCATGCCCGCCACCGCGTTCAACACCAGCACGCCTTCGCGGCCCAGCACGCGGATGTTGTAGTTCAAGCCGTTTTCCTGGCTGCCTTCGGTATGCAGCTCCTTGGCCCAGTACAGCTTGTGCTGCGCCTTGTCGTAGCTTGGCTGCTCGGCCCAGCCCACCAGCGTCATCGCGGCATAGCCTTGTTCCTTGCGGCTCTTGTTATTCTCGATCATGCTTTCCTGGATGTCCTTCAGCAGGTCGGCATAGTTGATCTTGTCGGCGTCATCGTCCTTGACGTGGCCGTCCTTGTCGTAGGTGATCACCACGCCCCAGCCGGCGGCGCTCAGCGGATTGACGTCGGCCGGCACGATCATGCCCAGCGTTTTGGCGCCCGGCGGATTGCCCCAGCCGTCGGTCAGCAGCTTGGCCGCATCGGCCTGGTCCAGGTAGCGGAAGCTGGGCGGCAGATCCAGCGTGGCGATAGTGCCGGGCAGCGTGATTTTGCCATCGCGGAAAGTCAGCGTGGACAGGAACTGCTGTGCGCTCATTTTCGGCGCATCGTCAGCGGTGGCGGCAACTGCCGGCAGGGTGACGGTCAGGCTAAGGCAAAGCAGGGCGGTGAGCAAACGGCGCATGGGTACTCCTTGCAAGAAAACCTATATCCTACAGGAAATAATTGCCATGTTGGTAATTACTTATGACATTGTCGTTATGGTTGATTCGTGGCAGTATGACCGGTCACGATTTTGTGTAACCCACGGAGGCTAGCTTGAAAAAAACCATGCTTGTAATGTCGCTGATCGCGGCGTTTGCAGCCACTGCCGCCCACGCGGCAAACGGTCCTGAGATCGACGCAAAACGTCTGTCGCAGGACGTGAAGGTGCTGTCGTCTGATGAATTCGAGGGCCGCGGTCCGAACACTGCCGGCGAAACCAAAACCGTCGCCTACATCATCGAACAGTTCAAGGCTGCCGGCCTGCAGCCGGGCGGTGACCTGGTCAAGGGGAAGCGCGCGTGGACCCAGGACGTGCCGCTGGGCCGTTTTGAAATCAAGGGCCCGGTCAAGCTGTCGATCAATGACGGCAAGAGCGTGCAGGAACTGAAGCAGGGCGACGACATGGCCGTGCGCGCAGCGATGAATGGCTCCAAGCTGGTCGACTTCAAGAACGCGCCGCTGGTGTTTGTCGGTTACGGCGTGACCGCGCCGGAACGCAAGTGGGACGACTTCAAGGGCCAGGACCTGAAGGGCAAGCTGGCGGTGGTGCTGATCAACGACCCGGACTTCGAAACCGGCCAGGGTGAATTCGGCGGCAAGGCCATGACCTACTACGGCCGCTGGACCTACAAGTATGAAGAGATGGCGCGCCGTGGCGCGCTGGGCACCATCATCGTGCACGAAACCGCGCCGGCATCCTACGGCTGGAACACGGTGAAGAATTCCAACACCAACGTCATGTACGACATCGTGCGCAAGAAGCCATCGGCATCGCACGCGCCGATGGAAGCCTGGATCCAGCGCGACCTGGCAGTGGATCTGTTCAAGCGCGCCGGCCTCGATTTCGAAGCGCTGAAGAAGCAGGCGCAAACGCGCGACTTCAAACCGGCGGAACTGAAGGGCATTACGCTGTCGGCCAACTACGCGGTCGATGCGCAGGTCATCGTGTCGAAGAACGTGCTGGCACGTCTGCCGGGCGCCAAAAAGCCTGACGAAACCGTGATCTACAGCGGCCACTGGGACCACCTCGGCGTCGGCCTGCCTGATGCGAAGGGCGACAAGATCTACAACGGCGCAATCGACAACGGCACCGGCATCGCCGCGCTGCTGGAACTGGCGCGCGCTTACGGCAAGGCTCCTGCGCCGGCACGCAGCGTGGTGTTCCTCGCCGTGACGGCCGAAGAGAAAGGTTTGCTGGGTTCCGAGTACTACGCGGCCAATCCGGTGTACCCGCTGGCCACCACCGTCGGCGTGATCAACATGGATGCACTGAGCCCGGAAGGCCTGGCGCGCAACTTCACCATTTCCGGCAGCGCCAAGCTGGATCTGCTGGACCAGCTGATCGTCAAGGCCAAGCAGTACAACCTGGCCTACACGCCGGACCCGCTGCCGGAAGCGGGCCACTTCTTCCGCTCGGACCACTTCCCGTTCGCCAAGCGCGGCGTGCCGGCCATCTCGTATGGTTCGGGTAACGATCTGGTGGAAGGCGGCGTGGAAGCGGGCCGCAAGGCGGAGGAGGCCTACACCACCAACAACTACCACCAGCCGTCCGACGAGTGGAGCGCCAACTGGAGCTTTGCCGGCATGTCGCACGACCTGGGCATGTTGTATTCGCTGGGCCGCGATCTGGCGGAGTCCAAGGACTGGCCTAACTGGTCCAAGGACGCGGAGTTCCGCGCCGCGCGCGACGCCAGCGCAAGCAAGCGTAAATAAGCGATGACGCTGCAAGCCCTCGATCTTTGCTGCGTTCGCGGAGAGCGCCGCCTGTTCAAGGGCTTGTCGTTATCGCTGCAAGCAGGACAGGCGCTGCGCGTGCGCGGCGCCAACGGCAGCGGCAAGACCACCTTGCTGCGCACCCTGGCCGGCCTGGCACAGGCCGAAGCGGGCGAGGTGCGCTGGCAGGGTCGCAGCATTGCCGCCTGCCGCGATGAATATCACAGGCGGATGATTTACCTCGGCCACGCGGCTGCGGTAAAGGACGAATTGCTGGCATGGGAAAACCTGGTCTACACCGCGCGCCTGCATGGCCGCACGCTGGACCGCGCCGCCGCCGAGCAATCGCTGGCCGCATTGGGCCTTGGCCGCGCGGCGCAACTGCCGGCACGCTCGCTGTCGCAAGGGCAGCGCAAGCGGCTGGCATTGGCGCGTCTGCACAGCGCAGAAGGCGAAGCCGCACCGCTGTGGATATTGGACGAGCCGTTCAACGCGCTCGATCAGGACGCAGTGGTCGCGCTGTGCGCCACGCTGGACCGCCACTTCGCACGCGGCGGCATGCTGCTCTACACCACCCACACCGACCTCGCGCTGCAACCCGCGCAAGCGCTGGAGTTGAACCTCGACCGCGCCGCCGCGCCGCGCACCGCCGCCGCGACCGCGCAGGATGCGCCGCCATGATGACCGCCTTCCTCGGCGTGATCCGTCGCGACCTGCTGCTGGCGATGCGCAACCGCGCCGACGTGCTGTCCTCCGTTTTCTTCTTCATCATCGTCGCCGCACTGGCGCCGCTGGGCCTCGGCCCGGAGCCGGCCATGCTGCGCACCATCGGCCCCGGCATGCTGTGGATCGCCGCGCTGCTGGCCTCCATGCTGGCGCTGCACCGCCTGTTCGCGCAAGACCACGCTGACGGCACCCTCGAACAAATGCTGCTGTCGCCGGAACCGGCGACACTACTGGTCGCCGGCAAAATCCTCGCGCACTGGCTAACGACCGGCATCCCGCTGATCATCCTGTCGCCGCTGCTGGCGCTCCAATTCGGCCTGCCGGCCGAACAAGTCCTCGTTCTGATGGCCAGCCTGCTGCTCGGCACCCCCATCCTCAGCCTGATCGGCGCCATCGGCGCAGCGCTTACGTTGGGCGTGCGCGGCGGCGGTGTGCTGATTGCGTTATTAGTTTTGCCACTGTACGTACCCGTACTAATTTTCGGCGCCGGCGCAGCTGTGGCGCCAGATCCACAATCGCATTTATTTTTACTGGGAGGCCTGCTGGCAGCCGCAGTGGCACTGGCTCCGTGGGCCACGGCGGCCGCTTTGCGCATTGCTTCTGAGTGAACACTGTTGATACAATGTCCACAATGAATACCAGCCTGCTTTACCGCTACGCCTCACCACAACAGTTCTATCCACTGGCAGGCAAATTAATCCCGTGGTTCCTCGCACTGGCGGTCCTGCTGACCGCCGCGGGCCTGTACGTTGGTCTCGTGCAAGCGCCGACCGACTGGCAGCAAGGCGACTCCTACCGCATCATCTACGTACACGTTCCCGCCGCCTGGATGTCGATGGTGATCTACCTCGCGATGGCCTTTTGGGCAGGCCTCGGCCTGGTGCTGAACACGCGCCTCTCTTCCATGATGGCCAGCGCACTGGCGCCGACCGGCGCCATGTTCACCGTGTTGGCCTTATGGACCGGCGCCCTGTGGGGCAAGCCGACATGGGGCGCGTGGTGGGTGTGGGACGCGCGCCTGACTTCCGAATTAATCCTGCTGTTCCTCTACATCGGCTTCATGACGCTGCAATCGGCCATCGCCGACGCGCGCCGCGCCGACCGCGCGGGCGCCGTGCTGGCACTGGTCGGCGTGGTCAACATCCCCATCATCTACTTCTCCGTCAAATGGTGGAACACCCTGCACCAAGGGGCCTCCGTCAGCCTGACCGCCGCGCCCAGCATGGCCGCCGTGATGCTGACCGGGATGCTGCTGGTGACGCTCGGTGCATGGGCCTACGCCTTCGCCGCCGCGCTCACGCGCCTGCGCTGCATCATCCTCGAACGCGAGAAGCGCAGCGCATGGATCAAGGAGGCGGCATGAGCGAATGGCTGCACATGGGCGGATACGGCCTGTACGTATGGGGCTCGATCGGCGCATCTCTGCTGTTGCCGCTGTGCGAATATGTGGCATTGCGCCTGCGCCGCTGCGCCGCGCTGGAACAGCTGAAACACCAACAGGATCACGATGAAACCTAGAACCAAGCGCCTCGCGCTGGTGGCGGCGGGCCTGGCCCTGCTGGCGCTGGCGGCGTGGCTGATCTCGTCCGCGTTCCAGAAGAACCTCGTGTTTTCGGTGACGCCGACCGAACTGCTGGCCAGCCCGGACCGCGCGCGCAACCTGCGCATGGGCGGTTTGGTGGAGAAGGGCAGCTTGCGGCGGGAAGGCGATGGCGTCAGCGTCGACTTCATCATCACCGACATGGTGCAGCGGGTGCCGGTACGCTACAGCGGCATCCTGCCGGACCTGTTCAAGGAAGGCAAAGGCGCGGTGGTGCAGGGCAAGCTGGGCGCCGATGGCGTCTTCACCGCCACCGAAGTGCTGGCCAAGCACGATGAAAACTACATGCCGCCGGACGCCGCGCGCGCACTGAAAGAGGCCGCCGAGGCCAAGGACAAGCAATGATTCCAGAACTAGGTTCCTTCGCGCTGATGCTGGCGTTTTGCGTCGCACTACTGCAAGGCGTGATGCCGCTTGCCGCGTCGCTGCGTAGTGGTTCGCCTGCCACTCGCTGGCTGGCCGTCGCCCGTCCCGCCGCGTATGCGCAAGCGCTGCTGGTGACCTTCGCCTTCGCCTGCCTGGTGCAAGCGTTTGTGGCCAACGACTTCACCGTGCTGTACGTGGCCTCGCACTCGAACACGCTGCTACCGCTGTACTACCGCGTCTCCGCCGTGTGGGGTGGCCATGAAGGCTCGCTGCTGCTGTGGATTCAGATCCTGGTGCTGTGGACCGCCGCCGTCGCGGCGCTGAGCCGCCAGCTGCCGGCCGAAGTGGTGGCGCGCGTGCTGGGCGTGATGGGCCTGATCAGCGTCGGCTTCCTGGCCTTCATCCTGTGGACGTCCAACCCGTTCGAACGCCTGCTGCCCGGCGCGGCGGAAGGGCAGGACCTCAACCCGCTGCTGCAAGACATCGGCATGATCGCGCATCCGCCCTTGCTGTACATGGGCTACGTCGGCTTCTCGGTGGCCTTCGCATTCGCCATCGCCGCGCTTATCGGCGGCCAGCTGGATGCCGCGTGGGCACGCTGGTCGCGCCCGTGGACGCTGGTGGCGTGGACCTTCATGACGCTGGGGATCTTCTTGGGCAGCTTCTGGGCCTACTACGAATTGGGCTGGGGCGGCTGGTGGTTCTGGGACGCGGTGGAAAACGCCTCCTTCATGCCATGGCTGGTCGGCACCGCCTTGATCCACTCGCTATCCGTCACCGAAAAACGCGGCAGCTTCAAAAACTGGACCGTGCTGCTGGCCATCATGGCGTTCGCGTTGTCGCTGCTCGGCACCTTCCTGGTGCGCTCCGGCGTGCTGACCTCCGTGCACGCTTTCGCCACCGATCCAAAGCGCGGCTTGTTCGTGCTGGTGTTCCTGGCGCTGGTGGTCGGCTCCTCGCTGCTGCTATACGCATGGCGCGCGCCGCAAGTGGGACTGGGCGGCCGCTTCGCTGCCTTCTCGCGTGAGTCGCTGCTGCTGGTGAATAATGTGCTGCTGGTGGCCGCCGCCGGCACCGTCTTGCTGGGCACCCTGTACCCGCTGTTCCTCGACGCGCTGGGCATGGGCAAAATCTCGGTCGGTCCGCCGTACTTCGAAACCGTGTTCGTGCCACTGATGTCGCCGATGCTGCTGCTGTTGGCCGCCGGCCCGTTCCTGCGCTGGAAACAGGCCGGCTTCAGGGACGTGCGCAGCCTGCGCTGGGTCGGCGCTGCCGCCGTGCTGCTGGCGATTGCCGCCGCCATCGCGGTTGGCATGTCGCCGCTGCTGGTGATGGGTCTTGCGCTGGCCGCGTGGATATTGCTGGGCACCGTGTGGCACCTGTTGCAGCGCCTGCGCGTGTTTGAGGACAACCGCACGCGCTTCAGCCATCGCCTGTCCGCGCTGCCGGGCAGCTACTGGGGCATGCTGATCGCGCACGCCGGTATCGGCGTGTTCGTAATTGGCGTAACGCTGGTGAAGGGCCGCGAGATTTCGCACGATGTGCCGATGCAGAGCGGCGATATTCACCATGTGGGCGGCTACGATTTCCGCTTCGTCGGCTTGCAGGATGTGCAAGGCCCGAACTACTCGGCGGTGCGCGGCACCTTTGACGTCACGCGCGACGGGAAGCACGTTACCACGCTGCTGCCGGAAAAGCGCCAGTTCGCATCGGGCGGTATGCCGATGACGGAAGCGGCCATCGATCGCGGCCCGACGCGCGACCTGTATCTGGCACTGGGCGAAGAGGTCAAGCCGGGCAATTGGATCGTGCGTATCCAGCACAAGCCGTTCGTGGCGTGGATCTGGAGCGGCGCGTTATTGATCGCGTTCGGCGGTTTGCTGGCGGCGCTGGACAAGCGCTATCGCCTGAAGAAAGACAAAGTATGAAGCGCTTTATTCTGCCGCTGGGCGTGTTCGTTGCACTGCTTGGATTCCTCTGGGTTGGATTGCGCTTGAACCCGCGCGAGGTGCCGTCACCGTTGATCGATAAGCCAGCGCCGGCGTTTGCGCTGGCGCAGCTGCATCTGCCGGAGCGCCAGATCGGCACGCGCGACATGGCGGGGCAGGTGTGGATTCTGAATGTCTGGGCATCGTGGTGCGTGGCTTGCCGCCAGGAGCATCCGGTGCTGATGGAGATGGCGCGCATGAAGCTCGCGCCTATCGTCGGTTTGAATTACAAGGATGCGCGCGACGAAGGCATCGCCAATTTGCAGCGTGCGGGTGATCCGTATGTGGTGTCGGCGTTTGACCAGGATGGGCGCGTGGGCATCGACTACGGCGTGTACGGCGTGCCGGAGACGTTTGTAATCGACAAGCGCGGCGTGATTCGCTACAAGCAGATCGGCATCCTGACGCCGGAGATTGTGACCGGCACCCTGGTGCCGCTGATTGCAAAGCTGAACCGGGAGGGCGGCAATGGCTAAGTGGATTGCTGCTTTTCTGATGGCATTGGCCTTGTCCGTGCACGCCGGCGAGGATCTGGACAAACGCGCGGCGGCGCTGGAAGAAGAGCTGCGCTGCCTGGTGTGCCAGAACCAGACCATCGCCGATTCGCACGCCGGACTGGCTGCGGACCTGCGGCGCGAGGTGCGCGAGCAGCTGGCGCAGGGCAAGTCGGAGCAGGAGGTGCTGGACTTCATGGTGCAGCGATACGGCGACTTTGTGCTGTATCGGCCGCCGGTGAAGCGCACCACGTGGCTGCTGTGGTTTGGGCCGTTGCTGCTGCTGGCGGCCGGTGCGGCGCTGCTGGTGTCGCGACTGCGCGCTGGCCAGTCGCGCGCCGCCGGGCCGCAGCCTTCCGAAGAAGAATTGCAACGCGCGCGCGCGCTGCTGGATAACGACAAGGAACAGCCATGAACGGCTTCGTATTCGCCGCCGCCGTGATGTGCGTGCTGGTTTTGTGGCTGGTTCTGCGTCCCTTGCTGTCGCGCCGTGACGCGGCCGCCGCGCCGCAAGCCGGCCAGTTGAACCTCGCCGTCCTGCGCGACCAGCTGCGCGAACTGGAAGCAGACCGCGAGCAAGGCAGCATCGACGTCGAAGCCTACACCGCCGCCCGCCGCGAACTCGAACAGCGTGTCGCCGAAGATGTGCACATCGCCCCCCGCGCCGCCGCCGTACCCGGCACGACTACCACCGGCGCTGCCACCGCTGCGTCCACGCCGCCGCCTCGCTGGCAAGCTGCCGTTCTGACGCTCGCGCTGGTCGCCGGCGCCGGTGCCTTGTACGCGACGCTCGGCACGCCGCAAGCGCTGACCGCTCCGGGCGCCGCGCCTGCCGCTGCAGGCGGCCAGGCGCTCGATCCGCACACCAGCACTGAAGCCGAATCGATGGTCGCCAAACTGGCCGAGCGCATGGCGCGCGAGCCGAATGATCCGAACGGCTGGGCGCTGCTGGCCCGCTCCTACAGCGCCATGGGCCGCTTCGTCGCCGCCAGCGGCGCGTATTCGCGCCTGGTTGCCCTGATCCCCGACGACGCGCAAATCCTGTCCGACTACGCCGACGTCCTCGCCATGACGCAGAATCAGAAACTGCGCGGCGAACCTGAACGCCTGCTGGCCCGCGCGCTGGCCGCCGATCCGAAAAACGTCAAAGCCCTGATCCTGTCCGGCGACGCCGCGTTTGAGCGCAGCGACCTCGCATCAGCCGCCGTGCACTGGCAAGCTGCCCTGGTCAACGCGCCCCCCGGCTCAGAATTTGCCCAAATGGCGCGCGACAACCTGGCCCACATCGGCGCACCGATGGAGGGGGCTGCCGCCGTTCAGCCGCCGGCCGCCGCGCCATCCTCCGCCGTCAGCGGCCGCGTCGAACTCGATCCCGCCCTGCGCGCGCAAGTGGCGGATACCGACACCGTCTTCATCGTCGCCAAAGCCGCCGACGGCCCGCGCTTCCCGCTCGCTGTGCTGCGCAAACAAGTGCGCGACCTGCCGCTGCAATTCACGCTGGACGACACCATGGGCATGATGCCCGGTGTGAAACTGTCGCAATTCCCGCAGCTGGTGATCACCGCCCGCATCTCCAAAACCGGCAACGCCATTGCCGCGCCGGGCGATTTGGAATCGCCTCCACACCCCGCCAAACCGGGCGACACGCAAATTCAGTTGCGTATACGCCCCAAATAGCCAGATAGCCAAATTTCCCATGCCGGTTAGTGTTAGACTGCCGGCATATAGTTGACTATTTGCAATGATAGTTGAATAAACAGACACCAGCCCAAAGCCAGAAGTCACCATGTTGCAAGACAATTTCATGTCATTCCAGCGCTTCCGCTACGCCAAGTGGGCCATCGCCCTGCTGGCCGTGTGCATCGCGCTGTACGCCGTCGACAACCCGCCGATCAAGCCGGGCGGCGGCACCATCCTGGGCTACGGCCTTGGCACGCTGGGCGCGCTGCTGATCGTGTTCCTGCTGCTGCTCGGCGTGCGCAAGCGCGCCTACGCCTCGCGCATGGGCACCTTGCGCGGCTGGCTGTCGGCCCACGTCTACCTCGGCCTCGCGCTGGCGGTGGTGGCCACACTGCACTGCGGTTTTGAATTCGGCTGGAACATCCACACCTTCGCCTACGCGCTGACCATGGCCGTCATCATCAGCGGCATCTGGGGCGTGGCGTTGTACCTGTACCACCCGTCGCTGATGGGCGACCTGCTCGACGGCCGCACGCTGGACCAGATCGCGCAAGACCTGCGCGAGCTCGATGACCGCTGCCGCATGCTGGCGCAAGGCCGTCCGCCGCAGCTGCTGGCATTGATCGAAGAATCGGCCGCCGGCCAGATTTTCAACAAGCGCCGCCAGCGCCTGACGGGCCGCAACCGCCACTGCGCCACCATGCGCGTGCTGAAGCGCCTGCGCGAAGTGGGCGACCAGTCGGACGCCAACTCGAACGAAATCTACACCCTGCAATTTCGCCGCCTGCAGCAGCTCAAACGTATCCGCTCTTTCGTGCGTCTGCGCACGCTGACGGAAATCTGGCTGCTGTTCCATGTGCCGATGTCGATCGCTTTGCTGGTCGCGCTGATCGCGCACATCGTCTCGGTTTTCTTCTACTGGTAATCGCTTATGCAAGCCCGTAACAACGATAAGCTCCAGAAGGAGATCGACGCCCTGCAACGTCCGCTGGTCGGGCGCAGGACCATGTCATGGCTGGCGTTTGTGCTGGTGCTGCTGGCTTGTCTGGTGCTGCCGGTGCTGGCGTCGGTGTGGCCGGCCGTGTTCCAGCCGGTGGAAGAGAAAGCACCGCAGCTGCGCAAGACACCGCATCCGGCGCCGGTACTGAACAGCGCCTATGTGCGAGCCTCGCCGACCGCGCTGGGATTGGATGCGCAATGGAATCCCGGCACGCTGTCCTCGTCGCACCAGCCGTTTGGGCTGGACTGCAAGTCGTGCCACTCCGAACCGTTCAAACAGGTGCAGGACAAGGACTGCCTGGCGTGCCATCGCGGCATCGGCAATCACGTAGCGGACAAGATCGCGTCGATGCCGGCGCTGCACGAAACCCGTTGTGCCACCTGCCACCGCGACCACCAGGGCGCGGAGGGATTGGTGTCGCAGAACCGCCGCTACATCGGCGCCGGTTGCGCGTCCTGTCACGGTGATCTGGAAAGCAGACTGCCTGGCACGCAGGTCGCCAATGTGAAGGATTTCGCCAAGGCGCATCCGCAGTTCCGCGTGCAGGTGGCGGCTTCCGATACGACCTTCGTGCGCGTGCGCCAGGGCGGTGCGCCGATTGCGCAAGCCAATGCGCTGAAGTTCCCGCATGATGTGCACCTGGCGGCGGGCGGCATCGCCAGCCCGAATGGCAAGACCAGGCTGGAATGCGCAAGCTGCCATCGTCCGAATGCGAGCGGCAGCGGTTTTGAGCAGGTGACCATGCAGCGAGACTGCCAGTCCTGCCACGCGCTGGCGTTCGAACCGGCGCTGTCGCAGCGCCAGGTGCCGCATGGTTCGGTGCCGGAGGTGTTGACCACGCTGCGCGAATTTTATGGTTACGTCAGCAGCAGCAAGGTGGCGGTCGATACGCCGCCGGCCAGCGGTCCCGTATTCACGGTGCGTCCGGGGAATCCTGCCGGTGCGCCGGCCAGCTTTGTGCAGGGCGCAGGCGATGCGCGAGCGCGTGCTGCTGCGGCGGCGACTGAGTTGTTTGAGAAGACGTCGTGCATTGTGTGCCACAACGTGACGCGGGTGCCGGGGCCGGGCAAGGCTGGCACGCCGGGTGCGGATCTGCCGCAGTGGAAGATCGCGCCGGTCACCGCGCCGCATGCGTGGATGCCGAAAGCGAGCTTCGACCATGCAGCGCACAAGCAGGCGCCGTGCGGCGATTGCCACATGGCCGCCAAATCTGGTAAGTCCAGTGACGTGCTGATGCCGACGATCAAAGAATGCCGCGATTGCCACGTCGGCACCGAGCCGGTGGTGGGTAAAGTGAAATCGGATTGCGCGATGTGCCACGGCTATCACATGCCGGACCTGCACACCGGCCCGAAAGCAGCGAAGGCGATGAAGCCATGAGCGCGCGCGTTTCTATCGCGGTGGCGTTGTTGGCTGCGTTGACCGCGTGTAGCGGCGGCGGTGGCGGGGCGTCGTCGCCGTCATCCGGCTCGGGCAGCGGCTCGTCGACTTCCGGCAACTGCTTCACGCCAGCCGCCACGCCGCAGTCCATCACGGCGGCGGAAGTGGAGCAGGTATTGGCGCAAGGCGCGGAGGCTGCGTCCAAACTGGGCGCAAAAGCCACCATCGCGGTGGTGGACCGCGTCGGCAATGTACTGGCCGTATACCGTATGACCGGCGCCAGCGCCACCGTGAATATCCTCAGCGGCAGCGGCAAGAACAGTGCCGACAGCCCGCAGGGCCTCGATGGCCTGAGCGGCTTGATCGGCTCCGACCTCGCTGCCGTCGCCAAGGCGCTGACCGGCGCCTATCTGTCCTCGTCCGGCAACGCCTTCAGCACGCGCACGGCCAGTTTCATCGTGCAAGACCACTTCGTGCCCGGTATCGCGCAAACCGCCGGCGGCCCATTGTTCGGCGTGCAGTTCAGCCAACTGCCGTGCGGCGATCTGGTACAGCGTGGCGCGGGCATCGGCATTGGTCCGAAGCGCTCGCCGCTGGGCCTTGCCGCCGATCCGGGCGGCTTCCCGCTGTATAAAAACGGCCGCGTGGTCGGCGGCGTCGGTGTGATTGCGGATGGCGTGTACGGCCTGGATCCCGCGCCCACCACCAGCGGCGCGGATCTCGACGAACGTATCGCCTTGTCGGCGCAAACCGGTTTCGCAGCACCGGACTGCATCCGCGCGGACCGCATCACTGCGGGCGGAGTGACGCTCACTTATGCAAATGCGGCATCGCAGCCGGTGGCCGTATCGGCCACGCGCGTCAGCGGCATGGCTGGCGGCTTGTTGGCTGTGGATGGCTATTACGACGGCATCGGCATTTTGCCCGGCACCGCATTTGGCGAAGCGGCATCGGGCTTTATCGCGCAGGGCAGCACCCAGATTCTGGTGAACGCATCGTCCGGTAATCGCTACCCGGCCAGCGCATCGCTGTCGCCGCTGCCGGTGGCATCCGGCGGCGTGGGCATGAGCGCGGCGGAGGTGCAGGAAGTGATCTCGCAAGCGCTGGGCGTGGCCGCACAGGCGCGGGCACAGATCCGCATTCCCGTCGGTTCGGCAGCGGAGGTGACGGTGTCGGTAGTGGATACGGCAGGCCACGTGCTGGGCCTCGCGCGCAGCGGCGATGGACCGGTGTTTGGCGTCGATGTGTCGCTGCAGAAGGCGCGCACGGCAGCGTTCTTCTCGTCGCCCGGCGCGTCGGCGGCGATTTCCGCCTTGCCGCAGCTGGGCTACTTCAACGGCTCGTTGAAGCAGGGCGCTTTGTTTGGCGTGGACAGCTACATGGCGTCGTCGCGCAGTTTCTTTGCAAATCCGGCCGCGTTCAGTGACGGCATCGCATTTTCAGCACGCTCGATCGGCAATATCGCGCGGCCGAATTTCCCGGATGGGATAGACGGCAATCCGGCCGGGCCACTGTCCAAGAGCACGGCGACCTGGAGTCCGTTCAACGTCGGCCTGCAGCTGGATCTGGTGTATCCGTCACTGGTGGGCGCGATTCTGGCGCCGGCATCGGCAAACATGAGCTGCTCCGGCAATGCCATCGGGCTGGAAAACGGCATGCAGACTTTCCCCGGCGGCTTCCCGATTTATCGCGGCTCGACCTTGATCGGCGCGATTGGCGTGTCCGGCGATGGCGTCGATCAGGATGACATGATCGGCATGCTGGGCGTGTCGCGCGCTGCGGCGGCGCTGAAGACCGGCATCGGCCACGCACCGGCATCGCGCCGTGCGGACACGCTGGCGCCGCAAGGCCGCAACCTGCGCTACGCCCAGTGCCCACAAGCGCCGTTCAACAACAGCACAGAGCAGAGCGTGTGTGATGGAATTTAAGACCGCTTTCTCATTCGGCGTAGCATCGGTGTTGGTCGCCGGTGTAGCGCAAGCGGCGCCGCAACAGCTGCAAGTGCTGGCGGTGAAGGTGCCTGTGCGCGCCGAGCCATCGGCCAAGGCATTGCCGGTCGCCGAGCTGTCGCGCGGTGCGGTGACGGCGATCCTTGAACAGCGCGGCGACTGGTACAAAGTTCCGCTCGACGCGCAGCGCAGCGGCTGGGTCGAAATGGCGCCCGCAGAATATGGCGAAATGACCCTGTTCGTATTCGACGGGCCAGCTGGCGTTGTCGCGGCCGAAGCTGGCGACGCGTACGCATCGGGCATCATCGCAGCGCGTCCCGGTGCAACGGCTGGCGTGCCGCAAGCTGCTGTGCTGTCGGTCATCGATCCGTTGCAAGTGCCGCCGCCGCAAGCCAACCTGCCGCGCGAATCGCTGCCGGTGACGGACCGCTGGCGCCTGATGCAAACGCTGGGTTTCAAGTTTCCATGGTACGACCCGTACAACCAGAACGCGCTGAAAGCCGACCTGCCAGTCCTCAAAGAGTACGGGCCGGACCTGTTCTTCAACCTCGGCATGGTCTCCGACTCGCTGCTGGAGTTGCGCCGCCTGCCGACGCCAGTGGCTGGCCAGATCAGCACCGGCCCAGGCGCTAACGACATCTTCGGTCGTGGCCAGCAAACCGTCATGGTGCAAAACCTGATCCTGAATCTCGGACTGATTAAAGGCGACACCACCTTCCGCCCGCCAGACTACGAACTGCGCTTTGTCCCGGTGTTCAACTTCAACCGCGCGATGGTGCAGGAGTCGGGCGCGCTGCGCATCGACCCATCGCTGGGCAAGCGCCGCAACGACAACTTCGTCGGCATCCAGGAGATGTTCGCCGACGTCCACCTGCGCAACGTCTCCGACCGCTACGACTTCGACTCCCTGCGCGTCGGCATTCAGCCGTTCACCAACGACTTCCGCGGTTTCCTGTTCCAGGACTCGCCATTCGGCGTGCGCCTGTTCGGCAATCGCGACAACAATCGCTGGCAATACAACATCGCCGCCTTTGCACGCTTTGAAAAGGACAGCAACAGCGGCTTGAACGCCGTCGGCAAAGGCTTGCGCAAGGACCAGATTTATCTGGCGAACCTGTATCGCCAGGACTGGCCGTGGATCGGCTTCACCTCGCAAGCGAGCATCGTCCACAACCGCAACAGCGAAACCGAAAAGACCTACGACACCAACGGCTTCCTGGTGCGCCCCGCCTTCCTCGGCGACCTGCGCTCGCACCGCTACCGCGTGACCTACCTCGGTTACAGCGGCGACGGCCATATCGGCGAATGGAACCTGGCCACGTCAACGTATCTGGCGCTGGGTCACAACGAACACGATCCGCTGGCGCACACGTCGCAGCAGATCCGCGCCGGCTACCACGCCAGCGAACTGTCGCGCGACTTCAGCTGGATCCGAGCACGCGCCTCGCTGGTGCTGGCGTCCGGCGACAAGGACCCGTACGACAACAAGTCCACCGGCTACGACGCCATCATGGAAAACCCGCAGATCGCCGGATCGGATACGAGCTTCTCGATCCGCCAGGGCTTGCCGCTGATCGGTGGCGGCGGTGTGGCGCTGTCGGGCCGCAATGGCATCCTGCCGTCGCTGCGCTCCTCCAAGGACGAAGGCCAGTCGAACTTCGTCAATCCCGGCCTGATGCTGCTGGGCGTGGGCGCGGATCTGGACGTGGCGCCGGAGTTGCGCGTATTCGGCAACGTCTCGTATCTGCGCTTCATGGACACACGCGTACTGGAAGTGCTGCGCGCGCAGTCGATACCGTCGAAAGAGATGGGCGTCGATTTCTCGGTCGGCACGCACTGGCGGCCGTTCTACAGCCAGAACGTCATCATCAACAGCTCCGTGGCCGCGCTGCGTCCCGGTAAAGCACTCAAGGCGCTGTACGGCGACAAACAGGGCACGCTGTATTCCGTTTTATTCAACATGGTTTTAAGTTACTGACATGAAGGCGTTCAAACACATCTTCGCACTGGCGCTGCTGCTGATAGCCGCAGCGGCGGTCTCGCTGGTGAGCGCCAATTCCGGCCCTGCACTGAGCCTGCGCGAATACATCATGGCGCCTGCCGCTCCCGCCGCGCAGACCGAAAAGCAGGCCGACGCCAAATCGTCGGGATGCCTGAGCTGCCACACCGTCACCGACCGCCACACCATGCACGCCAATCCCGGCGTGGTGCTGGGTTGTACCGACTGCCACGGCGGAAATGCCTCCGTGATCGGCGAAGGCAAGCCGGAAAGCGCGGCCTATCGCTCGGCGCTGGACGCCGCGCACATCCAGCCGCGCAACGAGAAGTATTGGAAGTATCCGTCGTCCGCCAATCCGCAAGGCTCGTACGCCAAGCTGAATCAGGAACACCCAGCCTACATCCGCTTCATCAATCCGGGCGACCTGCGCGTGGCGCGCGACGCATGCGGCGCCTGCCACCTGCCGATTATTCAAGCGCAGGAGCGCAGCCTGATGGCGACGTCCGCCATGCTGTGGGGTGGCGCGAGCTACAACAACGGCATCCTGCCGTACAAGCGCTACATCCTCGGCGAATCGTACACGCCGGAGGGCAAGGCTGCCGCCATCGTCAATCCGCTGCGCGTGGATGGCCAGCTGTTCGTGGAGAAGGGCATCCTCGATCGCCTGTATCCGCTGCCGGCGTGGGAAACCATCGCTCCCGCCGACGTGTTCCGCGTGTTCGAGCGCGGCGGCCGCGTGATCAGCAGCGCGTTTCCGGAAATCGGTTTGCCGAACAGCTCCGGTACGCTGCAAAAGCTGGATGAACCGGGCCGCCCCGATATCCATCAATCGAATCGTGGCCCCGGCACCGGCGGCCGCATCGCCGTCCCGGCCATCAACATCACCAAGACGCGCCTGAACGACCCGCACCTGTGGTTCCTCGGCACGAACGAGCAGCCGGGCGACTATCGATCGTCCGGCTGCACCGCATGCCACACCATCTACGCCAACGACCGCGATCCGCTGCACTCCGGCCCTTACGCCTCGGCCGGCAACAGCGGCATGACCAAGACCGTCGATCCGACCATCCCGAAAAATCAGTCGGGCCATCCGATCAAGCACGAATTCACGCGCGCGATTCCATCGTCGCAGTGCATGACTTGCCATATGCACCAGCCGAACATCTTCGTGAACTCGTTCTACGGCTACACCATGTGGGACTACGAGTCGGACGCTCCAGCCATGTGGCCGAAAAAGCAGAAGTATCCGACCGACGCCGAGATCCGCGCCATCCAGTCGCGCAATCCGGAAGAAGCGGCCACGCGCGGCAACTGGAGCGATCCGGAATTCCTGAAGAACGTATCGAGCCTGAATCCAACCCTGAAGGACACGCAGTTCGCCGACTACCACGGCCACGGATGGAACTTCCGCGCCATCTACAAGCGTGACCGCAAGGGCGCGCTGCTGGATGCCAAGGGCAATATCATCGACGACAACGATCCCGATAAATTCAAGAAAACCGTGCACCTCGCGTCCATCCACATGGAGAAGGGCATGCAGTGCGTCGACTGCCACTTCTCGCAGGATGCGCACAGCAACGGCCACATTTACGGCGAAGTGGCGGCGGCGATTGAAGTGGACTGCGTGGACTGCCACGGCAGCGCCACCAAGTATCCAACCCTGCGCACCAGCGGCCCTGCGGCCAAGCCGGGCGGCATGGACATGTCGCTGCTGAAAACGCAGGACGGCCGCCAGCGCTTCGAGTGGCGCGAAGGCCGCTTGTACCAACGCGCCGCCACCGATCCGAAAAAGGAATGGGAAGTCAGCCTCGTTAAAGATTCGGTCAATCCGGCCAACCCGCATTACAACGAAAAAGCCGCACGCGCCAAGTTGATGAGCGCCGGGCCGGAAGGCCAGCAAGGCAAGTGGGGACCGGGCGTCGGCAAGCTGGCGCACGACAACGACAAGATGAGCTGCCACAGCTGCCACCTGTCGTGGACCACCAGCTGCGCCGGTTGCCACCTGCCGATCCAGGCCAACTGGAAGACGGAACGCCTGCACTACGAGGGCGGCGAGTCGCGCAACTACGCTTCGTACAATCCGCAGGTGGCGCGCGACGATATGTTCCAGCTGGGCGTAGCCGGCCCGGTGAAGGGCTCGAAGATTACACCGGTGCGCTCCAGTTCCGCGCTAGTGCTGTCGTCTGTGAACTCGAACCGCGAGAAGATCTACATCCAGCAGCCGCCGATTGCGGCCAGCGGCTTCTCGTCGCAAGCGTTCGCGCCGCACTATCCGCACACGGAGCGCAAGGAAGAAACCAAGACCTGCTCCGATTGCCACGTCTCCAAGGCCAACGACAACAACGCCATCATGGCACAGCTGCTGCTGCAAGGGACGAATTTCGTCAACTTCGTCGGCTACAACGCGTGGATCGGCGAGGCCGGCCACGTCGAAGCCACCACCGTTACCGAATGGGACGAGCCGCAGGCGGTGAAGGGCAGCTACCTGCAGCGCTACGCTTATCCGGACTGGTTCGAGCAGCACAAGGCGCGCAAGATGGAGCTGACCGACACGCACTCGCATCCGACCGAGGGCGCGGCTAACTGCCTGCAGCTGCGCGGCGAATACCTGTTCACTGCGGAAGGCAAGGGCGGCTTGCGCGTGTACGACGTGGCCAGTATCGCCAACAAGGGCGTATCGCAGCGCATCGTCACCGCGCCGTATTCGCCGCTGGGCCAGAACACGCAAGTGCCGTCGAAGAACGCCACCTGCATGGCGCTGCCGACCAACCAGCCGATCGCGCCGACCCGCAATCAGGGCGACTTGATGCGCGTGACCAATCAGGAGCAGCCGTTCCACCCGATTTACCACTACGCCGCCATCAGCGATTCGCAGGAGGGCCTGATTCTGGTGAACGTGGACACGCTGGCCGACGGCGAGGCGCGCAACAACTTCCTCAAGCGCGCGCTGACGTGGAATCCGGACGGCCTGCTGAACGGCGCGCAGCACATCGTGCTGGGCGGGCATATCGCCTACATCGCCGCCGATGCGGGCATGGTGATCGTCGACCTGAATGATCCGCTGAAGCCGCGCCATCTGGCCACGGTTCCGCTGGACGGCGCGCGCGCCTCGGCGCTGCAGTTCCGCTACCTGTTCGTGACCGACAAGAGCGGCCTGCGCGTAATCGATGTGACGCTGCCGGCCAAGCCGGCGCTGCTGCTGGGCCGCGTGGCGCTGGCCGATGCGCGCAAGGTGTACCTGGCGCGTACTTACGCTTACGTGGCGGCGGGCAAGCAAGGCCTGGCCATCATCGACGTCGAGAAACCGGCGGAGCCGAAGATCTACCAGATGTTTGATGCGGATGGCCGGTTGAACGATGCGCGCGATGTCATCGTCGGCTCCACCAATGCTTCGCTGTTCGGCTACGTAGCCGACGGCGCGAACGGTTTGAAAGTTTTGCAACTGACGGCGCCCGACACGCAGCCGCGATTCTACGGCTTCTCGCCGGAGCCGAAGCCGCAGCTGATCGCGTGGAGCCGCACCCGCACCCCGGCGCTGGCCCTGTCCAAGGGCCTGGACCGCGACCGCGCGGTGGATGAAACGGGCGGCCAGATCGCGGTGTTCGGCCGTATCGGTTCGCGTCCGTTCAATGCTGCAGAAATGGCTAAACTGTACTTAAGGCCTGATTCGCAAGTCTGGACCGTAAGCGATCAGGGCGTGCCGGGCGATTACGTGCCGCGTGCGCAGAAAGGGAAGAAATGAAAAGGTTGCTGTCCGCCTGTCTGATGCTCGCCTGCGGGCTGGTGCTGGCCGCCAGTTCGTCCACCTCGCCGGTGCTGCCCAACGCCTCGCCGCACCAATCCGTGGGCACGGTCAATTGCGCCAGCAGCACCTGCCACGGTGCGGTGGCGCCGTGGACCGGCTCCAATGTGCAGCAGAACGAGTACACCACCTGGCTGCGGCTGGACAAGCATGCCAAGGCTTATGCGGTGCTGCTGAACGCCCAGTCGCGCTCCATCGCCGCCAAGCTGGGACTGAAGCAGGGCGCGGAGAATGCGCAGGAATGCCTGGACTGCCACGCGCACAATCCGGCGCCGTCGCTGCGCGGCGAGCGTCACATGGTGACCGATGGCGTGGGCTGCGAGGCCTGCCACGGTCCGGCCGACAAGTGGATCCGCTCGCACACCGCGCCCGGCGCCACGCATGCGGACAATGTGGCCAAGGGCATGTATCCGACCGAGAAGCCGGTGGAGCAGGCGAAGTTGTGCCTGTCCTGCCACGTCGGCGACAGCAGCCGTTTCGTCTCGCACCGCATCATGGGTGCGGGCCATCCGCGCCTGAGCTTTGAGCTGGACACCTTCGCCCAGCTGGCGCCCGCACATTACAAGATCGACGACGACTGGCGCCAGCGCAAGGGCGATTACGACAGCGTGCGTTTGTGGGCTATCGGCCAGGCGCTGGCGTCGAAAAACCAGCTCGATGCGCTGACCGATCCGAAGCGCGGACGCGATGGCCTGTTCCCGGAACTGGCGCTGTTCGATTGCCACTCCTGCCATCACCCGATGAGCGACAAGAAATGGACGCCGCGTCTTGGCGTGGGGCCGGGCCGCATGCGTCTCAACGACAGCAACCTGCTGATGCTGCGCGCGATTGTGCGCGCCACCGATCCATCCGGCGCGAACGCCTTCAGCGCGCAAGTCGCGCAGCTGCACCAGGCGGTGGCCGGCAACAACGCCAGCGGCGTCGCCGGCCGCAGCGCCGATCCGCTGGCACTGGCCTCCGCATTGTCGTCCTCCATCCAGCGCGTTATCGACAAGCTGGAACAGCAACGCTTTACGCCGGCCGTGCAGCGCGCCGTGCTGGCGGGCCTGATCGACGAGGCCAAACGCCAGCAGTATTCCGACTACGCCGGCGCCGAGCAGGCTTACATGGCCATCTCCAGCCTGTCGTCGTCGCTGGCCAGGCAGGGCGCGCTGACCAATGTAGCGGAGATGAACCGCAAGCTGGCGACGCTGCGCGTGTCGCTGGCCAATGAAGATGCGTTCAAGCCGGACGTCTTTGCGAACGGCCTGCAAGGCCTGTCGCGCACCATTTCACCGCAGGCGAATTAATCATGGACGCTACTGAACTGTACGAGATCGTTATCGTCGGCTCCGGGCCGGCCGGCCTGTCCGCCGCCGCCCGCGCCAGGGCGCTGGGCGTGCGCCATGTGCTGCTGGAAGCGCAGCCGCATTTGTCGGATACCATTTACCAGTACCAGAAGGGCAAGCACGTGATGGCCGAACCGGGCATCCTGCCGCTGCGCAGCGACCTGAGTTTCAGCGTCGGCAAGCGCGAGGCTGTGCTTTCGGCGTGGAACGAGGAGATGGGGCAGCAGGGCGTCAACGTGGTGCATGGCCAGCGCGTGACGGCCATCGTGCGCGATGCCGGCAGCGGCATCTTTACCATCACCAGCCAGGGTAGTGGCAGCGCTGCGCGCACCTGGCAGTCGAAGGCGGTGATCCTGGCCATTGGCCTGCAAGGGAATATCCGCAAGCTGGGCGTGCCGGGCGAAGACCTGCCGCAAGTGCAGTACACGCTGTCCGATCCGGACGAATACGAGGGTGAGACCATCGTGGTAGTCGGCGCCGGCGATGCCGGTATCGAGAACGCACTGGCGCTGGCGGAAAAGAACACGGTCTACATCCTGAACCGGCAGGAGGAATTCGCCACCTGTAAAGAGGGCAACCGCGTGCTGATTACGGCGGCGGAAAAAAGTGGCAAGATCAAGGTGCGCTACAGCGCCACTACCAAGCATATCGAGCCGGCCAGCGATACGCCGCTGCTGTTTGTCTTCAACGGCAAGCACGGCGAGGAGTCGGTGCATGCGCACCGCGTGATCGCGCGTCTTGGCGCGACGCCGCCGCGCAAGCTGATTGAAAGCTTCGGCGTGGTGTTCCCGAACGCGAATCCGGCTTCCACGCCAGCGCTGTCGGACACCTACGAATCGAACGTGCCGGGCTTGTACATCGTCGGTGCGCTGGGCGGCTACCCGTTGATCAAGCAGGCCATGAACCAGGGCTACGAGGTGGTGCAGACCATCGTCGGCAAGCCGGTGCAGCCGGCCGACGAAGCGCTGCTGCGCGATAAACTGGTGCCGTGGCGGCCGGGCGTGCAGGTCTCCAAAGTGACCGAGGAAATCAAGGCCAGTGTGCCGCTGTTCAGCCAAGTGACCACGCTGCAGCTGCGTGAGTTCATGCTCGAATCGACGCTGCTCACGCCGCGCAAGGGCGACATCATTTTCCGCAAGTTCGATTACACCAACACCTTTTATTCGATTCTGGAAGGGACGGTGGAGATCGAGCTGACCGGCAGCGATGGCAAGGTGCGCCAGATCAAGCTGGATAAGGGCCAGTATTTCGGCGAGATGGGCCTGATCTCGGGCCGCCGCCGCTCCGCCACCATCCGCGCCGGCGAACACTGCGTGCTGATGGAAACGCCGCGCCGCACCATGCTCAAGCTGATCGCGTCGGTGGACGATGTGCGCAAGCGCATGGACATGGTCTTCGTGCGCAACGCCATCTACAACTACCTCGGGAATATGCTGTCGCGCACCGCCATCGATGCGCTGGTGGCGGGCGGCGTTACGGTCAAGCGCTTCGAAGCCAAGCAGCAGCTGTTCAAGGAAGGCGATCCGGCCGACGGCATGTATCTGATCCGCCGCGGTTCGGTAACGGTGTCGCGCAAGGATGAAGTGCGCGGCGGAGAGCGCATCCTGTCGTATGTCGCCGCCGGTAACTACGTCGGCGAGATGGCGCTGCTGCGCGATGCGCCGCGCAGCGCCACGGTGACGGCCACGGTGCTGACCGAAGCGCTGGTGCTGGATGCGGAAACGGTGCGCGACCAGCTGATCGCCAATCCGAGCTGGCGCAAATCGGTCGAGGACCAGGTGATCTCGCGCACCGAGCAAAACGTCCTGCTCGAACACACCAAGAGCCGTGACGGCGACTTGATGCAGTTCCTGCTGGGGCAAGGCGTGGGCGAGGCCTCGGACGTCTTGCTGATCAACGAGACCATGTGCATTCAGTGTAATAACTGCGAGACCGCGTGCGCCGAGACGCACAACGGGACTTCGCGGTTGAAGCGTGCGCTGGGTCCGACCTTCGCCAACATCCACTTGCCGACCGCCTGCCGCCACTGCGAGAACCCGCACTGCATGAAGGATTGCCCGCCGGACGCCATCGGCCGTTCGCTGCAAGGGGAAGTGTTCATCAGCGACGCCTGCATCGGCTGCGGCAACTGCGAACGCAATTGCCCGTACGGCGTGATCCAGATGGCGGTGGACAAACCGCCCAAGCGCGGCGGCGGCTTATCGTGGCTGCTGTTTGGTCTTGGCGCCTCGCCCGGCGAGCGCCAGGCGGAGTACGATCCGGCGGTGCAGAAGAAAGCCGTCAAGTGCGACTTGTGCAAGGACCTGAAAGGCGGTCCATCCTGCGTGCGCGCCTGCCCGACCGGCGCCGCCATCCGCATCTCGCCGGAGAAGTTCTTCAAGAACCAAGCCTAGCCCAGCCGCAGTGGGCAGGCCAGAAGCCATCCCGGCATATCGCCGGGATGGTTTTTTTTGGCCGTCTGGTTTTTGAATTGTTACTTTTAAATAAAATTGGTGAAATTTGTAATTTCCATAGTGAAATTATTAAATGGCTATGGTAATGTTTCTTCTAATTATCAACCTGTCACGTGTTTTCTTCTTAGAAAGTTTCCATGGCCATTAATGCACCTACCAATCTGAATCTTGCCGCCAGCTCAGACGCCGGCGCTTCGAACAGCGACGGCATTACCAACGTTGTGCGGCCCACCGTCACCGGCCGTGGCCCGCTGGGCACGGTGATTCAGCTGTACGAGGGCAGCGTGGCGCTGGGCACCGGCACGGTGCAAGCCAATGGTACGTGGTCGATTACCTTAACCTCGCCCTTGACCGAGGGGCCGCATACGCTGGTGGCCGTCGCTACCCAGGATTTAGTGCAATCGGCGCCTTCGCTGCCGCTTGCGGTACTGATCGATATCACGCCGCCGGCCACGCCGCTGGTGGCGCCGGAACTGGTGGGCATCTCCGACAGCGGCCTCCCGGATCACATCACCAATGTGACCCGTCCGAGCTTTTACGGCACCGACGCCGAAGTTGGCTCGACCGTCACCCTGTACGACGGCAACACCAAGGTCGGCAGCGTGGTGGTGTCGGCGGCCACCGGCGCCTGGACCGTCGCCCCGGGCACCGCGCTGGCCGACGGCGTGCACAACCTGAGCGTGACAGTGACCGACCTGGCCGGCAACGTGTCCGGCAAGTCGCCGGCGACCACGGTGGAAATCCTTACCCGCGCCCAAGTGCCATCGACGCCGGTGCTGGTGCCGGAACTGGATACGGGCGTGTCGAACAGCGACCACATCACCAAGGAAACGCGTTTCAGCTTTGACGGCACGGCTGCCGCCGGTGCGCACATCGAGTTGCGCGACAGCGACGGCACCCTGGTGGGCGTGGCCGAGACCGGCCTGGACGGTAAATGGACCACCGGCACCGTGGTCCTGAGCGAAGGCGCGCACAGCATCAAGGCGGTGGCGACTGACCTGGTGGGCAACACCGCAGCGTCGGCAGCCTTGCAGCTGACCGTGGACGTCACCGCGCCGGACGCCAACGAAGCGCCGCAACTGGCCGACGGCAACGACAGCGGTGCGCTGGACGACGATGGCCTGACCAACGTCGCCACGCCGCGCGTGGTGGGCAAGACCGAAGCCGGCGCCAGCATCACGCTGTTCGATGGCGAGCAGGTGGTGGGCCATGCCGTGGCCGATGGGGCCGGCAACTGGAGCATCGCCAGCGAGCGCCTGAGCGATGGCGATCATGCGCTGCACGTCACCATCACTGACCTGGCCGGCAATGTCTCGAATGCCTCGCGCGACCTGTACCTGCTGATCGACACCCAGGCACCGGTGGCGCCCGCAGTGCCGGTGCTGGACCCGGTGTCCGACAGCGGCAGCTCGCCTGGCGACGGCATCACCAGCGTCACCACGCCGCGCCTGAGCGGCACGGTGGAAGCGTATGCCACCGTGAATCTGTACGATGGCAACCAGCAGGTGGCCAGCGTCGCGGCCGATGGTAACGGTGTCTGGCACATCGACAACGTCCAGCTGGCGGAAGGCCCGCACAGCCTGGCAGTCACGGCTACCGATGCGGCCGGCAACGAATCGGCCAAGTCGCCGGTGCTGGCGCTGATCATCGATACCACGGCGCCGCACGCGCCTGCCATGCCGGACCTGGCGGACGGTTCCGACAGCGGTACGTCGCACGAGGACAACATCACCGGGATCACGCAGCCCGTCATTACCGGCCATGCGGAAGCCGGCGCCACGGTGACCCTGTTCGATGGCGCGGCGCGCATCGGCAGCACGCTGGCCGACGCCAATGGGGTGTGGCAAATCACGCCGTCGCAGGCGCTGGCGAATGGCGTGCACGCGCTGACCGCCACCGCGACCGATCTGGCGGGCAATGTGTCGTCGGCCTCGCCGGCATTGAACGTAACGATCGATACCACCGCCGCGGTCACCCCGACTGCACTGGCGCTGACTACCGCCACCGATAGCGGTGCTTCGCAGCAGGACAATATCACCAAACTGGCGACGCCGGCCGTGACCGGCAAGGCGGAAGCTGGTGCGCACATCACCCTGTTCGAAGGCAGCGTCAAGCTGGGCACGGCGGTCGCGGACGGCAATGGCGTGTGGACGGTCGCGCTGGACGCCCCATTGAGCGAGGGCCAGCACCTGTTGAGCGCCACCAGCAGCTCGCTGACCGGCATTGAATCGGCGCCGTCGGCGGCGCTGCTGGTCACCATCGATACCACGGCCCCGCTGGCGCCGGCAGCGCCGGCACTGGCAGCTGCGGGCGGCAACCTGACCAATGACGCCAGGCCGGCCTTGGGCGGCGTGGTTGAAGCGGGCGCCACGGTAACGTTGTACGACGGCGACCAGCAGATCGGCAGCACGGTGGCCGATGGCCAGGGCGTCTGGCGCATCACGCCGGCCCAGGCGCTGGACGACCGCGCGCACAGTCTGACGGTCACGGCGACCGACGTCGCCGGCAATGTCTCGGCGGCTTCGGCGGCGCTGGTGCTGACGGTCGATACCAAGGCGCCGGATGCGCCATCCGCACCCGATCTGGCCGATGCCGCCGACAGCGGGGCCTCGGCCAGCGACAATATCACCAGCGTCACGCAGCCGCTGCTGACGGGCCACGCCGAAAGCGGCGCCACCGTGCGCCTGTACGATGGCGCCGTGCAGATCGGCAGCGCGGTGGCCGACGCCAGCGGCGCCTGGCAGATCACGCCGGCGCAGGCGCTGGTGGACGGTCCGCACACCCTGACCGCCACCGCCACCGATGCAGCGGGCAACGTCTCGGCGGCGTCGCCGGCGCTGCAGCTCATCATCGACACCTCGGTGCCAGACAAGCCGACCGATCTCAACCTGGTCGACAGCAGCGATAGCGGCGCCTCGAACAGCGACAACATCACGGCAGTCACCGCGCCCGCCATCACTGGCAAGGCCGGCGCCGGCGCCAGCGTCACCGTGTTTGACGGCGCGGTTAAGCTGGGCACGGTGGTCGCCGACAATCAGGGCGTGTGGAAGATCGATTTGTCCGGCCTGGACGATGGCGTGCACCACCTGACCGCCAAGACCAGTACGCTGACGGGCCTGGTGTCGGATGCTTCGGACGAACTGGTGCTCACCATCGACACCAAGCCGCCGGCCGTACCGGCCGCGCCGACGCTCGACGCTGGACAAGACAGCGGCGCTTCGGACAGCGATGGCCTGATCAACATCAACACGCCTAAGCTCAGCGGCCATGCCGAAAGCAACGCCACCGTGGCGGTGTTCGACGGCGCCAGCCAGATCGGCAGCGTGCAGGCCGACGGCAATGGTGACTGGCACTGGCAATCCACCAGCCTGGCGGACGGTGCGCACAGCCTGACGGTCAAGGCCATCGACGCCGCCGGCAATATGTCGGCGGCGTCGCCGGCGCTGGTACTGGTGATCGATACGGTCGCCCCAGTCAAACCAGGCCAGCCAGACCTCGCCGACGCTTCCGACAGCGGCACCTCGTCCAGCGACAACATCACCAACGTCGCCCTGCCTACGCTGGTGGGCAAGGCCGAGGCCAACAGCAGCGTGGCGCTGTATGACGGCAATACGCTGGTGGGCAATGGCGTGGCCGACGACAGCGGCAACTGGCAGATTACCGTCACCCAGCCGCTCAGCAACGCCACCCACAACCTGAGCGTCAAAGCGACGGATGCCGCCGGCAATACCTCGGACGCCTCGGTCGCGCTGAGTGTGACCGTCGCGGCTGCCGCACTGGCTGCGCCGACGCTGGACCTGGCCGCAGCCTCCGACAGCGGCAGCTCGAACAGCGACGACCTCACCAATATTGTCACGCCGCAGATCACCGGCAAGGCACCCAACGGCGCCACCGTCACCGTGTACGATGGCCAGACCAAGGTGGGCGTGACCACGGCCGACGCCAGCACCGGCGTCTGGACCCTGAGCACCAGCACGCTGGACGACCGTGTCCATCACCTCACCGCGGTAGCCAGCGATGCCGCCGGCAATGTGTCGGCGGCATCGGCCGAGCTGCTGGTGACGGTGGATACCCAGGCACCGGTGAGCACGCTGGTGCTGGCTGCGGGCTCCGATACCGGCCGCTCCGGCACGGATGGCATCACCAGCGCCACCACGCTGTCGTTCGTTGTCACCACGGAGCCGAATTCGACCGTGGTGCTGTTGGACGGCGGCAAGCAAGTGGCCTCCGGTACCGTCGGCAGCAGCGGCGTGCTTGGTCTGACGGTGGCTGGACTGGATGCCAGCGGCCACAGCCTGACGGTGGTGGCGACCGATGTGGCCGGCAACGTGTCGACCACGGCGCCGCTGGCGGTGACCATCGATAACACCGCGCCGTCGGTGCCGAGCGTGCTGGACCTGCTGGCGATTTCGGACAGCGGCACGTCGAGCACGGACAACCTCACCAACATCGTCCTGCCTACGCTGACGGGCAAGGCTGAAGCCAACGCCATCGTCACGCTGTACGACGGCGCTATCGAGTTGGGCAGCGGTCTGGCCGATGAAAACGGCAACTGGCAGATCACGCTGTCGCAGCCGCTGGCGGAAGGCCCCCGCAACCTGACTGCCAAGGCCACCGACGTGGCGGGCAACACCTCGCTCGCATCGGCTGCCTTCACCGTCAAGATTGATACCGTTGCTGCCGCGCCAAGCGATCTGGCGCTCACGGCTGCCAGCAACTCCGGCCTGGGCACCGACAACGTTACCAATATCCCCCAGCCGACCATTACCGGCAAGGCTGAACCAGGTGCAACGGTCAACCTGTACGAGAAAGGCATCTTGCTCGGCACGGCTGTGGCCGATGCGAACACCGGCGTATGGAGCATCGCGGTCAATACCAGGCTGGACGATAGCGTGCACCAGCTGAGCGCGGTGGCCACCGATATGGCGGGCAACGTGTCGCAACCATCGGTGCTGGCGGTCACCATCGTTACAGGCAGTCCCGATGCGCCGACGCTGATGCTCGATCCGCAGTCCGACAGCGGCGTGTCCAGTGCCGACGGCATCACCAAGGTCACCCTGCCACGCGTGTTCGGCACCGCCGAGGCGGGTGCGACCGTGACGCTGTTTGACGGCAGCACCAAGCTGCTGACCACGGTAGCCGACAACAATGGCAACTGGAGCGTGACGCTGACCACGGCGCTGAGCGCCGCCACGCACAACCTGACGGCGACCGCCACCAACGTGGCCGGCAACGTGTCGCAGCCTTCGGCAGTGCTGGCGATCACGGTCGACACCTCGATTGCCCCCCCGGCCGTGCCGGACCTGGTTGCCGCATCCGACAGCGGCAGCTCGAACACCGACAACATCACCAACGTCAGCTTGCCTACGCTGACCGGCAAGACCGAAGCCAATTCCAGCGTGGCCTTGTTTGATGGCGCGGTACAGGTTGGCACTGCGGTGGCTGACGCCAACGGCAATTACAGCGTGACCGCTTCGCAAGCGCTGGCTGATGGCGTGCACAGCCTGACGATCCAGGCCACCGACGTGGCCGGCAATGTATCGGGCAAGTCCCCGGCGCTGAGCGTGACCATCGACGCGACACCGTCAACGATCGTGCCGACCGCGCTGGACCTGGTAGCGGCTTCCGACACTGGCGCATCGAGCACCGACAACATCACCAGGCTGACCACCTTCAGCGTAACCGGCAAGGTGGTGGCGTCCTCGGTGGCGACGGTGGTCGGCCTGTTTAGTGGCGACACGCAAATCGGCACGGCCACCATTGCCGCCAATGCGACCACCTGGACGGTGACCACCACCGTGCCGCTGGCCGATGGCGTGTACAACCTGACCGCGCGTACCATTGATACGGCCGGCAACCTGTCGGTGCCATCCGCTCCGCTGGCCGTGACCATCGACACCAAGGCGCCGGACCTGACTGTGGCGCCGGTATTGGATACAGCGTCCGAAAGCGGCCGCTCCGCCAGCGACAACATCATCAACAAAACCACGCCGGTGCTGACCGGCGTGACCGAAGTCGGCGCCACGGTGACCTTGTACGAAGGCAACACGGTGCTGGGCACGGCGGTGGCGGGCAGCAACGGCGCCTGGGCCATCACCGTCAATACGGCCCTGACGTCGGCCGTGCATAACCTGACCTACAAAGTCACGGACGTGGCCGGCAATATCTCGCAGGCCTCGCCGGTGCTGGCACTGACCGTCGATACCGTCGCCCCTTCAGCGCCAACGACACTGGACCTGCTGGCCACGTCGGATAGCGGCGCGTCGAGCACTGACAACCTCACCAACGTCGCCCAGCCTACGCTGACCGGCAAGGCCGAAGCCAACGCCATCGTCACGCTGTACGAGGGCTCGACGGTGGTGGGCAGCGGCCTGGCCGATGCCAGTGGCAACTGGCAGATCACGCTGTCGCAGCCGCTGCCCGACATCGCCCACACCCTGACCGCCAAGGCGACCGATGTGGCGGGCAACACCTCGGGTGCGTCGACCAGCCTGGCTGTGACCATCGATACGGTGACGAGCGCGCCAAGCGCGCTGGCACTGGCGGCCGCCAGCAACTCGGGCCTGACCACCGATAACATTACCAATGTCCTCCAGCCAACCATTACCGGCAAGGCCGAACTCGGTGCAACGGTCAACCTGTACGAGAAGGGCATCCTGCTCGGCACAGCCGTGGCCAACACGAGCACCGGTGTGTGGAGCATTGTCGTCAATACCAGGCTGGACGAAGGTCCGCACCAGCTGACCGCGGTTGCCACCGATGTAGCGGGCAACGTGTCGCAACCATCGACGCTGGAAATCACCATTGATACGCTCCTCCCCGACATGCCGACGCTGATGCTCGATCCGTTTTACGACAGCGGTGTGTCCAATGCCGACGGCCTCACCAAGGTCACCTTGCCGCGCCTGTTCGGCACCGCCGAAGCGGGCGCGACCGTGGCGCTGTTTGACGGCGGCACCAAGCTGCTGACCACGGTGGCCGACAGCACCGGCAACTGGAGCGTGACGCTGACGACGGCGCTGAGCGCCACCATCCACAACTTGACGGCGACCGCCACCGACGTGGCCGGCAACGTGTCGCAGCCATCGGCGGTGCTGGCGATCACGGTCGACACCGCGATCGTCACCCCGCCCGCGCCGGACCTGGTTGCCGCATCCGACAGCGGCAGCTCGAACACCGACAACATCACCAGCGTTACCTTGCCTACGCTGACCGGCAAGACCGAAGCCAACGCCAGCGTGGCCTTGTTTGATGGCACGGTACAGATTGGCACTGCGGTGGCTGACGGCAGCGGCAACTGGCAAATCACCCTGAGCCAGCCGCTGGTTGACGCGGTGCACAGCTTCACCATCATTGCCACCGATGTGGCGGGCAATGTGTCGGCCAAGTCGCCGGCGCTGAGCGTGACCATCGACACGATATCGCCAACGATCGTGCCGACCGCGCTGGACCTGGTAACGGCTTCCGACACTGGCGTCTCGAACACCGACAACCTCACCAAGCTGACCACCTTCAGCGTGAGCGGCAAGGTGGTGGCGTCGCCGGTGGCGACAGCGGTCGTCCTGTTTAATGGCGATGTACAAATCGGCACGGCCACGATTGCTGCCAATGCGACTACCTGGACGGTGACCACCACCGTGCCGCTGGCCGATGGCGCGTACAATCTGACCGCGCGTACCATCGATACGGCCGGCAACCTGTCGGCACCGTCCGCTCCGCTGGCCGTGACCATCGACACCAAGGCGCCGGACCTGACTGTGGCGCCGGTATTGGATGCAGCGTCCGAAAGCGGCCGCTCCGCCAGCGACAACATCATCAACAAAACCACGCCGGTGCTGACCGGCGTGACCGAAGTCGGCGCCACGGTGACCTTGTACGAAGGCAGCACGGTGCTGGGCACGGCGGTGGCGGACAGCAACGGCGCCTGGGCCATCACCGTCAATACGGCCCTGTCGTCGGCCGTGCATAACCTGACCTACAAAGTCACGGACGTGGCCGGCAATATCTCGCAGGCCTCGCCGGCATTGGCACTGACCGTCGATACTGTCGCCCCTTCGGCGCCAACGACACTGGATCTGCTGGCCACCTCGGACAGCGGCGCGTCGAGCACTGACAACCTCACCAACATCGCCCAGCCTACGCTGACGGGCAAGGCCGAAGCCAACGCCATCGTCACGCTGTACGACGGCGCCACGGTGGTGGGCAGCGGCCTGGCCGATGCCAGCGGCAACTGGCAGATCACGCTGTCGCAGCCGCTGGCCGACGGGTCCCACACCCTGACCGCCAAGGCGACCGATGTGGCGGGCAATACCTCGGGTGCGTCGACCAGCCTGGCCGTGACCATCGATACGGTGACGAGCGCGCCAAGCGCGCTGGCACTGGCGGCCGCCAGCAACTCGGGCCTGACCACCGATAACATTACCAATGTCCTCCAGCCAACCATTACCGGCAAGGCCGAACTCGGTGCAACGGTCAACCTGTACGAAGACGGCATCTTGCTCGGCACGGCCGTGGCCAATGCGAGCACCGGCGTGTGGAGCATTGTGGTCAATACCAAGCTGGCCCAAGGTCCGCACCAGCTGACCGCGATTGCCACCGATGTGGCGGGCAATGTGTCGCAATCATCGGCGGCGCTGGCGGTCATCATCGAGACGGGCGCTCCCGATGCGCCGACGCTGGTGCTCGATCCGTTGTCCGACAGCGGTGTGTCCAATGCCGACGGCCTCACCAAGGTCACCTTGCCGCGCCTGTTCGGCACCGCCGAAGCGGGCGCGACCGTGACCCTGTTTGATGGCGGCACCAAGCTGCTGACCACGGTGGCCGACAGCACTGGCAACTGGAGCGTGACGCTGACCACAGCGCTGAGCGCCACCACACACAACCTGACGGCGACCGCCACCGACGTGGCCGGCAACGTGTCGCAGCCATCGGCGGTGCTGGTGCTCAAGGTCGATACCTCGATTGCTACCCCGGCCGCGCCGGATCTGGTGGCCGCATCCGACAACGGGACCTCGACCACCGACAACCTCACCAGCGTCACCTTGCCGACGCTGGCCGGCCAGACCGAAGCCAACGCCAGCGTGGCCTTGTTTGATGGCGCGGTGCAGGTTGGCACTGCGGTGGCTGACGCCAACGGCAATTACAGCGTGACCGCCTCGCAAGCGCTGGCTGATGGCGTGCATAGCCTGACGATCCAGGCCACCGACGTGGCCGGCAATGTGTCGGGCAAATCGCCGGCGCTGAGCGTGACCATCGACACCACGCCGCTGCCGGCGCCCACCGCGCTGGACCTGGCGACGGCCTCCGACAAGGGACCGGTCAACAACGACAACATCACCAATGTGACCACCCCCACCATCACCGGCAAGATCACCGCGTCGAGCACCGCGACCATCGTGGCGCTGTTCGATGGCGCCGTCCAGGTCGGCACGGCGACGGTGGCGGCGGGCGCCACCACGTGGAGCATCGTTACCAGCAAGCTGGGCGACGGCGTGCGCCACCTCACCGCCATCACTATCGACCCGGCCGGCAATAAGTCGGCGCCGTCCGATGCGCTGGACGTAACCATCCATTCCAGCCTGAACGTGAGCGCGGCCACCATGACCACCGCCAGCGATAGCGGCGCATCGTCGAGCGACGGCTATACCAACGTGAAACAGCCGGTGTTTGTCGGCACCGGCGATATCGGCGCCACCGTCAGCCTGTACGACAACGGCAAGCTGCTGGGCAGCAAGGTGATCGACAGCACCGGCACCTGGTCGTTCAGCGGACTGACCCTGGCCGACGGCGCGCACAGCATCACGGTGCAGGCGAGCGACCTGGCTGGCAATGCCGTCACGGTCCCTACGGCGCTGGCGGTCAATATCGATACGGTCGGGACGATTTCGGACGCCAACCGCGCCGCCAACGTGGTCAACCTGGGGGCGGCCGTTGGCAGCCTGGTCGGCGTGACGGTCAGTGGCGGCGGCGTGGGCGGCAAGTACACCATGATCTCCAACCCGGGCAATCTGTTCTCGCTGGATGAAAATACCGGCGTCGTCAAACTGGCCGATGCGGCCGCGCTGACCAGTGGCCCGCACGCCATCACCGTGCAGTCGCTGGACCTGGCTGGCAATGTGGCCACCGGCGTGTTCACCATCCTTGGCAACACGGCGCCGACCATCGCCGCTATTGGCAACGTGACGATGGCAGAAGACACGACCAGGCAGATTGCTTACTCAGTCAGCGATCCCGAGTCGACCAGCGACCTGACCATGAGCTACACCGCCACCAACAACATGGGGGTCACCTTCAATGGCGATGGGACCCTGACGCTCAAGCCGGATACCAATTTCTATGGCAGCAGCACCATCAGGGTGACTGTGACGGACAGCGGCGGCCTGAGCTCCACCACGCAGTTTGTGGCAACCGTCACGCCGGTGAATGACCCCACGGTCGTCAACAGCGACATTTTTGCCGGCAAAGAAGACGGCAGGTTGAGCATCACCACCGCGCAATTGCTCAGCAACGATAATGATATTGCCGACAATGCGGCGGCGGCGGCCGTGGTGTCGGTGAGCCCGGTCAGCGGCGGCAGTGTGACACTCAGCGGCAGCACCATCACCTTCACCGCCAGCCCCGATGCGCACGGCCTGGCGCATTTCACCTACCTCGATGCCGACAACGTCACCGGCAATGTCTGGATCAAACTGGCGCCGGTCAATGACACCGACCTGACCTTTGAGATCCAGCAAATGTATGTTGGTTACTTCGGCCGTCCGGCGGACAAGCTTGGCCTGAGCGGCAAAATGAATCTGGGCAATGGCTATGACTTGACGACGGATGCCGGAAAGCAGGCGTTCCTGACGGCGATGGGGCATGAATTCGCCACCTCGCCTGAGCTCCAGAATAATCCGCTGGGCGGTACGAATGCGGAGAAAGTGTATGCGATCTACAAGAACCTGTTCGGCCTGGAGGCAGCCAATACGGACATCACTGGCCAGCAGTACTGGACGGAAAAACTGGACTCGGGAGCGCTGAATATGGAAACCATCGTCTGGTCGATCGGCGCGTCGGCGACCGGCGTCGGCCTGACTGTCATGCAGAACAAAGTCGAGGTGGCACAGTATTTCACCGACCAGATGAACCCGCAGCAGAACGCCGGTTACGTTGTCGTCACCGAGAGTGTGAGGCAGTATCTGAAGAACGTGACGGATAACAACGCGACCGTGATCGCTGCGGCAGAGGGCGTGCAAGACGCCATCTACGCGGCGACCGGTGTCGCTGCCAGGGTGGCGTCGGGTTCGCGCGCGCTGGCCGATACCGGCGACATCGTGCTGACCGGGACCAGCGGCGTCGACCACTTCCTGCTGAGTGACCAGACCGGTCCGCTCAAGGTGCTGAATTTCTCCAGCACCGGCGGCGATCAGCTGGTGCTGTCGCATGTGTTCAACGGCATCACCTTCGCCAACGCGGCTGATGTACTGGCGCACAGTCATGTCGAGGGCGGCAACACCGTACTCGACCTGGGGACGGGCCATGCCGTGACGCTGGTCGGCGTCGCGGCACTGACCATCCACGACATTACGCTGGTGAACTGACGCCAGGCCGGTGCACCTCGCCGGGTTCCCTGGAACCTGGTGAGGCTGCTTTGTAGCGGCTCAGCAAAGTTTTTCGTTTGATGCTAATATTTAGCATCCTAAGTATATTTGAACGAGATCCTGAGATGAGCAGCTACGATAAAACCCTGATGTCCCTGACCCACACGCTGATTCACTCGGCGCGCGCCTACAAGAGCGCGGCCGATGCGCTGTCGGCGGATTTCGAGCTGTCGCATGCCAGCGCGTGGCCGATCGTGATGATTTCGCGTCTGGGCGACGGTGCCCGTCCGGGCCAAGTGGCGGACGCCGTCGGCATCGAGCCGCCGTCGCTGGTGCGCATCATCGACCAATTGGTGAACGCCGGCCTGGTGCTGCGCCAGGACGATCCGAGCGACCGCCGCGCCAAGACGCTGTCGCTGACGGCTGCAGGCAAGCGCATGGCCGAACGGCTGGAGAAAGCGCTGGTGCCGTTCCGCCGTGAGCTGTTCAAGGACATGCCGCAGGCCGACGTGGAAGCGACGGTGCGCGTATTGATGAAGCTTGACCAGGTACTGGCCGGGCGCAACGCATCATGAATGCGCCCAGCAAGAGCGAGATGCTGTTCTCGCTCAAATGCTTCATGGCTTCCATGCTGGCGCTGTACGTGTCGCTGGCGGCCGGCCTGCCGCGTCCTTTCTGGGCCATGATGACAGCGTATATTGTGGCCAGCCCGTTTTCCGGCGCCGTGCGCTCCAAGGCGCTGTTCCGCGTGTGCGGCACGCTGATCGGCAGCACCGCCACCATCCTCATGGTGCCCCGCATGGCCAATGCGCCGGAGCTACTGTCGCTGGCGCTGGCGTGCTGGGTGGGCCTTTGCCTGTACGTCTCGCTGCTGGACCGCACGCCGCGCTCCTATATCTTCATGCTGGCCGGGTACACGGCGGGCCTGATTGGCTTCCCGGCCGTGAACGATCCCGGCGCGATTTTCGACACCGGCCTGGCGCGCGTGGAAGAAATCACCATCGGCATCTTGTCCGCCACCGTGGTGCACTCTCTGATGTTCCCGCAGGGAGTGGGGCCGGTGCTGCTGGGGCGCCTGGACCGCGCCATCGCCGATGCACAGCGCTGGATGGCGGACACGCTCAAGCCGGGCGCCAACAAGGCGCAAGCGCTGCACACCCGACTGGCGCTGGCCGGGGAGATCAGCGAAATGCGCGTGATGGCAACCCATTTGCCATTCGATACCTCGCAACTGCGCTGGACCGCCAGCATGGTGCACGGCCTGCACGACCGCCTCGCCATCATGGTGCCGCTGCTGCTGGCGGTGGAGGACCGTCTCGATGCGCTGCGCGAAACCGATCCTGAAAGCCTGGCGCCGTGGACCGCGCTGCTGGATGATATCGCCGCCTGGGTGCAGGCCGGCCGCGACGCCGATCCGGCCCGCGCCGCCCAGCTACGCGCCGCACTGGCGCGGCTGACGCCCGAACTGCCGGCCAACGCCGGCTGGAGCGCGATCCTGCGCCTGAACCTCGCGCAGCGTCTCGATGCGCTGATTGAAGCCTGCGAAGACGGCCTCGAATTGCGCAGCAACGTCAGCACCGTGATGCAAGGCGGCGTGGCTGGCTACACGCCGCACCTGATGCCATCCGTGCTGCACCGCGACCACGGCATGGCCTTGCGTTCGGCGTTTGCCGCCGCAGTGACCATCCTGCTGTGCTGCGCGTTCTGGATTTTCACCGCATGGCCGTCCGGCGCTGCTGCGCCGATGATGGCCGGCGTGGCCTGCTGCTTCTTCGCCACGCAGGATAACCCGGTGCCGCTGATCCGCATGTTCGTCAAATGGACAGTGATCTCGATGCCGGTGGGAGCGTTCTACATCATGTTCGTGCTGCCGGCGGTGCACAGCTACGAAATGCTGGTGCTGGTGCTGGCGCCGGTGTTCCTGACCGGCGGCGTGTTCATGCCGCGTCCCGCCACGGCGGGTAGTTCGCTGGCGTTTCTGATCGGCGTGGCCGGCACGTTGGCGTTGCAGGATACCGGCACGCTGGATATCCCCGGCTTCCTGAACAGCATGGTGGCGCAGCTGTTCGGCTTTATTGCCGCTGCCGCTATCACCAGCCTGATTCGCACCGTGGGCGGCGACTGGATGGCGCGCCGCATGCTGCGTACCGCGCGCCGCGAAGTGGCGCAGATGACCAGGACGCCATCGACCGACTCGCTGCTGACCATTTCGGCGCGCATGGTGGACCGCATCGGCCTGCTGATGCCGCGCCTGGCCATCGCCCATCCGACGCCTGAAGCGCGCGCGGTGGCGGTGGATGGCTTGCGCGAACTGCGCGTCGGCCTGCACACCGCGCAGCTGTGTGGCTTGCAGCCGGCGCTGGAACAGGGCGGCGTGGCATTGCGTCCGCTGCTGCAAAAACTGGGCGCGTATTTTGAAGGCAGCGAACACCGGCACGGCCAGGCGCCGGCCTCGCTGCTGGAAAAGCTGGACGGCACGCTGCGCGCCGTGTGCGCGACGGGTGCTGATGCCGGCGCCAGGAACGCGCGCCAGCAAGCCGCCGCCGCATTGGCCAGCATGCGCCGCGACCTGTTCCCGCGCGCGGCCGCCTATCAACCGGAGATTGCATCGTGACTGCTGAATTGAGCCTGTACGGGCTATACGTACCGACCTTGCTGCTGTTGTCCATCCTCGCGCTGGTGTGCACGCGCGCGCTGGGACGGCTGCTGATGCGCGTTGGCTTCTACCGCATGGTATGGCATCCCGCGCTGTTTGAATTTGCGCTGTTCTTCATTTTGCTGGGCAGCTTCTCGACATTGTTAACGAATCGGGGCTAATCATGAACCTCAAAAATACATTGCTGGCCACGGGCCGGTTTATCGTCACCATGATCGCGGTGGTTGTCGCCGCGGCGCTGGCGTGGCGCTTGTGGCAGCACTACGAAGTGGAACCCTGGACCCGCGACGGCCGTGTGAAGGCGGACGTGGTGCAGGTGGCGCCGGACGTCACCGGCCAGGTCACGGCGGTGCTGGTGCACGATAATCAGCAGATCAAGGCAGGGCAGGTGCTGTTTGAAGTGGACCGCGCGCGTTTCGAGCTGGCCCTGCGTCAGGCCGAAGCGGCCGAGCAGGCGCAACGCGCTATGCTGGAGCAGGCGATCAAGGAATCACGCCGCAACAACGACCTGCGCGACCTGGTGTCGGCTGAAACGCGCGAGCAGGGTTCGTCACGCGTCGACCAGCTGCGTGCCGCGCTGGCGCAAGCCGTGGTGGCGCGGGATACCGCCAAGCTGAATCTGGAACGCACCCGCGTGGTGTCGCCGGTGAACGGCACCGTCTCCAATCTTGACCTGCGCGCCGGTTCCTACGTCAGCGCCGGCCGCGCCGTGATGGCGCTGATTGACAGCGACTCCTACTACGTCGAGGGCTATTTCGAAGAAACCAAGCTGCCGGCGATTCAAGTTGGCGACAAAGTGGCGGTGCTGCCGATGGGCGAATCGCTGCGCCTCACGGGGCATGTTGAAAGCCTGTCCGGCGGCGTCGCGGATCGCGACCGCAGCACCTCGGCCAATCTGTTGTCCAGCGTGAACCCGACCTTTAACTGGGTGCGGCTGGCGCAGCGCATCCCGGTGCGCATCAGGCTCGATGCGCTGCCAGCCGGCGCGCGCCTGGTGGCCGGCCAGACCGTGACCGTAGACGTGCAAACCAGGCACTCGTGATGCGGAGGATGCCATGAACTCACTGAACAAATTCGCCGCTGCCGCGCTGCTGGCCTCACTGGCCGCATGCAGCACGGTAGGCCCTGATTACAAGGTGCCGGAGCAGGCGGTGGTCAAACGCCCGGAGGCCGCCGCACCATTCCTCGGCACGCAGGAAGCCGCCTACAAACCGGAACCGCTGCCTGCACACTGGTGGCGTTTGTATGACGATCCTGTGCTCGATAAGCTGATCGAGCAGGCGCTGGCCGCCAACACTGACTTGCGCGTGGCGTCCGCCAACCTGGCGCGCACCCGCGCCGTGCTGCAGGAAGCGGAGGAGGGCGGCAAGCCGGTAGTCAGCGTCAGCGCCGCGCCGGGCGTGGGCCGCTCATCGGGCGTGGTGAAAGGCTCGCCGGCCGCGCTGCCGGACAAGTGGACGTACGACGCCGGCGTCAGCGTGTCCTACCAGGCCGACATGTTCGGCAAGATCGCGCGCGCGGTGGAAGCCGCCGACGCCGACACGCAGGCCGCGCAAGCCGGTGTGGATCTGGTGCGCGTCACCGTCGCCGCCGACACAGCGCGCGCCTACGCCGACGCTTGCGCGGCAGTGCGGCAGATCACAGTGGCCCAGCAGGCGGTGGACCTGCAGCAGAAATTCGTCGCACTGACCGGCCAGCGCATCCGCGCCGGTCGCGGCACCGCCATCGACGGCGCCCGCGCCCGCAGCCAGCTGGCGCAGTTGCAGGCCGCCTTGCCGCCGCTGCAGGCGCAGCACCGCGTCGCCTACTACCGTCTTGCCGCGCTCACCGGCAAGACGCCGCAGGAAATGAATCTCCACCTGCTGCAGTGCCAGGCCGCGCCGCGCCTGACCACGCAAATCCCGGTCGGCGATGGCGCCGCGCTGCTGCGCCGCCGTCCCGACATTCGCCAGGCTGAACGCAACCTGGCCGGCGCCACCGCGCGCATCGGCGTGGCGACGGCCGATCTGTACCCAAGCATCAGCCTGGGTGCGTCGGTCGGCAGCACCGGCCTGCTCGATCACTTCGGCGCGGCCAACGCCTTCCGCTGGAGCCTCGGCCCGCTGATTTCATGGACGCTGCCGGACACCGGCTCCGCCCGCAGCCGCATCGCGCAAGCGGAAGCCGGCACTGACGGCGCGCTGGCGCGTTTCGACGGCGTGGTACTCGGCGCCCTGAAGGAAGTGGAAAGCGCGATGACCATCTACGCGCGTGAACTGGACCGCAACGCCGCGCTGAAAACCGCACGCGACGAAAGCGCCTTGGCCTCTGAACAGGCGCACCGCCTGTACCAGTCCGGCCGCAGCGATTTCCTGTCGGTGCTGGACGCCGACCGCACGCTGGCCGCCACCGACGCCGCCTGGGCCGCCTCGGACGCCGCGCTGGCATCCGACCAGATCGCGCTGTTCCTCGCCCTGGGCGGCGGTTGGGAGCAGAAGTAACAGTGGTATGCTATCGCCTTCGTTTGAAAAGGAGTTAGCACCATGGGACTGGCAGACCAGTTACTCAAAGCCGGCTTGGTCGACAAGAACAAAGTAAAAGTCGCCCACCAGAACAAGAGCAAGCAGCAGAAGGACGACCGCCGCGCCGGCGTGGAAACGATCGACGAGGCCAGGCTGGCCGCGCAGGAATTGCAGCGCCAGAACGCCGAGAAGGCGCGTCTGGCCAATGCCGAACGCGATGCCGCTGCGCAGCAAAAAGCCATCGCCGCGCAGATCACGCAGATGGTGCAGCAGAATAAGCAGGACAAGGGCAGGAACGGCGACGTCGCCTACAACTTCACCTTTGGCACCAAGATCGAGCGCATTTACGTGACCAACGCCGTGCGCGAGCACATTGTCGCCGGCCGCCTGGTGATTGTGGGGGAGGGCGGCAGCTACGAGCTAGTGCCGCGCGTGATCGCCGACAAGATCGCCGAGCGTAATCCGGACATCGTGGTGCGCGTCAAGCAGGCCAGCACCGAAGTCGACGAGGACGACCCGTACGCCGACTTCAAGATCCCCGATGACCTGATGTGGTAAATACAACGGCAGGCGCTACCCGCGACGTTATTGGGCTTGAGTAATACCTGTTTACGGTATGCTGGGTCATGGAGAAAACCCTGCATGATCTGGCTGGCCTGCTGCTGGACGTCGTTTTCCTCGTGAGGGAAGACGGCCAGATAGCGTTCGTCAACCCCGCCTGCACCGCTGTCCTCGGCTATGAACCGGGCGAGATGATCGGCCGCGTGATCCAGGACTTCATCCACCCCGACGATTTGCCGCGCACCCGCAGCGAGATGGCGGCCGTCGCCGGCGGTCGCCCCGGCTACGGCTTTGAAAACCGTTACCTGCGCAAGGATGGCGCCGCCATCTACTTCCAATGGACCGCCTACTGGTCGCCGCAGGACCAGCTGCGCATCGGCGTGGCGCGCGACGTCAGCGAGCGCAAGCGCGGTGAAGCGCGCCAGGCGGCCTTGCTGGCATTGTCGACCGCCGCCCACCAGTCCGATACCTTGCACAGCATGTTCAGTGCTTTCGACGCCACCCTGCGCGCGCTGCTGCCGGTGCGCCAGCTGGCGGCCGTGCTGGAGCCGGACGAGCGCCTGACCTATCTGTCGGACGGCGCCGGCTGGGCCGAGACCGAGGACTGGCATGCGGTGCCGATGTCGACGCCCGGTGCTGCTTTCGGTCAGCTGCGGCTCGACCTGAACCATGGCTGCGCCTTGCAAGCGGCCGAACACGAATTGCTGCAATTTGCCGCCACGCAGGCTGCGGCCGCCATCGAGCGCTTTGCCCTGCAGGACGAGCTGGCGCATGCGGCCCGCTATGACGAGCTGACCGGCCTGCCCAACCGGCGCCTGTTCCAGGACCGCTTCCGGCTGGCGCTGGCGCGCAGCCGGCGCGGCCATCTGGGCGGCGCCGTGATGTTCATCGACCTCGACGACTTCAAGTGCGTCAACGACCAGCACGGCCATGCGGCCGGCGACCAGCTGCTGCAGGCGGTGGCGCGGCGCATCAAGGCCTGCGTGCGCGAGGCCGACACGGTGGCGCGGCTGGGCGGCGATGAATTCGTGGTGCTGCTGGAGGACGTGTCCAGTCTGGCCAAGGTGCAGAATGTGGCCGACAAGATCCATAAGGCGCTGGCCGCGCCGCTGCTGCTGGCCGGGGCGGCGCTGCCGGCTTCGGCCAGCATCGGCCTGGCCATGTATCCACAGCACGGCGAGGTGATGGATGACCTGATGCGTCACGCCGACCAGGCCATGTACGCCGTCAAGGCGCAGCGCAAGGCGGCGCACGGGCGGCACGGCTACCCATGTTTGAACGCCGGCGACTGATCCTGGGGGGCATGCTGGCGCTGGCCGCTGTGCGCCAGGCGCGCGCGGCCACGCTGGTGCGCTATCCGCGCTCCGAGCCGCAAGGGCAGGGCGATCAATCCGAGCACTACCCGGTGCGGCTGCTGCGCATGGCGCTGGCCTACGCCGGCCAGCCGCATACGATAGAACCCACGACCTACAAAATGGGCCAGACCCGCGCGCTGGTGGAGCTGCAGAACGGCCGCGCCATCGACGTGCTGTGGACCATGTCCTCACGCCGGCGTGAAGCGGAACTGCTGCCGGTGCGCATTCCGCTCGACATGGGCCTGATCGGCTGGCGGCTGTTGCTGATCCGCCGCAGCGACGCAGCGCGTTTCGACGCCATCCGCAGCCCGGCCGCCTTGCAGCAGCTGGCCGCGCTGCAAGGTCATGACTGGCCGGATACCGACATCCTGCGCGCCAACGGCTACCGCGTGGAGACTGGCAGCGACTATGCGGGCATGTTCAAGATGCTGTCCTCGTCGCGCGCCGACTACTTCCCGCGCTCGGTGTTCGAAGTGTGGAACGAATTCGACGCCTTTAACTGGGATGACCTGATGGTGGCGCCCGGCCTGGCGCTGCATTACCCGAGCGCGTTTTACTTTTTCGTCCGCAAGTCCAATCCGGCGCTGGCCGAGACCATCCAGTACGGCCTGGAACGCATGATGGCCGATGGCAGTTACGCGCGCGTATTCAACGATTATTTCGGCGAAGTGCTACACCGATCGGCCTTGCCGCTGCGCCGTATCTTCGAACTCAACAATCCGCTGCTGCCGGCAGCCACGCCGCTGGTGCGGCGCGAGCTGTGGTTCCAGCCGGGGCAATTGAGGAAGTAAGCAATTTCGCTGGAGTGCGCTTATTTCGTTACGCTGCACTTGCCAGCGACAGCCATCTCGAGCGGAGCGATATCAGCCTTGCCCTGTTGCTCGGTCACCAGCTCAACACCGGCGCCGCCGACCAGTACGCCCATTTTGATGTACTGGCGAACGAAGTAATTTTTGCCGGAGTCGACATCGAGCTTCAAATCATTAGGAGAGAACTCGGACTCAGTGGAGATGGTCAGGCTTTTTCCGCCTTCAACCTGGGTATAGAAAAACACATCTGGTGCGCTCTCCCCCAGGCACTTGCCATCAACCCAGATATCCTTCTTCAACGCCTTGCCGACAAAGCTATTCCGGTACACGTAGAGACCGGCGTTATTGCCGGCTGGAGCGGCGAATTGCTTCGCTTTGGCGGAGTCTTCTTTGCTTGCCATGTTCACCGAGGCGCAGCCGGTGAGCACAGTGGCGGCGGCAATGGCGAGAAGAGGAATGAATTTCATTGTAGTGGCCCTGGTAGTGGTTATTGTCGTTCCAGATGGGATTGTCCATTTGGTAACGATATATTATTTTAAATATGTCACTAGGGCAACAGGCGGCGCAGCAGTAATGGACTCATAGATATGCCCTTTTTGCCGCCAGCGTAATATGAATTGCGGTACCGCGATCCCCCGCGCCTTTAACGGTCAGCTCTGCGCCGATCTGCTGCGCGCGCTCTCGCATACCAACCAGGCCCCAACTGCTGTCGCTGTAGCCTGCGGCCGCAACGTGTGAAGGCAGGCCGCTTCCGTTATCGATTATTGATATACGGAATTTGTCAGAGTCATAAAAAACCTCGAAACTCACTGCCGATGCCCCTGCATGCTGTGCCGCATTCCTGAGTGCTTCAATCGCGATCGCGCGTAACTGCTCTTGCGCTAAAGGCTGAAGCTGCCTGTACATCCCGTTGCAGGACGATTTCAGCGGCAATCCCGGGTATTCCTTCAACACGACATTCGTCACCTCAGTCAGTATGTCTGTTACGGCCCGGCTCCTCAGCCCATGAACTTTCGCTTGTCCCTCGCGCAGCGATTCCTCTACCAGCGTCAGGGAGCATTCAATGTCCTCCCGGACCTCCGACTCCTTGGGCATCCGGTTTAGTGCGGCGCCAAGGTGGAGCGATAGTCCATGCACGCTTTGCAGCAGGGTGTCATGCAGGTCGCGGGCAATGCGTTCCCGTTCCCCCATCCTGATGGCATAAGCGGCGACCGCGCGCCGGGCCACATACTTGATGCGCAGCCTATATGCCAGCCATAAGAGCAGGACGGCCAGCGATGCGCACAAAGCCCGGAACCAGTAGGTTTCGTAATACGCAGCTTCGACCTCGAATTCAGCCACGCCATCCGACTCGCTCCAGACGCCGTCATTATTCGATGCGCGCACGCGAAACCGGTATCGGCCAGGTGCGAGTCCGGTATAGGTGGCGCTGCGGACGGCGCCGCCCTCTTGCCAATCGCGGTCCAGCCCGTCTATTCGATATTGGAACCGCACCCGTTCCGGCATAGAGAGGCTGATGGCCGTGTAGTCGATCCGTACCCGTCCTGGATTCGGCGGCATGAACGACACCGTGTTGGGTGACCAGTTAATCCTGGTGCCGTCGACGTCGATGGCGCGGATATACATCCGTGGCGGGATTTTGTTGGTAGACGGCTGGTCCGCGTCCAGCCAGAAGATACCCGCGCTGGTGGAGAACCAAAGCCGGCCATCACTGCCAATGATCGCAGTCGGCACTGGAAACGAATTGGTTGCCGTCCCGCGTAGCCCGTCGAGATGATTGAGCCGGCGGAACTTGAGGCGATGGCCGGGTGTCGCAACCGCTAGCGCAAGTTCAGCCTGGCTAACGGCAGTGATGCCGGACGAGCTGTTGAGCCAGAGCGCACCACCATATTCAATCAGCCCGGAAACACCGAGAAACTCTTCGTCCCCTTCGCCTGAAAGCCGTTGGAATCTTGAACCATCGAAGTGATAAAGCCCGTTCGAACCGCCGGCCCAAACGTCCTTCCCGCCATCCAGGATCTGTAGCGTCTCCCCGACCGTTAATCCATTATCGGGCCCGTAGGAACGAATGGCGCCTGCATCAAGCACAACGATAGAGTTATTCGAGCGTCCAAACCACATCCTTCCTTTGTGGTCGCGCGAAATCCACCTGGCTGTCGCTTCCAACTCTTTGTGACCGCCGCCAAGCTGCCATACGCCATCTTTTAAGCGCATGACGCCGACGTTCCGGACCGATACCCACAGTCCCCCTTCCAAGTCCCTGGCTAATGCAAAAAACTGCTTTACAGTGACATAGTCAGGCAATACCAGGCGTTCGCGCCGCCCGTCCCGGTAGTGCCACATTCCGTCGCGGCCACCGGTCCAAACGTCCGCGCCGTCGCGGTACACAACGCTGACGGCGGTCTCGGCATTTTGCGCTGGGAGGGAGCCAAGCGAAGATATGCCCGGCGCTTGTACTGCTGTGGCCCCGACCCATAATGCGCCGTTGGTGCCTGCCGCGATTGCTTCCGCATCCCAGTAGGTCGGCGGGATGGCGACGCCGGATAAGGCGGTGCTTCTGAATCGGTCAAGGCCATTTTCCGTGCCCACCCAGATATTGCCTTCGACGTCCTGGTAGAAACAATTTGGCACGCTTCCGCTCAAGCCGTTGGCCTGGCCAAAGACGATGCCTTGTTCGGCCGGGCCATATCGAATGACGCCATTGGATTGCGATGACCATAGATGTTTTCCATCACGCTCAAACAACATGGGCCCGCTGCCGCCCCTCGGACGCGGCCAATCCGGCACCGGCTTGTTTTTACCGGGGCCGCTCAGCGCCACCAGTTCATTTGCGCCGCCGCCGGTTGCCCACAGCGTGCCATCGCGCGCCAGCGCCAGACGGCCGAAACCCAGGTCGCGGACTTTGGGGCCAAAATAGCCGGCGCCTTTCTCCAGTGCGTACACCCCGGTTTCGCAGCGGCCCCAAATGATGCCGCTGCCATCCTTCTCTAAAAAACAGGATCCGGTGCGACCAGAACGAACTTCATCTGCGGCGAACCATCGCTGGCCATCGAATATGAAAAACCCCCTGCTGGTTGAGGCCCAAACGCGGCCACGCGCGTCTGTGGCAAAGTCTAAAACGCTGGCTGTATTGAGCCCCTCGGCAACGCCAAACCTGCGCAGCCGGCCATTTTGCCAGACACTGGCTCCGCCGTAACGGTGGCCTATCCACAGGTCACCGTTCTCCATTACGCGCATTCCCCAAATATCGCTGCGCTGTTCCACGCCTTGTCCGAGTGGGAAGCGTTCGAAACGCACACCGTCAAAACGGTACATGCCGTGTATGGAGGCGAGCCACATCCATCGGTCCGGGGTCTGGGCTATGCCGATGATGGAAGAGGGGGCCTCATCTTTCGCCGTCCAGCTCGTGTGGTGCATATTGATCGGACCGAATCCGGCCGTGGTGGCGTCAGCAGTGAGATGGGCGACAAACAGGAGCAGAATGTAGATGTTCCGCATGATGGGAGTTTGATGGTTAATTAACCATTTTACCCATTCGGTGCCCTGCTGTGCGGGTAGGAAGGCAGCCGGGCCGGAAAGCAAAAAGCCCAACTTTGCAGTCGGGCTTTTTGTTTGATGATCTTGGTGGCCCGGGGCGGAATCGAACCACCGACACAAGGATTTTCAATCCTCTGCTCTACCAACTGAGCTACCAGGCCAAGGAGCAGAATTATAGCATGTGGCCGGCAAAGTGCAAGGGCCAATTTCCATTTCCTACAAACGTTATAATGCCTGGATGAATAAGCCCACCTCTCCCGCAGCGCTGCGCGTGATCGAAAGTGATATTTGCATAGTTGGCAATGGCGCAATTGCCAAGACTGCTGCGCTGGGCCTGGCCCAGGCCGGCTTGAGCGTGACCTTGCTCGGGCCGCCGGGCCCGCCGCCTGCGCCGGCATCGGCCGGCCAGGGCTGGGACGCCCGCGTCTACGCGCTCAATCACACCGCCCACAAGCTGCTGTCGTCACTGCGCGTCTGGGATGCGCTTGACCACGCGCGGGTGGCGCCGGTCGATGCGATGCAGGTCTACGGCGACGGCCCGGGCGCCGGCGGCCTGGCTTTCGACGCCTACGGCGCCCACGCCGACACGCTGACCTGGATTCTCGAAGACCGCAATCTCAATCAGGCGCTCGACGCCGCGCTGCGCTTCGCCCAGAACGTGAAGATGGCCACCGGCCGCGCCACCGGCCTGCTGCGCGCTGACGACGGCGCCACTGTGCACCTTGACGACGGCAGCAGCATCAAGGCCGCGCTGGTGGTCGGCGCGGACGGCGCGCAGTCGTGGGTGCGCGGCCAGTGCGACATCGGTTTCGACTACCGCAGCTATAACCAGCGCGCGGTGGTGTCCAACTTCGCCTGCGAACTGCCGCACCACGGCGCCGCCTCCCAGTGGTTCACCGGCGCCGAAGGCATCGTGGCCTTGCTGCCGCTGCCGGGTAATCAAGTCTCGCTGGTGTGGTCGGCGCCGGAAGCGCTGGCCGACACGCTGCGCGCCGAGTCGGCGCAGCAGATCGCCGACCGTCTCGCGGTCTACGCCCATGAAAAGCTGGGCGCCCTGACGCCGCTGCAGCCGGAGCTGGTGCGCGACTTCCCATTGAAGCTGGTGCGTCCACACAGGATGACCTCCGCCCGCGTGGCGCTGATCGGCGACGCCGCCCACGTGGTGCATCCGCTGGCCGGCCACGGCATGAACCTCGGCTTTGCCGACGTGGCGCAATTGATTAAAACCCTGTCCGAACGCGAGCAGCAGCGCAGCATCGGCGACGACCGCGTGCTGGCCCGCTACGAGCGCGCCCGCAAGGAAGACGTGCTGCTGATGCAGCTCACCACCGACGGCCTGGCGCGTTTGTTCGAGACCGATATCGAGCCTTTGCGCGTGGTTCGTAATTTCGGATTAAACTTGTTGGATAAATTACCTGTGCTGAAGCGCCGCCTCATCTCGCACGCGATGGGGAAGTAGTCAGTCGTTACCGGAGAAGTTATGAGAAAGAGTAAGATCGCTTTGCTGTCGCTGTCCGTTTTGATGGCATCCTGCGTCGGCGCGCAAAACCCGCCGAGCACCGAATCGATCAAGAAGCTGATCGAGCCGCGCCTGGGCACCGGCGTCAAGGTGGACTCGGTCAAGGAAACGCCATACAGCGGCCTGTATGAAGTGCGCATCGGCAGCGACATCCTGTACACCGACAAAACCGCCACTTACCTGATCAACGGCCATGTGTTCAACCTGACCACCGGCGCCGACCTGACGCGCGAACGTATCGACGAAATTTCGAAGATCAAGTTCTCCGACCTGCCGCTGGATAAAGCCATCAAGACCGTCAAGGGCGACGGCTCGCGCGTGATCGCGGTGTTTGAAGATCCTAACTGCGGCTACTGCAAGCGCCTGCGCCAGACCACGCTGAAGGAAACCGACAACGTCACTATTTACACCTTCATGTACAACATTCTGTCGGATGATTCGTTCACCAAGTCGAAGAACATCTGGTGCTCGGCCGACCGCAGCAAGGCCTGGGATGACTGGATGGTGAGTGGCAAAGCCGCACCGGCCGCCACCGCGTCGTGCGAATCGCCGAACGATGAAGTGCTGGCGCTGGGCCGCAAGCTGGGCGTGCAGGGCACCCCGGCCATCTTCTTCGCCGACGGCTCGCGCATTCCGGGCGCGATCGACGCCAAGATGCTGGAGGAAAAATTCAGCAAGGTTAAGCAGTAAATTAAGCAGTAAAAATCCAACGCAGGGACAACAGGAGACTTGAATGATCACTTTGAACATCAACGGTAAGGATGTACAGGTAGACGCCGACCCTTCGACGCCGATCCTGTGGGCCTTGCGTGACAACCTGAATATGACCGGCACCAAGTTCGGCTGCGGCATGGCGCTGTGCGGCGCCTGCACCGTGCACTTGGGCGGCCAGCCGATCCGCTCCTGCGTGACGCCGATTTCGGCGGCCGCCGGCCAGAAGATCACTACCATCGAGGCGATGGAAACCGACAAGGTGGGCAAGGCGGTGCAGGATGCGTGGGTCAAGATCGACGTGCCGCAATGCGGCTACTGCCAGAGTGGCCAGATCATGAGCGCCACCGCGCTGCTGCGCACCAATAAAAATCCGTCGGATGCCGAAATCGATAACGCCATGAGCGGGAATATCTGCCGCTGTGGTACGTATCAGCGCATCCGCGCCGCCATCAAAGACGCTGCCAAATCCATCGCCTGAGGAGGAGACCATTATGCGTATCGAATGGCTTAACCAAGGGATGACCGCCAGCGCTTCGGCGTCCGGCATGTCGCGCCGCAGCTTCATGAAAGCGGGCGCTGTTGCCGGTGGCGGCTTTGTGCTGGGCTTTGTGGTGCCGGGCGGTGGACGCTTCGCCAACGCGCAGCAGCCGCCGGCCAAGACGTATGAACCGAACGCCTTCCTGCACATCGCGCCGGACAACCGCGTGACGGTGCAGGTCAACCGCCTGGAATTCGGGCAGGGCGTGCAAACCGCGCTGCCGATGCTGATCGCCGAAGAGCTGGACGCCGATTGGTCGCTGGTGAACGGCGCGCTGGCGCCGGCCGGTGAGCAGTACAAGGATCCGGCGTTCGGCATCCAGATCACCGGCGGCTCGGGCAGCGTGGCGCACTCGTTCATGCAGTACCGCGAAATCGGCGCCAAGGCGCGCGCCATGCTGATCGCGGCCGCGGCCGAGCAGTGGAAGGTGCCGGCGGATCAAATCAAAACCGTGAAGGGTACGCTGATCGGCCCAGCGGGGCAGAAGGCCACTTACGGCTCGCTGGCCGAAGCGGCCATGAAGCAGCCGGTGCCTGCCACCGTGAAACTGAAAGATCCGAAAGACTTCACCATCATCGGCAAGCCGGTAAAACGCCTCGATGCGCGCGCCAAGTCCACTGGCAAGCAGCAATTCGGCATGGACTTCAAAGCGCCGGACAGCAAGGTCGCCGTGGTCGCGCGTCCGCCGGTGTTCGGCGCCAAGGTCGCCAAGTTCGACGCCAGCAAGGCCAAGGCCATCAAGGGCGTGATCGATGTGCTGGAAGTGAAAACGGATCGCGGCGGCAGCGGCGTGGTGGTGATTGCGGACGGCTACTGGCCGGCCAAGACCGGCCGCGAAGCGCTGGCTATCGATTGGGACACCAGCGGCGTGGAGAAGGTCAGCAGCGACAAGCAGCTGGCCGAGTACAAGGCGCTGTCGCAAAAGCCGGGCAATCCGGTGCGCAAGGCCGATACTTCCAAGCTGGCCGGCGCGGCGAAGAAAATCTCCGCTGTGTATGAGTTCCCGTACCTGGCGCACGCACCGATGGAACCGCTGAACTGCGTGGTCGACCTGCGCAAGGATGGCTGCACGGTGTGGGCCGGCTCGCAATTCCAGACCATCGACCAGGCATCGATCGCCGCCACCGCCGGCCTGAAGCCGGAGCAGGTGACGTTGAATACGATGATGGCCGGCGGTGGTTTCGGCCGCCGCGCGGTGCCGACTTCGGACTACCTGGTTGAAGCAGTCAACGTCGCCAAGGTGTGGCAGGCTGCGGGCCACAAGGAGCCAATCAAGGTAATCTGGAGCCGCGAGGACGATATCAAGGGCGGCTACTACCGTCCGTCGCACGTGCACCGCGCCGATATCGGCATGGATGCCAAGGGCGAGATCGTGGCGTGGAACCACGTCATCGTCGGCCAGTCCATCATCACCGGCACGCCGTTCGAGCCGATGATGGTTAAGGACGGCGTCGATGCGACCATGGTGGAAGGCATGGGCGAGCCGTACGAAGTGCCGCTCAATCTGAGCGCGCATTCGGTGAAAGCCAACGTGCCGGTGCTGTGGTGGCGTTCCGTCGGTTCGACCCACACCGCCTTTGTGATGGAAACCCTGATCGACGAAGCAGCACACGCGGCCAAGATGGATCCGGTGGCCTATCGCAAAAAACTGGTGGGCGAGAAGGGCAAGCGCCACATCGCCGCGCTGGATCTGGCAGTCGCCAAGTCGGGCTATGGCAAGAAGGCTTTACCTAAAGGCCAGGCTTACGGCGTGGCGGTGCACGAATCGTTCAACACCGTGATCGCCTATGTGGTGGTGGCCTCGGTCAAGAACGGCCAGCCGAAACTGCACTCGGTCACGGCGGGCGTCCACTGCAACACGGCGGTCAATCCATTGACCATTGAAGCGCAGATCCAGGGCGCGGCGCTGATGGGCCTCGGCATGACCTTGCCGGGCGCCGCCATCACGCTGAAGGACGGCGTGGTCGATCAGCAGAACTTCAGCGACTACACCGTGGCGCGCATGACCGACATGCCGAAGATCGACGTCCACATCGTGCCGTCCAACGATCCGCCAACCGGCATGGGCGAACCTGGCCTGCCGCCGCTGGCGCCGGCGTTCGCCAACGCGCTGTTCAAGCTGACCGGCAAGCGCCTGCGCAAGCTGCCGTTCGATCTGGCCAGCGCCTGAACAGGATGGCGATAACCGGCATCCTGCTGGCTGCCGGACGCGGTCGACGTTTCGACCCGTCCGGCGTTGAAAACAAACTGCTTCAAACCATGGCAGACGGCGAAATCGTCGTCGCCGCCAGCGCCAAAAACATGCTGGCCGTGCTGCCGCGCGTGCTGGCCGTGGTCCGCGAGGGCGACGACAAGGTCGCCGCGCTGCTGGGCCGCCTCGGCTGCGAAGTGCGCGTGTGCGCTACCGCGGACCTGGGCATGGCCGAATCCCTTACCACTGCAATTGAACATACCAAGGGCGCCGAAGGATGGCTGATCGGGCTGGGCGACATGCCGCGCGTCCGGCCGGACACCATGCGCGCCTTGGTCGCTACAATAGAACGCGGCGCGCGCATCGCGGCGCCCGTATTTGAAGGACGGCGCGGCAATCCGGTCGCCTTTAGTGCATATCACCTGCCGTTGCTGCTGGCGCTGGAGGGCGACCAGGGCGCGCGCGCGATTTTAAAAAGCCACGCGGTCAGCGAAGTGGTGGTCGATGATGAAGGCATTGTGCGCGACATCGATACAAAACAGGATTTAATATGAAAAAAAACCAGGCAGCTATCGCCTATACCATCGTCGGCCATGATCTGGCCGCGCACTTGTTCCACGTCTCGGTAACGGTGGCCGCGCCGGCCGAAGGCGGCCAGATTTTCGCGCTGCCGGCGTGGATCCCCGGCAGCTACATGATCCGTGAATTTTCTCGCAATATTGTGCGCATCCGCGCCGAATCGAAGGGCGAGCCGGTCGAGCTGACCAAGCTGGATAAGCACTCGTGGCAGGCGGCACCGCTGGCCGACCGCCGCGCGCCGCTGACCGTGCACTATGAAGTCTATGCCTGGGATTTGTCGGTGCGCGCCGCGCATCTGGACCAGACCCACGGCTTCTTCAACGGCACCAGCGTGTTCCTGCGCGTGCTCGGTCAGGAAGAACAGCCGCACGTGGTGGATATCCAGCGTCCGCAGGACGAGGCGGCGCAGGACTGGCGCGTGGCCACCTCGCTGCCGGAGCTGAAAGCGAAACGTTATGGTTTTGGTACTTACGTCGCATCCAACTACGATGAGCTGATCGACCATCCGGTGGAGCTGGGCGACTTTGCGCTGGCGACTTTCAAGGCGCACGGCATTCCGCACGATATCGTCATCACCGGCCGCGTGCCGAACCTGGACCTGGCGCGCCTGAGCGCCGACCTGAAAAAAATCTGCGAAACCCAGATCGCCTTCTTCGAGCCGAAGACCAAAAAAGCGCCGATGGACCGCTACGTGTTCATGACGATGGCGGTGGGCGACGGCTACGGCGGCCTGGAACACCGCGCCTCGACTGCGCTGATCTGCAACCGTGGCGACCTGCCGACCACCGCCAACAAGGGCAAGGAGCCGAGCGACGGCTACCTGCAATATCTCGGCCTGTGCAGCCACGAGTATTTCCACACGTGGAATGTGAAGCGCATTAAACCGGCTGTATTTGCACCTTATAACCTTCAAGTTGAAAACTACTCGCCGCTGCTGTGGCTGTTTGAAGGTTTCACCAGTTATTACGATGATTTAATGCTGGTGCGCGCCGGCATTATCGGCGAGGCGCCTTATTATAAATTGCTGGGTAAAACCGTAAACAGCGTACTGCGCGGCAGTGGACGTACCAAGCAAAGCGTGGCCGATTCGAGTTTTGACGCTTGGGGAAAATATTATCGCCAGGATGAAAATGCACCCAATTCCATCGTCAATTATTACACCAAGGGTTCTTTGATCGGGTTAGCGCTGGATTTAAGTATCCGCGCTAAAACCGGCGGTAAAAAATCGCTGGATGATGTCATGCGAGCATTATGGCAGCGTTATGGCCGCGATTTTTATAACGGCGGCGGCCGTGGTGTTACGCCCGCCGAAGCGGAAGCTTTATTCGATGAAATCAGCGGCGGCCGCTTCAAGCCATTCTTTGATAAATATGTTCGCGGTACCGAAGATTTGCCGCTGGCGAAATTACTGGCGCCATTCGGCGTCAAATATAGCGACGAGCGCAAATCAGCCAAGCCGAGTTTCGATGCGAATCTCGGCCGCGACGGCAATGATTGCAAGCTGTCGGCCGTCCATGAAAATGGCGCCGCCCACCGCGCCGGTTTGTCGGCCGGCGATATTCTGGTTGCGGTCGACGGCCTGCGCGTGACGGCCACTAACCTGGATAATCTGCTGTCCCGTTATGCCGTCGGCGAGTCGATTCAGGTGATGGCTTTCCGCCGCGACGAATTAATGAGTTTCGACCTGGTGTTGCAAGGCGACCGCGTACCGGGTGTCACTTTGGCGCTGGAATCGGCGGTTAAGCGGACTGGACCGTTACGACCGAGCGCAAGTCGCTGATTTTTAAGCCGCATCCCTCTGATGCGGCTTTTTTTTATCCTGAAGTTATGCTAACTTTTGGCATGTAAAAGCTCAAATCTGGCGTGTATTGTGATCCTGCTCGACCCTACCACTATTATTTTCATGGCCACACTGATGGCCTGCGCCATGAGCGTCGTGCTGTACTCCGCCCATTTGAGCTTTCCCAAAGAGATTCAAGGCATGCGCGAATGGGCCATTGGCCTGGTATTGCTGGTGATTGGTGCCGTGCTTTTCACCCTGCGCGAAACCTCGGCCATTACGTCGCTGGCCGCCAATGCGGCATTAACCTGTGGGCTGGGTTTAACCCTGATCGGTACGGAAAAGCTGTATGAATTGCCGCCGTCCTGGCGCATATTCCATACGGTCTGGATTGTGACCACGCTGGGAATTGCCTATTGGCGAATTATCGAACCCAATTTCAGTGCCCGCGTTGCGGTATTTTCTTTCTCGGTTTTGATATTTTATGTGCGCCAGGTATTCCTGATCAGGAAATACGGCGAGCCGCATTTTTCCTCACGGTTTTTCCTGATTTTAATGTCGATTCAAACCGTGGTGGTTTTCACGCGCGGTGTTATCTCTTTAGTGCTGGGCGGGGAGCATGTTGATTTAACCACGGTCGGCGCATTTCAAAGTTTATATCTGGCCGTTGGCCATTTCATGATTTTGCTGATGACCGTCGGCTTTATGACAGTTTGCACCCGCCGCCTGCAAATCATTCTTGAACGCCGCTCTACCCTGGACCCATTAACCGAGGTATTAAACCGCCGCGGCTTTGCCGATATTTACGCCAAAGCGCATGCCCTGATGCGCCGTGAAGGCACATTCATGACCATGCTGAATATCGATATTGATCACTTTAAACGGATTAATGACTGCTACGGCCACGCTGTTGGCGATAAGGTTTTAGTGGATGTGGCAAAGATGATTTCCAGCGCCTTGCGCGCTTCCGACCATGTGGCGCGTTTCGGCGGCGAGGAGTTCGTGGTACTGCTGCCAGCCACCGGACTGGACCGGGCGTTGCACATCACCGAGCGCATCCAGGAGGCGCTGCGCACACCGCGCCCGGACATTCCGCTCTACACCGTCAGCGTCGGCGTGGCGTGCCAGACCAGCGCGGAGGAAAGCCTGGACGGCATCCTGGTCCGCGCCGACAAGGCGTTGTATTGCGCTAAGGAAAGAGGGCGCGACCGTTACGAGATCGCGCCGGAGCCGATGCTTAGCCGAACAGGCGAGCCAATTCGGCACCAGGGTCAGGCGCGCGCATAAACGCTTCGCCGACCAGGAAGGCGTGGACGTTGGCGTCACGCATGGTTTTCACGTCGGCCGGGGCCAGGATGCCGGATTCGGTGATGACCAGCTTATCGGCCGGCATGCGGTCGAGCAGGTCCAGCGTGTTTTTCAGCGAGACTTCAAACGTGCGCAGGTTGCGGTTGTTCACGCCCAGCAGGCGGGTTTTCAGCTTCAGCGCGGCGGTCAGTTCGTCGCCGTCGTGAGTTTCTACCAGCACGTCCATGCCCAGTTCATGGGCCACGACTTCCATTTCCGCCATCAGGCCGTGATCCAGCGCGGACACGATGAGCAGAATGGCATCGGCGCCCATCGCGCGCGCTTCGTAGATCTGGTAAATGTCGATCATGAAGTCCTTGCGCAGCACCGGCAGCGAGCAGGCGCCGCGTGCTTGCTGCAGGTAGGCCACCGAACCCTGGAAGAACTGCTCATCGGTCAGCACCGACAGGCATGCCGCGCCATTGGCTTCGTAAGTGGCGGCGATTTCCGCCGGGCGGAAGTCGGCGCGGATCACGCCTTTCGATGGCGATGCCTTCTTGATTTCGGTGATGACACCCGGCTTGCCGGCGTCGATCCTGGCGCGCAGGCTGGCTTCAAAGCCGCGCAGGCCGGCGCGCAGTTCGGCGTTGGATTCCACCTCGTCGCGCAGGCTGGCGAAGCTGCGGTATTTTTTTGCGGCGGCCACTTCATCGGCTTTCACCGCGAGGATTTTGTTCAGAATGTCAGACATGATTAGTTTTGCTCCGAGAGTGCAAGACGCGCGCCGAGGGCCAGGAACAGGCCACCCATCGTGCGGTTCATCCACAGCGATACCAGCGGTTTGATTTTCAAACGCGCGCTGGCGAAGGCGGTGAACAAGGCAAGGCCGTGGCAATACAGCATGCCGTTGAAATTAAAAATGGTGCCGAGGATGATGAAGGCCAGCGGCTTGCTGCTGGAATCGGCGTGAATAAATTGTGGCACGAACGCGAGGAAGAACAGCGCCACCTTGGGATTCAGCACATTGGTGAGGAAGCCCTGGAAGTAGATCTTGCGCCAGGCCAGCGGCTGGGCGGCACGCGCGACCAGCGCGCTGTCGTCCGCTTCATCGCGCAGCTTCGCGCGCAGCATGCCGATGCCCATGTAGACGATATAGGCCGCACCGACCCACTTCACCACCGTGAACGCGGCGGCGGAGGTGGACAGCACGGCCGACAAGCCTAGTGCAGCCGCCAACACGTGCACCATCGTACCGGTGCCGATGCCCAGCGCGGCGGCCGAGCCGGCACGCCAGCCCTGCGTCGCGCTGCGTGTCATGATGAGCAGGTTGTCCGGTCCGGGCATGATGTTCAGCAGCAGGCCCGAGATGATAAACAACGTCAGGTCATGGATGCCGAACATTGTCAGTTACCTCGGCCGAGTGTCTGCGTGACTTCGACGAATTGATCGATCTTGCGCAGCGCCGCGCCGGAATGGATCGCTTCGCGCGCGCGCTTCAAGCCATCTTCGATCGAGCTGGCCACGCCGGCCGCGTACAGCGCCGTGCCGGCGTTGAGCGATACGATATCGTAGGCTGGACCAGCTTCGCCGCGCAACGCTTCCATCATACGCAGCTTGGATTCGTTGGCATCGGCCACCTTCAGATTGCGGCTGGCGATCATCGACATGCCGAAATCTTCCGGGTGGATTTCGTACTCGCGGATCTCGCCGTTAATCAGCTCACCGACCATGGTCGATGCGCCCAGCGACACCTCGTCCATATTGTCTTTACCGTACACCACGATGGCATGCTGCGCGCCCAGACGCTGCAGCACGCGCACCTGGATACCCACCAGGTCAGCGTGGAACACGCCCATGAGAATATTCGGTGCGCCGGCCGGATTGGTCAGCGGCCCGAGAATATTGAAGATCGAGCGTACGCCCAGCTCCTTGCGCACGGGCGCCACGTGCTTCATGGCGGCGTGGTGGTTCGGCGCGAACATGAAACCGATGCCGGTCTGCGCGATCGACTGCGCAATCTGCTCCGGCTTCAGGTTGATATTCGCGCCCAGCGATTCAATCACGTCCGCGCTGCCCGACGACGACGACACACTGCGGCCGCCGTGCTTGGCCACGCGCGCGCCCGCAGCCGCGGCCACGAACATCGAGGTGGTAGAGATATTGAAGGTGTGCGCGCCGTCGCCGCCGGTGCCGACGATGTCGAGCAGGCCGGTGGTGTCGGCCATCGGCACCTTGGTGGAGAATTCGCGCATCACCGTGGCGGCGGCGGCGATTTCGCCGATGGTTTCTTTTTTCACGCGCAGGCCCATGGTCAGGGCGGCCACCATGACGGGCGACATTTCCCCGGACATGATCTGGCGGAACAGGTGCAGCATCTCGTCGTGGAAGATCTCGCGGTGTTCGATGCAGCGCAGCAGTGCTTCTTGATGGGTGATAGCCATGGCTTATCCTTCTTTAATCAGCGTACGAGGAAGTTCTTCAACAGTTGGTGGCCGTGTTCCGACAGGATGGACTCGGGGTGGAACTGCACGCCCTCGATGTCGTATTCCTTGTGGCGCACGCCCATGATTTCACCGTCGTCGGTCCATGCCGTCACTTCGAGACAGGACGGCAGCGAGCTACGCTCGATGGCCAACGAGTGATACCGGATCACTGTGAAGGGAGAAGGGATGTCCTTGAAGACGCCCACGCCCGTATGCGCGATTAAAGAAGTTTTGCCATGCATGACCTGCTTGGCGCGAATGATTTTGCCGCCGAACGCTTCGCCAATGGCCTGGTGGCCAAGGCACACGCCCAGAATCGGCTTCTTGCCGGCGAAGTGCTTGAGCACTTCGATGGAGATACCGGCTTGCGACGGATCTTTCGGACCCGGCGAAATGCAGATGTGGTCAGGATTGAGCGCCTCGATCTCCGCGATGGTGATTTCATCGTTGCGGAAAACGCGCACGTCTTCACCCAGCTCGCCGAAGTACTGCACGATGTTGTAGGTGAAGGAGTCGTAGTTGTCGATCATCAGCAGCATATTAGAACTCCCCATCCAGACCATCTTGCACTTGCTCGGCGGCGCGCAGCACAGCGCGCGCCTTGTGTTCAGTTTCCTGCCATTCCATCTCGGCGATGGAGTCGGCAACGATGCCGGCGGCGGCCTGCACGTACAGGTTGCCGTCCTTGATCACGCCGGTGCGGATCGCAATCGCCACGTCCATCTCGCCGCCGAACGACAGGTAGCCGCAGGCGCCGCCGTAGATGCCGCGCTTGGAGATTTCCAGTTCGTCGATGATTTCCATCGCGCGCACTTTCGGCGCGCCGGTCAGCGTACCGGCCGGGAAGGTGGCGCGCAGCACGTCCAGGTTGGACAGGCCGTCTTTCAGCTTGCCCTCGACGTTGGAGACGATGTGCTGCACATGCGAGTATTTTTCGATGACCAGGCGGTCGGTCACTTTGACGCTGCCGATTTCCGAGATGCGGCCCAGGTCATTGCGCGCCAGGTCGATCAGCATCACGTGTTCGGCGATTTCTTTTTGATCGGCCAGCAGTTCCTTCGCCAGCTCGGCGTCGCGTTCCGGCGTCGCGCCGCGCGGGCGGGTGCCGGCGATAGGGCGCAGCGTGACTTTCTTCTGGCCGTCCGGCGCGGTCTCGTTGCGGACCAAAATCTCCGGCGAGGCGCCGACGATCTGCATGTCGCCGAAATTGTAGAAGTACATATACGGCGACGGGTTCAGCGAACGCAGTGCGCGGTACAGGCTCAGAGGTGAATCAACGTAAGGCTTGCGGATGCGCTGGCCGATCTGCACCTGCATCAAGTCGCCGGCCAGCACGTATTCGTGGGCGCGGGCGACCGCTTTCAGATAATCTTCCTTGGCGAATTCGCGAATGGCTTCGGTGCGTACCGAGGCAGTGGCCACCGGCACTTCCACGCCACGGCGCAGCATCACGCGCAGGTCTTTCAGGCGCTGCTTGGCTTTGGTGTAGGACTCGGGCTGGGTGGTGTCGGCATAGACGATCAGATACAGCTTGCCGCTCAGGTTATCGATGACGGCCAGTTCTTCGGTCACCATCAGCTGGATATCGGGCAGGCCCAGATCATCCTTCGGCTGCGAGTTCGCCAGCGTTTTCTCGATGTGGCGCACGGTGTCGTAGCCGAAGTAGCCGGCCAGGCCGCCGCAGAAGCGCGGCATGCCCGGACGGACCGCCACTTTAAAGCGCTTCTGGTAGCTCTCGATGAAATCCAGCGGATTGCCTTCGTGCGTTTCGATGACTGCGCCGTTTTTCACGATCTCGGTGCGGTTGCCGAAGGTGCGCAGCAGCGTGGTCGCCGGCAGGCCGATGAAGGAGAAACGGCCGAAACGCTCGCCGCCCACCACAGACTCCAGCAAGAAAGTGTTCTTGCCGGCGTTCTGGCTCTGGGCCAGTTTCAGGTACAGCGTGAGCGGGGTTTCGAGATCGGCGAAGGCTTCCGCGATCAGGGGAATACGGTTGTAGCCATCCGTGGCCAACGATTTGAATTCGAGTTCGGTCATGTGTTCTCTCCATGCGCTGGCCGAGGTGTGCCAGCGTAGTGGTGCATCAAAAAACCTGTCGCGCGCAAGCGGGCGGACGACAGCAATCAGTTCGGCTTAGTTTTGCCAGGATTGCCAGCGTCGCCACAGCCAGGCCTCAATCGAGCCTGGTTGGTTGACGATGTGTTTTTTGGTGAGAGACGACATTTTGGTCAGTGTTCAGCTATTGGTGTGATGTGAACGAATCAGGCTAGCCGCTTCTAGCAGCGTGGCTACTATACCATCGGAATCCGTGTCGTGTATAGACTCCCCGTGGTTATAACCATATGGCACCGTCAAAACCGGGCAACCCGCAGCCCGTGCGGCTTGCGCGTCATTCGAGGAATCGCCGATGGCGACCACCTGGGAGGGCGGCAGGTCGAAGTCGGCGCACACGGTTTGCAGTGGCAGCGGGTCCGGTTTCTTGCGCGGCAGGGAGTCGCCGCCGTAGACCACTTCGAAGAACTGGTCGAGTCCTTTCAACTTTAGCAACGGCGTGGTGAAGCTGATTGGCTTGTTGGTCACGCAGGCCAGGCGCAGGCCGTGGGCCTTCATTGCGGCCAGGCCTTCGGTCACTTGCGGGAACAGCGTGCTGTAATTGCCGTTGATGCTCAGGTAGTGGCGCTGGTAGGCGTCCATCGCCTGCGCAAACGCGGCCTCGATGCGCTCCGCGTCCCAATCCAGCGCCAGGACGGAGCGGATCAGGTTTTCCGAGCCTTTGCCGACCATCAGGGCGATTTGCTCCTGCGTGATCGGGCCCAGGCCCAGTTCTTCGCGCATGCCGTTGATCGCGACGTGAAAGTCGGGGATCGTGTCCAGCATGGTGCCGTCGAGGTCAATGATTGCGGCGCGTACGCCTGCCAGCACGCTCATCGTCTTAGACCTTGGCCAGGTTGGCGCGCATGGCGTCGATCACGGCCTTGTAGTCCGGCTGGCCGAAAATGGCCGAACCGGCGACGAAGGTGTCGGCGCCTGCAGCTGCGGCAGCGGCGATGTTGTCGATCTTGATACCGCCGTCCACTTCCAGCAGGATGTCGCGGCCGGATTCGTCGATCAGGCGGCGCGCTTCAGCGATTTTCTTCAGCGCCTGCGGGATGAAGGACTGGCCGCCGAAGCCCGGGTTGACCGACATGATCAGGATCATGTCGACCTTGTCCATCACGTGCTCCAGGTAGCTCAGCGGGGTGGCCGGGTTGAACACCAGGCCGGCCTTGCAGCCGTGGTCGCGGATCAGCGACAGCGAACGGTCGATGTGGTCGGACGCTTCCGGGTGGAAGGTGATGATGTTGGCGCCGGCCTTGGCGAAGTCCGGGATGATGCGGTCCACCGGCTTGACCATCAGGTGCACATCGATCGGCACATCCACGTGCGGACGGATCGCCTGGCATACCAGCGGGCCGATGGTCAGGTTAGGCACGTAATGGTTGTCCATCACGTCGAAGTGGATGATGTCGGCGCCGGCCGAAACAACGTTGCGGACTTCTTCACCCAGGCGGGCGAAATCGGCGGACAGGATGCTGGGAGCGATGCGGTAGGTGGTCATGGCGGTGGGCTTGCAATAAAAAAAGATGCGCTATTTTACGCTGCTCCGGCTGCCAGCGCCCGTTTTCAGCCGCGCCGTCCTTGCATAGTGGGCTAATTTGCGGTGCAATGGACGCTTGGCGATATACAATCGCCAAGCTTGCCATTTAGAGGAATGTTGATGTCGAATTATGAATTTACCGTGTCGGTCAGAACCCAGTACCTGCCGGACCAGTCGGACCCGGAGCGCACGAATTTTGTGTTTACGTACTCGATCACGATCAAGAATACCGGTAAGGTAGCCGCGCAGCTGATCTCGCGCCACTGGATCATCACCGACGCCAACAACCATATCGAGGAAGTGCGCGGGCTGGGCGTGGTCGGCCACCAGCCGCTGCTGCAGCCGGGCGAGCAGTTCGAATACACCAGCGGCGCCGCGCTGCAGACGCCGCAGGGCTCGATGGTCGGAGAATACTTCTGCGTGGCCGAGGATGGCCACCAGTTCGAGGTCAAGATCCCGGAATTCGTGCTGTCGCTGCCGCGCACGCTGCACTGATCAAGCCTACTTCTTGCCCTTCATGGTCCACCAGACGATGAACACGAGCAGGAAGAAAGCCACGCCTGCTTCAACCATCAATAGCCACATAGTTATCCTTTTATGTCTCTCACGACCCGTAGTCTACTCGTTCCGCTGAGCGCCGTCGCGCTGGCGCTGGCCGCTTGTACTTCCACTCCGCTGCCGCCGGAAAAGCCGGTGGAGCCGCCACCTCCGGTGCAGCCGCAGCCGCCAGTCCAGCCAACGCCGCCGGTGCAGCCAGCGCCGCCCAAGCCAACCACGCTGCAAATGGTGCCGGCCACCTTCGCCGCGCTGCCGGGCTGGGACAAGGACGACCTGCGCGCCGCATGGCCGGCGTTCACCTCGTCGTGCTCGGTACTGGTCAAGCAAGCGACGTGGAAGGAGGCATGCACCATCGCCCGTAGCGTCAATGGCAATGACGAGCGCGCGATCCGTACCTTCTTCGAGACTTTCCTCGAGCCGAATCAAGTGATCGCGCCGGACGGCGCCACCGACGGCCTGATTACCGGCTACTACGAACCACTGCTGCACGGCGCGCGCAAAAAGGGCGGCGCCTACCAGACGCCGCTCTATCGCGTGCCGGACGATATGGTCACCATTGAGCTGGCCAGCGTTTATCCTGAGCTGAAGGGCATGCGTCTGCGCGGCAAGGTGGTCGGCAAGAAAGTGATTCCTTACTCGACCCGCGCCGAGATCGAAGCGGCCAACTTCAGCGGCAAGGAACTGCTGTGGGTGGACGATCCGGTCGAATCATTCTTCCTGCAAGTGCAGGGCTCGGGCCGCGTGCAGCTGAGCGAAACCGGCGAAACCGTGCGCGTGGCATATGCGGACCAGAACGGCCATCCGTACAAGTCCATCGGCAAATACCTGGTGGAAAAGGGCGAGCTGACCCTGGAGCAGGCTTCGGCGCAGGGCATCAAGGCGTGGATCGCCGGCCATCCGACGCGCATGCAGGAGCTGTTCAACGTCAATCCGAGCTACGTCTTCTTCAAGGAAGAGAAGCTGCCGGACCCGAAAGTGGGCCCGAAAGGCTCGCTCGGCGTACCGCTGACGCCGCAGCGCTCGGTCGCCATCGACGCCACCCAGCTGCCGCAGGGCGCGCCGGTATTCCTGTCGACCACCCAGCCGAACAGCGATATCCCGCTGCAGCGGCTGGTGATGGCGCAGGATACGGGCGGCGCCATTCGTGGCGCGATTCGCGTCGACTACTTCTTCGGCTTCGGCGCCGAGGCGGCGGAGAATGCCGGCCGCATGAAGCAGCGCGGCGCCATTTGGGTGCTGCTGCCCAAGCAGGTGAACTGACGGGCATGTGGCAGGGATGGGCGCACGGCTCGTCACTTGTCACATGCATGTAACGCCGGCTCGCTACATTGGGCGCTTTCGATCTTACCGAGAGCGACCATGACGAAACAGCACGAAAGCAACGGCATCACCGGCCCGATCGGTCGCGTGTCCACGCAAGGCGAACCGGCGGCCCCACAGCGGCGGGCGATGTTGAAAATGGGCTTGGCCTCGGCCTCCGGCCTGTCGATGGGCGGGCTGCTGGCCGCGTGTGGCGGCGATGGCGGCGGCGCCAACGCCACCAGCGGCGAGACGGTTGCGCCCAGCACGCAGATTTCCAGCTTCGCGCTGGCGGTGTTGCCGGACACCCAGTTCTACTCCCGCTATGCGACTTCGTCTGAAAGCAATCAGTACGAGCGGCATTACGGCAACGAGCCCTACGCGGCACAGACCAACTGGGTGGCGCGCAATGCGCAGGCGCTCAACATCCCATTCCTGATCCATCTGGGCGACGTGGTCGACCAGGTTGGCAAGCCGGAGCAATGGAAGGTGGCAGACAGCGCCATGCAGGTGCTGGAAGTGGCCAAGGTGCCGTACTCCATCCTGGCCGGCAACCACGATGTGCTGAACGATATCGATTACGACAGCGACCCCACCAAAGGCACCGACACTCAGCGCGTGCTGGCCAATGAGCCTTATCTGCAATGGTTCAGTGCCAGGCGCGCGCAACGCCAGGCCACCTTCGGCGCGCGCGACAGCACCGGCTTCCACGAATACCATATTTTCAAGGCGCAGGATCAGCAATTCCTGGTGTTGTCGCTGTCGTGGCGCATTTCCGATGCGGGCATCGCCTGGGCACGCAAGGTGCTGGCCGATCATCCGACGTTGCCGGCCATCCTGGTCAATCACCAGTTGCTGAATATCGCGCCGGACGCGGTCAGTCCGCTGGAAACCGGTTACGGCAAGATGCTGTGGGAAAAGCTGATACGCGATAACGACCAGATTTTCATGACGCTCAACGGCCACCATCATGGCGGCGCGCGCCTGACCAAGACCAATGATTTCGGCAACGCGGTGGAGGAGATGGTGGTCGACTATCAGATGGCCTACCAGGGCGGCAACGGCCTGATGCGCCTGTATGAATTCGACCTGACCAATAATCAGATCAAGGTGCTGTCATTCTCGCCGTGGGTGCCGCTGAAGCCGGCCGAGACGCTGAACGCCTTTGACCGCGCGGTGCTGACCGAGTCGAACCACAGCTTCACCATCAACATGAATTTCGCCAAGCGCTTCGCCCGTTTCAACCCGGCCTTCGGCGCCGGCAAGGCGACAGTGGCGTCTTCGCTGGTCGACCAGGCCAAGGCGCTGGTGCTCAAGGGTTACAACGAGCCGGCGGTGGTGACGCCGGTGGTGCCCAAAGATGCCGAGGACTATCCGAAGGTGGCCTCGACGGTGGCGCACTGGCGCTTCTACGGCGGCGCCGATGGCGCGGCGGTGGCGCCGGGCACGCGTATCGCGGACGTCACCGGCGCCAATCCGCTCACGCGCGACCAGCTTAACCGGGGCGGCGTGGTCGGTGCCGATGCCGGCGACATCGTCTGGAGCAGCGACCACCACCGGCTGTCCTCGGCGCCGGGATCGGTCAGCTTCCTGAATACGGATAAGAACGCCCCGCGCCTTAGCTACTTCCTGACCGACGCGGCAGCCGTCATCAACGCCCAGACCTTTGCCAGCAGCGGTTATACGATCGAAGCCTTCATCAAGATCAATCCGGCGTGGGATAAGGCCAAGCACGCCTGGATGAACATCATGACGCGCGACGGCAAGCGCGGCGACCTGCCCGGTTTCATCGGTGGCGATCCGGAATCGCCGCCGATGCTGTTCGCGATTTCCAGCCTGCGCGAGGTGCAATGGGAAGTGGTGCCGGACATCAGCGGCGAGCGCGACGGCATGGCCAGCTGGTCGGGCGAGATCATCGCCGGCACCTGGGTGCACATCGCCATCGTCAACGATCCGGCGACGCACGATACCGTCATGTACGTGGAGGGCGCGCCGGTGCTGCGCAACAGCAGCAACGTGGCCGGGCTGGCGACCTTGTCGGCGTCGTCGTCGTGGGTGGTGGGCGGTGGCTCGTGGGATGGCCAGCGGGCCGACGGCTTCTTCGGCAATATCGGCGAGATCCGCGTGGCCAGCGGCGCGTTGCCGGCCAGCCAGTGGCTGACCGCGCGCCGCAGCTAGCGCAGCACCAGCACGGGCAGCGTGGTGTGGGATAGCACCCGCTGCGTCTCGCTACCCAGGAAAAGCTTGTTCAGGCCTCGCCTTCCGTGCGAGGCCATCATGATGAGGTCGCAGCTGTACTTCTTGGCGGCTTCCACGATCTCTTCATAGGGATTGGGCGACATCGCAACCACCCCTTCACATGGAATGCCGGCCGCACGCGCGGCGCTGGTCACCTTTTCGATATGGTGGCGGGCTGCGCTTTGCATCTGGTTTTCGTATTGGCCGGTGTCGATCATGGCGCCGCTGTCGCCCAGCGAAGGCAGCAGCATGGGCTGGATCACCGTGATCGTGACAATGCGCGCCTGGTGCAGCCGGGCGAAATCGATGGCAATCGCGGTGGCCTTGTCCGACAGCTCGGAACCGTCGGTGGGTAGCAGGATGGATTTGAACATGGCTGGCTCCCGTGCGTGAACACAGTACCCAGCCTACCGGCTAGTCAGCTTTTCTGGCGCACGGATGGCGACAGGGCCAGCAACAGCATCAGCACCACGCTGCCTGCCGCCACGCAGGCCAGTCCGGCGCGTACGCTGAGATGCTCGCCGAGATAACCGGCCGTCAGCGCGCCCACCGGCGCAATCGCCACCGTCAGGAAGCGCATGGTGGAGACCATGCGGCCCAGGTATTCGTCTGGCGTCACCTTCTGGCGCAGGGTGGTGTAGGGCATCAGGAACAGCATCACGCCGCAATCGAGGAAGAAGGACATGGCGGCGCAGGCAATCGCGCTGGCCAGCGGGTAGCCGAACAGATTCGCCGGAATCAGCGGAGTGACCACGTAGGCAAAGGCACACAGGCCGACGCCGATCAGCATGGCGCCGGTCGGGCCGAAGCGCGTGGTCAGCGGCTTGAGCATCAGCGAACTGGCTAGGACGCCGAGGCCGCCGATCATCTGTGCCACGCCCAGCATGCCGGGTGTCATGCCCAGTTCACGGGTGGCAAAGATCACGTGCAGCGCGGCGAAGCCGTAGAACAGCATGTGCCACAGACCCGAAGCCCAGGCCAGTGTGCGCAGCAGCGGCTGGCTCCAGATGAAGCGGAAGCCGTCTTGTATGTCGCGCAGCGGATGTTTGTTGGATGGCGGTGGCTTGGGATCGTTGGCATTCACATTGCGCAGCAGGGCGATCGAGACCACGAAGCCGAGCGCGTTCAGGATCACCGCATAGGGCGCGGTCAGCCATTGAATCAATATGCCGGCCAGGCCGGGCGCCAGCAGGCGCGAGGCGGAATCGGTGGCGGCAAACTTGGATTGGGCGTCGGTCAGCTTGTCGCGGCCGATCAGGTTGGTCAGGAAGACTTGCTCGGCGCCGCCTCCCACCACGCCGCAGGCGCCGGAGATGAAGGACACCACATACAGCCACTGCACCGTCAGCAGGCCCAGCCACCAGCTCAGCGGGATGCTGGCCAAAGCCAGCGCTTGAATGGCTTTGCTTGCCAATAAAATAGGCAGTTTGCGGTTGCGGTCGAGGACAACGCCGGCCGGCAATGCGAGCAGCGCAAACGGCAGGGCGGCTGCCGCGCCCATCATGCCCATCTGCGCCGGCGAGGCTTTCAGCATCAGCACCGCGCACAGCGGTATCGCCAGCGCGCTGACATAACTGCCGAAACCGTTGAGGATGGCTGCGGACCAATAGCGGCGGAAATCGCCGTTGCGAAGAAGCTCGTCGCTGCGAAGGAAGTTAAAAATGGGACGCTCTTTAGTGCTAATTGCCGAATTTCAATCATACCAGCGCCGGGGATAGACGCTACAATCGATCAGTCACATTCCATATTGGAGGAGCATCCATGCAGTACCAAGACCTGATCGTAGAAGTGCACGACAAAGTAGCCCTGATCCGTCTGAACCGTCCCAAGGCCCTGAACGCGCTGAACGACAACATGATGAACGAGCTGGGCGAGGCCCTATATAAGTTCGACGCCGACCCGGCCATCGGCTGCATCGTGCTGACCGGCAGCGAGAAAGCCTTTGCCGCCGGCGCCGATATCGCGGCGATGGTGGACTATACCTATCCGGATACCTATCGCGACAATTACATCGGCCGCAACTGGGAGCACATCCTGCGCGTGCGCAAGCCGGTGATCGGCGCTGTGGCCGGCTTCGCGCTGGGCGGCGGCTGCGAGCTGGCCATGATGTGCGACTTCCTGGTGGCGGCGGACAGCGCCAAGTTCGGCCAGCCGGAAATCAAGGTCGGCGTGGTGCCGGGCGCGGGCGGTACGCAGCGCCTGCCGCGCGCGATCGGCAAGGCCAAGGCGATGGACATGCTGCTGACGGCGCGTACGATTGATGCGGCCGAGGCCGAGCGCATCGGCCTGGTGTCGCGCGTGATCCCGGCGGACAAGCTGATCGAGGAAGTGCTGGCCATCGGCAAGCAGATCGCGTCCATGTCGACTTCGGTGGCCATGCAGATCAAGGACTCGGTCAACCGCGCGTTTGAAACCACGCTGTCGGAAGGCGTTACTTATGAGCGCCGTTTGTTCCAGGCTGCGTTCGGCACGCCAGCGCAAAAAGAGGGTATGCAAGCATTCCTCGAAAAGCGCTTGCCAAACTTCGAAGGTCTTTGATATAGTTCGGCCCCTCGCGAAACATCGCAACGCTGCAAAGCGAAACGATGAAAGAAACGAGGGGTTGACGAGGTAAGCGAAACACTGCATAATCTCATCTCTCTGCTGCGAACAAAACGCTTCGCAGTGCAAGACAAGATCTTTAAAAATTAACAGTCGATAAGTGTGGGCATTTGGTGCTGCAACAAAAAGCATTAAATGCTCAAACAAAGAAATACTGTCAGTATTTTGAGTAAGAGCGAACCATCCGGTAAAACGGATAAAACAGAGATTAAACTAAAGAGTTTGATCCTGGCTCAGATTGAACGCTGGCGGCATGCCTTACACATGCAAGTCGAACGGCAGCACGGAGCTTGCTCTGGTGGCGAGTGGCGAACGGGTGAGTAATATATCGGAACGTACCCAAGAGTGGGGGATAACGTAGCGAAAGTTACGCTAATACCGCATACGATCTAAGGATGAAAGCAGGGGACCGCAAGGCCTTGTGCTCCTGGAGCGGCCGATATCTGATTAGCTAGTTGGTGGGGTAAAGGCCCACCAAGGCAACGATCAGTAGCTGGTCTGAGAGGACGACCAGCCACACTGGAACTGAGACACGGTCCAGACTCCTACGGGAGGCA